>Ga0196970_1000118_pt1 | contig 124324 bp, 121 predicted proteins | sample S1v_513CmetaG_FD_148672 | JGI IMG/M metagenome (GOLD analysis project Ga0196970, IMG submission 148672) | Soil microbial communities from Anza Borrego desert, Southern California, United States - S1+v_5-13C | ecosystem: Environmental > Terrestrial > Soil > Desert | place: USA: California... | reverse complement strand
GGCCAGCCAGTCGGCCAGCCCGGCCTTGGTCACGGGGGTGAGGGCGACGGTGTCCGGACCGTCAACGGCAAGCAGGGTGGCGAGCAAGACTGAGGATCCTTCTCACGAGATCACGTCACGCATCCGACACGGATGCCCATCCCCCAAGGATGGCGCGCCGGGCGCCGGCTGGAAAGGGGGGCGATACGCCGGGCAGGCATGGGCGGGCTGTGAAAGCCGAGCCGTGGAACAGTGTGGAACGGTTTTCCGGGCATGTTCCACTGTTCCATCGGTCGCCATGCTCCATCCGTTGCGTCGTTTCGACGGGGGGATGGAACAATTGGAACAGAGTGAAACAGCTTTCCGGTGATGTTCCATTGTTCACTGTGCCGAGCGAGTAGCCGTTGGGCGATACCGCCGGAATGGCGGAGCGAACGAACGGCTCCAATGAAACGACTCATCGGAAACATACCACGGCCTCCCTGGCGCTCTAGGTAAACTATCCTATCATAGGGAGTCAAAGCTGCCAGTGCTTGATTGAACCACGATGGCCTTTTCCGGGCTTCAATCGTCCATCAGGAGTCTGTTGGCTTCCCGACCGGGCCACGGCTCACGGCTGAGCGTCGGCCAGGGCGATTTCGATCCGCTCCTTGCCCTTGCCGGTGTTGCGGCGCTTGAGCGTCAGCGCGCCGATCTCGCCGGTCCGGCGCAGGTGGGTGCCGCCGCAAGGAACCCGGGCGAAGCCGGGAATCTCCCAGAAGCGGCGCTCGGCGGCCTCGTCGCTGAAGCCGCTCAGGATGGGGGTGTCGGCGGCGACGATGCGCGCCGACCTTGTGGATGCCGGGCAGGCGGGCCACCACCAGTTCAAGCACGATCTCCGCTGCGAAGTGCAGGCGCATCAGCCGGTAGCGGCGCCCCCAGTCGACCGCCACCGCGACTGTATCGCCGAGAGCGAGCCCGTGGCCGGGCGCAAGCCTGTAGCGGATCTCCCGGCCGTCCTTGCGGGCCTCCAGCACGTCGAAGCCGCCGATCGTGCCGGCATCGCTCTCCTGCCCGCCGGAGAGCGCGTAGAGGATGGTGGCCTCCAGCGTGACCTCCTCGCCGTCCACCGCGGCGATGCGGGTATCAAGGCGGGTGCGGTAGGGATCGTCCCAGAACAGCTTCCGGGTCATGGGGGCCTCGCGGAAAGCCAATGATCAACGATGATGCGGGATATTTCCCGGATGGACGGCCCATCCGCCACCCCGGCCGCGCAGTATACCCGCTCCAACGAAACATCCGGAGGGGAATGTCGCGCGGGCAGGGCGGATGTTTGCCCTGGCGCAACCGGAAGGCTTGTTACGGTTCGGGAGGTGGGCCATGCTCACGCCCCCGCAGATTGCTTGTTTCGAAAGGTGCAGTCCGATGTCCGATCTGACCCTGGTGATTGGGAACAAGGCCTATTCGTCCTGGTCGATGCGCCCATGGCTGGTGCTGAAGCACGCGGGGCTGGCTTTTGCCGAGACTGTGATCGCCCTGCGCCAGCCGGACACCGTCGCCCGCATCGCGGAGCATTCGCCGACCGGCCGCGTGCCCTGTCTTGTCCACCGCGGGCTCGCGATCTGGGATTCGCTGGCGATCTGCGAGTATGTGGCGGAACTAGCCCCTAATGTGGGGCTGTGGCCGGCGGATCCTGCGGCACGGGCGGTGGCGCGGTCGGTTTCGGCGGAGATGCATTCCGGCTTCGTCTCCCTGCGCACCACCATGCCGATGAACCTCAAGCGCGACCTCAAGGGCGAGGGCATGTCCGAGTCGACCGCGGCCGACATCGCCCGCATCGAGGCGCTGTGGGCCGATGCCCGCACCCGCTTCGGCAGCCCGGCGGGCGGACCGTTCCTGTTCGGCGCCTTCACCATCGCCGACGCCATGTTCGCCCCGGTGGTGACGCGGCTGGAGACCTATGGCGTCGCGGTCTCGCCGGTATCGCGCGCCTATATGGACGCGGTGTTGGCCCTGCCGGCGTTGCGGGAGTGGATCGCGGCGGCCAAGGATGAGCCGTGGGAAATCGAGCCGTGAGCCATCCCGGCTTCACCATCCGGCCGGCGGGACCGGAAGATGCCGAGGCGGTCGGCGCGCTGCTCCAGGCCTCCTACCCGCCGCTGATGGCCGCAGGTTATCCGGCGGACGTTCTGGAGCGCGCCCTGCCGGCGATGATGAAGGCCAACCCGCTGCTGCTGCGGTCTGGCACCTATCATCTGGCGGTGGCGGATGACGGTGCGGTCGTCGGCTGCGGCGGCTGGACCCGCGAGCCGCCGGGGCCGCCCTGCCAGCCGGTCGACCCGACGGTCGGCCATATCCGCCACTTCGCCACCCATCCCGGTTACCTGCGCCGCGGCGTCGGCACCGCGCTTCTCGGCCGCTGCATCGAGGAGGCCAGGGTTGCCGGTGTCCGCCGGCTGGAGTGCCTGTCGAGCCTCGTCGCCGAGCGCTTCTATGCGTCGGCCGGCTTCCGCCCGGTCGGGCACCGGTCGGTGGTGCTGGCGCCGGGTGTCCAGTTCGACAGCATCGTCATGGTGCTGGAGCTGCCTCCGTCCGCCGGTTGACGCAACTCCAAATGAAAACGGCGCACCGTCCTGCCGGATGGCGCGCCGTTTTCATGTCCGCTCTTCGAAACCCCCTCTCCTCCCCGGGGAGAGGGTCGGGGTGAGGGGGATGCACATGCTGGATTTGGCGTGGAATGGAAGGTGCGCGACTCTTGAAGATCCTCGCCGCGCATCCCCCTCACCCTAACCCTCTCCCCGGGGGGGAGAGGGGATATTCGGCATTGTGCGGGCTTGGCCGATCCTTACTCCGCCGGGATGGCGCGCGGCAGGGTCACCGGCACGGCCAGACGGTGCAGCATCTCCTTCGGAACCACCTGCCAGAAGTGGCCGAGTTCGCGCTGCCAGTCGTTGAGGATCTCGGCGGCGAAACGGCTCTGCGTCTCGGCGACGTGTTCCTCGATCAGGGCGCGGAGCTGGGCCTCGTAATGGGGCACCTCGATCCGCTGGAAGATGACGCTTTCCTCGTTGATGTGCAGCGGCAGCGAGTCCTCCGGGTCGTACAGGTAGGCCATGCCCCCGGTCATGCCGGCGGCGAAATTGTCGCCGACCTTGCCCAGGATCACCGCCGTGCCGCCCGTCATGTACTCGCAGCCGTTGGAGCCGCAGCCCTCCACCACCACGGTGGCGCCGGAGTTGCGCACCGCGAACCGCTCGCCCGCCTGGCCGGCGGCGAACAGCTTGCCGGCGGTGGCGCCGTACAGCACCGTGTTGCCGATGATGGTGTTCCTGTTCGACTCCAGCGGGCTGCTGGTCGCCGGACGGACCACGATGGTGCCGCCCGACAGGCCCTTGCCGACATAGTCGTTGGCGTCGCCCATCACCTCCAGCTTGATGCCCTGGACCGCGAAGGCGCCCAGCGACTGGCCGGCGGTGCCGCGCAGGCGGACGGTGATGTGGCCGGGCTGCAGCCCGAACATGCCGAACTTACGCGTCACCATCGAGGACAGCCGCGTGCCGATGGCGCGCTGCGTGTTGCGGGCGTTGTAGGCGAGCTGCATCTTCTCGCCTTCCTCGAACAGCGGGCGGGCATCGGCGACGATGCGGGCGTCCAGCGTGTCCGGCACCTCGTTGCGGCCCTGCAGCGTGCAATAGCGCGCGTTCTCGCCCGGATCGACCTGAGCCAGCAGCGGGTTGAGGTCGAGGTCGTCCAGGTGGGCGCCGCCGCGGCTGACCTGATGCAGCAGGTCGGTGCGGCCGATCACCTCGGTCAGCGAGCGGAAGCCCAGGCGGGCCAGGATCTCGCGGACCTCTTCGGCCAGGAAGGTGAAGAGGTTGACGACCTTCTCCGGCGTGCCGACGAACTTCTCGCGCAGCTTCTCGTCCTGGACGCAGACGCCGACCGGGCAGGTGTTGGAATGGCACTGCCGGACCATGATGCAGCCCATGGCGATCAGGCTGGCGGTGCCGATGCCGAACTCTTCGGCGCCCAGCATGGCGGCGATGACGATGTCGCGGCCGGTCTTCAGGCCGCCATCGGTGCGCAGCCGCACGCGGTGGCGCAGCTTGTTCAGCGTCAGGACCTGATGCACCTCCGACAGGCCCATCTCCCAGGGCAGGCCGGCGAACTTGATCGAGGTCTGCGGCGAGGCGCCGGTGCCGCCGGAGTTGCCGGAGATCAGGATGATGTCGGCGTTGGCCTTCGCCACGCCGGCGGCGATGGTGCCGATGCCCGACCGGCTGACCAGCTTCACCGTGACCTTGGCGTCCGGGTTGATCTGCTTCAGGTCATAGATGAGCTGCGCCAGATCCTCGATCGAGTAGATGTCGTGGTGCGGCGGCGGGCTGATCAGCATGACGCCCGGCGTCGAGTGACGCAGCCGCGCGATCATCTCCGTCACCTTGAAGCCGGGCAGCTGGCCGCCTTCGCCGGGCTTGGCGCCCTGGGCGACCTTGATCTCCAGCTCGCGGCACTGGTTCAGGTATTCGGCGGTGACGCCGAAGCGGCCCGACGCCACCTGCTTGATGGCGGAGTTCCAGTTGTCGCCGTTCTTGTCGGGACGGAAGCGCGCCGGATCCTCGCCGCCCTCGCCCGAGTCGGACTTGGCGCCGATGCGGTTCATGGCGACGTTCAGCGTGCCGTGCGCCTCGGGCGACAGGGCGCCCATCGACATGCCCGGCGTGATGAAGCGCTTGCGGATGGAGGTGATGCTCTCCACCTCGTCCACCGGAACGGCGGCCTTGGTGGTGCGGAACTCCAGCAGGTCGCGCAGCTGCATCGGCGGCCGCTTGTTCACCTGCTCCGAATACTTCTTGAAGGTGGTGTAGCTGTCGTTGGTGACGGCCTGCTGCAGGGTGTGGATGATCCCACCCTCCCAGCCATGGCGGTCGCCCGACTTGCGGAAGCGGTAGAAGCCGCCGACCGGCAGCGGCAGCGCCTCGCCGGCATAGGCCAGCGCGTGCTGCTCCAGAACCTTCTTCTGGATGCCGTTCAGGCCGATGCCGGAGATGCGGCTGACCATCGCCGGGAAATGCTCGGCGACCAGGGCGCGGCTGAGGCCGATGGCCTCGAAGTTGCCGCCGCCGCGGTAGCTGCTGATGACCGAGATGCCCATCTTGGACATGATCTTCAGCAGGCCGTCGTCGATGGCCTTCTTGTAGTTCGTCATCGCCTTTTCCAGCGACAGCGAACCCAGCAGGCCGCGGCGCTGGCGCTCGGCCACCGCTTCCTGCGCCAGATAGGCGTTGACGGTGGTGGCGCCGACGCCGATCAGCACCGCGAAGTAATGGGTGTCCAGGCATTCCGCCGTGCGCAGGTTCAGCGAGGTGAAGGTGCGCAGGTTGGAGCGGATCAGGTGGGTGTGGACCGCACCGGTCGCCAGGATGGCCGGGATGGCGGCGCGGGCTGGGCCCATCGCTTCGTCGGTCAGGATGACGTGGTTGGCACCGCCGCGCACCGCGTCCTCCGCCTCCTGGCGGATGCGGCGCAGGGCGTCGCGGAGCGCGTCGGGGCCGGCATCGACCGGGAAGGTCGCGTCGATCACCGCGGCGGTGTCGCCCATATATTCCCGCATCGCGTGGAATTCGGCGGTGGTCAGCACCGGACTGTCGAGTTGCAGCAACCGGGTCTGGCTCTCATCCTCGTCCAGGATGTTGCCGAGGTTGCCCAGCCGCGTCTTCAGGCTCATCACCCGGCGCTCGCGAAGCGAGTCGATCGGCGGATTGGTGACCTGGGAGAAGTTCTGGCGGAAGAAGTGGTGCAGGCCGCGGTACTTGTCCGACAGCACGGCGATCGGGCTGTCGTCGCCCATCGAGCCGACGGCCTCCTTGCCGTCCTCCGCCATCGGGTGGAGGATCAGCTCCATGTCTTCCATGGCGAGGCCGAAGGCCATCTGGCGACGGCGCAGCTCCTCCTTCTCCATCTCCGACGGCTCGCCCTTCAGGGCGGCGGACTTCACCAGCTCGTCCAGGTGCGTGGTGTTCTTGACCCACTGGCCCCAGGGCTTCTGGCTGGCCAGATGGTCCTTCAGCTCACGGTCGTTGAACAGCTTGCCGGCCTGGAGATCGACGGCGATCATCTCGCCCGGGCCGAGGCGGCCCTTCTCGACAACCTGGTTCTCCTCGATCTTGACCATGCCGGTCTCGGAGCCGCCGATGATCAGGCCGTCGGTGGTGATGGTGTAGCGCATCGGGCGCAGGCCGTTGCGGTCCATGCCGCCGACGACCCAGCGGCCGTCGGTCATGGCGAGCGCGGCCGGGCCGTCCCACGGCTCCATCACCGAGTTGCAGTAGGCGATCAGGGCCTTGTGGTTGTCCGGCGTGGTCTGCGAGCTGGTCAGCGCCTGCGGCACCAGCATCATCTTGACCATCGGCGCGCTGCGGCCGGCGCGGACCATCACCTCGAACACCGTGTCCAGCGCCCCCGAATCCGACAGGCCGACGCCGATCACCGGCTTCAGGTCCGCCATGTGGGTGCCGAACACCGGATGCTCCATCCGGGTCTCGTGCGCCTTCATCCAGTTGACGTTGCCCTTCAGCGTGTTGATCTCGCCGTTGTGGGCGAGCATGCGGAAGGGCTGGGCCAGCGGCCAAGTCGGGAAGGTGTTGGTCGAATAGCGCTGGTGGTAGATGGCGAAGGACGACTCGAAGCGGTCGTCGGTCAGGTCCGGGTAGAAGGTGGACAGCTGTTCGGCCAGGAACATGCCCTTGTAGATGATCGAGCGCGCGGACAGCGAGCAGATGTAGAAGTCGTTGATCTGCTCGCCATGCACCGCCTTCTCGATCCGGCGGCGGATGATGTAGAGGTCGAGCTCGAACTGCTCGTCGGACACGCCCTTCGAATTGCCGATGATGATCTGCTCGATCTCGGGCCGGGTCGCGTTGGCCTTCTCGCCGATGATGTCGACGTTGATCGGCACCTGACGCCAGCCATAGATGTAGTAGCCGAAGGCCAGGATCTCGGTCTCGACGATGCAGCGGCAGGCTTCCTGCGCGTCCAGGCTGATGCGCGGCAGGAAGACCTGACCGACCGCCAGGTTGTTCTCCGGCGGGGTGTGGCCGATGACCTTGACGTGGTCCTTGAAGAACTTCTGCGGCACCTGGACATGGATGCCGGCGCCGTCGCCGGTCTTGCCGTCGGCGTCCACCGCACCGCGGTGCCAGACCGCCTTCAGGGCCTCGATGCCTTTCTCGACCACCGAACGGCGGGGCTTGCCGTCGATCGCGGCGATGAAGCCGACGCCGCAGGCGTCGTGCTCGTCGGCCGGATTGTAGGCGTGCGCAGTGGTCAGCGCCGCGGCGTTGGCGCGGAAATCGGCGACGAACTGCTCACCCTGGTTCAACTCGGTGGTCATGGAACGACCCTTTCACAGTCTGGACGTTGACCTGGGGGGCGGAAGGGATGGCCCCCTGGGGTAGACGGTGGTTCTGATGACGAACTTGGGGTGGGGGACGGTTGCCCCCTCCCTAACCCTCCCCCACCTGCGGTGGGAGAGGGAAATCCGCCGCTCTCGCGCTCAACCCCCTCTCCCGCGATCGGACCGGCCTTTAGCCGGCCGAGAGCGGGGGAGGGTCGGGGAGGGGGCAGGTGGGTGGATTTACTCCGCCGCGACGGCCAGCTTGGGCGCGCCGACGGTCTGGGCGTAGGCGTGCATCGCCTCGGCGGCGTCGCGGCCGTCGCGGATGGCCCAGACCACCAGCGAGGCGCCGCGGACGATGTCGCCGGCGGCGAAGACGCCGTCCAGGCTGGTCATCTTGGTGCGGTGGTCGACCAGCAGCGTGCCCCAGCGGGTGACGGTCAGGTCCGGCGCGCCGAACATGCCCGGCAGATCCTCCGGCTCGAAGCCGAGGGCCTTGATGACGAGGTCGGCCGGCTCGGTGAACTCGGAGCCCTCGATCACCTGCGGGGTCTGGCGGCCGGTGGCGTCGGCGACACCCAGGTGGATGCGGACGGCGCGGACGCCGGTCACCACATCCTCGCCGGTGAAGCCTTCGGGCGCGGCCTGCCAGACGAACTCGACGCCTTCCTCCTCGGCATGCGCCACTTCGCGCTGCGAGCCCGGCATGTTCTTGCGGTCGCGGCGGTACAGGCACTTGACGGAGGTCGCACCCTGGCGGATCGCCGTGCGCACGCAGTCCATTGCGGTGTCGCCGCCGCCGAGCACCACCACCTTCTTGCCGGCGGCGTTCAGCGAGCCGTCCTCATACGCCCCGACCTGATCGCCGAGGCCGACGCGGTTGGAGGTGGTGAGGTATTCGAGCGCCGGGACGATGTTCTTCAGGCCGGCGCCGGGGGCCTCGATGTCGCGGGCCTTGTAGACGCCGGTGGCGACCAGGATGGTGACGTGGCGCTCGCGCAGCTCGGCCAGCGAGGCGTCGCGGCCGACCTCGAAGTTCGAATGGAAGATGACGCCGGCATCGGCCAGACGCTGGACGCGGCGGGCGACGACGTCCTTCTCCAGCTTGAAGCCGGGGATGCCGTAGACCAGCAGGCCGCCCATGCGGTCGTAGCGGTCGTAGACATGGACCTCGTAGCCCTTGGCGCGCAGCTCCTCGGCGGCGGCGAGGCCGGCCGGGCCGGCGCCGATCACGCCGACCGACAGGCCCAGCTCGCGGGCCGGCTTGCGCGGCTTGACCCAGCCGTTCTCCCAGGCGGTGTCGTTGATGTACTTCTCGACCGAGCCGATGGTGACGGCGCCGTGGGTCGACTGCTCGATGACGCAGTTGCCCTCGCACAGGCGGTCCTGCGGGCAGATGCGGCCGCAGATTTCGGGGAAGTTGTTGGTGGCCTGGGAGACCTCGTAAGCCTCCTCAAGACGGCCCTCGGCGGTCAGCTTCAGCCAGTCGGGGATGTTGTTGGAGACCGGGCAATGCACCTGGCAGAAGGGAACGCCGCACTGCGAGCAGCGGTTGGCCTGCTCGTTCGCGCGCTCGTCGCTGAAGCGGGCATAGATTTCCGCGAAGTCCTGGCGACGGTCGGCGGCAGACCGCTTGTCGGGCATCTTCTGCGCGGTGTGCACGAAGCCCAACATTTTCTGGTTCGCCATGACGTCTGCTCCTTCGCTTCGCGGCCCCGTCGTCTGCTGCGGGGGCATCGCCTTGCTGGGCCTGACCGGGGGCTGCGGCGTTGGCCTACACCGACCGGCTGGGTTGAAATCGAACGTCCGCAAAGTGGCGGACGCTCGTCATATAACGCATGCGCGGGACCGGCGGAAGCACAAAAGAACCGATAGGTCCGCTTTGTTGACCTTTTCTGTAGCAAGGCTGGAATGCGTGAGCGGTGCGGCATAGCGTCACAAAAACGAGACAGAAAATTAGTCCGAAAACGGGACTATCTCGCAAATAGGGGTACCGACCCCTCGCCGTCGCCAAGCACCGGCCCCGCCTGCTATAAGCACCGCAACATCCAACCGTGCCGAAGGCTCCGTGCCACGATGATGATCGATCAATATCTGGACGCCACCCTGATGGGGCTGGTGGAGGGGCTGACCGAGTTCCTGCCCGTCTCCTCCACCGGTCACCTCATCATGCTGGACGAACTGCTGGGCTTCCAGGGTCCGCCCGGCAAGGTGTTCGAGGTGGTGATCCAGCTCGGCGCCATCCTCGCGATCTGCGTGGTCTATTTCCAGCGGCTGTGGCATGTCGCCACAGGGCTGAAGGACGACCCCGGCGCGCGGCGTTTCGTGATGGCGGTGCTGATCGGCTTCCTGCCGGCGATGGTGTTGGGCGCCGCCCTGCACGGCGTCATCAAGACGCTGCTGTTCAACCCGACGGTGGTCAGCATCGCCCTGATCCTGGGCGGCGTCGCCATCCTGCTGGTGGAGCGGCTGGTCCCGGTCGCCCGCTATCACCGGATCGAGAATTTCTCCGCCCCGCTGGCGCTGAAGATCGGCTTCTGCCAGTGCTTGGCGCTGGTGCCGGGCGTGTCGCGGTCGGGGGCCAGCATCCTGGGCGCCCTGCTGATGGGCGTCGACCGCAAGGCGGCGGCCGAGTTCTCCTTCTTCCTGGCGGTGCCGACCATGGCCGGCGCCACCGCCTACGACCTCTACAAGAACTGGTCGGTGATGAGCCTGGACAGCGGCCTGCTGATCCTGGTCGGCTTCGTCACCGCCTTCATCGCCGCGGCCCTGGTGGTGAAGACGCTGGTCGAGTTCGTCGGCCGCTACGGCTTCACCCCCTTCGGCTGGTACCGCATCGCCATCGGCACCGGCATGCTGGCCTTCCTGTATCTGTAACTCTCAAAGAGCCTGCCGCGGCACCGCCCGGGCCGCGGCGACGGCCACGAACAGGGCGAGCACCGCGATCAGGGCGAAGGCGGTGGCTAGGCTGGTCGCCTGGGCGATGAAGCCGACCAGCGGCGGGCCGGCCAGCACGCCGGTGTAGCCCATGGTGGACACGGCGGCGACCGCATGGTCGGCGTGGCCGCTCTCCACCGCGCCCGCCGTGCTGAACAGCACCGGGACGATGTTCGACAGGCCGATCCCGGTCAGCCCGAATCCGGCCATCGCCAGCAGCGGCGATCCGTCCGCCACCACGCCGGCCGCCAGAACGAGACCCAGTCCGGCCGCGGCCAGCAGACCGCCGCCGCTCATCAGCGTCGCTCCGCCGAAGCGGTGGCGCAGCCGGTCGCCGCTGAAGCGTCCCGCCGCCATGGCGGCGCAGAACACGCCGAACCCCATGCCGGCGAGCGAGGCCGGGGCGCCGAGATCGTCGCGCAGATGGATGGCGCTCCAGTCCAGGATGGCGCCCTCGCTCATGAAGGACAGGGCGGCGAGCAGGCCCAGCAGCAACGTCTTGCGGTCGGGCAGGACCAGCCCGCCGGTCGACGCGTTGCGGTCGGCCAGGAACCGGCCCTGCAAGGCGAGGAACAGCGCGACCAGCCCGACCGACACCAGCGCGGCCTGCGCCGCCGGCGCCATCAGCGGCAGCAGCAGCCCGCCCAGGCCGGCGCCGGCCAGCCCGCCGAGGCTCCACATTCCGTGCAGCGAGGACATGATCGGCCGGCCGAGCCGCCGCTCCACCAGCGCGCCCTGGGCGTTCATGGCGACGTCCATGGTGCCGCCCGAGGCACCGAACAGCGCCAGCACGATGCACAGCGTCACCACGTCCGGCACCAGCGCCGGCAGGGGCAGGAAGCCGGCGAACAGCAGGGCGGTCACCCGCGTCACCGGGGCGCTGCCAAGCCGTCCCAGCAGCGGGCCGCTGGCGATCATCGCGGTCAGCGCGCCGACGGCAAGGCAGAGCAGCGCCACACCCAGTACGGCGGGGCTGAGGTCGAGCCGGTTCTTCAGCAGCGGGATCTGGGTCGCCCAGACGCCGAAGACGGTGCCGTTCAGGAAGAAGGCGGCGACGGTGGCCCAGCGCGCGGCGGCGGCCTGCTCCACCACCCGGCCCGCGCTGCCGCGGATATCCTCTGCCCCTGTCATCGCCCGTCCCGTCGCTGTTGAACTGCCGACATGACGGCGGCCGGCGGGGAAATCAAGCAGGGAAGGGGCAGGCGTGCCATGCCCGAACCGGGCGGAACTCCGCGGAGCTTCTCAGTGCCGCCACATCTTGACGGCTGACAGCAGCAGGATCGCCGACAGCACCGGCAGCAGGACCGACTCCGGCACGACGCCCAGCAGCCGGCCGCCGATGAAGGCGCCGGCCAGCGATCCCGCCGCCATCAGCAGCACGAATCCGCGGTTGCGGGCCAGCACGGACAGGCTGCGGTCGCGGGCGTAGCGGGAGAAGCCGGCGATCATGGTCGGCAGGCTGATCGCCAGGGACAGGCTGCCCGCCAACTTGACGTCGACGCCGTACAGCAGCACCAGCGTCGGGATCAGCAGCTCGCCGCCGGCCACGCCCAGGATGGAGGCGACCACGCCGATGGCGAAACCGGCGGCGGTCCCGGCGGCGACAAGGGCCAGACCCGTCAGCGGAGACCCTCCGCCGCCTGCCGCGCCGCCCGCCATGCCATGGCCGAACAGCAGGGCGCCGGCGATCAGCACCAGCAGCAGGGCGATCACCCGGTGCAGCCGGGCGGCGTCCATCCGCATCGCCCAGCCCGCCCCGATCCAGGCGCCCAGAAGGCTGCCGGCCAGCAGGTTGAGGATCACCGTCCCGTTGGCGGCGACGAGGCCGAGCGGGACTGCGCCGGCCCGGAAGGGAAGGGCGGCGGCGACGACGACGAGGCTCATCGCCTTGTTCAGGATGACGGCGTCGAGCACCGCGAAACGGAAGGCGCCGACCAGCAGGGGAAGCCGGAACTCGGCCCCGCCCAGCCCGATCAGGCCGCCCAGCGTGCCGATGACGGCGCCGCTGATAAAGGAGGCAAGCGCGCGCAGCCTCGTCACCACGAAAGCCCCAATGCGAAAGCCCCGGCGCGGAGGCCGGGGCTTTCGGGAGTCACGGAACCGGCTCCGCCGCTCAGTGGGCGTTGCCGGTGAGGCTGTTGTACTTGCCGCCGACGATGAAGCGCGACAGGTAGGTCGGCAGGATCACCTCGCAGGTGGCGAGCTCGGTGATGCCCAGATCCTTGAAGCCGAGCGCGTCGGGGGAGACGACGTTGTCGCGCCGCAGCAAGGCAACCTGATCGCGGGTCAGCGCCGGGGCGAGGACCGGGATCTTCTCCAGGATGCCGGCCAGCGATTCGGCGATGTTCCAGGGGATGGTCACCAGCGGGCGGTGGCGCTGGATGTCCTTCTGCGTCAGCTCCAGCAATTCGCGGAAGCTGTAGACGCGCGGGCCGCCCAGTTCGTAGGTCTTGCCGCGGCTGGCGTCGTTCTCCAGCGCGGCGATGACGGCGTCGGCCAGATTGCCGACATAGACCGGCTGGAAGCGGGTCTTGCCGCCGCCGATCAGCGGCAGGGCGGGGGCCTTCTGCGCCATCGCGGCGAACTTGTTGAAGAAGTTGTCCTCCGGGCCGAAGACGATGCTGGGGCGCAGGATCGTCGCCGCCGGGAAGGCGGCCAGCACCGCCTGCTCGCCGGCCGCCTTGGAACGGGCGTAGGAGGAGGCGGAATTGGCGTCGGCGCCGATGGCGGAAACCTGGATCAGCCGGTTGACGCCGTTGGCGGCGGCCAGACGGGCGATGCGGGCCGCGGCATCGACATGCACGCCCTGGAAGCTCTGGCTCCCGCGCTCGTACAGCACGCCCAGAAGGTTGATGACGACGTCCGCGCCCTGAACGGCGCGGGCGACCGACTCGTCCTTGGTGCAGTCGGTGGCGAAGGGGACGATCTGGCCGACGGCGCCGGCCGTCTTCAGGAACGTGGCCTTGCCCGGATTGCGGGTGGCGATGCGGATTTGGGCGCCGGACTTGGCGAGGCGCCGGATCAGGTGGCGGCCGATGAAGCCCGAACCGCCGAACACCGTGATAACCTGAGTGCGATAGGACATCGACCGTCTCCCGTGTCGTTGCGCGCCGTAACCGGGGCTTTCACGCGGCGGCTGACCCGCCGTTGCCGCGCGCCCCCGCGCGTCGTCCGACTGTGTGTCGCCATGAGGACTGCTGGAACTGCGGGCATGCTTATAGCGAATGGACCGCCGCCAATCTAGGGACTGCATTGCCGCGCCGGCCGGCGGCGGGAGGAAAACCCGCGATGCGACAAAAAAATGAAGGGGTCGGAAAAAAGCTGTTGACGCCCCCCGGCCGGATCATTAAACAACCGCCCACACACCGAGCACCGAGCCCAGGTGGCGGAATTGGTAGACGCGCAGGTTTCAGGTACCTGTGGCAGAAATGTCGTGGAAGTTCGAGTCTTCTCCTGGGCACCATTTCTTTTCTACCCGGCTGCGCCGCATGCACAGCTCCTTCGATCGAGAGGGAGGCAGTGCAGAGCGGCGTTCGTCGTTTCTAGGGTCCGTGGCCGGGGGCCTGACCACCCGGGAAGCGACCATGCCCATCGACCTTCATGACGGCGACCTCCCCGACGGCCTCGACCTTGCCGCCGGCGCCCGCGACAACTGCGTTGCCATCGACACCGAGACGATGGGGCTGAACCCCCACCGCGACCGCCTCTGCCTCGTGCAGCTGTCGGCCGGCGACGGTGCCGTCCATCTGGTGCAGTTCCGTCCCGGCCAGTACGAGGCGCCGAACCTGAAGCGCCTGTTGACGGATCCCGGCGTGACCAAGCTGTTCCACTTCGCCCGCTTCGACGTGGCGGTGATGAAGGCCTATCTGGGCGTCGACTGCCGGCCGGTCTATTGCACCAAGGTGGCCTCCAAGCTGGTCCGCACCTTCACCGACCGCCATGGCCTGAAGGATCTGTGCAAGGACCTGCTGGGGGTGGAGATCTCCAAGCAGCAGCAGTCCTCCGACTGGGGCGCCGCCGAACTCACCACCGACCAGATGAAGTATGCGGCGTCGGACGTGCTGCACCTGCATGACCTGAAGGCGAAGCTGGACGTCATGCTGGCGCGCGAGGGGCGCACCCATCTGGCCCAGGCCTGCTTCGACTTCCTGCCGGCCCGCGGCGAGCTGGACCTCGGCGGCTGGGAAACCCCGGACATTTTGGCGCACTGAACGCGCGGTGACGCGAAAGTCCCCTCTCCCGGGGCGGGAGAGGGAGAGCGCCCCCTCCCCTGACCGGCCGTGGATTTGACCCGGGGTCCGCCGGTGGGCATACTGCATGACGCGCCTGCCGGGAGCCATCCGGGCGGGCGCGTGTTTGTGAACGGCCTGCCTATCGGGCCTTTGAATGGAAGGCATGACCGCCTTGACCAGCGTTATCACGTCCGGCCTGACCGCCGGCCTGTCCGGCGGCTCCGCCGCCTCGGCGGAGTCGAGCGCCGTGGAGAACCGCGACCTCGCCTGCGCCACCCGCGTCCTGCGGACGGAGGCCGATGCGCTGGTGGCGCTGGCGGACAGCCTCGACGGTGCGTTCCTGAAGGCGCTCGACCTGTTGCACGGCATCGAAGGGCGGGTGGTCGTCACCGGCATGGGCAAGTCGGGCCATGTCGCCCGCAAGATCGCCGCGACCATGGCCTCCACCGGCACGCCGGCCTTCTTCGTCCATCCGGGCGAGGCGAGCCACGGCGACCTCGGCATGATCGCGAAGAACGACGCGGTGGTGGCGCTGTCAAACTCGGGCGAGACGCACGAGCTGGCGGACATCATCGCCTTCACCCGCCGCTTCGGCATCCCGCTGATCGGCATGACCCGCCGGGCCGTCTCCTCGCTGGCCGAGCAGTCGGACGTGGCGCTGGTGGTTCCGCCGGAACCGGAGGCCTGCCCGCTGGGGCTGGCGCCGACCACCTCCACCACCATGATGCTGGCGCTGGGCGACGCGATCGCGGTGGCGCTGCTGGAGCGGCGCGGCTTCTCCGCCGCCGATTTCCGCGAGTTCCACCCCGGCGGCCAGCTGGGCCGCGCCCTGCTGAAGGTGACGGACATCATGCACAAGGGGGCTGATTTGCCCCTGTGCCGTCTTGACTCGCCGCTGTCCGACGTCATCTTCGAGATGACGGCCAAGCGGCTCGGCTGCGTCGGGGTGACCGACGAGGCGGGCGCGCTGGTCGGGATCATCACCGACGGCGACGTGCGCCGTCATCTGACGCCGGAGCTTCTGGCAGAGCGCGCCGACAGCATCATGTCGCCGCGGCCAAAGACCATCCGCCCGAAGGCGTTGATCGTCGAGGCGCTGCGAGAGATGAACGAGAAGAAGATCACCACCCTGTTCGTGATCGAGGACGACCGGCCGCTGGGCATCGTGCACATCCACGATTGCCTGCGCGCAGGTGCCGCCTGACCGCGTTCTTGTCCATTATGGAAGCCAAGCGCCGAGCCGGAGGGACAGAGAGTTGAGCCTGGACGACCTGCGCAGCCCCGAGCGCACCGGAACCGCCCCGCCTGCAGCATCGCCTGCGGGCGGGCAGGACCGCCGCGCGTCCGCTCCTGCCCATGGCCCGGCGGAGCCGCCGGCCGTGCTGCGCGCGCACCGGCGGCGCGACACGCGCCCGGTCAGCCGGTTCCACAGCCGTTTCGTCTCGGCCCTGAAGTTCGCGCTTCCGGCGGCGGCGCTGGCGATGATGGCGCTGCTGGCCGCCTGGCCGTCGCTGAACAGTCCGCCGACCCCGCGCATCTCCGCCGATGCCGGGCAGAGCGAGATGCTGAAGCCGCGCTACTTCAGCCTGGACGAACACAACCAGCCCTTCTCGCTGGTGGCGGCCAAGGCCGACAAGTCGACCGACCAGCCCGACATCGTCCTGCTGGACGACCCGCAGGCGGAGATGACCGAGAGCACCGGCACCTGGGTGACCATGCGGTCCGACAAGGGCTGGTACAATCAGGTCACCGGCATCCTGCTGATGCGCGGCAACGTCCATGTCCTGCGTGACGACGGCAACGAGTTCACCACCAGCGAGGCCGAGGCCGACATCCGCAAGGGCAACGCCTGGGGCGACCAGGCGGTGGCCGGCCAGGGTCCGCAGGGCGAGATCAACGCCAAGGGCTTCCGCATGACGGACCGCGGCAAGAATGTCGTCTTCCTCAACCAGTCGAAGGCCGAGGTCCAGGCCGCCGAACGCCCCGGGAGCAAGAAGCCGTGACGTCCAAACGGTCGCCATTCAGAACCGTTTTCTCCCTGTCGGCGGTCCCGGCCGCCGTGGCGCTGGCCGCCGGGCTGCTGCTCGCCGCTCCCGCCATGGCCCAGGGCCTGCCCGGCATGGGCGGCAAGCAGCCGGTCGAGATCAACGCCGACCAGGCGATCGAATGGCACCAGGACGTGCGCGCCTATGTGGCGCGCGGCAACGCCTCGGCCAAGCGCAACGACTCGACCGTCTTCGCCGATGTGCTGACCGCCTATTACCGCGAGGTGCCCGGCAAGGGGAACGAGGTGTTCCAGCTGGTGGCCGACGGCAATGTCCGCATCGTCAGTCCGACCCAGCAGGTGTTCGGCGACCATGGCGTCTATGACGTCGACAAGCAGGTCGCCGTCGTCACCGGCAAGGATCTGAAGCTGGTCACCACCAAGGACGTGATCACCGCCCGCGACAGCCTGGAATATTACGAGGCGCGCGAGCTGACGGTGGCGCGCGGCGACGCGGTGGCGGTGCGCGGCACCGACCGGCTGCGCGCCGACGTGCTGATCGGCCGGCTGAAGAAGCTGCCGGACGGCACCACCCAGATGGAGCGGATCGACGGGTCCGGGAGCGTCATCGTCACCACGCCCACCGATGTGGCGTTGTCCGACAAGCTGGTCTATTCGGTGGCCGACAATGTCGCGGTGCTGATCGGCAATGTCCGGATCACCCGCGGCGACAACCAGCTGAACGGCGAAGCCGCCGAGATGAACATGAACACCAAGATCAACCGCGTCATCGCCGGCCGCGATGCCGGCGGCCGGGTCAGCGGGCTGCTGATTCCCGCCGAGAAGGCTGGCGAGCAGCCCGGCGCCGCCGCAGGCAAGAAGCCGTGACCGTGTTGACCGCCAACGGGCCCGGCGCCGCACCCGCCGGAAGCATTTCCGCAGCCGCCGCCCCGACCGAGGGGTTGGTGGCCCAGCATCTCGGCAAATCCTTCAAGAAGCGGCCGGTGGTGCGCGACGTCTCGATCAGCGTCCAGCGTGGCGAGGCGGTGGGGCTGCTCGGCCCCAACGGCGCCGGCAAGACCACCTGCTTCTACATGATCACCGGCCTGATCGCCGCAGACTCCGGCACGATCACGTTGGACGGCCAGGACATCACCGCGCTGCCCATGTACCGCCGCGCCCGGCTCGGCATCGGCTATCTGCCGCAGGAAGCCTCGATCTTCCGCGGCATGACGGTGGAGAACAACATCCGCTCCGTGCTGGAGGTGGTGGAGAGCGACCGCGACGCGCGCGAGGCGATGCTGGACGAGCTGCTGGCCGAATTCTCGGTCACCCATCTGCGCCGCTCGCCTGCGCTGGCGCTGTCGGGCGGCGAGCGGCGGCGCGTGGAGATCGCCCGCGCGCTCGCCGGCCAGCCGCACTTCATCCTGCTGGACGAACCGCTGGCGGGCATCGACCCCATCGCGGTGAACGACATCCGCGAACTGGTCGGACATCTGCGCGACCGCGGCATCGGCGTGCTGATCACCGACCATAACGTGCGTGAAACGTTGGACCTCGTCGATCGGGCATACATTTTGCACGATGGTGTGGTACTAATGGAGGGACAACCGGACGAGATCGTGGCGCACGAGGGCGTGCGTCGGGTCTATCTCGGCGACCGGTTCAGTCTGTAGCCCTCCGTTTCCACTGGTCCCGGTTCCACAGCCATGGCGCTTGCTCAACGTCTCGACCTTCGACAAGCCCAGACACTGGTGATGACGCCGCAGCTGCAGCAGGCGATCAAGCTGCTGCAGCTGTCGAACATCGAACTGTCGGACTTTGTCGACCGCGAGATCGAGCAGAACCCGCTGCTGGAGCGCGACAGCGGCCCCGGCGACGGCGGCAGCGACCCTGTGGGCGACGGGGCCGGCGGCGACGCGCCGGGCGGGCTGGACGGTCCCGGCGGCATGGAGGCGAACGGCCTCAGCATCGACGGGCTGAACGGCCGCGACGACGGGCCGGGTCTGGCCCCGTCCGACGGGCGCACCCGCGACACGGTGGAGATGACGTCCTCCGACACGCTGGCCTCTTCATCCGAGGCGCCGCTCGACACCGATTTCGAGAATGTCTACGGCGACGACCGCTTTTCAGACGGGTCGGACGGCGGCAGCGAGGTCTACGGCTCCTACGGCGAGCGCGGAGGCCGCAGTGGCTTCGACGATGACGACAGCAACCTCGAAGCGACGCTGACCAGCGAAAAGAACCTGCGCGACCACCTGACCGAACAGCTGAAGATCGACCTGCCCGATCTGGGCGACCAGTTGATCGGGCTGGCCCTGATCGACATGCTGGACGAGTCCGGCTGGCTGGTCGGCTTCGACGCCCAGGCGCTGGCGGAGCAGCTGGGCTGCGGGGTGGACCGGGTGGAGCGGGTGCTGGCCGCCTGCCAGCGCTTCGACCCGCCCGGCATCTTCGCCCGCTCGCTGAAGGAATGCCTGGCGATCCAGCTGCGCGAGAAGAACCGGCTGGACCCGGCGATGGCGGCGCTGCTCGACAATCTGGAGCTTCTGGCCGCGCGCAACCTGCCGGCCATCATGAAGGTCTGCGGCGTCGATGCGGAGGATGTCGCCGACATGGTCGTCGACATCCGCAAGCTGAACCCGAAGCCGGCGCTGGCCTTCGACCATACCCCGGCCCAGCTGGTCACCCCCGACATCCTGATGCGCGCCAACCCCGGCGGCGGCTGGCTGATCGACCTGAACCCGGACACGCTGCCGCGGGTGCTGGTCAACCACCGCTATTTCGCCCGCATCTCCGACAGCGCCAAATCCAAGGCCGACAAGGAGTATCTCTCCGAGCGGTTCCAGTCGGCGAACTGGCTGGTCAAGTCGCTGCACCAGCGCGCCACCACCATCCTGAAGGTGGCGAGCGAGATCATCCGCCAGCAGGATGCCTTCTTCATCCATGGCGTCTCGCACCTGCGGCCGCTGATCCTGCGCGACATCGCCGAGGCGATCGGCATGCATGAGAGCACCGTCAGCCGCGTCACCACCAACAAGTTCATGGCGACCCCGCGTGGCGTCTTCGAGCTGAAATACTTCTTCACCTCCGCCATCCAGGGTGCGGATGGGCAAGCTTCCCATTCCGCGGAAGCGGTTCGGCACCGCATCAAGACGATGATCGATGCCGAGAAGCCGGACGACGTGCTGTCGGACGACAAACTGGTGGAGATTCTCCGTGCCGAAGGGATCGACATTGCGCGAAGGACGGTCGCGAAGTATCGTGAAGCGATGAAAATACCGTCATCGGTGCAGCGACGCCGTGCCAAGATGTCACGCATGTAGGCAGGTCGGGCGGGGGAGGGCTCGATTGACAGTCCGATAGCCCTTGCCTATCGTCCCGGCCCGCACGCGGTGGACCGCATCTCCACACGTCGTCTCTACACCGTCCCCAGCGGACCAATTTTTGGAAACGTTCCACCATGCAACTCACCGTCAAAGGCAAGCAGCTCGACGTGGGCGACGCTCTGCGCACCCATGTGGCCGATAGCCTGAGCGCCGTCGTCGGCAAGTACTTCGACAAGCCGATCGAAGCGACCGTGATCCTGACCAAGGACGCGCACCTCTACAAGGCCGACATCCAGGCCCATGTGGGTCGCGGCATCATGCTGCAGAGTGCCGGTGACGCCACCGAGCCGTATCCGGCCTTCGACATCGCCTGCGAGAAGCTGGCCAAGCGCCTGCGCCGCTACAAGCGCCGCCTGCGCGACCACCACGCGGCCGAGAACGGCGCCGCCCTGCCCGCGAACTACCGCGTGCTGGAGGCCGATGCCGACGAGCAGCATGACGAGGTCGAGACGGTTGCCGACGGCGCCCACCAGCCGATGGTCGTGGCGGAGATGGAGACGAGCATCGCCACCCTTTCGGTCAGCGAGGCGGTGATGCGCCTGGAGCTGGCGCAGGCCCCCGCCCTGATGTTCCACAACGGTGCGCATGGCCGCCTGAACATGGTCTATCGCCGCGCCGACGGGAACATCGGCTGGGTCGATCCGGCGGAGAAGGCCGGCGCCTGACGGCGCCGACCCGTCTCCCTGGTCTGGAAGCGTCATGCTCGACCTCATCTCTCCGCACGCCATCCTCCCGAACCTGAAGGCCAGCAACAAGAAGCAGGCCCTGCAGGAGATGGCGCGCAAAGCGTCCGAGCTGACCGGTCAGCACGAGCGGGCGATCTTCGACGTGCTTCTGGAGCGCGAAAGGCTGGGCACGACCGGCGTGGGCCATGGCATCGCCATCCCGCACGGCAAGCTGTCCAGCCTGGACCGCGTCCATGGCGTCTTCGCCCGCTTGGAGCGGCCCATCGATTTCGACGCGATCGATGAGCAGCCGGTCGATCTGATCTTCCTCCTCCTCGCCCCGGAACAGGCGGGAGCCGACCATCTGAAGGCCCTGGCCCGCGTCTCGCGCCTTCTGCGTGACCAGTCCATGTGCGAGAAGCTGCGCGGAGCCCAGTCCGGCGACGCGATGTACGCGCTTCTGACCCAGCACGAGCCGAGCCCGTCCAACTGACCGGCCGCCAGTGCGGGAACAGGATGCCGAAAGGGCCGCTGCACGGGCTGTGCGCGGCCCTTTTTCTTTTGGGGCGGATGCACCAAGTGGTGTGGGGCCGGACGGGCTGGTAGGATACCGGCAAGCCGACACGACCGACGGGGGCCAAGGCCATGGCGGGCATATCGCGCAAGCCGTGGATTACGCCGCAGGATTATCTCGCCGCCGAGCGGGTCGCAGAGGTCCGCCATGAGTATGTCGACGGTGAAATCTTCGCTATGGTCGGGGGCGAGCCGTCGGCATGCGACCATCGTCGGCAACCTGTTCGTCGCCCTGCGGCAGGCCGCCCGCGCCCGTGGATGTCAGGCCTACGCCAATGACGTGAAGGTTCGGGTCGAGGCGGCGAACGCCTTCTACTATCCCGACCTCGTCGCGACCTGCGCCGGTGACGACGATCCCTATGTGGTCACGGACCCGGTCCTTGTCGTGGAGGTTCTCTCCGACAGCACGGAAGCCATCGACCGCCGCGAGAAGCGGACCAACTACCAGAAGATCCCTTCGCTGCGCGAAATCGTCCTCGTCTCGCAGACCGAGCGTTTGGTCGAGGTGTACCGCCGCGACGGCAGCGGTTGGACCGTCGATGTGCTGCGCGACGGGCCGGTCATGCTCGCCTCGCTCGATCTGACCATTCCCCTGGAGGCGGTTTACGAAGATTGAAAGCTAGCCGCGTTTCATAAAGCCGCACTCTCCTCGGACGTCATCCCCGCGAAGGCGGGGATCCAGAGTTTCCAGTGCAAGGGCGGGCACAAGTCAGGATTCCCGCCTTCGCGGGAATGACGGTCGAAAGAGGTAATTTCGTTTCAATAACTTACCTCACCCCCGTTCCATCCAGCCCATGTAGTTCACGTCCAGGTCCCGCGGGTTCAGCCTGAACTCGTCGCTCAGCGGGTTGTACGTGATGCCGGTCAGGTCGCGTACGCTCAGCCCGTACGTGCGTACGGCGGCGTTCAGTTCGGAGGGGCGCAGGAACTGGCGCCAGTTGTGGGTGCCGCGCGGCAGCCAGCGCAGGATGTACTCCGCCCCGACGATGGCCAGCGCGAAGGATTTCGGCGTGCGGTTCAGCGTCGCCAGGAACAGGACGCCGCCCGGCGCCAGCAACTCGGACAGCGACTTCACGAACAGGTTCACGTCGGCGACATGCTCGATCACCTCCATCGCCAGCACCACGTCGAACTTTTCGCCGCTGGCGGCCAGGGCCTCGGCGGTGGTGGCGCGGTAGTCGACGGTCGTGCCGGTCTCGGCGGCATGGGTGGCGGCGGTCTTGATGTTCTTCTCCGACGCATCGACGCCGACCACCGTGGCGCCCATCCGCGCGATCGGCTCGGCCAGCAGGCCGCCGCCGCAGCCGATGTCGACCACGCGCAGGCCTGCCAGCGGGTTGGGCACCAGCGGGTCGCGGCCCAAACGCTTGCAGACGCTGTCGCGGATGTAGGTCAGGCGCAGCGGGTTCAGACGGTGCAGCGGCTTGAACTTGCCGGTCGGGTCCCACCACTCGGCGGCGATGGCGGAGAAGCGGGCGACATCCTCCGGGTCCACGGTTCCACCGCCGATCCCACCGGCCGGGGCGGTTGCGGACGCATGCGGGAAGGCGGAGGAGGACGCGGTCATGGTGAAAATCCGTAAACAGGGTGGCGGGACGGGTGCGGGCAACTTGCCTCGCTTCCACTGACGGAGTATGGATACGCCGCCCCGCGCCGGCAACGGTGGAGCGGGGGTGCGCTCAGCCGACCCGCATGATCCAGATGTCATGATCGGGCGGCCAGACATGGTGTGAGGTATGGCGCGGATCGTCCTGAAGTTCGGAGGCACGTCGGTCGGCGACATCGACCGCATCAAGAACGTGGCCCGAAAGGTCGAGCAAGAGGTCAAGGCGGGGCATCAGGTCGCCGTCGTCGTGTCGGCGATGTCCGGCGTGACCAACCAGCTCGTCAAATACTGCAACGACATCGACAAGCTGCACGACGCGCGCGAATACGACGCGGTCGTCGCCAGCGGCGAACAGGTGACCTCCGGTCTCCTGGCCGTCGCCCTGCAGTCGCTCGGCATTCCCGCCCGCTCCTGGGCCGGCTGGCAGATTCCGATCCGCACCGACGACACGCACGGCAAGGCGCGCATCGTCTCCATCGACACCAGCGAGATGGAAAAGTCCCTGCAGACCGGCGAAGTCGCCGTGGTCGCGGGCTTCCAGGGCGTGTCGAACGAGGGCCGCATCACCACGCTGGGCCGCGGCGGCTCCGACACCTCGGCGGTGGCGCTGGCGGCGGCGGTGAAGGCTGACCGTTGCGACATCTACACCGACGTGGACGGTGTCTACACCACCGACCCGCGCATCGTCTCCAAGGCGCGCAAGCTCGACAAGATCACCTACGAGGAGATGCTCGAGCTGGCCTCGCAGGGGGCCAAGGTGCTTCAGACCCGCTCCGTCGAGATGGCGATGAACCACCGCGTGCGCGTGCAGGTGCTGTCCAGCTTCGAAGCGGCGGCGGGCAGCTCGCTTCCCGGAACCCTGGTTGTTGACGAGGACGAGATCGTGGAAAAGGAAGTTGTTAGCGGCATCGCCTACAGCCGCGACGAGGCGAAGATCACCCTGGTAGGCGTCGCCGACCAGCCGGGCGTCGCCGCCGCCATCTTCGGTCCGCTGACCGACAACGCCGTCAACGTCGACATGATCGTCCAGAACGTGTCGGAAGACGGCAAGTCCACCGACATGACCTTCACCGTCGGCAAGGCCGATCTGGCCCGCGGCGTGAAGGTGCTGGAGGACGCGCAGTCCACCCTGAACTACAAGCGCATCGTTTCCGATGCCAACGTGGTCAAGGTGTCGGTCATCGGCGTCGGCATGCGCAGCCATGCCGGCGTCGCCCAGCGCATGTTCAAGGCGCTGGCCGACAAGGGCATCAACATCCAGGTCATCTCGACCTCCGAGATCAAGATTTCGGTCCTGATCGCCGAGGAGTATGCGGAGCTGGCGCTGCGCGCCCTGCACACCGCCTACGGCCTGGACGCCGCCTGAGCAAAGGTGGCGACCCTGGTGACGGGGACCGCAACAGCAGGAGAGGGCCGGCCATGACCGACGCCACATCGCACGCGGCGGAAGCATCGGCCCAATCCCGCCTCTACCGGTCGCGTCTCGACCGGTTGTGGAAACGGGGCCGGGAGTTCCTCGGCACCCGCACCGCCGTGATGGGCGGTGCCATGAGTTGGGTGTCCGAACGGCACCTCGTCTCCGCCATCTCCAATGCCGGCGGCTTCGGCGTGCTGGCCTGCGGCTCCATGGCTCCCGACCAGCTGGCGGTGGAGATCGCCGGCACCCGGGCGCTGACCGACAAGCCGTTCGGCGTCAACGTCATCAACATGCACCCGGCGCTGGACCAGCTGATCGACGTCTGCCGCGAGCAGGGCGTCGGGCATGTGGTCATAGCCGGCGGGCTGCCGTCCGGTGCCACGTTGCGCCGGATCAAGGACGGCGGGGCCAAGGCGATGGCCTTCGCGCCCACGCTGACCGCCGGCCGGCGGCTGGTGAAGCATGGCGCCGACGCGCTGGTGATCGAGGGGACCGAGGCCGGCGGGCACATCGGCCCGGTTTCCACCACCGTGCTGGCCCAGGAAATCCTGCCCGACCTGCACGAGGTGCCGGTGTTCGTCGCCGGCGGCATCGGCCGGGGCGAGGCCATCCTCTCCTATCTGGAGTTGGGAGCGGCCGGCGTGCAGGTCGGCACCCGCTTCGTCTGCGCCACCGAATGCGTGGCCCATCCCAATTTCAAGCAGGCTTTCATCCGCGCATCCGCCCGCGACGCTCAGCCGTCGGTGCAGATCGACCCGCGCTTCCCCGTCATCCCGGTGCGTGCGCTGGCGAACGATGCCTCCAAGCGTTTCATGGAGTTCCAGCGCGACGTCATCGCCAGGGTCGATTCCGGCGTCATGAGCCGCGATGAAGGCATGCTGGAGATCGAGCATTTCTGGGCCGGTGCGCTGCGCCGCGCGGTCGTCGAGGGCGATGTCGAGAACGGCTCCCTGATGGCCGGGCAGAGCGTCGGTCTGGTCACCCGCGAACAACCGGTGGCCGACATCCTTGCCGAATTGATCGCCCAGGCCGAATCGGCGCTGGCACGGCGGGCGAGTGATGAGGCATCGTTGGGAGAAGTGGCGGGAGTGATGGCGGAGCCGCCCGTGGGAGCGCTGTAGCGACATGACGGACACCCTCGACACGGCAGCCGGCGATGGTGGTATGGGCGGCGGTATGGGAGGGGGCATGCATTCCCGCTTCGACGGCACCTCGTCGCGCCGGCTGCTCGCCCGGCTGCGCGACATCATGGCCGGGTCGGGGTCGGGTCAGGACCGGCTGGACAAGATCGTCACGCTGATCGCGGCCGAGATGAAGGCCGACGTCTGTTCCTGCTACATCATGCGGGCCGGCGAGGTGCTGGAGCTGTTCTCCACCGAGGGCCTGAACAAGACCGCCGTCCACAACACCCGCCTGCGGGTGGGCGAGGGCATCGTCGGCTACATCGCCGGCCATGCCCGCCCGGTGGCGCTGGACAACGCGCCCTCCCATCCCAGCTTCGCCTACCGCCCCGAGACGGGGGAGGATCCGTTCCAGTCGCTGGCCGGCGTGCCGATCCTGCGCGGCAGCAAGGTGCGCGGCGTGCTGGTGATCCAGCACAAGGACCGCCGCCGCTATGTCGAGGAGGAGGTGGAAACCCTCCAGACCATCGCCATGGTCGTCGCCGAACTGGTGGCCCAGAGCGAGCTGGTCAACCCGGTGGAGGTGACCACCACCGGCGATCCCGTGCTGCTGCCCGCCCGCCTGTCCGGCACGGCGATGAGCGCCGGGCTGGCCATGGGCCTCGCCGTCATCCACCGGCCGCAGCTGACCGTCCGCCAGATGGTGGCGGAAGACGCCGACGCCGAGCTGGAGCGCTTCAACACCGCGTTGCAGACCATGCACAGCGCCATCGACGACCTGCTGGAAGCGGCGTCGCTGGCGGGCTTGAGCGAACCGCGCGACATCCTGGAGACCTACCGGATGTTCGCCGAGGACCGCGGCTGGCTGTCGCGCATCCGCGAGGCGATCCGTGTCGGCCTGACCGCCGAGGCTGCGGTGCAGCAGGTGCAGAACGACACCCGCGCCCGCATGAGCCACCTGACCGATCCCTATATCCGGGAACGGTTGATGGATTTCGAGGATCTGACCAACAGGTTGCTGCAACATCTGGCCGGCAAGACCAGCGGCACCGACGGGGCCACCCTGCCCGACGACATGATTCTGGTCGCCCGCTCCATGGGGCCGGCGGAGCTGCTGGACTATGACCGCACCCGCCTGCGCGGCCTGCTGCTGGAGGAAGGGTCGCCCGCCAGCCATGTCTGCATCGTCGCCCGCGCTCTCAACATCCCCGTGGTGCAGGCGCCCGACGCGCTGAACCGGATCGAGCCGCTGGACCAGCTGATCGTCGACGGCGACCATGGGCAGGTCTTCATCCGCCCGGCCGAAGACATCCAGATGGCCTTCGCCGAGGCCGTGGCGTTGCAGCACCGCAAGGAGCAGATGTATGCGGAGATCCGCAACCTGCCCTCCGTCACGCGGGACGGCGTGCCGATCTCCATCCAGCTGAACTGCGGCCTGCTGATCGACCTGCCCCACCTGACCGCCAGCGGTGCCGAGGGGGTCGGGCTCTACCGCACCGAAATCCCCTTCATGGTCCGCGCCTCATATCCCGACGTGAAGGCGCAGACCGACCTCTATTCCCGCATCCTGGACGAGGTCGGCGACAAGCCGATCGTCTTCCGCACGCTGGACGTCGGCGGCGACAAGATGCTGCCCTACATGACCGGCGGCGAGGAGGAGAACCCGGCGCTGGGCTGGCGCGCGGTGCGCATCGGGCTGGACCACCCGTCGCTGCTGCGCCAGCAGTTGCGCGCGCTGCTGCTGGCTGCCGCCGGCCGGCCGCTGTCGGTGATGTTCCCGATGATCGCAGAGGTCGCGGAGTTCGACGGCGTCCGCCGCCTGCTGGATCTGGAGCTGAAGCGGCTGGCCGCCCAAGGCATCGACCCGCCGAGCGGTTTGCGCGTCGGCACGATGATCGAGGTTCCGTCGCTGTTGTGGCAACTTCCCGCGCTGTTGCCGCGGCTGGATTTCCTGTCGGTCGGCTCCAACGACTTGACCCAATATCTGTTCGCCGCCGACCGCGGCAACCCGCGCACCTCCACCCGCTACGACCCGCTGTCGCCGTCGATGCTGTGCGTGCTGCGGCGGCTGGTGGACGAATGCGCCAGGCACAAGGTGTCGCTGAGCATCTGCGGCGAGATGGCCGGCCGGCCTCTGGACGCCATGGCGCTGATCGGCGTCGGTTTCCGCACCCTGTCGATGTCGCCGCCGTCGGTGGGCCCGGTGAAGACCATGCTGCGCTCGATGGATGTCGGTGCGCTGCGGCAGTACATGAGCGGGCTCTACACCGGGGCCGACCACAGCCTGCGCGACAAGCTGAAGACCTTCGCCAAGGATCACGGGGTTCTGATCTGAGGGGGCAACTTCGGCCCCCGCCCACTTGTCACGACCCGCAGCCCCCGACCCGCGGTCATTGCGGTTGCGCCGCGGGGGCGGCATGTCGTACCCATTCCGCTTGTTGCATCCGCACGGATGCCCCGGTTGCGCATGACTTTCGGCGTGCGCGCTAGTTGCGAGCAGATGGCGAGCCCATGGCCAAGCGCAAGGTTTTCGACGATTTCGACCCGGCTCCGCCCGGCCCCTCCGTCTCCGAGACCCTGCGCTCCACGCGCATGGCGCACGGCTATGACCTGCGCGATGTCGCGGCGATGCTGCGCATCCGCTATCCGTACCTGCTGGCCATCGAGGAAGGGCGGTTCGACGAACTGCCGGGCAGCACCTACGCCATCGGCTTCCTGCGGTCCTACGCCGAGTGCCTGGGGCTGGACCCCGACACCGTCGTCACCCGCTACAAGGACGAGGCGGCCGGCACCGTCCGCCGGCAGGAACTGTACCTGCCGACCCCGGCGGCCGAAGGAGGGCGCGCCTCGGGCGGCACGCTGCTGCTGGGCACGCTGGTTCTGGCCGGCATCGTCTATGGCGGCTGGTATTATCTGTCGGCGACCGACCGGACGGTGACCGATCTGGTGCCGACCCTGCCGGACCGGCTGGTCTCTCTGCTGGACGGCGTGCCGTCCAAGCCCGCGACCCCGGCGCCCGAGCAGGCCGGCACCGCGGCGCAACCGGGAGCGGAGCCGTCGGTTCCCGCGCCGGTGATCGCCGCCGCCCCGCCGCCTGCCGCGGCTCCGGCTCCGGCGACTCCTGCCCCTGCTCCGGGTGCCGCCGCTCCGGGTGCAGCGGCGAAGCCGCCGCAGGGGACCGCCCCCGCCGCTCCGGCGCCGGCCGCCTCGACGGTTGCCGGCAAGCCGCCGACCGTCGCGGCCGTTCCGCCCGCGGTTCTGCCGCCGGCGCAGTCGCCGCTGCCGTCCGCAAACGCGCCGTCCACGAATCAGGCTGCCGGGCAGGGCGCCGGAGGACAAGCCCCGGGACAAGGGGTCGTCAACGTTCCGGCCCCGCCGCCGGAGGATGACGAAGAGGCATCGCCCCAGGACCCGACCCCGCTGAATGCCGCAGCCAATCCGCCCGCCGCGCCGGCCGCCCCGACGGCGACGGTGCCGGCCAACGGCAAGGTCTATGGCACGCTGAACACCAACGCCAAGCTGGTCCTGAAGGCCACCCAGGAAAGCTGGCTGCAGGTGCGCGACGGCAGCGAGATCGTCTTCACCCGCGTGCTGAAGCCGGGCGACACCTTCCGCGTTCCCGACAAGCCCAACGTGAAGATCCGCACCGGCAATGCCGGCGGTCTGGTGGTGATGGCCGATGGCGGCGAAAGCCCGCCGCTGGGCTCCGTCGGGCAGGTTCTGCGCGACGTCGCCATCGACAACCATGGGGTGGTGCGGCGTTGATCCGTCGCCATCCCGCATGGCCCACTTAATTGCATGGCTTGAATACCCGATCTTGAATCCGGGGCGCCGGACCGCACTTCTGGCCTGACGCCGGCTGCGCTAGGATGCGGCTCCCGGCCACCGCTTTCGCTGTCCAGAGGCTGACCTGAGATGACCGTGCGCGCCTACCGCCAGATCCTTCGCCGCAAATCGCGCCAGATTCGCGTCGGCAACGTGTTGGTCGGCGGCGACGCGCCGATCTCGGTCCAGACCATGACCAACACGCCGACCACCGACGTGAAGGCGACGGTGGAGCAGATACAGGCTGCCGAGCGGGTGGGGGCGGACATCGTCCGCGTCTCCTGCCCCGACCGCGACTCGGCGCTGGCGCTGAAGGACATCGTGCGCCAGGTGAAGGTGCCGATCGTCGCCGACATCCATTTCCACTACAAGCGCGCCATCGAGGCGGCGGAGAGCGGCGCGGCCTGCCTGCGCATCAACCCCGGCAACATCGGCTCGGCCGAGCGGGTGCGCGAGGTGGTGAAGGCGGCCAAGGATCATGGCTGTTCGATGCGCATCGGCGTCAATGCCGGCTCGCTGGAACAGGATTTGCTGGAAAAGTACGGCGAGCCCTGCCCCGAGGCGATGGTCGAAAGCGCGCTGAACCACGCCAAGATCCTGGAAGACAACGATTTCCGCGAGTTCAAGATCTCGGTGAAGGCGTCCGATGCCTTCCTGGCCGTCGCCGCCTATCAGGGGCTGGCGGAGGCCTGCGACTATCCGCTGCACATCGGCATCACCGAGGCGGGCGGCCTGCGCGCCGGCACGGTGAAGTCGTCGATCGGGCTCGGCATGCTGCTGTGGTCGGGCATCGGCGACACGCTGCGCGTCTCGCTCTCGGCCGACCCGGCGGAAGAAGTGCTGGTCGGTTACGACATCCTGAAGTCGCTGGGCCTGCGCCGCCGCGGCGTCACCGTGATCTCCTGCCCCAGCTGCGCGCGGCAGAACTTCAACGTCATCAAGACGGTGGAACTGCTGGAACAGAAGCTGGCCCACATCACCACGCCGCTGACCCTGTCGGTGATCGGCTGCGTCGTGAACGGACCGGGCGAGGCACGGGAGACCGACATCGGCCTGACCGGCGGCGGCAACAACACCCATCAGGTGTATCTGTCCGGCGTCACCGACCACCGGCTGAAGGACCAGGACATCGTCCAGCATCTGGTCGGTCTGGTCGAGAGGAAGGCGGCGGAGATCGAAGCGGCGAAGGCCGCATCGGAAGCAGCGGCGGAAGCCGCCGAAGCGGAAACCACCCGAGAAACCACCCGAGACGTGGCTCCCGCCGCGGAGTAAGCTGCCCCCGATTTAAGCAGGGACAGCGACCCGCGGCGTGACCACCACCTCCTACCTCGTCATCGGCGCCAGCCACCGGACCTGTTCCGGCGCGGTCCGCGACCGCCTGTCCACCGACGAAGCGGAAGTGGCGGGCATGCTGGACCGGCTGCGCGCCGCAGGCGTGGGGCAGGCGCTGTGGCTCAGCACCTGCGACCGGGTGGAGGTGCAGGCGGTCCACGAGCGCCCGAACGAGGCGGCGCTGGCGATCGCCGAGGCGATGGCCGACCGCGTCGGCCTACCCACCGCCGATCTTGCGCCGCAGCTCTACACACGCACCGGCATCGACGCGGTGCGCCACCTGTTCGCGGTGGCCTGCTCGCTCGACAGCCAGATCGTCGGCGAACCGCATATCCTGGGCCAGTTGAAGGCCGCCCACCGCAGCGCCGCGTCGGCCGGGATGACCGGGCCGGAGCTGGAGGCGGCGCTGCAGGCCGCCTATGCCGCCGCCAAGCGGGTGCGCAGCGAGACGCCGATCGCGGAGGGCGCCACCTCGCTGGCCGCCGCCGCCATCCAGGTGGCGCGCGACCTGCACGGCGACATCCGGCGCTGTGGCGCCCTGCTGCTGGGGCTGGGCGACATGGGCGCCCTGGTGCTGGAGGGGCTGCGCGAGGCCGGGCTGCCGCGGCTGACGGTCGCAGCGCCGGTGGACCGGCGGGCGGAAGCGGCGGCGCGGCGGCTGGACGGGCATTTCGCCCCCTGGGCCGATCTGGAGACGGCGATGACCGGCGCCGATATCCTGGTGGCCGCGGCCGGCCTGGGACGCTATATCCTCACCGCCCCGATGATGGAGGCGGTGCTGAAGCGCCGCCGCCGCCGTCCGGTCTTCGTGGTCGATGCCGCCATCCCGGCCGACGTCGATCCGGCGGTGGCGGGCATGGACGGCGCCTTCGTCTACGATCTGGCCGATCTGGAGCGGGTGGCGCTGCAGGGCCGCGTCGGGCGCGAGGCGGCGACCCAGGCGGCCTGGATGATCGTGGACGAGGCGGTGGCCGCCTTCGCCCGCGACCGTGCGGAACGCGCCGCGGTGCCTGCCGTGGCGGCGCTCCGCACCCATTTCGAGGCGGAGCGGCGGCGCCTGCTGGCCGGGCACGGCGAGCTGGACGCGGCGTCGGCAACGCGGCTGCTGGTCAACCGGCTGCTGCACGCCCCGTCGGAAGCGCTGCGGGCACTGGCCGCCGACGGCAGCGGCGAGGGGCTGGCCGAACGGGCCACGGCCGAGCGGTTGATGTTCCGGCTGTTCGGACTGGACAGGTTCGGGCAGGACGGGATGGCCGGCGAAGTGACCGGTGACAGGGCTTCTGACGGGGCCGAAGAGACTGAACGGGATAAGGACGAGCGACGTGAGCCTGGACGAGAAGTTCGATAAGGTGATGGCCCGGTACGACGAGCTGCGCGACACGCTTGCGGCCGGCCTTGCCGAGTCCGGCGACTTCGCCCGGCTGTCCAAGGAATATGCCGACCTCACCCCGATCGCCGAGGCCATCGCGGAGCTGAAGAAGGGCCGCGCCGAGGCCGCCGATCTGGCGGAGATGATCGCCGCTCCGGATGCGGATCCCGAGATGAAGGCGATGGCGGAGGAGGAATTCCACCTCCTGACCAAGCGCATCCCCGATCTGGAGCGAAAGGTGCAGATCTCGCTGCTGCCGAAGGACGAGGCGGACGAGAAGAACGCCATCCTGGAGGTGCGCGCCGGCACCGGCGGCGACGAGGCCGCGCTGTTCGCCGCCGAACTGTTCGAGATGTACCGCCGCTATGCCGGCCTGCATGGCTGGCGGTTCGAGGCGATGGACGTCAGCGAGACCGGCATCGGCGGCTACAAGGAGGCCACCGCCAACATCACCGGCCGCGGCGTGTTCGCCCGGCTGAAGTTCGAGTCCGGCGTCCACCGCGTCCAGCGCGTTCCGGCGACCGAGGCGCAGGGACGCATCCACACCTCCGCCGCCACCGTCGCCGTGCTGCCCGAGGCGGAGGAGGTGGACATCCACATCGACGAGAAGGATCTGCGGATCGACGTCTTCCGCTCCTCCGGACCCGGCGGCCAGTCGGTCAACACCACCGACAGCGCGGTGCGCATCACCCACTTGCCGACCGGGCTGGTGGTGAGCCAGCAGGACGAGAAGTCGCAGCACAAGAACAAGGCCAAGGCGCTGAAGGTGCTGCGCGCCCGGCTGTACGACCGCGAGCGCGCGGAGAAGGACGCCGCCCGCGCCGCCGACCGCAAGAACCAGGTCGGCAGCGGCGACCGGTCGGAACGCATCCGCACCTACAACTTCCCGCAAGGGCGCGTGACGGACCACCGCATCAACCTGACGCTCTACAAGATCGACAAGGTGATGGCCGGCGAGGCGCTGGACGAACTGATCGACTCGCTAATCGCCGAGGACGAGGCCGCCCGGTTGGCGGAGTTGGGGTGAGGGGCTTCATGCGGCGTCACCCCAATCCCCCTCTCCCGCCGAAGGCGGGGGAGGGTCGGGGAGGGGGCCAAGCGCTTCCCAGATCATGCGCGCCACACCCTCGGGGTTGCTGAGCACATCGGTGTTCCAGAAGCGCATCACCTGCCAGCCAGCATCCCTCATCCGCCGGTCTCGCACAGCATCATACGAGGACTCGGCATGCTGCCCGCCATCGACCTCGACCACCAGCCGAGCTTCGATACAGGCGAAATCGGCGATGTAAGGCGGGATGGGATGCTGGCGCCGGAAATACCATCCGCCGATCTGGCGGCGGCGCAGCAGGGTCCAGAGTTTGCGCTCGGCATCGGTGGGAATGCGGCGCATGCCGCGGGCTTGGGTGAGCGCGGTTTTCTTGGCGCGTGGAATGTGGCGTCGGCGTATGCCCCCTCCCTAACCCTCCCCCGCTTCGCGGGAGAGGGGATTTGGGGTCACTGCAAATGCGTATGTATGGTTGAGAAAGGTGTAGAAAGGTCGCATCCATGAACCTCCGCACCCTGCGCGCCCAGGCCGAGGCGCGGCTGCGCGAGGCCGGTGTCGATACGCCGGAACTCGACGCCCGCTACCTGCTCGAACATGTGCTGACGCTTACCCGGACCGACTTCGTTACGAAAGCGGAACAAGTCATCCCCGACGACGATGCCGCCCGCGCCCTGGCGCTGGTCGAGCGTCGCGCCGCGCGGGAGCCGGTGGGGCGCATCCTGGGACACCGGGAGTTCTGGACCATCGACCTCGTCCTCAACGCCGACACGCTGGAACCGCGGCCGGACACCGAGACGGTGGTGGAGGCGGTGCTGGCCGCCATCCCCGACCGCAAGGCCCCGCTGCGCCTGATCGATTTCGGAACCGGAACGGGCTGTATCCTGCTGGCGCTGCTGTCGGAGCTGCCGAACGCCACCGGTCTCGGCGTCGATCTCAGCCCGCTGGCGGTGGAGGGGGCGGCGGGCAATGCCGAGCGTAACGGGCTGGCGGACCGCGCGCGCTTCCAGACCGGCGATTGGGCCAAGGGGATCGAAGAGCGGTTCGACATCGTGGTCTCCAACCCGCCCTACATCCCCAGCGCCGACATCGCCACGCTGGAGCCGGAGGTGCGGCAGCACGACCCGCTCCGCGCGCTGGATGGCGGTCCGGACGGGTTGGCGCCCTACCGCATCCTCGCGGCCGAGCTGCCGCGCCTGCTGGTTCCCGGCGGGTTGGCCGCCTTCGAGGTCGGGCAGGGTCAGGCGGAGGATGTGGCGGCGCTGGTCGAAGCCCAGGGGTTGGGGGAGACTGCGATCCTGTGTGACCTTGGTGGGGTAAAGCGCTGCGTCAGGGCACGAAAGGGGCTGTGAGCCGGCCGCTTATCCAAAAAAACGGTTGGATCGCCGGGCTTTGCCGGGTAGTGTGCGGTACACGACCGCGAACCTATGGCCTGCGGAGCACGATTCTCGGATGGTTTTCTGCCGAGCGCTGACCGCCATGGCCCGCCGCACGCGATGCGGACGCGTCGTTTGAACCCCGTGAGCGACCCATGGAAATCGTCCATGGCGGACCGGGCGGCCGGGCCGGAAGGCCGGATGGCCGCCGGAGCGTTCCGGGGACTGCGCTTCTCTTGCATGGGGCCTTAAGAGCCGAATGAGACAGGGACCGAACTCCAGGCGTTCGCGTGGTCGTGGCAACAGCGGCGGCGGGGGCAGCGGCGGCGGTGGTGGCGGGGGCGGCGGTGGCGCCGGCCGGCGCCAGAACGTTCCGCTGCGTCACCAGACCTTCGACAGCAACGGCCCGGACGTCCGCATCCGCGGCAATGCGTGGCAGGTGCAGGAAAAGTATCAGGCGCTGGCCCGCGACGCGATGTCGTCCGGCGACCGCGTGCAGGCCGAAAACTACCTGCAGCATGCGGAGCATTACCTGCGCATCATCAACCAGATCCAGGAATCGGAAAACCGCCAGCGCGGCGGCCAGCCCAGCATCGGGCACGGCCACCAGTCGCAGGGGGCCTCGCAGGCCGGCGACGATGACGACCTGCAGGGCGAGGACGAGACCGACGGCGAGGAACGGGCGGCCGTCAACGCCTGACGCCTCGCGTTTCAGAGCTTGGATGGTTGAAGGTCAGGCCGGCGTGACCGGGTCGCCCACCGCGATCCGGCCGCCGCCGGTCACCCGGGCGCGCAGCAGGATCTGGCTGTGGCCGTACCCCCGCTCCATGATGGTCGGCAGGCTGAGGTCGGCGACGCCGCTGTCCGGGTTCACATCGTTGCCGGGCGTGCAGTCCAGCGCCTCCACCACCTCCAGCGTTGCGCCGCCGATGGTCAGGGTCCGGCCGGCCCAGCCGCGCTCCGCCCACGGATCGATGCCGTCCAGCAGCAGGTTGGCGCGCAGACGGCGGGGATCGACCGGCTGCTTGGCGATCCGTTCCTCCAGATCGCGCAGGCTGGCGAGGTTCAGCAGGGTGACCGACGGTTCTTCGCTGTTGCCGAAGGCGCCGTGCTGCGCCTCGATCAGGCGGGGCATGCCGGGGACGATCCCGGCCAGATAGGCCGCAAAGAACTGTTCAAGCAGCGTCCGCCCCATCGGCTGGTCCAGCCGGCCGCGCGACACCTGCCGGCCGCCGCGCCGGATGATCAGCGCGCGCGTCTCCTCGTCGAACTCGGTCTGCAGCGCCGCCAGCTTTTCCGTGCGGTCCAGCGTGAAGAAGTCGGACGGCAGGCGCCAGCCCTCCGTCTCGGTGTCCAGCGCGGCCGGGCCGTGCAGCAGCCCGTAACGGCGGTCGAGCGGGATCGCCTGTCCGGCGGTCAGGTCGGTGGCGGTCAGGTCCTGGCCGCTCATGCCCTTGACGGGATAGCGGCGGATAGCGGTCAGTGTGGCGTTCATTGCAGTGCACAATGAAAGGGCCGGAGCGTCCCTGTCAACCGATGCGGTGCCTGTTTCTCACGCTGCGGCTGGGGGAAAGGCGGTGGGGAGTCCCCCCGGCCGCCCGCTCCACCCGCATGATCTGGTGCCGCTACCAGCGTTCGGCGACGGGGCGGCGTCCCAGAAATTCCTCCAGCCGCCGTCCGGTGGCCGGAGACAGGTCCGCCGGAAGCCGGTCGATCGGGAAGAAGCGGGCCTCGACGATTTCCACCCCATCGGCCTTCGGCGTGCCGCTCCAGCCGCGCACGACGAAGACCGCCACATGGTCGCTCGCACCGTTGCGGAAACGGGCGTAGATGCCGAAAGGCTGAGCGGGCCGGTCGGCGATCAGCCCGACCTCCTCCCGCACCTCGCGCCGCATGGCGTCGGACAGCGTCTCCCCCCGCCCGACGCCGCCGCCGGGAAAATGCCAGCCGCCGACATAGCTGTGGCGGATCAGCAGCACGCGCGGGGTGGCCGGGTCCGACTCGTCGAGGATGATCGCCCGCACCCCCATGGTCAGCGGGCGCGCGATCCGGTGCCAGGCCCCGCGCAGGCTCCAGGCGAGGCGCAGCAGCCGCGCCGTCATGGTCCGCGGCATGGCTTGGCCAGCAGGGGTTGCTGCGGGCTTCACATCAGGGGCGGTGCGCGTGGTGGGGCGGGTGGCGGAACTGGCCAGATCGGTCATGATGGGAATCCGGGGCGGGGAGACCGGCGGAAGGCAGGCAGGCGGCAGTCTAGCCGGGGCGGGCAGGCGCCGTGTAGGGGGGCAATCGGCGGGTCGCGCACTACCCCTTTCTTACGGTCCTACGCGGTCGGGACAATGGGGGTGTGGCGGCTTTTCTCTCCCGATAACCTTTCTACGCCGATGGTCTTGCATGACCTCCGCCCCTGCCTACATCTCCCGCAGCATCCTTGCGGATCGCACCGTCATGTGGATCGGGCAAGGGGATCGAGTTGGCCGGGCTGCCTCGCGGACGGTCGACGGGAGATGAGGGGAGCATCATGGATTTCGAGCAATACACCGAGCGTAGCCGCGGGTTCGTTCAGGCCGCGCAGACCCTGGCCGTGCGTCGCGGGCATCAGCGCCTGACTCCGGAACACCTGCTGAAGACCCTGCTGGACGACAAGGAAGGCCTTGCCGCCAACCTGATCCGTGCGGCGGGCGGCGACCCGAAGGCGGCCCTGTCGGCGGTCGATGCCGAACTGGACAAGCTGCCGAAGGTGGAGGGCAGCGGCGCCGGTCAGCTCTATCTGACGCCCGAGCTTTCCCGCGTCTTCGAACAGGCGGAGAAGGTGGCCGAGAAGGCCGGCGACAGCTTCGTCACCGCCGAACGCATCCTGCTGGCGCTGGCCATGGCCGACGGCACCCCGTCGGGCAAGGCTCTGAAGTCCGCCGGCGTGACGCCGCAGGCGCTGAACACCGCCATCAACGACATCCGCAAGGGCCGCACCGCCGACAGCGCCAGCGCCGAGCAGGGCTATGACGCGCTGAAGAAATACGCCCGCGACCTGACCGCCGCGGCGCGCGACGGCAAGCTCGATCCCGTCATCGGCCGCGACGAGGAAATCCGCCGCACCATCCAGGTGCTGGCCCGCCGCACCAAGAACAACCCCGTGCTGATCGGCGAGCCCGGCGTCGGCAAGACCGCCATCGTCGAAGGGCTGGCCCAGCGCATCGTCAAGGGCGACGTGCCGGAAGGACTGAAGAACAAGCAGCTGCTGTCGCTCGACCTCGGCGCGCTGGTGGCCGGCGCGAAGTATCGGGGCGAGTTCGAGGAGCGGCTGAAGGCCGTGCTGTCGGAAATCCAGGCGGCGGCCGGCGAGATCGTCGTCTTCATCGACGAGCTGCACACGCTGGTCGGCGCCGGCAAGTCGGACGGCGCGATGGACGCCTCCAACATGCTGAAGCCCGCCTTGGCGCGCGGTGAACTGCATTGCGTCGGCGCCACCACGCTGGACGAGTTCCGCAAGTATATCGAAAAGGACGCGGCGCTGGCCCGGCGCTTCCAGCCGGTCTTCGTGTCGGAGCCGACGGTGGAGGACACCATCTCCATCCTGCGCGGCCTGAAGGAGCGGTACGAGGTGCACCACGGCGTGCGCATCACCGACAGCGCAATCGTTTCGGCGGCGACCCTGTCCAACCGCTACATCACTGACCGCTTCCTGCCCGACAAGGCCATCGACCTGATCGACGAGGCGGCGAGCCGCCTGCGCATGGCGGTGGACAGCAAGCCGGAGGCCATCGACGAGTTGGACCGCCGCATCATCCAGCTGAAGATCGAGCGGGAGGCGCTGAAGCGCGAGCAGGATGCCGCGTCGCGCGACCGGCTGACCAATCTTGAAGCCGAACTGGCCGATCTGGAGCAGGACTCGGCCGAGCTGACCGCCAAGTGGCAGGCCGAGAAGGACCAGCTGCAGGGCGCGCAGAAGATCAAGGAGGATCTGGAGAAGGCCCGCACCGAACTGGAGACGGCGCAGCGCGACGGCAATTGGGGCCGCGCGGGCGAACTGGCCTACGGCGTCATTCCCGGCCTGGAGAAGGCCTTGAAGGAGGCCGAGGAGCATGCCAGCAGCCGCATGCTGAACGAGGAGGTGCGCGACGGCGACATCGCCGCGGTGGTCAGCCGCTGGACCGGCGTGCCGGTCGACAAGATGCTGGCCGGCGAGCGCGAGAAGCTGCTGGCGATGGAAGACAAGCTGCGCAGCCGGGTCATCGGCCAGGACGAGGCGATCGTCGCCGTGTCCAACGCCGTGCGCCGGGCGCGGGCCGGGTTGCAGGACCCGAACCGTCCCATCGGCTCCTTCCTGTTCCTGGGTCCGACCGGCGTCGGCAAGACCGAGCTGACCAAGGCGCTGGCGGAATTCCTGTTCGACGACGAGACGGCGATGGTCCGGCTCGACATGTCGGAGTACATGGAAAAGCACTCCGTCGCCCGCATGATCGGCGCGCCTCCGGGCTATGTCGGCTATGAGGAGGGCGGGGCGCTGACCGAGGCGGTGCGCCGCCGGCCCTATCAGGTCGTGCTGTTCGACGAGGTGGAGAAGGCTCACCCCGATGTCTTCAACGTGCTGCTGCAGGTGCTGGACGACGGTCGTCTGACAGACGGCCAGGGCCGCACGGTCGATTTCCGCAACGTCGTCATCATCATGACCTCCAACCTCGGCTCGCAGGCGCTGGCCGAGCAGCCGGAGGGCGAGGACAGCGGCGCCGTGCGCGAGGAGGTGATGGAGGCCGTCCGTGCCCATTTCCGGCCGGAGTTCCTGAACCGCCTGGACGAGATCCTGCTGTTCCACCGGCTCGACCGCCGGCATATGGGCGGCATCGTCAAGATCCAGCTCGGCCGCCTGACCAAGATGCTCGCCGACCGCGAGATCACGCTGACGGTGGACGAGGCCGCGACCGCATGGCTGGCCGAGGCCGGCTACGACCCGGTATACGGCGCGCGTCCGCTGAAGCGGGTGATCCAGCGCGAGCTGCAGAACCCGATGGCGACCCTGATCCTGGAAGGCCGCATCAAGGACGGCCAGACGGTGGCGGTCGGGGCGGAAGGCGGTTCGCTGACCATCGACGGCCAGCCGGTCGGCGGGCTGGTTCGGCGGGGGTGAGCGGTGGGCCGCTTCTCCCAAGTTCCCTCTCCCCCCTGGGGAGAGGGTTAGGGTGAGGGGGAGGCGTGGCGAAGATCTTCAAGAAGAAGCCGCTTCGCACCTCCCCGTAAGCCACGCCTTGCATCCCCCTCACCCCGACCCTCTCCCCAGGGGGGAGAGGGGGAGGTCCGGTACGTCCCCTCAGTAATAAGGCGCCGCCAGTCCCTCCGCCTCGAACGTTGCCTTCACCGCAGGGCGCTCCAGCACGCGGGCGAGATACAGCCCTATGTTGGGGAGCGTACGTGCCGGGCGACCCATGAAGCGGGTCCAGCGGCACAGCATGAACAGGTACGGGTCGGCCGCGCTGTACGTGTCGCCCAGCAGCCACGTATGCCCCGCCAGCGCCCGGTCCAGCCCGTCGAAATGGCCGTTCAGCCGGGATTCGGTCGCCGCCTTGAAGGCGGCTTGCGCCTCTGTGCCCTCGACATAGCGTTCGGGGTAGAAGTACAGCAGCATCTCGGCCTGGACGCTGTTGGTCAGGTAGACCAGCCACTTGTAGAACTCCGCCCGCCCGGGCGTGCGGACCGCCGGGGCCAGCTTCGCCTCCGGATGGCTGTCGGCCAGATGCAGGCAGATGGCGGCGGCCTCGTACAGCACCAGATCGCCGTCCACCAGCGTCGGCACCCGGCCATGCGGGTTAAGCGCCAGATAAGCCGCGCTCTTGTGCTCCCCCTTTTCCCGGTCGAGCATCACGAGGTCGAAGGGCCGGCCGATCTCGCGCAGCAGAATGTGCGGAGCCATCGCGGCGGTGCTGGGCATGCCGTAGAGCGTAGAGCCGTGAGGCGTGGGCAAGGCGGTCTCTCCCTCTGGTCGTTCCGGTCAAGCTGTCCCATCGGGTCCGGCGTCCCGCCAGCGCCTTGCGCGCATGGCACGGATGACCAGGAAGCAGGTTTGTCGTGTGGCCGAACTGTGCGTATGATCGGCGGTACTGTTTAACAAATCGAACACCCCCCGGCGGACTTCGGCCGTGCGGCGGGGGAAACGAACCCGACAAGACCGAACAGGAAGACCCTTTCCATGACCGCTCCGGGCAGCACCGTCGGCAACTCCGCCGCCAGCCGCGACAAGGCCTTCATCCTCCATCCCTACACCAACCTGGACGTCCACGAGACGCAGGGGCCGATGATCATCGAGCGCGGCGAGGGCATCCGCGTCTTCGATGACGGCGGCAAGGATTACATCGAGGGCATGGCCAGCCTGTGGTGCGTCTCGCTCGGCTGGGGCGAAGAGCGGCTGGTCCAGGCGGCGGCCAAACAGATGCGGCAGCTGTCCAGCTATCACATCTTCGGCCACAAGTCGCACGAGCCGGGAATCGATCTGGCGGAAAAGCTGATCGGGCTGGCGCCGGTACCGATGTCCAAGGTCTTCTTCGCCAATTCGGGCTCGGAAGCCAACGACACTGCGATCAAGCTGATCTGGTACTACAACAACGCGCTCGGCCGGCCGGAGAAGAAGAAGATCCTCTCGCGCCAGCGCGCCTATCACGGCGTGACGGTGGCGACCGCCAGCCTGACCGGCCTGCCCAACAACCACCGCGATTTCGATCTGCCGATCGCCCGCATCCTTCATGGCGACTGCCCGCACCACTACCGCAACGCCCTTGAAGGCGAGAGCGAGGAAGCCTTCGCCACCCGCCTTGCCGAACAGCTGGAGGCGCTGATCCTGGCCGAGGGGCCGGACACCATCGCAGCCATGTTCGCCGAGCCGATCATGGGTGCCGGCGGCGTCGTGGTGCCGCCCGCGACCTACTTCGCCAAGATCCAGCCGGTGTTGAAGAAATACGACATCCTGCTGGTCGCCGACGAGGTGATCTGCGGCTTCGCCCGCACCGGCAATTTCTGGGGCAGCCAGACCATGGGCATGCAGCCGGACATCCTGACCTGTGCCAAGCAGCTGTCGTCGGGCTATCTGCCGATCTCCGCCGTCATGGTGACCGACGCGATCTATCGCGCCTGCGTCGACGAGAGCCGGAAGATCGGCACCTTCGGCCATGGCTACACCTATTCCGCCCATCCGGTGGCGGCGGCGGTGGCGCTGGAAACGCTGAAGATCTACGAGGAACGCGACATTGTCGGCCATGTCCGCTCGGTCGCCCCGGCCTTCCAGAGCCGCCTGAAGGCGCTGGCGGAGCATCCGCTGGTCGGCGAGGCCCGCGGCATCGGCCTGATCGGTGCGCTGGAACTGGTGGCTGACAAGGTGACCAAAACGCCCTTCGACCCCATCGGTCGCGCCGGTGCGGTGGTCAACGGCCTGAGCCAGGACAACGGCCTGATCGTCCGCGCCATGGGCGATTCCATCGCGCTCTGCCCGCCTCTCGTGATCTCGGAGGCGGAGATTCACGAGACCTTCGACCGCCTGACCAAGGCGCTCGACGCCGCGGTGTCCGTGCTGCGGGGGTAAGAATGGACGGAGGGGGTGGGGCTTCGCGCCCTATCCCCGCCGCAGATGCATCTTGCCCAGGCCGCCCAGCGCGTCGAACAGCTGGCGGAACTGGGTGAGGAATTGCTCCCACGTCGCCTTCGTCGTCGGTTCGATGGCGGCGTGCAGGGCGCCGAGGCTGGTCCTGCCGTCGATCCGCGACAGGATCGGGCCGGCCAGCCGGGGCAGGGGCAGGGCCACGACGCTGCCCATCAGGTCGAATTCCAGGCTGCCGCCGGGCGGGACGTTCTTCGCGACGGTGGGACCGTCGATGTCGCGCAGGACCGGGACCACCTCCGGCCCGTCCGGCAGGATGCGGGCGGCGTCGAGATCGGCCGGACGCAGCAGATAGGCGATGTGCTTGGTGAAGGCGCCGGTGATGCGTTCGGTCCAGGCGGCACGCTCCAGCATGCCCATCCCCTCCAGCCGCTTCAGGACGCGGGCGTCCTTGACCCACAGCGACGGTTCGTAGCGCAACGGGTCGATCAGCGTCGCGATGGCGAGCCCGGCGCTGTCCGCCAGCTCCGCCAGCTGCGGCACGCTGTAGGGTCGGTCGCAGCTGTGCAGCAGCAGGTCGTAGAGGTTGGCGTCGGCCAGCCGGTGGTCGCTGATGTGCGGGTTGTTCAGCAGCCAGTTGGTCGGCGGCAGCGCCTGGATCAGCCGGCGGGCCAGCGCCACCTTCTCGGCCGGCGGCAGCCCGTCGGTCATGCCGCGCAGAGCCTCCTGCATCGGGTAGACGCCGGTGCGGCCATAGGGGGCATAGACCATGATGCCGATGCCGCCGCCTGGCGCCAGCGCCCCGGCCAGCGAGCGCAGGCCCGCCGACGGATCGTCCAGATGGTGCAGCACGCCGCAGCAGTCGATGTAGTCGAACGGCCCCATTCCTTCGAGTTCCAGCAGCGATCCGCGGCGGAAGTCGATGTTGGTCAGGCCGCGCGCCTTGGCTCGCGCCTCGGCGACGGCGCGGCTGGCGTCGGACAGGTCGATGTAGGTGATCCGCCCCGGATTGCCGGCATCGGCCATCTGCTGCGCCAGCATGATGGTGCCGTCCCCCGTGCCGCCGCCGGCCACCAGCACGCGCAACGGCCGGGAATGGTCGATCCGGCCTCCGAACACATGCTGGACCAGCTCTTCCAGATGGCTGGGCGATCCGGTGATCAGGCGCTTGGACTCGTCGGCCGGGTTGCGCGCCGGGTAAGGATAGGCTTCGTACTGGGCGCGCAGATCGTCGATGCTCATGGGGGACTGCTCATAAGGAACGGGCGGGGCGACCATAGCACCGCGCCCAGCCGATGGCAGCCGTTCGGTGGCGGCGCTTCGGTGCCTCAGCCGGGCCAGCTGGCCGCCGGCCGCACCTCGCCCACCTGCGTGCCGGCGCGGTTCAGCAACGGCGCGGTCAGCAGTTCCGGCACGCGCGCCCATTGGGCGTCGGTCAGCGCCTTGGTCGAGCGGATCAGCGCGGCCAATGCGACCTCGCGGGCGCGGGCGGCGCCATCCTCGATCTTCAGCGCGATGCCGATGCCTTGCTCCGGGATCACGGCGCAGCCGACCCCCTCGGCCCCGCCCTTGACCAGCACGGCGCCGCCGGCCGCCTCCATCAGCGCGGTGTCGAAGGTGCCGGTGCCGCCGATCAGGAAGGGGTGCTTGCCCCAGGCGGCGGCGATGCGGGTGACGGCCGCGGCCCGCGCGTCGGGCAGGTCGACCGGGTCGGCGATGCGGGCCATGGCATAGGCGATGGCGCCCAGCGGGATGCCGATCGTGGGGATGGAACAACCATCGACGCCCCAGGGCGCGCCGAACAGGTCCTGGCCGGTCATCTGCTCCATCACGCCCAGGATGCGCTGCTGCACCGGGTGTTCGTAGCGGACATAGCCCTTCAGCCGCTCGCCCTTGTGCTTCGCGGTGGTCAGGAAGCCGCTGTGCTTGCCGGAGCAGTTGTTGTGGAAGGCGGTCGGCGCCTCGCCGCGGCGGACCAGATCCTCGGCGGTGGTGGGATCGTAGGGAATCTGCGCGCCGCATTCGTAATCGTCCGGCGTCAGCCCGACCCGCTCCGCCCAGGACCGCACCAGTTCGGTGTGGCGCGCCTCGCCATTGTGGGAGGAGCAGGCGAGCGCCAGTTCCTCGTCCCCCAGCCCGAAGGCGTCGAGCGCGCCGCTTTCCACCAGCGGGATCGCCTGCAGCGACTTGATGGCGGAACGCGGAAAGACGGGGGCGTCGATGTCGCCCCAGCGCGCCAGCACATGGCCGCCGGCATCGACGATGCAGGCGCGGGCGCGGTGGACCGATTCCACCAGGCTGCCGCGTGTCACCTCGACGATGATCGGGCTTTCCGCCGGGCCGGACAGGTCGGCGCGGCCCTCGGCGCTCTCACCATGATGGTGGGAATGGCCATGATGGTGGGAATGGCCATGATGGTGGGAATGGCCGTGGTGGTGATCCCCACCGCAGCAGGAGTGGTCGTGCGTATGGTCTTGGCTCATGCCGGCAAGCTTGCCTCGGGCGGGCGGCGGCGGCAAGCTCCCGCCCGGTCATGTCCTTACCTAGATCAGCGGGTTCTTCATGCGTGGTTATTTCGGAATCGGGGTGGAGCGGATCAGCAAGCCGGGCAATGTCGGCAACCTGATGCGCACCGCCCATGCCTTCGGCGCCTCCTTCTTCTTCGCCATCGATCCGGAACCGGATCTGCGGGAGACGAAGCTGGTCGACACCTCGGGCGCCACGCTGCACCTGCCGCTCTACATCCACGAGCGGGTCGCCGACTTCACCCTGCCCAGGGATTGCATGCTGGTGGGCGTGGAGTTGACCGACGACGCGGTGGAACTGCCCAGCTTCCGCCACCCGTCCCGCGCCGCCTATGTGCTGGGGCCGGAGCGCGACAGCCTGTCGCCCGCCCTGCTGGCGCGTTGCGACCATGTGGTCAAGATCCCGATGTCCTTCTGCATCAATGTCGGCGTCGCCGGGGCGCTGGTGATGTACGACCGCATGATCTCGCTGGGCCGCTTCGCCGAGCGTCCGGTTCGTCCCGGCGGCCCGCTGGAGGCGCCGGCCCAGCACCGCCACGGTCGCCAGATCATGCGCAACGCCGACCGCCGCCGCCGAATCCGCGGGGAGCAGAAGCCGGCCGACGACGGCGACGAGTAAGGGGGCGACGAGTAAGGATTGGGTCAGAGCGGCAGCGGATCGTCCCCGGCGACGGCGCAGATCCGCTGCACGACCGCGGGCTTGGGCACCGACACCTCTCCCTGCTCGAAGGCCACCACCTGAAGCGTGCCGCGCACCGCTTCCAACAACTCGCCGCGGCGCAGCAGGAAGTCGGGGGAGGACGGGCGGCCGAAGCGGGCGTTGCCGTCGGCGAAGGTCTCGTAGATCAGAACGCCGCCCGGCTCCAGCGCCGCCAGGATGGCGGGGAGGAGCGGGCGGTGCAGGTAATTGGTGACGACGATCCCGGAAAAGCGGCCGTCGACCGGCAGGACGGCAGTGTGGCCGCCCGAGTCGTCGCTTTCCAGATCCGCTTGGATCAGCGTGACGCCCACGCTTCCCCCGAGATCGGCGACGCCGCCGAGGTCGCGGTCCAGCCCGGCCACCGGATGGCCGAGCCGGTGGAACAGCCGCAGATGACGCCCGCCACCGCAGGCGAGGTCGAGCACCGGGCCGCCCGCCCGCACCAGCGGGGCGAAGCGCTCCACCCAAGGGGAGGGCGGCGAAAGCGGGTGGGGCGTGTGCATGGTCGGATTTCCCTTCGCGGACTTTCCTTTGGCGGTCGCGGGAACGATATCACAGGTGGTATGGACGACAGGACCGGGCGGCGTTTGACGGCGCGGCCCGGCCGTGCTGAATTAGGACAAATCCCGAGTCGCGCCGCAACCCGGACCGGCGCACCGGGGCGGACCTTCCTGCTGCGGGTTAGTTTGGGGCTTGTGGGGATATGATCCTCTTCGCGTTGAGATGCTCGGCCGACCACCGGTTCGAGGCATGGTTCCGCAACGGTGCCACCTATGACGAACAGGCGGCGGCGCACCAGATCGCCTGCCCGATCTGCGGCGACACCGTCGTCGGCAAGGCGCCGATGGCCCCGCGCATCGCCAAGGGCGTCGCAAAGGCCGCCGACCGTGCCCGCGAACAGGCCGAAGCCGTCGCGGCGAACGCCCCGCCGGCGTCCGTGCCCGCCGCCGTTCCAGCCCATGCGCCCTCCCTTGCGCCCGCCGCCCTGCCGGTGCCGATCCCTGCCCCGGTTCCGCTGCCCAGTGCCGCCGACATGGTCGCGGCCCTGCCGCCCAGCCTGAACGACGCCCAGCGCGAGGCGGTGGCGGAGGTGATGCGGCAGCTGACCGAGGTGCGGCGCAGCGTGGAGAAAAACTGCGACTATGTCGGCGACCGCTTCGCCGAAGAGGCGCGGCGCATTCATTACGGCGAGACCGACCCCCGCGGCATCTATGGCGAGGCGTCGGACGACGAGGTCGCCGAACTGCACGAGGAAGGTGTGACATTTCACCGCATTCCTTGGATACCGCGGAGCGACTCCTGAGGGATGCGGCCGCCGCGCCTGTTGCCGCGCCGGCACTGATTCCGAACGAAACCATTTGAAAAGCTGACTGTTTGTAAGGCGCGCCGGGAAACCGGCGCGCCTTTCTCATATGCCGCTGCAGCCCTGCCCGGGCTTGGATTTCCGCGGATTTCCGGGGGATCGTCCCCGGCCGGCGCGCCATCCCATCGACCAAGGTAGGGGGTGCGCCCAACAATGATCTGTATCAAACAATTGGGCAGGTCAAGGGCGTACGAATTACGGGGACAAGCCCGGACGCGATCGCCCGGACGGAAAATGCCCGAGTGTCTTAAAGACCGTCGAACAATCGCCGGCACTCGATGAGGGGACGCACATGACTCCAAATGCAACACGGATCCTGAACAATCCAAAGTTCCAGGAGCTGGTGGCCAAACGGTCCGCCTTCGCCTGGACTTTGTCGATTGCCATGCTGGTCATCTATTTCGGTTTCATTCTTTTGGTGGCGTTCGGGAAATCGTTCCTGGGCACGCCGATCGGCTCCGGCGTCACGACCTGGGGCATTCCGGTCGGCGTCTTCACCATCGTGTCCGCCTTCATCCTGACCGGCATCTATGTCTACCGGGCGAACGGCGAATTCGACGAGCTGAACCGCCAGATCCTGGAGGAATCGAAGTGATCCGCGCCGCCACCACCCGCATCGTCGCCCCGGCCGCCGCCCTGGCCGCCATGGCGGGCGCGCTGGTTCCCGCCTCCGCTTACGCCGCCGCCGTCGAAGGCCCGGTGACCAAGCAGGCGACGAACTGGTCCGCCATCATCATGTTCCTGATCTTCGTCCTCCTGACGCTGGGCATCACCTTCTGGGCGGCCCGCCGGACGAAGTCGGCCAAGGACTTCTACGCCGCCGGCGGCGGCATCACCGGCTTCCAGAACGGTCTGGCCATTGCCGGCGACTACATGTCGGCCGCATCCTTCCTGGGTATCGCCGGCCTGGTGTACGCCAACGGCTTCGACGGCCTGATCTTCTCGGTGGGCTGGCTGGTCGGCTGGCCGATCATCCTGTTCCTGATCGCGGAACGGCTGCGCAACCTCGGCAAGTACACCTTCGCCGACGTCGCCTCCTACCGCTTCCAGCAGACGCCGATCCGCACGCTGTCGGCCTGCGGCTCGCTGGCGACGGTCACCTTCTACCTGATCGCCCAGATGGTGGGTGCCGGCAAGCTGATCCAGCTGCTGTTCGGCCTCGACTATCTGGTCGCCGTCATCATCGTCGGCGTGCTGATGATCGGTTACGTGACCTTCGGCGGCATGCTGGCGACCACCTGGGTGCAGATCATCAAGGCGGTGATGCTGCTGTCCGGCGCCTCCTTCATGGCCTTCATGATCCTGGCGAAGTTCGGCTTCAGCCCCGAGGCGATGTTCAAGGCCGCGGTCGACATCCACCCGAAGGGTCTGGCGATCATGTCGCCGGGCGCGCTGATCAGCGATCCGATCTCGGCGATCTCGCTGGGCATGGCTCTGATGTTCGGCACCGCCGGCCTGCCGCACATCCTGATGCGCTTCTTCACCGTCGCCGACGCCAAGGAAGCCCGCAAGTCGGTCTTCTACGCCACCGGCTTCATCGGCTACTTCTACATCCTGACCTTCATCATCGGCTTCGGCGCCATCCTGATGATCCTGGCCCCCGACGCCACCGGTGCCTATCCCTTCCTGACCGCGGCCCCGGCGGCCGGCGCCAAGGCGGTGATCGCCAACGTCATCGGCGGCACCAACATGGCGGCCATCCACACCGCCCATGCGGTCGGCGGCGACCTGTTCTACGGCTTCATCTCGGCGGTTGCCTTCGCCACCATCCTGGCGGTGGTCGCGGGTCTGACGCTGGCCGGCGCCTCTGCGGTCTCCCATGACCTCTACGCCTCGGTCTTCGCCAAGGGCCGTGTGAACGAGGCCGACGAAATCCGCGTCTCGAAGATCACCACGGTCGTCATCGGCATCCTGTCGATCGTCCTGGGCATCGCCTTCGAGAACCAGAACGTCGCCTTCATGGTCGGTCTCGCCTTCGTCATCGCAGCGTCCGCCAACTTCCCGATCCTGCTGATGTCGATGTTCTGGAACAAGATGACCACCCGCGGCGCCGTCATCGGCGGCACCCTGGGCCTGGTTTCGGCGGTCACGATGCTGGTCCTGGGTCCGACGGTGTGGAAGGCGGTTCTGGGCAACCCGGCCGCGCTCTTCCCCTACGACAACCCCGGCCTGTTCTCGATCGTCATCGCCTTCGTCGGCATCTGGTTCTTCTCGATCACCGACAACAGCGCGCAGGCACAGAAGGAGCGCAAGGACTTCGAAGCCCAGTACATCCGGTCGCAGACCGGCCTGGGTGCCGAGGGTGCCTCCGCCCACTAAGGCCACCTGCCGAACGAGGAAAACGGGCAGAGCGCCAAGAAGAAGAACGGAAGGGATCGCGTCTCGCACCGCATCCCTTCCCCCTCCGGGGGAGGCATCCCTTCCCCTCCGGGAAAAGCTCCAGCCCGTGCGGTGAGCGAACCACGCCGCCAAATGTCGCACCCGCTTCCGGCATCACGCCCGGCGGGTGTATCCTGAAAAGCGCCTCCGGATCCGATCCGGGGGCGCTTTTTTATGCCCCGCCCTCCTGTGACGGAGCCCGCCCGTGCAGCACGCGACGCCGACCGCCTCCCCGGACTTCGATTTCGGCCGGCACCCCTTCGATCTGCTGACGGCGGATCAGCGCGCGGCGCTGGCCGGCGCGCTGGACATCGCGCTCTATCCGCGCGAGGCCGTGATCCTCTGCCGGGAGGAGCCGACCGACTCGCTGTTCGTCGTCCTGCGCGGGACCGTGCAGGAACGCCGCGGCGGCGATGTGGCGGCGGTCCATGGGCCGGGCGACCGCTTCGGCCTGCAGGCGCTGTATGGCTCGATGGGAGGGGACGGCACCGGTGCCCGCCGCTTCGTCGCGGTCGAGGAGTGCGCCTGCCACATGATCCCGCGCGCGGCGCTGGAGGCGTTGGCCGCCGAGAATCCCGCCTTCGGCACCGCCATCCTCGGCGATTTCGCCCAGCGCATGCGCGATCTGGCGGCCGAGCGTTCCAACCGCGAGATGGCGGCGCTGACCATGGCCCGCATCCGGCAGGCCTACCTCCACCCGCCGCTGTTCGTGGAGGCCGCCGCCAGCCTGCGCGAGGCGGCCGAGGCGATGAGGCAGAACCGCGCCAGCAGCGTTCTGGTGCGCGGGGCGGACGGGCGCACCGGCATCCTGACCGGCACCGACCTGCGCGATCTGGTGGTTCTGGACGGCCGGCCGGTGACCGACCCGGTCGGGCCGCTCGCCCGCTACGGCCTGCTGACGCTGGACCGCGACGACCTGCTGTTCAACGCGCTGGTGCTGATGACCAAGCATGCGGTGCGCCGCGTCGTGGTGACGGAGAACGGGGCCGTCGTCGGGCTGTTGGGGCAAAGCGACCTGCTGGCGGTGCTGTCCAACCATTCCCAGGTCATCGGCGTGCAGGTGGAGCATGCGACCGGTCCCGACGACCTGCGCCGGGCCAGCCGCTCCATCGTCGAGCTGATCCGCACCCTGCACGCCACCGGGGTCAAGGTGTCCTTCATCGCCGATCTGGTGACGGAGCTGAACCGCCGCATCTTCCGCAAGCTGTTCGAACTGCTGGCCCCGCCGGAACTGCTGGCGAACAGCTGCCTGATCGTGATGGGCAGCGAAGGGCGCGGCGAGCAGCTGCTGAAGACCGACCAGGACAACGGCCTGATCCTGCGCGACGGCTTCGACTGCCCCGATCTGCCGCGCATCGCCGCGGAGTTCTCCCGCCATCTGGTGGAGTTCGGCTATCCGCCCTGTCCCGGCAACATCATGCTGTCCAACCCGGAGTGGACGCGGCCGCTGGCCGGCTACAAGGATGCGATCTTCAGCTGGATCCACCGCCCGGACGAGGCGGCGCAGATGAACCTCGCCATCTTCTACGACGCCGCACCGGTGGCCGGCGACGCCACGCTGCTGCAGGACGCTAAGGACTATCTGCTGGGCCGGCTGCAGGACAACCAGATGTTCTTCACCCAGTTCGCCCGGCCGACCCTATCGTTCGACACGCCGAGCGGCCTGTTCGCCACCCTGTTCGACCGGCGGCGGGGGGAGCCGGTGGACATCAAGAAAGCCGGCATCTTTCCCATCGTCCATGGCGTGCGGGCGCTGGCCCTGGAAAAGCACCGGGCGGAGACCAACACGGTGGAGCGCATCCAGGTGCTGGCCGAACTGGGGGCGCTGGACCGCAAGATGGCCGGCGATCTGGTGGAGGCCTTCACCATCCTGTCGACCATCCGGCTGAAGGCGCGCGTCGATCTTCCCGAGCCCGGATCGGAGGAGGGGGCGGAGCTGGCGATCGACAACCTCGTTTATCCCGACCGGCTGGGCAAGCTCGACCACGACCAGTTCAAGGACTGCCTGGCGCTGGTGAAAAGCTTCAAGGAGCTGATCGCCCATCATTTCCGCCTGAACCACTGAGGCGGCGATGGTCCAGTCCGCTCATACCGACATCGACCGCCACGGCGACAGGCGCGAACGCGTGGCGATCCATTGCGAGGCGACCAGCTTCGACCCGGAGGCCGCAAGGCCGCTGGCTTTCGCCGCCATCCGCATCCGCGGGCCGCGCATCCTGGCCGGCAGCGCCCTGCTGCTCCATCCCGGCAGCGACAGCGGGCTGGGGGAGGCGGGCGACCGGCTGCACGCCTTCATCGGCGACCGGCCGCTGGTCGGCTATTACCTGGACTTCTCCGTCGCCATGGCGGAACGGCTGACCGGCCGCCCGCTGGCGCAGGAGCGGGTGGAGGTGTCGGGCCTCTATTACGACCGCAAGATCCGCAACGCGGTGAAGCATGCGGTCGACCTGCGGCTGGACAGCATGATCCGCGATCTCGACCTGCCGGTCCGCCCCGAGGGCGCTCTCGGCACCGCGCTGGCCGTGGCCATGGCGTGGCTGCGGCTGACCGAGGAGGGGCGCTGAGGGATCGGAACCGACGCCTCAGAACCCCACCCGCTCAACCACGACGGTGCGGTCGTGGGTCAGGGACGGGACCATGCCGCGGGCCTCCGCCACGCGGTCGAGGTCGAGGTCGGCGGTGATGAAGCCGACATCGGCGCCCGCATCGGCCAGCACCTCGCCCCACGGCGCGATCAGCAGGGAATGGCCGTAGGTCTGGCGGCCCTGGTCGTGGCTGCCTGTCTGGGCCGGGGCGATCACGAAACAGCCGGTCTCGATGGCGCGGGCGCGCAGAAGCGTGTGCCAATGGGCGCGGCCGGTCGGCACGGTGAAGGCGGCCGGCACGGTCAGGATCGACGCCCCGGCCTGGGCCAGCGCCCGGTACAGATAGGCGAAGCGCACATCGTAGCAGACGGTCATGCCGATGCCGCCCCACGGGCTGGACGCCACCACCGCGCGCTCGCCAGGCCGGAAGCTGGCCGATTCGCGATAGGATTCGCCGTTCTTCAACGTGACGTCGAACATGTGGATCTTGTCGTAGGAGGCGACGATCCGCCCGTCGGCGTCGAACAGGCAGCTGCGGTTGGCGGCGCGCCCGTCCTCCAGCAGCACATGCAGGGTGCCGCCCAGGATCCAGGCCCCGGTCTCCCGCGCCAGATCGGCGAAAAAGGGGAGGCCGGGATGCTCCGCCTCGGTCCGGACGCGCTGCATGGTCTTGTCGCGGCCCTGGACGATCCAGCCGACATTCTCCGGCAACGCGATGAAGGCCGCCCCGGCGTCGCGGGCGCGGCGGACGAGGTCGCCCGCCGCCCGCAGGTTCGGCTCAAGCTCCGTGCCCGCATTCACCTGGACGCAGGCGGCCTTTAGGACGCTGCTCATGCGGCGATGCCGAGCAGCGGATCGAGCTTGCCGGCGCGGTCCAGCGCGTGGATGTCGTCGCTGCCGCCATAGGGCTTCCCGTCGATGAAGATCTGCGGGACGGTGGTCCGGCCCTCCGACCGCTCGATCATCTCGCTGCGGCGGCCCGGCTGGGCGTAGAGGTCGATTTCCTCGTATTTCACGCCCTTGCCGTCGAGCAGGCTCTTGGCCCGCATGCAGTAGGGGCAGAAGGGCGTGGTGTAGATGACGACGTCGGCCATGCCACTGGGCTCCTTTTGGACGTGAGGAAACTATAAGGTCAACCCACGAGAGGCGCCAGACGTTGCAGCCCGCGCGCAACGCCGGTCAGCATCGCCGGATCCGGCCCTTTTCAAGCGTCAGCGGTGTACCACGCGGGCCAGCGTCAGCACGTCCACCCTGGCCGCCCCGGCGCGCAGCAGGACCCGCGTGCATTCCGCCAGCGTCGCCCCGGTGGTCAGCACGTCGTCGACCAGAACCAGCCGCTGCCCCGCCACCGAACGGCCCGGCCGCAGGCGGAAGGCGCCCTTGACGTTGCGGTGGCGCCCCTGGCGGTCCAGCCCGCCCTGGGTCGGGGTGGCGCGGTGCCGCTCCAGCAGGTCGGGGATGACCGGCACGCCGCTGTGCCGCGACAGCGCCTGCGCCAGCAGGGCGGCCTGGTTGTAGCGGCGGTGGAACAACCGGCCGCGGTGCAGCGGCACCGGCACCAGCCGGTCGGCATCCTCCAGAAGATCCCGCCCGGCGCGGGCCAGCCAGACGCCGTAGGCCTTGGCGGCATGGATGCGGTCGCCATGCTTGAAGCCCAGAACCAGCGGCCGGCTGCCGTCGTCATAGACCAGCACGGCGCGGGCGCGGGCGAAGGGGGGACGGGCGGCCACGCAGGCACCGCACAGAGCGCCCTCCTGCGCCTCATACTCGAAGGGCAGGCCGCAGCAGGCGCACAGCGGCGGGGCGATGAAGGTCAGGCCGGTCCAGCAGCGTGCGCACAGTCCCCCCTGCCGTTCCACCGCCTCGCCGCAGCTGAGGCAGCGCGGCGGCAGCAGTGCGTCCAACAGTCTGGCGACCGCACCGGCGGCGGCGCGGCCCAATCCGGCAAGGTGGGCAGGTGTCTGCATCCGCCCGCTCCCGTCACTGCAGCATGGCGATGCGTTCGAAGATCACGCCGGTGTAGTCGCGCAACGCCAGATAGATCGCCGGCCCGGTGACGAACAGGATCAACAGCGTGGCGAAGAACTTCGAATCCTGTTGCAGCGAGGGCTCGTTGATCTGGGTGGCGCTCTGGAACAGCATGATCACCGCCGACAGCAGGGCGGTGATGCCCAGCGGCGGCAGCGAGATCTTCAGGATGACCATCAGTGCTTCGTAGCTGACGGCGATGGCCTCATCGATGCCCATGCTGATGCCTGTCCGGTTGGACGTCCGATCGGGCTTGGCCGATCGGAGGTGGTGGTGCGGATAATGTGGCTGGGCTGCAAGTGTAGCACGGTTGTGGCGCCGCCGGGCTGGGGTATAGTGCGGCCATGACAAGCCCCGACAGCATGACCGTCTTCGACCGCGCGCTGGTCCGCCGCCGCCGCGACCGCGCCGTCGCCGAATTCTCCGACCATTCCTTCCTGTTCGAGGAGATCGCCGACCGGCTGGCCGACCGGCTGGAGGACGTGATCCGTCCCTTCCCGCTGGCGCTGGACGTCGGTTGCCACGACGGGGCGATGGGCCGAATCCTGAGAGGCCGCAAGGGGATCGAGCGGCTGGTCGCCTGCGACCTGTCGCCGGACTTCGCCCGCGCCGCCGGCGGTCCGGGCAACCCCACCGTCGCCGCCGCAATCGCCGCCGACGAGGAGTTCCTGCCCTTCGCCCCCGGCAGCTTCGATCTCGTGGTCAGCAATCTCAGCCTGCACTGGGTCAACGACCTGCCGGGCGCCCTGGTGCAGATCAGGCAGGCGCTGAAGCCCGACGGCTTCTTCTGTGCCTCGATGCTGGGCGGCCAGACGCTGGCCGAACTGCGCCGCTGCCTGTACGAGGCGGAGATGGAGGTGGCCGGCGGAGTCTCTCCCCGCGTGTCGCCCTTCGCCGAGATCAAGGATGCCGGCGGGTTGCTGCAACGTGCCGGCTTTGCCCTGCCGGTGGTCGACAGCGACGTCATCACCGTCACCTATTCCGACGCCTTCGCCCTGATGCGCGAACTGCGCGGCATGGGCGAGACCAACGCGGTGCTGGCGCGGCGCAAGGTTCCGGCCACGCGCGGCATGCTGTTCGATGCGGCGCAGCGCTATGCCCAGCTCTATGCCGAACCGGACGGGCGGATCCCGGTGACCTTCGAGGTGCTCTATCTCGCCGGCTGGTCGCCGCACGAAAGCCAGCAGCAGCCCCTGAAGCCCGGCAGCGGACAGATTCCGCTCGGCGATGCGCTGAAGGGCGGCGGTATCCACTGAACCTGGTAAAGGGGGGGGCTGGTTTACGCAACCAGCTTCCAGGCCATCCAGCCCAGCACCCCGGCGTTCACCAGCATGAGCGCCGGGGCGACGCGGGCGACGGCGGTCCGCCAGCTGCGGCCGGCGACATGGCCGGCCAGCCCCACCGCCAGCAGGCTCGGCACCGTGCCGAGCGCGAAGGCCATCATGCCGAGCGCACCGGTCAGGGCGCTGCCGCTCGCCGCCGCCACCGCGACGGCGCCATAGAGCATGCCGCAGGGGATGAAGCCCAGCGCCACCCCCAGCCCATAGCCACGCCAGCCTGTCGGGTTGCCGAACAGCGGCCGGGCGAGGCCGGACACCCGGTTCCCCCACCAGCTCTGCAGCCGGCCCTGTCCAAGCGACGGCGCCTTCGGCAGCCAGGACAGCACGCTGCGCGCGGCGTAGCCGAGGAAGAACAGCGCCGCCAGCCCCAGCAAGGCCACCGACAGCCAGCGCAGGCCGGGCAGCGCCCCGACATGGCCGGCGACCGACGCCGACAGGGCGCCGATCAGCGCATAGGTCGTCGCCCGGCCGGCATGGTAGGGCAGCACGGCCGCCCCGGTCAGGCGCCGGAACTCCGACATCGCCGACAGCGGCACCCGCTCCAGCCGTGCCGAGACCTGGGCCAGCACGAAGGGGCCGCACATGCCTGCGCAATGGGTGGTGCCGCCGACCAGCCCGGCGGTCAGCAGGGCCAGCAGCAGCCCGCCGTCGCGGTCGATGACCACGGCGCACTGGTTCAGTCCGGCATCCAGCAGCGACAGGGCGTCCAAGGCGGACCTCTTCGATTCGGGAACTGGCGGCGATCTTAAGGGGATGGGGAGGGCGGCCCAATGACGTGGGTCAATGGATTTGGAGCGCTTTGGGGTGTGGGGGGAAGCGACCGGGAGGTGTTTGCTGTGGGGGGGACGATGCCCCCTCCCTAACCCTCCCCCACCTGCGGTGGGAGAGGGGACTGCCGCCGCCCTCCCGCAAGGCACCCTCTCCCACCGCAGGTGGGGGAGGGTTGGGGAGGGGGCAACCGCAGCAAGCACCTGCCAACACGCGGTCGCTTAACCCCACGCCCTCACGCCAGCAGGCGGGCGATGGGCGGGCGGCTGGGGTGGAGGACGACGCCGTCGTCGGCAGGCTCCACCTTCGCATCCGGATAGGCGGCAAGGGCATATTGCAGGGCCTGCACGAATCGCGGCTTGAAATGCTTCATCTGGTCATAGCCGGCGCCGAACTGGGCGTAGAGCGACGGCCAGGAGATCGGCTGCGGCCGGCTCAGCGAATGCAGCCGGTAGGCCAGCCAGACATAGAGGTCGAGGCTGAGCGAGCGGTCCTTCAACTGCCGCACCGCCTCTTCCAGCAGTGGGACCGGGTGGTCGCGCAGGGCCTGGAAGAAGGTCTCGTCCAGTTGGACCACGTCGTTCCACAGCGTGCCCTGGCGGTCGTCGCCGAGATCGTCGTGGAAGATCAGGCCGCGCTTGACGATGCCGCCCTTCTCGAACACGTCGGCATTCTCGCCGTCCCAGAAGAACTTGAGGGTGCAGGCGGAGATGCGCAGCGACTGCTCGCGGAAGCCGCGGAAGGTCTCGCCGCCGACGCTGATGCCCATGCGGGTCAGCCAGTCGCGCATGGAACGGCCAAGCTCCACCTCGCGCCGGCCGGTGCGCACCGCCTGGGTCTGCAGATAGATCAGGATCATCCGTGCCCGCGCGCCATAGGGCACGCCGAACAGCTTCACCTTGCCGTTCACCTTCAGCCGGCCCGGTTCGACCAGCAGCGTCACCTGATGGCCGCGCTTTTCCCAGGGGGCGTCGTCGGCCAGCTTCTTGTGCGGCAGGCTGGTCAGGCAGAAGCCGCTGTAGGTGATGCCGAGATGCTGGTTCTCGTCCGCCAGGATGTCGGCGGCGATGTCCACCAGCGTCCGATCCTCGGGCCGGACCAGGGCGCGCGCCTTGTCCCGTCCATGTTCGATCACCAGCCTGTGTATGTCGCCCATCGCCGCCCCGCCCAGATGTTGTGGCATCCTGGTGAGCGGCGGGCGGTGGAGTCAATGTGGGGTTAGGCGACCGGGCTAATCGACGGTTAGTTGTTAGACTTATTAGTTGAGTCGCCGCTTATCCCCATGGGGAAAGCCCGAGTCGCGCCGCTTTTCCCCACGAATCCGCCGCTTTGCCCCACGGGGAGCGGGGTGGAAAACGGGGAGCGGTCGCTTTTCCCCACGGGTGCCGAGGGGCGACTCGCGGCGGTTGCGGAGGGACTCGGGGAAGCGGGTGGTCGCTTAACCCCACGGTCGCGGAGAGGTTCTATTGCCCCCTCCCTAACCCTCCCCCGCCCTCGGCCGGCCAAAGGCCGGTCCGATCGCAGGAGAGGGAACTCCGCCGTCGATGCGCTTGACTCCCTCTCCCGCGGAACGCGGGGGAGGGTCGGGGAGGGGGCACCCGAAGCCTACCCCCTACCCCCTCAATGGCTCATCAGCACCGGAACCGTCATGTGCTGCAGCATGAAGCGGGTCATGCCGCCCAGCACCAGTTCGCGGAAGCGGGAGCGGCCATAGGCGCCCATCACCAGCAGGTCGCAGCTTTCGTCGGCGGCCATGTTCAGCACGGTGTCGCCGGGTTCCACCACGTCGGTGGCGACGTGGGTGGCCTCCACGCGGCAGCCGTGGCGGGACAGGTGGCGGGCGATGTCGGCGCAGGGCTCGTCGCCGAGGCCGTTGGGGCCGCGCTTCGGATTGGCGGCCATCACCACGACTCGCTTGGCGGTGGACAGCAGGGGCATGGCGTCGCCGATGGCGCGCGCGGCCTCGCGGCTGCCGTTCCAGCCGACCAGAATCCGTTCGCCGATGGAGGAGAAGCGTCCGGCATAGGGCACGACCAGAAGCGGTCGGCCGCATTCGAACAGGAGGTCGGCCGGCTGCGCGACCGGCTGGTCGCGGTCCCGGTCCGGAGCCGGCTGGCCGACCACCACCAGATCGGCGTAACGGCCGCGCACGGCGGCGGCGATGGTCGGGTCGCCTTCCTGAACCAGCCATTCCGAACGATCGGTCAGGCCATGGTGGCGCATGGCATCGTTGAAGGCCGCAGCCATCTGGGCCGTCTGGTCGTTTCGCGACTGGCGGCGGCTCTCACGCAATTCCTGCGGAAACTGGGATTCGATATAGCCGGGGAACACGACGTCGGTGAAGGCGTAGAGCGCGGTCAGATGCGCATCGCACCGGGCCGCGAGCTGGGCCGCGAGGTCGAGACGCGCTGCGGACGCGGGCGTATCGTCGACGACCACCAGAATGTCCTTGAGAGCCATGGCGTAATTCCTGCCCATTGATTGTGATCGTTGCCGCCATCGCCAATCGAAGCAGGGGCGATGCACGGGCGGGGCGGTGCCGGGCGGGGTAACCTCACTTGCGGTGGCCCGCACGCGTTGGCCCCACTTGCCTTGGCAGTATAAGGCCGCCGACGGTCGCCGATGTCTTTCCTTTACAGAGTACAGCCATGCCCTGTTCGCGTTCCTGCACTGCACACTAACGATTTCGGGGCGGATGGCTGTGCAAGGATACAATCCCAAGCCGCAAGGAATGTGGCAAGGAGCGCAGACCATATATTCATCTGCCCCGAACGAATGCGCCGAACGAAACAAAAAGCCGGGATTGTGGTTCGATTCAATCTGCAACCCCAACTTGAGTGAATACTATAATATGCGGCTGTGTCTTCGTCGCACCGGCTGTAGAAACCTCCAAGCTCTGCTGCAAACGGGTGCCTTTGGTTTTGACGGGCGGGTGACACTTCGCGTAAGTGTTGGGTATCGATTTCCTGATGAGTACCCCGCTCTAACCTCGCCATGAGTCCAGATCCCCGAATCTCCGCGCTGGCCGACGCTCTGTCGGGTGCCGCCTCCGGTGCGCCGGGGCTTGACGCCCTGCGTCAGATTCTCGACGCCATGACCGTGAAGGTGGCGTTGATGGACCCGCATCGGCGGCACATCTACGCCAACCGCGCGTATCTGGAGATGATGGGGACCAGCCTGGACAAGGCGGTCGGCACCACCATCGGCGAGCATCTGGGGCCGGAACTGCAGCGCAGCACCGTGGCGCTGGCCGAACGCGCGCTGTCGGGCGAGACGGTGCAGACCGAGGGGTGGATCACCCAGGCCGACGGGCAGCAGCGCTATGTGACGCGGCTGCATGCCCCGCACCGTACGGACGACGGCGCCATCACCGGCTATTTCGTCATCCTGCAGGACATGACCGAGCGCCGGCAGGTGCAGGACGACCTGTTCCGCCTCGCCTACTACGATCCCGTGACCGGGCTGGCCAACCGCCTGATGCTGCTGAAGCACATGGCGGACTACCGCAACATGGGCGAGCCGTTCACGCTGGTCATCCTGGACATCGACCGCTTCGCCGAAATCCGCAGCAGCATGGGCCAGGGCTTCGCCAACGAACTGCTGGACGATCTGGCGCAGCGGATGGGGGCGCAGGCCGCCGCCTTCGACCTGATCGCGCGGGTCAGCGACCATGCCTTCGCGCTGCTGGCCGGCGGAACCTGCGACCGGCCGGCGCTGGAGGCCGCCATCGACGAACTGGCGGCGGTGGTGCGGTCCGCCCGCTCCAGTTCCGGCGGCACGGTGTTCCTCTCGGCCAGCATCGGCGTGGTGGAGGCCCAGCCCGGCCACGAGCGGCCGGAGGATGTGCTGCGCGACGCCGAGATCGCCACCGCCCGCGCCCGCGAGCAGGGCGGCGGCCGGCAGGCCTGGTTCGATCCGGCGATGCATTCCCATGTGGTCGAGCAGGTGCGGCTGGAGCATGACCTGCGCGGCGCGCTGGCCAGCGGCAACGACCTGTGGGTCGCCTATCAGCCGATCGTGGAGATGGTGACCGGCGGACTTGCCGGGTTCGAGGCGCTGATGCGCTGGAACCACCCCGAACGCGGCAACATCCCGCCCGGAATCTTCATCCCCATCGCCGAGAGCACCGGGCTCGTCCTATCGCTCGGCACCTGGGTGCTGCGGCAGGCCTGCCGGCAGATCGCCGACTGGCAGGACCGGCGCGAACCGGGCTCCGCTCCGCTGTTCATGAGCGTCAACCTGTCCACCCACCAGCTGTCCGACCCCAACTTCGTCCAGGTCGTGCGCGAGGTCCTGCGCGAGACCGGGGTGGAGCCGTCCTGGATCAAGCTGGAGCTGACGGAAAGCGCCGTCATGGACAAGGCAGAGCAGTCGATCCGCCTGCTGCGCGACCTGCGGGCACTGGGCATCAAGCTGTCGATCGACGATTTCGGCACCGGCTATTCGTCGCTGTCCTACCTGCACAAGCTGCCCATCGACAGTCTGAAGGTCGACCGCTCCTTCGTCTCGGCCATGCACCAGTCGGAGGAAAACCGCGCCATCGTCCGCATCATCATGGATTTGGCGCGTCTTCTGGGCTTCGACGTCATCGCCGAGGGCATCGAGACCAGCGCCGACGCCAATCTGCTGCGGGCGCTGGCCTGCGACTACGGCCAGGGCTACCACTTCGCCCGCCCGCTGCCGCCGGAAGAGGCGGGCAAGCTGGTGGGCGGGGAGCTGCCGTGGCAGATGCCGCGGTGAGGGGTGGTTTAGCGGTGCCCCCTCCCTAACCCTCCCCCACCCTCGGCCGGCCAAAGGCCGGTCCGATAGTGGGAGAGGGGACTGCCGCCGCTTCGGCATTTACGTTACGCAAACAAGCGTCCTGCCCCCTCTCCCTCGAAGAGGGGGAGGGATGGGGAGGGGGCAATGCGCTCCACCACCCCCCGAACTCACTTCCCCCGGACGAACTTCGGCGTTCCCGCCGCGCTGGGCAGCAGGCGGATGGCGTAGGGGCTGGTGCGGCTCTGCGCCACCGCCTGGGCCGGGCCGGGAACCGTCTCGCGGTAGGCGACGACCAGATCGGCGCCCTTCTGCTGCACGCTGTCGATGGTGACGCCGTAGCCCGCCGTGTCGCGGGGCCCCAGGAACACCGCCACCGCCATCCGGCCGCCGGGCAGGGAGGTCGGGGCCGGTTCGCCGACCCGCGCCCACAGCGCCGTCCACTCGGCGCCGTCGTGGGCGACGACATAGGCGCGCTCGGCGGCGCTGCTGTGGTTGCCCTGCCAGACGGTGCCGGCCTCCGCCTGGGCCGGCAACAGGTTGCCCTCGGCGCGGTCGGTACCGGTCTGGCAGCCGGCCAGCAGCAGGGTGGGAACGAAAACCAGCGGGATCAGGCGGAGACGGGACGGCAGCTTCATGGGACGGTCAGGCGCTCCGCGGCAGGATCGTCTCGACCAGCGAGGCCCAATAGCTGGCGCCGGTGGTCAGGATCGCGTCGTTGAAATCGTAATGCGGGTTGTGCAGGCGGCAGGACGGGCCGCTGTGGCCGCCATGGCCGAGCCAGATATAGGCGCCCGGCCGCTCCTTCAGCATATAGCCGAAGTCTTCCGCCGCCATGGTCGGGGCCGGGGCCCAGACGACGTTCTCCTCGCCCACCACCCTGGCCGCCGCCGCCGCGGCGACGCGCGCCTCCGGCTCGCTGTTGACCGTGGCGGGATAGCCGGGGCGGAAGCGCAGCTCGGCCTTGGCGCCCAGTCCCTCGGCGATGCTGGAGACGAGGCGGGCGAACTGCTCCTGGATGCGGCGGTGGTTCTCTTCCGTGAAGGTGCGCATGGTGCCGAGCATCCGCGCGCCGTCGGGAATGACGTTCGCCGCGGTCCCCGCCTCCACCACCGTGATCGACACCACGGCGCTGTCGGCCGGGTTGGTGCCGCGGCTGACCAGGCTCTGCGCCGCGGTGATGATGTGGGCCGACACCAGCACCGGGTCGATGCCGCGGTGGGGCATGGCGGCGTGGGCGCCGTGGCCGGTCACGTGGATTTCGAACTGGTTGGCGGCCGCCATCACCGGGCCGGGATGGACGGCGATCTGGCCGGCCGGCAGCTCCGGCCAGTTGTGCAGGCCATAGACCTGCTCGCAGTCGAACTGCCGGAACAGGCCGTCGTCGATCATCCGCTTCGCACCGCCCAGCCCTTCCTCGGCCGGCTGGAAGATGAAATGGACGGTGCCGTCGAAGTTGCGCGTCTCCGCCAGATAGCGGGCGGCGCCCAGCAGCATGGCGGTGTGGCCGTCATGGCCGCAGGCGTGCATCTTGCCGGCATGGCGCGAGGCATGGTCGAAGTCGTTGGCCTCGGGCATCGGCAGCGCGTCCATGTCGGCGCGCAGGCCGATGGTCCGGCCGCTGCCGGTCCCCAGCCCCTTCAGCGTGCCGACCACGCCGGTTCCACCCAGGCCGCGATGCACCGTGATGCCGAACTCCGCCAGCTTCGCGGCGACGATGTCGGAGGTGCGCTCCTCCTCGAACCCGAGTTCCGGGTGGGCGTGGATGTCGCGCCGCCACGCGGTCATGTCGTCCTGGAAAGCGGCGATGCGGTTGTTGATCGGCATGTCTCTAACACTGGTTGGAACGGCCGGATGCCGTTCGGGGATGGTGGTGCAATTGTCGTTACGGGAAAGGAATGGCTAACCGGGAACGGCCGTCTCGGGAACGGCCATGCCGCGCCGCACCGCCGGCCGGTCGGCCATGGCGTCGTGCCAGCGCTTCAGGTTGGGGAAGCGGTCGAGCAGCCCGCCGCCCGCCACCGCCGCGGCGGCGATGAAGGGGAAGCAGGCGATGTCGGCGATGGAGTAGGTGGTGCCGCCCAGATGCTCCGCGGCGCCCAGCCGGTCCTCCAGCGCCGAATAGCAGCGCATCAACTCGCCCTTGTACAGGTCGATGGCGTAAGGAATGCGGTCGGGCGCGCGGGCGGCGAAGCGCTGCATGTCGATCGCGGTGGGGCCGAGGTCGCTGACGCCCAGCATGAACCAGCTCATCGCCTCCGCCCGTTCGTCCTCGTCCTCGGGCAGCAGGCGGCCGGTGCGCTCGGCGAAATGCAGCAGGATGGCGCCGGAGCCGAACAGGCGCCGCACCCGGCCGCCCGGCAACTCCTCCACCAGGGCGGGGATCTTGGTGATCGGGCTGATCGCCAGGAAATCCGGCCGCTTGTTCTCGCCGGCGGCCAGATCGACGCGGTGGACGGCGTAGGTCAGCCCCAACTCCTCCAGCAGGATGGAGGCCTTGCGTCCGTTGGGCGTGGGAAAGCTGTAGAGCGTAAGCATGCGGTGACGGTCCCTGCGCTCTGCACGGGGCGGTTCCCCGGGAGCGATGGCACAGTCTGGCCGATTTGCGCGGCGAACGCCAGCGACAGCGCCAGCAATTCGGGGATTCAGAACAGAGGGGCGCAGCCGTCCGGCTTCACGATGCGGGTGGCAGAGGGCGGGTTGGCCGCCAGCCTGGACGCCGGACGGATCGGCCGCCGCACCAGCTCGCCCCCGCAGTTCGGACAGCGCTGCCCCGGCAGCCGGGCACGGCAATCCGCGCAGAAGGTGCATTCGAAGGAACAGATATAGGCGTTCTCCGCCGCCGGCGGCAGATCGCTGTCGCAGCATTCGCAGTTGGGGCGCAGGTCCAGCATGGCGTGGTCTCCGGTGGGGGGATGCGTCATGAGGATAGCGGGTGAGGCGGCGGGTGGAGAGCGGCGTTGATGCCGATGGGCGTGAAGATCCCGCCAAAAATGCTCCGCTCTCGCCGGGGGCGTCTACATTGCCTCCGCCCGGCGGCCGAAGAGGGCGCGGAGCTTGCGGCCAATGGTGCCGCCCAGCATGCCATGGCCGCCGCCGGCCTTGGGGAACCAGCCCGGATCGTCGGTCTGGAAGCGGCGGATGACGTGGACGAAGGCGTCGACCACATCGGGGTCGAAGTCGCGCCCGGCCCGTTCGACGATCCAGGAGATCGCATCCTCCACCGGCCAGGCGCCGCGGTATTGGCGGCTGGTGATCAGCGCGTCGAACACGTCCGCCACCGCCATGATGCGGGCGCCGATCGGGATGGCGTTTCCCTTCAGCCCTTCCAGATAGCCCGACCCGTCGTAGCGTTCATGGTGGTAGCGCGCGATCTCCGCCGCGATGGACAGCAGCGACCGCCCGCGCAGGGGCACCGCCGCCTCGGCCAGGATGCGGTGGCCGATCTCGGTGTGGCGCTGGATCATCTGCATGTCGATGCCGGTCAGCTCGCCCGGCATGCCCAGCGTCTCGTCCGATACGCTCAGCATGCCGACGTCGTGCAGCAAGGCGGCCAGCCCGACCTTCTCGACGAAATCGGCGTCCAGCTCGTCACCGAACTTGCCACGCTGGTGCAGCTCGCGGGCGATGGACCCCACCAGCCTCTCGATGCGCTGCAGGTGGCCGCTGGCGGCGTTGTCCTTGTATTCGGCGAGCGCCCCCATCGCCAGAACGGTGGCCTTCTGCGAGGTGTTCAGCTCCTCGATCAGCAGGGCGTTCTCGAAGGCGATGGAGCATTTGTTGCGGAACAGCTCCAGCAGCTGCCATTCGCGGGCGGTGCCGTCGTTGCGGCCCTCGACATAGATCATGCCGGTGATGCCGCCGTTGGCGCGCAGGCACAGCGCGCAGAAATCCGGCTCGATGATGGTTTCGCTGCTGGGAGACAGCCGTTCCAGCGCCGCCTCCACCCGCGGTTCGCCGAGGGCCGACACCTCCACGTCCTTCCACTTCGCGAAACGGCCGGTGGAGGCCCGCACGCGGATCTTGCGGTCGCGCGGCAGCGTGTCGCCCTGGATGCACAGAAGCGCATGGTGGCCGATGCCGAGCAGCCCGACCACGCGCGGCAGGATGTTGGGGAACAGCACGTCGGGCGTGCGCATCTCCAGCAGGCCGGTGGTGGCGACCAGCATGCGGGCCAGCCCCTTGCGCCCGGCGGCCAGCGCCTGGAGGCTGGCGAAGGTGCGCAACTGTCCGGCCACGGCGGCACGGAGCGCACGCGGCGTCAGCTCCGCCTTCACGCGCCAGTCGCCGACGTCGTTGGCGGCGATCGCCTCATCCTCCGCCGTCATCCCGGGATTGCCGGCACAGACCAGGATGCGGGTGCGCTGGTTGCCGAGCTCCCGGCGCAGGTGGGTCACCAGATCCAGCCCGGCCCGTTCGCTTTCCAGCGCGATCTCCAGCAGGATCAGGGCGGTGTCGGGATGCTGCTGCAGCGCGTTGCGCGCCTCGGCGGTGGAGGCGGCGCCCACCAGCGCGATGCCGGCGCCTTCGATGGACAGCCCGTCCAGCGCCGACCGGGACGTCGCCAGCAGCGACGGGTCGGGATCGACGACCAGGACCTTGAAGGGCGGTTTGGCGACCGGACCGGCCATCTCCGGCCGTGCATCGTCGTGGAGCATGGCATTCTCAGCGGTTGCGCGTGCGTGCTGCGCGTTCGCCAAAGTAATCCTATACGACCATTCATTCAACCGATGACGAAAGGTCGGCCGGCGATATCCCTGCCTGCGACGATGTAACCACGCCCGCGGCGCCGTGCCGTACCGCCCGATCCGCAATGTCAGCCGGAGACGCCAGCAAGCGACGCCAGCCCGCGCCCTCACCCCGCAACGATGGCGGCCACCACCTCCGACGCGAGAAGGGTCGGGTTGACCGGCTTGGAGATGACGCGCGTCACGCCCAGCTTGGCGAAGGCGGCGGCGGCCAACTCGGAGGGGACCTTGTCCTCGATTGCCGACAGGATGACGACCGGCATCTCCGGACGCAGGGTGCGCGCGGCCTGTATCACCTCGAACCCGTCATGGTCCGGCATGATGATGTCGGTCAGGACGAGGTCGAACTTCTCCACATAGAGGATGCCGATGGCTTCCGGGGCGCTGGCGCACAGGGTCAGTTCATGACCATCGCGGGTCAGGATCGCGCGGATCAGGTTGCGCGTGACCGGATCGTCATCCACCACCAGTAGCTTGGCCATGCCAGTCCCCGTCGCGTTCATGCCGGGCGCAGGTATAGCGCGAACCTCAGGTTACGCCAGCGGCAAGTTTGTGACCGCTCATTGTCCTCAAGCGTGTCGAAATGTCACGCGGCGTGCACTGCCGGCTGTGAGAAACGGGCCGGTTCGGGCCTGCCGGTCTTGGAATGGTCTGTCCGTTTGGGGTAGTGTCCGCCCGCACCCCACGGACCAACAACGAGCAGACGCAAGACCGATGTTGCTTCCCAACGCCGTCCGCCGATTTGCCGGGGCCGCCTTTGCCGGTTCTGTCCTCTCCGCGCTTCTTGCCGCCGGCCTGACTGCCGCGCCGGCCGCCGCCGCCGACCCGCGCCATCTCGGCACCTTCAAGGACTGGAACGCCTTCGCGTTCGAAGAGAAGGGGCAGAAGGTCTGCTACATCTCCAGCCAGCCCAAGAAGACGGAGCCGAAGGCAAAGCGCGGCGACATCTATGCGCTGGTCACCCACCGCCCGTCGGAAAAGACCCTTGACGTCGTCAGCATCATCGTCGGCTATCCGTTCAAGAAGGGCGCCGACGCCGAGGTTTCGGTCGACGGCAAGGAGTTCAAGCTGTTCACCGACGGCGAGACCGCCTGGGCCCGCGATGCCGAGAGCGACCGCGCGGTGACGGCGGCACTCCGCGACGGCAAGCAGATGGTGGTGAAGGGCGTGTCCGGCCGCGGCACCAAGACCACCGACACCTACAGCCTGGCCGGCGTCGGGCAGGCCTATGATGCAATCAACGAGGCCTGCGGCGTGAAGCGCTGATCGCCGCAGCAGTTTACTTGGTCTTTTTCCCCTCGAGTCTTTTGACTCCGAACGCTCATGGCCCTATGTAATGGGGCCATGAGCGCCTCAAATCATGCCTCCGCCTTCGTTCTGCCGGCGACCGATGCCGACGGACGCAAGAACCTTGTCGGCCTGTCCCGCGAAGAGCTGGAAGCCGAGATGCTGTCCGTCGGCCTGGAGAAGTTCCGGGCACGCCAGCTCTGGCACTGGATCTATCACCGCGGCTCCACCGATTTCGCCGAGATGACCACGCTGGCCAAGCCAGTGCGGGAAAAGCTGGCCGACGCCTACATCGTGGCGCGGCCCACGGTGGTGAAGGACCTGAAATCGGCGGACGGCACCCGCAAGTGGCTGCTGCGCATGCCCGACGGGCAGGAGGTGGAGAGCGTCCACATTCCCGAGGAGGATCGCGGCACGCTCTGCGTCTCTTCCCAGGTCGGCTGCACGCTGACCTGCCGCTTCTGCCATACGGGCACGCAGCGTCTGGTGCGCAACCTGGATTCGGCGGAGATCGTGGCGCAGGTGATGCTGGCCCGCGACATGTTGAACGAATGGCCGGCGCCGCCCGACGGGCGCATGCTGTCCAACATCGTCATGATGGGCATGGGCGAACCGCTGTTCAATTACGACAACGTCGCCAAGGCGCTGAAGATCGTGATGGACGGCGACGGCATTTCGATCTCCAAGCGGCGCATCACGCTGTCGACCTCCGGCGTCGTGCCGATGATGGAGCGCTGCGGCGAGGAGCTGAACGTCAACCTCGCGGTCAGCCTGCACGCGGTGACCGACGAGCTGCGCAACATCATCATGCCCATCAACCGCAAATACCCGCTGCGGGACCTGATGGAGGCCTGCCGCAACTATCCCGGCCTGTCCAACGCCCGGCGCATCACCTTCGAATATGTGATGCTGAAGGGCGTGAACGACACGCCGGCCGATGCGCGGGCGCTGGTGAAGCTGCTGGAAGGCATCCCGGCCAAGATCAACCTGATCCCCTTCAACGAATGGCCGGGCGCGCCCTACGAGCGGTCGACCTCGCGGGCGATCCAGGTCTTCGGCGACATCGTCAACAACGCCGGCTATGCCAGCCCGGTGCGCACCCCGCGCGGCGAGGACATCATGGCCGCCTGCGGCCAGCTGAAGAGCGCCAGCCTGCGCATGACCGCCGCCGAACGCGCCGCCATCGCCGCCGTCATCGCGGAGAAGGACGCGGCGCTGGCGTCGTGAAGGTGTGATCAGAGGGCGATCCGGGTCGCGATGGCGTCGTAGGGCGCCGTCAGTCCGGTGCCGCCCTCGTCCCGCTCCACCAGACCGGCCTTGGTCAGCTCTTCCACATCCTGGTGTACCCGCCGGTAGTCGCGGCCGACCGCTTTGGCGAGCGCATTGATGCTCGCCGCCGGATGGTGGTGCAGATGGCGCAGCAGTTCCAGCCGTTTCGGCGTCAGCACCCGTGCCAGGGTTTCGAAAGAATCGAAGGACAGGTGCCGCTCGTTCACCGGTTCTCCGCGTTCGGCCCGATGCCAAGCATCCACGAAGCGGCTGCCGAAATCGCGGGCGGCGTCGCCCACATGCACCTTCAGATCCGTCATCACACCTCTCCTCCGGCTGCGCGCACGTCGTTCAGGAAATCCTGCATCAGGTGTTCCGGCGTCGTGAAACGGTAGGGTTCTTCCCGCGACCCGTAGTGCCGGTGATCTCCCTTGCCCCGTTCGTTGTCGTATCCGACGACCCGCACCCCGTCGACGATATAGACGAGGCTGTATTTCAGAAGGTGCCCGGACGGTGGCACCGGCGACGGCACGCGCCAGATCACCGCCTGAAGGATGCCCCCTTTCGCCATTTCCCGGCGTTCCCTGAAAAGCAGCTCGGCTTTCGGCACGACCTTTCTCCAACGGCCCTGCCGACGATTATGGCATGAAACGACATATGGCGCCAGTTGCCGCGGGTGCAAGCGCCGATGGCAGGCCGGCCAACGGTTTGGGCCTTGTCAGGGGCGCCGCTCCGTATCCGAACGGCTGCGCCGTTGCGGACATTCCTGGCCGGCCGCGTTGAAATCCGGTCGGCGGATGTCCATTTCTTCCTCATACTTGAGGCCTTCGCCGAAGCCTTTCGCCGCCCCCGGGAATTGCGGACGGCGTCGTGCTGTGACAGGGTGTCGGCACTTCCGCCAACAGCCCCGGCCCCAGCATCGGCATGCCCGCCCCCATCGAGGACATCATCGCCAAGGCGATCAAGGACGCCGACAAGTCCTTCTTCAACGAGGATTATGCCAAGCAGGCCCGCGCGGTGACCACGGCGCTGAAAAAGGCGGGGTATGAGGTGGCGCCGGTGAAGCCGCCGCCGGGGCTGGTCGAATGGGCCAAGGACAACATTCCGTTCGGTCGTCTTCGTCCGGCGGAACTGATTACGCAGATGTACTCGATGATGGTCGAGAACGTGCGCCGCTTCGACAAGTAGCGGCGGCTCAAGCTGGACAGCCTCCGACTGGCCCCATTCGCTGGTATTACCACAGGACCCGAAGGCCGTTTCTTTTCAGCCACTTCCCGCGCTGCGCCAAAATCGTCACACCAGCACTTTCGGCCACCCCCCGCCGTTGACTCGGCTGCTGCGGGAGCGTAATTCATTGCGCCAACCAATAGGACGGACAGCCGTCCCAAAAGGGCACGCACCACCCAGCCGCCGCGGCAATCGTCATGTTGCGCCGCGCCCGGCCGCGAACAGAGGACGACGCAATGGCAAACGGCAGCGGTCGGCCGCTCTCCCCGCACCTTCAAGTCTACAAACTCCCGTTGACCGCAGTCATGTCCATCACGCACCGCATCACGGGCGTGGGGCTGGCTGTGGGCACGCTTCTGCTGGTCTGGTGGCTGGTCGCCGCCGCCGCTGGTCCGGCGGCGTTCGCGCGTGCACAGGGCTTCATCGGCTCCTTCTTCGGCCTGCTTCTGATGTTCGGCTGGTCGGCGGCGCTGTACTACCACCTGTGCAACGGCATCCGTCATCTGGTCTGGGACGCCGGCAAGGCGATCGAGCTGACCGATGCCGACCGCAACAACAAGGTCGTCCTCGGCGCGACGGCAGTGCTGACCGTGCTGACCTGGATCGTCGGCCTGGCCGTGTGGTGAGGAGATAAGACATGGCGTCCAATAGCAAGACCCTCCGCTCGCCGCTGCAGGTCGCGCGCGGCCTGGGTTCCGCCAAGCATGGCACCGAACACTGGTGGTCGCAGCGCCTGACCTCGATCGCCCTGGTCCCGCTGACCGTGTGGTTCGTCTTCGGGGTCATCGGCCATCTGGGTGCCGATCACGCCGCCTTCGTCGCCTGGATGAAGTCGCCCTTCTCGGCCGTCATGATGGTCCTCACCGCCGTGGTCACCTTCCACCATGCCCAATCCGGGCTGCAGGTGGTCATCGAGGACTACGTGCATGTCGAATGGCAGAAGATGGCGCTGATCATCGGCGTCAAGTTCCTGTCCTTCGCCCTGGCGGCCGCCTGCGTGCTGGCCGTCGTGAAGATCTTCATCGGAGCCTGACGACCATGGCGACCGCCTACAACATCATCGACCACACCTATGACGTCGTCGTCGTCGGCGCCGGCGGCGCCGGTCTGCGCGCCACCTTCGGCATGGCCGAAAAGGGGCTGAAGACCGCCTGCATCACCAAGGTGTTCCCGACCCGCAGCCACACCGTGGCGGCGCAGGGCGGCATCTCCGCCGCGCTCGGCAACATGGGCGAGGACGACTGGCGCTACCACATGTACGACACCGTGAAGGGGTCGGACTGGCTGGGCGACCAGGACGCCATCGAGTACATGTGCCGCGAGGCCATCCCGGCGATCATCGAGCTGGAGCATTACGGCGTTCCGTTCAGCCGCACGCCCGAAGGCAAGATCTACCAGCGCGCCTTCGGCGGCATGACCGCGCAGTACGGCAAGACCCAGGCCTACCGGACCTGCGCCGCCGCCGACCGCACCGGCCACGCCATCCTGCACACCCTCTACCAGCAGTCGCTGAAGCATGAGGCGGAGTTCTTCGTCGAATACTTCGCGCTCGACCTCATCATGGAGGACGGCGTCTGCAAGGGCGTGCTGGCCTGGAACCTGGATGACGGCACGCTGCACCGCTTCCGCGGCCAGCTGGTGGTGCTGGCGACCGGCGGCTACGGCCGCGCCTACTTCTCGGCGACCTCGGCCCACACCTGCACCGGTGACGGCGGCGGCATGATCCTGCGCGCCGGCCTGCCGCTGCAGGACATGGAGTTCGTGCAGTTCCACCCGACCGGCATCTACGGCTCCGGCTGCCTCATCACCGAGGGCGTGCGCGGCGAGGGCGGATACCTGACCAACTCCAATGGCGAGCGCTTCATGGAGCGCTATGCCCCGTCGGCCAAGGATCTGGCGTCTCGCGACGTCGTGTCCCGCTCGATGACCATCGAGATCCGCGAAGGCCGCGGCGTGGGTGAGCACAAGGACCACATCCACCTGCACTTGGAGCACCTGCCTCCGGAGATCATCCACCAGCGCCTGCCCGGCATCGCCGAGACGGCCAAGATCTTCGCCGGCGTGGACGTGACCAAGGAGCCGATCCCGGTTCTGCCGACCGTCCACTACAACATGGGCGGCATCCCGACCAACGTTCACTGCGAGGTCCTGTCGCCGACCGCGGAAAACCCGGACCAGGTGGTGCCGGGCCTGATGGCGATCGGCGAGGCGGCCTGCGTGTCGGTCCACGGCGCCAACCGCCTGGGCTCCAACTCGCTGCTCGATCTGGTGGTGTTCGGCCGTGCGGCCGCCATCCGCGCCGCCGAGATCGTCCAGCCGGGCAAGGCCCCGTCGGTCAAGGCGGATGCTTGCGACAAGGCGCTGGAGCGGTTCGACCGCATCCGCAACGCCAAGGGCTCGATCAAGTCGGCCGACCTGCGGCTGGACATGCAGCGGACGATGCAGAACAACTGCGCCGTCTTCCGCACCGGCGAGGTCCTGGACGAGGGCGTCAAGAAGATCGACGCGGTCTATGCCAAGAAGGGCGAGATCGCCATCTCCGACCGCTCGCTGGTCTGGAACTCCGACCTGGTCGAGGCGCTGGAACTGGACAACCTGCTGGGCCAGGCGGTCGCCACCCTGCACTCCGCCCAGAACCGTCCGGAAAGCCGCGGCGCGCATGCCCGTGAAGACTACCCGAACCGCGACGACGAAGGCTGGATGAAGCACACCGTCATCTGGGTCGCGGACAACGGCGAGACGAAGATCGATTACCGCCCGGTCCACATGTACACCCTGACCGACGAGGTCGAGGTCTTCCCGCCCAAGGCCCGCGTGTACTAAGGCCCGCCGGATAAAGGAAATCAGCCATGGTTGAATTCAACCTGCCAGCCAACTCCAAGGTCGGCGTCGGCAAGACCGTCAACGTCGCGAACGGCGCCAAGCGGGCCAAGAGCTTCAAGATCTACCGCTGGAACCCGGACGACGGCCAGAACCCGCGCGTCGACACCTATGTGGTCGACCTCGACAAGTTCGGGCCGATGATCCTCGACGCGATCATCTACATCAAGAACCAGGTCGACAGCACGCTGACCTTCCGCCGGTCCTGCCGCGAGGGCATCTGCGGGTCGTGCGCGATGAACATCGACGGCACGAACACGCTGGCCTGCCTGAAGGCGATCGACGAGGTTCCGGGCGACGTCAAGATCTACCCGCTGCCGCACATGCCGGTGGTGAAGGATCTGGTCCCCGACCTGAAGCACATCTACGCCCAGCTCGCCTCGATCAAGCCGTGGCTGCAGTCGCAGTCGCCGGCCCCGAGCCGCGAGCGGCTGCAGTCGCCGGAGGACCGCGCCAAGCTGGACGGCCTCTACGAGTGCATCCTGTGCTTCTGCTGCTCGACCTCCTGCCCCAGCTACTGGTGGAACGGCGACCGTTACCTCGGCCCGTCGATCCTGCTCCAGGCCTATCGCTGGATCGTCGACAGCCGCGACGAGATGACGGGCGAGCGCCTCGACAACCTCGAGGACCCGTTCCGCCTCTATCGCTGCCACACCATCATGAACTGCACCAAGGCGTGCCCGAAGGGTCTGAACCCCGCCAAGGCCATCGCCGAGATCAAGAAGCTGATGGTCGTGCGCCGCTGACCGCTAAGAGCGGTCGTTTTCTACCGACCGCGGATAGCGTTAGCGACACAGGAAAAGGCGCCCCTCCGGGGGCGCCTTTTTCGTTTTTGGGCGTCAGAGGAAGTCGGGGTTGATCGGGCGCGACGGTGGAAGGTCGTTGCCGGGGGCCGGGCTGTCGGTGGTGCCGGGGCCGCCCGGGTTGGGCAGGTCGGGGTTGTCGGTGACCGGCAGGTCGACGACCGGGACATCCTCGTGCGGGCGGGGCTGCGGATTGGGCGGGGCGGCGCTGAGGCCGGGTTCGCCGGGTTCGATGGTCGGCATGGCGTGAATTCCGTCTGTTGGATGACTTGCGGTCAGATGCTCCCCCCTATCAACGGCCGAATCCGCAATCCGCTCCGTCGCACGGGACAATTGCGTGCGGACCGGTTGACCGGCGGCGGCGAGGGGGTATGCTCTTCGGGAGATCACCAACGACGACGAACCACCAATGAGCGGCGCGAACCGGCGTCGCCCAGCGGCCGAACACATTTCTATCCTAGGGAAGGACCAATCATGGGCGGCATGGCAGGCCAGGCGTGGAGCTGGATCCAGGGCGAATGGGTGGAGGGCAATCCGCCGATCGTCGGACCGCTGTCCCACACGCTGTGGCTCTCTTCGACGGTCTTCGACGGCGCGCGCGCCTTCCAGGGCGTGGCCCCCGACCTGGACCTCCACTGCGCCCGCGCCATCCGTTCGGCCCAGGTGCTGGGCCTGGAGCCGATGGTCACCGCCGGCGAGATCGAGGAACTGTGTTGGGACGGCATCCGCCGCTTTCCCAAGGACGCGGAGCTGTACATCCGTCCGATGTTCTACGCCGATGACGGCTTCGTCGCCCCGGCGCCGGAGAGCACGCGCTTCGTCCTGTCGATCTACGAGGACCCGCTGCCGCAGCCGACCGGCTTCGCGGCCTGCATCTCCACCCGCCGCCGGCCGATCCCGACCATGGCCCCGACCGAGGCCAAGGCCGCCTGCCTCTATCCCAACGCCGGGCTGGCGCTGACCGAGGCGCGCAAGCGCGGCTTCCAGAACGCGATCATGCTGGACGCAATCGGCAATGTGGCGGAGTTCGCGACGTCCAACATCTTCATCGCCAAGGACGGCGTGGTGCGCACCCCGGTGCCGAACGGCTGCTTCCTGAACGGCATCACCCGCCAGCGCGTCATCGCCCTGCTGCGCAACGACGGCGTGACGGTGGAGGAATGCACCCTGACCCCTCGGGATGTGCTGGAGGCCGACGAGGTCTTTTCCACCGGCAACCACGCCAAATGCGTGCCGGTGATCAAGGTGGAGGACCGCAGCTTCGCGGCCGGCCCGATTTTCCAGCGGGCGCGGGCACTCTATTGGGAATACGCGTTCCGCTGATCGAGCAGAGCCACCGCCGCCCGGCGGTGATGGGCCAACGTGGCGGCCAGCCGGGCCAGCCACGCGTCGGTCCGGCATGCCGCGGCGGTCAGGCTGTCGCGGCGTCGGGACGCTGCAAGGCGCGCCTCTGCCGCGAGATCTGTGTGCAGGCGGAGCGTTGCGGCGCGTTTGACGGCGTTGGCGCGGGCGGCGCCGCCGAGCAGGGCGGTGCGCAACTCGGGCGTCGGCGGTCGGGCGTCATGGGTGCGGTGAAGGCTGTCCAAGCGGGCGGCGCGGTCCATGGAATGGACGGTAGCGCCTGCCGGGGTGGATGGTAAAGGGAAATTTTCCTAGGAAGGATTGGGAATGGAGAGGCATTTGCCCTCTCCCTAACCCTCCCCACCTTCGGTGGGAAGGGGACTGCCGCCGTTTTGTGATACACGTCACGCCGACAAGCATTTGACCCCCTCCACCGCTGACAAGCGGGGGAGGGATGGGGAGGGGGCACCCAAATCAGAAGGGCGCACCCAAAGCCAAACCCTTACCTCACTGGCTCGCCCAGATGATCCGCGCCATCCAGGCGACATCCGACATCGGGATGCTGCGGTCGGGGTGGGCGCGGTTGATCGACAGCAGTTCGATCTTGGTCGCCGTCTCGCGGATCAACTGCTTGGCCATCACCTCGCCGCCCTTGGTGCGGACGACGACGCGGTCGTTGCGGCGGATCTGGGCCGCGGGGGACACGATGATGGTATCGCCGTCGCGATAGACCGGCTCCATGCTGTCGCCGGAAATCTCCAGCGCATAGGCGTGGGGGTCGCCCAGACTGGGGAACAGCAATTCGTCCCAGCCGCTGCCTGCGGGGAAGCCGGCGTCGTCGAAATAGCCGGCCGATCCGGCCTGGGCATAGCCGATCACCGGCACCCGCTGCAGCGGGGTGGTGCCGGCGCCGTCGCCAACCAGCGACACGAATTCCGACAGGGACGCGCTGGTGGCGTCCAGCACCTTGGAGATGCTTTCCGTCGACGGCCAGCGCAGCTTGCCGTCGCTGGTTGTGCGCTTGCTCTTGTTGAAGGTCGTCGGGTCCAGTCCGGCGCGCCGTGCCAGCCCGGAGGCGGAGAGCCCGTGCTGTGCCGCGAGGCGGTCGATGGCCCGCCAGATGTCCGTATGTTTCAGCATGGGACGATAATCTCATAAACCGGCGACAGCGTCCCTAGGAACTTTTTCATAAATCTGTTGACCACGCGCGTTGGCCGGAACATAACGCAAACAGACGGTGCGGCCGCAATCCTGGCCCGGCGCCGCTCTCTTTCAAAATTCCGAAGCCGCAAGGAGACCAGCATGCTGAGTCCGGCCGCCCCCGCTTTGCCCGCCGCCCGCATGTCCCGCGCCGTTCCCCTGAGTCCGGAGCCTTACCGCGCCGATGGCGAGCCTTTCGCCGGGGCGGAGGAGGCGTGGTTCTGGGCGGTGCAGGCGCAGGATGCCAAGGCGGCCGGCGCGCGGGTCGTCGCCGGGCGCGGGCTGGTCGAGCGGCCCTGCGAGCCGCAGGACGTGCTGCGCGTGGTCGATCGGCTCTACCGGACGCGCAAGCTGCTGCGCGACCATCTGCATGTGCTGGTCCATTACGGCCGCCGCCAGAGCGCGCCGGAGCCCGACCGCTTCCGCGAACAGCGCGCCCATTCCCTATGGCAGGAGGCCTTCGGCGTCATCACCCCGGTTCTGCGCGAAAAAGGGATCGCACGATGACAGCCGCCCCAACCGCTTGGGTGGTGTACCGGGGAGAGGCGCCGCTGTGGTGGCTGCGGCTGCTGAAGCCGGGATTCCGCCATTGCCTCGCCCTGCTGAACGACGGGCGGCGCTGGGTGGCGGTCGATCCGCTGGCGGGCTTCACCGACGTGGCGGTGCTGGACCTGCCGGCCGACTTCGACCTGCCCGGCTGGTACCGCGCCCAGGGGATGACGGTCGACCCCGCTCCTCTCCGCCGCCCCGACGGCCCGGCCCCTTGGGGACCCTTCACCTGCGTCGAGGCGGTCAAGCGCCTGATCGGACTGCGCGCCCGCCGGGTGCTGACCCCCTGGCAACTGCATCGCCATCTGACCGGAGGAGCCCGCGAATGCCCGCATCCGCAGCCGTGAAACCCGCCGCAAGTCGGACGAAGGACCTGTCGGAGCCGGAAGCCCTGCTGGAGCGCTACCGCGTCGCCCGCGAACGCCGGGCCGTATGGGAGAGCCACTGGCAGGACTGCTACGACCATGCGCTGCCCAACGGCCGGCCCTTCCGCGGCGGCGGGACGCCGGGCGAACGGCGCGTCGACCGGCTGTTCGACGGCACCGCCCCCGATGCGGTGGAACAGCTGGCCGCCAGCCTGCTGTCGGAGCTGACGCCGCCCTGGTCGCGCTGGTTCGGCTTCCAGCCCGGCCCGGCGCTGGTGGGGGCGGAGCGCGACCGCATCGCCCCGCTGCTCGACCGGGCCGCCGGGATCGTCCAGGCGCATTTCGACCGCTCCAACTTCGCGGTTGAGGTGCATCAGGCCTTCCTTGATCTCGTTACCGTCGGCACCGCCAGCCTCTTGATGGAGGAGGCGGCACCGGGCGCGCCGTCCAGCCTGCGCTTCACCGCCGTGCCGCTGGCCGAAGCGGTGCTGGAGGAGGGGCCGGACGGCCGGCTCGACGCCACCTTCCGCCGCAGCGAGGCGACGCTGGCCCAAATCCTCCAGCGCTTCCCCGGCGCAGACCTGCCCGACGAACTGCGCAAGCAGGCTGCCGACGAACCCGACAGCCGCTTCCCCCTGGTCGAGGCGGTTCTGCCCGACGGCACGGCCTATCGCTGGGGGGTGGTGCTGGACAGCGGGCTGGCGGAGCCGTCCTGGCTGGCGCAGGGGCGCTTCGCCCAGTCGCCCTTCGTCAATTTCCGCTGGCTGAAGGCGCCGGGGGAAACCTACGGCCGGTCGCCGGTGATGAAGGCGCTGCCCGACATCAAGACCGCCAACAAGGTGGTGGAGCTGGTGCTGAAGAACGCTTCCATCGCCGTCACCGGCATCTGGCAGGCGGAGGATGACGGGGTGCTGAACCCCGCCACCATCCGTCTGGTGCCCGGCACCATCATCCCGAAGGCGGTGGGGTCGGCCGGGCTGACGCCGCTGGCCAATCCCGGCCGGTTCGACGTGTCGCAGCTGGTGCTGGACGACCTGCGCGGGCGCATCCGCCACGCGCTGCTGGTCGACCGGCTGGGGCCGGTGGAATCGGCACGCATGACCGCGACCGAGGTGCTGGAACGCTCGGTGGAGATGGCCCGGCTGCTCGGCGCCACCTATGGCCGGCTGCAGGCGGAACTGATGACGCCGCTCCTGCTGCGGGCGGTGGCGATCCTGCGCCGGCGCGGCGAGATCCCCGACATCACCGTGGACGGTCGTCTGGTGGAGTTGCAGCACCGCTCACCGCTTGCCCAGGCGCAGGCGCAGCGCGACGTCCAGGCCGCCTTGCGCTGGCTGGACAGCGTCAAGGCGCTGGGGCCGGAGGCGGAGACCGCCGTGGACGCGGCGGCGACCGCCCGCTGGCTGGGCGAGGCCTTCGGCGTGCCGGCCAAGCTGATGCGGATGGAACCCGCGGTGGCACCCGATGCCGCGGTTTCGAATGGCGCGGGGTCCAATGCCGAGCTGCCCAATGGCTGAGCCGCCAGTGATCGAATGGGCCGGTTGGGACTGGCTGGAAGCGCCGCCCCCGACCGGTCCGATCCCCGCCGCGGCGCCCGAATCCGATCCGGCACCCAGCTTCGCCCGGTGCTTCGCCGGGGGCGACGGCATGCGGGTGCTGGCGGTGCTGCGGGCGATGACGCTCGACCGCACGCTGGGACCCGACGCGCCGGAGGCGGCTCTGCGCCACCTAGAGGGGCAGCGCCAGCTGGTCGCCACCATCCTCGCGCTGATCGCGCGCGGGCGGGCGGGCTGACCGGCGGCATGTCTTCCACCTTTCCCTATCCTGCAGGAGTTGATGATGGCCGACACTCTGCTGACCGAGTCCGCCGCGCCCGCCGCCGCGGTCCCGCCGCTGCCGATCCCCGAGAAGTTCCGCGATCCCAAGACCGGCGCGCTGCGCGTCGAGGCCCTGCTGAAGTCCTACCTGGAGCTGGAGCGCCGGCTTTCCCAATCCCAACCGCAGCCGGCCGGGTCGGCTGTGGTGCCTCCCGACCCCACGCCCCTCGACCCCACGCCCCTTGATCCGGCCAGCATCGATCCGGCGCAGCTTCGCCGCCTGCTGGGGGCGCCGGAGTCGGCGGAGGGCTATTGCATCGCCTGCGACCATGGCCTGTTCCAGCCGGACCCTGAGATCAACGGCCGGCTGTTCGAGGCCGGCTACACCCCGGCGCAGGCCCAGCTTCTGTACGACCTCGCCGCCGAGCGGATGGTTCCGCTGATCCAGACCGTCGCCGCCGAGTTCCAGGCGGAACGCGAGGTCGAACGGCTGGTCGCCCGTTTCGGCGGCGAGGAGCGCTGGCGCGAGGTGTCGCGGCAACTGCTGGCCTGGGCCGGCAAGACCTTGCCGCCGGCCGCGGTCCAAGGACTGGCGACCTCCTACGAAGGTGTCATGGCTCTCTATTCGATGATGACCGGCAGCGAGCCGTCCGCCCTGTCGATGGCGGGACCCCGCTCCGGCGGCGGGGATGGCGAGGCGGAACTGCGCACCCTGATGCGCGACCCCCGCTATTGGCGCGACCGCGACCCGGCGCTGATCGCCCGCGTCACCGAAGGCTTCCAGCGGCTCTATCCCAGCCAGGGATGAGCCGGGGATCGGACTGGTAAGGCTCTGACCATCAACGCCGATTGCCTATTGCCCGGCCGTCTTTTCCGCCTGCGCGGAAGGGGATGGCCGGGCAAGTCCGCTTGAAACATCGCTGCCCATGATCGGTAATAATGCTGCCTGTGGGGCAAAGCGTCGCAGCCTGCAACCTTCGTATCGGTTGGACAGCTGTCTGTTGCGCATGCGAAGAAAAAATTACATTGCGCGATTGAAATGAAGTCGCCACTTTCCACAAATGACTAACCGTCCGTTAACCTAACGGACAAGAGAGCGACGCCAGGCACGATGACGCTGCGCCGCAAGATTCGCTGGCTGACCTGGATCGGCCTGATCGGCTGCCTGATGGCGGCGATCCCGGCGCTTTACCTGCTGCGCCAGGGCATGATCGCCGAACGTGGACAGGTCGCGGCCGCGCTGGTGGATTCGGCGGGCGGGCTTCTGCGCGATCTGGACCGGTCGGCGGCGTCGGGCGCCATGTCGGCCGAGGAGGCGCGCGACCGGGCGCGGACGGCTCTGCGGGCGTTGGCGGCCAAGCCTTTCCATGTCACGATCTTCACGGACGGCATCGTCCCGGCCGGCTGGCCGCCGATGGATCGCTCCGTGACCGCCGAAGGCCGGTTCGAACCCTGGGGCTGGGCCATCGCCGCCGCCGGCGACGTCGGCGATCTCGACCGGGCCTTCCTGGTGGAGGCGTCGGGTTTCCTGCTGTTCCTGGCGGTATTGCTGGTGCTGAGCTGGCCCGGATCGCTGTTCCTGTCGCAGCATGTCGTCGGCCCGCTGGAAATGCTGTCCGACCGCATGCGCCTGCTGACGGAGGGGCGGACCGACATCGACATCCCCGGCTGCGAGCGGCGCGACGAATTCGGCGCGATGGCCCGCGCCATGGAGTTCTTCCGCCGTGCCGCCATCGCCCTGATCGAACGGGACGAGCGGCTGGCCGGCATCATGAACAATGTCAGCGAGGCGATCCTGCTGGTCGATTCCCGCGGCCGGATCGAGGAGCACAACCCCGCCGCCGTCGCCCTGCTCGGCGTTCCTGCCGATGAGCTGCGCGGGCGTCCGCTGTCGAGCCTGTTCGCCGTTCCCGACCGTGCCCGGATCGATTCGCTGCTCGCCGATATGGCCGTCACCGCAATCGGCGATGCGGAGACGACGGCGCCGGTGCGGGAGCAGGCGCTGGGGATCGAACGGCCCCGAGGCGGCGGCCGCATCGACGCCTCGCTCAGCGTCTCGCCGCTGGTGGTGCGGGGGCGGCGCGGTTTCGTCTGCGCGCTGGCCGACGTGACCGACCGGCTGCGGCATGAGCGCGAGCTGATGCGGCTGGCCACCCGCGACCGGCTGACCGGACTGCCCAACCGGGCGATGATCGAATCGCTTCTGGAGACGGCGGTGGAGCGCAGCCATCGCGACCGCCGCCCCTTCGCCGTGCTGTGCCTGGACCTGTCGCGCTTCAAGCTGATCACCGACACGCTGGGCCATCAGGCCGGCGATGCGCTGCTGCAGGAGGTGGCCCGGCGGGTCGCCGCCGCCGTCCGCCCGGACGATCCGGTCGGCCGTATCGGCACCGACGATTTCGCCGTGATCATCGAGGAGATCGGCGGTGCCCAGGAGGCTGCGGCCATCGCCGAACGCATCCTCGACTCCTTCGACGCTCCGGTCACCCTGCCGGGCTGCGAACATTATGTCCGCCCGGCGGTGGGCATCGCCGTCTACCCCGACAATCTGGCGGGTGCGGCGGGCTGGGACGCGACCGGCGACATCATGGACCCGCAGGCGTTGCTGCGCGCCGCCGAAACGGCGCTCTATGCCGCCAAGCGGATGGGCGGGCGCCGCTATGCCTTCTTCCGCCCCGAACTGGCCGAACAGGCGCGGCGTCAACTGGCGCTGGACGGCGACCTGCGCGCGGCGCTGGCGCTGAAGCAGTTCCGCCTGCACTACCAGCCCAAGGTGTCGCTGATCGACTTCTCGCTGGAGGGCTTCGAGGCGCTGCTGCGCTGGGAAAAGCCGGGGCAGGGGCAAGAGCGGGGAATGATGATCCCGCCCGGCGAATTCATTCCCGTGGCGGAGGAGACCGGCTTCATCGTCCCGCTCGGCGACTGGGTACTGGACGAGGCCTGCCGGCAGATGCGCGAGTGGCTGGATGCGGGGATGGAGCCGGTCCCGGTCGCCGTCAACATCTCGCCCAAGCATCTGCGCAACCGCAGCGCCGACGATTTCCAGCGCATCATCGACCGCCATGGCCTGCCACCCGGCCTGATCGAACTGGAGATCACCGAGGGCGCCGTGATGCAGGATCTCGACCATGCGCTGGGCGTGCTGGCGGCGCTGAAGGCGATGGGCATCCGGGTGGCGGTGGACGATTTCGGCACCGGCCATTCCAGCTTGAGCTATCTGAAGCGGCTGCCGATCACCACGCTGAAGATCGACCGCTCCTTCATCAACGGCGTGCCGAACGAGCGCGAGGACGCCGGCATCGTGTCCACGATCATCGCCATGGCCGACATGCTGGGCCTGCATGTGGTGGCCGAAGGGGTGGAGAAGACCGAGCAGGCCAATTTCCTGCGCCACCACAACTGCACCCAGGTGCAGGGCTGGCTGACCGGCCGTCCGGTGCCGGCGGACGCCGCCTGCGGCCTGCTGACGGAGCGGCTGCGGCAGACCGCGTAGTCAGGGCGGCGTGATCAGAACAGCGCTTCGCCTTCGGGTGCCTTCCTGCGCCGCGGACGCGGGACCGTCAGTTCGGCCAGGGTGACGGGGCGGAAATTCCACACGTCGACGCCGACATCGATCTGCCGGGGCTGCGGCTTCAACTGGCCGTGGCTGTGGCCGTGCAGGTTCAGCGCCTTGCGGTGCATGCCGTTCCAGGTGCGGAAGGCGTAATGGCACATCACCAGATCGATGCCGTCCAGCGTCAGTTCGGCGTAATGCCGCACGCTGGCCCAGCCCGGCAGCGCAAGCGTGGCCGCGCCGTCGTTGTTGCCGGCGATCAGATGCTTGGTGCCGTTCAACCGGCCGAGCAGGTCCGCCATGGCGTCCGGCCGCATGTGCAGGGCGAAGTCGCCGAGATGCCAGACCTCGTCGCCGGGACCGACGGTGGCGTTCCAGTTGGCCTCCATCGCCGCGTCCATCTCGGCCGTGGAGTCGAAGGGGCGGCGGAAGCGCCCGCGGGCGCCGCCATGGCCGAAATGGGTGTCGGAGGTGAAATAGACGGTCATCGACCGGTCAACGCCGGCGCGGCATGGGCGGTTCCCGCGACGGGGTCCCGCCGGCCGCGCGCCGGCTTGACGGTCTTAGTGCTTGTGATCGTCCGCCGCCGGGTCGAGGAAGCGGTGCAGGTGGACGATGTAGTAGCGGGTATGGGCGTCGTCGATGGTCTGGCCGGTGGCGCCGCGCCATGCCTTGTAGGCGTCCTCGTAGCTCGGGAAGATGCCGACGATGTGCAGCTTCGACGGATCGACGAACTGGTCCGTGTCCGGACGCACGAGTTCGCCGCCGAACACGAGGTGGAGGAGCTGTTTGTCGGGCATGGTCTTGGGTCCTTGTAACCGGGGGTGAAGAGGAAATTTATGGCTGTCTTTGCGCCGGCACGCCGGCTGATGCGTCGCATTCTCATATCCGCCGGCCGGGCGGTGCTTCAAGCCTGTTGACTCGCCATTCGACCGATGCCAACACGGAACTGCGGCGTTTTCAGGATCAGGACAAAGAATCCGTCCCTTTGCCGCAGATGACAAGCGCCGGAAATACGGCTGAACACTGCGAGGATCGAGCCATGGCAAGTGGTCATACCGCGACTCGGGAGAAACATGGGCGTGAGGTTCGGGTCTGGGACCTGCCGACCCGGCTGTTTCATTGGGGGCTGGTCGCCGCGGTGGCTGTCGCGATTCTGTCAGCCGAGCTTGGTATGCTTTCCATTCATATGTTGGCGGGGGAAACAGTTCTAATACTGGTGCTGTTTCGGCTGGGCTGGGGCGTGGTGGGCAGCCAGACCGCGCGCTTTACCGATTTCGTAAAGGGGCCGGGCGCCATCTTGGACTATCTGAAGCGGTCGCGGGCGGGTGGGGAAGCCGCCTTCGCCCTGGGCCACAACCCGCTGGGCGCACTGATGGTGGTGGCGCTGCTGCTGATCCTGCTGGTCCAGGCGACGAGCGGCCTGTTCACCAGCGACGACATCCTGGTCGATGGTCCGCTGGTGCCGATGGCCTCCGGCGCCATGGTGGCGGCGCTGAGCTCGGTCCACCGCCTGCTGGCCAACGGCATCTTCGTGCTGATCGGGCTGCATGTGGTGGCCGTGTTCTTCTACCTGCTGGTCAAGAAGGACAATTTGATCCGGCCGATGGTGACCGGCCGCAAGAGCCTGCCCGGCCGTGTCGCGACGTCGGAACCGCGGCGCGCCCCGGCGGCGCTGGCGCTGGCGATCCTGGCCGCGTCGGCCGGGCTGGTCTTCCTGGTGCTGCGCGCCGCCGGCTGATCCGGTGTCTTCGCCGGGGCGTTTTCCGCTGACGTTTTCCGCTGGCGTTTTTCCCGGGCGCAGCCATATGCCATTGGTTGTGTGCGACAACTCGTCGTCTATGGCCGGACGCCTGCTTGTCTAGAATGACTCCAGATTGATCCGAGCCAAACCTCAACGAACCAATGACGCCGGCCCGACTTCCGGGATCGATCGACCTTTGCCTTTTTGAAGCCGAAGGTTGTGGAGGATGTCGGCCGTGCCGGGGGACAGCCAGCCATGCACGCACAATCCGGACATCGCCCGACCGCAGCGCTGAAAGGCCTGCTGATCGGGACCGCCACAGCCCTGGGCATCCTTGCCGCGACCGCCGGTGCCGCACCGGCCGCCGATCCGCCCGCGGCCGGCGACGCCTTGATGGGCCGTGCGCGCGAAATGTTCAAGCCGCTGCCCGCCACCCTGCCGGCGATTCGCAACAATGCGGTCACGCGCGAGAAGATCGAACTCGGCAAGATGCTGTTCTTCGATCCGCGCCTGTCGGCCAGCGGCATCTTCTCGTGCAACAGCTGCCACAATCTCGGCCTCGGCGGCGTCGACGGGCTGGAGACCTCGGTCGGCCATGGCTGGCAGAAGGGTCCGCGCAACGCGCCGACCGTGCTGAACGCCGTGCTGAACGTCGCCCAGTTCTGGGACGGCCGTGCGGAAGACCTGAAGGCCCAGGCCAAGGGGCCGATCCAGGCCGGCGTGGAGATGAACAGCACGCCCGACCGCGTGATGGCCGTGCTGAACAGCATCCCCGCCTACAAGGCCAAGTTCGCCGACGCCTTCCCGAACGAGAAGGATCCGGTGACCTTCGACAATGTCGCCATGGCGATCGAGGCGTTCGAAGCGACGCTGACCACCCCCGCCGCTCCCTTCGACCAGTATCTGGAGGGCAAGGCGGACGCGCTGACCGGCACGCAAAAGGCCGGGCTGGAGCTGTTCATCGACAAGGGCTGCGCCGGCTGCCACAACGGCGTCAATGTCGGCGGCCACGATTACTTCCCCTTCGGCGTCGTGACCCGTCCGGGGGCGGAGATCCTGCCGCCGGGCGACAAGGGCCGCTTCGCCGTCACCAAGACCGCCGACGACGAATATGTCTTCCGCGCGCCCACCCTGCGCAACGTCACGCTGACCGCCCCCTATTTCCATTCCGGCAAGGTGTGGGATCTGCGCCAGGCGGTGGCCGTGATGGGGTCGAGCCAGCTCGGCGCCACCCTGTCCGACCAGGAGATCGACAAGATCACCGCCTTTCTGACGGCGCTGACCGGCCAGCAGCCGCGCGTCGATTACCCGCTGCTGCCGGCCAGCACGCCGGCCACGCCGCAGCCCGTGTTCAAGTAAGGAGTCAAGTAGAGCTCCAGCAAAGAAAAGGCCCTTCCCCACGCCGGTGGGGAAGGGCTTTTTCCGTCTGGCCGACGTCCGTCGGAACTGCCGCTTATTCGGAGCGGTAGCGCTGGTGGCAGGCCTTGCAGGTGTCGGCCATGGCGCCGAACGCATTGCCCGTCGCGGCCTTGTCACCCGAGGCGGCGGCGACCTTCAGCGCCTTGGCGGCGGTCTGCGTGTCCTGCGCCTTGGCGGTGAAGTCCGGGAAGTTCGCCCAGATTACTTCCTTGGCCGCCGTCTTGCCCTTGTCGGAGCCGGGCGGGAACAGGCCGGGGATCTTGGCGGCGAAGGCGTCGATGCGGTCGGCCACCGGACCGATGGCGGCCAGATCGCCCTTGCCCACCGCGTCCTTGATCTCGCCCATCGCCTTCTTGTAGTCCTCGAACCCGGCCTTGCGGGTCTGGATGACGTCCTGAGCGAAAGCGACACCGCCGGTCAGCATCAGCGCGGCCGAGGCCGCAAGCACTATACGGGAAAACACGGTTCTTATCCCTTCCTTGAATTCAGTTCCCCACGCGAGGCTTTACACACGGTTTGGTCGAAAATGTCAAGTGAAGCGGACATGGAAGTTTTGGACTATCATGGCATTCATTTGTCTCGTAAGAAATAATGCTGCGCGTGATGGTGGCGGGATTTGGTAATACCGCAGGTTCCATCCGAAGGGCTTCGGGAATACCGGCGGAGCCGCGCAGGATTGCTCGCCGGCGATGACCCGATACGGCTTGGCCGATGCGCCGGTACGGCGCGGCCACAGGGTGGAAAATCCGTGGAACCGGGCGGTTTTCACCGGCCGACCGGCCTTGCAACCGGGGTGGAGCGGAAGTAAGGTCCCGCCTCGCGCCTTCCACCCGGAGGGGCAGGCGTCTCAACGACGTCTCCGCCACACCGTCTCCATAGCCCTGAGGGGGCCCATCGCCATGTCGATCATCGCGTCCCGCCTGTCCCGCATCAAGCCGTCGCCGACCATCGCCGTGACCAACAAAGCCCGCGAGCTGAAAGCGGCCGGTCGCGACGTGATCGGCCTGGGTGCCGGCGAGCCGGATTTCGATACCCCCGACAACATCAAGGCCGCCGCCATCAAGGCGATCGAGGCCGGTGACACCAAGTACACCGCGGTGGACGGCACCCCCGCCCTGAAGAAGGCGATCTGCGCCAAGTTCGAGCGCGAGAACGGCCTGAAGTACACGCCGGAGCAGATCACCGTCGGCGTCGGCGGCAAGCAGGTGCTGTACAACGCCCTGATGGCGACGCTGAACCAGGGCGACGAGGTGATCATCCCGGCCCCCTACTGGGTCAGCTATCCCGACATGGTGGAACTGGCGGAAGGCACGCCGGTCTTCGTCTCCTGCCCGGCCGAGCAGGGCTTCAAGCTGCAGCCCGCCGACCTGGAGAAGGCGATCACGCCGAAGACCAAGTGGCTGATCCTGAACTCGCCGTCGAACCCGTCGGGCGCGGCCTACACCCGCGCCGAGATGAAGGCGCTGACCGACGTGCTGGTCAAGCACCCGCATGTCTGGGTGATGACCGACGACATGTACGAACACCTGCTGTATGACGGCCTGGAGTTCGTCACCCCGGCCCAGGTCGAGCCGTCGCTGTACGACCGCACCCTGACCGTCAACGGCGTGTCGAAGTCCTACGCGATGACCGGCTGGCGCATCGGCTATGCCGGCGGCCCGAAGGATCTCATCAAGGCGATCGGGGTCATCCAGAGCCAGTCGACCTCCAACCCGACCTCCATCGCCCAGGCCGCCGCCGTCGAGGCGCTGAACGGTCCGCAGGACTTCATCAAGGAGCGCGGCGAGGCCTTCCGCCAGCGCCGCGACCTGGTGGTGTCGATGCTGAACCAGGCCACCGGCATCAGCTGCCCGAAGCCGGAAGGCGCCTTCTACGTCTATCCGTCCTGCGCCGGCACCATCGGCAAGACGACCCCGGACGGCAAGGTGATCGAGACCGACGAGGATTTCGTCACCTACCTGCTGGAGTCGGAAGGCGTCGCCGTCGTCCAGGGGTCTGCCTTCGGCCTCGCCCCGCACTTCCGCATCTCCTACGCGACCTCGACGGAAGCGCTGGAAGAGGCGTGCAAGCGCATCCAGCGCGCCTGCGGCAACCTGCGCTGACCGCACCGCCGCGGTGAGTGAGTTAAGGAAAGGGCCGACGCCGCAAGGGTGTCGGCCCTTTTCGTTTTGTATCGGTCGGCTGCGTTGCGGTTGGTTGCGTTCGAGCGTTGCAGCGATTACCTTGGGTTCATGGCGAGGATCAAATGACCGCACCGACCCCTCAGACTTTATCCGTTGACCTGTGGAACCGGCTTCTCGTCCTTGGCGAGGATGATCGGGCCGGGCTTGATAGAATCAACTGGCAACTTCGTAAGCTGGTCAAGGACAGACCAGCCGATTTTGATGCCCGTGTAACGTTGGCCTACGGCTTGCTGCTTGGTGGTGACCGGGATGGTGGGATGCAGCATATTGAGGCTGCGCGTGGCTTGTGGTGGAAAACAGACGGCAGAGCAAAATACGATTTTATATCGCTTCTCGTCGATGTCGGAGAGTTGGCTGTAGCCCAAGAGTTGTTTGAGAGTGCTGTCGATCGTGACTTTAGCCAGCAGAATCAAATTGTACACAATTCGATGTGTTCATATGGTCTTAGATCCGGTAATATTGAGTGGTTTGATCGTGCAATCAAACTGACAGGCATTCAAGATGATGATGGAAAGGTATTCGTAGATAATATCGTAAAACACAACCTTTCTGATGAGTTTTTAATTCATCAAGATGTGGTTAACAAAATTATCGCCCCTTTTTCTTGTGTATTTAACTCTGCAATCGGTGTTGATGATTCCGGACAAATCATTGCATCTGTTAAATACCACACTTGCTTAATTGGAAGGGATCGTTTGCGGCTTTATAAGCAGATTGCTGAGGCAAAAATGTCTGCTGGTATATCGGGTATATCTCAGTTTGTTAGCTATGGAATATTTGGTCCGCAAATACAGTATATTGAGGATGAATTATGACTGAGGCGTTAGATTTTCTTAATGAAGCAAAGAACTTGATGAAAATTGGAATTGCTCAGGAGATCCGTCGGAGAACTACAATTTCCCGAGCTTATTATGCGGCCTATCATCATACTCTAGCTGAGGCGACGAGGCTTGGTTACCGCTTCGATCCAGCTGGAAGAAAAGGGCGCCATGAGCATCTTCTTTCTTATTTGGAAGCATCAGGTAACGTTGACTGGGTTGCGGCGGCCGGAATCTTGCGTAATCTCAAGGTTTCCCGGACTACAGCCGATTACCACTTGGTGTCCACCGTGTCCGCGCCGATGGTCAAACAAACCATCGAAGATGTGGAGTACGTGATGGCAGACCTTCTTCCGGCTCCTGAAGCATCTTCAGAACGGCCATAGTGCTGGGGCCAGCGCTACCGCCAGCCCCAGGTGACGTATTACTTCCCGATCAGTACGTCCGACGCCTTGATGATCGCGGTGACGCTGTCGCCGCTGGCGAGGCCCAGGTCTTCCACCGTCTCGCTGGTGACGGTCGAGGTGATGATGGTGCCGCCGCCGACATCGATCTTCACCTTCGCCGAGACCGGCCCCTTTTCTACCGCGATGATTGTTCCCTTCAGTTGATTGCGTGCGCTGAGTTTCATCGACATCGCCCCCTGGAAACGAGGAATGGAACGTGCCGCGGAAAGCGGCCGGAGAAGTGTAGCGGCGCTATCGTAATATCCAATAGGAAATAACGCTTGAATGTTCCACTGCCCGGAAGGCGGGCAGTGGAGTCTCTATCCGATCATTGGGCTGCCAGCATGTCCTTGCGGATTTCCACCGCGCGGTCGGCGGCCTTGCCCACCACCTCCTGCAGGCGCTCGAACTCGGCGCTGTAGCTGCCGACGCCGAAGGTCAGCGACCGCAGTTCCACGATCAGATCCTGCATGTCGGCCTGCGGCATGCACGCCTTCACCTCGTCCCATCCGGGCCAGCCCGGCCGCGCGTCGAAGCCCAGAAGCTGGCCGCGCCGGCCGCTGACCAGCCGCTGCACCTTGGGCGTGAAGGCGCTGGGCACCGCGATGGTGACGGTCAGGATCGGCTCCAGCAGCACCGGCTCGCAGGCCGGCAGGGCTTCCGCCATCGCCTGCCGCGCCACTGTCTTGAAGGCCATGTCTGAACTGTCGACGGCGTGGAACTGGCCGCCGGTCAGCCTCACGGCGAAGTCCACCACCGGGAAACCCAGCGGTCCACGCACCGACGCCTCGCGCACGCCGGCCTCCACCGCCGGGATGTACTGGCGCGGCACGGCGCCGCCGACCACCGCATCCTCGAACTGGATGCCCGATCCGCGCGGCAGCGGCCTGATCTCCACATGGATGTCGGCGAACTGGCCGTGGCCTCCGGTCTGGCGCTTGAAGCGGGCGTGATGGCTGGTGCTCTTGCGGATCGTCTCCTTGTAGGGAACCTGCGGCGGCTGGCCCTTCACCGCGACGTTGAAGCGGCTGCGCAGCCGGTCCATCGCCAGCTTCAGATGCACGTCGCCCTGGCCCCACAGCACCAGCTCCCCGGTTTCGGGCGACTGGTCGAGCGTCAGGGAGGGGTCCTCCTCCCGCAGCTTCTGCAGGGCGGCGGACAGCTTGACCTCGTCGTTGCGGTTCTCGGCGCGCAGAGCCAGCCCATGCACCGGCGGGGCGGCGGCCGGCCAGTCGGCGGGCGGGCCGAGATCGGCCTTCTCGGTCAGCCGGTCGCCGGTCGCCGCCTTCTCCAGCCGGCCGAGCGCCACGAGATCGCCCGCCACAGCCTGCGGCACCTTGGTCTGCTCGCGGCCGAACAGCTGGAAGATGCCGGACACCCGCTCCCCGCCCAGCGTCATGCCGTCGGTGACGGTGCCGCGCCAGACGCGGGCGAGGCTGAGCTTGCCGGCGTGGGAACCCATCATCGTCCTGACCACCTGGGCCGCCACCGTCGTATCCGGCGGGATATCGATGCGGGCGGCGGTGACGCCGACCTCCGGCCCGTCGTGGCGCAGGGCCTTCAGCAGGCGGCGGATGCCGTTGTCGTTCTCCGCCGATCCGAAGAAGACCGGGACGATCAGATCGTCGGCCAACTCGTGGGCCAGCGTTTCGTAAAGCTCCGCGCTGTCGGGGGCCATGTCCTCCAGCAGTTTTTCCAGCAGGGTGTCGTCGAAGTCGGCGGCCGATTCCAGCATCGCCTGCCGCGCCTCCGCCTCCCGGTCGCGATCGCCGTCGGGCAGGGCCACCGGATCAGAGGGCTTGTGCGGGTTGAAGCGCCAGGCCCGCTCGCTGACCAGATCGACCAGCCCGGTGATCTGGCCGTTCTCGCGCAACGGGACCTCGCGCAGGACGAGCTTGCGGGCCGAGACCTCCTGATAGGCGGCGACGACGTCGCGCACCCGCAGGTCGCCCATCGTATCGATCTTGTTGATGAACAGCAGATGCGGGATGCGGTGGTCGTCCAGCACCTTGAACAGCGGGGCCAGCAGGACGGCCTTTTCCGGGGCGGCCTCCGCCACCACGATGGCGATGTCGGCGGCCATCAGCGCCGCCTGAGCCTCGCCCGTCAGTTCCACCGAACCGGGGCAGTCCAGGACCGACCAGCGTTCGCCCAGATAGTCGAAGGAGGCGACGTTCAGCTCGGTGCTCATCGACCGGGCCTTCGCCTCCGGCGAATTGTCGCCCACGGCGTTGCCGTCGCGCACGCTGCCCTTGCGGGTGACGGCCCCGGCCGCGAACAGCATGCTTTCCAGCAGCGTCGTCTTGCCGGCGAGATAGGGGCCGACCAGCGCCGCGCAGCGCGCCGTCCGGATTTGCGTATGCGGCATTCACACCTCCCGTGGAAGCTTCGGGCCGTCCTGGTCGGGTTGCCGGGCCGCGCCGGGGATGGGGCGCTGGTGCCGGCCGCCTTGGCGGCCCGTTCGCGTGTGGCTCTAGACAGTCACTTCGAAAAACCGGCACGTCCGGGTGGGGCGACGGGCGGCGGCGGACGGGTGCGGGGATGGCGCATCGGGTCCGGGGCCGGCGGAACGCCCGCATCGGACTTTCGATGCTCCACCCGAACGGTGCGGCTGTCGATGGAAAAAAGGGGCGGCAAACCGTCACGCGCCGCGGCTTGCGCCAGGCTGCGGGCGGGACACGCAGTTCGGGGGAGGGGACTTGCGATGCGTCGATAGGCCGCATCGGCGTGCGACGGCCATGCCCGCCCCGGCGTCAACCACCGTCCTGCGCGGATAAGACGTTCATATTCAAAGGCATACTTCCCAAAGCTGTGCGAAGCGACAGGTTTCCTGTAATATTGCTATGTTGCAATGCGATATGACCGCGTCGAAATGGGGCGGACAAATGCATGAAACCTTCTGCTAGTAGCTTGATCCGAAAATGGCTGCGCGCAAAAGCGACGACGGCCGGACAACAATCGACGGGCCGTCCGGCGTCCGCCGGCAGGCCTCCAGTCCTTGGGGAAAATGCATATGCGCCTGTGGTTTCGTTTGCTGGTGGCCGGCCTGATCGCCGCCGGGACTGCCGTTTCCGCCCCGCTGTCCACCCCTGTCGCCGCGCAGACGGCCAAGCCGACGCAGGAGGACGCGAAGTCCATCACCCTGAAGGCGGCGGACCTGATCGCCGCCCAGGGACTGGACGAGGCGACCAAGGCCTTCAACGCCGACGGTCCGTTCAAGTACGGCGAGATCTACGTCAACGTCATCGACTTCGCCGGGGTGTGGAAGGTCTATCCGCCGCGTCCGGCCGGCGTCGGGCAGAGCGTCATCAACGTCAAGGACCCGGATGGCCGCTTCATCGTCCAGGACGTGCTGGCCGTCGCCAAGGACAAGGGCGAGGGCTGGGTCGAGTACCGCTGGCTGAACCCCGCCAGCAACAAGATCGAGCCGAAGATCACCTACGTGAAGCGCGTGCCCGGCCAGGAACTGGTCGCCTATGTCGGCATCTACAAGTGACGACGGCGAATGACGGCCGCCGCGTGACGCGGTGACCGTCCGGCGACGCTGATGGGGGAATGAGGATGAGCGGCGGTGTCTTTGCGCGTCTGTCGGGCCTGTCGGTGGCGGGCCGGGTGTTCGCGGCGCCCCTGATGGGGATCGTCCTGACGGTGGCGGCTCTGGTCCTGGCCGACCGCGAGTCGGAGCAGGCGCTCGGCGCCGTGGACGGCATCCACAGCGTGGCGGCGGAGCGGCTGGGCCGCATCGACCGGCTGGTCGCCATCGCCTATGTCATCCACAGCGACGTGTCGCGGCATCTGGCCCTGTCCGGTTCGGGCATTGAGGAGGCGAAGCTCCAGGCCATGCGCGACGCCATCGCCGCCAACTTGGCCAAGGCGCGCACCGCGATCGCCGAACTGCGCGCCCTGCCGCTGGCCGAGGCGGAGCGCGCGATGCTGGACGAGGTATCGGCCCGGCTCGGCGCCTATGCCAAGGCGGTGGACGAGATGAACCAGATGGCGGCCATCGACCGCCTGATCGGCATCCCGATGATGGCCCACACCGATGCCCAGTTCGCCGCCCTGACGGAAAAGGTGATGGAGACGCAGGCCGCCATCGGCCGCTCCACCGCCACCGCCACCCAGGCAACCCGCGATGCCACCGCCGCAGAGCGTCACGAGTTCGCGCTGGTGATGGGCGGGCTGCTGCTGGCGATGATGGTGGCCGGGCTGGTGCTCGCCCGCTCCATCACCCGGCCGTTGCAGCAACTCTCGCGCACCACCACGGATCTCGCCGCAGGCAAGCTGGAGGGCGTGGTCGAGGGCGGCTGGATGCGCAACGAGATCGGCGCCATGGCCCGCGCGCTGGAGGTGTTCCAGACCAATGCCCGCGAGGTGGAGCGGCTGACCGCCGACCAGCAGCGCCAGAAGGCCGAGGCCGAGGCGGAGAAGCACCGCGCCATCCGGGAACTGGCCGACCTGTTCGAGGCCCGCGTGTCCGAGGTGGTCCAGCAGGTGGGGGCCGGCGCCCATCAGGTGCGCAGCAATGCCGCCGGCATGCTGGAGCGCGCCGACAGCGCCAACCGGCAGGCCGCCACCGTCGCCGCCGCCAGCGCCCAGGCAGGCTCCAGCGTCCAGACCGCCGCCGCCGCGACGGAGGAGATGTCGGCCTCCATCGCCGAGATCGGCGCCCAGGTCCGCCGCTCCTTCGACATGGTGCGCGGCGCCGTGCGCGCGGTGGAGGAGACCAACGGCCATGTCGTCGGCCTGTCCGACGCCGCCCACCGCATCGGCGAGATCGTCGGCCTGATCAACTCCATCGCGGCGCAGACCAACCTGCTGGCGCTGAACGCGACCATCGAGGCGGCGCGGGCGGGGGAGGCCGGCAAGGGATTCGCCGTGGTGGCCAGCGAGGTGAAGAACCTCGCCAACCAGACCGCCAAGGCGACCGAGGACATCGGCACCCAGATCGCCGCCATGCAGCAGGTGACCGGCGCCGCCGTCGCCGCGATCCGCGGGGTAGGCGAGACGGTGGTCGGCATCGACGAGATCGTCGGTTCCATCGCCGGCGCCATGGAACAGCAGGCCGCCGCAACCGGGGAGATCACCCGCAACGTGCAGGAGGCCGCCGCGGGCACCAGCGACGTGTCCCGTACCATCGCCACCGTCTCCGCCAGCGCCGGCGAGACCGGCACCGCTGCCGGCGAGGTCCTGCGCGCGGCGGAACTGCTCGACGGGCAGGCGGTGACGCTGAGCCGCGAGGTCAAGCACTTCATCGGGCGGCTGCGGGCGGGGTGAGGGGCGCCGGTCCTGCCACTCCCCTTTCGTTGGGCAGCCCTGCCATCTGCGAAGTTTGGTCGCATCAGTCTTGAAACCATTCGCTTGCGCCCAAGCTGATGTCCGAGGCGGCGGGGCGGAGGCCGGTGACGGCCGTGCCGATGCCGGGGTATGATGCAGGACCCAACAAGAAGGATCGAAAGATGAAGATCGACATCGGGATCTCGGACGAAGACCGCAAGTCCATCGCCGAAGGGCTGAACAAGGTTCTGGCAGATACCTTCGCGCTCTATATCAAGACCCATTCGTTCCACTGGAACGTCACCGGGCCGATGTTCAACACGCTCCACACCATGTTCATGACCCAGTACACGGAGCTGTGGACCGCGCTGGACGAAATCGCGGAGCGCATCCGCGCGCTGGGCTACCCGGCGCCGGGCAGCTTCTCGCAGTTCGCGGAACTGGCCTCGATCAAGGAAGAGGTCGGCGTTCCGAAGGCGAACGACATGATCCGCCAGCTGGTCGAAGGCCACGAGGCCGCCGCCCGCACCATCCGCAGCGTCTTCCCGGCTGCCGAGCAGGGCAGCGATGAGCCGACCGCCGACCTGCTGACCCAGCGCCTGCAGATCCACGACAAGACCGCCTGGATGCTGCGCAGCATGCTGGAATAGTCGCAAGACCGGCCGCAGCCTGAATCGCGGCCGGATCGCCTTCCAGCTTGGGAAAACCTCCCTCTCCCCCTGGGGAGAGGGTCGGGGGTGAGGGGGATGCACTGCGTGCCTATTTCGGGAGTCCTCGCCCTGCACCCCCCTCACCCTAACCCTCTCCCCGGGGGGGAGAGGGGATTTGTTCCTACGCCGCGTTCCGGGCCTGCTGGCGCACCGGCAGGTTGGGGATGGTCAGGGTGAAGATGGTGCCGCCGTCGCGTTCGATCTTCAGGGTGGCGCCGGCCTGGTGCGACAGGGCCTGCACCAGGTTCAGGCCCAGCCCGCTGCTGGCGCCGCCGCGGCTGGGGCGCTTGTGCTGGCTCGGCATGCCGGCGGGGAGGCCGACCCCGTCGTCGCGCACGATCAGCCGCATGCCGCTCTCCTCCCGCTCCAGCAGGACCCGGACGGTGCCGGGATGTCCGTGCGGGAAGGCGTGCAGCAGCGCGTTCGACACCAGTTCGCTGGTGGCGATGGCCAGCGGCGTTGCGCGGTCGGCATCGACGATCCAGTCCTCCGTCTCCAGTTCCAGCCGGGCGGCTGTCGGATTGTCGGACCGGACCAGCCCGTCGCACATCTGGCGCAGCGCGTCGGCGAAGTTGAGGTGAGCCGGCTCGTCGGACCGGTGGAGCAGCTCGTGCAGCAGGCTCATGGTCTGGATGCGGCGCAGGCTTTCGTCGAAGCCGCGGCGGGCCCGTTCGTCGATGCGGGCCGCCTGGAGGCGCAGCAGGCTGCAGATGACCTGAAGGTTGTTCTTCACCCGATGCTGCACCTCCTTCAGCAGCACCTCCTTGTCGGTCACCGCGGCTTCCAACTGGGCATTGGCGCGCTCCAGCTGGGCGGTGCGCTGGTGGACATGCTCCTCCAGCGTATCGTAGGCGTGCTGAAGGGCGTCCTCCGCCTCGCGTTCGCGCCGGGCACGCTGGATGGCGAGGGCGCCGATCACCGCGACCGTGGCGCAGGCCGCCGCGGCGAAGGCCGCGTAGATCCAAAGCCGCTCCGTCCAGCGCTGCAGAACGCTGCCGGTGGCGATGGTCACCACGGCCGACAGGCCGGTGTCGCCGACCGGGCGCGCCACGGTGATGTCGTCGGCGTGGCTGGCCGTATCGTCGTCGCCCTTGCGCCCGCCCATGGTGCCGCCGCCCTCCGGCTCGCGCAGCAGCGGCGTGCCGTCCGGCTTCAGGATGGAGATGCTGTGGCCATAGCCGACGTCGAGCGCACGGTAGACGTCGCGGAAGGCGCGCGCGTCCAGCCCGGCGACCGCCCAGCCGCGCGGCGTGCTGCCGGGAAGCGGCTGCGCCAGCGTGACCACCGCCCGGCCGCCCATCCGGCCGTCGCCGATGGCCCGGCCGTCGGGCCGCAACGCCGGGGTGGCGCCGGCGGGCGCGTCCGGCAGGCTGGACAGGCGCAGGGCGCCGGACGCATCGCGGATCTCCAGCCCCACAATGTGGGGGGCGCTGGCCGCCAGCAGTGCCATGCGGTCGCGGGTCGCCTGATCAGCGGGCAGCGGCGTACCGGCCGCGCCGGCCTGCGTCGCCGTCTGGGTCAGCAGCAGGTCGCCCGTCTCGATCAGCCGGGCGGCATGTTCCGCTGCCAAAAGCCCGATGTTGCCGGCGACCCCGGTCGCCTGCTGGACCGCCTCGTTGCGGTCGCGCCAGGCGAAGACGGCCGACAGCCCGACGGTCAGCAGAACGGCCGCCGTGCAGGCGATCAGGACCAGCGCCGAACCGGGCAGCCGGTAGAGCGGGGAGGATTGGGAACGCAGCGCGCGCAACGGCATCGTGTCGGAAACCATGTAGGGGTGCGGCCATTCATGCCTAGCCGGAAACGGTAACACCGCCCGGCGGGTGACGGTTCCGCCGAACGCTACCCGTGTTGAAGCTGCAGCGGCCACCACCTATTGTGAGGTGCCGACAAAGTCATCCTGCTTTGTCAGGTGTAACGGCAGGTAGCTGGAGGATGGTGTTATGCGGATCGACGGGACGGCCTATCGCACCATCTGGCCGGAAGGCGGGGGAACCGTCGCCATCATCGACCAGACCCGGCTGCCGCATGATTTCGCCGTCGTCCGCCTGACAAGCCTGGAGGAGGCCGCCCATGCCATCCGCGCCATGCTGGTGCGCGGCGCCCCGTTGATCGGTGCCGCCGCCGCCTATGGCGTGGCGCTGGCCCTGCGCGCGGATGCGAGCGATCGGGGGCTGGAGCGCGCCTGCGCCACCCTGCTGGCGACCCGGCCGACCGCGGTCAACCTGCGCTGGGCGCTGGAGCGCATGCGCGGCCTGCTGGCGCCGCTCCCCGAGCTGCAGCGCGTCGACGCGGCCGAGGCGGAAGCGGCCGCCATCGCCGACGAGGATGTGGAGATCAACCGCGCCATCGGCCAACACGGCGCAGCATTGATCCGTGCCGCGGCGGAGGGCAAGACACCGGGAGAACCGGTGAACGTGCTGACCCACTGCAATGCCGGCTGGCTCGCCACGGTAGATTGGGGCACGGCGCTGGCGCCGGTCTATGCCGCCTTCGAGCAGGGCATCCCGCTGCATGTCTGGGTGGACGAGACGCGCCCGCGCAACCAGGGCGCCAGCCTGACCGCCTGGGAACTGAAGCATCACGGCGTTCCCCACACCGTCATCGCCGACAATGTCGGCGGCCATCTGATGCAGCACGGCAAGGTCGACCTGTGCATCGTCGGTACCGACCGCACCACGGCGACCGGCGACGTCTGCAACAAGATCGGCACCTATCTGAAGGCGCTGGCCGCCCACGACAACGGCGTTCCCTTCTATGTCGGACTGCCGTCGCCGACCATCGACTGGACCATCGCCGACGGCGTGCGGGAGATTCCCATTGAGGAGCGCGATGGCCGCGAGGTCAGCGAACTGACCGGCCGCACCGCCGACGGGCGGATCGAGACGGTGCGCGTCACCCCCGACGGCAGTCCGGTCGCCAATTACGCCTTCGACGTGACGCCGTCCCGGCTTGTGACCGGGCTGATCACCGAACGCGGCGTTTGCGCCGCGTCGCGCGACGGTCTGCGCGGGCTGTTTCCGGACCGGGGGTAGGCCAGACAGGGAGGCGAAGCGTCAGCGGCGGCGGTCGGAGAGCAGCCGCCGCCACAGCGGCTGCGGCGTGTCTTCCGCATTCTTGGCATCGAGCCATTCGTCCGCCAACTCGCGGACCTGCCAGTCGCCGAGAAAGCGCTCGCAGTTGATGGCGGTATAAAGGCGCACGCGCTCTTTCCCCAGCCGTTCGAAATAATCCAGCGTTCTTTGGCGGTCGATGTCTTCCATGGGCCCCAATGAAACGGAGATTGTGGACAGTCCATACCAGATGTTTGTCCGCACTCCGGATATTGGAAGAAGCCCCCCGTCCGTGCAACTGTCCCTTCTTCGCGGTTCCATCCCCCGGAAGGGGTGGAGCCCGTCCCCTATCGGGAGTCGGCGTCCAGGCGTCCGGTATGGACCACGACGTCCGACAGCGGAATGCCGGCCTGGGCCGCTGCCCGCTCCAGAGACTGGCGGTCGGGCCAATAGAGGCGGCCGCCGACCTCCGTCAGCATACCCTGCCGCTTGATGACCCAAAGGCCGCTGAACGCCATCTCGATGATCCGGCCCATCGGCCGGGCTGTAGACCGGTCCCGATCGGGTGGACGGCCATCGTCATGGTGCTTTTCGTTGAACGTCATCTCTGCTCTTCCCTGTGCCGGCCTTTCTTTGCGTGGCTTCGACATGCCCGCGCAAGGAGCCGATCTCTGTCTCCCCATGAGCACGATGCTTCAGGGGAAAGCAATGTCCTAACCAAGTCATGCCGCAATTTCATTCAGAAAGTTGTAATTATTTGTTATCGAACGGAAACAATTCAAATGGTCTTACCACACCCTTTGGTAACCATATTGAAATCATGGAAAAAAGATCGGTTTGCCTCCGGGAAGTCTTGTTCTCCATTCCCCGTCATCTTCGAAAATCATTCTCACGCGAACGAAGTAGGCTGCGTCGAACGGGTGGGTTCGTTACCCCGAAATGGTCACAGCACGGCCCGGCGCCGCTCACCAAACATAAGCATGGCCGCACGGGCAGCCCGAGAAGGGCACCCGACGGCCACGCCTGTGTTTGAAGGAAGAGAGCGATGAAGACGACCATGCGGATTTTCACCGCCACGGCCACCACCAGGGCCGCCACCGGGGCGACGGCGCTTCTGATCGGTGCGACCCTGCTCGGCGGCTGTTCGAACCTGAACCACCGCGAGAATCGTGCCCTGACCGGCGGAGCGATCGGTGCCGCCGGCGGTGCCGCCGGCGCTGCGGTCGGCGCCCTGACCGCGGAGGACGGGAAAAAGCATCGCCGTTGAGGCATCGAGGCCGAGCGGCCCAAGGGCGCGGCACTGCCGCCTAACTGGTCGCCCTTTGGGCCGCCCGGATGGCCGCTCACTCGTCCTCGTCGTCCTCGAACTGGTCGAGGCTCAGCGACCGGACCTCGGTGCTGGGGTTCGGGGCCGGCGGCGCGGCGGGCGGCATGCCGGCGGGCCGGGGCGCGGCCGGCCGGGCGACGCTGCGGCCGGCAGGCATATGGGCATTGGGACCCTTCAGCGGGCTGTTCAGCGTGCCGCGCGGGCCGATGCTGGGTTCGTCGCCGAAGTCGGGCAGCGGCGGAATGCGGTCCATCACGCGGCGGATCAGGGCGGCGATGCGGTCGGTCTCGGCGCGCAGGGCCTGCCCGCGCTCCCCCTCATAGAGTGGATCGTCGAGGAACTTGCGGATTTCCAGGACGCCGCGCAGCTCCACCCCGCACATCTCGTGGGTGCCGATGGGCAAGGCCTTGACCCGGGCGAAGCTGGAGAAGAAGCCGGCGCTGCCCTCCACGAACTGGACCACCATGCGGGCGTGCAGACGCTCCAGCGCGGTGGTCATGGGATCGATCAGATCCTCCATCTCCTCCGGCGCGGCGTCCAGCCGTTCCTGCGTCAGCGCCGCCAGCGCGAAGAAGTCGCGCACCCGCCGGCTGAAGCGTCGGTAGCGGGCCAGCCCGCCGACCGACACCCGCTCGCGCGCCGTCTGGGCCAGCTCCGCCGACTGCTTCAGCATGGCGTCGAGCCGCATCAGCAGCGTCGCGATCTCGCGCTGGCGCTGGGCCGCGCTGCGGCCGGGCGTGGGTGCCGGCGGGGCGGCCGGGCGGCGGGGTGGGTTGGAACGCATCATGCCGGTACGGGGTGGCTCCTCTGCTGTCCGCGACCCGACGCCGGGCCCTGGCAAGGACCTCAGCGCTGGGTGCGGACGGTCACCGACTTTTGCCCGCCGTCGCGCACCACCGTCAACTGCACCGGCGTGCCGACGCGCAGAAGACCGATGCGGTTGCGGAAATCGGTGGCGCTGCGGATGGCGCGGCCGTCGACCGCCACCACCACGTCGCCGCTGCGCAGGCCGCCGCTGTCGGCGGGCGATCCGCGTTCGATCTTGGCGATCAGGGCGCCCTCGTCACCCTTCAGGTTCATGCTTTCCGCCAGATCGGGCGTCAGATCCTGGATGGCGACGCCCAGCCGGCCGCGCCGCACCTCGCCATATTCGCGCAGCTGCTCCATCACCGAACGGACGATGCTGACCGGAACGGCGAAGCCGATGCCGACCGACCCGCCGGCCGGGCCGATGATGGCGGTGTTGATGCCGATCAGCTCGCCCTGGAAATTGACCAGCGCGCCGCCGGAATTGCCGGGGTTGATCGAGGCGTCGGTCTGGATGAAGTCCTCGTACCCCTCGATCTTCAGCCCGCTGCGGCCGAGCGCCGAGACGATGCCGGAGGTCACGGTCTGGCCCAGGCCGAACGGGTTGCCGATGGCGACGACGAAATCGCCGACCTTGGCGCGGTCCGAGTCGCCGAGCGGCAGGGCGGTCAGGCTCTCCGCCTTGATCTGCAGCAGCGCGATGTCGGTAGCGGCGTCGCGGCCGATCAGCTTGGCGCGCAGGCGGCGGCGGTCCTTCAGCGTGACCGCGATCTCCTGCGCGTTCTCCACCACATGGCTGTTGGTGACGACATAGCCGTTGGCGGCGTCGACGATCACGCCGGACCCGGCGCTGACCTGCGGGCGGCCCTGCGGCATTTGGTCCGGCAGGTTGAAGAAGCGGCGGAAGAAGGGGTCGCGCAGCAGCGGGTTTTCCGCCTGGGGCGCCTGGCTCAGCACCGAGATGTTCACCACCGCCGGGGTCACCTGCTCCAGCATCGGGGCAATGGTGCCGCCACCGACCGCACCCAGCGGCAGCGCCGCCGCGGCGGGCGAAGCGCCCAGCCCGACCGCGGATCCGACCCGGCCCAGCGCCGAATCGGCCGGTGCGACCAGCGCGCCGCCGGCCAGCGCAGCCATCCCGACCGCAGCCGCAAACACCACCGGACGCACCACCGCTTTCATGGCTTCTTCCTTTCTTGGAGGGGAATTTCTTTCGGAGACCGTCACCGACCGGGCTGATTTGGGGCAAAAAGGAAGGGGGTTCAAGCCTGTCCGTCCCCCGGTGCTTCCGCCACCCGCCGACGGTCGAATCCACGGGGAAGAATGATAGCGCGGCGGCGGCGGAAACTCCCGGTAAAGAAATTCGGTGGTATAGGACAAGGCTGGCGCAGCCCCCGGCATGGCGGGGACGCGCGGCTGCAGGACGATGGGTTGAGCGCGATGAGCGGCGGGTCACTGCTCGAACTGACCGAGCAAGAGTATCTGCAGATGGAGGAGGCCCTGTCGCAGACGGCGCGGGGCCGCGCCTTCCTGCGCATGCGCGACCGGCGCAGCCGCGTCGTCGCCTCCGACGATTTCCACCGGCTGGTCGACAAGCTGGAAACCCAGGTCGACCGGCTGAGCGGCGCCTCTCCCAGCGCCTTCGCCGCCCTGGCGCCGGGCGAGGACCCGCGCATCCAGCAGGAACTGACCGCCATCACCCAGGTGGTGCGCGAGGCGCGCAGCGACATCGCCGCGCTGAAGGCCACCGACACCGGATCCAACCGGATCGAAGCGGCGACCGGCGAGTTGGACGAGATCGTCGCCGCCACCGAACGCGCGACCACCGACATCCTGAACGCGACGGAGAAGATTCAGGAAATCACCATGTCGATCCCGCGCGACGACGACGATCTGGCCGAACGGATCGACGCGATCGAGGCATGGTGCATCGAGATCATGACCGCCTGCTCCTTCCAGGACATCACCGGCCAGCGCACCACCAAGGTTGTCAACACCCTGCGCTACATCGAAGAGCGCGTGAACACGATGATCGAAATCTGGGGCGTCGAGCGGCTGGCCGTCGCCCCGGAGCAGCACCATGGCGAGGTCGCCTCGCACCGCAAGATGGGCGACACCCGCCCCGACGCCCATCTGCTGAACGGTCCGCAGCTGGGCGGTCCGGAGGTCAGCCAGGACGCCATCGACGCGCTGTTCGCCAGCGTGCCCGAGGTGGCGGAACGGGCGGAACCGCTGCCGGCCGACGTGGCGCCCTCTCCGCCGCCTCCTCCCCCACCGCCTCCCCCGCCACCCCCTGTCGCGAAGCCGGCCCCGCCCCCGCCTCCGCCTCCCGCCGATCCCGGCGGCGGCGATGGCGGCGGTGCGATCTCCCAGGCCGACATCGACGCCCTGTTCGCGTGACCGGCCATGGCGCAAGACGGCAAATCCCGCATCCGACTGACCCAGGACCAGCTCGACCGCGTGTGCGAGCGCCATGTCCGATTCGCCGAGGGGCGCCCGAACGGTGCCCGCGCCAATCTTCCCTTCTTCGACCTGTCGGGCCTGTCGCTGGCCGGCCGCAACCTGACCGGCGCCCATCTGGCCGGCGCCATCCTGCGCGACGCCGACCTTCGCGGCACGATTCTCGACCATGCCGACCTCTATGGCGCCGACCTGCGCGGGGCCGACCTGTCGGAAGCGCGGCTGTTCCGCACCGACATGCGCGGCGCCAACGTGCGCGGCGCCAAGCTGGACGGCGCCACCATGGTGGAGGTCGACCTGCGCGACGGCAGCATGGTCAACCGCAACAGCGCCGGCGAGCTGAAGGTGGTGGGCTTCGACCCCGGCCCGGCCGACATGGCGTCCGCCCGCCTGACCAACGCCGACATGGCGCGGGCCAAGCTGTCGGGCAGCTTCGCGCGGGCGGCCGATTTCACCAACACCCGGCTGGCCGGCGCCCGGTTGGACCGCACCGACCTGCGCGACGCCAACTTTTCCGGCGCCGACCTGCGCGGGGCGGACCTCAACGGCTCCGACCTGCGCGGGGCCATCCTCGACGGGGCTAGCCTGGACGAAGCCGGGCTGGAACAGGCGATCCGCACCGACGAACAGGCCCATGCCGCCCGGCAGGCGCCGCCCCAGGCACCGGCGGCCGAACCGGAGCCGGAGGAGACTGCTGCGGCGGCCGAACTGCCGGCCCTGCCGGTGGAGCAGCTGGACGGCATGCTGCGCCAGCACATGATCTGGCTGGGCACCAGCGGCAAGCAGGGATGCCAACTCGACCTGACGGGGCTGAACCTGGAGGGGGCCGATCTGGCGGGCAAGATCCTGACGCTGGCCAAGGGCACCGGTGCCCGGCTGCGCCATGCCCGGCTGAACGGCGCCCAGCTGCAGGCCGCCCAGTTCGACGGCGCCGACCTGCGCTCCGCCGATCTCAGCCGCGCCGACCTGCGCGGTGTGAAGCTGGACCGCGCCATCCTGATCGACAGCCGGCTCGACGGCGCCAACCTGGGCATGCTGCTGGTCAGCGCCGGGGCCAAGGTGATGCGGGCCTCGCTGGTGCGGGCGCGGCTGGCCGGCGCGTCGCTGGCCGAGACCAACCTCAAGGGCAGCGACCTGACGCTGGCCGACCTGACCGGCTGCGACCGCTCGTCGGCGGTTCTGGAGGGCGCCATCCTGGAGGGGACGCGGCTGGGCGGCGCCTGACCCGTCCGGCGGATCGTATCATCCGGCCGGTTTTCTTTCGCGAAGCCGTTGATTGCTTTCAAATTTCCGTCACGATCCGTACCGGAGATTGCCGCGGCCGCCGCGGACGGCACTGTCCGCAAGAGGCGGTTTCTTCCCTGACCAGGCAGGTGGAGAACTGAAAAAGGGTTGTGCCGTAACGGCTTAGCGGCACGGGTGGGGCTTGACGCCTTGGCGGGCCGGTGGCACGCTGATGCTCAAGCGCGGCGCACCGCGACCATAAGCGCCCGCACCGAATGGGGGAACGTCAACGGTCATGACCAAGTCGGAACTGATCCAACGGCTGGCGGAACGCAATCCGCATCTCTACCAGCGCGACATCGAGAAGATCGTCGGCACCATCTTCGATGAGATCACGGAAGCGCTGGCGCGCGGCGACCGGGTGGAACTGCGCGGTTTCGGCGCCTTCTCCATCAAGAAGCGGGACGCGCGCACGGGTCGCAACCCCAGGACCGGAGAATCGGTTGACGTCGGCGAGAAATGCATTCCTTTCTTCAAGACGGGCAAGCAGCTCCGGGAACGTCTGAACACGGACTGAGCGCCGGGCCGGCCGTCTCTCCCCGCCGCATTTCTGAGGAACCTTCGCTTTGCGCCATATTTCCTGGATCGTCACCCTGCCGGTGGCCCTCGTCGCGATCCTGTTCGCGATCTCCAACCGCGGCATCGTGACCCTGTCGCTGTGGCCGCTGCCCTTCACGCTCGACACCCCGGTCTATCTGGCCGCGCTGGTGGCGCTGCTGCTCGGCTTCCTGGCCGGCGGCTTCATCGTCTGGAACAGCCAGCGCCGCCACCGCCGCCGCGCCCGGCGCGAGAGCAACCGCGTGCTGTATCTGGAACGCGAACTGAAGGAGGCGCAGGCCCGCGCCGCCGCCGCGGAGAAGCGGCTGGCCGAGAGCACCCGTCCGGTCTCCGGTCCGCTGCCGGGCTCCAGCGGCGGGTTGCCGGTCCCGGCCGCCGAGAACAGCGCGCCGACGGTGCATTGAGGCCGGCGTAACCGGACGTCGTTTTTCCCCTCTCCCAGCCCGTCTCGATACGAGGCGGCCGGGGGAGGGTGCCGGTCGGCGGGAGGAGGTCCCATGCGCACGGTCAGCGCCGCCGAGCTTCGGTCCGTCCTGCACCACCGCATGCTGATCGAACGGCTGCGGCAGAGTTTCCGCGCCGGCGTGGAGGCTCCGCCGGCGCATCGCCACAGGGTGGAGACCTACGGGTCCAGCGACGCCACCCTGCTGCTGGCGCCGGCCTGGCAGGTGAACCAGTCGGTCGGCCTGCGGATCGACACCGTCTTTCCCGACAATGCCGGCGGCGACCTGCCGCAGACCCAGGGCGTCTATCTGCTGGCCGACGGCAAGACCGGGGTGCCGCAGGCGCTGCTGGACTCCTCCGCGGCGCTCGCCCGGCGCAGCGGTGCCGCGGCGTCGGCGCTCGCCGCCTCCTATCTGGCGCGGCCGGATGCTGAGCGCCTGCTGGTGGTCGGCACCGGCCCGCTCGCACTGGAGCTGGTGGAGGCCCACACCGCCGTGCGGACGATCCGCCATGTGCTGGTCTGGGGCCGCGACCCGCAGAAGGCCAAGCGCATCGCCGCCCGTTTCCACCGGCCGAAGTTCCGGATCGAGGCGACCGGCGACCTGGAGGGCGCGGTGCGCGGCGCCGACATCGTTGCCTGCGCCACCGCCGCGCGCGAGCCGCTGATCTGCGGCGACTGGCTGCGGCCGGGCCAGCATCTGGAGCTGCTGGGCGGAGTGACGCCGGAGATGCGCGAGGCCGACGACGGCTGCGTCCGCCGCTCCCGTGTCTTCGTCGATTGCCGCGACCGCACGCCGGTGGAGGCCGGCGACATCGCCCAGCCTCTGGCGTCCGGCCTGCTGACCGCGGACGACATCGCCGGCGACCTGTTCGACCTCAGCCGCGGCGAGCGGGCGGGCCGGCGTTTCTACGACCAGATCACCCTGTTCAAGTCGGTGGGCACGGCGCTGGCCGACCTCTGCGCCGCCCAGATGGCGGTGGAGATGGTTCTGCACAACGATTCGATCCGCTAGGGACCTGCCGGACAGGTCTGTCCGGCGCGGGGGCCTGCGCCTCCGAAAGACAGGGTTACCGGCGGTTCGTCCTGCGCTACTATTCCGCGATTCTTGCCCCTTGTCCGCCATTCGGCGCGGCGACCCGCAGCTGCGGAAAAGGAACGGCCGCTTGCATGGTTCCACCTGCCCAGTCATCTGACGAGCCCGCCGGGAGCCCGACTCCGGCTGCGGACATCGTCCATCCCTTCCGCAAGCCGCGGCTGGAGGCGGCCATCGGCTGGCTGGCGGCCTGCGGCTTCCTGTTCCTGGCGCTGGTCACCGCGGTGGTCGGGGTGCAATCGCGCGAGCGGGCGCTGAACGGGGCTCAGGAGCGCGCCGAGTCCGCCGTCCGGGTGCTGGCGGAACATGCGGCCCGCCTGTTCGACGCCGCCGACCTTCTGGTGGAATATGCGGCCCAGGAAACCGCCGGGCGCCCGTGGGACGAGATCGCCCGGTCGCGTGCCCTGTGGGACAAGTTGAACGGCCAGCGCGCCCGCCTGCCCTTCCTGGATGCAATCTGGCTGAACGACGGGGCGGGGCTGTTGCGGCTGACGACGCTGGCCTTTCCGGCGCCCTTTTCCGATGCGTCCGACCGCGATGTCTTCCTGTTCCACAGCCGGGCGACCGGGGTGGGCGATGCGGTGGACCAGCCCCATATCGGCCCGCGCATCATCGGCCGGGTGACCAACAAGGCCACCTTCCTGCTCAGCCGCCGGTTGTCGGAACCGGATGGCCGTTTCCGCGGCATGGCCTCGGTCACCATCGATCCCTCCTATCTGTCGGGCTTCTACAAGGAGCTGGACGTTCCCCACCGGCCGGTGACCATCCTGGTGCGGTCCGGCGATCTCGACGTGCTGGTGCGCGAGCCCGACAATGCCGCCGATCCGATGCCGCTGTCGGAACTGGCCCGCCGTGCGATCCAGGCGCGGCCGGAGGGCGGGGCGGCGCGCGACGACACGGTCATCGTCGCCCACCGCCGGGTCGACAGCTGGCCGGTGCATGTGGTCGTCCGGCTTGAAACGGCTCCGGTCCTGGCGTCGTGGCACCGGCTGATCGCACCCTATGCCGGGCTGGCGGCGGCGGCGGCGCTGGCGCTGGCGGCGCTGTCGGTCTTCGGCTTCCGGCAGGCGGGCGCCGCCCGGCAGGTGCAGCGCGAACTGGAGCGCCGGGTGGTCGAGCGGACCGCGTCGCTCCAGCGCACCATCGGCGAGCGCGACGCGGCCTTGGCGCAGAAGGATTTGCTGATGCGCGAGGTCAACCACCGCATCAAGAACAGCCTGCAGGTGGTGTCCAGCCTGCTGGGCCTGCAGGGGCAGGCGGTGGGCGATCCGCGGCTGAGCGGCCATCTGCTGGAGGCGGGTCGGCGCGTACAGGCCATCGCCGATATCCACCGGCTGCTCTATCGCGTCGACGATGTCCATTTCATCCCCTTCCACGACTATCTGACCGAGCTGTGCCGGGAGCTGGAGCGTTCCGCCCGGTCCGAAGGGGGGGATTGGCGACTGGATCTGGCGGTGGAGCCGGTGGAGGTGCCGACCGACCACGCCGTGCCGCTGGGCCTGCTCGCCAACGAACTGGTGATGAACGCCATCAAGCATGCCTATCGGCCGCTCGCCGTCGCGGTGTCCGCCGCAGCCGGCGCAGCGGGTGGCGGCAACGGTGACGGCCGGCCGGATGGGAGCGGCCGCGACGCCGCCAACGTCATTTCCGTGAGCCTGCGGTCGGGTGGAGACGCGTTGCGCCTGATCGTCGGCGACCGCGGCGTCGGGCTGCCGCCCGACTTCGACTGGCGCCGCAGCCGCAGCCTGGGCATGCGCCTGATCCACACCCTGTCCAAGCAGTTGGGAGCCACCCTGACGGTGGAGAACACCAGCCCCGGCGTGCAGTTCACCATCCACCTGCCGCACCGGCCGGTCCAATCAGGCTCCATATCGTGAAAACCGCCACACGTCATACGCGAGTATGATCGTTTGGGACAGTTGCATTTCGCTTGCGTCACCCCGGTTATCGTCGGAGGATCATCGCCTCGGCACCGGAGGCGGGGGCTGTTCTGCGCGGTTCGTGTTTGCGCTAACGCGTCAGACGGCTGACCGGCCCGGACCCTGCCGCCGCAACCGGCCCCAAAACGGCTTCCACCGACCGGCTTTCACCAAAACGGCTCTCCAGGGACGACTGACCGTGACCGTCTCAGCCTCTCCGCCCATGAATGCGGGGCCCGGTCTGCGGGCGCCGGCGAACCGCCTGCTGCTGGGCGCCGGCTTCATGCTGCTGTCGGCACTGCTGTTCGGGATCGGCAATTCGGCGGTGCGCTGGGCCTCCACCGTCATGGACCCGCTGGAGGTCGTGTTCTTCCGCAACCTGTTCAGCCTGCTGTGGATGCTGCCCTGGGCGCTGACGGCGGGGGCGCCTGCCTGCCGGTCGGTGCTGGCGGAACGGCGGCTGCGGCCCTATGTGACGCGGGCGGTGACCAGCCTGTGCGCGATGGCCGGCTGGTTCTACGCCATCGCCTACATCCCATTGCCGACCGCGACGTCGGTCAGCTTCGCCATTCCGCTGTTCGTCACGGCGGGGGCGGCGCTGCTCCTGAGGGAGCGGGTGCGGTTGCGGCGCTGGGCGGCGGTGTGTGCCGGCTTTGCCGGGGTGGTGATCGTTCTGCGGCCGGGTGCCACGCCGGTCGATCTGGCGTTTCTGGCGCTGTTCGCGCACTGCCTCGCCGCCGCCGCCACCGTGCTGCAGATGCGGCTGCTCAGCCGCAGGGACAGCGCGCCGGTCATCGTCACCTTCCTTGGCCTGCTGGTCACCCCGATGGCGCTGGTGCCGGCGCTGTTCGTCTGGACCTGGCCAAGCTGGAGCGTGCTGGGCGCGCTGGCGCTTCTGGGCGGGCTGCTGACTGCGGGCCAGCTGGCGATGACGAAGGCGCTGTCGCTGGCCGAATCCTCGGCGATGATGCCCTACGATTATGCCCGGCTGCCCTTCACCGCGTTCGTGGCTTGGCTCGCCTTCGGCCAGACCATGGACCTGTGGGGCTGGGTGGGCGCGCTGGTGATCGCCGGTTCGGCGCTCTACACCATGCACCGCGACGCGGCGGACGGGCGCAAGGCCGCAAGCAAAACCGCAAGGACGGCGGCCGGTTAGCCGGGCTGCTCGGTTTCTCCGCCGGCCGTCTCGGCGCGTAGCGTCTGCTTCGCACGGGTCCAGTGCGCCGGGGTCAGGTTGGCGCGCACCGTCTGGACGGCGGCGGCCAGCACCGCGGCATCGTCGGTGAAGCCGGCAATCAGCAGCCAGTCGGGCAGGGCATCCACCGGCAGGATGAAATAAGCCAGTGCGGCCAGAAGGATCCCCTTCGCCCGGTAGGGCGTTGCCGGATCGGTCGCGCAGAAATAGGCGGCCAGCAACTCTTCCAGGAAGGGAATGCGGTGCAGGTTGGCGCGCAGCTTCGGCCAGAAGCGGCCGCGGACCAGCCGCTCGTCCTGCTCGATCCGCTCGGGATCGGGAATCGTCAACTCGGTGCCGGTGGGAACGGATGCTGTCATGGACGCTGAAACCCTCCGGGATCTGGTCCCTTCTTGAGAAAACCGCCGGCATCGCGGCCGGCGCGGATCGTCACCCCATGCACTCCGACCATACGGTGTGGTATGGTGGGGCGGCCATCTGGTAAACAAAGCCATCCGGCAAACAACAAGTGCGATCACAGCCTGTTGGACACAAGGCCGGCGCCCCGCATGGACCGGCCGCAATTAAGGAGGAGATGCCATGAACATCCAGGGTCTGTCCGCCATCGTCACCGGCGGCGCCTCGGGCATGGGGGCGGCGACGGCGCGTCATCTGGCCGGGCTCGGCGCCAAGGTGACCGTGCTGGACGTCAACGAGGACGCGGTGCTGAAGACCGCGCACGAGATCGGCGGGCTGGGCCTGGTCTGCGACGTCACCGACGGCGCCTCTGCCGAGCGGGCGATCGATCAGGCGCGCTCCGCCCATGGGCCGGCCCGCATCGCGGTGAATTGTGCCGGCATCGCCCCGGCCCAGCGCATCGTCGGCCGCGACGGCCCGATGCCGCTGGAGAATTTCCGCTCGGTGATCGAGGTGAACCTGATCGGCAGCTTCAACATCCTGCGGTTGGCCGCGGCCGACATGGCGAAGCTGGACCCGCTGGACAGCGGCGAGCGCGGCGTGATCGTCAACACCGCCTCCGTTGCCGCCTATGAGGGTCAGATCGGGCAGGCCGCCTACGCCGCGTCGAAGGGCGGCATCGTCGCCCTGACCATCTGCGCGGCGCGCGACCTCGCCCGCAACGGCATCCGCGTGATGACGGTGGCCCCCGGCCTGATCGGCACGCCGATGCTGCTGAACATGCCGCAGGAGGTGCAGGACAGCCTCGCCGCCACCGTCCCCTTCCCCAAGCGCTTCGGCAAGCCGGAGGAGTACGCCCGTCTCGTCCAGCACATCGTGGAGAACGAGATGCTGAACGGCGACGTCATCCGCCTGGACGGCGCCATCCGCATGGCGCCGCAGTAAGGATCGCAGGCACAGTCCAAGGAGCGGCCCCCCGGCGGCGCCGCTCCTTCGCTCTAAAAGCTCAGCTTTCGGTCATGGCGGCTTCGTCCGCCCGCTCCGCTTCGCCCAGCAGGTCGATCAGCAGGGTGGTGCAATGCTGGAGCCGCTGGTCGGCGGTCGCAGTCGCCATGTCGCGGCCGGTCTGCTCCTGCCAATCCTGCAGCATCAGCGCCAGATGTTTCCGGACGTGGTCTTCCCGATCCAGTCGCCGCGTCGCCATGTTGCCTCCCGTCTCCGCTCCGGTCGAACCTGCCGTCAGTCCATTCGGTGCCCGCCGGCGTCGGCGGGGCACCCTTTGTGTAGCCTCAAACTGGGTAGCCGTCGCCTCCATCAACAGTCAGAGCCCAAGATGGTCACAGGCGGACCGGCATCGTCCGCGCGAGGAGCCGCGTGCAATCCGCCTATGAACTGTTGGAAAGCTGGGACCGCCAAGCCCATGTTAGCGCCATCATCGAGGAGGCAACCATGAGCACCACAAGCAACGGCGTCAGCAGGACGGGATTGCCGACCCGCCGTTTCGGCACCACCGACATGGCGATCACCCGCGTCGGTTTCGGCGCCTGGGCGATCGGCGGGCCGGATTGGGCCGCCGGCTGGGGCGCGCAGGACGACAGCCAGTCGGTCACCGCCATCCGCCATGCGGTGGAGCGCGGCATCAACTGGATCGACACCGCCGCCGTCTACGGCCTTGGCCATTCCGAAGAGATCGTGCGGCGCGCCCTGGCCGAGATCCCGGAAGCCGAGCGCCCCTATGTCTTCACCAAATGCGGTCTGGTGTGGGACGAATCCGACCGCAAGGCGATGCCGCGCCGGATCGGCAAGCCCGACAGCATCCGCCGCGAACTGGAAGCGTCGCTGAAGCGGCTGGGCGTCGAGCGCATCGACCTCTACCAGATGCATTGGCCGGCCGAACATGAGGCGGTCGAGGAATATTGGCAGACCCTGCTGGACCTGAAGACGGAAGGCAAGGTCCGCGCCGTCGGCCTGTCCAACCACACTGCCGTCCAACTGGAGGCGGCGGAGCGGTTGGGCCATGTCGACACGCTGCAGCCGCCCTTCTCGGCGATCCGGCGCGACGTCGCCGCGTCGGAACTGCCTTGGTGCCTGTCGCACCAGACCGGCGTCATCGTCTACAGCCCGATGCAGGCCGGCCTGCTGACCGGCCGCTTCACGGTGGAGCGGGCGAAGGCCCTGCCGGCCGACGACTGGCGGTCCAGCAACGCCAACTTCACCGGCGAGGCGCTGGAACGCAATCTGGCGCTGGCCCAGTCCTTCGCGCCGATCGCCGAGCGGCACGGCACCTCCATCGCCGCCGTCGCGGTGGCCTGGGTGCTGTCCTGGCCGGCGATCACCGGGGCCATTGTCGGCGCCCGCACGCCGGCCCAGGTTGATGGCTGGCTGGACGCCGCCACCCTGACCCTGACGCCGGAGGAACTCGACGAAATCGCGGACTCCATCGCCCGGACCGGGGCGGGCAGCGGCCCGTCCCATCCCGCCAGCGCCTGATATCGACGGGTTCGACCATAAGAGGAAAGGCAACCGCTTCATGACCGATGCAACGGTGCGTGCCAAACTGCTGGGCCTGCCCGGCAGCCTGCGCAGCAACTCCAACTCGCTGGCCGTCCTGCGCGGGCTGCAGGACGCCCTGCCGGCCGGCGTCAGCATGGACATCCGCGACCTGCGCCTGCCGCTCTACGACCAGGACATCGACATCCCCGACGCCCCGGCGGAGGTTCAGGCCTTCCGTCAGGCCATCGCCGAGGCCGACGGGCTGGTCATCGTCACGCCGGAGTACAATTACGGCATGCCGGGCGTGCTGAAGAACGCGCTCGACTGGGCATCGCGCCCCTACGGCAAGTCGGCGCTGGTGGGCAAGCCGGTGCTGGTCATCTCCAACTCCCCCGCCTTTACCGGCGGCGTGCGCGCGCACCAGCAGGTGAACGACACGCTGCTGGCGATCCCGGCCAAGCTGGTGGGCGGCGCCCAGGTGGTCATCGGCACCGTCGGCGAGAAGATCAGGGACGGCAAGCTGGCCGACGAAGCGGTGCTGAAGTTCGCGCTGGGCGCCATCGACAAGGTGGTTGCGGCGGCCGGGAAGTGACGGATCGGGGGCAACCTGCTGCAAAACGTCCCCTTTTCTCACCGTGGATTTGAGATTTTTCCAATTCGGCCGTCATCCCCGCGAAGGCGGGAATCCAGTCTGCTCAGCGACTTAACCGCAGAGTTTCCTGGATCCCCGCCTTCGCGGGGATGACGGCCGAAGAGGTGGATGCAAATCACCTCTGCGAAACATGGACCTCCATACATCCTTGCTTTCCCCTGAAAGGAATGTAAGTCTTCCTTTCAGGGGAAGGGGGGGCGCCATGACCTCGCAACCACAGGCGACCAGGGTTCCCGCGGCGGCTTCCGTCGTCACCAAGGCGGTGCTGCGGGCGGCGGAGCAATTGCGCGTTTCCAACAGCGTGCTGGCAAAGGTCATCGGCGTGTCCGAACCGACGCTGTCGCGCATGCGGACCAAGGACCTGCCCTTGTCCGAGCGCAGCAAGGAATTCGAACTGGCGCTTTTGTTCATCCGGCTCTACCGCTCGCTCGACAGCATCGTCGGCGGCGAGGCGGAGGTCGCCGCGGCGTGGCTGCGGAACGACAACCGGGCGCTGGGCGGCAAACCGCTGGAGCAGATCCAGACCATCCCCGGACTGATGAATGTCATCGCGTATCTGGACAGCCGACGCGCTGTCGTCTAAGCGGCGCCCGCTGGCGGGCGAGACGTGGCGGCTGGTCGAGGCGCAGCACAAGGTCTCCACCCTCAAGCTGGTCGACGACTGGGAGGAGCAGGGGCTTCTGGAAGAGCTGCTGGAGCAGACCAAGCCACCGGTGCCCGCCGGTTGCCGGGGGCTGCATTTCCTGCTGTCGTCTCCCTTCCGCTACGATGCGGAGTATCCGGTCGGATCGCGTTTCCGCCGGGCAGGACGGACGCCCGGCGTCTTCTATGCCGCGGAGGCTGTGGCGAGCGCCGTGGCCGAACTGGCCTTCTACCGGCTGCTGTTCTTCGCGGACTCCCCCGCTACGCCGCTGCCGGCCAATCCGGGTGAATACACGGCCTTCTGCGTCCTGTATGGAACCGATGGCGGGCTGGACCTGACGGCGGAGCCGCTGAACGAGGATGGTGCCCGCTGGACCCATCCCACCGATTACACGGCGTGCCAGGATCTGGCCGACACGGCGCGGGCGGCGGGCGTCCAGGCCATCCGTTATGCGTCGATCCGTGATCCTCGGGGAGGCGCCAATCTGGCGCTGCTGGACTGTGCGGTGTTCCGCAAGCCGGAGCCGATGGCTTGGCAGAGTTGGCGGCTGTTCCTGCGCCGCGACAGCGTGCAGGCCCTGTGCGAATTCCCGCACCAGACCCTGCATTTCGAAAAATCCGGCTTCAACGACCCGCGCCTGTAAAGTCGGGTCCGTCCTGCAAAGGAAAACGGGCGCGGGAAAGCCGCCGGCCCTCCCGCAATCCCCAAAACTTACCCGATCTTCTGCTTGGCCATCGCGCCCAGGCGCAGACGGAGCGCGTTCAGCTTGATGAAGCCTTCCGCGTCCTTCTGGTTGTAGACGCTGTCCTGCTCGAAGGTCACATAATCCATGCGGTAGAGCGAGTTGGGCGACTTGCGGCCGACGACCGTGACGTTGCCCTTGAACAGCTTCAGGCGGACCGTGCCGTTGACCAGCGACTGGGTCTGGTCGATCAGCGCCTGGATGGCCAGACGCTCCGGGCTCCACCAGTAGCCGCAATAGATCAGCTCGGCGTAGCGCGGCATCAGCTCGTCCTTCAGGTGGCCGGCGCCACGGTCGAGCGTGATGCTCTCCATGGCGCGGTGCGCCACCAGCAGGATGCTGCCGCCCGGGGTCTCGTAGACGCCGCGCGACTTCATGCCGACATAGCGGTTCTCGACCAGGTCGAGGCGGCCGATGCCGTTCTCGCCGCCCAGGCGGTTCAGCTCGGTCAGCAGGGCCGCCGGCGACAGCGCCTTGCCGTCGATGGCGACCGCGTCACCGTTCTTGAACTCGACCTCGATGTAGGTCGGGGTGTCCGGCGCCTTTTCCGGGGCGACGGAGCGGGTGTACATGTCCTCGTCCGGCTCGACCCACGGGTCCTCCAGCGCCTTGCCCTCGTACGAGATGTGCAGGAGGTTGGCGTCGGTGGAGTAGGGAGCCTCGCCGCGCTTGTCCTTCGCGATCGGAATCTGGTTCTTCTCGGCGTAGTCCAGCAGCGTGGTGCGGCTGTTCAGGGTCCACTCGCGCCACGGCGCGATGACCGTGATGTCCGGGCGCAGGGCGTAGTAGCCCAGCTCGAAGCGGACCTGGTCGTTGCCTTTGCCGGTGGCGCCGTGGGCGACGGCATCGGCGCCGACCATGTTGGCGATCTCGATCTGGCGCTTGGCGATCAGCGGCCGGGCGATCGAGGTGCCGAGCAGGTAGGTGCCCTCATAGAGCGTGTTGGCGCGGAACATCGGGAAGACGAAGTCGCGAACGAATTCCTCGCGCAGATCGTCGATGAAGATGTTTTCCGGCTTGATGCCCAGAAGCTCGGCCTTCTTGCGGGCGGGCTCCAGCTCCTCGCCCTGGCCGAGGTCGGCGGTGAAGGTCACCACCTCGCAGGAATAGGTCTCCTGCAGCCACTTCAGGATGACCGAGGTGTCGAGGCCGCCCGAATAGGCGAGCACCACTTTCTTGATCTGTTTGCCGGACGCGCCGCTCATGGGACTGCTCTTGCAGTAGAGAAAGGTAAGGGCGCGACCGTACGGCCTTTCCCGCCCACCTTCAAGCCCCGCGGGCGCCGGTCGGGCGCCGATCGGCTACGGGGAGCGCCTACTCGATCTTCTCGCCGGCATAGGTGCCCCAGAAATCGGCGCGCTTCATCCAGCCGCGATAGCCTTTCAGCTCCACCTCGCACCAGTCGTCGCGGCATTTCTTCAGCGATCCGATGACGCCCGGCTCGGCCCGCGCCACCACTGCGCTGTCGCCGCGCGGCGCCTCGTGCACGGTGCGGGTCTGGCCGACGATCAGGACGCCGCGGCGGCCGGACAGCGCGCTCTGGTGCACCCAGCCTTCCGCCCCCTCCCAGTCGCGGATGCGGCGCCAGGTATCGAATTCCTGGATGATCTCCACCGGCATGTCCTTGCGCCGGAAGACCCATTCGATGGGATAGCTGCCGTTGGGGCCGGAGCGCAGGTTCACCTCGCCGACGCGCACGGTGACGAAGCGGGGGATCGGCAGGCCCGACGCATGGGTGGGGTCCTTGCGATTTTCGGGGCGATTCTCCGTGCCTTTCTCCGCGGCCCAGGCCGTGCCGCCATAGGCCGTGCTGCCGCAGGCCGCGCCCAGCCCCATCATCAGGGCCAGCATGGCGAGGACGGAGCGGCGGACGAGCATGGCGGCACCGGTGTTGGCGAAGGGGAGCGGCGAAATCGGGCGGCACTATAGAGACCACCCGTTCGATAGGGCAAGCGCCGCCACCCCCGATCGGAGGATGCGATCCAACCGCCGGACGTCCTGCCGCAGGACGGGCATTCGTGACGGACTTCTGGACAGTCCAACGACTGCTTGGTATGGCAACCAGGGACCGGAACAGCCACGCAGGACCATGAGATGCGGGCGGGCCGGGGCAAGGGAGGACCAGCACCGATGACCGACAAGAAGAAGCCGCTCGTTGTCGTCACCCGCAAGCTGCCGGACGTCATCGAGACGCGGATGATGGAGCTGTTCGACACCCGGCTCAATCCGGACGACATTCCGCTGACCCCCGCCCAGATGCAGGAGGCGATGGCCGTCGCCGAGGTTCTGGTGCCCACCGTCACCGACCGCATCGACCGCGCATTGATCGAGTCCGCAGGATCGCAGCTGCGGCTGATCGCCTCCTTCGGCACCGGCGTCGACCACATCGACCTGAAGGCGGCGCGCGAGCGCGGCATCATCGTCACCAACACCCCCGGCGTCCTGACCGAGGACACGGCCGACATGACCATGGCGCTGCTGCTGGCCACCGCGCGGCGCGTGGCGGAAGGCGAGCGGCTGGTCCGCTCCGGCCAGTGGACCGGCTGGGGCCCGACCACCATGCTGGGCCACCGCATCAGCGGCAAGCGATTGGGCATCCTCGGCATGGGCCGCATCGGCTCGGCCCTGGCGCGCCGGGCTCGCGCCTTCGGCATGTCGATCCACTACCACAACCGCCGCCGCGTCCATCCCGAGCTGGAGCAGGAGTTGGAGGCGACCTACTGGTCCAGCCTGGACCAGATGCTGGCGCGGATGGACATCGTGTCGATCAACTGCCCGCACACGCCGGCCACCTACCATCTGCTGTCGGAACGCCGGCTGAAGCTGCTGCGGCCGCATTGCTACATCGTCAACACCTCGCGCGGCGAGGTGATCGACGAGGTGGCGCTGACCCGCATGCTGTCGAAGGGCGAGATCGCCGGCGCCGGCCTGGACGTGTTCGAGCATGAGCCGGCCGTCAACCCGAAGCTTCTGCGGCTGGACAACGTCGTCCTGCTGCCGCACATGGGCTCCGCCACCATCGAGGGGCGCATCGACATGGGCGAGAAGGTGGTGATCAACATCAAGACCTTCATCGACGGCCACACCCCGCCCGACCGCGTGCTGGAAGCGCTTCTGTAAGGGGCAGGGATGGGGCAAGCGGCGCCATATCGGCCGTCATTCCCGCGAAGGCGGGAATCCAGCCGTTTCAGCCGCTTGACTGCAGAGTTTCCTGGATCCCCGCCTTCGCGGGGATGACGGCCTAGGCGTAGAGGTGCGTACGGCCGTCGAGTGGCCGAGGCGAACGGCCAAGGCTCCGTCAGGACGCGGAGGTTTCCAGCGCCGGCACGTCCTGCAACTCCGCCTCCAGCCTGGCCTTGGCGGCGGCGGCGAGTTCCTCATCGGCCTGGATGCGGCTCATGTCTTCCGGCGTTACTGCGCCGGCGGCGATCACCAGCTCGGCGAAGTCCGACAGATAGACGCTGCCCTTCACCGTGCGCTGGACCAGCACGTTGCGCTTGTCCTCCGCATCGCGCTTGCGCTTGACGAAACCCAGCACCGACAGCCGTTCCAGCGCGCGGGTCACGGCGGGCTTGGAGATGTTCAGCAGGGATGCGAGGCCGCGCACGGTGTGCGGCGGATCGGTCAGATAGACCTGGAGCAGGATCGCCAACTGTCGCGCCGACAGGTCCGGCCCGTCCTGGCGAACGCTGGCGACCAGCGCCGTGCGCCACAACCCAAGCGCCTTCAGGTTCCGTGCCATGCCTCCCCCCGGAAAGCCGCGCCCGGCTCCGCAACCGGAGCACGCGCCGCGAAGTGTCGCCTACCCGAACGATGCAGGCAAGAGATTCGCGTTCACCGGGCAGGAGAAGCCGCGCGGCCGGCCACCTGTGCTGTCCTACTTCCCCTCGCGCTTCAACAGCAGCGGCTTGGCCGTGCCGGTGACCAGCACATAACCGCTGGTCAGCGGAACCATGGTCAGGCTGAAGCCGGCCGACACGGGCGCGAGGCTGACCGCCTGCTTCGCCGCGTTGGGGGCGGCGGCGACACCGGCCGCCTTGACCTCCTTCGTATCGAAAGGAGCGTCCTCACCCTGGCCGGCGACGTCATAGCCGCCGCACTCGCTGCCGACGCAGATGCTGGTGGCGTCGATGCGGGCCTTGCCGGCGGGGCCGCTGAAGGGCGTGTCCTCCGCACCGCCGGTCCAGCTCCAGTTGCCGCGCAGCCAGTCGGGAAGGCGGGTGTCCTTCTGGAGTTCCAGGTTGTCGGTGATCAGCCCGATGCTGCCGCCCAGCCCCTGGGCGGCCACCGCCTCGGCGATGCGGCGGGCCTCGGCGGTGCCGATGGCGTAGCGGCCGGCGATCTGCGGCGTCCAGGCAGTCACCGCGCCGTCCACCGCGGCGCGGAGGCGGTCGCCCCAGCCCGGCGCGATCCAGCGCGGGTTGCTCCAGCCGGCGGCATCCTTGACCAGCGCCGCCAGTTCCGGCGCGTCGGCGAGGAACAGGCGCGGATCGACCGCCGACTTCATGCGGTCGATGCCCATCTGGCGGTAGCTGGCGAAGCGGATGGTGCCGGTGCGGTTGGACGCGGCCTCCAGCATCGGGGCCAGCAGGTCGTCCACCGCCTTCCAGGCGGGGGAGGCGAGCAGGGCGTTGTCGTCCGGGCAGGCGGGATGGGCGCCGAAATTGTCGCGGCTGCTGCCGTAGAGCGGCTCCATCGCTTTCCAGGCGGCGGCACCGCGCCGCTCCATCACCGAGCAGGGCCACGCCATCTCGACATCGTCGCCGACCACCCGCAAGGCGGTGAGGAAGCCTTCGTCGGTCGTCAGGTCGACACCCGACGCGGTCTCGCGCGAATAGGGATCCTCGATGCCCTCGACGGCTTCGCGCAGCAGGGCGTCGGCCTTGGCGCGGTCGGGGGAGGGGCCGAAGCGCAGCGCATAGGCGGTCCACGCCTTGCCCAGCCCGCCGCGGATCTCGGCCAGGCGCTTGCCGGCCCCGGCCGGGTCGGCGGCGATGCCCTCGACGATGGACGACAGCGCGGCGACCGCCTTGGGCACCGACTCGGCCAGCGCGGTGCGCCGGGCGTCGAGGACCGGAACGAGGCAGGTGGCGACGGACGAGCCTGCCGTGGCGCACTGGTTGCGCTGGGCCAGCCATGCCTTCTGCTCCGTCCGCAGCCGCTCGCGGTCGGCAGCGCCGGACAGGGCCTGCAGCGTCTTGTAGGCGTCAGCGATCTCGGTGTCGGCATCGGCCAGCTTCGGATCGGCGCAGATCGCCTTTTCCACCGGCGTGGAGGCCGCCTTGCAGTCGAAGGACGGCTGCGCGTGGGCGGTCCCGCCCGCGACCATGACCGAAAGGGCAAGCGCCACGCCGGCGAGCGCCATCCGTCCATGCGGCGGCAGCGTCAGGCGGATCGACGGTCCCGTAAGGTCCAGCTGGCCCATCATGTCTCCCTGGGATTGTGGCCCGGGGAAGATACGGAATCCGCCGCGGTTTGTCCCGTCCCAGGGCAGGAAGATCTTGGGGCAGCAAGATTTCGGGGCAGCAAGATCTTGGGGCAGGAAGATCTCAGGGCAGGAAGGCGACGGTGACGGCGGCGAAATGGCAGCTGGCGGCGGCCAGCACCAGCAGGTGCCAGACGGCGTTGTTGTAGGGCATCCGCTCCATCAGGTGGAAGACGACGCCGACGGTGTAGATCAGGCCGCCGGCAACCAGCAGCCACAGCGCGGGCGCCGACAGCACCGACCCCAGCGGCTCCAGCGCGGTGACGATCGCCCAGCCCAGCCCGAGATACAGCGCCAGTCCCAGCCGGTGGAATCGTCCGGGGAAGCGCAGCTTCAGCGCCGCCCCGAAGGCGGCCCCGCCCCAGACGGCGCCGCCCAGCACGACACCCTGGCCCAGCCCCAGCGTGAAGGGGGTGTAGGTGCCGGCGATCATCACGAAGATCATGGCATGGTCGACCCGCCGCAGCAGGGCCTTGCCGAAACCGGGCGGGGCGAGGTTGTAGGCGGCTGACGCGGTGAGCATGCCGACCAGTCCCAGCCCGTAGATCGCCAGGGCCAGAGCCGTCCGGGTGGGGACTGAGCCGGAGAGGACCGCGGCATTCAGCAGCCAGACGAATCCGGCGATCCCTGCCGTGACGCCGACGGCATGAACGACCGCATCCGCCCGCCGTTCGCCGACGCTGTAGACGGGAAACTGGTCGGCATCCGGCATCGGCACACCACCTCGATCGACGCGTGGAGGGAAGGCGGCCGCCGGAAAGGGGCCTGGCGTCGAACATGGTGTGCCTGCCGCACCTGCGCCACCATCCGATGGTGGGGTGCGGACGTGGTGTGTTTGGGCCAACCGCTTATGCGGGAAGATGCGGCTGGCCTCCCGGCGCCTTTACTTGGCGTCGTTATTCGGCGGCGTAGGCGATGGTCTCCGGCGCGCGATGGCGCGGCATCGGCTCCGACAAAGTGGCGGCCTTGCGGAAGTAGCAGAGCGCATAGACGCGGACGCAGCCGGTGAGGTTGTCGCAGTCCTGGCGTTCGGCATCGATCTTCGACACCAGCTCGCTCATCGTCATGTGCTCGCGGGTGCAGATTTCCTCCAGCGACTCCCACTCCACCGGCATCAGCTTCATGCTGGTCCGCTTGCCGTTCACCCTGATGTTGCGCATCTGCATGTGGGAGCCCTCCGTTGCTGGTGCATAAACAGGTATGCGAAACCGCAGCGACCTTGCTGTGAAGTTTTTCACAGGCGAGAGAACGACGGAGGGGCTGGACACGTTACAGGAGCAGCGGACAGCCGGACGGATGCCGGCCCGCTCCATCGGATCGGAGGTGGCGATGACCCGACGTAATGCCCTGCGTTCCATCATGGAAGAAGCCGCCGCAGCGCGTTCGGCCCTGTGCGAGAACGAACTGGTCATCCGCCTGGACAACATCCTGTCCATCGCGCGGGCGGCACTGGAGGAGGAGGGGGAAGACGAAATGCCGCAGCCCTTCCAAAGTGTCCGCCGGACCACCTGCCCATAAAAAAAACCGCCGCTAATCCGATGGATTAGCGGCGAGTTGAACAGGGAGGCTTCACGTCTGGGAGACGCTGGGTCCGAGGACCCAACCCCGGAGGGGAGACCTCCGGGACGAAACATCGGGTGCTGCGTCGCAGCATCCAACGATCAAAATTTGACCATTCCGCTGCCAACTTTCCAGGCACAAATGAATAAATCTACCATGCAAGCCACGCATGGCTAGAAAGGTCCCTTAGAAAGCTAATAAAAATGCCGAAATCGGCTGGGCTGCCCCCGAAAGATGGTGCGGCGCAGTCGATTTCGGCAACTCTCTTGCAAACTGTCGGAAAGCACCCCGGATCAGAACGGGGTTTCTGCCACTTTTTTAACCAGGAAGTCGCGGAAGACCGCGATGCGCTTGGAATGGCGCAATTCTTCGGCATAAACGAAGTAGGCATCGACCTTCGGGCCGTCGACGTCCGGCAGGACGCGGGTCACGTCCTTGGAGAAGCTGTCGACCAGGAAGTCGGGCAGCGCGCCGATGCCCAGCCCGCTCTCCACCGCGCGGTAGATGGCGTAGACGCTGTTGACCTGCAGGATCGGCTTCCGGCTGGGCGAGGGATCGCCCATTTCCATGATCCAGTTGACGTTGGGGATCGGCGCCCGCACGTCCGGCGGGTAGGTGATCAAGTCGTGGCTGTCCAACTCGGCCAGCGTCTTGGGCGTACCCTTCTTCTTAAGGTAGCTTTGGCTGGCATAGAGATGGAAGCGAATCGACATCAGGTGCCGCTGGATCAGGTCCGGCTGGCGCGGCGTGTTCATGCGGATGGCGATGTCCGCCTCCCGCATCGCCAAGTCCAACTCGTCGTCGTCGATCAGCAGCGTCAGCTGGATGTCGGGGTAGATCGACATGAATTCGTTGATGCGCGGCGTCAGCCAGGTCGATCCGAAGGCGACCGTCGTCGTCACCCGCAGCGGACCCTTGGGATGCTCCCGGCTTTCGGTCAGCATCGCCTCGGTCATCGACAGCTTGGCGAAGACGTCGCGGGCGGTGCGGTGAAGCAGTTCGCCCTGTTCGGTCAGGATCAGCCCGCGGGCGTGGCGGTGAAACAGCGGAACGCCCAGGCTTTCCTCGAGCGCGCTGATCTGGCGGCTGACCGCCGACTGGCTGAGGTTCAACGTCTCGCCGGCGTGCGTGAAGCTGCCGGCTTCGGCCACCGCGTGGAAAACCCGCAGCTTGTCCCAATCCATCATGCTGTCCCGCCCCGGTGCGCAGCCGCCCGGAGCCTCCCATTATCTTGAGGACGGCGCATGGCCGCCATGCATGTTTATAGCGGGAACGCGCCCGGAACGCACGCTCTACCGAAAGGGACTCGCACGAAAATTAATCATGATCGCCGGAATTATTCTCATCCGAAGTCTCAGCGATCCGGAGATATCCGTAGAATGGATAGGGCTGTTGCCGATGCTCGGAAACGGTCGGCCGACTGCTTGACCCAGTTTTGCTAATCCGCCGCACCCGTCAGGGCGGCGCTAATCCGCCGCATCGGTCAGCGCGGCCGTCTTGACCGTTGCGCCGCGGGAATCCCCTTCGGCCATGGCCGACTTGCCGCCGCCGATGTGCCCGCTGATCTCGTCGCCGGCATCGGCGGGCAGGCGCCAGAAGGGCAGGCTGGAGGCGCAGGCCATCAGCCCCACCGTCAGGAAGGCCGGGACGAAGGACGCCGGGGTCAGGACGCCGCCGCTCCACTGCACGGTCAGGTGCAGCGCCGTGGCGCCGACGGCGACGCCGAGGCTCAGCGACAGCTGCTGCATCACGCTGGCCAGCGTGTTGGCCCGGCTGGTCATCGCCTGCGGCACCTCGGCATAGCTCAGCGTGTTCATGCCGGTGAACTGCAGCGAGCGGAAGAAGCCGCCCAGCAGCAGCGCGCCCAGGATCACCAGATGCGGCGTGTCGGGCCGGAAGGCGCCGTAGCCGGCCAGGATCACGCCGCTGACGATGGAATTCAGCCCCAGCACCAGGCGGAAGCCGAAACGGCGCAGGATCGGGCCGGCCAGCGCCTTCATGGTCAGCGCCCCCGCCGCCCCGGCGAAGGTCAGGGCGCCCGACTCGAAGGCGGTCAGGCCGAAGCCGATCTGCAGCATCACCGGCATCAGGAAGGGGACGGCGCCGATGCCGATGCGGAACAGCGTGCCGCCCAAAACCGAGGCGCGGTAGGTCGGCAGCCGGAACAGCGACGGATCCAGCACCGGCCGCACCACCCGCCGGGCATGGCGCAGATAGGCCAGCGTCGCCAGCAGCGCCGCCCCCAGCAGCCCCGCCACGGCATAGGCCGGCAGCAGGTCGCGCCCGACATTCTCGAAGCCGAACATGAAGGCGGCCAGCGCGATGGAGCTCCACAGGAAGCCGCGGGCGTCGAAGGGGTCGCGCTGCTCCTCCTTCAGGTTGGGGATCAGCGCCAGCACCAGCGCGATGCCGATCAGCCCGATCGGCACGTTGATGAAGAAGATCCAGCGCCAGGAGGCGTAGGTGGTGATCGCTCCGCCCACCAGCGGGCCCAGGGCAGGACCGATCAGCGCCGGCAGGGTCATCCGCGCCATGGCCGTCACCAGCTGGTCCTTGGGCACGGTGCGCAGCAGGATCAGCCGGCCGACCGGCACCATCATCGCCCCGCCGATGCCCTGGACGATGCGGGCGGCGACCAGCTCCGCCAGCCCGTTCGACAGGCCGCAGGCGACGGAGCCCAGCGTGAAGACGCCGATGGCGCTGGCGAAGACGGTGCGTGCGCCGTAGCGGTCCGCCGCCCAGCCGCTGACCGGCAGGAACACCGCCAGCGCCAGCATGTAGGAGGTCATCGCCAGACTAAGCCGCAGGGGATCCTCGCCCATCGACCGCGCGATCGCCGGCAGCGCGGTGGCGATCACCGTCGCGTCGAGATTCTCCATGAACAGGGCGCAGGCGATGATCAGCGGGGTGACGCGCGACATGACGGACCGTCAGGCAGGGAGCGGAACCCTACGAATGTGAGTCGTTCCGCCGCCATGACCATCGCGCGTGCGAAAGCCCTGCCATGCGTAAGCCGGAACTTACGGCTCGTTCAGCGGCCGAATTCAGCGCCCCGTGAACACCGGCTTGCGCTTCTCCAGGAAGGCGCGGTAGCCCTCGCGGAAGTCTTGCGTGCCGAAGCAGCGGTAGCATTCGGCGATCTCGGCCTCGGTCAGCGGCGCCGGGTTGGACAGGCGGCGGACATAGCGCTTGTGCAGGGTGGCGGCCAGCGGCGCGCCGGCGGCGATGCGTTGGACGGTGGCGGCGATCTCCGCCTCGAATCCCTCGTCGGCGACGACTCGGTGGACGAGGTTCTTGTCCTTGGCCTCCGCCGCCCCGAAGACGCGGCCTTCCAGCAGGATCTCCAGCGCCGCCGGGCCGCCGGCGACATCGGCGACCAGCTTCAGCTCCGTCGGCCCCATGGAAATGCCGAGCCGGCTGACCGGCACGCCGAAGCGGCTGCTCTCCGAACAGACCCTGAGGTCGCAGGCCAGCGCCACCGCCAGGCCGATGCCGCAGCAGGGGCCGTCGATCGCGGCCAGCACCGGGTGGCGCAAGGCCCGCAGTCCGTCCAGCCCCTCGTCCATCAGGTCGCCATAGTCGGCGCCCTGTTCGGGGCTGTTGCGCTCGCTCTCGAACTCCGAGATATCGGCGCCGGGGGAGAAGGTGCGGGAGCCGGTGGAGCCGGGGCCGCCGCGCATTACCACGACGCGGGTTCCGTCGTCGGCCTCCAGATCCCTCAGGTGGCCGATCAGGGCGTGCCACATCGGCTTGTCGAAGGCGTTCAGCTTGTCCGGGTTGGACAGGGTCAGGGTCGCGACCGCTCCATCGCGGGTCAGGGTGATGGTGCCGGCCATGCCGCAATCTCCATCCGTTGCCGTATGGCCGCACACCATAGCGCCCCGCCGAAGGGACGCAAGACGCCCGGTGCCGCAGCGCCGCAAAGAGGGAGCAGGCCGTGGCGAAAAAAGTGAGGGTACGGTGAATTTTCCTCTTGCGGCGGAGGCCGTGTTTCCGTAGAAAGCGGCTCCCGGACGACGGGAGCGCGGGCGTAGCTCAGGGGTAGAGCACAACCTTGCCAAGGTTGGGGTCGAGGGTTCGAATCCCTTCGCCCGCTCCAGTTCTCCGGTGGAAAAGCGAAGACCTAAGGGCCGGGCGGCAACGCACCGGCCCTTCGCTTTTTCGGCCTCCGCTTTTTTGGCCTTCATTGTCCGGAAACACCGGGCATCCCGCAGGGGAATCGCATTTGAGAAAAGAGGGTAGCGCGGCGGGCTGAAAAGGATTCAGTAGGGAGGCTCTGGCGTTCAGGGAAGGAGCCCCCCGATGTCGTGGTACGCGAAGGTGTTTGCCGCTTTACCA
>Ga0196970_1000117_pt1 | contig 124934 bp, 107 predicted proteins | sample S1v_513CmetaG_FD_148672 | JGI IMG/M metagenome (GOLD analysis project Ga0196970, IMG submission 148672) | Soil microbial communities from Anza Borrego desert, Southern California, United States - S1+v_5-13C | ecosystem: Environmental > Terrestrial > Soil > Desert | place: USA: California... | reverse complement strand
ACCTGAAGCGCGTCAAGGGGCTGCTGAAGGCGCCGGTGATGGTCGACCTGCGCAACGTCTACGGCCCCGCCGACATGGCCAGGGCCGGCTTCGACTACACCAGCATCGGGCGCCCGCACGCGGCCCCCGGCACCACCGCGAAGGGTGCGGCGTAAGCCGCATCCCCGACGAACGACCCTATCGGAGACGGCATGACCACCCTACGCGGCTACAACAAGCGCATCATGGTGACCGGCGGCGCCGGTTTCCTTGGATCGCACCTGTGCGAGCGCCTGCTCGCCGACGGGCACGACGTGCTGTGCGTCGACAACTACTTCACCGGTTCGCGCCACAACATCGCGCATCTGCTGAACAACACGCAGTTCGAGGCGATGCGGCACGACGTGACGTTCCCCCTCTACGTCGAGACGGACGAGATCTACAATCTCGCCTGCCCGGCGTCGCCCGTGCATTACCAGTTCGACCCGGTGCAGACGACGAAGACGTCCGTGCACGGCGCCATCAACGTGCTGGGGCTGGCCAAGCGGCTGGGTGCCCGCATCCTGCAGGCCTCCACCAGCGAGGTCTACGGCGACCCGACCGTGCACCCGCAGCCGGAAGAGTACTGGGGCAACGTCAACACCATCGGCCCGCGCGCCTGCTACGACGAGGGCAAGCGCTGCGCCGAGACGCTGTTCTTCGACTACCACCGCCAGCACGGGCTACCGATCAAGGTGGTGCGCATCTTCAACACCTACGGCCCGCGCATGCACCCCAACGACGGGCGCGTGGTGTCGAACTTCATCATGCAGGCCCTGAAGGGCGAGTCGCTCACCATCTACGGCGAGGGGCAGCAGACGCGCGCCTTCTGCTACGTCGACGACCTGATCGACGGCTTCGTCCGCTTCATGGGCACGCCGGAGGAGCACACCGGTCCGCTGAACCTCGGCAACCCCGGCGAGTTCACCATGCTGGAGCTGGCGGAGAAGGTCATTCGCCTGACCGGCACCACGTCCAGGATCGTCCACAAGCCGCTGCCCCAGGACGACCCCAAGCAGCGCCGTCCGGACATCACCAAGGCCAAGTCCCTGCTGGGCTGGGAGCCGAAGGTTCCGCTGGACGAGGGGCTGGAGCGCACCATCGCCTATTTCCGCTCCCGATTCCTGTAAGCGGAGGCGGTCACCACATCGGCGGGCCCGGCTCCCCGTAAAGCCAGCTCGCCGCCGTGGCGCCCAGCATACCGGATACGATGACGTACATGTGGCTGGCCACCTGCGAGGCGACCTCGGCCCCGGGGCCGGCCGCGACGGTGTGCGGCGGGATGCCGAGCGGGCCGCGCAACAGGGTCCCGGCGATCACGCCGCCGAACGCCCCGACGGTTAGCGCCATGACGTAGCCGTAGTCGTGCCGCTCGCCCGCAATCCAGTCATAGATGGCGGTTCCTGCGACGGCCGCCGTGCCGCCCGCCACTGCGGCGACGGCGTGGCTGCCCAGCGTCGCCAGCGACGTTTCGGCGGGAACCGTCACCAGACCGATGGCCGCGTAGGTCCAGCCGCCCGTCAGTGCGCCCACGCCAAGTGCCAGCGCGTTGATGCCGACAAGGCCCGCCGCCGTTCCCAGCCCGATCGCGTAGGGCGTCTGACTGGCCGAGGGCTTGACGGTGAGCACGTTGACGGGGTGGACGGCGATGGGTTCGGCGACCGCAGGCGCGGCGGCGGATTGGCAGGCCAGCAGCGCCGCGACGGTGACGCCGAAGGCCCGTCGCATCACGGCGAGACGACGCGGATGACCGGCTTCGGCCGGCCGTACATCCAGTCGGCCGCCCAGGCGCCGAGCACGCCGGAGGTGACGACGTAGACGCGGCTGGCCGCCTGCGCCGCCGCCGACGCCGCCACGCCGGCGGCCTCCGCCCCGGCACCGGCGTAGTACGGCAGCGTGCCGAGTGAGCCGCTCAACAGATTGCCGGCCGCGACGCCGCCAAGGGCGCCCAGCGCCAGCGCGCCGACGTAGCCGTAATCGTGCCGTTCGCCGGTGACGGCATCATACGCGGCGGTGCCGGCCACGGCGCCCGCACCGCCCGACAGGGCGGCGATCAGGCGGCTGCCGAGCGCGGTTTCCACGGCCACCGGCGCCAGCGCGGCGCCGGCCAGCGGCACGGCTCCCAGCCCCGCGGTCAGGGCGTTGAAGGCGGCGATGCCGACGATCGCGCCGGCACCGGTGGCCAGCGCCGTCTTCGAGACGGGCCAGTCATCCTCGCCGCCCTGTCCGGATCCTTCGGCGATGCTGTAGCCGAGCAGCCCGCCGATCGCGGCGCTGCCGGCGGCGTAGACACGGCTCATCGCCACCGACATCTCGGCAGGCACCAGGGCGCCGCTCGCGTAGGCCCAGCCGCCGGGCAGCGCGCCCAGGCCGAGGGCGGCGATGTTGAAGCCGACGATGCCGACGGCGGCACCGATGCCAGCCGCAAAGGGCGCATAGTCGAAACCGGGGGCCGGCTTGGCGTCCGCCTGCGGCGTCGTGGCCGCGTTCAGGGGCACGGACAGCGGCGGCATCGCCGCGGCCCCGCCGGGTGCCAGCGACGTCTGCGCATGGGCCGCCAGCGGCTGGCAGGCCAACAGCGCAGCAACGGTGACACCCAGAACACGCCGCATCGATCAGTACCACTGTCCAAAAGAGGTGGCCCGATCGTGCATAGGCACGGCGCTCCCGTCAACCGGGACGGTTGTGATCTTGTGGACGCTATTCCAGTTCGGCGGTGCGCAGCCAGTCCCACGCCCGGCGCAGGCCGTCACGCCATTCCGTGCGCGGCTCCCATCCGAGGTCGCGGCGCGCGCGCGTTATGTCCAGCACGCTGACCGGAACGTCGACCGGCCGCCCCTCGTGGAACACGGTCTCCAGCGGCCGGCCGACCACGGCGCCGAGGTCGTCGATGATCTCCGTCAGGCTGCGCCCGACGCCACTGCCGATGTTGAACAGCCGTTCGTCGCCTTCATGGACGGCAGCCTTTTCCAGCGCGTCCACCACGTCGTCGACGTAGACGTAGTCGCGCACCACGTCCCCCCTGCCCCACACTTCCAGCGGCTGACCGGCCAGCGCACGGCGCAGGAAGGCGGCGATGACCCCCTGGCGCTTGTGCGCGGTCTGGTACGGCCCGAAGGGGTTGGCGACGCGCAGGATGCGGTGGTCGAGCCCGTGCAGGTGGCGGTACAGGCCCAGGTACTTCTCCACGGCCAGCTTGCCGATGCCGTAGGAGGTGATGGGATCGGTGGCCGCCGTCTCCGGCGTCGGCACCAGGGACGGGATGCCGTAGACCGTGCCGCCGGAGGAGACGAACACCACCCGCCCCACCGTGCCGGCCCGGCACATCTCCAAGAGCGCCAGCGTGCCGGCCACGTTGACCTGCAGATCGTGCACGGTGTCCAGATTGGCGCTGGCCGGGGTGGTGGCGCTGATCAGGTGGAAGACGGTGTCGCACCCCTCGACCGCGTAGGCCAGCTCGGTGGTGTCAGTGAAGCTGCCCTCGTACCAGTTCACCCCCTTCAGCGCTTGCGCGAACGGCCGGCTGCGGCCGAAGGCGCGCAGCTCGCCCACGCGGTCACGCAGGTGCCGGCACAGGTTGGTGCCGATGAAGCCGCCGCCGCCGAGGACGACGCATTTGAGGTTCCGCATGGTCCTGATCCCGCACACGGCCGGTCCGGCCGGAGCAATCCCCTCTACCAGTCCCGCTTGCGCCGGTCTATAAGAACGCGCCTCAGCCCCCTTCCCCGCAGCCGAATCCCCGCCCCATGCTCGACACCCTGAAGCCGATCGTGCGCCGGCTCCTCGCCGGGATTCCCGGCGGCGCGTCGCTGGAGCGTCCGCTGCGCCGCCTGTACCGCTCGCTGGCGCACCCCGCCCCGGCCCCCCTGCCCGCCATGTCGGCGCAGCCGGCGGCCGTGTCCCGCCCGCCCGCCATCGGCATCGTGTCGCCGGCCGACGATCCCGGTCTGGCCGCGCGCCTCGCCGCGGCGGCGCCCGGCCTGCTGGTGGCGCTGCCGGGACCGGCGACCGCCGCAGCGGTCGGCTGCGCCTACGTCTACGCCCCGCTCTCCGCCCGCGCGGCGCTGAGCGCCACCCATCTGCAGAACCTGCTGCTCGGGTTGGCACAGTTGCCGGCGGACTTCGCGCTGGTCACCCGCACGCTGGAGGAGGCGCCCGCCTTCGGGCTGGCCGGAGCGCTTCGCGATCAGGCGGTGTTCGCCGCCGACGCGGCGCCGGCGTTCCTCGACGGCGCCGCCCCGCCCCGCCCGCTGACCGGCCGGCTGCTGCGCCTGCTGCCGGCGCCCGACGGCGTGCCGGTGGCCGTGACCACGCTGGACGGCGTGCTGGGCCACGCCGCGCCGCAGGCGGCGGGCGCCTGGATCGGTCTGGGCGGGCTGCCCGCCGTGCCGGCGCCGAGCGCCGGGGCCGGGCAGCCGCTGCCCCTGCCGCGGCCGGGCGGCGACAGGCCACTCGTCCTCGTGCTGCCGATCTTCCTGGCGGTGGGCGGGGTCGAGCGCAACACCATCGAGATCATGAAGGCGCTGAAGGACCGCTGGAACTTCCTGGTGGTCACCAGCGAGCGCCTCGCCGCCCGCCAGGGCAGCCTGCATCATCAGGCGGCGGAGGTGGCCCCCGTCTTCGATCTGGCCGAGCTGTCGGAAAACCCGCACCACCTATCGCTGCTGGCGTCACTGGCGCGCGGAGTGAAGCCGGACGTGGTGTGGATCTGCAACGGCTCGCCCTGGCTGGTGCAGCACGCGGCGGTGCTGCGCGAGCTGTTCGGCGGCGTGCCGATCATCGACCAACAGGTCTACGACACCGAGGTCGGCTGGATCGAGCACTACCCGGACCCCGGCATCCAGTCCTTCGACCGCTTCATCGCCATCAACCGGCGCATCCGCGACACCTTCACCGGCCGCCTGGGCATGGACCCGGCGCGCATCGACCTGATCTACTCCGCCATCGACGCCCGCCGCTTCGACAAGCCGGAGCCGGACGCGGCCGAGCGCGCGCGCCTGTCGGCCCTGACCGGCATCCCCATGGACCGCCGCGCCTTCGCCTTCATCGGCCGCCTGACCGACCAGAAGGAACCGCTGAACTTCCTCGACCTCGCCCGCCGCGCCAAGGCCGCCGGCTCGGCCGACCGCTACGTGCTGATCGGCGACGGCGAACTGGCCGGGGCGTGCGAGGACTTCATCGCCGGGCACGGGCTGGACAACGTGCAGCGCATCCCCTTCTGCAACGACCTGACGCAGGTCTACCCGCTGCTGTCCGGCATGATCGTGTCGTCGAAGTTCGAAGGGCTGCCGATCGCCATGCTGGAGGCGCTGGCCATGGGCGTGCCGGTTCTGGCGACCGACACCGGCGACATCCGCGTGGTGCTGGAGGACTACGGCAGCGGCCTCGTGGTGCCGCCGTGCGACATGGCGGCGCTGGCCGACGGCTGGGCGCGCTGGCTGGCCGATCTGCCGGCCTACACGGATCGCGCCCGTGCGGCGGCGGCGGCGGTGCGCACGCGCTTCGCCACCACCACCATCGCCGGCCAGTACGAGGCGTGCTGGCGCCGCGCCATGGCGGACTGCGGGACTTCGCGGTAAGCTCCGCCCCACGCCCCACACAGGACCATCGCCCGTGCCGCACAAGGACGCCGAACCGCTCGCCGCCGCCTCCTTCGCCCTCAGCGCGTCGCTGCTGCGCCGGCTCGTGGCGACCGGTGCCCTGTCGCACGCCGACGCCCGCGCCGCCGTCGAGTCCGCGCTGTTCCAACTCCGCCGGCTGTATGGCGTGAGCCCGGAAGGCGGCACCCCCGTGGGCGTCGATTCCATAGACGTCGACGCGCTGCTCGACGCCGCCCCCGAAAGCGACGCCGAGCGCGTGCTCGTGGACCTGCTGCGCACCCTCGGTCCACCGCCGGGGGGCTCGGATGGCTGAGGAAGGCAGGCCGGGATCGTGTCCGCCGAAGCACTGCTGTCGATTGGAAAGGCACTGGTCCAGACCGGGCGCTTCGCCGAGGCGGAGCCGGTCTTCCGCCGGCTGTGCGCCGCCCATCCCAACCACCCGGCCTTCCTGACCAACCTTGCCCTGGCTCTGGCGGAGCAGGGTGGATGGAGCCGGGCGGAGACCCTGTTCCGCCGGCTCGCCACGCGGTGGCCGGACCGCGCGGCCGGGCACCTGCACCTTGGCCGTGCCCTGATGGCCGGAGGCCGGATCGGGGAGGCCGCCGCGAGCGCGCGCAGGGCCGCAGCCCTTGAGCCGGCAAGCCCGCGCGCGCTCGCCAGCCTCGCGGACATTCTGGCGCAGGGGACGGACGGGCCGCGCCCGTATCCACAGCTCCTTCAGCTTTGCCGCCGCAGCCTGCGGGTCGACCCGATGGCCGCCCGCGAGTGGCGCCGGCTCGCTGCCGTCCGCCAGCACACACTCGACCACGACGTGGCCGTGGAGTGCGTGCGCCGCTCCATCGCCCTGGCCCCGGACGACCCGGTCGGATACGGCGACGCCGCGAGCCTGTCCCGTCCTTTCGGCACACCGGCGGAAACGGCCGTCCTGTACCGGCGGAGCTTGACGCTCGACCCGACGTCAGCCGAACGGCACCGCTCCCTGCTGGCGGCCGTCCTCTACGACCCGGAGATGTCTGCGCGCGCGCGTTTCGCCGAACACCGCCTGTTCGCGATCCGCCATGCGGGAGTGGCGCCCGCCCCGCCGGCCGCCCCGCACGGGGACGGCGGGAACCGGCGGCTGCGCATCGGCTATCTGTCCAGCGACTTTCGGGACCATTCGGTGGCGCGGAACATGGAACCGATCCTGCGGCACCGCGACCGCGACGCCTTTCACGTCGTGTGTTACGCCAGCGTGCGTGTTCCCGACCGGACGACGGAAACCTTCCGCGAACTCGCGGACGAATGGCGGGACGTCGTCGGCCTGGACGATGCCGCCGTGGCCGCGGCCGTCCGGGCCGACCGTATCGACATCCTCGTCGTCCTCGCCGGGCATTTCGACGAAAACCGCCCGCTGGTCGCCACCTACCGGCCGGCGCCCATCCAGGTCTCGTTCCACGATCCGGCCACCAGCGGCCTGACGGAGTTCGACTACCTGATCGCCGACCGCTTTCTGGTGCCGGGCGGCACCTCCGAACGGTTCACCGAGCGCGTGGTCAGGCTGCCCCGCTTCTTTGTCCACCCGCCGCTCGACGATGCCCCGGCGGTGACGCCCCTGCCCCTGTCGCACGGGCGGGGGCCGGTCTTCGCCAGCTTCAACAACACGGCCAAGCTCACGGTCCCCGTCCTTGAGCTGTGGGCACGGCTGCTGGCCTCCATCCCCGCGTCGACGCTGGTCCTGCGCTACGGCTCCAGCTTCGCGTCGGCGGCCCTGCGCAAGCGGGTGACCGACGTCTTCGCGGCGCACGGGGTCGACGCCGGCCGGATCGGCATGCCCGCGCGCGTGCTGTCCATGCACGAGCATCTGGCGATGTACGGGCACGTCGACGTCGCTCTCGATCCCTTTCCGTTCTGCGGTGCCACCACCAGCTTCGAAGCCCTGTGGATGGGCGTTCCCGTCGTCGCCTGGCCGCAAGACACGATGGTCAGCCGCTGGTCGGCGGCGATGCTGCAGGCCATCGGCCTCGATGACCTCGTCGCCGATACAGCGGACGCATACATCGCCATCGCGCGCCGGTTGACCGCCGACGTCCCGCGTCTGGCCTCCCTGCGGGCGGAGCTTCGCGCGCGGGTGGCCGCGTCGCCTCTGTGCGACGGCCGCAGACGGACGCGTCAACTGGAGCGGGCATACCGCGCCATGTGGCGCCGCCATGCCACGGCATCCGCGGCCGGCCGTTAGCCGATCGTCAACCATTGCCCACCTAATGCTCTCCACATGCGAGAACCGCGGAAAGCGGGGGCCGCCACTGTGTCCAATTGAGGCTGCGCGATGGCACACACGGTTACGGTCACCTATGACGACACCGCGCTGCCCTACGGCACGCCGCCGATGACCGCCAACATCACCGCCGCCGTCGACAGCCTCGTCAAGCACTACAACACCTCGGCCAGCATCGACGTGCTGGTCAAGGTCGAGGATCTGGGGGAGACGACGCTGGCCACCGGCGCCGCCGACGCATCGGTGTACATGCGCACCTACGTCCAGGGTGCGGAGATGCTGCTCAAGAACGCCGCGAGCACGCCGTTCGCTTCCCTGCTCAAGCAGGCGCAGGGTGCTTCCTATCCGGTCTACCAGTCCGGAGCGGCGTACGAGATCGTCACCGGCAGCGACCCCAACGGCGACGCCCCGGACATCACCCTGTCCATCAGCCAGACGGCGCTGACGACCGGCAACCTGTTCTGGTTCGACCCGACGCCGCAGGACCCCACTCCGGCCTACACGCCGCTGGTGCCGGCCGACCAGTACGACTTCTACGATGTCGTCCGCCACGAAATGGGGCACGCGCTGGGCATCACCAGCGTGCGCGACCTCGTCTACGGCGTGCCCGCCGGCGGCATCATGACGACCTTCGACCGCTGGATGAGCTTCATCGGCGCACAGCCGACGCCCCTGCCCTACTTCGCCGGGCCGAGCACGCTGGCGGTGTACGGCACCCCCATGCCGCTGGTGGACGGCGATTACACGCATTACCCGTCGGGCACCGGCCTGCGCGACGGCCTGTTCAGCAACGCCGTCGAACTGGGCACGCGCGGCAGCTTCACGGCGCTCGACTTCGCGCTGCTGCGCGACGTCGGCCTGATCGACGCCGCGTCGCTGGTGACGGGTACGGAGGGCAACGATTCGCTGGCCGGCACGCCGCTGGACGACGTCATCTCCGGGGCCGGCGGCAACGACACCCTCCTTGGCGGTGGAGGCAAGGACGTGCTGGCGGGCGGCAGCGGCAACGACAGCCTGTCCGGCGACGCGGTCGGCCAGTCGGCGGACGACGTGCTGGTCGGCGACGGCGGGCACGACCGCCTGGACGGCGGCGGCGGCAACGACTGGATCGACGGCGGCGAAGGGAACGACACCATCCTGGGCACGACCGGCGCCGACACGCTGAACGGCGGATCCGGGGCGGATTCCATCTACGGCGACTTCCTCGCCGACCGCACCAACACCATGAACACCGGACTGACGACGGCCGCCACGCACGTGGACGTCATTGACGCCGGGGCGGGCGACGACTGGATCAATGGGGGCGCCGGCGCCGACCTGATCAGCGGCGGCACCGGCGCCGACACCTTCGCCTTCGCCGATCCCAGCGAGAGCACACCCAGCGTCCGCGACGTCATCGCCGACTATCGCGGCGACCTCAAGGAGGTGTTCGCCGCTGACGGCACCCGCACCATCGAGTTCCTCTCGGTCGGCGGCGCCAAGGCGGTGCTGATTCCCGGCCAGGATATCGTCGATTTCCGCGGCGCCACCGCGCACACGCAGCGTGACCGCATCGACCTGACGGAAATGGACGCCGACAGCCTGGCGGTCGGCAAGCAGGCGTTCACCTTCGTCGACCAAGCGGCGTTCACCGCCGCAGGCCAGGTGCGCTGGTCGGTCGAGGGCGCCTCCATCATCGTGGAAGGCAACGTCAACACCGACCTCACCGCCGATTTCGCCGTCGAGCTGCGGGGCATCGCCAGCACCTACACCATGACGGCGGCCGACTTCATCTTCGGCCTCGACTCCGCGCGCGCGGCCGGGCCGGTGATCGGCGCTCCGGTCATCGGCGTCAAGGCCGGCGGCGCGGCCGCGCCGGAAGGCATCGCGCTCGACCTCGCCAGCCGCATGGCGTCCGACGGGCGGGGGGCGGCGGTGGCGGTCCCCTATGCGCCCAACGCCGTCGGCACCTTCCATGGCGACCGCATGACGGGCGACACCGCCGGCAACATGCTGTGGGGCGACGACGGCGAGGATACCGTCTACGGCGACGCGGGCAACGATACGCTGTCGGGCGGTTATGGCCAGGACCAGTTGTCCGGCGGAATCGGCGGTGACCTGTTGTACGGCAACGCCGATTCCGACCGGCTGTCGGGCAACCGCGGCAACGACACGGCCTTCGGCGGCTCGGGCAACGACATCCTGTACGGCAACGCCGACAGCGACGCGCTGTACGGCAACACCGGGCGTGACACGCTGTACGGCGGTTCGGGTGACGACGTGCTGTTCGGTGGGCTGGAAGCGGACCTGCTGTTCGGCGGCGTCGGCAACGACACGCTGCACGGCAACCGGGGCAACGACACGTTGTGGGGCGGCGAGGGCGCCGACCGTTTCGTCATCGGCTCGGGCGGCGGGGCCGACGTGATCGCCGATTTCAGCGCCAGCGGCGGCGACCGCATCGCCATCACGGCCGGCATGACTTGGCAGCTCGGCCAGGATGCGTCAGGCAGCGTGGTGCTCACGCTGGCCAGCGGGCACACGGTCGCCGTGCTGGGCGTTTCCAGCGCGCAATTCAACGCCGGCTGGATCGTGCCGGCCTGACCGGAAACCCGGACACGACCCGGGGTGCCGAAGCACCCCGGGAGGTCACGAAGACGATCAGACCGCCTGCAGGTAGGCCGGGTCGAGCTGGCCGTGGCGGAAGGGGATCCAGTCCTTGTGGTCCGGCCGGTAGTACAGGCCGTACGGGTTCTTGAAGAAGATCTTCTGCATCGGCTGGCCGCCCTCGCGCGCGGTCCGCTCGTGATCCACCAGCGCCGACGGGGCGAAGATCTTTTCCCAGAGCTCGGTGTTGTCCACCTCGCGCCCGGCGTTCTTGACGTAGTCGCGAGCGGCGTCGCTCAGCTGCCACGCCTCCTCGACCATCGCGTAGTAGTCCACGGTACCTTCTGCCATGATCTCGTTCCTCGAAAGATGGGCGCCACAGGTTTAGCGCGAAGACGCGCCGGAGCAAAGCGATTCGATGCCGGGGTCGCGCCTCAGCCCCGGCGCAGCAGCCGCATGGCCATGCGCAACGGGGCCGAGACCTTCCACGACGTCGAGCGGTAGATCCCCTCGATGCGCGCGTGCAGCGCGTCGCGCTGGGCGGTGAGCGAGTGCACCTCGGCCATCGCCGCCATGTGGTCCGCCCGTGCCCGGTCCCGCTCGGCGAGCGTCTCGGCGTAGGCGGTCCGCGCGGCCTCCGCCTCGGCGCGCCCAGCCTCCGCCTCGGCGCGCGCGGCCTTCTGCCCGGCCCGCGCCGCCTCGCGCTCCGCCCCCGCGGCGGCGAGCAGCGCCGTGACTTCCTCCGGCGCCAGCGCCCGCAGGTCGGCGACCAGCCGGCCACCGCCGCGCACCGCGGCCAAGCGTTCGGCCGGCACCGGCAGTTCGATCCAGGCGTGGCCGTCGACGTTCACCCACAGCGGCCGGCCGGCCGGACCGGTCTGGAACGCAAGGTTTCCGCGCGGCTGCGCGCGCAACACCGCCTCGCCGTCGCCCGGTCCGGTGTCCAGGCGCCACAGTTCGCGCCCTTGCGTGTCGAGCAGTCGCAGCGCCACCACGTCGAACGTCCCGACGCGTTCGCCGATGTCGAAGCGTATGGCTTGCGGTGGTTCCGCCTGCGGTGGAAGCGCCAATTCAACCCGCTGCGGCACCGGCGCCAGCGCCAGGCCGGTTACCGCCGCCGGTGGTTCGGCGAAGTGCGGACCCAGGCGGACGTACGCCTTGACCCGACCCATGGCAGCCGCCGCCGGGGCGACCCGCGCGTCACGCGCGGCGTCGAGGGCCACCGGGACGGCGCGCTCACGCCCGTCCAGCATCGCTTCCAGCAGGCGGCGCGCCGCAGGGAGGCTGGCCGGCATCGCCCAGCCGTCGGTCCCCAGCGGGAAGGCGTTGGCCGGGAAGGCCGGCACGTCGACGAGGCGCGGCACCTTCAGCCCCTCGGCGATGGCGTAGGGCAGCGACGGCGCGCCGACGAAGGCCCGCGCCCCGGCGATGAGCCGCGCCAGTTCCAGCCCGTCGCGCGCGGTGACCAGATCCCCGGCGATGCCGGCGTAGACCGCGGCGTCCTCCGGCAGCCCGACCATGACCACCGGGCCGAGGCCCTTCAGCAGGGCGGCGAAGAACTCGCACGGCTGGTGGCGGTAGCGCGGTGTCAACGACAGCACGATGGGCGCGTCGGAGCGCCGTTCCACCGGTTCGGGCAGGTGCAGGAACGGCCGCGCCCCGTTCACACGCTTGCCGACAGCCCGCGCGTGCGCATCCACGAGGTGCAGGCGGTCGAGCGGCTGCAGGCGGAAGCGGTCGAGCACGTGGTCCACCCCCAGTGCCCCGGCCGGGACGTGCTCCAGCGGCAGGCCCTCGCTCAGCACCTCGCTGCGGGCTCGCGCGCCGAAGCCGGGGGCGAGGCGCACCGGCACCTCGGCCACGTCCACCTGCTCCACGCCGGGCTGCGCCAGCAGCAGCGGCACCAGAAACCCGGCCATGCCCGGGCTGAGCACACGGCCGCCGACTCCCGGGTCACGGCAGGCGTTCAGCACCAGCCGCCGGGCCTTCAGCGCCGCAAGCGTCGGCAGGGCGTAAATCACGTCGCCCATGTTGCCGCTGTGCACGGCGCTCACAGCCCCGGCCGGGGCTTCGCCGTGGCGGCTGCGCACCGTCAGCATGGCGTTCACAGCCCCTGCGCCTTCATCGCAGAATCGAGCGCCGCCAGCCATTCCGCCCCCTGCGCCCGCTTCCAGTTGACGAGGCCGGGCATGGCATCGGGGAGATCCAGACCGGCGACCACCGCGTCCAGCGTCGCGGCGTCCGCGCTGAAAACGAACGGCAGAGGCGAGGCGCCGCCGAGCAGCACGGCCGGCTTCAGCAGCGCGTTGGCGAGCGTCGCCACCCCGGCGTCGGCCGTCACCACCAGATCGTGCTGCGCCAGCAGGTCCAGCCAGGCGTCGTCGCCGGCCACGGCGCGCACGGCGATGCGGTCCAGCGCCGGCCAGGAAAGGAAGGTCGCCGCCGTGCGCGTGCCCAGGGTGACGGCGGCGCGGCGGGCGAGCCCGCCGGCGAGTTGCACGACGGCGTCGACGGTCAGCGGTCCGCCAGGCTCCACCACCAGCAGGATGCGCGCCAGCGCCCGGCTCGGCGCCTCGGGCAGCGGACGGAAGAGGCACGGCGGCGCCAAGCCGGCGGCGGGCCGCAGGACCTTGCCGCCCTCGGCCCCACCGGCGAGGTCGACCACCAGATCGGCACGGCGCATGGCGTCCCCGGACGCGCCGTCGGCGCCGCGAATCACGTTCCAGGGGATCGACGGCCGGACGTCGGCGGCCAGCGCCTCGATGCCGGCGGCGTCCGCCGGGTCCGCGGCGAGGACGAGGATGGTGCGTGCGGGCGTCATGCGTCACCTTGGAACGAAAAGGCGCGGTCACCCGCCGAACGACGGACGCCCACGCAGGAGTTGCATCAGGCGGCCGACCCAGCCGCCCGGCGGCGTTGCCGAGAACCGCGCGTGCAGGCGTTGCACGTGATCGGGCGCCTCGGCGCGGAAACGCGCCTCGTCGGCGGCGTTGTGGCGCAACGCCGGCGTGAGGAAGGCGTCGATCTCCGCCCCGTGCGCCGCCATGCCGCCCAGCAGCGCGGGGAAGTCCAGCACTGTCAGCGCCCGCCCGACCGCACCGCGCCAGTCGGCCAGCAACGCTTCGTAGCGCAGGAAGACGCGCGGATGGCCCCGGCTGTACGCCTCGGCCTCGGCCATGTGGCGGTACCACAGCTCGTAGGAGCGGTCCAGGGTCATACCGTCGCGCTTGGCCAGCGACCGCGCCACTTCATAAGGATGCCGGCTGGTGACGACGAAGACGGGGCGCGCGCCGACCTCAGCGAACAGCGGCAGCCACAGCGGCAGAAGCCGGCACATCCGCGGGTCCTTCATGCCCCAGTCGCCGGGCCGGGCGAAGTCGTGGCGCAGCACCGCGACGACCTCGCGCGCGAGGTTGCGGATCTCCGGCCGTTCGGTCCAGCCGACGGGCAGCGGGGCGGGGTCGCTCCAGTGCGAGTCGAGTGCGCGCAACGCGCGCTCGTGGATCGGCACGATGCTGTTGTGCTCCCAGAAGCCCATCTCGTTGGACCCCTCCTCCGGCGGCATCAGGTTGCTGCCGAAGTCGAGCCCGAGCTTGTGGAAGGTGCCGGCCAGCGCCGACGTGCCGCTGCGGTGCATGCCCAGCACGACCAAAGCGCGGTTGACGGCGGCACCGTCGGCCGGCGCGGCGTCGGCGGCGGCGGTCACGCGGCGGCGGCCGGGGCCGTGCTGGCCGGCGGGTAGCCGAATCGGCGCAGCGCCTCGCCGCTCACCTCTTCCAACTGGCGGACGGTGTCCTCCGTCAGGTGGCGCTGCCAGCGGTAGAGCGACGGCGGCTTCTCCAGGACGGACGCCGCGTCCGCCGCACGCGCCGGATCGAGGTCGAGGCGCCGCAGCAGGTCGGTCGTGGTCTCCACCGGCGCGGTGACGAGGTCCTCCAGGCGCAGGCGGATGTAGCGGGATCCCAGGATGCGCTCGCCCCATTCGGCCGCGCCCAGGTTGGCGCGGCCCCACAGCGCGCAGGAGGCGACGGGCACCTCCTCCTCGCTGGCCGTCCGGCCGAACATGGCGTGGTAGTGCTTCCTGAACTGCCACTGGTTGGTCGAGATCGCCATGTCGCGGCCGTCGCGCACGACGTGGACGAAGACCACCTCGGGAAACACCGCGTGGATCAGCGGCAGGATGTACATGGAGCGCGGGTTCTTCCAGCCCCACATGGTGCCGGCGCGCGGCCGGTCCTGCAGGTAGACGCGGATCTGCCCCTTCAGGCGCGCGATGGCCGGCTCGCGCAGGCGCGGCGACAGGCGGCCGACGTCGTAGTCGAGCGAGTGCGTCTCGTCGAGGATCTGGTTGATCAGTTCGTCGAGCAGCGGCTCGTAGTCCATCGCGTCGCCGACGTTGTTGACGTTGGCGCCCATGAACACCCCGGCGCGCTCCAGCACGGCGCGCACGGCGCGCGTGCCGGACCCGCCGGTGGCGCCGATGACGACGGGGCGGCACAGCCGGTCGCGGCCGAAACGGTGGGCGACGGCCTGGCCGATCGCGGTGGGCAGCAGGAACGCGGACGGACGGATCAAGATACGAACCCGGAAATCGTAAAAACGGTGGGGCGGCGCGGTATTGATGCCAGAGCGCAAGCGTTCCTTGCAACGGGTTTGGGCGGGGCCGGCGGCTTCTTTCAGGTCCGTCGGCCGGTGCGCCGGCCGGCCAGCACGCTGGCAAGGGCGTTGGCGACACGGCGGCCGAGCGATTCCCAATCGCCCGGCGCGGGCTGGCGGAACAGCCGGACGGTGGGGTACCAGGGCGTCGTCGGCCCGGCTCCCGCCATCTGCCAGCGATAGGCGCCCGGCCGCCCCAGCAGCAGCCACGCCGGCCGGCCGAGCGCGCCCGCCAGGTGCACGGCCGCGGTGTCGACGGTGATCACCAGGTCGAGCGCCGCCATGATGCCGGCGGTATCCGCGAAGGTGCGGATGAATGGGGCGAGGTCGCGCGGCCTTTCCGGCTCCGGCAGCGCGCCGATCTGCGCGGCCGCCTCGCCGAGCTGCAGGGAATGGAACGCGGCCCCTTCGACGCCGAGCAGAGGCGACAGCGCGTTCAGCGGGCAGGCGCGGTTCGCCCCCGGGCGCCCGGCCCAGATCAGGCCCACCGACAACACGCCGGGCTTGGCCGCAACGACGTCGCGGCGCGGCGGCGCCGTCAGATATGGAACGCCGGCGGCCAGGGACTCGACCGTCGGGTTGGTGAAGCGGGGCAACGCCACGATCGCGGCGTGCGCGTCGAACGGCGGGCGCTCGAGCCCTTGCACGACGACCGCGTCCACAGCCGGCATGGCGGCGGCGAGCCCAGCCAGTTCGGGCTGGCATTCCACGACGATGCGCCCGCCGGCCTTCGGCACGGCATTGACGAAGCGCAGGTGCTGCAAGGTGTCGCCGAAGTCACGCTCGGCGTACAGCAGCAGCGTCCGCCCGTCCAGCGGCGCGCCATCCCACTCCGGCTGCGCGAAACGCGGACGCTCCACCGGATAGCCGCGCACCTCGAAGCGGCGTTCGTAACACGCGTACGCCTCGCCCAGCCGGCCGTTGCGAAGCAGAATGTGCCCGAGCGCCACAGCGAGGCCGGCATCCCGGGGGTTGAGGACCATGGCCCGGCGGTAGGCGCGTTCGACGTCGTCGTCCGCCCGCAGCATGGCGAGCGCCCGGGCGAGCTGGAATGCGGTGACATGATCGTCCGGCTTCGCGCACACGGCGTTGCGCAATGCCGCCGCGGCCTCGGCCGAGCGTCCCAGCGCGCCCAGCGCCAAGCCGAGGTCCGCGTGTGGGCGCCCGTCTGCCGGGACGAGGGCGGCTGCCCGGCGCAGCAGGACGCAGGCCCGTTCGTGGCGGCCGGACCGGTGGCTGATCACACCCATCAGGTAGAGCGCGCCGACGTGCAGGGGATCTTCGGCCATGACCCGCCGGCACAGGGCCTCGGCGGCGGGCGACGCTCCGTTCAGGTGGGCCTTCACGGCCCGGGCGTGGATCCCGGCGGCGGACATGTCAGGCGGCATGGCGGCTTATTAGGCCATTCCGCCCCGCATCGGCAACCGGCGCTTCAGCTTCCCGTGACGAACCATTCCGACGTCACGGTCGCCTTGGCGACGCCGACCAGCGTCACCGAACCGCCGCCGGTGAAGGACACGACCGTGCCGGACGTGATCGTGCTCAGCGTGTACGACAGGCCGGCCGTGATCTGGATGCGGTCACCGTCGTTGAAGGCGAAGTCGGTGATCACGTCGTCGCCCTGCCCGGCGCCGAAGACGAAGCGGTCGGCGTCCGCGAATCCGGTCAGCGTGTCGTTGCCGGCGTTGCCGACCAGCACGTCGCCGCCGGTGTCGCCGTACATCTGGTCGCCACCCTGGCCGCCGTACAGCGTGTCGTTGCCCGCCCCTCCGCGCAGGACGTCGTCGCCGTTGTTGCCGTACAGCAGGTCGTCGCCGTTGTCGCCGTGCACGGTGTCGTTGTCCTGCCCGCCGAACAGCGTGTCGGCACCGCCTTCGCCGAGCAACTGGTCCATGCCCTGGTTGCCGTACAGCACGTCGCCGCCTTCGCCGCCGGAGAGCGTGTCGGCTTCCATCTCGCCGACCAGCACGTCGTCGCCGTCGCCGCCGGTGAGGGCATCGGTGCCCTGGCCGCCGTACAGCGTGTCGCTGCCGCCCTCGCCGGCCAGCACGTCGGCATCGGCGTGTCCGTAGAGCAGGTCGTTCCCCTCGCCGCCCCACAGGGCGTCGGCGTCCTGGCCGCCGAACAGCGTGTCGTTGCCGTCGCCGCCCGACAGCACGTCGGCGCCGCGATTGCCGTAGAGGATGTCGGATCCGGCGCCGCCGGACAGCGTATCGTTGCCGGCCCCGCCGAGCAGGAGGTCGTTGTCGGCCCCGCCGTCGACGATGTCGTTGCCGGCCCCGGCCCCGCCGTCGAGGCTGTCGCGCCCGGCGGCGCCGGACAGGGTGTCGTCCGCCGGGCCACCGATGATCGTGTCGTCGCCGGAAAAGGCGGTGGCGTTCAGCTTGATGTTCGTCGTGATGAAGGCGACGGCGCTGACGTTGACGCCGATGGTGCTGTTGGCCGCCAGCGTGAAGGTCGATCCGGCGGTACCGATGGCGGCGGGCAGCGTCACCACGTGTGCCGCGTTGGTGTCGATCTGCAGCGCCGCGTAGCCGGTGATGGTGGTGAGCGACGCCGCGGTGAGGGCGCCTCCGGTTATCACCAGGGTGTCGGAGCCGGCACCGGACGTGATGCTGGTTGCCGTCGTGCTCACAGTGGCCATGCTGTCCGTCCTTGCGCCATCATCCGCGCCGCCGCCATGCCCGGCGCCGTCCGCCATGGGCAGTACACGCAAGCTGGTAAACAAGGGCTGAAAATACGGGTCCGCCGGAGGATTCGCGGCGACGGCGACGACCGATCGGGAAGGGGCGTCACCACTTGCCGCGAATCTGTGAGTTTATGGCCACAAACCTGTCGGGGCCGGGGGGGCAAATGCACGCCATTGGCGAAATCCCCTTTGCGCCTCGGGGTGCTTACGGTACATAGACGCAAAGGTTTAGTCGACGCGAAGGAGTTACCCCTCATGGCCACGATTGCCGGCGGCATTATCGACACCAACAAGACCATCACGCAGGTCCACAAGGACGTGATCTCGAACATCCTTGATCACATCAACCTGTCCGAACAGGCGCTGCAGAGGGTGACGCTGCCGACCACCACCGGCCAGACCTCGGCCACGGTGACGCTGTCGACCTCGAACAACAGGATCATCATCGACTCGACCAGCAACGTGCCGGTCCAGGTCAGCGGCTCGACCGGCGGCGACCTGGTCATTGCCGGCAGCGGCAACGCCACGCTCGAAGGCGGCGCGGGCAACGACTCGCAGTTCGGCAATGCGGGGCAGGACTCGATCATCGGCGGCGAAGGTGACGACCTGAACTACGGCGGCGCCGACAACGACGTCGTCGGCGGCGGCCAGGGCAACGACATGCTGTTCGGCGAACTCGGCAACGACACCGTGTCGAGCACGACGGGCGACGACACCATGTTCGGCGGCCAGGGCAACGACGTCATCTTCGGCGGCCAGGACCAGGACATCCTGCACGGTCAGCGCGATGCCGACACGATGTACGGCGAACTCGGCAACGATCTGATGTACGGCAACCAGGGCAACGACGTGCTGTTCGGCGGCCAGGGCGCCGACTGGATCTTCGGCGGCCAGGGCGACGACGTGGTCTACGGCGGTGCCGGCAACGACTCGATGGCCGGCAACCTGGGCAACGACACCTTCGTCATCTCCAGCAGCGGCGGCCAGGACGTGGTGCTCGACTTCACCTCCGGCGACCGCATCCAGTTGGCCAGCAACATCAACGGCCTGACGCTGACCAAGGCGTCGGACGTCGTGTCGCACCTGTCGCAGGACACCTCGGGCAACGTGGTCATCGACCTCGGCGCCGGCAACTCGGTGACGCTGACCCTCAAGGGCCTGACGCTGAGCGATCTGCAGAGCGACCCGAGCCGGTTCTTCGTCGTCAGCTGATCACCGTTTTCGAACATGGGAGAGAGCCGTTCCCTGCAGTAAGGAAACGGCTCTCTCTTTTTTTTGGCTCCGATCCCTTGACCACGCTCGAAACCGCCTTTTCGGCCCAGCACGAAGACACCGCGCCGGGCACCGCGCACGTGGTGCGTCTGTCGTCGGCCGTCGCCGCCATCATCGTCCGGACGGCACAGCCGCTTGAAGGTCCGCTTTCGCCCGTCGTCGACGGGCAGCCGCTCAAGCGTCCGCACCTGATTTCCCGATTCGACGCCCAGGGTGGCGGCAGAAGTCCTGGGCATCGGGTCCTCGTCATCGCGCGCGCTCCGACGCTGCCGGCCAGCGGCAGCCTGCTCACGCTGAACGGCGCCGATGGCGCGGCGCGGGCACGGGCGGTGATCGCCCCGCCCGAAGGGGATGGCGTCACGCCTCTGGTGGACCTGCTGCGCGACATCGATCCGCAGGATTGTGCGCGAACGCTGAAGACGCTGCTCGACGGCGCTGCGGCGCTGTTCCAGCAGCAGGCCGATTCGGAATACGTGGCGACTTGCCGTTCCGTTCTCGACGCGCTCTTTCCTTCGCCGGGCACGCCGGCGGCCATGATCGCGGCGGCGCCCGGCTATGTGCATTGCCAGGGCGCACTGCCACGCGGTTTCGGCGCCGTGGAGGCGGTGGTCGTCCTGGGCGCGGCACGGCTCTGGCGCAACCCGTTCGAAGCCGTGCTGCGCACCGGTACGGCCGGGGCACTGGCCTTCGACCTGCTTGTCGGCCTCAACGAGCCGGGCCGGCCGCCCACGGTGCTGGTGGTGTTCGGTACGGCCGGTGTGTGCTGCCGCCGCATCCCGCTGGCGGCTCCACGCCGGCTCGTCGACTGGCTGGCCGATGGGCGTGCCGGCCCGTCCCCGGAAACCCGCCGGTACGTGATGCGCGCCCTGGCCACCGACCGGACGCGGCCCCAGGCGGCCGCCGCGGTGCTGCGCGACGCGCAGCTCTGCGCGCCGATGCCGCCACGCGAGGTCCGCAACCCAGCCGATCCGGTAGGTGCCGGCATCGACGTGGCGCTCAGCCACGACACAGGGGGGCTGTTCGCCAAGGGCTGGCTGCGCGATCCCTATGGCTCGGTCGAGCGCATCGTGGCCGTGGCGCCCGACGGCGCCCGCTGCACGCTGGACGCGCCGATGGTCCGCTTTCCGCGGCCCGACGTGGAACCTGCCTACGCTGGCAGCCCGCATCCGCTCGCCGACGCCAACATAGGCTTCGCGACCTTTGTGCCCGGTGCGGCCGCGCCCTACCCCGTCTTCCAGCACCGGTTCGAGGTGGTCCTGCGGTCCGGCCGGGTGCTGGAGGTCGCGCCGCCCATGCGCGGCGCGACTCCGCGACAGGGGCGCGACGACGTGCTCGGGGCGGTGCCGCAGTCGCGGCTGACGCCGCGCGTGATGGAGGAGACGCTGGCCACCCCCGTGGCCGCGCTGCAGCGCGCGGTGCTGGCGGAAAAGCAGGCACCCGAGGTGATCGCCATTGGAACGCCGGTGGAGAAGCCGGCCGTGTCTCTGGTCATCCCGCTCTACCGCAACCTCGACTACCTGCGCTTCCAGTTCGCCGCCTTCGCGCTCGACCCCGCCATGGCCGGGGCGGACCTCGTCTACGTGCTCGATTCGCCCGAGCAGCGCGACCAGGTCGAGCATTTCCTGCGCATGCTCGCCCGCCTCTACGGTCTGCCCGCCACGCTGGTGGTGATGAGCGGCAACTTCGGCTTCTCCTCCGCCTGCAACGCCGGGGCGGACGCCGCGCGTTCGGAGGCGCTGCTGTTCGTCAACTCCGACGTGGTGCCGGCGACGCCCGGCTGGATGGCGCCGCTGCAGGCGGCTCTGGCGACGCACCCGCGCATCGCCATGGCCGGGCCGAAGCTGCTGTTCGACGACGATTCGCTCCAGCACGCCGGCCTCTACTTCGACCGCGACGCTCAGGGCCGCTGGTACAACCACCACTACCACAAGGGCTATCCGCGCGATTACCCGCCGGCCGGCGTCGCCCGTCTGGTGCCGGGCGTGACCGCCGCCACCATGCTGGTGCGGCGCGCGGTGTTCGAGGAACTGGGCGGTTTCGACGAGGAGTACGTGGTCGGCGATTTCGAGGATTCCGACCTCTGCCTCAAGCTGCGGGCGGCCGGACACGAGATCGCCTACGTACCGGAGGCGGCGCTCTACCATTACGAACGGCAGTCGATCGAGTTGCACCCCGGCTACACGCAGACGGCGGCCAACCTCTACAACCAGTGGCGCCACGACCGGCGCTGGCGTGACCTGATGGCGGCGGTGATGGCGCGGTCCTACCCGGCGCTGACCGACCTCGTCCCGCCGCCCGCGGAGTAGGAACACCGCCAATGGCCAAGCTGCGCGTCCTCTACATCTGCCACAACCACCCCGCCCTGCACCCCGGCGGCACGGAAATCGTGGCGCACGAGTTGTTCCGGGCGATGAAGGCCAAGCGCGACGTCGAGGCGATGTTCCTCGGCTGCGCCATGGCCCAGCAGCGCGACCCGAAGCCGGGCACGCGCTTCCAGACGGTCGGCCGCTCGGCCGACGAGATCCTGCTGTGGACCGGGCATGCCGACCGCTTCTTTCTCTCCCAGCTCGACCTCGGCGGCGTCGTGCCGGATATGGAAGGTCTGCTGACCAGCTTCCGGCCGGACGTCGTGCACTTCCACCACGCGCTGATGATCGGCGTGGAGATGCTGTTCCTGGTGCGCCGGGTGCTTCCCAAAGCGAAAATCGTCTTCACGCTGCACGACTACTACCCGATCTGCTACCGCGACGGCACGATGCTGACGGCGCCGGACGACTCGCTGTGCGAGCGCGCCTCGCACGACGCCTGCCACCGCTGCTTCCCGTCCGCCGACCCGTGGAAGTTCTCGCTGCGCGAGCGGCACATCAAGGGCATGCTGTCGCTGGTCGACCGCTTCGTGGCGCCCAGCCGTTTCCTGAAGCAGCGCTATGTGGAGTGGGGGCTGGAGGCGGAGCGCATCACCGTGCTGCCGAACGGCCGCGCCCCCGTGGAGCCCACGCCGCCGCGCCCGTTGCCCGCGGGGGGGCGGCGCAACGTCTTCGGCTTCTTTGGTCACATCAACCTGTACAAGGGCGCCAACGTCCTCCTCGACGCGGCGGACGCGCTGGTGCGCGCCGGGCGGCGCGATTTCGCCGTGCATCTGCATGGCGGCATGCTGTTTCAGACCGACGAGTTCAAGGAACGCTTCCAGGCGAAGCTGGAGCGTCTGGCCGGCGTGGTGAGCTGGCACGGGCTGTACGACGCCGCCCGTGTACCGGAGCTGATCCGCAAGGTCGACTGGGTGGTCATGCCGTCGGTCTGGTGGGAGAACGCGCCCCTGGTCATCGAAGAGTCCTTCGCCCACAAGCGCCCGGTCATCTGCTCCGACATCGGCGGCATGGCCGAGCGGGTGGCGGACGGCATGAACGGGCTGCACTTCACCGCCGGCTCGTCCCCTGCCCTGGCCGCCACGCTGGCACGCGCGCTGGACGAGCCGGATCTCTGGGACGCGCTGCGGGCGCGCATCCCCGCCACCGTCACCGTCGCCGAATCCGTCCGCCGGCACCGCGCGCTGTACGAGGAGGAGCCCGACCTCCCGCGCTCAGCCGAGGACCAGGATGTCCTCCACGCCCTCCGCGTCGGAAAAGCCGCTGCGGCGGTCGAGTAGGCGCAGCCCTGTGGCATCGAGCAGGGCCGCCAGCTGGCCGTCCGTCATCCAGGCGTAGCTCAGCGTCTCCACACTGGTCCGCAGCACGCGCCCGTCGGCGTGGAGCAGCGCGTACTCAACCCGCTGGGCACAGATCTGCCGATCGCGGTCGACCTCGCGGCCGATGATGCGGACCTGAAGCAGCGCGTCGTGCTCGTCGAAGCGGACGGTGGTCCGTTGCGCGGTCAGCGCCGCCTCCGGGATGTCGGCGGCCAGTACCGCCGCACCGGCGAGGTGCAGCACGATGCACGCGCCCTCCGCCCGATGCGCGTTCAGGCGCGCCAGCGCCGTCCGGCGGGCGTCGTCGGTGTGCAGGTGGTTGAAGACGTAGAAGGGCGCGATGACCAGGTCGAAGCGGCGGCCGAAATCGAAGCTGGTCAGGTCCCCCACCGCCAGCCGGGCGGCGAGTTCCGCCGGCCGGTTGTGCTCCGCGGCGGCCAGCATGTCGGGCGAGCGGTCGAAGCCGGTGACTTCGTAGCCCAGCCCGGCCAGCGCCCACGCGACCCGCCCGGTGCCGACCCCCGCCTCCAGGATGGCGCGCGGCGGTGGACCGGCGAGCCCGGCATAGAACGCCACGTCACCGTCGAGGTGCCGGTGGCACACCGCGCTCATGACGTCGTAGAAGGCAATGCTGAGGCTTCCCGGCGCATAATAGTCGGCCATCGCCCGCCCCCTCCGTCCCGGTCAGGTGTCGTTGCCCATGCGCGCGAGCTTGAGCACGGCGTAGAGCTCCGCCCACACCCGTTCCCCTTCCTCCGGTGCCCACGGCTTGACGACGCGCGGCTCCGCGGCCAGATGGAAGGGGTGGCTGAGCGACAGGTTGGGGTTGTAGAACGGGTCTTCCAGCAGCGTCCGCCCCCACTTGGCCGCCAGCCGGTCGCCTTCGGTCTCCAGCAGTATCTTCTTGTGCGGCGTCAGGTAGATGCCGCGCGAGGCGGATTCGTAGTGGTGCAACTCGGCGTGCGGGTTCATCAGCACGCGGTAGCCGGCCGCATTCACCTTCAGGCAGAGGTCGACGTCGTTGAAGTTGACGTGGAAATTCTCGGCATCGAAGCCGCCGACGGCGTCGAACACGTCGCGCCGCATCACCAGACAGGCGCCGGTCACGGCGGAGGCCGCGTGGATGGCCCGCGCACGGGCATAATAGCCGGGATCGTCGCGCGTCAGGCCCAGGTGGTGGTGCCCGGCGATGCCGCCCAGCCCGGTGACCACGCCCGTGTGCTGCACCGTGCCGTCGCGGTAGTAGAGCTTGGCGCCCACGGCGCCCACCTCCGGCCGAACCGCCTGCGCGACCATCTCGCTCAGCCAGTCGCGTTCCAGCGGCTCGGTGTCGTTGTTGAGGAAGCACAGGATGGCGCCGGTCGTCAGCGCCACCGCGTCGTTGTTCAGCGCGGCGTAGTTGAACGGCCCCGGTGCCCGCTGCACGCGGGCCCGGCCCGCGCGTTCCAGCGATTCCATGTAGGCCAGCGTGTCGGGATCGGTGCTGCCGTTGTCGACGATCAGCACCTCGATCGCGCCCGGATAGTCGGTGCCGGCCAGCACGCCCTCGATGCAGGGCTTCAGGAAGTCCAGCCGGTCCTTGGTGGGCACGATGACGCTGACGCGGGGTGCGGGATCGGGCAGCGGGCGGCGCACGCGGTAGCCGGCCGTCGTCTCCTCCACGGTGGCGGTCACGCCGGTGCGCTCGAAGTGGTCCTTCAGCGCGCGGAGTGCGGCGACGGTGCTGTACGGCTTGGCGTTCGGGTCGGCGGCGGTGGAGCCGGCGATGGCCCGCCAGTGGTACAGGATGAAGGGGACGCGGTGAATGTGCCGCGGGTCGATCCGTTCGATCACGCGCAACGTCAGGTCCCAGTCCTGGCTGCCGTGCGTGCCCAGGCGGAAGCCGCCGACGGCGCGCACCCGGTCCATCCGGTAGACGGCGAGGTGGCAGACGTAGTTGTGCACATAGAACAGGTCGAGGTCCCAGCCACCCTTGAAGTACGGGTTGTGGCGGGTGCCGAACTCGTCGATGAGGTCATGGTCGCTGTAGACCAGTTCGGCGTCGGGGTGCTGGTTCAGCGCCTCGGCCATCACGTACAGCGCGTGCTCGCTCAACAGGTCGTCGTGATCGAGGAAGCCGATGTGGGTGCCGGTCGCGATCTCCAGCCCGCTGTTGCTGGCGGCGGCGATGTGGCCGTTCTCCGTGCGGAACACCGCCTTGATGCGCGGCTCCTCGGCCATGTGGCGCTCGATCAGCGCGCGCACGGCCGGATCGGTCGAGGCGTCGTCGGCGATGCACAGTTCCCAGTGCGGGTAGATCTGGCCGCGCACTGAGCGGATGGCGGCGTCCAGGAATTCCGGCACCGGGTTGTAGACCGGTAGCACGACCGAGAACCGCGGGTGCACGGCCATGCCGGCGATCCGCGCGGCGATGGCCGGGCGGTCCTCCTCGTCCAGTTCGTGGTGCTCGTCGAGCCAGAGCTGGTAGGTGGAGGGGAATTTCTTCGCCAGTTCCAGGTATTCCGCCCGCCGGTCGAGTTCGATCGCCAGCTTGCGCAGCGCCGCCAGCGCCTCCTCCCGCACCGCGCGGTCGGCGGCGGCGGCGGCGAAATGCGCGAACGCCTCCACCGTCTCGCCGCGGTCGCGCACGATCTGGCCCAGGCGGTGACGCGCTCGGCCGTCGTCCGGATCGATGGCGAGGATGCGGCGCACCAGCGTCTCCTCGGGCGCCGTCACTCCGGCCATGGTGCTGGCGCGCGCCAAATAGCGCAGCGCTTCGGCGTGGTCGGGTTCCAACGCGTGCGCACGCTTGAGGATCGCCACGGCTTCCTGCGGGCGGCCCCGCGTGATGAGCAGGCGGCCGAGCTGGTAGGTGCCGCCGACGTTCTGCGGGTCCAGTTCCAGGATGCGCTCGAAGCACTCCAGCGCTTCCGCCTCGCGGCGCAGCGGCGGCAGCGTGACCCCCAGGTTGTAGAGCGTGTCCAGATCATCGGGGCGCAGCCGCAGCACGGCGCGGAACTGCTCCGCCGCCTCGTCCAGGCGGTGCGTCTTGTGCAGCGCCACGGCCAGCGCGTAGCGTTTGGCGGCGTCGTCCGGCTTCAGCTCCACCGCGCGGTGCAGGTGATAGCGCGCGTCGTCGTCGTCACCCAGGCGGGACAGCAGAGTGGCAAGGTTGGCGTGGCTGTCCGCATGGTGCGGCGCGCGCTTCAGAACGCCGCGAAAACACTCCGCCGCCTCGCGGTCGCGGCGCTGGGCGCCGAGCAGGGCGCCCAGCGTGAAACGGGCCGTTGCATGCTCGGGATCGCGCTTCAGCGCCTCGCGCAGCCAGCGCTCGGCCACCGCCGGATCGCGGTTCTGGTGCAGCAGGCCCAGGCTGAAGGCGGGCCGTGGGTCCGTGGGCATCAGCGACACGACGCGGGCAAGAAGGGCGATCGCCTCGTCCACCCGGTGTGCGCGGGCCAGTTCAACCGCCTGCTGGAACAGCGCGCCAGGGTCTTCCGCGGCGACCGCGATGCCACCGCCCGGTTGCGCAGCCTGCTTCATAACAACCTCTGCCCGAACAAGGCTCTTGCTCCCGGCGCACGCCGCGCCGGTTCGGACCGGGTAGTCGCAGGATACACGGATCCCTGTCAACTCCGGCCTTCGTCTTGCCTCGGCGGATAGAGCTTTCGGTCGTGACGAGTGCCGGCACGGATGCTATCTCATCGCTCAGGGGTGTCGGCGGAGCGCGGCGGATGGGACGGATCCTCTATTATTGCGAGCAGAGCCGGATCGCGGGCGGCATCAAAGTGTCGTACCGCCATGTCGACACGCTGCGCCGCAACGGCTTCGACGCGGCCATCGTGCACAAGCGGGTCCAGCCGCCGAACTGGTTCGCCGTCCCCGACGTGCCGATCCTGCCGGTGGACGAGGTGGTGCTGTCCCCGCGCGACGTGATCGTCATCGGCGAGGACAGCCGCTTCACCCTGCGCGGCGTGGTCCGCACGCCGGCACACAAGGTGCTGCTCTGCCAGAACCACTTTTATGTCGCCTACGGCCTCGACGGCGCGCGCGACTATTCGGACTTCGGGATCGAGGCGGCGCTGACTTCCGGCGACGTCATCACCGCCTTTCTGCGCCGCCGCTTTCCCGGCCTGCCTGTGGCGACCGCGCATCTGGCCATCGACCCGGCGCTGTACCGGCCGCGCGCCAAGCGGCTCCGCATCGCCGCGATTCCGCGCAAGCGGCCCCGTGAAATGCACTATATCCGCGACCTGCTGCGTGCCGGGTACCCGGAGCATGCCGATGTCGGCTGGGCCGTCCTGGAGGACGCGGACGAGGCACTGGTGGCCCGCGTGCTGGGGGAATCGGCCGTGTTCCTGTCGCTGGCGCGCCTGGAGGGCGTCGGGCTGACCGGTCTGGAGGCTATGGCCAGCGGCTGCGCTGTCACCGGCTTCCTGGGCGACGGCGGGCGCGAGTACGCCAGTGCGGAGAACGGCTGGTGGGTGGACGGCGACGAAGACCTGGACGGCGCCGTCCGCCAGCTTGCCGCCTGCCTGACGGCGGTGCGGAACGGCACGGCCGGGGCACGCATCGCCGCCGGCCGTGCGACCGCCGCCCGCTACACGGCCGAGCGCGAGGAGCGGGAATTGCTCGCCTTCTGGCGCGGGTTCCCCAGCCTTTCGCGCACGATGCCATGATCATCCACCATCTGGCTCCCAAGCCCTTTGCCAAGTACCGGGGAAAGCTCTTCTCGCCCCTGGCGAGCGTGCGTCTGCGCGCGCTGGAGCCGGCGCCCTTCCTGGCGCGCCTCGGGCACAAGGTGAAGGTCGTGCCGATGGAGGACATTCCCGACGCCATGCGGCAAGGCACGTTCCTCGACGCCGACCTGTATGTCGTCCACAAGGCGTTCCTCGATCTCAGCGCCGTGCTCGACGAACTGCGCGCGCGGGGCAAGCGGGTCGTCGTCGATGTGTGCGACAACGTCTTCGCTCTGCCACAGTTGAAAGACCATTACCCCGCCATGCTGGAGCGCGCCGATCTCGTTACGGCGTCCTCGGAAGCGCTGGCCGATCTGGTTCGCAACACGGCCGGCGTTCCGGCGGCCTGCGTGCCTGACTGTGTGGAATTGCCGCGCCACGAGCCGGCGATCCCGGCCACTCCACCCGAGACCTTGCGCCTGCTGTGGTTCGGGCGCAGCGAGAACGCCGGCCCGCTTCTGGCGGCGCTGCCGGCGCTGGCCGGCTTCACGCGCGAGCGGCAGTGCGCGCTCAGCGTGGTGTCCGACGCCACGCCGGAACTGGCGTCCGTGCTGGCCAGCACGGACGGGCCGTTGCACACGGCGCTGACGCCGTGGTCGCCCGACGCGGTGGAGGCCGGGCTGGCTGGCTGCCAGTTCGTGCTGCTCCCTTCATCCGACGAGCCGAACGTCACGGTAAAGTCGGCGAACCGCCTCCAGGAGGCGCTGTGGGCCGGCCGGATGCCGGTGGCGCACCCGCTGCGCAGCTATCGCCCGTTCGCGAACAGCGCCATCGTCACGGAATCGCTGGTGGACGGGCTGCGCTGGGCGCTCGACCATTGGGCGGAGCTGCCAGCGCGCATCGCCGCCGGACAGGCGGCCGTGGAGGAAACCGCCATGCCGGAGGCAGCGGCGCGCGCCTGGGACGCGGTGCTCACCCGCGTCGAGCCGCGGACCCGAAGCGCCGCGCCAGCGCCCGCGGCGGTGCGTCTCAACCTCGGCTGCGGGGACAAGCTGCTGCCCGGCTACGTCAACGTGGATATCGCCGAGAGCCGGGCCGGGGTCCGGCCGGATGTGCTGTGCGACCTGCACCACCTGACGCCCTTCGCCGATAGCAGCGCCGACGAGATCCTCGCGGTGCATGTGGTCGAGCATTTCTGGCGCTGGGAGGTGGTCGACATACTCCGCGAGTGGGTGCGCGTCCTCAAGCCCGGCGGGCGCATGGTGCTGGAGTGCCCGAACCTGCGCACGGCGTGCGAGCAGTTCCTCAAGGATCCCGACACCTTCGCCCAGCCCGACGCGCGCGGACAGCACAGCATGTGGGTGTTCTACGGCGATCCTCAGTGGCGCGATCCCCTGATGGTTCACCGATGGGGCTACACGCCGGAAACGCTGATGCAGGTGATGGCCGAGGCCGGGCTGGCCGATCTTCGGCGCGAACCGGCACAGTTCAAGATGGGCGAACCGCGCGACATGCGCGTGGCCGGCCATAAGCCGCGATGAACGGAGAGGCCGATAACGGACGTCGGCCAGGCATAGGCTACGCAGGTTTCACGAGAACAACATCTGGAAGGCCATGGGCTTGTGCGGCGTGTGCACGCTCAAGCATGCCGTCCGACATGTGGAACCATCAGGAGATCATCCTCCAGCGCGGAGTGCAGTGGGTGATCGAGCCGGGTACCCGGCTCGTGCTCCGCTCTGTTCTTCGCCGACAGCGGCGAACCGCGGACGTCGCGCAACACGGGCCCGGTCCGTGGGAGGCGCTCGACCGTTATCCTGCCGAGCATCGGACCGACTGCCCCACATTTGAAGCGAGCGCAAATTCGGCTGCACCATGGCCGCGTACAGCCACTTCGTGAAGCTGTGAGCGGATGGCCTCAAATCTCGCCGCCGCCGCCGACGCCCAGGATGCCAACCCCGCCGGTCAGTTCCTCGCCCTCGGCCTGGGTCACGTAGCCCTTGGCGAACTTTTCCGGCTTGCCTTTGGCCAAGCCCGCCATATCGGGCCATACGAAGCCGTCCTTGCGCGGCTCGAAACAGCGCTCGGGCGCGGCGCGGACGATGGTCGCGATGGTGTCGGCGTCCAGGCCGCTGACCTTACGGAACACGCCCTCGAAGTAGCCGCCCCGGTCGTCGCGCAGCGCCGTGGAGGACAGCACCTCCCACCCCGCGGTGGCGTCCGCCGGCTGCGGCGGCAGGCCGGCTTCCCAGGCGGCGGCCTCCTCCTCGGTCTTGAACAGGACGTAGACGGCGTAAAAGCTCTGGCGCGCCACGGCGAGGCTCCCTTCCGGCGACTGCGAAGCGCCGTCCATATAGCGCGACCGGGGTGGGGATGTCACCGCCGAACAGGCACTCTACACCGTCCCGTCGGCGACCTTGCGCTCCCACTCCAGTGCGCTGCGGACGATGAGGTCGAGGTCCTCGTGGCGGGGCTGCCAGCCGAGCACGGCCCGGATGCGTTCCGCTCCCGCCACCAATGCCGGCGGGTCGCCGGCCCGGCGCGGCCCGGTGTGCGCCGGCAGCGGCCGGCCGGTGGCGCGCTCGACGGCGGCCAGCACCTCGCGCACCGAATAGCCGCGGCCATAGCCACAATTCAACGTCACGCTCTCGCCGCCCCCCGCCAGATGCTGGATCAGCCGGACGTGCGCGTCGGCCAGGTCGCTGACGTGGATGTAGTCGCGCACGCAGGTGCCGTCCGGCGTGTCGTAGTCGTCGCCGTGGACAGTCATGTCCCGCCGCTGGCCGGTCACCACCTGGGCGGCGATCTTGATGAGGTGTGTGGCCGCCTTGCCGCACTGCCCCGACCGCCCCTCCGGATCGGCGCCGGCCACGTTGAAGTAGCGCAGGATGCCATAGCGCAGCCCGTGCGCCGCACCCGTGTCGCGCAGCATCGTCTCGGTCATCAGCTTGGAGGCGCCATAGGGGTTGATCGGGCGCGTCGGCGAATCCTCCGCCACCGGCAGCGTGTCCGGCATGCCGTAGACGGCGGCGGTGGAGGAGAAGACGAAGCGCTCCACACCGCAGCGCACCGCCGTCTCGATCAGCGCGTGGCTGTTGACCGTGTTGTTGCGGTAGTAGGCGAGCGGCTTCTCCACCGACTCCGGCACGACGATGGACCCGGCGAAATGCATGATCGCGTCGACGCCGTGCCGCTCGATGGTGTCCGCCACCAGCCCTGCGTCGCCCGCGCTGCCCTGCACGAAGGGCACGCCGTCTGGAACGGCGGCGCGCCGGCCGGTGGAGAGATCATCCAGAACGACCACGCCGATGCCCGCCGCCCTCAGCGCGAGCACGGCGTGGCTGCCGATGTAACCGGCCCCGCCGGTGACCAGGACGACGTCGCGAGGGCTCATGGGGACTCTTTCCGTTTTTGTCCGTGCGTGCACGCCTGTGGCGGCGAAGAACATAAGGCCCGCCGCCGCCGCCGCCCATGCGCCTTCGGGGTAGGGGCGGATTATCGAAGGGTGACGCGGCGCGTCAGGTCCACCACCGTTTCGCCGGCGCGCGTCAGGGTGAATCGGCCCGTGTAGGCGCCGGCCGGCCAGCCGCCCGGCGGACGCTTGCGCCCGGCGAAGGCGAACCACGCCACCCGGCTGTCCTTGATCGGCGTGCGCTGGTCGAACACGGCGCCGCCCGGCCCTTCGATGACGACGCGCGTCTCGTCGCCGGCCAGCACGCCCATGACGTCGGCCCAGAACACCAGCGCCTCGGCGTCGCGCGGCAGCGTGTCGGCGGCGTAGGCACCGTCCCGCGCGCGCTCGGTCTCCACCGGACCGGGCGCGAAGCCGGCGGCAAGCCCGGCGGTCGGCCGGTAGGCCAGAACCGGCTCCACGTCCGCCGCCCACATTGGCGCGCGCGGCCCGCCGCAGCGCGGCGCCTCCGCCGGACCGACGAAGGGGTCGACGGTCTTTCCATTGTGCCGCACCTCGAAGTGAACGTGCGGGAACTCGGTGTTTCCGGACAACCCGACGAGGCCGAGCTTTTGCCCCGCCTCGACCCGGTCGCCGGCCTTCACGGCGACGCTGCCGCGCTTCATGTGGGCATACTGGGTTTCCCAGCCGTCGCCGTGCACGATCACCACGCTGTTGCCGGCGTCGCGGCCCTGCAGAGCCTCCCGGCCGATCTTGCGGATGTTGACGTCGTCCATGCCGTCGCGCACCGCCCGCACCACGCCGGGGGCGGCGGCCAGCACCGGCACGCCGCGCTCCAGCGCCGGACGGTCGGCCAAGCGGAAATCGGTGCCCTTGTGGCCGTCGTAGCTCAGCCGTCCGCAGGTGTAGTCGGCGCGCTCCGGCCCAGGATCATCGTCGACGTAGTTCTGCACCCAGCAGTCGGAACCCGGCGTGCAGGCGATCGGCAGCCGGAACGTCGGCACCGAACCGGCCGTCTGCACCCGCGCCCCGCTCCACAGCAGCAGGGTCACGCCGCCCGCCAGCAGGAAGGCGGCCATCCACGACAATCGCTTCACAGGTTCCCTCCGCGTCGTTGCCTGTCGGCGTCCGACCCTGGCGGTAAAGATGGGCGCTTTTGCGGCGCGGAGGAGCCCCCGGTCAGGCGGTCGCCCCCTCACCCGTCGCCCAGGCCCGCAGGTCGCGCGCCAGCCGCGCGATCACCGGCGTCCAATTGCCAGGCTCTTCCTGCCGGTAGAGGCGCAAGCTCGGGTACCAGGGGCTGTCGTCGCGATCCGTCAGCCAGCGCCAGCAGCCGTCGAAGCGGGACAGCACCCACACCGGCCGCCCCAGGCCGCCGGCCAGATGGATCACCGAGGTGTCCACCCCGATCACGAGGTCGAGCCGGCTGACCAGCGCCGCCGTGTCGGCAAAGTCGCCCACCTGCTCCATCGGGTCGACCAGATCCAGCCCCGGCGGCGGGTTGCGGAGCTGTGCCGCCGCGTCGTCGCCCTTCTGCAGGCTGTAGAACCGCACCCCCGGCGTGCCGGCCAGCGGTGCGAGCTGGCCGAGCGCGATGGAGCGGCGGCGGTCGACGGCGTTGGCGCCGGGCACCTCCTTGCGCGGGTTGCCGGCCCAGACCAGACCCACCTTCCGCGGCCCGCCGTCCGGCAGGCGCTCGCGCCATGCCGCGAGGTCGCGCGGGTCGGGGTGCAGGTAGGGGATGTCCGCCGGGATCGTCTCCAGCCGCGTGCCGAAGGCGAGCGGCAGGCTGAGCAGCGGACAATGCACGTCAAAGGCGGGCAGCGGGTCGCCCTTGGCGATGACCTGCGCCACCCCCTGCCCCGTCAGGGGCGCGAACAGGCGTACCAGCGGCGGCTGCACCTCCAGGATCACGCGGGCGCCGCGGGATGCCACCAGCGGGGCGTAACGCACGAAATGCAGCGTGTCGCCCAGCCCCTGCTCGGCGTGCAGGAGGATCGTCCGGCCGGCGATATCCTCGCCGGCCCATTGCGGCTGGGCAAAGTCGCGCGGCGGCGTGTTCTTGTTGTGCCAGCGCCACTCGTAGCGGCGCCAGCCCTCGTCGAAGTCGCCGTGCGTGAGCTGCGCCAGCGACAGATTCCAGTGCGCGTCCACATACTCCGCGTCGCGCTCCACCGCCTCGCGGAAGCTGGCGATGGCGCGGTCCAGGTCACCCTGCGCCTGGAAGGCGTTGCCCATGTTGTAATAGGCGTAAGGCGGTGCCGCGCCCGGCTCGATGGCGCGGCGGTAGTGCGCCATGGCGGCGTCGATGTGGCCCTGCGCCTTCAGCGCCACGCCCAGGTTGATGTGCGCCTCCGGAAAATCCGGGCGGACGGACAGGGCATGGCCGAAGCTGCGCACCGACTCGTCCAGTCGCTCCTGCTCCTTCAGCGCGGCGCCCAGGTTGTTGAACGCCTCCGCGTAGTCCGGACGCACCGCCAGCGCCCACCGCAAGGTCGCCTTCGCCTCTTCCAGCCGCCCCAGCCCGGTCAGCGCAAGACCCAGGTTGTTGCGCGCCTCCAGATGTTCCGGGGCGAGGCCGAGCGCGCGGCGGAAGAACGGCAGGGCGTCCTCCGCCCGCTCGGCTTCGCGCAGGATGTTGGCCCGGGTGAACCACGCCTCGGCATGCTCGGGCCGCAGCGCGGCACAACGCCGCAGCGCGTCCAGGCACTCGGCCGCGCGCCCCTGCCCCTTCAGCGCCACCGCCAGATTGTAATGCAGGTCATGCCGGTCCGGACGCAGCCGCACGGCGTGCGCAAAGCAGCCCGTGGCCGCAGCGTCGCGGCTCTCGTCGGTCAGCGCCAGGCCGAGGTTGCTGTGCGCCTCCGGATGGTCGGGGGCAAGGGCCAGCGCCTGCCGGAAGTGGATGGCCGTGCGCCGCCGATCGCCCATCTCGCGCAGGGTGATGCCCAGGTTGTTGAACGCCTCGGCGTTGTCCGGCCGGTGGTGCGCGGCGGCGCGGAAGCAGGCGGCCGCCTCGCGCCGCCGCCCGGCGGCGCGCAACGCGTTGCCCAGGTTGTACTGCACGCCGCCATTGCCGGGGTCGATGATCAGCGCCGAGCGGTACCAGGCGATCGCCTCGTCCAGGCGGCCCAGCGCGCGCAACGCCACGCCCAGGTTGGCACGGGCGCCGGAATGGCCGGGAAAGCGGGAGAGGTAGCGGCGGTACAGGGCTTCGGCTTCCGCCAGCCGCCCGGCCTGATGGTGCTGCACGGCCAGCGGCAGGCAGCGTTCCGGCGGTTCCGCGCTCTGCTGCGCCACCGACATGCAGGCAGACATCCCTTCTGGTCGTGGACGTGACGTGTGGGCGGGTTTAGCACAGTGCGTCACGGTCCTGCCACATCGCGCATGTCCCAGGCGGGGGCGAGTGGCGGCAACAACGGTGTTGCGCTTGTCCTGCGGGTGATGTCAGAAGGGCCGCGCACTCCCCTTTGGACACGCCCCTGCACGATCCGAAAGCCTTTTCGATGCACGCGGATGCTTCTGTCCCATTCAACGTCAACCTGCTCCGCGCCTTGGCCGAGAATCCTGCGGACGCCGGCGCCTATCATGACGCCGCGGTCCAGTTGCGTGAACTGGGGAATGCGCCGGCTGCACTGAGGCTCCTGCGGCGCACGCACCTTATCGCGCCGGATAACGCCGGCACCCGCGTTACCATTGCCAACGTCTACGAGGATCTCGGGCGATACGAGCGGGCACTGGCAATCCTTACAGACGTGCACGGTCGTGCACCGAAGCTGCATCTGGCGCAATACCGGCTTGGAATGCTGCGGTTTCGCTTCGGGCATGATGACCGGGCGGCTTGGGAGGAGATGGAAGCGCGGTCCAACAACGTCCGCTTCCAACGGTCGACGGACTACCCGCCGTCCTACACGCCATGGGACGGGCAACAACTGCCCGACCGCGCACTGGTCGTCTACGGGGAAGGCGGTTACGGCGACGTCATTGCCTTCACCCGCTTCCTGCCGCGAGCCGCGGCGCTTTGCGGGCAGGTGGTCTTCGTGCTGAAGTTCCCTCTGGCCAAGCTCGTCGCTGAGTCGTTCGCGCCAATCGGCAACCTGCTTGTCAATCCGACGCACCCCGTTCTTCCCGTTGGCGGGCGTCTCCTCGCCATGAGCTTGCCGCACGCCCTGCGCGACGCGGATCCGGGAATAGCCGTGGATGGACCGTACCTGCGCGCCGATCCGAGACTTCGCGCCCGATGGCTGGAGCGCCTCCCACCGGATGGACGCCAGCGGGTTGGTGTCTTCTGGCGGACGGCCGTTCCCGGCAAATCGCTTCCGCCTGAGTTGCTGGCGCCGTTGGCTATTCCGGGCGAGGTCGCCCTCTGTTCGTTGCTACCGACGCCATCGGCGGAGGAACGCGTTGCGCTCGACACCTTAGGCATACGCTGGTTCGACGATCTGGCGGCGGACGCAGGCTCGTTCGCGCAGACCGCTGGGTTGATCGCCGGCCTGGACGCCGTGGTCACCATCGACTCCGCGGTTGCCCATCTGGCAGGGGCCATGGGGGTGCCAACGCTGCTCCTGCTTCCATTCAACGGCGACTGGCGCTGGCGAAGAGGGCCGACGACCGACTGGTACACGTCGATACGCATCTTCCGTCAACCACGAGCCGGCGCGTGGGCTCCTGCCGTGGCTCAAGCGGCCGCCTTTCTCTCATCCTTGCGCAAGGGCGGAGCCGCTGCTGGCGGCTGGCCTTAAAGGCTCGCGCTCTGCGTCCGGTTTGAGTAAAAAGGGCCATCGTCAGTTTGGGCTTGCCCGAACCAGCAGATCCCGCGTCAGGACTCCATGGATCATCCTTCCTCCCCCACCTATCCTCGCGCGACGGCCGCTCTTTATTACCATCCCGAGGGGTTCAACGCCGCCCGCGCCCAGGTCAAGGGGCGGCACGCGGCCGGCGCCGGCTTCCTGAAGGGCTTCGTCGAGCACATCGGGGTCGAGCCGTTCCACTGCTTCACCAACACGCGCGCCCATTATGACGACTTCCGGGAGCGCACCGCCGCGCTCAAGGGCGCCCCGTGCGAGACGCGCTGGCTGAACGTCGGCAACCTCGGAGCGCTGTCCGAGCCCGGCTGCCTGTATCTGCCGGGTCCCGGTCTGGCCGACATCGCGTGGCATCGCCGCGTCGTTGACGAGCGGGGTTTCAGCCTGTGCGGCGTGACCCACACCGTGTCCTCCGAACGGGCCATGGAGGCCATCGGCGCCTTCCTGACCGCGCCGCTGCAGGAATGGGACGCGCTGATCTGCACGACGAACAGCGTGCGGGCGGCGGTCGAGGAACTGCTGGACGGCTACGCCAGCTACCTGGAGGAGCGCGTGGGGGCCCGGCCGAAGCGCAACGCGCAGCTTCCGGTCATCCCGCTGGGCGTCGATTGCGCCGGGTTCGAGCGCGGCCCGGCGGAGGACGAGGCCGCGCGGGCCTTGCGCGCGCGGCTGGGCATGGCGGAGGGCGACGTGGCCGGGCTGTTCCTCGGCCGCCTCGTCTTTCACGCCAAGGCGCACCCGGTGCCCATGTTCATGGCCTTCGAGCGGGCCCAGGCGCGCCTGGGTCCGGGGCGCAAGCTGCACCTGATGCTCGTCGGCCAGTTCCCGAACGCCGGCATCGAACGTGAATTCCGCGACGCGGTGCCGCGCTTCTGCCCGTCCGTGTCCGTGCACATCCTGGACGGCGCCGATGCCGAGCTGGCGCGCGCCTCCTGGTTCGCCGCCGACCTGTTCTGCTCGCTGTCCGACAACATCCAGGAGAGTTTCGGCCTGACGCCGGTGGAGGCGATGGCCGCCGGGCTGCCCTGCATCGTCAGCGACTGGGACGGCTACCGGGAGACGGTGATCAATGGCGAAACCGGCTTCACCATCCCGACGGTGACGCCGCCGCCGCTCTCCGGCGCAGACCTGTCCGACCGCTTTCTGCTGGAAATGGACAACTACGATCACTTTATAGGCGCCGCATGCCTGGCGACGGCGGTGGACGTGGACGCCTGCGCGGAAGCGGTTGCACGCCTCGCCGCCGACGACGGTCTGCGCCGCCGCATGGGCGAGGCGGGGCGGCGTCGGGCGCTTGCGGTCTTCGACTGGCGGCACGTCATCGGTGCCTACCAGCAATTGTGGGCGGAGCTGGCCGGGCGGCGTGGCACCGCGCCCCACACCGCGCCGCGCCGCGCGGGCGAGCCTGCGTCGCCCCTGCGCGCCGATCCCTTCAGCATGTTCCGCCGCCATCCCACCCGTCTGATCAAGGGGACCGACGAGATCCGCCTTGCCGGAGCGGATGCGGCGGAGCGGCTGAAGACCGTGCTGGTCGGAACGCTGAACCGCTTCGGCGGGGCCACGACGATCCCGCCCGAGGGCATTCATGCGTTGCTGGCCGAACTCGCGGCCGGCCCGAAACGGGTCGAGGATCTTCTGCGCAACCACCCGCTGCCCGTCCGCCGCCGCCTGATGCGCACCTTCGCCTGGTTGAAGAAATATGGCCTTGTCGATTTCTGAGCCGCCCGTCAACGCGGCACCGCCGTCCCTCCCCGAATCTCCCGGTTTCGCGTCCGCCTGGGTGGTGTGCGCGCATGTAGACCGCTTGCCGGCACCGCAGCGGCAGACGGAAGGCCGGCCGATGCTGGAAAAGGCGCTGGCGCAGTTCCCGGGCCATCCGGGGCTGACCGTCCGTCTGGCCGAGCTGGAGTGGCGTGCCGGTCACCTCGGCGCCGCCCGCGCGCGTATCGATCCCCTGCTGGCAGCCGGCCATCCGCTCCCTGCCCGGGTGCACGTGCTGGGCGTGCGGTTGGCGCAGGCGGCGAAGGACCGCACGCTGTTCGAGGCGCGGCTGAGCGCCGGACTGGCGCAGGCCGGCAATTCCGCCGACCTGCACCTGATCGCCGGCATAGATCTGTTCGACGCGCGCAATTACCGCGCCGCGGTGCGGCACCTGGAGGCGGCGGTCAACCTCCAGGCGCACAATGCGCCGGCCATCGGCGCGCTCGGCCGATGCCTGGAGCAGCTTGGCGATCTGGAGCGTGCTGCGCGGGTGCTGGACCTCGCGGTCAAGCTCGATCCCGACAACGCCAACGTGCAGCTTGCCTTGGCCAATGTCCTGCAGCGCCTGGACCGGTGGGAGGAAAGCCTGCGCGGCTACCGGCGCTACGCCGAGCGGGCCGGCCGTCCGGCGTTCCTGTTCACCAACATCGGCGCGCTCTATCGGCGCATGGGCCGGCTGGAGGAGGCGCGCGCGGTCTACGCCCGCGGGCTGGCGATGGAACCGGCCAATCCCGGCATGCTCTACAACCTGTCGAACCTGCTCAAGGAGATGGGAGACCTCGACGGCGCCATCCGCTCGTTGCGCCACGCCCTCGCCGTCGAGCCGGAAAACGCCCAGTTCCACTGGAATCTGTCGCTGGCGCTGCTGGCCGACGGGCAGATGGCCGAGGGCTTCGCCGAATACGAGTGGCGCTGGCGCTACGACGGCTTCCCGTCGCGCCGGCGCGACTTTGCCCAGCCGATGTGGGACGGCCGGCCATTCGCCGGCAAGACCCTGCTCATCCACACCGAGCAGGGTATGGGCGACGTCTTCCAGTACCTGCGTTACCTGCCGCAGATTAGGGCACTGGGCGGCCGCGTCATACTGGAAAGCCACGAACCGCTGATCCCGCTGCTGGAGGGCGCGCCGGAGTTCGACGCCGTCATTCCCCGCTTCGCCCCGCCGCCGCCGTTCGACCTGCACCTGCCGCTCCTGTCGGCGCCGCTGGTGCTGGGCCACGGGACGCTGGACGACATCCCCCGCGCGGTGCCCTACGTACGGGTTCCGCCACAGGCACGGTTCGATATTCCAGAGGCGGACCCCGCCCGGTTCAAGGTCGGCATCATCTGGGGCGGCAACCCGCAGTTCAGCGGCGACCGCGCCCGCTCATCCCGGCTCAAGCACTTCCTGCCGCTCCTCGCGGTCGAGGGGGTGCAGGTGTTCAGCCTGCAAAAGGGCCCGCGCGAGGAGGACCTCGCCGACGCCCCGCCGGAGCTGGTACGGCTCAGCGACCGCATCGGCGATTTCCGCGACACGGCCGTGGCGATGGGCCAGCTCGACCTCGTCATCTCGACCTGCACGTCGACGGCGCACCTCGCCGGCGCTCTGGGGCGTCCGGTGTGGGTCGCCCTGCACCATGCGCCCGACTGGCGCTGGATGGTGGGGCGCGAAGACAGCCCCTGGTACCCGACGGCGCGCCTGTTCCGGCAGCGCCGCGCCGGCGACTGGGACGGCGTTGTGGCGGAGATGGCGGCGGCGCTGGGCGAACAGGTGGCAGCCCGGCGGGCCGCCGCGCAGACGGAGACACGGTGATGGCGCGGGTTCTGCTTGCCTGGGAACTGGGGGACGGCTTCGGCCACGTGACCCGCCTGCTGCCGGTGGCCCGGCGCCTGCGCGAGGCGGGGCACGACTGCGTTTTCGCGGTGCGTTCGCTGGAGAACTCGCACGTCGTCCTGGCGCCGGAAGGCTTCACCTTCGTTCAGGCCCCCTTCGCCATCCCCGCCGTGGAACGCGGCCAGGAAAAGGCACCGATGAGCACCTTCGGCGACATTCTGGCGACCGTCGGATTCGCCGATGTCCACCGCCTGCTGCCGATGGTGACGGCGTGGCAGGGCCTGATCGACGTGGTCGACCCGGCGCTGATCGTCACCGACTACGCTCCGGGAGTGTGCGTGGCCGCGTACGGCGTGCGGCCGGTCGTCAACATCGGTGACGGCTTCGTTCTGCCGCCGCCGGAATTGGACCGCTTCCCGCCCTTCCGCGACGCGCCGCCGCGCATCGACGAGGCGAAGATCCTGGCGACGCTGCAGGAGGTGCAGCGCCGCCGCGGCCGGCCGGTGCCGCCGACCGCGCCTTCCATCCTGGCCGGCAGCGGCGTGTTCGTCATCACCCTGCCGGAGCTGGATTTCTATGGCAAGCACCGGCAGCAACCGGCGATCGGCACGCTGACGCAGTTGCCGCCGCCGCTGGAGGAGGAGCCGGAGGAGGATTACTTCGGCTACCTGTCGCTGTCCTACCCGCACACGGTCAAGGTGCTTGACGGACTGGCGCAGAGCGGGCGGACGGGGCGCATCTACCTGCGCGACGCGGCACCCCAGGACATCCGGGCGTGGCGCGAGCGCGGGCTGGCGATCCTCGACCGGCCGCAACCCATGCGCGAGGCGGTGGGGCGTGCCCGGGTGATCGTGCACCACGGCGGCGTCGGCACGGTGGAGACCGTCCTGGCGCTCGGCCGGCCACAGCTCGTCGTGCCGCGCCATCAGGAACAGCGCGGCAACGCCAACGCGCTGGGCAGCATGCGGGTCGCCGTCTCCATGCGCTCGGGCGGGCAATTCGAGCCGTCGCATGTGATTCAGGCACTGACCCACCTCGTCGAGACGGAGCACTTCCGGCACAACGCGGGGGTGATCGCCCGGCGCCTGGCGGAGCGCAGTCCGAGCCGCGTGCTCGACGCCATCACGGCGCACTGCCTGTCGTTCTGCGGCTGACCGGAAACCCTGCCCTGCGTCCCGTTCGGCCCCATTTTCCGTTGAACCGCCGCCGGGCTCCTGCCACTCTGCCGCCGCCGTCCATCCGAATCGTAACCCGGAGCACTCCATGTTGAGCCGCTATCTCGACGAGTCCATCGCCGTGCTGCAGCGGACCCAGGAGGCGCTGGACGCCACCATCGTCGAGACGGCGGTGGCGCGCATCGCCGACGCGCTGGGCTCCGGCAAGCCGCTGCTGGTGTGTGGCAACGGCGGGTCGGCGTCGGACGCGCAGCACATCACCGGAGAGCTGGTCGGCCGTTTCCTCAAGGAGCGACGCGGGCTGAACGCCATCTGCCTGTCGTCGAACCCGGCGGTGCTGACCGCCTGGGCCAACGACTATTCCTACGAGACCGTGTTCGCCCGCCAGGTCGAGGCGTACGGGCAGGCCGGCGGCGTGCTTTTGGGCCTCTCCACCAGCGGCAATTCACCGAACGTGGTCGCGGCCTTCACGGCGGCGCGCGCCCAGGGCATGACCACCGTGGCGATGACCGGCGAAGGCGGTGGGCGGTTGCGCGCGCTCAGCGACCTGCTGATCGACGTGCCGTCGCGGCACACGCCGCTGATCCAGCAAGCGCACATCTGCCTGTACCACTACATCTGCGAGCACGTCGAAAACCGCCTCGCGGGCTGATCCGGTCGCCGGCGGCATGTCGGGCGGCACCGCGAGGCCTCACCTCGCGGTGGAACTTTATTCGGCTTTGCGCCGCATCGCTGGACAGGACTCGGCGTCGCGGATATAAGCCTCCCCAGTGTAATGTTCACCGTCGGAGACCCTCATGGCGAAGCTTTCGGTCACGCCGCTCAGCCAGAACCACGTGAACAATCTTTCGACGGACAACATCGATCCATCACACTATTCGGTTATTCTTTTCTCCACGGACAAGGTTGTCGTCAAGGAAATCATCGGCAGCCAGGAAAGCATTCAGGCATATTATGGCACCTTCACCGGGAATACGGCCATCAGCAGCATTTCCGGCACAATCAACAAAATTGAGTATAATTATAACAACAATTTGCCGGCGTCGACGTTGTCTGATGTTGCGGCGGCATGGCGCGACGTGTTTTCCGGATCGTACAAAGAAAGTAACCTCTTCAGCGGCAACGACCTTCTGTACGGCTGGTACTACGGCGATTCTCTTGCCGGCTTCACCGGCAACGACACGCTGTACGGCGGCGCGCTCGAAGACGTGATGTACGGTAACCAGGACCAGGACCTGATGTACGGCGAGTCCGGGGCGGACACGCTGTTCGGCGGCCAAGCCAGTGATTCGATCTTCGGCGGCGACAACGAGGATCTCATCTACGGCAACCTCGCCGACGATTTCATCAACGGCGACGTCAGCAACGACACCATCTTCGGCGGCCAGGGCGCCGACACCATCTACGGCGGCGACGGCAACGACTGGCTGACCGGCAACCGCGACAACGATCTGCTGTTCGGCGGCTCCGGCTCGGACGTCTTCTCGTTCCGCCCCGGCAGCGGCAACGACACGGTGAGCGATTTCAGCTTCGTGGCCGGCGATCGGATCGAGCTGCTGAGCAGCATCTCCTACACCAAGACCTCGGCGCTGAACGGCGACGCCGTCATCCGCCTCAGCACCGGCGACGAGCTGACGCTGAAGGGCCTCGCGGTGAGCCAGATCACCAGCGACTGGATCATCCTCGTCTGATCCCATGAGCGAAAACGCCGCCTTGCGGCTTGATCCGGCCGGGCTCGTCGCACGAGCCCTGGAGGCGCATCGCGCCGGGCGCCCGGCGGAAGCTGGCGCCTTCTACCGGCGGTCCCTCGTCATCGATCCCGGCCACGGCGACGCCCTGCACCTGCTCGGGCTGGCGGCGCTGCAGCGCGGAGACGTCCCGGCGGCGGGGCGGCTGGTTAGCCGCGCTGTGCGCGTCAACGGCGAAGCGGCGATCTACCACAACACGAACGCGGAGATCGGGCGGACGCGCGGCGACCTCGGTTGGGCCGCGGCGTCCGCGCGACGGGCGGTGGCGCTGCATCCCGGCTACGCCGAGCCGCACATCAATCTTGCCAAGCTGCACCGCCAGCAGGGACGCCCGGCGCCGGCGCTCGCCTGCGGGAACCGCGCCATCCGTCTGGCGCCCGACCGGCTGGACGCGGCGCAGGCCGTGGCCGCCGCCGTCTTCGACCTGGGGCGCCTGGCGGCGGCGCGCGTGGCCTGGGCGCGCGTTCTGGCCTTGAAGCCCGACGACGCGGAGGCGTTCGATCACCTGGGACGACTGGCGCTGGCGCGGGGCGAGGTGGCGGCGGCGGCGATCCCCACGGCGCGCGACGTCCGGCTGCGCCCGACCGACGCGGAAGCGTGGCGCCGGCACGCCGACACCCTGATCAAGCGGCCAGACACCGGACGCGCCGTAGCCGCCTACCGGCGGGCCCTGGCGTTGCGCCCCGATTTCGCCGAGGCCTTCAACAACCTGGGCAGCGCGTTGATCGGCGCGCGCCGCTTTGCCGAGGCGAAGACGCCCTACCGGCGGGCGCTCGCCTTGCGGCCGGGCTATCCGGACCCCTGGAACAACCTGGGCAGCGCGCAATGGGAGATCGGCGACGGTGTGTCGGCCCGCGCGTCCTACCGGCGGGCGGTGGCGCTCCAGCCCGACCACCCCGACGCCTACGCCAACCTCGGCTACGTCCAGCGCAGCGACGCGCGATGCGCCGCCGACTACGCGCTTGCGGAGACGGCCTGCCAGCGGGCGCTGACGCTGGCCCCGGAGCACATGTCCGCGCGCAACAATCTGGGCATCACGCACCTTGACCTCGGCCGGCTGGCGGAGGCGGAGAGCGATTTCCGGTGCGTGCTGGCGCGCAGCCCGGAGAACGCCGACGGCCACTTCAACCTGTCCCTGGTGCTGCTGAAGGCCGGGCGCTGGGTGGAGGGGTGGGAGGAGTACGAGTGGCGCTGGCACACCGGCCAGCTTCCGCTGCCCAACCTCCGCCACCCGCTGTGGACCGGCGAGGATCTCGCCGGCCGGTCGATCCTGCTGCACGCCGAACAGGGGCACGGCGACACGCTGCACTTCGTGCGCTACGCCCCGCTGGTGGCATCCCGTGGCGCGCGCGTGGTCCTGGCCGTGCAGAAGGCGCTCAAGCGGCTGATGGTCGGCCTGCCCGGCGTGGCCGCCGTGTATGAGCTGAACGAGCCGATCCCGGACTTTGACCTGCATTGCCCGCTGCTCAGCCTGCCGCGCGCCTTCGCCACGACGGAGGATACGGTCCCGGCGGCGGTGCCCTACCTGCACGCCGACGATGCGGCGGTGGCGGCGTGGCGCACCCGCGTGGCCGCCGGGCGTAGCGACCCGCGCGGCGACGACGGCCGGCCGAAGGTCGGGCTGGTGTGGTCGGGCGACCCGCGCCGGCACACGCCGCGCGCCAACGCCACCGACCGGCGGCGAAGTCTGACGCTGGCCGCTTTCGCCCCCCTGGCAGCGGCGGGCGACGCCGTGACCTTCTACAACCTCCAGATGGGCGAGCCGGCGGAACAGCTCCGCGCGCCGCCGCCCGGCCTCGACCTCGTCGACCTCATGGGCGAAGTGGGCGACTTCGCGGACACTGCCGCGCTGATCATGAACCTCGATCTCGTGATCACCGTCGACACGTCGGTGGCGCATCTGGCGGGTGCACTTGGCAAGCCGGTGTGGGTGCTGTCCCGGTTCGACGGCTGCTGGCGTTGGCTGACCGGCCGCGACGACTCCCCGTGGTATCCGACCCTGCGGCTGTTCCGTCAGCCCAGTCCCGGCGACTGGACCAGCGTGGTCCACAACGTCGCCGAGCAATTGATGGTCTTCGCGACGTCGGCGCGCTGAGCGGAAGACGGCTACAGCTCGATCGCCCCTGGCAGCCCCTCCGCCAGCGTGTCGATGGCCGCACGGACCCGCAGCGGAAGCTGCGGGGACTGCGGCCAGACGGCGTGGGTGGGGAAGACGGTCGCCGGGACATCCTTCAGAACGGGAACGAGTTGGCCCGACCGCACCCGGTCGCGAACCAGCCAGCATGGCAGCCAGGCAAGGCCCATTCCGGCCACGGCCGCATCGGCGATGGCCTCCAGATCGTCGAACCGCAAGCGCGCACGCGGCAGGATCTCGATGTCGGCGGCACCGGGCACCGGGAAGCACCAGGGCTTCACCCGCCCGGATCGCGCATAGGCGATCGCGTCATGGTGCGGAATCTCCTCCAGGCTGTGCGGCGCGCCGTGGGCCTCGAGATAGCCGGGTGCCGCGCAGACCACCATGCGCTGCTGCCCGATCCGCTTGGCCATCAGCCCCGGCCAGTCGCCGAGCGGGCCATTGCGGATGGCAAGATCGTAGCCGTCCTCCAGCAGATCGACCAACCGGTCGCTGAAGCCGATGTCCAGTTCCAGCCGCGGATGCCGGCGGGCGAGCGCGGCCAGGATCGGAACCACGCAGCGGCGGCCGAACAGCACCGGCACCGCGACCCTCAGGCGGCCCGACACCTCCCGCCGGCCGCGTTCCAGCATCGCTTCCCCGGCCCGGATCTCCTCCAGCGCCCGCAGGCAATGCTCGTAGAAGACCTGACCGTCCTCCGTCAGGCTCTGGCTGCGGGTCGTGCGGTGGAAGAGGCGCGCGCCCAGGCTGGCTTCCAGCCGCGCCACCGTCTTGCCGACCGCTGAGCGGGAGAGGTTGAGGCGGGCCGCGGCGGCGGAAAAGCCACCGGCCTCAACGGCTTCGACGAAGACGGACAGGCCGGTCAGGCGTTCGGTCATGGCGGTCTTTGTAGAATTGCAGGCGACAATCCTTGGAGCATATACCGCCACTGCCGCCCTAATGGCAACGCTAGTCTCCCTTTCGAAGCACGAGGCAACCACGCCTTCAAGAGGAGACAATGCCATGGGAACGACGATGCGGCGCTGGACGATGGATGCGATCGGGCGCGACCACCTGAGGTTCGACACGGCGCCGATCCCCGCCCCCGGCGCCGGGGAGGTCCTGGTCAGGGTGTCGGCGGTGTCGTTGAACTACCGCGACAAGCTGGTCATCGACGGCGTGATGCAGCCGCCGATCACCTTCCCCTTTTCCCCCGCGTCGGACATGGCGGGGGTGGTCGCGGCGGTCGGCGCCGGCGTCTCCCGCTTCAAGCCGGGTGACCGGGTCATCAGCACCTTCGTCCCCGGATGGGCCGACGGGCTGCCCGGCGGCAACGCGCGGCTCCCGCCCTACCAGACGCTGGGCGGCACCCATCCCGGCGTGCTGGCCGAGTACGTCGCCTTTCCGGCGGACTGGTTCACGGCCGCCCCCGCGACGCTGGACGACGCGCAGGCCAGCACCCTGCCCGTCGCCGGCCTGACCGCCTGGCAAGCGCTCGTCGAACTGGGGGGCGTGAAGGCGGGGGAAACCGTGTTGGTGCACGGGACCGGCGGCGTCTCCCTGTTCGGGTTGCAGATCGCCAAGGCGCATGGCGCGCAGGTCATCGTCACCTCGCGCAACGCCGACAAGCTGGCCCGCGCCATGGCGCTGGGCGCGGATCATGGGATCCACAACGGCACGTCCGACTGGGTCGCGGAGGTCTATCGGCTGACCGGCGACCGCGGCGCCGACCATGTTCTGGAGGTTGTCGGCGGCACGAACCTCGCCCGCTCCCTCGATGCCGTGGCGGTGCGCGGGCGCGTGTCCGTCATCGGCGTCCTCGATGGGTGGGAACTCTCCGCTCCGGTCGGGCCGGTGCTGCTGAAATTGGCCACCATCCAGGGCATCCTGGTCGGCCACCGCCGCGCGCAGGAGGATCTGGTGCGGGCGGTCGACCGCGTCGGGCTGAAGCCGGTGATCGACCGCCGTTACGGCTTCGCCGATCTTCCCGCCGCGCTCGCCCACCTCGACCGCGGCGCGTTCGGCAAGATCGTGATCGAGGTGGCATAGCCAGCCTCGAAAGCGGACTTCGCGGCCCGCCTAGATCCGCTCAAGCAGCGTTGCCAAGCCCAGGCCGCCGCCGATGCCCAGCGTGGCCAGCCCGCGCCGGGCAGCGGCGTCCGGGGCGGTCATCTCGCTGAACAGGCGGGTGACCAGGATCGCACCCGACGCGCCGTAGGGATGGCCGAGCGCCAGCGCGCCGCCGCCGACGCTCACCCGCTCCTCGGCGATGCCCAGCGTGTCGAGGCAGGCCAGCACCTGCGACGCGAACGCCTCGTTGAACTCGACGAGGTCGACGGCGTCCAGGTGCAGCGCCGGGTTGCGGGCCAGCAGCCGGCGCACCGCCGGCACCGGCCCGGTGCCCAGCAGGTTGGGATCGACGCCGGCCGCCGTGGAATCCACCACCAGCAGGCCCGCCGACAGGCCGAGTTGGCGGAAGCGCCGCTCCGACACCACGGCGACGACCGCCGCCCCGTCGTTGACCGGGCAGGCGTTACCGGCCGTCACCGTGCCGCCCTCCACGAACACCGGCTTGAGCCGCGCGAGCTTCTCCGGCGATGTGTCGGCGCGCGGGCACTCGTCGTGCTCCGCCATGCCGCCGCCGGGAAGGTCCAGCGGCACGATCTCCCGCGCGAAGCGGCCGGTGGCCTGCGACGCCACGGCCTTGTGATGGCTGTTCAGCGCATAGAGGTCCTGCCGTTCGCGAGTGATGCCGAACGCCCGCGCCACGTTTTCCGCCGCCACCCCCATCTCCGGGTCGCCCACTTCGTCGGGCGCCATGCGGGCGCGGTCGTAGAAGCGTGGTGTGCGGTACACGCCGGCGGGCTTGGCAATGCGCCATGGGGCGGTGCTCGTGCTCTCGACGCCGCCGGCCAGATAGACCTCGCCCGCCCCGGCCTCGATCAGGCGCGCGGCCTGGTTGATCGCCTCCAGGCCGGAGCCGCACTGGCGGTCCACGGTGACGCCCGGCACGTGCACCGGCAGCCCCGCCGCCAGCGCCGACAGCCGTGCCACGTTGCCGCCCGGCCCCACCGCGTTGCCGAGGATGACGTCGTCCACCTCCGCCGGATCCAGGCCGGCGTCGGCCAGGACGGCGCGGATCACCGGGGCGGCAAGCCGCTCCACGGCCATCTCGCGCAGGATGCCGCCGATGCGCCCCACGGGCGTGCGGCGTGCGGCGACGATGACGGCACGTTCGCGGCTCATGCCAGCTCCTCCAGGGACGTATCGCCGGCCAGCGCCCAGGCGCGCACCTGCGCGCGGGCGATCTTGCCGCTGCCGGTCAGCGGCATGTCGCGCGCGGCGAAGACGCGGCGCGGGCATTTGTACCCCTCCAGCCGGGTGTGGCACCACGCGCGCAGTTCGGCCGGGGAAGCCCGCTCCGCCCCGCGCCACCACAGCACGGCGGTGACGGCGTCGCCCCAGTACGGGTCGGGCAGGCCCAGCACCACCGCCTCCGCCACCAGGGGATGCGCGCGCAGGACCCCCTCCACCTCCGCCGGGTAGACGTTGAGGCCGCCGGAGATCAGCATGTCGCCTTCCCGCCCGATCAGCCGCAGCCAGCCGTGCTCGTCGATCCAGCCCCGGTCGCCGACGGTGGCCCAGCCGCCCTCCGCGCGGAAACCCACGCCGTCGGCTGGCCCGATGTAGCCGGCGCTGAGCATGCCGCTGCGCACCCACACCGCGCCGACCTCGCCGCGCGGCGCCGGGCGGCCGTCGGCGGTGCGGATCTCCAGTTCCACGCCGTGGAAGGCGCGGCCGACGCTGTCGAAGGGCACCCCCTCGCGCGAGGGGGCGACGCTGACGAAGCTGAGTTCGGAGGCGCCGTAGTATTCGAACACCCCGGCTTCCGGGAACGCCGAGGCCAGCCGCTCGTGCACCGCCGGGGCGAGCTTGGCGCCGGACGCGATGACGCGGCGCACGGCGGGCAGCCGCAGCCCGCGCCGCGTCGCCTCCTCCACCAGCGCCACCAGCATGGTCGGCACGGCGACCAGCGTGGTCAGGGCGTGTTCTTCCAGCGCGTCCAGCGCCGCGGCGGCGTCGAAGCGGGACAGCACGTGCACCACGGCCCCGGCCGCCAGCCCTTCCACCGCCGCGTAGAGACCCAGCCCGTGCACCAGCGGCCCCGGCACCAGGATGCCGTCGTCAGGGCCGATGGCGAACTCGGCGCGGCTGGCTTCCAGCGTGGCGACCCAGGAGGCTTGCGAACGGATGAAGGCCTTCGGCCGCCCCGTGGTGCCGGAGGTGAAGCCGATCAGGAACGGCGTCTCGGGGCCGACGCTGGCGAACGGTTCGCCGGCCGGCTGGGTGTCGCGCCATGCGCGGTAGGCGTCGGGATCGTCGAACAGGGCGGCCGGCTGAACGAGGCCCAGCGCCGCCTGCCGCTGCGCCGCACTCCACTTCGGGTCGAGCAGAGCCACGGTGCCGCCGGCCAGCACCGTGCCCAGGAAGATTTCCAGGAATTCCGCCCGGTTGCCGAGTTGCACGGCGACGCGCGGCGACGCGCCGGGAAGCGCCGCCACTCCGGCCGCCACACGCCGCGCCGCCTCCATCAGCGCGCCGTAAGTCAGCGCCTGCGCGCCGACGCGCAGGGCCGGCTTGTCCGGGCGGGCCAGCGCCGCCGCCACGAAGAGCGCGGCGAGCGGCGCCGGACTCGTCATCCCCGCACCGCGATGGCCGGGTAGGCGCGGCGCACCGTGGCGGCGACGAAGGCGGCGATGCCGGCCTTGATCAGGTCGCCCGGCACGAACGCCATGGAGGCCATGGCCGCCTTTTCGATCGGCATGCCGGCGACGATCGACAGCCAGGGAATGCCGCAGGCGTAGATCACGCCGATGCCGCCCAGCATGCAGGCTGCGAACTGGCCCAGCACGCCGCCCCGGCCGTGCAGCCGCTCCGTCAGCAGGCCGACCACGAAGGCACCGGGGATGAAGCCCAGCGCAAAGCCGCCGGTCGGCCCAAGGATGGCGCCCATGCCGCCGCGCCCGCCAGCCAGCAGCGGCAGCCCCGCCGCCACCAGCAGCACGAACAGCACCAGCGCCAGCCCGCCGCGCCTGGCGCCCAGAAGCGCGCCGGCCAGCATGACGCCCAGCGTTTGCGCCGTGATCGGCACGGGGATGAAGCCGAGCGGGATCGGCGGCAGCAGACCCAAGGCCGCCACGACGGCGGCGAACAGGGCGCAGTGGACGATGTCGCGGGTGCTCAGCATCGGGCTATGCTCTCCAAGTAAGACCGATCAGCCGGTCAGCACGATCTTGCCGATCCGGCCGGATGCCTCGGCGGCGCGCGCGGCGTCCGCCATCTCGGCGAGGTCGTACGCGCCGCCGACCGGCAACACAAGCGTGCCGGAGACGACGCGGTCGATGATCGCGCGGAAGGCCGCGCGCCATTCCGCCTGTGTGCAGGTTTCCGTCCATGGGCGCAACCAAAAGCTGCGCACCGCCACGCCGCGCGCCTTGGCGGCCGGCAGATCGACGGGCAGCAGCGCCCCCGACAGGAGCCCGTAGGACACCAGCGTGCCGCCCGGCTCCAGCAGGTCCACCAGCGCTTCGCCGGCCGCGCCGCCGATGGCGTCCAGCGCCGCCCGCGCGCCGCGCCCGTCCGTCAGCCCGTGCACGGCGGCGGCCACATCCTCCCGTCCGGCGTTCACCACTGCCGTGGCGCCCAGCATCAGCAGTTCGTCGGTGTAGGCGTCGCTGCGCGTCACCGCCAGCAGGCGCAGGTCCAGCTCGCGCGCGAGTTGCGCGGCGATCCGCCCGCAGGCCGAGCCGGCGGCGTTCACCACCACCACATCGCCGGGCCGCAGGCTCAGCTCGACAGTCAGCATGCGCAGGACGGAGATCGGGTTGATGTAGAGCTGCGTCGCCACCGCGTCCGGCACCTCCGCCGGGACATCGACGAGCCATTCGGCCGGCGCGGTGACCAGTTCCTGCCACGTGCCCGCCCCCTTCAGTGGCAGCACACGGTGCCCGACCATGCCGGCCGGTACGCCGGGACCCACGGCCACGACCGTGCCCACCGCCTCGAACCCCGGCACCAGCGGCAACCGGGTGTGGCGCGCGTAGACGCCGCGGACGGTGAGCAGGTCGGACGGGTTGACGGAGCGCGCGGCGGCACGCACGAGCACCTCACCGGGGGCGGGCGCCGGCTCCGCGACGTCGCGCAGCCGCAGCACCGCCGCCGGCTCGCCGAACCCCTCGCAGAGCACCGCCCGCATCGCCGCCCGCCTCCCTTTTGTGTACGGCCCTTTCAAGGCCAGACTTGGAAGGGCCTGTCAAGGGGCGGGCACGTTCGGCTTTCCATTGACGGAGGCAAGCAATTAATTGACAGTGTCAAACATCGTTTGTCCCGTTCGGAGGTCGGTTGTCATGTCGGATCAGGAGGCGGTGCAGAGGATCGAGGCGGTGCGCCGGTTCAGCCGGTTCTACACGCGCAAGGTCGGCGTTCTGCACGAAGGGCTGCTCGACAGCCCCTTCTCGCTCGCCGAGGCGCGGGTGATCTACGAGCTGGCGCACCACGAGCGCACCACCGCCAACGAGCTGAGCGAGGAGCTGGGCCTCGACCCCGGTTATCTCAGCCGCATCCTGCGCGGGTTCGAACAGCGCGGGCTGATCACCCGGCAGCCGTCGGAGACCGACGCGCGCCAGAACATCCTGACACTGACGCCGGAGGGGCTGGAGGCCTTCGCCGATCTCAACGCGCGCTCCCGCCAGGAGATCGGCGCCATGCTCGGCCGCCTGGGCACGGCCGATCAGGACCGCCTCGTCGCCGCGATGCGCACCATCGAGGAGCTGATGGGCGACCCGCCGCCGCGCCGCGCCCCCTACATCCTGCGCCCGCCGCGGCCGGGCGACATCGGCTGGGTGATCGAGCGGCACGGCGCGCTGTACGCCGAGGACTACGGCTGGGGCGCCGATTTCGAGGCGCTGGTGGCCGACGTGGCGGCGGACTTCCTGCGCACCTGCGACCCGGCGCGCGAGCGCTGCTGGATCGCCGAGATGGACGGGCAGAACGTCGGCTGCGTCTTCGTGGTGCGCAAGACGGACGACGTCGCCAAGCTGCGCCTGCTGATCGTCGAGCCGTCGGCGCGCGGCCACGGCATCGGCGCGCGCCTCGTGGACGAATGCCTGCGCTTCGCCAAACAGGCCGGCTACCGCCGCATGACGCTGTGGACCAACAGCATCCTGCTGCCCGCCCGGCGGATCTATGAGAAGGCCGGCTTCCAACTGGTGGCGTCGGAGCCGCACGACCACTTCGGCAAGGACCTTGTGGGCGAGACCTGGGAACGCGACCTGTGAGCGCGGCGCCGCCGCTGGCGGTGCTCGCCGCCGCCGCGGTGGGCGTGCAGGTGGGCGCCGCCATCGTCGCCAGCCGCTTCGTGCTGGACCAGACCGGCCCGGCGTCGCTGGCGCTGCTGCGCTACGCCATCGGCTTCCTGTGCCTGCTGCCGGCGGTGGTCGCCACGGGCGTGCCGCGCATCGACCGGCGCGATCTGCTGCCCATTGCCCTCCTGGGCACCGTGCAGTTCGGCGTGGTGATCGCGCTGCTGAACGTGGCGCTGCTGACGGTGCCGTCGGCGCGGGTGGCGCTGCTGTTCGCCACCTTCCCGCTGATGACGATGCTGCTGGCGGCCGCGCTGGGGCGGGAGGCGCTGTCCGTCCGCCGCACCGCCGGAGTCGCCCTCACCGTGGCCGGCGTCGCCCTTTCGGTGGGCGAAAAGGCGCTGGCGGCCGGTGCTGGTCCGGGCGAATGGCTGGGCACGTCCGCCGTCCTGGCCGCCGCCTTCAGCGGCGCGCTGTGCAGCGTCCTCTACCGCCCGTACCTGCGCAAGTACGAGGCACTGCCGGTGAGCGCCTTCGCCATGCTCGCCTCGGTCGGCGGACTGGCCGTGCTGGCGGCCGGCGAAGGCTTCTTCACCACGGCGCCCCGCTTCACGGGAACCGGCTGGGCGGTGGTGGCCTTCATCGGCGCCAGCAGTGGTGCCGGCTATTTCCTGTGGCTGTGGGCGCTGCGCCACGCCTCGCCGACGCGGGTGACGGTCTTCCTCGGCCTGAGCCCGATCACCGCCGCCGTCCTCGGCGCCGCCTTGCTGGGAGAGGCGGTGACCTGGGACCTTGCGGCGGCCATCGCCGTGCTCGCCGCCGGGCTGTGGCTGGCCTTGCGCGGGCGCTGAGCCCGAACCGGGAAGCCGAACCCCGTACCCTGACGAATTGCCATTTGACACCGATGGTCAAGCCACCCCATTGTTTTACCAACGGATAAAGCGCACGAGCCCCGCCGACAAGGGGCCGGCGCCGCAGGGACAGGGATATCGGGTTGGACAAGGCGTCACGGGACGTGATCGCCCGGCTCGTGGGATTCGACACGGTGTCGCGGCGGTCGAACATGGCCCTCATCGACTGGGTGAGGGACTATCTGGCGGAACATGGCGTGGCGGGGCGGATCGTCCCCAACGCCGACGGCAGCAAGGCGAACCTGTTCGCCACCATCGGCCCGATGGCGGAGGGCGGCGTGGTGCTGTCCGGCCACACGGACGTGGTGCCGGTGGAAGGACAGGCGTGGGACACCGATCCCTTCACGCTGGTTGAGCGCGACGGCCGCCTGTACGGCCGCGGCACCGCCGACATGAAGAGCTTCTCCGCCGTGGCGCTGGCGCTGGTGCCGGAGATGCTGGCGGCCGGGCTGAAGCGGCCGGTGCATCTGGCGCTGTCCTACGACGAGGAGATCGGCTGTCTCGGCGCCCCGGCGATGATCCGCCGCATCACGGCCGAGTTGCCGCGCGCAAGCGCCGTCATCGTCGGTGAACCGACCTCCATGCGCGTGGTGGTGGCGCACAAGGGATGTTACGTGCTGCGCACGGTGGTGACCGGGCACGAGGTGCACTCCGCCCATATGGACCGCGGCGTCAGCGCGGTGATGGCGGCGGCGCGGCTGGTCAATTTCATCGCCGAGATGGGCGCGCAGGCGGCGGCCGGCGCCGCCCCCGCCTCCCCCTTCGACCCGCCCTACACCACGCTGCACGTCGGCACCATCCAGGGCGGCACGGCGCAGAACATCACCGCGCGTCATTGCGAGTTCATGTGGGACATCCGCCCGGTCCCCGGCGACGACTGGGGGGACTATCACGACCGCTTCCAGGCGTTCTGCGACCGCGTGCGAACGGAGATGCGCCGGATCTCTCCGGACTGCGACATCCGCACCGACGTGCTGGCCGGCGCCCCCGGACTGGCGCCGGAGCCGGCCGGGGCGGCGGCGCAGCTCTGCCACGCGCTGACCGGGCGCAACGACACCGGCGTCGTCTCCTACGGCGCGGAAGCCGGACAGTTCCAGGAGGCCGGGCTGTCCACGGTGATGTGCGGCCCCGGTTCCATCGATCAGGCGCACCAGCCCAACGAGTACATCGACGTCGCCCAGGTCACCGCGTGCGAGCGGTTCCTGCGCGACCTCACGCGACGCCTCGCGGCGTAGAAGAACGGTTCCAAATCAACGACGGCCCGCAGGGCCGCAGCAGGGAGTACGGGAAACATGAAGATCGGGTCGCTTCTTCTCCATTCCGTGGCCGCCGCGGCTCTCGCGGCTCCGCTCCTGGCGTCGCCGGTGTCGGCCAAGACGCTGCGCTGGGCCTACCAGGGCGACGCCACGACCATGGATCCGCACGGCCTGAACGAGACGTTCACGCTGGGTTTCCAGGGCAACATCTACGAGCCGCTGGTCGGCTACGACGCCAAGCTGCAGCTCACCCCCATGCTGGCCGAGAAGTGGGAGAACCCGGAACCGACCAAGTGGATCTTCCACCTGCGCAAGGGCGTCAAGTTCCACAACGGCAACCCCTTCACCGCCGACGACGTGATCTTCTCGTGGAAGCGCGCGGCGACCGAAGGCTCGGACATGAAGGGCTACAGCGCCAAGGCGCAGGAGGTCCGCAAGATCGACGACCACACGGTGGAGGTGATCACCAAGACCCCCAACCCGATCCTGCCGCGCGAATGGGTCTTCCTCTACATCATGGACGAGGAGTGGTCGAAGCAGAACAACACGACCGAGGCGACCAACGTCAAAGGCTCCAACCAGGGCAACCACGCCAACCTGCACGCCAACGGCACCGGCCCCTTCGTTCTGACGGAACGGCAGCCGGACACCAAGACGGTGCTGAAGCGCAACCCCGACTATTGGGACAAGGGCATCAAGTCCAACGTGGACGAGGTGGTCTTCACCCCCGTGGCGCAGCCGGCCACCCGCGTGGCGGCACTGCTGTCGGGTGAACTGGACGTCATCCAGCCCGTGCCCGTGCAGGACTGGGACCGCCTGGACCAGGCGCCGGGCGTCAGCCCGCTGACCGGTGCCGAGGCGCGCGCCATCTTCGTCGGCATGGACCAAGCCCGTGACGAGCTGAAGTACTCCAACATCAAGGGCAAGAACCCCTTCAAGGACAAGCGCGTGCGCGAGGCGGTGGTGTCGGCCGTCAACCTCGACGCCATCAACAAGCAGATCATGCGCGGCTCCGCCGTTCCGCTCGGCTCCCTGGTGGCGCCGGAAATCAACGGCTACGACAAGTCCTACGGCGAGCCGTACAAGTACGACCCCGAGAAGTCGAAGAAGCTGCTGGCCGAGGCCGGCTACCCCAACGGCTTCGAAGTGACGATGGACTGCCCGAACGACCGCTACGTCAACGACGAGAAGGTGTGTCAGGCGGTGGCCGGCATGCTGGCCCGCGTCGGCATCAAGGTGAACCTGCTGGCGCAGACCAAGGGCAAGTACTTCGGCAAGGTGCTGGCCCAGGCCGGCTACGACACCAGCTTCTACATGCTGGGCTGGACGCCGAGTTCCATCGACAGCCACAACTCGCTGCTGAATCTCGCCGGCTGCCGCAACAAGGAGACGCAGTCCGGCCTGTTCAACCTGGGCGGCTACTGCAACCCGAAGGTCGACGAGCTGACCGCGAAGATCGGCAGCGAGACCGATCAGGCCAAGCGCAACGCCATGATCAAGGAGGCCTGGACCATCGTGAAGGACGACTTCGGCTACCTGCCGCTGCACGCGCAGCCGATGTCGTGGGGCGTCAAGGACGGCGTGAAGGTCGTGCAGCGCGCCGACGACGTGCTCGACCTGCGCTCGGCGGTGATGCCGTAACACTTGCCCCCACCCTCCCCATCGCTTTGCGATGGGTCCTACCCCCTCCCCTGCGAAGCGGGGGAGGGATGGGGTGGGGGCCCGCATGGGCGACTTTGAATGCTCACCTTCATCCTCCACCGCCTGCTGCAATCGGTGCTGGTGATCCTCGCCGTGGCGCTGATCGCGTTTGCGCTGTTCCGCTACGTCGGCGATCCGGTCAACGCCATGACCGGGCAGGACACCACGCTCCAGCAACGCGAGGAGCTGCGCGAGCGGCTCGGCCTCAACGACCCGTTCCTGGTGCAGTATGCGCGCTTCGTCGGCAACGCCGCGACGGGCGAATTCGGCATCTCCTACCGTCACCGCCGGCCCGTGAGCGAGTTGCTGGCCGAGCGGTTGCCGGCGACGCTGGAGCTGTCCATCGTTTCGATGGTGCTGGCCTTGGCGCTGGGCATCCCCATGGGCGTCTACACCGCGCTGCGGCCGAAGGGGGCGCTGTCGCGCGCCTTCATGTCGCTGTCGCTGGTGGGAGTGTCGCTGCCCACCTTTCTGATCGGCATCCTGCTGATCCTGCTGTTCGGCGTCATCCTGCGCTGGCTGCCCACCTTCGGCCGGGGCGAGGTGGTGGACCTCGGCGGCTGGACCACGGGGCTGCTCACCAAGTCCGGCCTGCAGTCGCTGATCCTGCCGGCCATCACGCTGGCGCTGTTCCAGATGACGCTGATCATGCGCCTCGTGCGCTCGGAGATGCTGGAGGTGCTGCGCACCGACTTCGTCAAGTTCTGCCATGCCCGCGGCCTGCCGAACCGGCTGGTGCACTTCCGCCACGCGCTGAAGAACACGCTGGTGCCGGTCATCACCATCACCGGGCTGCAGCTCGGCTCCATCATCGCCTTCGCCATCATCACGGAAAGCGTGTTCCAGTGGCCGGGCATGGGCCTGCTGTTCATCCAGGCCATCCACACGGTCGACATACCGGTGATGGCGGCCTACCTGTGCCTCGTCTCCTTCTTCTTCGTCGTCATCAACCTCGCGGTCGACCTGCTGTACTTCGCGGTCGATCCGCGCCTGCGCGTGCGGAGGGCCGGGGCATGATCGCGCTCAGCTCTTTCCGGCGGTCGCTGGACGACAGCGACGTCTGGCACAGCTTCAAGCGCTCGCCCACGGCGATGGTCTCGGCGGCGCTGACGCTCATCCTGATCGTGGGCGCGCTGTCGGCCCCTCTGGTGGCACCGCACAACCCCTTCGACCTCGCCTCGCTGGACATCATGAGCGCCAACTTGCCGCCGGTGTGGATGGAGGGCGGCGAGGCGCCCTTCCCGCTGGGCACCGACGACCAGGGGCGCGACATCCTGTCGGCCATCCTCTACGGCGCGCGGATCTCGCTGCTGGTGGGCTTCGCCTCGGTCCTGCTGGCGGTGCTGATCGGCGTGTCGCTGGGGCTGGTCAGCGGATACGCCGGAGGGCGGGTGGACGCGGCGATCATGCGCGTGGCCGACGTGCAGCTCTCCTTTCCCGCCATCCTCATCGCGCTTCTGGTCGACGGTGTCGCGCGCAGCGTGCTGCCGCGCGAGGCGCAGGAGAACATGGCGATCTACGTGCTGGTCTTCGCCATCGGCATTTCCAACTGGGTGCAGTACGCCCGCACCGTGCGCGGCGCCACCATGGTGGAGAGCCGCAAGGAATACGTGCAGGCGGCTCGCGTCATCGGCATCGGCCCGGCCGCCATCCTGCGCCGCCACATCCTGCCCAACGTGCTGGGGCCGGTGCTGGTGATCGCCACCATCAACCTGGCGCTGGCCATCATCACCGAGGCGACCTTGAGCTTCCTCGGCGTCGGCGTGCCGCCGACCACACCGTCGCTCGGCACCCTCATCCGCATCGGCAACGATTATCTGTTCTCCGGGCAATGGTGGATCTCGATCTTCCCCGGCATCGTGCTGGTTCTGCTGGTCCTGTCCGTCAACCTGCTGGGCGACTGGCTGCGCGACGCCCTCAACCCGAAGCTGAGATAAGGTGAGGGCATGGCGCTCCTCGACGTCGAGAACCTGACGGTCGAATTCCCCAGCCGCCGGGGCACGCACGTGGCGGTGAACGGCGTGACGCTCAGCGTCGGCCCCGGCGAGATCCTGGGCGTGGTCGGCGAATCCGGGGCCGGCAAGTCCACCATCGGCAACGCCGTCATCGGCCTGCTGGAGCCGCCCGGCCGCATCGGCGCCGGCGCCATCCGCCTGAAGGGCCAGCGCATCGACGACCTGGACGAGGCGGAGAAGCGCAAGCTGCGCGGCCGGCGCATCGGCATGATCTTCCAGGATCCCCTCACCTCGCTGGACCCGCTGCAGACGGTGGAGCAGCAGCTCGTCGAGACGATTCAACTCCACCTGCACGTGGACGTCGCCGCCGCCCGCCGCCGCGCGGCCGACCTGCTGCGCCAGGTCGGCATCCCGGAGCCGGAACTGCGCCTGAAGCACTACCCGCACCAGTTCTCCGGCGGCATGCGCCAGCGCGTCGTCATCGCGCTGGCACTCTGCGCCGAGCCCGAGGTGGTGGTGGCGGACGAGCCGACCACCGCGCTCGACGTCTCGATCCAGGCGCAGATCCTGGAGCTGCTGCGCCGCCTGTGCCGCGACCGCGAGGTCGGCATGATCATCATCACCCACGACATGGGCGTGATCGCCGAGATCACCGACCGTGTCGCCGTCATGTACCGCGGGCGGGTCGTGGAGGAAGGGCCGACGGCCAAGATCCTCGGCGACCCCGATCACCCCTACACCCGCGCGCTGATCGGCGCCGTGCCGCGCCCCGACGTGCGGCTGCACCGCTTCCCCTACGTCGACTACATCGAGGGCATCGCCACGCGGCCGGAGGCCATCAGCCTAAAGGACCACTGGCTGGGCAAATCGCGCGACTTCAAGCGCAAGCACGACGGCCCGCTGCTGGAGGTGCGCGATCTCGGCATCCGCTTCCCGCTGAACAGCGCGTGGCTGCCGCGCAACCGCCGCTGGCTGGACGCGGTGAAGGGCGTGAGCTTCGCCATCGCCGAGGGCGAGACCTTCGGGCTGGTGGGTGAGAGCGGCAGCGGCAAGTCCACCGTGACCCGGCTGGTGACCGGACTGTACCGCCCCTCGTCGGGCAAGATCCTGTTCGACGGCGTCGACCTGACGGCGTTGAAGCGCGACCGCGACCTGAACCCGTTCCGCCGGCAGATCCAGATGGTCTTCCAGGACCCGTACTCGTCGCTGAACCCGCGCATGCGCGTGCTGGACATCGTGGCCGAGCCCATCCGCTTCCACAAACTGGCCGGCAGCCGGGCGGAGGTGGGGACGATCGTCCGCGACCTGCTGGATCACGTCGGCTTGGGGGCGAAGGCGGCGGAGAAGTACCCGCACGAGTTCTCCGGCGGCCAGCGTCAGCGCATCTGCATCGCGCGCGCCCTCGCCACCCGCCCGCGCTTTCTCATCTGCGACGAGCCGACCTCGGCGCTCGACGTGTCGATCCAGGCGCAGATCCTCAACCTGCTGAAGGACCTGCAGGATGAGTTGCGGCTGACCATGCTGTTCATCAGCCACGACCTGCCGGTGATCCGCCAGATGTGCGACCGCGTCGGCGTCATGCGGAACGGCCAGCTTCTTGAGGTGGCCGAGACGGAAACCCTCTTCAAAGCGCCGCAGCACCCCTACACGCGCGAGCTGTTGTCGTTGATGCCCAGCTATTCCGGCCTGTCCCACAAGGGCCTGGACGTGGAAGAGGACCGGGTGGCGGGGTAGCGGGCCATACAGGACGGAGAACCACATGCTGTTCCGCGGAGGGCTGGTCTTCGACGGGCGCGGCGCGCTGCGGGAAAACCATGGCGTGTTGCTGGACGGCGCCCGGATCAAGCGCGTGGCGCCGCTGGCGGAGTTCGCCGGCTGGACGGGTGCCATCACCGACACCACCGGCTGCACGTTGATGCCCGGCCTGATCGATTGCCATGTCCACCTCTGCTACACCGGCAGCCCGGACCCACGCGGCACGATGCAGAAGATGTCGCCGGCCCAGCTTGTCCTCACCATCCTGGCGAACGCGCAGATCTCGCTGCGCAGCGGGATCGTCGCGGTGCGCGACTGCGGCGGCAAGGACCACCTGGAATTCGCCGTGCGCGACGCCATCGAGACCGGCGTCTTCCCCGGCGCCACCATCCGCGCGGCGGGCAAGATGATCTGCATGACCGGCGGCCACGGCAACCACATCGCCCGCGTCGCCGACGGCGTGGACGACGTGGTCAAGGCGGTGCGCGAGCAGGTGCACGCCGGCTGCGACCTCGTCAAGCTGATGGCGACCGGCGGCGTCATGACCCCCGGCGTCGACCCGCAGGACGCCCACTACACGGCCGAGGAGATGACGGCGGGCGTACACGAGGCCAAGCGCTTCCGCCGCAAGACGGCCAGCCACGCGCAGGGCACCCAGGGCATCCTCAACGCCGTGCGCGCGGGCATCGACAGCATCGAGCACGGCATCTTCATGGACGACCAGTGCCTGGAGGAGATGCTCGCGGCGGGAACCTTCCTGGTGCCGACCATCGCCGCCGTGAAGAACATCCTGGAGCACGCCGACCAGGGCATCCCCGCCTACGTCGTCGACAAGGCCCGCAGCGTCGCCGAGCGGCACCAGGCGTCCTTCCGCATGTACCAGAAGGCCGGCGGACGCATCGCGCTGGGCACCGACGCCGGCACGCCGTTCAACACCCACGGCGCCAACGCGCGCGAGCTGGCCTACATGGTGGAATGGGGCATGACGCCCCTGGAGGCACTGGTCGCCGGCACCAGCCGGGGGGCGGAGCTGATGGGCCTGGATCACCGCATCGGCACGCTGGCCGAGGGGATGATGGCCGACCTTCTGCTGGTGCGCGGCAACCCGGTGGCCGCCATCGAGGCCGCCGCCGACCGCGCGAACCACGTGGAGGTCTACAAGGCCGGACTGCCGATGATGGAGAAGCTGAAGCCCTGAAAGCGTTGGGTTTTCGCCTTCGGCTCAACCCAACCTACAACGCGCCCGTAGGTTGGGTTGAGCGCAGCGAAAACCCGACGTCGGAACTTCACATCTCGCTGTACGACCCGTTGCGCCAGACGTAGAGCGAATAGGCCGGGTCCTTGACGTCGCCCTTGGCATCGAAGGCCAGCGGACCCAGCACCGTGTCGACCGGCTGGCCGGTCTTCAGCGCCTTGGCGATGCCCACCGGCTTCAGGCTCCTGGCGCGTTCCGCACCGGCGGCGATGGTCTGCACGCCGGCCGTGCTGAACAGGGTGAAGCCTTCCGGGTCGAAGCCCTGTGCCCTGAACGTCGCCACCATGTCCTTGGCCGCCGGGCTGTTGCGCGGTTCCTTGGGGAAGCTCATCATCGTGCCCTCGCCGGACGGGCCGGCGATCTTCCAGAAGTCGGGGTTGGCCATGCTGTCGCCGGTCATCAGCGTGGCGTTCAGCCCCTGCTCGCGCGACTGGCGAATCAGCAGCCCGGCCTCGGCCAGATAGCCGCCGAGGTAGATCAGGTCGACCTTCTCCTGCTTCAGCTTGGTGACGACGGCGGAGAAGTCCTTCTCCCCGGCGGTGATCGATTCGTTCAGCACCTCCTGCAGACCGCCGGCGTTCATCGCCTTCTTCACCTCGTCGGCGAGGCCCTTGCCGTAGGCCGACTTGTCGTGCAGCACGGCGATGCGCTTACCCTTGTAGTTCTCGGCCAGCCACTTGCCGACGAAGGTGCCCTGGGCGTCGTCGCGCCCGTAGGTGCGCATGATGGTGGTCCAGCCCTTCTTCGCCGCCTCGTCCGTGAAGGTGGGATTCGAGGAGGCCGGGCTGATCATGAACACCTCGTTCTCGCCGTACACCGCCGCCGCCGGAATGGACGAGCCGGAGCAGGCGTGCCCGACCACGTACTGCACGCCCTTCGACACGAGCTGGTTGGCGACCGCCACCGCCTGTTTGGGGTCGCAGGCATCGTCGCCCACCTCCATCTTCAGCGTCTTGCCAAGCATGCCGCCCCTGGCGTTGACCGCGTCGATGCCGGCCTGCACGCCACGCTTCATCTGCTCCCCGATCGCCGCGTTGGGGCCGGTCATCGGGCCGACGACGGCGATCGTGATGTCCTGCGCCTGGAGCGGACCCGCCGCCAGCAGCGCCAGCGCCGCCGCGCCGAGAAACGCTTTCCGGTTCATGCCACCCTCCCGTTTTTTGCTATGACCATACAGGAGAGCATGGAACCGCCGGTTCCGCAGCGTCAAGGTGCCAGGGCGAGGGGAAGCATGGCGAGGAAGGCCGATACGGCACCGGACAAGCGCGAGACGGGCGCGCGCCTCGGCCGCGCCGATTGGGTCGCCGCCGCGCGCCGGGCATTGGTGGACGGCGGCGTGGCCGAGGTGAAGGTGGACCGGCTGGCGACCCGCCTGCGCGTCACGCGCGGCAGCTTCTACTGGCACTTCAAGAGCCGGGCCGAGTTGCTGGATGCGCTGCTGGAGGACTGGCGGCACGCCAATGTGGAGCCGTTCCTGAGCGTCCTCGACGGCGAGGGCGAACCGGTGCTGCGCCTGAAGCGCTTCTTCGGCGTCTGGCTGAACGGCGCCGCCTTCGACCCGGCGCTCGATTCCGCCATGCGCGACTGGGCGCGCACATCCAGGCCGGTGGCGCGCCTGGTGCGCGAGGCCGACGCCGCGCGCACCGACGTGCTGCGCCGCATCTTCGCCGCCATGGGCTACCCGGAACCGGAGGCCGAGGTGCGTGCGCGCGTCGCCTACTACCATCAGGTCGGCTACTACGCGCTGGGCATCGTCGAGAGCCGGCAACTGCGCGAAGCGCTGTTTCCTCTGTACTTCAAGGTGCTCGCCGGGCACGACGTGCCGGAGGGGTGACCTTCATTGCCCTCTCCCAGCCCCGCTGGGGGAGGGAGGGAGCGATTACGCCAACCCGCCCGCGAACCGCACGATCCGCTTGCCCGCCTCCTCCAACACCGCATCGGGCGCGGTGAGCGAGATGCGCAGGTGCCCGGCGGCGCTCGGGCCGAAGCCGTCGGCGGGCAGGACGGCGACACCCTCCGCCTCCAGCAGCCGCTCGGCGAACGCGTCCGACGTCAGCCCCGTGGCGCGGATGTCGAGCAGCACGAACATGCCGCCCTCCGGCATCGCCGTCCGGCAGCGCGGTGTGTCGCGCAGGATGCCGCTGAGCAGCGCCGCGCGGCGCCGGTAGTCGGCGCGCATGGCGGCGACCTCCGGCGGGGCGGCGGTCAGCGCCGCGAGCGCGCCGTCCTGGATGAACGGGGGGCCGCCGTACAGCATGCACAGCAGCAGGTTGAACAGGTGTCCGGCCAGCGGCGGCGGCCCGACGATCCAGCCGAAGCGCAGCCCAGGAGCGGCGTGCGACTTGGACAGGCTGGAGACCACCACCGTGCGCTCCGCCATGCCCGGCAGCGACCACGGGCTGGTGTGCCCGCCATCGAAGGCCAGTTCCGCGTACACCTCGTCGGACAGCACCCACAGGTCGTGGCGGCGCGCCAGTTCGGCCACCGCCTCCACCTCGGCGCGGGTCATCACGGCGCCGGTCGGGTTGTGGGGCGTGTTGATCCACAGCACGCGCGTGCGCGGCGTGATCGCCGCCGCCAGCGTGTCCAGGTCCAGGTGGAAGGCGCGGTCGGCCGGCAACGGCACGTTGACGAGGCGGGCCGCCGTCGCGCCCACCACCGCCTCGTAGGTCGCGTACATCGGCTCCGGCACCACGACCTCGTCGTCCGGACCGGCGAGGCATTGCAGCGCGCAGTACAGGCCGGCCTGAGCGCCGGGCACCAGCACGACGTTGTCGGCCGTGCACGGCATCCCCGTGCGCGCGGCGTGCCGGGCAGCCACGGCGGCGCGCACCTCGGGATAGCCGACGATCGGCGAATAGCCGGTGCGGCCACGCCGCAGCGCGTCCACCGTCGCGTCGATCAGCACGGACGGCGGCGGCTGGTCCGGGTCGCCGACGGTCAGCAGGATGACGTCACGGCCCGATTCCCGCTGCCGCGCCGCCTCCCAATGGATGCGCCACGCCCCGGCCCCCTTGCCGGCCACACGATCCACGAGCGGTGAGAAGCGCACGGCACACCTCCAATTTCGATAGCCATTAGCCTTTAGCCCCCTCCCCACTCCACCGCAAGCCATACATTACCGCATACGTCACCATACAGTCCTGTATTGAAACGCCCCGCGCCCCGCGCTACCGTCGCATTCCAGGATCCGGGGCCATTCGTGCAGACTGGGGGTGCGGCCGTGAGCGCAGACCGCTATTCGCTGTTCGCCCTGCTGCGCCAGGGTCTGAGGGGGCACACGGGCTGGGCGCCGGCCTGGCGCGAGCCGGAGCCGCAGCCGCATTATGACGTGGTCATCGTCGGCGGTGGCGGGCATGGGCTCGCCACCGCCTACTATCTGGCGAAGGAGCACGGATTCTCCCGCGTGGCGGTGCTGGAGAAGGGATGGCTGGGCGGCGGCAACACCGGGCGCAACACACAGATCGTCCGCTCCAACTACCTGTATCCGGAGAGTGCGGCCTTCTACGAGCTGTCGCTGAAGCTCTACGAGGGGCTCTCCCAGGACCTGAACTTCAACGTCATGCTCAGCCAGCGCGGCATCGTCACGCTGGCGCACAGCCGGCACGATTTGGATGCCGTGGCGCGCTGGGCCAACGCCATGGTGGTCAACGGCATCGACGCGGAGATCCTGACGCGCGATCAGGTGCGCGCGCTGCTGCCGGCGATGAACTGGGGCCCGGACGCGCGCTACCCCGTGCTGGGCGGTTTCATCCAGCGCCGCGCCGGCATGGCCCGCCACGACGCGGTGGCCTGGGGGTTCGCCCGCGCCGCCGATCGGCGGGGCGTCGACGTCATCCAGAACTGCGAGGTCACCGGATTCCGCATCGAAAACGGGCGGGTGACGGGGGTGGACACCACGCGCGGCCATATCGGCGCCGGCAAGGTCGGGCTGGCGGTCGCCGGGCATTCCGGCGTGCTGGCGGGCATGGCGGGGTTCCGCCTTCCGATCACCAGCTATGCCCTGCAGGCCATGGTGTCGGAGCCGGTGAAGCCGGTGCTGGACACCGTCGTCCTCTCCCCCTCCACCGGCGTCTACGTCAGCCAGTCGCCAAAGGGAGAAGTGGTGGTGGGCGGTGCGCTCGACCTGTTCCCGAGCTACGCCCAGCGCGGCAGCTACCGCACGACGGAGGACGTGGTGGCCGGCTTCTGCGAAATGTTCCCCAGCCTGCGCCGCTTGCGCATGATGCGGCAGTGGGCGGGCATCACCGACGTGGCGCACGACAGCAGCCCGATCATCGGCCCGGCGCCGGTCGAGGGCATGTACCTGAACTGCGGCTGGGGCACCGGCGGGTTCAAGGCGATCCCGGCGGGCGGCTTCACCTTCGCGCACCTGCTGGCGACCGGCCGACCGCACCCGCTGACCGAGACCTTCGGCCTGGACCGCTTCACCACCGGCCGTATGATCGACGAGGCCGCGGCGGCCGGCATCGCGCACTGATGAGGGAGCCCGCGATATGATGCAGATCCCCTGCCCCTGGTGCGGCCCGCGCGACGAGGCCGAGTTCGTCTGCGGCGGCCAGACCCACATCGCCCGCCCGCCGCTCGATTCCACGGATGCCGAGTGGGGCCGCTACCTGTTCGTGCGCGACAACCCCAAGGGCCTGCATCACGAGCGCTGGCTGCACCGCATGGGCTGCCAGCAGTGGTTCAACGTGGCGCGCGACACCGTCACCCACGAGATCAAGGCGGTCTATCGCATGACCGACCCCAGGCCGGAGGTCGCGACATGATCCCGGCCTTCCGCCGCCTGCCCGCGGGCGGGCGCATCGATCGCGCCGACGCGCTGAACTTCACCTTCGACGGCCGGCCCTTCGGCGGCTTCGCGGGCGACACGCTGGCCTCGGCGCTGCTGGCGAGCGGGGTGCGGACGGTGGGTCGCAGCTTCAAGCTGCATCGCCCACGCGGTGTCTTCACCGCCGGGGTGGAGGAGCCGAACGCGATCGTCACGGTTGGGCGCGGCGCGCACGCCGAACCGAACCTGAAGGCGACGCTGGTCGAGCTGTACCACGGCCTGGACGCGGCCAGCGTCAACGCGTGGCCGTCGGTGGAATTCGACCTGACCGGCATCGCCGGGGCGCTGTTCGGCCGCTTCCTGCCCGGCGGCTTCTACTACAAGACGTTCATGCGCCCGCGCTGGGGCACGTGGGAGCCGTTCGTGCGCCGCGCCGCCGGCCTGGGCACCGCGCCGGCCGAACCGGATCCGGAAAGCTACGACCACATGCACGCGCACTGCGACGTGCTGGTGGTGGGCGGTGGCCCGGCCGGGCTGGCGGCAACGCTGGCCGCCGGGCGGGCCGGGGCACGGGTGATCCTGGCCGACCTGGACCGGGAGTTCGGTGGCTCGCTCCTGTGGGAAGCGGCGGAGATCGACGGGGGGGACGGAATGGCGTGGGTGGCGCGGGCGCTTGCCGAACTGGCGGCCCTGCCCGACGTCACGCTGTTGCCGCGCACCACCGTGTTCGGCGCCTATGACCACGGCTTCTTCGCCGCCGCCGAACGGCTGCAGGACCATCTGCCCCCCGGCGTTCGACATGGTCCGCGCCAGCGCCTGTGGAAGATCCGCGCGCGCCGGGCCGTGTTTGCCCAAGGCGCCATCGAGCGGCCGGTGGCCTTCACCGACAACGACCGCCCGGGCGTGATGCTGGCCGGCGCCGTACGGACCTACGCCAACCGCTTCGCCGTGGCACCGGCCGGACGCGTCGTGGTGTTCACCGGCAACGACAGTGGCTACGCGACGGCGCTCGACCTCGCCGGTTGCGGGGTCACGGTATCCGCCATCGTCGACGCCCGCCCGGATCCCACCGGGCCGCTGGTGAAGCAGGCGCGCCGGCTGGGGCTGCGCGTGTTGCCCGGCACCGTGGTGACGGCGACGCGCGGCCGGGGCTGGATCGGTTCGATCGAGGTGGCGCCTGTGTCCGGCCATGGGCCGGCGGAGTTCCTGGCCTGCGACCTGCTGGCCGTGTCCGGCGGCTGGACGCCGACCGTGCATTTGTGGGCGCAGAGCGGCGGCAAACTGGACTGGAGCGATGACGCCGTCGCCTTCCTGCCCGGCGCCGGCCCCGCGTCCATCGTCGTGGCCGGCGCCGCCGCCGGCCGGCCTTCGACCGCCGAGGCGCTGGCGAGCGGCTTCGCGGCCGGGACGCATGCCGCCGAAGCGGCCGGGCTGACCGGCCCGGCTGGCGAGCCGCCGCGGGCCGCCGCCCAAGGCCACGGCCGTCCGGCGGTACTCTGGCAGGTGCCGGGTCCGGGCAAGGCGTGGGTGGACCTGCAGAACGACGTCACCACCGCCGACATCGCGCTCGCGGCGCGCGAGAACTACCGTTCGGTCGAGCATCTGAAACGCTACACGACGCTCGGCATGGCGGTGGACCAGGGCAAGACGTCGAACGTGATCGCGCTGGCGCTGATGGGCCTGCAGACCGGGCACGAGCCGGCTGAGGTCGGCACGACGCGCTACCGCCCGCCCTTCGATCCGGTCAGCTTCGGCGCCATCGCCGGGACGGCGCGCGGCGATCTGTACCGTCCCCGCCTGCGCTTGCCGGCCGAAGCGGTGCACGTGGAACTGGGCGCCCACTTCGCGGACTTCGGCCCCTGGTGGCGGCCGGAGTTCTACCCGCAGCCCGGTGAATCCGCCGAACAGGCCATCCGCCGCGAAGTGCTGGCGACGCGGCAGGGCGTGTCCGTCCTCGACGCCTCTCCCCTCGGCAAGATCGAGGTGAGCGGGCGCGACGCCGCCCGGTTCCTCGACCGCATGGTCGTGCAGACGGTCTCCACCATTCCCGTGGGCCGGACGCGCTACGTGGTGATGGTCAGCGAGCACGGCGTCGTCATCGATGACGGCGTCGTCACCCGCATCGCCGACGACCGCTTCCTGGTCGGCACCACCAGCGGCATGGCCGCCCGCGTGCCCCTGATCTTCGAGGAATGGCTGCAGTGCGAGTGGCCGGACCTGGACGTCTGGGTGGTGCCGGTGACCGAGCAGTGGGCGGTGATGACGTTGGCCGGGCCAAAGGCGCGGGACGTGCTGCGCGCGCTTGGCACGGACATCGATCCGGCGCCGGACGCTTTCCCGCATCTGGCGTTCCGCGAGGGCGCCGTGGCCGGCCTGCCGGCCCGCGTGGCGCGCGTCAGCTTCACCGGCGAACTGAGCTACGAGATCTCCGTCCCCGCCCGCCACGCCGAGGCCTTCCTGCGCCGCATCATGGAGGCCGGGGCGCCGTACGGCATCACACCGATCGGCATCGAATCGCTCCTGGTGCTGCGGCTGGAAAAGGGCTTCATCCACGTGGGCGTGGACACCGACGGCACCACGCTGCCCGACGACATCGGCATGGCCAGGGGCGTGGCGAAGAAGGCCAGCGACTTCATGGGCCGGCGCTCGCTCTCGCGCCCGGCGGCGGTCGATCCCGACCGCTTCCAGCTCGTTGGCCTGCTGTCCACCGACGGTCGCACGGTTCTGCCGGTGGGCGGGCAGATCCTGGGCGCGCAAGACAGCGACGGCCACGTGACGTCCAGCGTGCTCAGTCCGACGCTCGGCCACCCAGTGGCGCTCGCCATGCTGCGCGCCGGACGGGCGCGGATGGGGGAGATCGTCACGATCATGGCCGGTGGCCTGCGCCTTCGGGCCACCGTGGCGCCGCCCGCCTTCCACGACCCGCAGGGGGAGCGACTCCATGCCTGACGCCGTTTCGCTGCTGCCGCTGTCCGGCAAGATCAACCTGCGCGGCCGGCCGGACGATTCCGCCTTCCTGCACGCCGTGGCCGGTGTCCTAGGCGCCGCGCCGCCGGTCGAGCCGAACATGGCGGTGCCCGGACCCGCCAGCATCTTGTGGCTGCAGCCGACGTCCTGGCTGGTGGTGGCGCCGCTGGATGGCATCGAGGACCTCGCGTCCCGCCTGCGCGCGGCGGTGGGGGCGGCGGGCACGGCGGTGGACGTCAGCGACACCCGCCTGACCTACGAAATCACCGGGCCGGATGCCGTGCGGCTGCTCGCCAGGGGCTGTTCGCTCGATCTGCATCCGCGCGTCTTCCCGGCCGGCCGCTCGGCCCAGTGCGCCTTCGCGCAGTTGCACGCGCTGCTGGTCAAGGTTGACGAGTCGCCGACGTTCCACCTCTTCATCCCGCGCGGCGCGCAGCGCCATGTCGAGAATTGGTTTGCCGCGACACACCAATAAGATGTTCCCCGATCCGGGGGAGCGTGCGAACATAACCCCGGCGGAGCAGCACGGGACGCAGGTGACATGGTCCGGATCCGGTGCGTGGTGGTGGCGGTCGGGCTCGTGTGTGGCGTGCTGTGGTCCGGGTGGACGGGCGCGGCGGACCTGCCGGAAACGCGGCTGCGCGTGGTCGGCGGCCTTGCCGGGGTGAACCAGTTCACCCGGCACGAGCTGCCGTTCTGGACCAAGCGCATCAAGGAACGCTCCAACGGGCGCATCACCGCCGAGGTGCTGCCCTTCGACCAGGGCGGTCTGCGGGGGCAGGAAATGCCGCGCCTGCTCAGCCTCGGCGTTGTTCCCTTCGGCACCATGATCCTCAGCCTCGCCACGGAGGATCCTGAACTGGCGGCGGCCGACCTGCCGCTGCTCAACCCCGATTTCGCCGCGCTGCGCCGCTCCGTGGGCGCCTATCGCCCGGTGATCCGGCGCCTTCTGCGCGAGCGGTACGACCTGGAACTGCTGGCGGTCTACGCCTATCCCGCGCAGGTCCTGTACTGCCGTGGCGCCTTCCACGGACTGGGCGACCTGAAGGGACGGCGGATCCGCACCTCCGGCGTGGCGCAGGCGGAACTGGTGGAGGCGCTGGGCGCCATTCCCGTGGTCACCCCCTTTGCCGAGATCGTCGGCGCCGTGCAGCGCGACGTGGTCGACTGCGCGATCACCGGCACCATGTCCGGCAACGGCATCGGCCTGCACGAGGAGACCACGCACGTGCACGAGCTTGCGGTCACCTGGGGCCTGTCGGTCTTCGTGGCGAATGGCGGCGCCTGGGCGGCCCTGCCGGCGCCCGTACGCGACTTCCTGCTGCCGCAGATCGCCGGCCTGGAGGCAGAGATCTGGGATTCGGCGGAGCGCGACACCGGCGAGGGCCTCGCCTGCAACGCCGGGGAGCGGGGCTGCGCCTCGGGCCGGCGGGGCCGCATGGTGCGCGTGCCGGTGTCGGCCGAGGACGCGGCGCGGGCGCGGGCGCTGATCGCCGACGTGGTCCTGCCCGGCTGGCTGGGGCGCTGCGGCGATGGCTGCGCGGCGGTGTGGAACGCCAGCCTGGGGCCGCTGCTCTCCATCCCCGCCCCCGTGCCCCCTGCCGGGCCGGGCTGACCATGCGCCGCGCCACCCACCGGCCCACCGCCTCCGCCCTGCTGGTCGTCGCCGGCGTGCTTGCCGCGCAGGCGTGCGGGACGTGGCTGCTCATCGAGCGCGAGCGCGGACACGCGCTGGCCGACGCCGGCCGGATGGTGGTGCGCAGCCTGGCCGGGGCGACCGCCAACATCAACCGCGGCCTGCTGCAGACCGACGCGCTGCTGTCCGGCCTGGAATCCCTGGTTTCAGTGCCGCGCGCGGGCGAGCCGGAGCGCGCGGCCGCCACCGGCCGCAGCCTGCGCGCGCTGGCGGACCAGAGCTTCCTGGTGCGCGACCTGATGGTGATGGCGCCGGACGGGCGCGTGCTGGCCGCCGGCCTGGACGCCACGCGCCGCCGCCCGCCACGCCTGCACGACAGCCTTGTCCCGGCGCACGGCAAGGGGCAGCCGGGCGTCCTGGTGGCCGGGGCGCCACTGCGCAACCCGCTGACCGGCGAATGGTCGCTGTATCTGGGCCGCGCCGTGCGCCTGGACGACGGCAACCCGCTGCTGGCCGCGGCGGAGTTGCCGCTGCCCAATCTCGCCACGCTGGTGCTGCCCGACGAGGCGGCACCGGGACTGCGCGTGACGCTGGAGCAGACCGACGGCCGACTGCTGATGAGCAGCCCGCACGACGCCGTGCGCATCGGCCAGCGCCTGCCCACGACCGCCGGCCAGCTTCCTGCGGACGGCGCCTGGGCGCTGGTTCCCGACCGCCTGGGGGCGGAGCCCGGCGGCACCGTGGTCGCGGCCATGGGGCAGACGTTCTACGATGGCCTCCTCATGGTCGCCCAGTTGTCGGAGAGCGACGCCCTGGCCGGCTGGCGGGAGCGGCGGCGGACGATTCTCGCCATCTCGGCCGGTCTGGGGTTGACGTTCCTCGTCGTGTGCGCGGCGGGTGTGCTGTATCTGCGCGCGCGCGAACGCGGGGCGGCGGCGCTGAGCCACTCCAAGCGCCTGCTCGACCAGGCGCTCGACTCCATGAGCGAGGGGTTCGTCGTCTACGGCGCCGACCGGCGGCTGGTCGTGGCGAACCGCCGCTACGCGGAGCTGTTCCCGCACTTGGCGGATCTGCTGACGCCGGGCGTTCCCTTCGACCGCATCGCCCAGCGCGCCGCCGCCGTCATGGTGCCGAACGGCACGGAGGAGGAGCGGCGCGCCTGGGTGGCGTGGCGGCTGAACGCGCACAAGGACCAGCAGACGTTCGAACAGGCGCTGCCGAACGGGCGCGTCGTGCAGAGCACGCAGGCCGATCTGCCCGACGGCGGCATCGTCAGCGTGCACCGCGACATCACCGCCATAAAGCAGGCGGAGGAGCGGCTGGCCGACGCCAAGGAGGCGGCCGAGCGCGCCCACCGCATGAAGTCCGAGTTCCTGTCGAACATCAGCCACGAGCTGCGCACGCCGCTGAATGCCATCATCGGCTTCGCCCAGGTGCTGGAACAGGGCGATTTCGGCGGCACGGAGGCGCTGCGCGTCGAATACGCGCGGGACATCCGTTTCAGCGGCGAACACCTGCTGACCATCATCAACGACGTCCTGGACATGTCCAAGCTCGAGGCCGGCGCCATGCTCCTGCACGAGACGGAGTGCGACCTCGGCCGCCTCGTGATCGGGGCGTCGGGCATCCTGCGCGAGCAGGCGCGCAGCGCCGGAGTCCAGCTCCAGGTCGATCCGCCGGACGGCCCGCTGCCCGTGCGCGCCGACGAGCGGCTGATGCGGCAGGTGGTGCTGAACCTCGTCTCCAACGCGATCAAGTTCACCGACGCCGGGGGCACCGTACGGGTCGGCGCGGCGCGCGGCGAGTCCGGCGACGCCCGCGTCACCGTCGCCGACACCGGCGTCGGCGTGGCGCCGGAACACCTGCCGAAGATCTTCCAGCCCTTCTACCAAGCCGACAGCACCGTGTCGCGCCGGCGCGGCGGCACCGGGCTGGGACTGCCGATCAGCCTTGCCATCATGCGCATGCACCAGGGCTGGCTGGACGTCGCCAGCGCGCCGGGGGAAGGCACTACCGCGGTCGCCACGCTGCCGACGCAGCGCTGCCTGCCGGTCACCCGCTCCGCAGCGCCCTTGACGGCCGGGGGCCGGGCGTCCTGAACTGGGCGGCATGACGGGCACCCCACCCACGGCCCTTTGCCGCGACTGCGCCGCGGCGCTTGCCGCCCCACTGCCCCGCTGCCCGAAATGCGACGGCCGGCGGGTGGTGGCGCACGCCGAGTTGCACACGCTGCCCATCGGCCACATCGACTGCGACTCCTTCTACGCCACCGTCGAGAAGCGCGACCGGCCGGAGCTGGCCACCCGCCCGGTGATCGTCGGCGGCGAGCATCGCGGCGTGGTGGCCGCCTGCTGCTACGTGGCGCGCCTGTCGGGTGTGCGCTCGGCCATGCCGATCCACGAGGCTCTGTCGCGCTGCCCCGACGCCGTCGTCCTGCCGCCGGACATCCGCAAGTACCGGGAGGTCGGGCATCAGGCGCGCCGCCTGATGGAAGCCTTCACCCCGCTGGTCGAGCCGATCTCCATCGACGAGGCCTTCCTCGACCTCACGGGCGTCGAGGAGCGCTTCAGCATCTCGCCCGCCCAGGCGCTGGTGGAGATCACCAAACGGTTCGAGCGCGACCTGGGGATCACGGCATCCATCGGGCTCAGCTACTGCAAGCTGCTGGCGAAGATCGCCTCCGACCTCGACAAGCCGCGCGGGTTCTCGGTCATCGGGCGGGCGCAGGCGCTGGACTTCCTGGCGCCGAGAAAGGTGTCGATCCTGTGGGGCGTCGGCCCGGCGCTGGAGAAGAAGCTGGCGGCGGAGGGCGTGCGCACCGTGGCCGACCTGCGCCAGCGCGAGGAGATCGACCTCGTGCGCCGCTACGGCGCCATGGGCCGCACGCTCTATCGCTTCGCGCGCGGCATCGACGACCGCCGCATCGAACCGGAGGGGCCGAGCAAGAGCATCAGTTCCGAGGAAACCTTCGACTGGGACGTGTCGAACCCGGACGCGCTGATGCAGGAGCTGCGCCCACTGGCCGAGAAGGTGGCCCGCCGCATGGCGGCCGAAGGGCTGGCCGGGCGCACGGTGGTGCTGAAGCTGAAGACCGCCGACTTCCAGACCATCACCCGTTCCCGCCGCGTCGACCCGCCGGTCCGCACGGCCGAGGTGATCCTCGCGGTCGGCGGTCAGCTCCTGGCGCAGGTCGCCGACGGCCGGCCGTTCCGCCTGATCGGCATCGGCTGCACCGACCTGTCCGAACCCGACGCCGAGCCCGACCTGTTCGGCGGATAAACGTCAACAAACGCCCATAAGCTACTGTTTTTGCTTTTTATTGATCAGGCGCCGTACCGTCGCCCCGCTTCGATGGACAGGCCCTGCCCGACCGAGCCGAAGGTGTCGCCGTCGATCACCGCGGCGCCCGGCAGCATACCGACGATGGCGCCGCGCACGTGCGGCAGCAGGGTCGAGCCGCCGGTCAGGAACACCGCGTCGATGCGTTCGGCCGGGGTGTCGGCTTGGCGCAGGCAGTTCTTGACGCGGGCGGCGATCCGGCTGGCCAGCGATCCCGTCGCCTCGACGAGGTCGTCGGCGGTGACCTCCGGCGCGCCGCCGTCCCGCCAGCCCAGGTCCAGCGCCGCACGCGCCGAACCTGACAGCACGATCTTGGCGCGCTCCACGTCCATCGCCAGCGCGTGCCCCCGCCGTTCCTCCACCACCTCCATCAGGCGCTCGATCAGGTCGGGGCGGTCGGATTCGCGGTGGACCCGCTTCAGTTCGGTCTGCGACTTGGCCGTGTACAGGAAGTTGATCCGCGACCACGTCGCCAGATCGAGGAACAGGCCCTTGGGCGCCAGCAGCCCGGCCCGCTTCATCGGGCTGCCGTAGCCGAGCAGCGGCATCACCGCCGACAGGCTGAGGTCGCGGTCGAAGTCGGTGCCGCCCACGCGGATGCCGTCGTTGGCCAGGATGTCGTCGGCGCGCTCCGCCCGCCGACGACGGTCCGGGCCAATGCGCACGATGGAGAAGTCGGACGTGCCGCCGCCGATGTCAGCGATGAGCGCCAGTTCCTCTCGCGCCACCTGCTGTTCATAGTCCAGCGCGGCGGCGATCGGCTCGTACTGAAAAGAAATCTCACGAAATCCGACGGTTCGCGCGATATCCTCCAGCGCCGTCTGAGCCGTCGCGTCCGCCGCCGGGTCGCCGTCGACGAAGTGCACCGGGCGGCCGTGCACGACCGCGTCCAGCGCGCCGCCGGCCGCTTCCTCCGCGCGCCGCCGCACCTCCCCCAGGAATTGCGCGATGACGGCGCGGAAGCTGATGCGCCGCGCCTGCAGCGCGGTGTCGGCGTCGATCAGGTCGGTGCCGAGCGCCGATTTGATCGAGCGCATGAGCCGCCCGTCCGCACCCGCCACATACGCCTCGATGGCGGCGCGGCCGTATGTGGTGGCGTTGGTTTCGAAGTCGAAGAACAGGGCGCTGGGCAGTGTGGCGTGTCTGCCCTCCAGCGGCAGCAGCCGGGCGCCGTCCGCCGTGCCGACACCCAGCGTCGTGTTCGACGTGCCGAAATCGAGACCGCAAGCCGCCATGAAACCCTCCCGAGACACAAGGGGGCGACGCTATAAAGATCCCAGCGCTTGGGATCAATGGTTCGTCGCAGGGGTTCGTCGCAGGGGTTCGTCGCAGGGGGGTTCCTCGCGCGGCATGCCCCGGCCCGGCCCACCTTGTCGCCGAAGCCGCATGGCAGACGCGAGCAAAACGCCGCCCGCCCGACAGTGTTTTTGCGCAACTATAGCTTCATGGGAATGTCCAACCCCATGTGAATTCGTCTAAAACGCCTGTCGAACACAGATCATAGAACGCCTGCCTTATGCCGATGCCATACCGATTTCTTGAAGCATGCCGCCTTCATGGGCCGGCGCACGCTTTGCGCGAACCCCGCCGCGCCTGCCGATGACGGAACAGCACGCCCTGGCCGCCGACGGGATCCTGCGCGCCCGGCTGGCCGAACTCGAGGCCGAGAACGCCGCCTTGCGTGGCGCCCTGCTCCGGCGCGAGCCGGATGGCGGCCCCAACGATCCCCTCGCGGCGAGCCGGGCCGACCTGCTCACCATCTCCGCGCTCAATGAGGACCTCCGCCGCGCCAACGCCGAACTGGAGGCGAGCCGCGCCGTGCTGCACGCCAGCGAGGAGCGATTCCGCGCGGTCATCGAGCACGCGCCGCACATGATGTGGGTAAACGATCCCGACGGCCGGCTGGAGGTCTTCAACAGCTCCTGGCTGGCGTACACCGGGCAGTCCACGACGGACGCCTCGCGCTGGGATCCCATACACCCCGACGACCGGTCCCGCATAATGGCGCTGCGCGCGCGGGCGATCACGGCGGGCGAGCTGTACGTCTACGACATGCGCGTACGGCGGGCGGACGGCATGTACCGCTGGCATGCCGGCCGGGTGAACCCCATGCGCCTGGACGGCCGCGTCGTCGCCTGGATCGGCACCGCCAGCGACATCCACGACCTGCGCGAGGCGCGCGAGGCGGCGGAACGGGCGGACCGTTCCAAGAGCCGCTTCCTGGCGGCGGCCAGCCATGATCTGCGCCAGCCCATGCAGTCCATGTTCCTGTTCGCCGAGGCGCTGCGCGCCCGCGTCGCCCACGACGAACGGGCGCGCGACACGCTGGTGATGCTGGAACGCGGGCTGGAAACGCTCAAGTGCCTGCTCGACAGCCTGCTCGACGTTTCGCAGATCGATTCCGGCGCCGTAACCGCCAAGGTCGAGGCGGTGGCGCTCCTGCCGCTCCTTCAGGAGGTCGGCACGGCGTACGCGCCCATCGCGGCCAGCAAGGGTCTGGACTTCCGGCTCGAAGCCGCCTGCGACGTGCACGTGCGCAGCGACCGCATGCTGCTGGGGCGCATCGTGCGCAACCTCGTGGAGAACGCCGTCCGCTACACCGAATCCGGGCACGTCACCTTGCGATGCCGCGGGGCCGGCGACGGGACGCTGTGCATCGAGGTGTGCGACACCGGCATCGGCATCCCCGCCGACGAGACGGCACGGATCTTCGAGGAGTTCCACCAGCTCGGCAACCCCGAGCGCGACCGCACGCACGGCCTTGGCCTCGGGCTGGCCATCGTGCAGCGGCTGTCGCGTCTGCTCGGCCACCCGGTCACGGTGCGCTCGGAACCGGACCGCGGCTCGGTCTTCGCCGTCACCGTCCCGCTGGGTGAGGCACCATCCCCCACGGTTCCCGAGCCGGCGGCGGCGGTTTCCGGCGTCGGACGCGGGCGCTTGGCCGTGCTGGTCGACGATGACGCCATCGTGCTCCTGGGCCTGCAGGCGGCGTTCGAGGAGTGGGGGTACCAGACGCTGGTGGCCGGTTCCACCGACCAGGCCGTCGCCCGGCTGGAGGCGACCGGCCGGTCGCCGGATGTCGTGGTGGCCGACTACCGCCTGCGCGACGGCCGGGTGGGGACGGAAGCGATCCTGAAGATTCGCGAACGGACCGGCATCGCCGTGCCCGGTATCATCCTGACCGGCGAGACGGGCAGCGAATGCCGGCGCGATGCCGCCGCGCACGGGCTGGGCATCGCGTTCAAGCCGATCACCCCGCGCCAGCTTCACGACGTGGTGCACCGCCACCTCGGGGCAGACCTGCCCTGAGCGCGGTTGTGTCGGGCGCGCCTTGTCTGCCATGAAGGCTGTATCGGGAGGAAACACGGAAGCCGCCGGAATGACGGACACAACCTACGATCGGGACACCTCGCCCTGGCGCCGGGCCTTCACGTTGAGCGTGCCGATCCTGGTGGGCTACGTGCCCATAGGCATGGCCTTCGGCGTCTTGTGGGTGCAGCAGGGGCTGGAGCCGCTGGGGGCGCCGCTGCTCGGCCTCGTCGTGTACGCCGGGGCCTCGCAATTCATGGCGGCGGGAATGCTGGCCGCCGGCCAGGGACCGGTGGAGATCGCGCTCGCCACCTTCGTCCTCAACGCCCGGCACGCCATCTACGGCCTCGCCTTTCTCGATCGCTTCCGCTCGTGGAGTGCCGCCAAGGCCTACTTCGCCTTCGCGCTGACCGACGAGACCTACGCCGTGCTGGCCGCCATGCCGCCGGACGCCGAATCGCGGCGCGACGACGGTATCCTGTGGCGGGTGGCACTGCTCAATCAAAGCTACTGGGTGGTCGGCTGCGCCGCCGGCGCGGCGGTCGGCGGCCTTGTGCCCGCCGCCGTGCGCGGGCTGGACTTCGCGCTGACCGCACTGTTCATCGTGCTGCTGCTGGAACAGGTTCGCAGCCGCCCGAAGGCGGGCGCGGCACTGCTGGCCGGCGGCGTCGGGGTTGCCGGGGCGTGGCTGTCCGGCACGGCCAACACGCTGCTGCCGGTGCTGGCCGCCGCCCTGGTGGCGGTTGCCCTGTTCGACCGGTGGAGGGCGCCGTCGTGAGCGCAACGGTGGTCCTGACGGCCGCGCTGATGGCGCTGGCCACGGCGTCGGCGCGCCTGCTGCCCTTCCTGGTGGGCGAGCGGCTGACCGGTCCGGCGCTGCGCCGCCTGTTCGCCGAGCTGTTCCCGCCCGCCGTGCTGGCGGTGCTGATCATCTTCCTGGGCTGGGGCGTCGGCGCCGAGCCGCCGCAGGTGCAAGCGGCGCAAGCCCTGGGCGCCGCCGTCACCGTCGCCGCGCATCTGGCCCTGCGGAATCTCCTCGTGTCCGTCGCTTCCGGCACGGCGGTGTGCATGGCGCTGCAGGCCCTCTGGCCCTACCTCTAGCCTATCTCCGGGCTATGCGACGTCGCATACCCCCCGCTTGCACGGTTGACCCACCATTTCGGTCAACTACTCTAAGGATATTGTGCGACGTTGCGGCGGGAGGGCGATGGTGACCGGACAGGGGCGGGATGATGGCCATGATCTCGTGTCCCGTTTCCAGGCGATGCTGGACACGGTGCCCGACGGCGTGATGGTCATCGACCGCGCCGGGCGCATCCAGACGTACAACTCCGCGTGCGAGCGCCTGTTCGGCTGGCGGGCCGATGAGGTGCTGGGCCGCAACGTCAGCATGCTCATGCCCTCCCCCTACCGCGAGGAGCACGACTCCTACCTGGAGCGCTACCACCGCACCGGCGAACGGCGGATCATCGGCATCGGGCGCGAGGTGCAGGGCCTGCGCAAGGACGGCACCAGCTTTCCCATGGAACTGTCTGTGGGCGAGGCGACGCAGGCCGATGCCCCCGTCTACGTCGGCATCGTGCGCGACATCACCGAACGCCGGCGCGCCGAGGCGGCGCTGCACGAGCGTCAGGCCCGCCTCGCCTCCATCCTCGACACCGTGCCGGAAGCCATCATCGTGATCGACGAACGCGGCCTGATCGAGACGTTCAGCCCGGCCGCCGAACGGCTGTTCGGCTATACGGCGGCGGAGGTGGTGGGACGCAACGTCAGCATGCTGATGCCGTCGCCTTACCGGGAGGAGCACGATGCCTACCTCCGGCGCTACCAGCGCACCGGTGAGCGGCGGATCATCGGTATCGGGCGGGTCGTCTCCGGCCTGCGCCGCGACGGCTCGGTCTTTCCCATGGAACTGGCGGTGGGCGAGGTGAACCTCGGCGGACGGCGGCTGTTCACCGGCTTCGTGCGCGACCTCACCGAACGGCAGGCGACGGAGCGGCGGCTCCAGGAACTCCAGGCCGAGTTGCTGCACGTCAGCCGCGTCAGCGCCATGGGCCAGATGGCCTCCGCCCTCGCCCACGAACTCAACCAGCCCCTGACGGCGGTGATCAACTACGTGAAGGCGGTCCGCCGGCTGCTCGGCAACGTGGACGGCCCGCAGGCGGAGCGCGCGCTGGAGACCATGGAAAAGGCCGCGGCGCAGGCGACCCGCGCCGGCCAGATCATCCGCCGCCTGCGCAACTTCATCGAGAAGGGCTACACGGAGCGCACCATCGAAAGCCTCAACAAGGTGGTCGAGGAAGCGAGCGCCCTGGCGCTGGTCGGCGCCAAGGAAAGCGGCGTGCGCGTCGGCCTGGACCTGCACGCCGAGGACCTGCCCGTGCTGATCGACAAGATCCAGATCCAGCAGGTGGTGCTCAACCTCGTCCGCAACGCCACCGAGGCGATGGCCGACGGGCCCCGCCGCGAACTCGCCATCGTCACCGCCCCCGGCCCGGACGGCCTGGCCTGCGTCAGCATCGAGGATACCGGCCCCGGCCTCGCCGAGGAGGTGCTGGCGCAGCTCTTCCAGCCCTTCGTGACGACCAAGGAGAAGGGGATGGGCCTCGGCCTGTCGATCTGCCGCTCCATCATCGACGCGCACGGCGGCCGCTTGTGGCCCGAAGCGCGGCCGGGCGGCGGCACTGTCTTCCACTTCACCGTCCCGCGTGCCGACCAGCCGGAAAGCGGTGCGGATACGGAAAATTCGGGAGCGGAGCATGCCCGCTGAGCCGACCGTCTTCATCGTCGATGACGACGACGCCGTGCGTGATTCCCTGCAGGTCCTGCTGGAATGCGCGGGCTTCCGCGTGGAGAGCTTCGGCTCGCCGTCCGACTTCCTGGCGTCCGACGCGCCCTGCCGTCCGGGTTGCCTGCTGGTCGACGTGCGCATGCCGGAGATGAGCGGGCTGGAGGTGCAGGAACGTCTGGCCGAGGCCGGCCATGCCCTTCCGGTGATCGTCATGACCGGGCACGCCGACGTGCCGCTGGCCGTGCGCGCCATGAAGGCCGGCGCCGTGGACTTCGTCGAGAAACCGTTCGACGACGAGGCGCTCATCAAAGGCGTGCGCACCGCCCTGTCCCGCCCCCGCCCGGCGCTGGAAGCCCCCGCAACACCGCCCCTGGCCGCCGAATCGCCGCCGCCGGAAGCGCTGGCGCGTCTCGCCGCGCTGACCCCGCGCGAGCGCGACGTGCTGCAGGGGCTGGTCGACGGACAGTCCAACAAGGTGATCGCCTACGAGTTGTCGATCAGCCCGCGCACCGTGGAGATCCACCGCGCCCGCGTCATGGAGAAGATGCAGGCCAACAGCCTCCCTCATCTCGTCCGCATGGCCGTTGCCGCCGGCGTGGCGCCGCGCGGCGGACCGTAAAGATGGCCCGGCCGATCCTCTAAGGGTTTGATCACTGCCCCTCTGTCCGTTCGTGGTACAGTCCGGTCGCGGCATGGCGTTGGAGGTCCGGCTCCTGCCGGCCGCTTCGGCGGGCGGTCGAGCCGGTGGCCGACGTCGCCACCACCGTGCGCGAGCTGGACCCGCAGGCCAGGACGTTGGGCTTCGACGGTTATGACGGCATGCGCGAAGCCTATCCGGTACACCGCCGGGCGCGCTGCCAAACCGCGCCCCCGGGCACCAGCAACAGCTGATGCCGCAGCGCGATGGACACGCCGCGCCATTTCCAAGTCGCGCGACGTTGACAAATTTGCGAACAACACGGAGTGTCTTCACCGTCGGCAGCAGGAAGGGGGACCTGTGGCAGTTTCGGTGAAGAAGGCCAGACCGGCGGTTGACCGCGGGGCCGTGGTGGTGGTCGCCAACCGCAAAGGCGGCACGGGCAAGAGCCTGCTGGCGCGCTGCCTGGCCGAGTGCTGGCACAAGCGGGGCCGGCCGGTCATGCTGGTCGACACCGATCCGCAGCGCGGCATCCACCGCGCCGAGTCCGGTTTCCTGCCACCCGATTGCCCGTTCGAGACGCTGATCGCCGACCGCGTCGGGATCGGCCCGTTGCGCGCGCGAGTCGCCGCGCACCGGGACGCCGGCGCGATCGTGGTGGTCGACACGGCCGGCTTTCTGACCGAGGAGAACGGCGCCATCCTGCTCGACGCCGACCTTGTGCTGATCCCTGCCCAGCCCAGCCTCGACGACGTCTATCCCAGCCTCGACACCACGACGGTGATCGAACAGCTGGAGACGTCGGCCGCGCGCGGCGGCCGACCGCTGCCCTACCGCGTCGTGCTCAACCGGGTGAAGCCGCGCGTCACGCTGACGGACGTGGTCCGGCAGATGCTGGTGGACGTCAACGTCCCCGTCCTCGCCTCCAAGATCATGGAGCGGGTGCGCTTCGAGGAAATCAAGCTGGCCGGCGTGCCGAGCTACGGATCGACCGCGATGGGCGATTTCCGGGCCCTGGTCGATGAAGTCGAGAATGTTCTCATGTCGGTGGAAGGTGCGCCATGGCGATAAAGCCGAAAAAGGTTCCGGCGGTGAAGAAGCCGACGATTGACGACGTCTATGGCGGCGCGCCCGCTGCGGAAGCGCCGGCTGTCGAAGCGCCGGCTGTCGAAGCACCGGTCGATGGGCCGCCGCCCGTCGAACCGGAAACGCTCCCCGCCCCGGTCGCCGAAGCGGTGCCCGAACCGGAGCCCGCGCCCATTCCCGAGCCTGTTTCCGAGCCCGTCAAGACCGAGGAGACCATGTCGGCACCGACCATGACACCCCCCGAGCCGACCGAGCCGGAACACGGCAGGGCCGAGGCGGAGACTCCCGCACCAGCACCCGAACCGGTGGTCGAGGCCGCCGCAGAGCCCGAGCCGACACCCGAACCCGAGCCGGCGAAGGCCGCCGAGCCCGAAGCGATTCCCGAACCGGCATCGGTGGCGGCACCGGTCGCCGAGGCGGCTCACGTCGCCGCCACCGCTGTGGTGGCGCCCGTCGCCACGCCCAGCGCCCCGGCCCCGCGCCGACGCCCGGTGCTGTACGCGGTCACCGCGTTCAGCCTTCTGCTGTCGGCGGCGACCACGGCGGCGGTGGCGACGCTGCCGCTGTGGCAGGGTGAACTCGACCGCGTCTGGGAGCGGACCGACCCGGCCGCCGCCGGCACCTTCCTCATCGCCGTCCAGGGCGTCTCGCGCGCCGCGGCCGGTTCCGCCCCCTTCACCGGTGCGGTCGAAGTCGCCCGCGCTCTGGCTCCGTCCGGGCAGGCGCCGATGGCCGCGGCGCTCGACCGCGTCGCCGCCTTCGCCGACAAGGGCGCGCCCGCCATGCCAGCGCTGCGCGCCCAGTTCGAAACCATCGCCGCAGCCGTCCGCGACAGCGCCGCGCCACGCACCGCGAGCGCCGGCTGGGCGCCCGAGTGGGTCGAGCGCACGGTCAGCGAGCTGTCCGCGGCCCTGCCCGTCGGCGGGCTGATGAACACCGGTCTATTCGGCGCCCCCCCTCCGCCGACCGCCGCCCCGCCCGCCCTGCGCAACGCGGAGGTGCTGCTCACCGCCGGCAACCTGCGCGAAGCGGTCGCCTCCGTGCGCTCGCTGGGCACGGCGCCGGCCGCCCTCACCTCGGCATGGCTGGCCGACGCGCAGGGCCGCATCGACCTGGACGATGCCGCGCGTACGCTGGAGCGCCTAGCCGTCGCGCACCATCAGGCGGCGCGTGCCGAACCGTCGCTGGAGGAGCGCCTGAACCGCATGGTCAAGGCGGCCGAACGCCATCTGTTCGAGTAAACGCGCAGGACGCGCCGGGTCGCAGCCCGGCGCGTCTCTCAGATCTTCTTCTTGTTGGCTACGTAGCGGGCCGGCTTCTGGCCGAGCAGGGAGTACTGCAACCCCGACCACACGACACCGACGGCCAGGACGAAGCCCAGGCTGATCAGCCCGGCCCATTGCAGCACCAGCCACGTGCGCGCCTCCGGGAATATCAGCAAAGCCTGGTAGACCAGCAGCAGAAGGCAGAAGGCTCCAACCAGGAATCCCAGCCCCCCGATCGAGCCGAGCAGCACGGTCACCACCAGGGTGTAGCCCGCCGTCAGGAACAGCGCAGCCGCGACCTTGGCCGACATCGGCCCGCCGTCCGCGGCGATCCAGTGGATGAAGGAGACGCCGCTGGGATTGTAGGTTCCCAGCACCATCGCCTCCAGCAGCAGCAGGCGAACCAGAAAGGTGCCGAACGAGATGTGTGGCTTCGCCGCCATGCCGCGCCGATCGGAAGGGGTGGAGCACATCAGCCGTAGCACAGCGTCCGTGCCGGGGCCAAGCGCCGGGATGCGGCCGGGTTACATGCGACGCCTTCACGGCCTATCCGTCGGCACACTGGCTCGGCCGTTCGCGAAGATTAGCTGATCATGCATGCCATGGGACAGCACTCATCCGCCGCCGGCCGCCGGTCGTGACGACCGATCGGTCCACGCCCCGAGCCTCCGCTCCACCGGCGCATCGCGCATGGGGCGGCTCGTCACCGTCGCGACCCATCTGGCGGTGTTCGCCGCCGTCGCCGTCTGGCTGTCGGAGGGTGGACATCGCGCCGAACAGGCCGACGCCGCCCGACGCGAGGCGCAGTACCGCGCGCTGGATCTCGTCCACACTGTCGCCGGACGCAAGGACGACGGCGGCCGCCTGGGTGCGCTGGAGGACCTTGCCGCCGACGGCGTGAGCCTGGAGCGCCTGCCGCTTGCCCACGCCGTGCTGCCGGGTGCGCGCCTCGGCGGGGCGCGCCTGGACGGCAGCACCCTGTCCGGTGCCAAGCTGTCGTCGGCGACGCTGGCGGGTGCCTCGCTGCGCGGTGCCGATCTGTCGGCGGCCGACCTCGAGGGGGCCGACCTGCGCAACGCCGACCTGTCCGGCGCCCGGCTCACCGGCGTGCGCGCGTCCGGCGCCGTGCTGGCCGGGGCGGACCTGGCCAGGGCCGACCTGAACGGGGCGGACCTGTCCGGCGTCGACCTGCGCGATACCCGCGGCCTCACCTACCGCCAACTGGACGGTGCCTGCGGCGACAGCACGACGCGCCTGCCGGTCGGCCTGTCGGTGCGCCCGTGCACCGTGGCCGTCGGCGAGGCGTGGACGACAACCGATCGGTACGGAGATTAGGGCTGCTACGGCCCCGCTTCCGGGTTGGATGCCGACGCTGGCGCCGGCGCGCCCTCCGGCTTCCGCGCTGGCGCGCGGCGTGGCCAGAGGCGCCGCACCCCCCGGCCGAGCGCCGTCATGAGGGAGGGGCGCGGCGGTGGCCGCGGCTCCTCCGGCTCGTCCTTCAGCCGCTCCAGGGCGGGCGCGCCCTCGGCGTCCATCATCGCCTCGACCCGCTCGATCAGCGTGTAGAACGGACGGTTGTCGACCAGGCTCATCAGCACCGAGTTCTCGGCCATCATGTCCAGGAACGTATGCCCGGTCATCACCGGGCTGCCCGGATACGACAGGCGGATGTAGCGGAAGAACATCACCGGCACGTCCAGTTCGATGCTGGAGATGTGGCTCACCCGCACCGTACGCTCGACGAAGCCGCCCTCGATGCCGAACAGCGTGACGAAGTAGCCGAAGACGCCGCCCTTGATGATGCGCAGCCGGTTGCCGGTCAGTTCCAGCCGGCCGCCGACGCCGCGCGCGACAAGGGTGCCCTTGCCGTCCTCGACCGCCGGTCCCGAGGTGCTGTGCGGCCTGTGCGCTGCCATGTCGGCTCCCGTCAGACCGCCGCGTGGTGGTGGCGCCTGTACTGGTAGGCGGCGGCCAGCACCAGGAAGACCCAGAAATTGAGCGAGTACACCGCCCATAGGATGAAGGCGACGATGTACACCGTGATGAACGCGCCGGACAGCGTCAGCAACGCCGCCACCCCGATGTTGCGCAGCCCTTCGATCCAGCCGGACACCAGCATCGCCAGCACCGTCGCGCCAGCGAGCGCCAGAAGCGCCAGCCACGCCGCGATGCGCACCGCCAGCCCGGCCTCCCCCGCCAGCGCCGCCGCCGTGGCCGCCGGCAGGTCGTAGGCGAAGGGATCGGCGCATCGCTCCAGGAACTCGGTCGCCGCCATGTTCCAGTAGCTGCCCGGATCGAAGAAGGTGCTGGGCACGAAGCGCCCCTCCGGCAGCCAATCGGCCAGCATCACCACGCCCAGCAGGATGCCGGCCAGCTTGGGAAGCAGCATCAGAGCGGGAATGCCGTAGAAATCCAGCGTCGCCAGCCGGTGGCTGAGCGCCGACACCACGCCGATCACCAGCATGGGAAGGACCAGGGCCAGCAACCCGGCTGCCGCGTTCGCCGCGAGCAGGTTCCACCCGGCCTCGCCTGTCACCATGTCTTCACCGGCCACTCCTGCGGGCAACCTCCCCCGCTCTGGCGTGGGGCGGCCCCGGCGGCACGCCCTACCGCGTTTCCCACATGCGCGATTATTCGTTATCACGCCACGCGGTCAAGTCGGGACTTCAATCGGCTCCACCAATCGTGGTACTGAAAAAGAGGAGTGCCAGGGATGCGCCGCTCGCGCCCCGTGCGCGAAGGCGGGCGGCGCCGCTCCCGATGGGCGTGGGAACGGGGCTTCCGGGGCTCCGGCCGGCGGAAATGAGGGGGGACCAGCATGGGGATCGGACGTGTGCTGCTGCTGATCGCGGCGCTTGTCGGGTATGGCCAGAGCGCTATGGCGGAGTCCATCACCTTCCGTCAGCAGATCCTGTCGGACATGGACCGGGCGCGTCTGGAGCTGATCCAGGCCGATCCGGCTCCACCGAGCCCGGCACCGGGCACCGCGGCACCGCCGGACCGGGCACCCACCCCGCCGCCGGCCGGGATGCCGGACCTGGAGCCCCAGCAGATCGTGGCGATCGGCCTGGGCGTCGTCGCCGGCCTCATCGTGCTCGACGGGGTGATCGGCCTGCCCACGGTGGTGGCGGCGGTGATCGGCGGCTTCGCTGGCAACTGGTTCCACCGTTACACGCAGCGCACCTCCGGGGCGAAGCCGAACCCGATCCACTACATCGCCGACGGCGAGCGGCCGGATGTTCCGCTGTGGTCGACGGCGGTGGCCACCGACCGCGTCTATGCCCGTCCGTGAACCACGCCAGCCGTCCAGCGTCCATGATCCAGCAACGCCGTCATCCGGCGCGCGCCCACTCTTGATGGAAGACCGCATGTCGACGTCCGTTTCGCCCGAACTGGATCGGGCCTCTTCCGAAGGCAAGCCGGGCGCGAGCGCCGTGGACAAGGAGCTGACGGGTCCGTCGCGCAACGATCGCACCGGCGGGCGTGGGCCGGTGGCCGCTCCGCCACCGCGGGCGCGGGGCAACGGCTTCGCCCTGTTCGTCTCGCTGGTGGCGCTGACCGGTTCGGCCTTCGCGGTCGCCACGCCGGCCCTGCGCCCGATCCTGCAGGAAAAGTTCGGCCACATCCCGTCGGTCGCGCCCGCCATCGATCTGGTCACCGCCGACGGCCGTCTGGAGGCGCTATCGCAGCGCATCGCCGCGCTGGACGGCCAGAACCGCAGCACTGCGGGGCGAGTCGACGCGATCGAAGCGGTCGGCGGCAACTTCAACGTCTCGGCGCGCCGCATCGACCAGCTTGAGAGCGGCTTCGCGCAGATCAACGCCCGCCTCGCGGCGTCCGAGGAGCGCGGCGACCGCACGGCCGGCCGCATGGATGGGATCGAGGGCCGCTTCAACACCATCGAGCGGAGGTTCGGCGAGATCGACGCCGCCGTCGGCGCCGCGCCGGAGCGGCTGAAGGCGCTGGACGCCGGCGTCGCCACGCTGGCCGGTCGCCTGGACACGGAAGCCGGCGCCCGCACCGGCCTGCAGGCCACGATCGAGCAGGAGGTGGTCGCCCGCACCGAGATCCAGGCCAAGCTCGCGCAGCAGGACACCGCGCGGACCGACCTGCTGGCCAAGCTCGACCAGGAGGTGGCCGCCCGCGCCGAGATCCAGGCCAAGCTGACCGCCGAAGAACGCGCGCGCACCGAGCTGCAGGCCACGCTTGAACAGGCGCAGCGGGAGGCCGCGGCGCTCGGCGAGCGCCTGCAGGAGGCGGAGAAGCGCCTCGATGAGGTCAGGACCAGCAGCAACGGCGCGGCCGCCACCCGGCTGGCGCTGGTGTCGCAGCAGCTTCTGGTCAAGTTGCAGACGTCCAAGCCGTACCAGCGGGAACTCGACGCCGGCATGAAGCTGGTCGGCGAGGACAAGCGCCTGTCGGACGCCCTGTCCGCGCTGGCGCCCTTCGCCGCCACCGGTGTCGCGACGGTGACCGAACTGCGCGAGACTTTCGTTGCCCTGGTCGCCCCCAACATCCAGGCTGTGGCCGAAGCGACGGCGCAGCGGTCGCTGACCGACCGGATCCAGGACTGGATCACCCAGGTGGTCGCCACCTCCGGCCTGCCGGGCGCGGTGGAATCGAACACCACGATCAAGGGGCTGGACATCATCAACCGCCGCCTGACCGAGGGCGACCTCGCCGGCGCGCTGCGCCAGCTCAACGAATTGGGCGAGCCGGCGACCCGCATGGCCAAGCGCTGGATCATCGAGGCGAACGCCCGGCTGGCGGTCGACGCGGCGGTGGAGGCGCTGCTGGCGACGACGCTCGACCGGATCTCCGCAACCTGACCTCGCACATCGACCAACCGGCCATCCGGCCCGCCGCCACGCGAAGGGGGAACAGTCCATGAAGGGTCCCGCTCTGGCCTTGGCGCTTGCCATCGCCGCCACCAGCCTGCCCACCGGCGGGCATGCTGCCGACCTGTTGCTCGCCCAGGCCCAGACGCCCGCCCCCAACGCTGCGCCGGCACCACATGCCACGCCGATCCCGCCTCTCCCGCCACTGCCGAAGCTGCCGCAGGTCAGCGACGAGACGTCCTGGGCGCAGCGCAATCAGTCGTTCGCCCTCGGCCTGGGAGCCATCGGCGGCGTCGTCGCCTTCAACGTCCTCACCGGCGGCCTCGGCGCCCTGCCGCTCGTGGGCGCCGAGGCCGCGGCGACGGCGACCGGCGCCGTCAGCGCCACCGAGGGGGCGGTCGCGGTCAGCCGCGTCTATGCCGTGACCAGCGCGGTGGCCGGTGCCCTGGCGATGGATTGGCTGGTGAACAAACCGAAGGGTGCGGGGATGAACCGCGTCCCGGTGGCGGTATCCGCCCGCGTGGCGCCCGGCCCGTAACGGCTGCCGCCGGGTGTCAGTGCTGCGGCGACACCAGGGCCTGCACGGCCGTGAAGTGATCATCGAGGCGCTGCTGGAGCATCCGCGTCAGCAGCGCTTCGCTGTCCTCCTCCGACCGGCGCAGGGACTGGCGCACGGCCGCCTCGAAGTCCCGCCGGTTGAACGCGGCGTCGAGTTCCGACAGCAGGAAGTCGGCGACATAGAACACCGACTTGGCGACCACGAAGACGAGCACCGGGCCACCGAGCACCGCCACCGGCAGACCGAAGCCGGCCAGGAACGCCATGATGCCGGAAGCCGACACGCTGAGCGATACCGCGGTGGTGGCGATCGGCCGACTCAGCCGGATCAGGACCGAGTTGATCTGCCCATCGAGCTGCAGCGCGCGCTCGTAGAGTTCCGCCGGGACCGCCGGCAGGCCGGCGGGCGGAATGCACAGGCTCGGCCACGCGCTCAGTTCCACGCCGTCGCGCGCCACGGGCGCCCAGCGCCCCGGTTCGGCCGCCGCCTCAATGGCGCCGCCATGGGCCAGCACGAAATTGCGGAACTCCTGACCGTACTGGCCGCAGATCTTGCCGACGTCGCGGTCCAACTCGCGGATGGCGGCCTTGACCGCAGCGGTGATCTCCGGCCGCATGTCGTCGGGCTGCGTGATCAGCGCGTATTCGGCACGGACGTAGTTGGTCAGCGTTTCCTGCACGGCGGGCTGGATGCCCGGCAGGTCGCCACGCACCAGCCGGTCCACGCCGGCGACCAGCCCGCGGGTGAGCAGGATGTAGCTGGTCCACCAGTTGAACACCCACTCGGTGTAGGCGGGGACGCGGGCGTCGAGCTGGATGAACACCGGCGAGAACTCGTCGCGCGCGATCTGCCCGGCGTGGTCGGCCAGCATCGCCCGGTGCTCCGCAAGGCGCGTGGCCAGCGCGTTGTGGAACGCCTCCAGCCGGTCGGCGTCGACCTCGGTGCGGCGGGGCCGGCCGTCGACGCCCGTCCAGGTCAGCATCGCCTTCGCGGGTGTGGTGCCTTCGGCCGGGACGGGCGCGGTCGCCGCCTGGCTGACCGGAACGACCTCGGGCGCACCGCCCGTGTCCATGGACAGCCCGGCGAGCACGAGCACGGCGCCCGCCGCGGTCGCCAGCAGCGCCCGGCGCAGGCCCCGGTGGCGCAGGGTGGCCCGGCGGATCACGGCGGTGGTGGCGATGCGGGCCCACATCATCAGGCGCACGCTCCCGGCCGCGGCGTATGCTGAGCAGGCTTGTCCACGGCGCGCACCCCAATCCGAAACGAATCGCCCAGTCCAAATCATTATCCGTCCGCATACGCCAGAAAGGCGCGGCGATGACGGCCATCCTTCGTATAATCGAAGCAAGACCGGCCGTCCAGTTTGCCCGCCGCGGTTGCGTCGGGATAAGTGTGGGCTTTTCCGCCGAGAGTTGCGCAACCGGCGACAAACCGGGTGACAGGGCGTGTATGACCCAGTATCGTGGCGGTGGCGACTGCGAACGGCCGCGAGCCTCCGGGCAAAGACGGCCGGCACCTAACCCAATAGCGCGGGACCGGGCACACCATGACGGCACAAGACACCGCCACCGAATCCCCCGACACGGCCACCGGCCCCCGCGCGGGCACGGGTGCCGATGGCCCTCCGGCCGCCGCGCCGGAGCCACCGCCGCTCTCCGCGGCACCGACGGTCGTCGAGCGCAAACGGCCCGGCCTCTACGTGATGGCCGCCATCGGGCTGCTGCTCTCCACCGCGTCGGCCACCGCCATCGCGACTCTGCCCATGTGGCAGGACCATCTCGCCGCCGCGTGGCACAAGCCCGACGCCGGTGCGGCGCGAGCGTTCCTCATCGCTTCCAGCCAGCTTCAGCAGGCGGTTGCCGGCACGGCTCCCTACGCCGATGCGCTGACGCTCGCGCAGGCCTTGGCCCCCAAGGGGATGCCTGAGGCCAAGGCGGCGCTTGACACACTGGCGCGCGGCGCCGCCAAGGGCGTGCCGCGCACGCCGGAGTTGCGCACCCGGTTCGTCGGCGTCTTCAACGAAATCTACGTCGGCGAGACCCTCGGCACCGCGCCGGGCTGGCTCGACCTCAGCGTGATCCGCTCCTCGTCGGCGGTGCAGCTCGAAAACCTTGTCGGCGCACTCGGCCGGCATCAGGCGACGCCGGCGATCACCGCGCTGCGCACCGCCGACACGCAGCTCGCCGCCGGCAACCTGAAGGATGCCGTCGTCAGCGTGCAGACGCTCAGCGGCCGCCCGGCCGAGGTGGCGTCGGCGTGGCTGGCCGACGCCAAGCTGCGCCTGGAGGTGGATGCCGCCGCGCGCACGCTGGAGCAGGCCGCCAAGTCCCATCTGCTGACCGCCACCAAGCCGACCGATCTTTCGGCGGTTCTGGCTGGCCTCGCCCGCTGATCCCAGCCGATGCCCGCCTCTGCCTACCCCACCTTTAGGGAGGAGTTGATGCCTGTCCTGCGCCTCCGTTCACCGAGCAGGGTCTCTTCCCGCGCCGCAACGCGCCGGACGAGTCCCGCGTGGCGGACGACCATCGCGGCGGTGGCGCTTTCCGCGGGTGCCATGCTGTCTCCCATGGCGGTGTCTCCGGCCGCCGCGGCGCCGGCCACGGCGCCCGACGAGTCCGCGCTGCAGATTCCCGAACTGAACGAGCCGCTGAACCGGGCGATCTTCTCGTTCAACCGGGCGGTCCAGCAATGGGTGATGGAGCCGGTGGCCGCCGCCTACAACGAGCACACCACCCCGCCGTTCCGCCAGGGCGTGTCGAACGCCTTCGCCAACCTGCGTGAGCCCATCACCGCGGTCAGCAACGCGCTGCGCGGCGACTGGGATGGCGCCAAGCAGTCCAGCATCCGTTTCGCGGTCAACACGACCTACGGCATGGGCGGTGTCGTCGACCGGGCGACCGAGATGGGCTATCCGCGCGAGGTCCGCACCTTCGACGACGTGCTGTGCGCTTATGGCGCGCCGCGCGGCTCCTACGTGGTGCTGCCGGTTCTCGGCCCCTCGACCATCCGCGACGCCGCCGGTCGCATGGCCACCATGGCGCTGCAGTATGGCGTCCTGGGGAGCTACATGATCCCCTACCGCATCCTCGACTACACGGCGCAGTACATCGACGTGCGCGACCAGCTCAGGTTCATGGAGCAGGTGTCGGTCGACCCCTACGCCGGTCAAAAGGCGGCCTACCTGCAGCTCCAGCGCATCGCCTGCATCGAGAAGTCGGCTATGGAAGAGAAGCTGTTCGCCCGCTGAGCACAGGGTGCCACGGGCGCGCGGCTTGACAGGACCCGGTCATGTTCACCTATCACGGGATCGTCGTTCGCTGGCTGTTCGCGATGTTCCTGGTCTTCGCCTTCTACAACCAGACGGGCTACTCCTACATCCATTGGCTGATGGATCCGGAGGACGCCCGCTGGTCGTTCAAGATCCTCGTGGGCACGGCGCTGGTCACCGTGCTGGCGACGTTCCTGCTGGGCACATTGCGCGCGCTTGGCATCATCGGCATTCTGCTCGGCATGATGTTCTTCTCCGCGATCACCTGGACGCTGGTCGACATCGGAATCCTGCCGGAACTCACCTTCCCCCTGTTTGTCACCATTTCGCTGGTGGTCACCGCCAGTATCCTCGCCATCGGCATTTCCTGGTCGCACATCCGTTCGCGCCTGTCCGGCCAGATCGACTCCAACGACATTACACTGCGTTGATGTTGCTGCATTCTTTCGTGCCGCCCCGGTACTGATCAAGCGCTGCGCAGCTCCGGTCGCGTCGAAGCGCGTGCACGGGAAGGTTTTTGGGACAGACCCGACTCTCCTTTACAATACATACCCCGGTTGAGGTATGCTGCGGCCTCGGCGGAGCACTCTCCGCCGCTGTGACGGAGTGCCTTGCCGTGGATTATCTGACGCTTTCGCTTCTGGCTGCGGTTTCGTTCTTCGGCATCAGCGTGGTGTCGGGCCTTGGCGCCATTTCCGTTGAGCCGATCGCCGTTCCCCCGGCCATCGTGAAGCAGGGTTACACGCCCGAAGTGATGACCCGGCAGTTGGCTGATGAGATGCGGCGCATCCGCGAGGTCGCGGCGTCCCGCCTGCGTTCGACCGATGTTCCCGGCAAGGCGAAGGAAGAGACACTCCAGCAGCTCGGCGAGTACTTCGGTGTCCAGATCTTCGTGGACGCGGCCCGCCGCCATCTGGGCGTGATCCGTGTGGCCTTTTCCGGCGAGATCCACAACGCCGGAGGCGGCGACGACGTCATCGAATTGCGCGTCCGCGCGCAGGTCGACGACGGGCGCACCATCCTGCACACCTACCGGGGCCGGATGGACGAGGTTGGCCGGCTGCTCAAGGCAGCGGCTTTCGACGCCATGGTCATCATCGATCCCTACATCGCGACGCTTTACAAGCGCGATGAGGAAATGAAGGCGGGCCACCGCGACCTGCCCGACACCTACGCCCTGATCGCGCATTGCTTCAAGGCGATGCCGCGCAAGGACCACCATCTCGTCTACAATCTCTGGGGGCGGACCCTGCTCGTGCAGGGCCGTTACGACGAGGCCATCGAGAAGTTCTCCGCCGCTGTCGAGATGAGGCCGGATTTCGGCGCCGGATACCTGAACATCGGGCGTACGCTGATCCGCATCGGCCGGAACGCCGCGGCCCTGGAAATGCTGGAGCGTGCCCTGACGACGTACAACGACAAGGCCGCCGTCCATCGCGAGATGTTCGTGGCGCATGTCGCGATGGACCAGCCGACGGAAGCGCTCGCGCACATCGAAAAGGCCATCCACGCCGCGCCCGAGGACGCCGAACTGTATGCCATGCAGGCGACCTTGTACCGGGACCTGGGCCGGCACAGCGACGCCGCGGCGGCTTATCGGCAGGCGCTCCGCCTGGATCCGACCGAACCGAAGTACCAGGAAGGTCTGGCGCGCGCCCTGGGAGCCAAGTCATCGTGACTTTTGTTCGTCACCGCAGGTCCGTCGCCGCCGCCCTCCTCTCGCTGGTCATCGGAACACAGGCCGTCGCCGCGGAGGCGCCGGGGCGCCTGGCCACCGGTCCGGAGAACAGCATCGCCCACCGCAGCGCCGGGCCGGGCCTGCAGCGCGCGCTGCGCCCGGTGCACCCGCTGCTCCTCGAAGCGGCGCCCAGCGCGCTGCAAGCCTTGCACGAGGTGGCGTCCGGACGCACCGCCGCCGCCTTCGTGCAGCGCGACCTGTACGAGAATTTCCTCGCCAAGTCGCCCGAGGCGGCGAAGCACATCGAATACTATCCGGGCCTGCCGGCCTGCCTGCTGACCTTCGTGCGCAAGGACACCTGGCCATCGTTCGGCGAACTGGCCGTGGCGGCGCAACGGCAGCGGATCGTCGTCGACGCCGGCCTGCCGGGCAGCAACGCCGGCGTCAGCGTCGGCCTGCTGCGCGGCGCGCTGCCGGCCCTGGACAAGCTGGAACTGGAGAATCGCGGCGGTGCGCGGGCACTGGGCCGCCTGCTGAACGGCGACGCGGACGCCATGATCGTGCCCAGCCATGAACTGACGCCCGGCGACCTGCTGCACAAGGCGCTCAGCGACGGGCTGGTCAGCATCCTGCCGTTGACCATGCCGGAGCTGGAGGCCGCCGTGGAGCGCCAGCGCCTGCCCTACCGCGACCGCACAGTGGTGTTCGAAACCGGCACCAGCGCGCCGGGCGAACACCGCCTCACCACCCTATGCACCAACCTGGGCGTCGTCGTCGACACCCGCCGGGGACCGGAGTTCAGCGAGGCGGTGGCGCGCGCGGTGATGAGCGGCGCCTTGGAATGGCAGCCGAATGTCGTGTGGGAGACCGTCGGCATGGTCTGGCAGACCGCCGTGGCGCTGGTCAGCCGCGTCGTGTCGATCGGCTGCCGTCTGCTGGTCGAATTCGGCCTTCCGCCGCTGTGTCAGGCGCCGCCGCCACCGACCGCCGTGGCCGGGCTCCCCTTCCCCGCAGCCTCCCCCCTCGTCACGACGGGCGCGCGGCGGAAAAACCTGTTCTCTGGTGATTGACTATGGACACGATGGCCGCCGACAAGAAGAAGTTTTCCGACTACATCCGCCTCCACACCGAGGACGGCCACGTCATCTCCATGGAAGGGGAACGCGAGCTGCTGAAGAAGGCGGTCGTGGACTTCAGCCTCGACTTGGACCAGGCGCGCGGCATCCTCATGCACGTGGCCGAGGACGAGGACATCACGCTGGAAAGCGACGTCAACGCACACGTGAAGGCGTACCTCCAGCAGATCGCCAACCGGCGCGGCGGCGTCACCCACCGCCAGTTCAAGAGCGCCGTCGGCATGTACACCCGCATGACCGGCAACGCGCTGGAGCCGCAAGACGTTAAAAAGCGCGTCAAAGGCCTTATGGAGCGTGCTAAGCTGCATCCACGCCGCAGCGGCATCCTGCTGCGCACGCGCCGGTGGTACAAGAAGATCTGAACGGGGCGCACGGGACGTGCACGCGGCCCAGGAAGCCGCAGCATGAACGAGCCGGCACGTTGGGACATCACGTGGGGGATTGTGCGATGCGCGGAACTCTGAAGACCGTACTGTTGGCGGCCGTGGCCGTGACGGCGCTGGCCGGGAGCGCGTCCGCGGCCGATCGGCAACTGCGCGTGGAAACCGTCGACCTCTGGTCGTGGCGGGGGCGTCCCGCCGTGCCGGCGAACGCGGTCGCATCCGGCGGTTCGGCGATGCAGGCGATCCCGGTGGCCTTGGCGCCCGACGCCTCGGCGCAGGCCATGCCGGAAATCGACAGCAGCCAGATGCTGTCGACACCGATGATCCCCGTGCGTCCGGAGGCGTCGGAGAACGTCAAGACGGCTTGGGGCTGCGTGATCGGTGGAACGGTCGGAACCGGAGTAACCCTGGCGGCGGGCGCCGAGAACCTGATCAACGTGATCGCGGGTGGCCTGGTTGCACCGGCCAGCCCGGCGGTGCTTGCCATCGGCCTTGCCGGCGTGGTGTTCGGTACGTTCTGCACGCTGGGGCAGGCCGTCACGCCGCTCTACGTGCATTACTTCGACAACCCGAAGGATGCCCCGGCCACCGCGGAGCCCAAGGAACTGGCGCAGTCGCTCCACCGCGGGCCGGCACCCCGGCCCGCGGACGTCGTGATCAATCTTTCAGAGAAACACTGACCGCGGTGCGGGCAGGCCTGCCGAAGGTGTTCGGCTTCAGGGTCTGCCCGTCCTGCCAGCTCGGCTCGAAATACAGGATCGCCAGCTCCGCGTAGTTCTCGAAGTGCGCGGAGTTGATGCGCGCCCGTTCATTGAGCTTGGCCGCCGACGCCATGTCGCCCATGTCCTCGCGGATGTCGGCCCACAATTGGTAGGCGGTCGAAGTCTGAGGATTGGCCGTGACGGCGTGCTTGAGCAGCTTCTCCGCCCCCGCCAGATCGCGCAGGCCGAAACGGGCCACCGCCCAGGTGCTGTAGGCCGTGCTCACCAACACCGGGTTTTCCGACATCGCCTTCGGCACCAGGGCCTGCTTCATCTTCGCCTCGGCCTCGGCGTAGCGGTCGTAGTAGAGGTCGATGAAGGCATCGTTGAGGATCGGGACGATGTTCGCCGGATCGGACTGTGCGGCCGCCTTGAAGTGCCGCCCCGCGGATTCGATGTCGTTTTCGAACAGCGCCGACACGCCCAGCAGGTTCAGCAGCAGCGCGCGTTCGCGGCTGACGGGCGTGTCCGGGATCGCGGCGATGGTCTCCTCGACGCGCGCCTGGTGCGCGTCGACGCGGCCGGCCTTCAACTCCCGATCGAAGGTGTGGAGCGCCGCCAGATACGGCTGCATCTTCCACAGCGCCTCCACGGCGCCACGCTGGAGCAGCGCCGCGACGGTTTCTCCTTCGTTCTGCGGAACGCGCAGCGTGAAGGACCCGGTCGGCCCCGAGAAGCCGTCGATCAGAAGGACAGTCGACTTGTCCTCGATGATCACGCTGCCCTGCAGGCGGGCGGGCTGGAAGCCGACCGCCATCTGCAGCGCGAAGGTCAGGTCCTCGACCTTCAGGGCGTCGGCCAGCGCCGCCGCCAGCGTCTTCTCGCGGGAACCGCGGATGTCCGGCGGAGGCACGACGGAGGGGACGGAGACGGCGTTCTGCAGTTCGCGCTCGAAGATCATCTCGGCGACCGGGGCTTCGATGCCGTCGCTGGCGATGCTGCCGGGCACCGACATGTCGACCATGATGGTGCCGGAATTCAGGATCGCGTTGGTGCTCAAAAGGCCGAACGCGACCACGAGCGCGCCCGTCAGTGTTGTCAGGTCCATGGGCCTCTCGCTTTGCCGGGACTTGCCACGAAATTGCGCCAAGAATACCGGATCCTTGGTAAAGAACACACGAACAAAGCAGCGCTTTGGCAGTGCCGCGGCGGTGTGTGTCAGGAACCGGTGCCGGCCGTGGCGAACTCCAAAATCTCGGCTTGCCCGGAGGTGGCCGAGCCCCACGCCATCTCGTGGCCGAAGTAGAGGATGCTGTTCAGGATGGCGCCGGTGAAGGCCAGCCCGCCCGACAGCACCGGATCGCCGGTGAAGAGATAGGCGACGCCCAAATCACCCACGGTGCCGACGACGCGCCAGCTGATCGTCTTCATCAGGCCCACGCCCCACGACGGCCCGTCGCCCAGCGATGCCGTGCCGCCGGCGGACGGTTCCGGGCTGGTGCCCGCCGGGTCGGGGTTGGCCAGCGCCGGCCAGCCGTCCAGGCGGTTGCGGAAGCCGCCCTCCACCACCGGAACGGCCTCGGCCGCCCAGCGGACCAGCGCGGCGACCATGCGCGCCCGGCCAGGATCGGCCGACACGGCGCCCGGCGCCCACCGGCTCTCGCTCCAGGGGCGGCCCTGGCCGGGGCCGAAGCCGAACGCCTCGGGATTGAAATGGTACCGCACGTCGACGACGTCGCGCCGGTCGGTGAAGCGGAACCCGGCCATCAGCCACGTCGTCGGCGTGGACCAGCCGCGCGCGCGCGCCGCGCGTTCGGCGTTCAGCCAGACCGGCGCCGACTCCGGCGCCGCCGCGGACACCACATGGTTCACGAAAGTGCAGGAGCCGTCCATCGCCGACACGTAATGGATCGCGGCGAAGTGGATGTCGTCGCGGGTGCAGTCGCGCGTCATGCCCCACCCGGCGTCGGCCGGCGCGGCGTTCGCCGTGACCAGGACGAAGGCGTCCATCCGTTCGCCCTCGACGCGGGCCAGCACGGCGCGCTCCAGTGGCCGGGCCGCCTTGCCCGCCGCCGGGACGCTCTCCCATCCCAGCAACCGCCACGTCCCCGTCGGTAGCGGAACCTGTTTCCCGGCGACCGCAAAGTGGCCGGAAATCGTCGAATCGACCTGTGCCGTGGCCGGTGCGGCAAGGCAAACCACGAAGGCGCACAGTATAGTCCACCATCGCGTCATGTTGTCCCTCCGTATGCGACTTGGCGCCGCCTCGCCCAGCCAACGGGCATATGACCTACCGCGAAAAACATCGATACCAAGACCATACACGGGCCACGAGGCATTTTCACGCGATGACTCACCTTTCGGGTGAACTGTCACTTGACATAGATCGCTTGCAAGAGACAGCGTAAGAATGGGGATACATAGTGTCGCACTGTCGGGCGGGCGTTCGCGCGGGCGGCATGGAGCTGGAATGAGGGGGCGATGGCTCGAAGCGCAGTGTGGTTGGGGGTTCTGGCGGCGATGCTGGGGGCATCGACGGCGGCCGCGCAGGATCTCAAGGTGGGGCAGGCGGTTTCCGGAAAGCTCGTCCTCAACGCCAAGCAAGTGCCGCTGCCGGAAGGCGAATGGAAGGTTGCGGCCATCGGCTATAACCGGATCGTCACCGGGGCCGACATCGGTGCCTTCGGCACCATCGACAACCTGTTCCTGGTGCGCGCCAAGGGCGAGACCGTCGAGGCGGTCGCCGAGATCAACGCCAACACCGTCCCAACCATGGACGGCTGGGGCACGACGAAGGACTGCACGGCCGAGGACGCGCTGTTCAAGGCGGTGGTGTTCAAGTCCGGCTGGGACGGCTCCTGCTTCTTCGGCAGACGCACGGAGCCGGGGCCCGACCGCAAGGGACCCCTCACCTGGTCGAAGGTGACGCAGTTCGCCGCCACCAACAAACTGGCCCTGCCGGCGGCCTTCGTGACCGTCGGCTTCCGCACCAGCGACCGGCGCGACGTGGTCGACGTGCGCTTCCACTTCAACCCGGAGACACGCAGCCAGCCCACCGCCGCCGACGCCTGGACGAAGGAGGCGATCGAGGGCAACGCGGCCCGCAAGACCTATGTGCAGGAGTTGAACCTGTGGGCCGCGAACTACGGCGGTTATGTCGAGAAGGGGCTGCGCAACCAGCTCAACGGCAAGCACGTCATGCCGATGCCCAGCGCCGCGTCGGCCGCCGTGCCGCTTCCGGAACTGGAGGAACTGCTGGGCAAGCTCGACCAGCTCCGCGTGATGAAGCTGATCACCGAGGAGCAGTACCAGCAGCAGAAGGCCATCATCGAGAAGCAACTCGCCCCCGCCACGGCGGAGAGCGGCGCGCTCGACCGCTCGATCCAGAAGGCGATTTCGTTCCGCGTGTTCGGCTCGTCCGTGGACTGGATCCTGGCCTACGTGGTGACGTTCAGCAGCGCCGTGTCGACGGGCATCACCGCCTCGATCATCGTGCTGCACACCATGGTGCACATTCTCCTCGACATGAACTGGGAAAAGTACTGGCGCGGCACCATCCGCGACGGCACGCGCGTCATCGAATTCGCCCACCTGGGCGCCAAGTGACGGCCGGCGTGCAACCGATCCCGACAAGGAACACGAGAATGCGACTCCTTTCTCACATCGGCGCCTCGGTTTGCGGCGCCCTCGTCGCGGCGGGCACGATGCTCGGCGCGGCGCAAGCCCAGACACAGGATCTCAAGATCGGCCAAGCCTATTCCGGCATGCTCGATATCGCCAGCAAGCAAGTTCCGCTGCCGGCCGGCGAGTGGCGCCTGGCCGCCGTCGGCTCCAACAGCATCGCCAAGGCGAACGTCGGCAAGGATGAATTCGGCGCCTTCGGCACGATCCTCAACCTCGTTCTCGTCCGCACCGAGAACAACAAGATCGACGCGGTGGCGGAGGTCAACGTCAACGCGCTGCCGGTGAACGACGGCTGGGGCACCTCGCAGGACTGCGAGCGCGAGGACCTCTACGCCATCTTCACCCGCTACAAGTCGGGCTGGGACAGCTCCTGCTTCTTCATCCGCCACACGATCTCCTCGCCGGAGTTCCTGCCGATGGTGGAGAAGACGGACACCATGTTCACCCGCGCGGCGGCCGCGGTCCGCGACCTGACCAAGCGTATCCCGATCGGCCCGGCCGCCGGCCTGGACGCCGGTCAGGTCATCTCGGCCACCTGGGACAGCACGCTGGGCCAGGCCAAGACGCAGAACATGGCGGTTCCCTCCACTTGGCTGACCGTCGGCTATCGCGTCGCCAACCGCCGCGACATCGTCGACCTGCGCTTCCACTTCAACCCGGAGACGCGCGGCTTCCCCGTGGCGTCCAAGGTGACGAGCTGGAAGGACAGCCCCTGGCATCACACCAAGGTGGAAGCCGATCCGACCAAGATGGCGCTGATCCGCGACTTCTCCCTGTGGGGAGCGGTGTTCCACGATGCCGTTGAGCGCGGGGTGAAGAACCAGCTCGCCGGCGAGGCGCCGATCCCGATGCCCTGGCGCAACCGCCCGGCCAGCGAACGCGACAAGTTCGACGAGCGTCTCGCCGCCCTGGAATCCCAGCGCGCCAAGGGCAAGATTTCCGACTCCGAGTACATGGTCCAACGAGACCGCGTCATCGAAGACCGCGAGAAGGACTTCTCGCCGAAGATCGACTCGACCACGGTGGCGCTCTACAAGGCGTTGACCTACCGCGCCATCGTGTCGACGGTGAATATCGGTATCGACCTGTACTGGATCGGCGAGATCTTCGCCGCCGGCCAGCTCATTTTCCTGCAGGTCACCATCAACTCGGTCAAGTTCTACTTTCACGAACTGGCCTGGGAAAAATTCGGCGGCTACAAGGCGGCCCGCCGCGACAGCCCGCGCGAGGTGGACTTCGTGTACGGCGGCATCGGCGCCTGACGGCGTCGTCCAACGCAGGCACATCACCAGCAGGGGGCCGGTCCGCCGGGCCCCTGTTTGCGTTTCAGTGGCGCGCCCGAACCTGAGCCCGAACCTGATCTGAATCAAAACCGCACCGGATAGGGATAACCCCGTATATCGCTGGGGGCATTTGCGGGCCTATCTTCCCTCAGCGCGACACGGCCGGTGGCCGGCGCGCGATTCCTGTTGTTCGAGTGCGCGGAGGGTGTCTTGGTCGGGGCAGGCGAAAGGCTCGTCTACATCGTCGATGACGACGAGCCGGTGCGCGATTCCATGAAGACCCTGCTGGAAGCGTGCGATTTCAATGTGCGCGACTTCGCGTCGTGCAACGGGTTCCTCGAGGCCTACGGCACGGCTCCGGCCGGTGGGGCGGACGGCTGCCTGTTGCTGGATCTGCACATGCCGGTGATGAGCGGGCTGGAGTTCATGGAGCGCTTCGGCGCGCGGCTCGGCGGCATGCCGGTGATCATGGTCACCGGCCGCGGCGATGAGGCGACGCTGGCCCGCGCCCGCCAGGCCGGCGTCGTCGCCGTGCTGGAAAAGCCGTTCGAGGAGGACGACCTGCTCGACACGGTGGAGCGGCTGATGCCGGCCGCCGCCAACGGCAACTGAGGTTTGCCCCGGCGGGGCTACGTATTATTCCTTACGTAGTGTACCGAACTACGCAGACCGGCCTAGGGTCGCTATTCTCTCCGTCATAGAGACACGCCGACACCGGGGAGGCTTCCATGGCCGCACATCTCGCCGCTCTCGACAGCACCGCGCCGCACCGGACCGGTTATATTCCGGCCCCCCTGCCCGTGATGCGCGGCACGGCCAACGTGATCGCGCTCGCCGGCCCCCGCGCGTCCGATGTCGATCCGTTCGAAACCATGGCCGAGACGCAGTCGGTCGGCCGCGACCAGATGCTGTTTTCGGAAGGCGACGCCGCCCGCCACGTCTACCGCGTGGTGTCCGGCACGGTGCGCCTGTGCAAACTGCTCCCCGACGGCCGCCGGCAGATCATCGGCTTCCTCCAGCACGGCGACATGATGGGCCTGTCGCTGGCGCAATCCTATCTCTACAGCGCCGAGGCGGTAACGGCCGCCGTGCTCCAGCGCATCCCGCGCACTCGGTTCGAGGCGCTGATGGACGAGCAGCCGGCCCTGGCGCGCCGCCTGCTGTCGCTGACCGCGACCGAGCTGGTGGCGGCGCAGGATCAGATGGTGCTGCTGGGCCGCAAGACGGCGGTGGAGCGGGTCGCCACCTTCCTGTTGCGCGTCGCCGCGCGCACCATCGGCGGCGGCCGGCGCGTGCAATTGCCGATGAGCCGCGCCGACATCGCCGATCACCTGGGCCTGACCACGGAAACCGTGTCGCGCGCCTTCACCAAGCTGAAGACCAGCGGCATGATCCGCCTGCTCGACGGCCATCTGGTCGAACTGACCGACCGCGAGGGTCTGGCTGCGGCAGCGGAATGCGCCTGAGCCGGTGCATGTAAGCCGCCGCGGGGCTGCGGGCGCGGGGCCGCGTTCGCCGCATGGCGCCCATGCGCGGGCCTGCCCTGGCTTCTGCCTTGGGGGACCCAACTGGTAGCCTGCTCCGGGCTTTGCACAGGGCAGGACACAGGGACGCATGAGCGAGATCACCGAGAGCCGGGCCACCCTGGGGCGCGACGCGCTCATCATCGCGCTGGTCGGCGCCGCCCACTTCTCCAGCCACTTCTTTCAGCTCGCCCTCGCCCCGCTGTTTCCGCGCCTGCACGACGTGTTCGACGTCAGCTACGTCACGCTGGGCTCGGTAGCGACAACCTTCTACCTGTGCTCGGGCATCTGCCAGGCGTTCGCCGGCATCCTGGTGGACCGCTACGGAGCCCGCCCCATGCTGCTCGCCGGCATCGCGACCATGGCGACCTGCATCGGGCTGGCCGGCCTGGTGACCGAATTCTGGATGTTCTACCCGCTGGTGGTACTGGCCGGCATCGGCAACAGCGTGTTCCATCCCGCCGACTTCTCGCTCCTGTCCAACCGCGTGTCGCCGGAGCGGCTGGGCCGCGCCTACGGCATCCATGCGTTCTCGGGCACGGCGGGATACGCCATGGCCCCTCTGGCCATCGGCGGCATCGCACTCCTCTTCGACTGGCGCACCGCGCTGATCGCCGCCGGGCTCATGGGCTGGGTCGTCGTGCTGGTGCTGGTGCGCTTCAGCCGAGAACTCGCCACCGACGGCGCCCACGCTGGCCCGAAGGACGGCGGGATGGAGCCGGTTTCCTACGCCCGACTGGTCACCTCGCCGGCGATCCTGATGGCGTTCTCCTACTTCCTGCTGACGGCCGCCGCCGGCATCGGATTCCAAACCTTCTCGACCGCCTCGCTGGTTGAGTTGTACGGCGTGCCGCTGGAACTGGCGGCGACGGCGCTCACCGCCTACCTCAGCGCGTCGGCACTGGGCATCCTGCTGGGCGGCGTGGTGGCGGACCGCACGACGAACTACACGCGGGTCGCAGCATCGGGCCTGGGCGTGGCGGCGGCGCTGATGATGGTGGTGGCAAGCGGCGGCCTGCCATTCACGGCGGTGGTCGCCGTGGTCACGCTGGCGGGCCTGTCGCAGGGCATCACGGCCCCCTCGCGCGACATCCTGGTCAAGCGCGCCACGCCGAAGGGGGCGACGGGCAAGGTGTTCGGCTTCGTCTATTCCGGACTGGACGCCGGGTCGACCGTGGCGCCGGTGCTGTTCGGCTTCCTGCTCGACCACCACGCCGTCACGCTTGTGTTCGCCGGCATCGGGCTGCTGTTCGCCCTGGCGATCGTTTCGGTCTTCTCGGTGGCCCGTCGACCGGCGATGGCCTGAGCCGCCCTAATTCACCACCTGCCACGACCCGTCGGGCATCCGGCAGGCGGTGCCGTAGGCGGGCTGCGGCCGGCCCTCGATGATGATGGTCGTCCGGTATTCGCGGCACAGATGCCCGCTGCGCGACAGGTAGGTGGGGCCGGCCGGGTCGGCGGCGATGCCCGGCTGCGGGGCGTACACCACCGGCGGGGGTGGCGCGTACACCAGTGGCGGCGGCGCGTAATAGACGGGCGGAGGCGGCGGGAAATAATGGTGATGGTAGGGGCGGTGGAACAGCGGGACGACCGCGCCGATCCCGATGCCGACCGTGACCGAGGAACGGCGCGCCTGCGCCGTGCCAGGCACCACCAGCGCACCAACGAGCACCGCAGCCGCCAGCGCCGCGACGCCTCCCTTCCCCACCAATCCAGACATGGTCCCGACTCCTGTCGAACGCTCCGGACGATTGTACGCTTGGGCGCGGTGCGGCGCACGCGCGGAAATGGAACAGCGCGTGCGCCGTTTCGGCGCTTTCCGCGGGTCTTTACCGGCGGGTGGTGGCGTTGGTGCGCGTGGTCTGCACCGTCGCCGGTGTCTCGCCGCCGCCCACCACGCCGGTGGTCTGCGTGCTGCCCCCCGGAGAACTGCCGAGGTTGGCCATGCCCTGGGCCCCGGCCGTGACGCCGGCCTGCTGGCGGACGCGCAGGTTGTTCTGCACATGCGTCACGCCCGACACGGCTTCGACGATGTCCTCCGCCCGGCGGCGGGCCATGCGGCTGTCCACCGTGCCGGTCAGGGTGACCTCGCAGCCGCTGACGGCGACATCGATGTCCGACGCGTCCACATAGGGATCGTCGGTCAGCCGGTCGTTGACGTCATCGCGGATGCGCTCGTCGGAGCGGGTGTAGCCACGCGGGCCGCGCCCGCGGTGCCCGCCGCCCCGGTCGTCCCTGTGCTGCTCATCCATGCGGCGCCGCCGCTCGGCGTCCTCGTCGCCGAACCAGGAGGACACCTCGTCGCTGGTGCGGTCCCACCAGTCGCGGCCGCCGCGGCCCTCGTCACGCCTGTCGTCACGCTCGTAGGACCGCGCGCGGGACGCGTAGTCGTCCCGCCCATAGTCGTCGCGGCCATAGCCGCGCCGCCCGTAGTCCTCGCGGTCCCGGTGACTGTCCCGGTCATAGTCGCCGCGCGCGTAACGGCGCATGTCGTCCAGCATGGTGCGGCCGTAGTCGTGCTCCTGGCCCGGCTTGCGGCCGGAGCCGGTGCGCTCGCGCCCGCCCCACCGGCCACGGTCGTCCTCCCAACCGCGCCGATAGCCCTGGTCGTTCCTCCAGCGGTCTTCATAGTCTGCCATGGGAAAGCACCCCCGTTTGGGATCAGCAGGCCGCCACGTTCGGCGGCTTCCTTCCCAACGGGGCGCCCCGCCCGGTGTTCCCTCAATCCGTGACCATCGGGCGCAGCGCCCGTACCAGCGGCGCGGTGCCGGCAAGCAGCGGCGCGCCGCCGGAGAAATCGGGGCGCAGGCGGTAGGGGGCGGCCGCCCCGCCGGCCTCCTCCACCAGCAGGATTCCCGCCAGCACGTCCCAGGGCAGCAGGTGCGGGTCCCAGGTGGCGTCCAGCCGGCCGCAGGCGACATGGGCAAGTTGCAAAGCGGCGGTCAGCAGGTTGCGCGTCTGCGCGCCGGCCCTCAGGACCGCCGTGAACGGCTCCAGGAACCGCTCCGGCGGATGGCGCGGCGAGTGGCCGACGCCGACCACGGCGTTTTCCAGCGCGGCGCAGCCCGACACACGGATCGGCTCGCCGTTCAGGAAGGCGCCGCCGCCGCGCCGGGCGGTGTACAGTTCGTCCGTGCTGGGGTCGTAGATGATGCCCACTTCCGTGCGGCCGTCCACCATCAGCGCCAGCACCACGCAGAACCACGGCAGGCCGCGCAGGAAGTTCTGCGTGCCGTCAATGGGATCGACGACCCAGACGCGGGAGGCCGCCAGCCCGCCGGCCTCCTCCCCCACCACCGCGTCCTCCGGAAACAGGGCGGCCAGGCGGGTGCGGATCAGCTCCTCCACCGCGCGGTCGGCGACGCTGACGAGGTCCTGCGGCCCTTTGAGTTCCACGGTCAGGTCGGCGCGGCGTTCGAAGTACCGGCGCGCCAGCCGCCCGGCCTCGCGCGCCACGGCGGCCCCGGCGGCGAGGCGCAGGTCCAGGTCTACGGTCATGAGAACTCCCTACAGCAGGCGCTTGCGGACGTGGGTCACCAGCACCTCCGCCAGGACGACGACGGCGAAGATGGCGAGCAGCGCCGTTGCTACCCGGTCCCACTGGAAGAGGTCCATGGCGGAGTTGAGCACCAGCCCGATCCCGCCGGCGCCGACGAGGCCGAGCACGGCGGATTCCCGCACGTTGATGTCCCAGCGGAACAGCGCGATCGACCAGAACGCCGGCTGCACCTGCGGCCAGTAGCCCTTGGTCATGATGCTCAGCCACGGCGCCCCGGCCGCGCGCAGCGCCTCGACCGGCCCCCGCGCCGTCTCTTCCAGCGCTTCCGACAGCAGCTTGCCGACGAAGCCGACCGAGCGGAAGGCGATCGCCAGCACGCCGGCCAGCGCGCCCGGCCCGAACACCGCCACGAACAGCAGCGCCCACACCAGCGAGTTGACCGAGCGCGAGGAGACCAGCACCAGCTTCGCCAGCCAGTTCAGCCCCTTTGACGGCGTGATGGTCCGCGCCGCCAGCAGCGCCACGGGCACCGCCATGACGATGCTGAGCAGCGTGCCCAGCATGGCGATGTGCAGCGTCTCCACCAGCGCCTGCTGCACCGTGGGCGCGTAGGCGAGGTCCGGCGGCCACAGGCGGTTCAGCAGATCCATCACCTGTTCGGGCGCGTCGTACAGGAACTCCGGGATCACCTCCACCGTGCGCAGCGACAGCACGAAGGCCGCCACCAGCGCCAGATAGGTGGCGAAACGGCCCAGCCGCTGCGCCGGGGAGAACCGCTGCCAGTGGCGGTGGTCCGTTACGGCCGTCATTGGAAGGTCGCCCGCAGCCGTGCGGCCACCAGTTCGCCCACCATGATCAGCGCGATGATGGCGATCAGGATGGCGCACAGGAAGCCGTAGTCGAAGCGCTGGAAGGCGGCGAACAGCGTGCCGCCGATGCCGCCGCCGCCGACGATGCCGACCATGGTGGAGTTCCGCAGGTTGCTGTCCAGTTGGTAGGTGGAAAAGCCGATGAAGCGCGCCAGGACCTGCGGCAGCACGCCCATGGTGACCACGTTGGCGAAGGACGCACCGGTGGCGCGCACCGCCTCCACCTGTTTCATGGAGATTTCCTCGATCGCCTCGGCGAACAGCTTGGCGACGAAGCCGACGGAGGCGACGACCAGCGCCAGGATGCCGGCCAGCGCGCCGAAGCCGATGGCCTTGACGAACACGATGGCGACCAGGATCGGGTGGAAGGACCGGCACAGCGCGATGAACGCCCGCGCCGGCGTGCTGACCCACCACGGCATCAGGTTGCGCGCCGCCAGCAGCCCGACGGGCAACGAAATGAGGATGCCCAGCGCCGAGGCGATGACGGCGATCTGCAGGCTCTCCGTCAGCCCGTCGACCAGCAGCTCCCACCGCTGGAATTCCGGCGGAAACAGCCGCCCCAGAAACCGCCCGCCCTGGTCGAGCCCGACGATGAACCGCGCCCAGGTCAGGTCGAGGATCTGCGCCGCGTACACCACGTACACCGCGAGCAGCAGCCACCCCGCCCGCGCCGCCCAATTTGGCCGGAAGGCAACGCGGCCGGTCATGACAACCAGTCCTCGCCGCCGTAGATGGTGCGCAAATGGTCGTCGCCCAGGCCCTCCGGCGGCCCGTCGTAGACCACCGCCCCTTCCGACATGCCAACGACGCGCGTGGCGAAGCGGCGCGCCAGCGTCACGTCATGGATGTTGATCAGCACGGGGATGGCGCGGCGGTCCGCCACCTCCCGCAACAGCTCCATGATCTCGACCGACGTCTTGGGATCGAGCGAGGAGGTCGGCTCGTCGGCCAGCAGCAGGTCGGGGTCCTGCATCACGGCGCGCGCGATGCCCACGCGCTGGCGCTGCCCGCCCGACAGGCTGTCGGCGCGCTGGTGCACGAAGTCGGACAGGCCGACCATGTCCAGCAGGTCGAACGCCTTGTCGACGTCGGCCTGCGGATAGCGCCGCAGCCACGCCCGCCACGCCGGCACGTAGCCCAGGCGCCCGCACAGCACGTTCTCCATCACCGACAGGCGCTCCACGAGGTTGTATTCCTGGAACACCATGCCGATGCGGCGGCGGACGTGGCGCAGCTCGCGCCGGCCGGCGCGGGCGACGTCGCGGCCCTTGAACAGGATCTCGCCCGAGGTCGGCTCGACCAGCCGGTTGATGCAGCGGATCAGCGTGCTCTTGCCCGTGCCCGAGGGGCCGATGATGGCGACCACGCCGCGCGCCTCGAAGGCCAGCGAGATGCCCTTCAGCACCAGCGGGCGGCCGGCGCCGTAGCTCTTCGTCAGGTTGCGGATCACCAGCGGGTGGTCCTGTGGACCACCTCCGCTGCGGGCCGCGGTGTCCGCGCGGCCCACCATGGTGCCATCGGGCATGGCCACGCTACTTCTGCTTGGCGTAGGTGGCGGCGTTGAACGGCGTGCCGCTGCCGTCGGCCACCTTGCGCACCACCGCCCAGGCGTCCTTGTAGGTGATCGGCACGAAGCGGTCGGCGCCCTCGAACGCCTTCTTCATTTCTTCGGGGAAGCGGTAGTCGGTGAAGCACTGCACCATCTTCTTCGCCAGTTCCGGCTTCAGCGCGCTGGAGTAGGCGAAGGAGGAGGTGGGGAAGGTCTCGCTCTTGTACAGCACGCGGATCTTGTTCTCGTCGACCTGCCCGCGGTGCACCATGCGGGTGTAGACGTCGGACGCCACCGGGGCGGCGTCGTAGTCGCCGGACAGCACGCCCATGACCGACTGGTCGTGCTTGCCGGAATAGATGACCTGGTAATCCTTCTCCGGCGTCAGCCCCAGTTCCGGGAACAGCGCGCGCGGCGCCAGGTTGCCGGAATTCGACGACGGCGAGGTGTGCGCGATCTTCTTGCCCTTGAGGTCGGCCATCGTCTTGTAGGGGCTGTCGGCCTTGACGATCATCCAAAGCTGGTAGCCCTGGAAGCCCTTCTCGTCGCCCTTCACGGCGAACGGCACCGCGCCGGCGAGGTTCACCGCGAAGCCCGTCGGCCCGGTGGAGAAGCCCGCCACGTGCAGCCGGCCGGAGCGCATCGCCTCGATCTCCGCCGCGTTCGACTGCACCTGGAAGTACACCACCTTCTTGCCGGTGCACTGCGCCAGATGCTCCTGGAAGGGCTTGAAGATGTTGGCGTAGACGGCCGGGTCCTCGACCGGGGTGTAGGTGAACACCAGCGTGTCGGGATCCTTCCAGTCCTTGGGATCGGTGGGCGCGTCTGCGACGAGGTCGCCGTTGCGGTCGCAGTAGAGCTGGTCGAGTTCGCCGCGGTTCGGGCAGTCCTGCGCCGCGGCCGGGGCCGCGAAAGCGAAAGCGGATGCCGTCAGCGTCGCGGCGAACAGCCACGGGATGGCCTTGGCCATGAGTCACCTCCCTGTAGGTTTCGACCGCGAGCCCCAATGGTGGGCGGGCCGATTGTTCGTTTGTCCATCATGCTATCGCGGAGCGGGCGCCGGTTGAAGCGCGATTTGTTGTTTTGCGAACCGCATGTTCGGATATGATCAAAGTGGGAGGCGGCGGGAAACCATCCGGTGAGAACCCTTTCTGTGAACAAGGGCGAGCGGCAGGAAAAGGTCTGGGACTTCGTCCGGCGCAAGGGCTTCGCGTCGGTGGAGGATCTGGCCTCGCACCTCGGCGTGACGGCGCAGACGATCCGCCGCGACATCCAGGACCTGTCGGCGCGCGGGGCCGTGCGCAAGTACCACGGCGGCGCCGGGCTGGCCTCCACGGTCGAGAACGTCGCCTACAAGACCCGCAAGATCCAGAACATCGAGGCCAAGCGCCGAATCGGCCTGCGTACGGCGGCGCTGATCCCCGACGGCGCGTCGGTGTTCGTCGACACCGGCACGACGTGCGAGGCGGTGGCCGAGGCGCTGACCCGCCGCCGCAACCTGCGCGTCATCACCAACAACCTGCACGTCGCCGGCTTCCTGGGCGACCAGACGGAATTCGAGGTCGCCGTCCCCGGCGGCGTCGTGCGCAACGCCGACGGCGCCGTGCTGGGCGAGATGGCGGTGGAGTTCCTGCGCCAGTTCCGCGTCGACTACGCCGTCATCGGCATCAGCGCCGTGGACGAGGACGGCATGCTGATGGAATACGACCTGCGCGAGGCGCACCTTCGCCGCGTCGCCCTGCAGCAGGCGCGTACCAGCCTGCTCGCCTGCGATTCGACGAAGTTCGGGCGCAGCGCGCTGGTGTGTGTCGGCGCGCTCGAGTCGGTGTCGATTCTGGTCACCGATGCCCTTCCGGAGGCCCCTTTGGCCGCGCGTCTGCATACCGGGGCAACCAGGGTCGAACTGGCATGAAGCCTTGCCGCACAAGGCTCGGCCGATGTTCGCGATGGCGGATAGTTCGTTTTGCCGATTGATGCGCAAGCCAAACCGTGGCTTTCTGACTGTGCACTTCGCGTGTCTAGAGAGCTGATGTAAACTGAAGGCGGGCCCATTGGGCCCGCCTTTCTTTTCAGCCCCCCGTCGCGCGCTGCGTTCAGTAGCCGACGGTGAAGCGCTTGCGGCTGTGCCGCGGGGCCTCCAGTTCGTCGGCCAGGGCGACCGCGAAGTCCTCGTAGGTAATCGAGCTGTTGCCGGCCCCGTCGACCAGGATCTGGTCGGTGCCCAGGCGGAAAGTGCACGTGCGTTCGCCCCCCATGAAATGGGCGGACGGGGACAGGAACGTCCAGTCAAGATCCCGCTCCTGGCGGAGAAGATCGAGAAACGCCGCACCCTTGGTGGCTTCGGCCTTGTACGCCTCCGGGAACGCGGGGGTGTCGACCAGTCGCACGCCGGGCGCCACCTCCAGGCTGCCCGCCCCGCCGACCACGAGATAGCGCGGCACGCCGGCGGTCTTGACCGCCTCGACCAGCTTGGCCGGATCGCTGGCCAGGAACATCACCGAACTGATCGCGGCGTCGTGCCCGGCCAGCAGGCCGGACAGGCCGGCAACGTCGAACACGTCGCCCCGCCGGGCGGTGACGTTCGGTCCGGCGGCGATCTTTTCGGGATGGCGCGCGATCGCCGTCACGCGATGGCCCCGGCTCGCCAGCTCGGCCAGGATGCGGGACCCGGCGTTCCCCGAGGCACCGATGAGAGCGATATTCATGTCACCAACTCCACTAGGTTTCTAATGGTGACTAGGTAGCGGATCGTGGTATTGGTGCAAAGAAGGCACTTTTCGGTCACCTGGTTACCTGATGGGAACCGCGCCGGCCCATGGTGAGGGAGATGACGATGCAGAAGGGGAACGCCTACGCCGCCGAATGCCCGACCCGGCAGGCCCTGGACCGCGTGGCGGACAAATGGACGGTCCTGATTCTCGGCCTGCTGGGCGACGGGCCGGTGCGCTTCAACGCCCTGCGCCGGCAGATCCAGGGGATCTCGCAGAAGATGCTGTCCCAGACGCTGCGGAGCCTGGAGCGGGACGGGCTCGTCGCGCGCACGGTCTATCCGACCGTTCCGGTCACGGTCGAGTACGCGATCACCCCGGTTGGCCGGACCCTGGCGGCGACCCTGACGCCCTTGCGCCTGTGGGCCGAGGAAAACATCGAGACGATCCTGCAAGCCCGCCTGGAATACGACCGCGCCGAGAGGGCGGCGCCCGACCACGCCGCCTGATCCCCACCGCCCCCAACGGGGCCGGCGTCAGTTCGCGACGGTTTCCGGCTCCCGTTCCTCGACATCGGATTCGGTGCCGGATTCGGCCGCGTGGCGCTCGGGCGGGCGGACGACGGTGACCGTGCAGGGCGCCTGCGCCACCACTTGCGAGGACACGCTGCCCAGGTAGCGGCGCAGGGCCGAATGGCCGCGCGCGCCGACGATCAGATGGTCCACGTGGTTGCTGCGCGCGTAGTCCACCAGCGCCGCCGCCGGGTCGGGGGCCTCCAGCACGTGGTAGGTGATGCGGTCGGCCTCTATGCCCAGCGGCTTGGCCCAGTGCTTTAGCGTCACCAGGGCGCCGACGTGCAAGTTGTTGCCCTCCTTGTCGACGCCCAGGTCCATGCCGATGCGCGCCGTCTTCAGAACCATCAGGCAGGCGAGCCGGGCGCCGGGCGCGGTGCGGAACAGGCTTTGCGTGATGCGCCGCTGCGCGTCGGTCAGCGGCGTCTCGCCGTGCGACAGGTCGACCGCCGTGGCGACGATGGGGGCGCGCGACAGCCGCTCCGACACCGACGGACGCACCGTAGGCGTGCGCATCAGGTAGCGCACCCAGCGCCGCACCACGGTCAGCGTGCCATCCCGCCGGGTGCGGGTGGCGCGCTCGGTCAGCGTCACCTGATCGGGGTGCTGGAGGAGGAAGGCCAACTGCGCCGCCGTGCCGGGGCGCGCCAGCGGGTCGACCTCCAGGCACTGCAGGATGATCTCCTGCAGCCAGGGCGGACAGTCGGGGGCGAAGGCACGCGGCGGCGGCGGCGCCTGATAGAGGCGGCGGCGCAGGCCGCGCACCGACTGCGGCGCGCCGAACGGCAGCTTGCCGGTCGTCATCTCGAACAGCATGACGCCCATGGCGAACAGGTCGCTGCGCGGGTCGTCGCGCGTGCCCATCACCTGCTCGGGCGCGATGTAGGCGCCGGTGCCGGCCGGCGTGTGCGATTCCTCGGCGATCAGGTCGGGCCGCCCACACAGGCGCGACAGGCCGAAGTCGATCAGGATCACCGTGCCGTCCTCGCGGAACAGCACGTTGCCCGGCTTCATGTCGAGATGGACGAGGCTCTGCCGGTGCAGCGCGTGCAGGGCGCGCGCCACCCGCGCCCCCAGGTCCGCCACCTCCGCCGCCGGCAGCGGGCCGTTTTTCAGGCGCGCCGACAGCGGCTCGCCGGGGACGTGCTCCATGACGATGTAGGGCTGCGTGTCGAAGTCGCCGGTGGCGACGAAGCGCGGCACGTGCGGCCCCTTCAACAGCGGCATGATCATCTGCTCCACCTCGAAGCCGATGATCGCCGTGGGGTCGTCGCCGTAGCGCAGCAGCGGGATCTTCATCACCAGCGGCCCGCCGTGGTCGGGATGGGTCACCCGCCACAGGGCCGACATGCTGCCCTTGTAGATCTTCTCCTCGAGCCGGAAGCCGTCGACCATGGCGCCGGCGGCAAGGGGGGGCTTGGGCATGCTGGTCAGGTCCCTTCGCGCAATCGGGCGGCGAGCCGGGGCGGCAGCCCCGCCTGCTGCACCTTGCGGGCCGCCGTCTCGTGGTCGTACGGCACGCGGTGGTAGGTGAGGACGCCCGCGGCGGCGTCGAATAGGGCGTAGCAGGCGGCCGGGTTGCCGTCGCGCGGCTGCCCGGCCGAACCGGGGATCGCCAGCCAGCGGCGGCGACCGCCCAGCGGGTTGGCCGCTCCCGGCTGCGGCTCGAAATGGCTGGCGTGCCCGACCGGCGACAGGTGGTACAGCGCCGGCTGGTGAACGTGCCCGCAGAAAGTGACGCGCCGCTCCGTCGCCTTCAGGCTGCGCTCCGCCGCCGAGGCGCCGTTGATGTAGCCCCAGCGCTCGGGCGCCCAGGCGTTGGCGTGGACGTACAGGCAGGCGCCGTCCTCCACCGCCAGCGGCAACCCGGCGAGGAAGGCGCGCTGCACGGCGCTCAGCGCCGTGTGCGTCCATTCCGCCGCCGCGCGGGCGTCGGGGGTCATCGCGTCGGAGGCGCCCTTCACCGCCGCCTCGTCGTGGTTGCCCAGCACGGCGACGGCGCCACGCTCCACGTGCGCCATGACCGTATCGACCATCCAGGCCGGGTCGCCGCCGTACCCGACGACGTCGCCCAGGAACACGTAACGCCCCGCACCCGCGCGCGCGGCGTGCGCGAAGCAGGCCTCCGCGGCTTCGCGGTTGGCGTGGAGGTCGGCGAGAAGAGCGATCAGCATGGTCGCCTGTAACCCGGTTTTCGGCCGCGCCCCGCCGGTGCGGGGCTGTATCCATTGTCTCATGTGAGAACCATTTGGCGAGCCATTGTCACCCTGGACCATGGTCCGGGGTGAAACGCACTGCTGTTTCTGCGAATGATCAGCCAACGGATCATGGACAAACGTAACCTGCCCGCCGCATGACCCTGCTCGTGCGGAAGAAGGACCATGTTCCCACATCTTTAGCGAGGGAGTTGAAACGCAATGGCTTACGCAGCCACGGCCAATGACGCGGTCCGGCCCATGAGCACCGAAGAGAAGAAGGTGATCTTCGCCTCTTCTCTCGGCACCGTCTTCGAATGGTATGACTTCTACCTGTACGGTTCGCTTGCGGCCGTGATTTCCCAGCAGTTCTTCTCGGGCGTCAACCCGACCGCTGCGTTCATCTTCGCGCTGATGGCCTTCGCCGCCGGCTTCGCGGTGCGCCCGTTCGGCGCCCTGGTGTTCGGCCGTCTCGGCGACCTGATCGGCCGTAAGTACACCTTCCTCGTCACCATCCTGCTGATGGGCGGCTCGACCTTCATCGTCGGCGTCCTGCCCAACTACGCCACCATCGGCATGGCCGCCCCGATCATCCTCATCGTCCTGCGCCTCCTCCAGGGCCTCGCGCTCGGCGGCGAGTACGGCGGCGCCGCCACCTACGTGGCCGAGCACGCCCCGCACGGCCGCCGCGGCGCCTACACGGCGTGGATCCAGACCACGGCGACGCTGGGTCTGTTCATGTCGCTGTTGGTCATCCTGGGCTGCCGCGTCTCCATGCCGGCCGAGGACTTCAACAGCTGGGGCTGGCGCATTCCGTTCCTGGTGTCGATCTTCCTGCTCGGCGTCTCGGTCTGGATCCGTCTGAAGCTCAATGAATCGCCCGCCTTCAAGCGCATGAAGGAAGAGGGCAAGACCTCGAAGGCGCCGATCACCGAGTCCTTCGGCCAGTGGAAGAACCTGAAGGTGGTGCTGCTGGCGCTGTTCGGCCTCGTCGCCGGCCAAGCGGTGGTGTGGTACACGGGCCAGTTCTACGCCCTGTTCTTCCTGACGCAGACCCTGAAGGTCGACGCCCAGGCGGCCAACCTGATGATCGCCGCGTCGCTGCTGATCGGCACCCCGTTCTTCGTCGTCTTCGGTTCGCTGTCCGACAAGATCGGCCGCAAGCCGATCATCATGGCCGGCCTGCTGCTCGCCATCGTCACCTACTTCCCGATCTTCAAGGCCCTGACCCATTACGCCAACCCGGCGCTGGAGCAGGCCATCACCACCTCCCCGGTGGTGGTCACCGCCGACCCGAACGAGTGCACGTTCCAGTTCAACCCGGTCGGCACCTCGAAGTTCACCTCCTCGTGCGACATCGCCAAGAGCTCGCTGGTCCGCCGCGGCATCCCGTACTCGAACGAGGCGGCCCCGGCCGGCACCATCGCGCAGGTCAAGGTCGGCAGCACCGTCATCCCGTCCTACGACGCCAGCGGCGCCCCCGCCGGCAAGACCGAGGTGTCGCTCGGCCACGGCCCGAGCAGCCACGCCGCCCCGGCCGATCCGAAGGCCGCCGGCGCCGCCTTCGAGAAGGGCCTGGGCGATGCGCTGAAGTCGGCCGGCTACCCGCCGAAGGCCGACCCGGCCAAGGTCGACACCTTCATGGTCATCGTCCTGCTGACCATCCTGGTCATCTACGTGACGATGGTGTACGGCCCGATCGCCGCCATGCTGGTCGAGATGTTCCCGACCCGCATCCGCTACACCTCGATGTCCCTGCCCTACCACATCGGCAACGGCTGGTTCGGCGGCTTCCTGCCCACGACCTCCTTCGCCATCGTGGCGGCCACCGGCGACATCTACTCGGGCCTCTGGTACCCGATCATCATCGCCGCGGGCACCCTGGTCATCGGCATGCTCTTCGTCCGCGACACCAAGGACGTCGACATCTACGCCGAGGACTGAGCACAGGACTGACCGAGCCGGCATCGGTACGGGAGCGGGCGGGGTTTTCCCCGCCCGTTTTCGTTGTGCCACGATGTGCTAGTGTGCAAAACCGGCTGCACCTTCCGATCGGCGACGCCCATGGACAACTCGCTCGTCCTCATCCTGTCCCTCGCCTACCTCGCGTCGCTGTTCGCGATCGCCTGGTACGGCGACCGGACGGCGGACCGGGCCGGGGAGCGGCGCAACCCGCTGCTCTATTCGCTCAGCCTGGGCGTCTACTGCACGTCGTGGACCTTCTACGGCAGCATCGGCCGCGCGGCGACCGACGGCTTCGACTTCCTGCCGATCTACATCGGCCCCATCCTCATCATTGGTTTCGGATGGCCGCTGCTGGCGCGCATCGTGCGCATCGCCAAGGTCGAGAACACCGTCTCCATCGCCGACTTCATCGCCGCCCGCTACGGCAAGAGCCAGGGCGTGGCCGCCCTGGTGACGGTGACCGCCGTCATCGGCCTGCTGCCCTACATCGCGCTTCAGCTCAAGGCCATCACCATCAGCTTCGAGGTGCTGGCCGACAAGGCGCTGGGGGTCGAATTCAACGCCATGCCCGGCGGCACCACGCTGCTGGTGGCGCTGCTTATGGCCGCCTTCGCGGTGCTGTTCGGCGTGCGCAGCATCCACGCCAACGAACACCACCGCGGCCTGATGATGGCCATCGCCGCCGAATCCGTGGTCAAGCTGACGACCGCCTTCGCCGTCGGCCTTGTCATCACGCTGGCGGTGTTCGGCGACCTCGACGGCCTGTTCGCCGCCGCCTCGAGGCCGGAAATGGCGAAGCTGCTCAGCCTCGACCTGGCGGAGCCGGACTGGTGGGTGGCCTGCGCCCTGTCCGCCCTCGCCATCCTGTGCCTGCCGCGCCAGTTCCACGTGGCGGTGGTGGAGAACACGCACGTCGGCGACGTCGGCCGGGCGGCGCGCCTGTTCCCCGCCTACCTCGTCGTCATCAACCTGTTCGTCGTGCCGGTGGCGCTGGCCGGCCTGACGCTGTTCGAGGCGGAGGCGGCGGACGCCGACAGCTTCCTGGTCTCCATTCCCTTGCAGCAGGGTTGGCCGTGGCTGGCGCTGCTGGCCTTCATCGGGGGCCTGTCGGCGGCGACCAGCATGATCCTGGTCGAGATGGTGGCGCTCAGCACAATGATCAGCAACGACGTGGCGCTGCCCGTGCTGATGTCGCTGCGGCCGGGCAACGAGCGCTGGCGCACCGACCCGGTGCCGATCCTGCTGGCGGTGCGCCGCTCGGCGGTGATCGTCATCCTGGTGCTGGCCTATGGCTGCTACCGGCTGATCGGCTCGGCCTTCCCGCTGGCGGCGATCGGCATGATGTCCTTCCTGGCGGTGGCGCAGTTCGGGCCGGCGCTGCTGGGCGGGCTGTTCTGGACGCGCGCCAACCGCACCGGCGCCGCCGCCGGGATCTGCGTGGGATTCCTCGGCTGGGCCTACACCATGCTGCTGCCCTCCTTCGCCGAGGCCGGCTGGATCGCGCCGGACGCGCTGCGCGCCGGCCTGTTCGGGTTCGAGGCGCTGAGCCCCACGGCGCTGAAGGCCATCGACGGGTTTGACCCGCTGACCCACGCGGCGCTCTGGAGCCTGGGACCGAACATTGCGCTGTTCGTGCTGCTGTCGCTGTTGACCCGGCAGTCGACGCTGGAGGCGCAGCAGGCCGCGCGCTTCGTCTCTCTGCGCCGTGGCCGGCGTGAGGACAGCGCCCCGGCCCCGGCCAAGGGCGTGACGGTCGCCGACCTCTACGACCTCGCCGTGCGCTACGTCGGCCGGGCGAAGGCCGACGCCGCCTTCCACGCCCTGTTGCGGGTGCGCCCCGGCGCCTCGCCCAACTTCGCCAGCACCATGGTGGTGCGCAGCGACGGCGAGGCGATCCAGCTCACCGAGCGCCTGCTGGCCGGCGCCATCGGCTCCGCCTCGGCCCGCGTGGTGGTGGCCGGCCTGCTGACCGACCGGCGCCTGTCGCGCACCGACGCGCGCCTGATCATCGACGAGGCCTCGCGCGCCATTCTCAAACAGCACGAGCTGCTGCACGCCACCCTGGAGAACGTCCGCCAGGGCATCGGCGTGTTCGACCCCGACTTCCGCATCGCCATCTGGAACCGCCGCTTCCTGGAGTTGCTGGACCTGCCGGACAGTTCGGTGCAGGTCGGCACCAGCCTGCGCGAGATCGTCCGCATCATCGACGAGCGCGGCGAGTACGGTCAGAACGGCGAGATCGAGACGCTGCTTTCCCGCCGCTCCGACCCGCGCCGCCGCGGCATGCCGGACGTCTACACCCGCGAACGCCCCGACGGCACGGTGCTGGAGATCGCCACCAACCCCATGCCCGACGGCGGCTTCGTGGCCGTCTACACCGACGTGACCGAGCGCCACCGCGCCGCCGCCGCGCTGCGCGACGCCAACGAGAGTCTGGAACGCAAGATCGCCGAACGCACCCACGCCCTGTCGGAAGCCAAGGCGGAGGCCGAGCGCGCCAACCAGGGCAAGACCCGCTTCCTGGCGGCGGCCAGCCATGACCTGCTGCAGCCGCTGCACGCCGCGCGCCTCTTCCTGTCGGCCCTGGGCGAACGGGCGGCCGACCCCGCCGTGGGGCAGATCGACGCCTCGCTCCGCTCGGTCGAGCACATCCTGGGTGACCTGCTGGACGTCTCCAAGCTGGACAGCGGCGTGGTGCGGCCGAACCCGGTCGCCATGCGCATCGACGAGCTGCTGAAGCCGCTGGGGGCCGAATTCACCGTGATGGCGCGCCAGCACGGGCTGGATCTGCACATGGTCGGCAGCAACGCCGTGGTGCGCAGCGACCCCAACCTGCTGCGCCGCATCCTGCAGAACTTCCTGTCCAACGCCGTGCGCTACACGGCGCGGGGCAAGGTGCTGTTCGGCTGCCGCCGGCGCGGCGCCTTCCTGTCGATCGAGGTGTGGGACACCGGCCCCGGCATTCCCGAGGACAAGCTGAAGGAGATCTTCGTCGAGTTCCGCCAGATCGACCAGGGCGTGGACGACCGCGGCCGCGGGCTGGGCCTGGGCCTCGCCATCGTGGAGCGTCTGGCGGGCATGCTGGGCCACGTCGTCACCGTGCGCTCGGAGGTCGGCAAGGGCAGCGCCTTCTCCGTCCTGGTGCCGCTGACGGCCGAGCCGGCCGCCGTGCGCACGCTTCCCGCCCGCGGCCGGGCGCGCGACTTCCAGGGGGCGCTGGTGCTGTGCATCGAGAACGAGGCGGCGATCGCCCAGGCGATGGAACACCTGTTGTCCGGCTGGTCCTGCCGCGTCGTCACCGGCGCCACGGTGGACCAGGCGCTGGCGGCGCTCGGCGGCCGCGTTCCCGACATCGTTCTGTCCGACTACCACCTCGGGCAGGGCCTGACGGGGCTGGAGGCGTTGGCGATGCTGCACAAGGCGTTCGGCGCGGCGGTGCCGACCGCACTGATCACCGCCGACCGCGGCGCCGCCGTCCGCGCGGCGGCCGAGGAGGCGGGCTTCCAGCTCCTTTACAAGCCGGTGCGGCCGGGGGCTCTGCGCGCGCTCATCGGCCAGTTGCTGGCGGAAGGGCGGCGGAACGCAGGGTAATGGCAAGCTTGATCGGCTCCGCGAACATTCGCCGCACGGCTTTTTCAGTTATCTGGATGGATAATTCCGAGCAATTATGCCAAAGTCGGTATGGCTCATGCCGCACCTAGGCGCTAGCCTATGACTTAGGGCGTACTCACGTGAGCTGCTTCGCTAGCCGCCCGCGAATCGGCATGGACGACATGGTGTATGGCATGCCCGCCACGGCAGGGCGCTTGGGATTTGCGAAGAGGAGGGACGCCGTATGAACGGGTACGCTTTTTCCAGCCAGGAACAGAAACGCATTTCTGTTTTCGACGTCAGCGACGCTGATATCGGGGCCTTGCGGAAAAACCAAGCCTTTGCCGAGCAAAGGCTCCCGAACCTGCTTCAACAATGGCACTCCGCCTTCGCCGCCTGGCCGGAGATTCAATCGGCGCTGATGATACCGGCCGTGCACAAGGTGCGCGTCGAGCATTGGGTGCGGGTGGCGTCCGGCCGCATCGACAACGGTTTCGTGGAATCCGCGCAACGTCTGGCGCAGGCCTTCTACGACAACGGGGTGCCGGCCTACGCGGTGGCCATCTGCCACCACACGGTGTCCAGCGGCATCGCGCGCGAACTCGGTCTGGACAGCGACGGATCGCGCGGCTTCTCCTTGTTCGGCGACAAGGGCGCGGCCGAGAAGGCGGCGTTGCGCGCGGCGCTGACCAAGGTGACGTGGCTGGACCTGGAGTTGCTGCTGGAGACCTACGCCGAGGCCGAGCGCGAGACCAAGCGCAAGACCCTGAACCAGTTGGCCGACAACTTCGAAGGCAGCATCAAGGCCATCGTTGGCAGCACCGTTGCCGCGTCCAACGACATGCAAGGGCATGCCCAGCGGATGTCGCAGATCGCCGCCGCGACCAGCCGCCAGTCCATGGAAGTCGGCTCGGCCGCCGAACAGGCGTCGGCCAACGTCCAGACCGTCGCCTCGGCGTCGGAGGAGCTGACCAGCTCCATCGCCGAGATCAGCCGGCACGTCACCCAGTCTTCCCAGATCGCCCGCGCCGCCGTCGACGAAGCCGAGCGGACCAACGGCACGGTGAGCGGTCTGGTGGACGCCGCCCAGAAGATCGGCGACGTCGTGCAACTCATCAACAACATCGCCAGCCAGACCAACCTGCTCGCATTGAACGCCACCATCGAGGCGGCGCGGGCGGGCGAAGCCGGCAAGGGCTTCGCCGTCGTGGCCTCGGAGGTGAAGAACCTCGCCAACCAGACCGCCAAGGCCACCGAAGACATCTCCAACCAGATCTCCGGAATGCAGGACGCCGCGCGCATGTCGGCCGAGGCCATCAAGGGCGTGGGAGGGACGATCACCCGCATCAACGAGATCGTCACCACCGTGGCCGCCGCGGTCGAGGAGCAGGCGGCGGCGACACAGGAGATCGCCCGCAACGTGCAGGAGGCAGCGTCCGGCACGCAGAGCGTGACGCAGACCATCGGCGAGGTGTCCAAGGCCTCGTCCGAGACCGGCAGCCTCGCCGAGGAAGTGCTTGGTGCCGCCCGGCAGCTCCACCAGCAGGCCGACGGCCTGCGACAGGGCGTCGAGACTTTCCTTCAGCGAATCCGCAACGGCTAGGCGCCGGCGCCCGCCGCCCTACTCCACGGGCGGCGGGGCCAGGGCCAGCTGGCTGGCGATCACCGCGGCCTGGGTGCGGCTGAGCACGCCCAGCTTGCGCAGGATCGTCGTGACGTGCGCCTTCACCGTCTTCTCGGCGATGTTCATCTCGTAGGCGATCTGTTTGTTCAGCTTGCCCTCGGCGATGCCGGCCAGCACGCGCAACTCCTTGGGCGTCATGGTGGCGATGCGCTGCGCGGGCAGCGCGTCGCCAGTTTCGACGACCTCGTCGATGGCGGGCATCCAGATGTCGCCGTCCAGAACGGCGCGAATCGCCTCGCCGATCTCGGTGTTGGGCGCCGACTTCGGCACGAAGCCGGAGGCGCCGCAGTCGATCGAGCGCTGGATCGTCGCGTGGTCCTCCGAAGCCGAGACCACCAGCACGGGAATCGCCGGGTGTTCGGAACGCAGCATCATCAGTCCGATGAATCCGCTCATGCCCGGCATGTGAAGGTCCAGCACGATCAGGTCGATCCACTCCGAACGCTCGATCGCCGGGCCGATCTGCTCATAACGGGCAGCCTCCAGCACCTCGGCGTCGCCGAGCGCCTGGGCGATGGTCTGCCGCAGGGCCGTTCGCATCAGGGGATGGTCGTCCGCAACCAGGACGCGGTAGGACATGTCTGCCCCATACTTAGGTAGGACCGGCAGTATCCGACGACAGCGCACGCCTGACAAGCGCGGGCGGACGCGATCGGCGCGCGGCTTTCACTTGTTGCCGCGCCGCAAAATCGCCATAGTGACCCGCAGTCAGTGGAAAGACATGATCATGCGAGACCTGCCCGTCAGCATCGCCGAGGCCGCACGGTGGCTCCTGTGCACCGAGGACGAGGTGCAAGCCTACCTCCAGGCCGGACGCCTGCTGCCCTTCCGCGGCCCCGGCGCCGAGGGGAAGCTGTCGCTCAACTCCGTGGTCGTGCTGGCCGAGAGCCTGCCGGAAGACAAGCGGATCTTCGAGCTGCGGCCGTTCTCGGCCTCGCTCGACGGCCCGCCGTCCGGCCCGCGCTCGCCGGGCGGTCCGCGCACCGGCAGCGGCGGCCTGTACGGCAACCGACCGGCGCCAATCGTCGAGCGGCGCCCCATCCGCCCGATAACGCCGCGCTGAGGAGACGCCGCGCTGAGGGGGGGCTCCCGTCAGCCCCCCGATTCGGTCGCCAGGGCCACGCCCTGGGCGTGAACGCGTTCGGCCGGGAAGCGCAGCGTGACGCGGGTTCCTTCGCCGAGGGTGCTGTCGATCTCCAGCGTTCCGCCGTGCGCCTCCATCAGCCGCCGCGACAGCGGCAGGCCCAGCCCGGTGCCCGCGTGGTCGCGCCGGAAAGCGCTGCGCACCTGCCCGAACGGCTCCAGGATCAGCGGGATGTCCTCGGCGGCGATGCCGGTTCCCGTGTCGATGACGGTGACGGCAAGGCGCCCGTCCGCCTCCATGCGCGCGGTGACCGTGATGCGTCCGCCCGCCGGTGTGAACTTCACGGCGTTCGCCAGCAGGTTGAGCAGCACCTGCAGAATCCGCCGACGGTCCATGCGCAGCGGCGGAAGGCCTTCCGGCAGATCGGCCGTGATGCGTACCCCGCCGGCGGCGGGCTGCGCCTGCGCCACGGCCAACGCCTCCTCGACCAGCTCGTCCAGCATCCCGATAGCCTCGTCGAGGTCGAGCTTGCCGGCCTCCACCTTCGCCAGGTCGAGGATCTCGTCGATCAGCTCGTGCAGGTACTGCCCGGACCGGCTGATATCGGCCAGCCGGGCGTTGCTGTAGTCCGACAGCCGTTCGCCCAGCAGCCCGAAGCGCATGGCATCGGCATAGCCGATGATGGCGTTCAGCGGCGTGCGCAGCTCGTGGCTCATGTGCGCCAGGAACATCGACTTGGCCTTGCTGGCGATCTCGGCGGACTCCTTGGCGGCGAGAAGGTCGGCGGTGGTGGCGACCAGGGCGCGCGTCCGCTCCTCCACCTTGCGCTCCAGCGTGGCGTTGAGTTCGCGCAGCGCGCTCGCCCGCCGTGCACCATAGAACAGTGCCGCCCACAGCAGCGCCAGCACGGACAGGCCCAGCGCGCGCTGCACCGTGACGCCGTCGCTCATGCCGGTCCAGCCCCCCTTGGGGGCGGCCGCCATTTCCCAGCGGCCGCCGGGAAAGACCACCTCCGTGCGCACCGCCGTCCCGTCGAACAGGGTCGCCGGTCCGTAGAACGCCGGCATCGGCTGCCCCGCGGCGTCGATGCCGCGAATGGCCAGATCAATGGACAGCGCGTCCGGCGTCACCCCGGCCCGGTCAAGCAACGCCCGCACGTCGATCGCCATCGCGATCTGCGCGATGTAGCGGTCGCCGTCACCAACGGAAGCGCGGCCGAACACCGGCACCCGGCCGATGATGCCCAGCCCACCCTGGGCCAGCGGCGTCGGGCCGGTGACGATCGGCCCGCGCGTCTCGATGGCCCGCTGGTAGGCGTCCCATTGTGCCGGGAAGTCCCGCAGGTCGGTGCCGACCACCCGCTGTTCCGGGTAGGCCAGCACGATCCGCGTGCCGCGCACCAGCCCGATGTTGCGGACGTGCGTCTGGTCGTGCAGCAGTTGTTCGGCGAGGTGGCCGAACAGCCCGGCATCGACGTCCCCGCGCATCTGCAGGAACGCGGCGATGCCGCGCGACGCCAGCAGCGAGGTGTTGAGCATTCCTTCCAGGTGCGAGCGGACGACTCCCAGCCGGCTTTGGATCTCACTGTGGGCCGCCTGCTCGTAGCCGCGCCGCACGAGGCTGTCCAGCGCCAGGAAGGCGCCGGCGGCCGAAAGCGACAGCGCTGCGGCAATGCAGTACGGTGCGACGCGCCCGATCACGAACGACCCCTCCGGCAACACGGCCAACGCCGTCCGTTCGCACGATAGCGCCCAGCCGCCTGTTGCGCACCGGACAAATGTCAAGAATCCTGGCCTGCCGCCGCTGGCTTGGCGCTCCTACACCACCTTGCCTTCGAACCAGGGCCGGCCCTGACGGTCCTCCACCTCGACGACCCAGAGGTCGGGATCGTACCTGAGCTGGCGGGCGATGTAGGCGTCGGCCGCCCCCTCGTCCACCGGATCCGGGCCGGTGGCGCGCGACCACACCAGCCGCTCCTCCCGGCGCACCTGGGACAGCACCGCGAAGCGGCCGTCGAGCTGGTTGATCTTCAGCAGCACGGTCCCGCGCGAGCGGTCACCCTTGCGCATCACCGTCATCGGCACGCCCTGGGCGTCCGCGGCGCGGACGTGCGCCATCACCCACAGCTCGGTCGGCAGCCGTTCGTCGTCCATGGTTCTCCTCGCTTCGCGCCGGGGCACGGTGTAGACAGGACGGATGGCGACACTCGTGGAAGTTCTCGACGCCGCCGTCAACCATCATGTCGCCGGCCGCCTGAACGAGGCGGAGCGGCTGTACCGGCTCGTCCTGGCGGTCGAGCCGGCGGCCGGGCAGGCGTTGCACCTGCTGGGCGTGCTGGAAGGCCAGCGCGGCGGTGCCGCGCGCGCCGCCCTGCTGCTCGGCCGCGCGGTCCACCTCGACCCGGACGCCGCGGGACCACGCGCCCAGCGCAGCGGCGCGCTGCGCGCGCTGGCCCTGCACGACGCGGCGGCGGTGGAGGCGCGCCGCGCACTGCTGACCGATCCCGGCCTTGCCGACGCCGCCGCCAACCTTGGCGCGGCGCAGGTGGCGCTCGGCGACTGCGCCACGGCCGCCGTCTGGCTGTGGCGCGCTCACCGGCTGCGGCCCGAACAGACGGAGACGCTGCTCAACCTCGGCATGGCGTTGCGCGACCTGCGCCGCTTCGGCGACGCCGAGACCTGCCTCCGCGCCGCGCTGGCCCGCCGGCCCAACGATGCGGATACCCATCTGGCGCTGGCCGTCAGCCGGCTGGTGCAGGGCGACCTCGCCGGCGGCTGGGCCGAGTTCGAATGGCGCTGGCAGCGCCTGCCCGGACCCGTCTGGGCCGGCGAGCCGCTGGAGGGCGCCAGCATCCTGCTGCACGCCGAACAGGGATTCGGCGACACCATACAGTTCGCCCGGTACGCCCCGCTGGTGGCGGCGCGCGGCGGCCGGGTGATCCTGGAGGTGCATCCCCTGCTGGTGCGGCTGTTGGCAACGCTGGCGCCGGACGTGCGGGTCATCGCCCGCGCCGACACGCCGCCGCGCACCGACCATCACTGCCCGCTGATGAGCCTGCCGCGCGCCTTCGGCACGACGCTGACGACGATCCCGGCCAATGTGCCCTACCTGCGCCCTTCCGAAGAGGACGCCGGGCGCTGGCGCCGCCGGCTGGATGGCGCCCCGGGGCTGCGCGTCGGACTGGTGTGGGCCGGCAACCCGCGGCACCGCAACGACCGCAACCGGTCCCTGCCCGTGCGTCATCTGGCGCCCCTGCTGGGGGTGCCCGGCGTGCGCTTCTTCAGCCTGCAGACGGGCGACGCGCGCGCCGCCCTGTCCGCCCTGCCCGGCGGCGCCGCCGTGGAGGACGCGATGGCCGACGTGCGCGACTTCGCCGAAACCGCGGCGCTGCTGGTCAATCTCGACCTCGTCATCGCGGTGGATACGGCGATCGTGCACCTCGCCGGGGCGCTGGGCGTCCCCTGCTGGGCGCTGCTGGCGCACGCGCCGGACTGGCGCTGGCTGCTCGACCGGCCGGACAGCCCCTGGTACCCGTCGCTGCGCCTGTTCCGCCAGCCGCGGCCGGGTGACTGGGGCACGGTCACGGCGACGGCCGCCGCCGTCCTGCGCGCCGTGACCGCCCGGCAAGAACGCGCCGCCCGCCGGGAACCGTCCTGCGAGTCGCACTAGGCAAAACTTCCCCACCCCCGGCAAAAACCGGCGCGGCATCTTGCGTCCGGGCGCGGGATATCAGCAAAAATCCACCATTTGCGGCTGTGACCGAAGTTGGCATCGGGTTTGCTTTATGGAGGGCGAATACGTTTTGCCCTTCAGCGTGGAGATCCGCGGCCATGAGCATCTTCGGTTCGATGACAACCGCCGTCCTCGGCCTGAACGCCCAGTCGCGCGCGCTCGGCCACATCTCGGACAACATCGCGAACGCGTC
>Ga0196970_1000116_pt1 | contig 125507 bp, 117 predicted proteins | sample S1v_513CmetaG_FD_148672 | JGI IMG/M metagenome (GOLD analysis project Ga0196970, IMG submission 148672) | Soil microbial communities from Anza Borrego desert, Southern California, United States - S1+v_5-13C | ecosystem: Environmental > Terrestrial > Soil > Desert | place: USA: California... | reverse complement strand
GTTACGAGGCGATCACGGTGACCGTAAAGGCGGCGACCTCGGCCCCACGGAACGTCACCAACACGGCGACGGTCTCCGGCGGCGGGGAGCTGCGGACGGACAACAATGAGGCGACGGAGAGCACCCCGGTGAAGCAGTTGCCGGACCTGCGGGTCGCGGTGGCGCCTGCGGGCAGCTTCACCCAGGGGCAGGGGGATGCGGCGTATACGATCACGGTGACCAACCACGGGACCGGCCTGACCACGGGCACGGTGAGCGTGGCGATCGATACGCTGCCGTCCGGGCTCTCGTTCGTGAGCCTGGCAGGGGACGGCTGGACCTGCGACGCAGAGGCCATGAGCTGCGACCGCTCCAACGAGCTGGCGGCTGGGGGATCGTACGACGCCATTACCCTCACGGTAGGCGTGGCGGACAACGCCCCGACCAGCGCCACGGTCAGCCTGACCGTGGCGGGCGGCGACGACCAGGATCCCAGCAACAACACGGCGAGCCATGCGACGACGATTATCCAGAAGCCAGACCTGACGGTCAGCCTGAGCCACAGCGGCAACTTCCGGGAAGGTGGCGCCTTCGCGTACACGATCCAGGTAAGCAACGGCGGTGGCCTGGCTACATCGGCACCGGTCAGCCTGACAGTGACCCTGCCCGCCGGGCTAACGGCGACAGGGCTGAGCGGTGAGGGCTGGGAGTGCGATCGGGACGCGGGGACGTGCACCTATGCGGGAGCGCTAGCGGCGGGTGGCAGCACGACGGTCACCCTGGGCGTGAGCGTGGCGGAGAACACCGGCACGAGCCTGACCAGTGCGGTCAGTGTGAGCGGCGGTGGGGAGCTGAAGACGGCGAACAACACGGCGAGCGACCCGACGAACATCGACCAGGTGGCGGACCTGGAGGTGGTCATGAGCCCGGTCGGCACGTTCGTGCAGGGCGAGGCCGGCAGCTACACCCTGACCGTGAGCAACAGCGGCGAAGGGCCGACGGTGGGCACGGTGACGGTGACCGAGGCGGTCGGCACGGGTCTGGAGCTGACCGGCATGAGCGGCACGGGCTGGACCTGCGAGGAGACGAGCTGCTCGCGGAGCGACGCCCTGGCCAGCGGGGCCAGCTACGAGGCGATCACGGTGACCGTAAAGGCGGCGACCTCGGCCCCACGGAACGTCACCAACACGGCGACGGTCTCCGGCGGCGGGGAGCTGCGGACGGACAACAATGAGGCGACGGAGAGCACCGCGGTGAAGCAGTTGCCGGACCTGCGGGTCGCGGTGGCGCCTGCGGGCAGCTTCACCCAGGGGCAGGGGGATGCGGCGTATACGATCACGGTGACCAACCACGGGACCGGCCTGACCACGGGCACGGTGAACGTGGCGATCGATACGCTGCCGACCGGGCTCTCGTTCGTGAGCCTGGCGGGGGACGGCTGGACCTGCAACGCGGAGGCCATGAGCTGCGACCGCTCCAATGAGCTGGCGGCCGGGGGATCGTATGACGCCATTACCCTCACGGTAGGCGTGGCGGACAACGCCCCGACCAGCGCCACGGTCAGCCTGACCGTGGCGGGCGGCGACGACCAGGAACCCAGCAACAACACGGCGAGCCATGCGACGACGATTATCCAGAAGCCGGACCTGACGGTGACCGTTGACCCCAGTACGATCTTCCGCCAGGGGCAGAGTGCCAGCTACCGGCTGAGCGTGCACAACGGCGGCCCCGGCCCGACTGTTTCGACCGTCACCCTGACAGCCGCCCTGCCCGCCGGGCTAACGGCCACGGGGGTCAGTGGCGAAGATTGGGAGTGCGAGCTCGATTCCCTAACCTGTACCTACACGGCACCAGTGGCTACCGGCGCAGATCTCCCGGCGGTCACCCTGACCGTAACAGTGGCGGATAACGCTGAGGCCACGCTGACCAGTTCCGCCAGCGTCTCCGGCGGCGGGGAGTTGCGGACCGACAACAACAGCGCCACCCACGCGACTACGGTTGTCCAGGTGGCCGACCTGGTTGTCACCTCGAACCATACTGGTTCCTTCCGCCAAGGGCAGGCAGACGCAACCTACGCTCTGAGGGTGCGCAACGTAGGCCCCGGCCCGACCGATGCCCCGGTCACCGTGACCGATACCCTGCCCACCGGGCTAACGGCCACGGCGATCAGCGGTGACGGTTGGAACTGCGACCTCGAGAACCTGCACTGTACCCGTTCCGACGCCCTGGCTCCCGGCAGCAACTACCCTGATATCACGCTTACGGTCGATGTCGCGGCCGGTGCGGAGCCCACTCTGACCAACACCGCAACGGTCGATGGCGGCGGGCAGATTAACCGGACCAACGATAGTGGCACCGACCCGACCAACGTGGTCCAGGTGGCTGACCTGACGATCACCAAGACACACGGTGGGAACTTCGTGCGGGGAGCGAGTGGTACCTACACACTGACCGTGCGCAATCTCGGGCCTGGCCCGACCGATGCCCCGGTCACCGTGACGGACACTCTGCCCACCGGGCTGAGCGCCAGGGAGATGAGCGGTGAAGGCTGGTCCTGTGACCGCGAAACCCTGACCTGCACCCGGTCCGATGCCCTGGCCTCCGGCGCTAGCTATCCCGCGATCACCCTGTCGGTCACGGTCGCAACGAATGCGGCGAACAGCCTGACCAACGAGGCGAGTGTCAGCGGTGGCGGCGAGATCAACGAGACCAACAACAGTGCGGGCGATCCCACGGTGATTGTCAGCCCGCCCCCGCCCCCGCCGGTTCTGTCACTCGCTGTCTCGACCAGCCTGACTCGAGAGAGTAGCGTGGGCGTCAGTGGCACGACCAATCCGAACGGCTTCGTGAGTGTGAACGGCTCCACTGTTCAGGCCGACGGCTCTGGCAACTGGAGCGCCACCGTGTCGCTGCAGGAGGGCGAGAACCTGATCACCGCCAGCGCCGCTGGGCTTACGCGTACCGCTACGGTGGTGCGGGACTCGAAACCGCCGGTGGTGAGCCTGAGTGCATCCGCCACGGTGACCGAGGCCGAGACGGTGGTCTTGACCGCATCTACCGAGGAAGGTGCTGTTCTTCTGATCGAGGGGCAGCAGACGACCAGCCTGACCGTCTCCCTGGCGGTCGGCGCCAACCGCTTCACCGCTACGGCGACCGACGCAGCCGGTAACCAGGCGACCGCCAGCGTATCCGTGGAGCGGATCGCACCGGCGGTGGAGATTATCGAAATCCCGGTAGACCCCGAGCAGGGGGCGACGATCGAGACTGACTCGGTCACGGTCGAGGTTCCCCCGGGGGTGACTCCGACCGGTATCTTCGTGGTGGTAGAGGAGCGCACCGACGCTCCCCTGGCTGAGGAGGTGGCGGAGGCGGCTGACCCGGTGGTGCTGACCGAGGTGAACGCCTATGCCGTTGCCGACCGGCGGCAGATCCACCAACTGCATGAGCCGATCACCCTTACCTTCCCCTACGACCCGGCTTCGGTGACGGATCCGAGCCAACTGCGAATCTTCTACTTCGATCCGGACGCCAAGGTTTGGGTGGCGCTGGGCGGCGTGGTCGATCCAGAGACTCACACGATCTCCGTGACAGTCAGTCACTTGACCCTCTTCGCAGTCCTGGCGCCCAAGCAGTCCGCCCCGGTCATTGACCCGCTGCCGACCACCGCCACGGAGGCGGGGCTGACGGTCACGGGCACGGGCGAGCCGGGCGCAGCGGTAACGCTCCACGTAAACGGCCAGGCCCAGACCAGCGGGAAAGTCGGTGCCGATGGGCGCTTCGCCCTCACGGGCAAGCTGGCAGATGGTCCGAACCGGGTATTCGTGACCGCCGGCGGCTTGCTGGCTTCGCAGGAGCAAATGGTGACCTACCAAGGGCTCCCCTACAACGACATTGCGGGTCACTGGGCGTTTGATGCGATCCAGCGGCTGCACCGGCTGGGCGTGACCTCGATCTATGAGGGCGATGAGCTCAAGCCTGACCAGCAAGTGACCCGGCTGGAGTTCGCTGTCATGGTGGCCCGGGTGCTCAACCTGGCCCCGGTGGATACGGCGATGATCACCTTCACCGACAGGGCTTCCATGCCGGAAGGGCTGCTTCCGGAGGTGGCGGCGGCCGTGAAGGCGGGGATTATCAAAGGCATGCCGGATGGCTCCTTTGCGCCGAACGAGTTGGTGACCCGAGCGCAGATGGCGCTCATGCTGACCCGAGCGCTCAGCTACGCCGGGCTGGATGTGACGCCAGGCGCGAATTCCTTCACGGACGGGGCCCAAATTCCCGCTTGGGCGGCAGATGGTGTCCTGACGGCCGCTCGCTACGGGTTGATCACTGGCTACCCCGACGGGAGCTTCCAGCAGGGCAACTCCACGACAAGGGCCGAGGCGATCACCATGCTGGACCGTTTGCGGAAAGCGGTCTCAGCCGAATAGGCAGGACAGAGCCACCGCCCAATCGGGCGGTGGCTCTCTGTAGCGCTGGAGGAAGCATTACAACATTTTTGACTTGAAGGTCCTTAGATGATACATTTGCAGTTAAAGGATTGTTCATAAGGCAGGGTGGGAGCATGATCGAGGCAAGACCGGCCAGCCCGGAGGACCACGCCTTTCTATTCGAGTTGTACGCCAGCACCCGGCGGGAAGAACTAGCCGCATGGGGATGGGACCCGGCCCAGCAGAACGCCTTCTTGCAGATGCAGTTCCTGGCCCAGACCCGCGCCTACGAGGGACAGTACAGCGGCGCGGAGCACCGGATTCTCTGGCAGGGCGGTCAGCGCATGGGCCGAACCCTGGTGGCCCGCAGTGAGAGCGAGATCCACCTGGTAGATATCGCCCTGCTGCCCGAATTCCGCGGGCAGGGCCACGGCACGACCGTTCTGCGGGAGTTGCAGGCGGAGGCTGCCGCAACCGGTAAGCCGCTCCGCCTCAGCGTACTCTCGCAGAGCCCCGCACGCCGACTCTATCAGCGGCTTGGCTTCGACGCGATCAACGATGATGGCCTCTACTGCTCCATGGTTTGGCAGACCCCCACTCAATCGATGTGAGGTGTGTAGCATGCTGGAGAGATTCACCCCCGACACCTTTGCCCCCCATGTAGAGACCACCTTTCGGGTCCAGGTCGATGCTGGCCGCGCTGTCGAGATCAAGTTGATCCGCGTGGAGGACTTCGGTTCCACCCCAACCCGGGTTCACTTCTCCCTCCAGTTCCGGGGGCCGCTCGACTCCTTCCTGCAGCAGCAAATCTACTCGCTGGAGCATGCAGCCCTGGGTACGATTGACCTCTTCCTTGTCCCCATTGCACGGGAGGCCAGCGGTTACATGTACGAGGCGGTCTTCAATAACTGATCGCCGCAAAGGTTGAGGCTACGGAACGCAATCCCCTCTTCCTGGATGCGCCAGCGGGCACTTCTTATGGTAAACTAGTGCCCGAGGAGGGTTCGGCTTGATTGACCGACAGATCCCTGCCCGTCCCCATAGAAAATACCGGCGGCCCAAGCAGAACGGACTGCAGAAGCGCCGCCGTAGGATGCTCCTGGTCCTGGTTGGCGGGGCCGGCCTCTGGTGGCTGTTAGGCCCCCTTGGTCTGGTAGGAGCCTGGCGCTTTGGGGTTTCCCTGACCGTGACGGCCCTGCTGCTCGTGTGGGCTTCGTCGCAACCGGTTGTTCCCCGACGCCAGCAGCGCAGACCCGCCCCGCCTGCCTCGGCTCCCCTGGAGCCCCCGACCCGGGCCCTGTCCGAGGAGTACAACACGCTTTCCCCGCTTCCCCGGAAGGAACCGCCCAGGGTGGCGCCCCCGGAGCAGGAGCCCACCCGCAATCGCAAGGCAGCAGCCCCACCGGCGGAGCCAGCGAAGAAGCGGCAAATGCCGCCTCCCGTGCCCCCGCCCCTCTACGGGCGCCCCGACCTGCGCCCGGTGCTGGCCGGGTACACCCTGACCCCGCCAGCTACGCCCGAGCCCGAGCCCATGCCCGAGCCCATGCCCGAGCCCATGCCCGAGCCCATGCCCGAGCCCATGCCCGAGCCCATGCCAGAGCCGGTAGAGCTGCCCCAGGTGGCGGTTCAGCCCCTGGCGGAGCCTAAGCCCGCGCCCCAGCCGGTCGCCGCCATCGAGCTACCGCCCGCCCCCCAATCGGCGGCCCTCGTGCACCTGCCCCCTCGCCCGGCCATCGGCCTGCCTGCGCCGGCCACTGGCTATGTGCTGCCGCCCCTGCAAATGCTCCCCCCGCCCAAGTCCGCCCGCGGTATCTCGGACGATGAAATCCTGGAGCGGGCGGCCCTGCTGGAGCACACCCTCAAGACCTTCGGCGTCGAGGCCAAGGTGGTTGACTTTGCCTTCGGCCCAGCCGTCACCCGGTACGAGCTACAGCCCGGCCCCGGCGTGCGGGTCAACAAGTTCACCGCCCTGGCCGATGACCTTGCCCTCGCCCTTGCAGCGCAGGATGTTCGCATTGAGGCGCCAATCCCCGGCAAGTCGGCCGTGGGCATAGAGGTGCCCAACAAGGAGCGGCTAGCTGTTCCCTTGCGCGAGGTCCTGGAGTCACAGGAGTTCCGCACCAACCCGTCGAAGCTGGCGGTCGCCTTCGGCAAGGACAACGCGGGCAACCCTGTGATCGGCGATCTGACCCGCATGCCCCACCTGCTGATCGCAGGCTCCACCGGATCCGGCAAGTCGGTCTGCATGAACACCATCATCGCATCGCTCCTTTTCAAAGCCCAGCCCGATGAGGTCAAGATGCTCATGATCGACCCGAAGATGGTCGAACTCTCCAATTACAACGGCATTCCCCACCTCATGGCCCCCGTCATCACCGATGTGAAGAAGGCGGCTGGCTTCCTGAAGGGCGCCGTGAAGGAGATGGAGACCCGCTACGAGCTCTTTGCCTCCATGGGCGTCCGGAATATCCAGCACTACAACCAGGTGGTCGCCTCCGATCCGGGGCCCGACCCCGAGAACCCCCGTCGCCCGCTGCCGTTCATCGTCATTTTTATCGATGAGTTGGCCGACCTCATGATGGTCGCCCCCGCTGACGTGGAGGACTCGATCTGCCGCCTCGCCCAAATGGCCCGTGCCTGCGGCATGCACCTGGTGATCGCCACCCAGTCCCCCCGGGTGGATGTAATCACCGGCTTGATCAAGGCCAACGTGCCGTCTCGCATCGCTTTTGCCGTCTCCTCGGGCATCGATTCCCGGGTGATCATGGACAGCGCCGGCGCCGAGCGGCTGCTGGGCCGGGGCGATATGCTCTACCACCCCAGCGGCATGTCCAAGCCGCTTCGGGCCCAGGGCGCCTATATCGATGAAGCCTCGGTCGATGAACTGGTCCGCTTTGTGAAGGCACAGGGCAAACCCACCTTCACCGCCCAGGAGGTGGCCGTGGAGCCGGGGTCGAAGCGGCGTGGCTCATCTGACGAAGCAGGCCCGGCATCGGCGGCGGATGCCGCCTTCCCGCAGGCCGTCCGGGTTGTGATCGAGCACGGTCAGGCCTCGGTATCGATCATCCAACGGCGCCTCCGGTGCAACTACGCCAAGGCGACCCGCCTGATCGACATGATGGAGGAGCGCGGCTTTATTGGGCCGCACCAGGGCTCCCGCCCGCGCGATGTCCTGGTCTCCATGGCCCAGTGGCAGGAGGAGTTCGGCAACCTTGAAACCGAAGATCAGGACGAAATACCCCCGCTCACGTGAGCGGGGGTTTCTCTATGGTTCGAACCTGATGTTGGAAGGAAACGTATATATTAGTAGGGAGGTGCAGAGTGTGAGGAGAGTCTATATCCTGCGCGAAGAGGATGAGAGCGATCAGGCGCTTGACGAGGTCCTGGCTCAGGGTTTGGACCCAGACTGGATTGAAAACCCGACCTGCCCGCTCTGTGGAGGCCATACCCTTCTGGCTACAGAGGAAGACGGCGAGTTCGACCTCCTGACCTGGTACTGCCTTGTGAATGAGGAGGAGTATGCGCAGGTGGACGCCTGGTACCTGGTCTGCCAGCGGATTGAGTGCCCTTACGAGGAGCGGGTCGAGCGGACGCTGGACCCTACGGGGGCCTTGATCTTTGACATGCTGCCCGCCTCTCATCAGGTGGATGAAGATCTCGATCTCTCCCGGGAGACCATAAACGAGCAACTTGCTCTGATTGCCGCGCTGAAAGAGGCGGAGGCCGATTTCCCGTTCCGCAAGAACCATGAGTACCGCCTGAAGGCCGAGTTCCACCTGAGGCAGATGCGAAAGTGGCTGAAGAAGTGGATCGCACAGCGGCACAGCGGCGAGCGGATTCGCCTGATCGTCGGGGGCAAACGGATCACGGGGCGGTTCTTCTCCCAGTCTGAGAAGGGTCTCCTGTGTCATGTCGGACGCAACAAGCAACTGGTTGCGATCTCCCTGAGCGATATCGACGACTTCTCGCTGCCGGACTACGAGAAGGAGAAGCGGCAGATGCTCAAGAACCTCGACCTCGACAGCTTCGTCACCTTGCATCGGACTCCAGAGTACGTGGTGGTTCAGGGGCATCACTTGTTGAGCAGCCAGGTGGACCGCTTCGGCCGTCACACCGCCTATACCTTTGACCCCGCCGCCGCAGCCGCCCTTGGGTTCGAGCCGCACGGCGAGACAGCCTGGCGCGGCATGATTCGCCGGGGCCAGGTCGAGGCCCGGTACGAGGTGCGCACCCTGGTCAAGATCAAGGGGTACTGGGTCAAGAAGATTGGGGAGAACGGGAAGAACTGGCCAGACGTGACCACCGAAGACCCAGAGGCCGCTATCGCGATCGGCATGAAGTTGGTGGAGGGTCCCACGCGGGACGAAGGGCGAGAGCCCGACCAATCACAGGTCCCTCGCTGGTCGGCCCTCGTGCCGCTGGAGTGGGTTGAGGATTCGGAGGAGGTCCGGATTTACCACTGGCCGATTCCGGAGTTGCGCGCCTGATCCCGAAGGGGCCGCTTATGGTCCGAAGGTTTCATTTCAGGCCAATTCGGTGCCGCACGCTTCGTCTCTTCACACTTCCTCCACAGAATCACCGGAGAATCGGAGTACAGAACCGATGAAAACGGTGGTGAAGCCCTATGGCGAAGAAACCGAAGCACCGGTCGCAGTCGATTGCGCTCTGGCCCCTGGCAATCGTCGTGGTTGTCGCCCTTTCCCTGACCCTGGGCGTTTATCTCATGAACCGTCCCACAGCGAATCCGACCGCGACCGCGCACATGAACATGCCCGAACACGTCCAGCCCGAGCCGGACTGGCTGAAGAACGCCCTGAAGCCGGTGCGGGACGCGTATATCTACGCGGCGTGGAATCCGGAGCCGCTCCAGTATATTCCGTGCTACTGTGGCTGTGGCAATATCCATGGCTCAAACGCCGCCTGCTACTTCAAGCGGGACGAAGAGGGCAACGTGCTCGCCTACGACCAGCACGCCTATGGCTGACAGATCTGCGTTGACATCACGCGTGACGTGATGACTGGACTGGAGAAGGGCAAGAGTCTGAACCAACTGCGCCAGGAGATCGACAAGCGCTACCAGGCACAAGGGCTAAAGCCCACGCCAACGCCCATGCCGCCGGCTGACCTCTAGCGAACGCGCAACCCGCCGTCTGTCCCGAGACGGCGGGTTTTCCGTTGCCTGCCAAGCCTGTATACTAGGGACATGAAGCAGCGATTTTTCCTCGGGCTCCTGCCCCTCCGGCGGGCCATTCGGAGCGCCTCAAGCCGGATTGTACAGCGCCAGGCGATCAGTTGGATCATGGTCGCAGTGGCGGCGCTCCTCGGCTATTTCGCCCTGATCCGGCCGCTGGTCTGGCTAAGCGATCTGCTCCGCCTACCTGACCCCAAGTTGGTGGGCGTCTTTGTCACGGCCTTTACAGTGGCCCTGCTAATCCGCCCGCTGCTGCAGTGGGCGGAAGGGGTTGTCGACCGACACCTCTTCCCGGAGCGGCTGGGCTTTAAGGCCTTTCTGGAAGAGACCAGCCAGGCGCTGGCCACCACCATTCGCCCGGAAGAGCTTCAGGCCCTTGCGACCAGTACGATTCCCGCCCGGCTCAAAGCGAGCGGCGGCCTCCTACTCGTCATGGACGCCGCTGAACGGAACCTGGCGCCCCTGGCCGGAGGCTCCCCCGTCATTGCCAACGGGCACCCGCTGTGGCTGCTGTCCGAGCAGACTCACGGTCCGGCCGCCTTCCGGGGCAACCCAGAGCTCGCATCCCTGGGGATCCCAGCACCCGCCCTGCTCCTGCCCCTGCGCCTTGGCGGGCGGCTGGTTGGCCTCTACTTTCTGGGGGTTCGGGCCAAGGGAGACATGTATACAGAGGCGGAACTTCGCCAGCTTACGGTGCTGGGCTATCACCTGGCGAGGGCCGTGGAGAACGTACGCAACTACCGCCAGATCGAGGCCCTGAACCGCCGGGCCCTGGCGGAGGTGGAGGAGCGAAACGACATAGCCCGGGAGATCCACGATACCCTGGCACAGGGGCTGACCGGGATCGCCCTGCAGTTCGAGATCGCCCAAATGTTCCGGGAGTCGAAGCCCGATAAGGCCGACCAGGCGATCGCCCGAGGGCTGGAGTTGGCCCGGGAGAACCTGGCCCACGCCCGGCGCTCGGTGCTGGAGCTGCGGGCGTCTGTCCTGGGCGGCCAGTCGCTGCCCGAGGCGCTGGCCCAGGCTGCGAAGCAGACGGCCCAGGACGCAGGTGCGGAGAGCCACTTCCGCCTGGAGGGCGCATACACCCCGCTGCCGGTGCGCCTGGAGACCGCCCTCTACCGAATCGCCCAGGAGGCGCTGCACAACGCACTCAAATACGCCCAGCCAAGCCGGCTGGCTGTAACCCTCTCGATTCGACCCGACAAGGTTCGCCTCAAGGTCACTGACAACGGCAAGGGCTTCGACCCCGCTGCCCTTCCCGCCACCGGCAGCGCTCAGGGCGGTTTCGGCCTGGCTGGCATGCGGGAGCGGGCCCACCTGCTGGGCGGGTCGCTCCAGGTGGAGAGCAGCCCGAATCTCGGCACGAGCGTAACGGTAGAGGTCCCGCTGACAGAGGAGGACAAGGCGTGATTCGCGTCGTGGTGGTAGATGATCATCCCATCGTGCGAGATGGGCTCATGACAATCCTTGAGGCCCAGGAAGATATGGCCGTCGTCGGGGAGGCCGGCACCGGCCCCGATGCGGTGGCTACGGCGCTACAGGCCCAGCCCGACGTGGTCCTCATGGATCTGCAGATCCCGGGCTTCTCCGGGGCCGAGGCGACCCGCCAGATCAAGGCGGCGCTTCCCCAGACGAAGGTGCTGGTACTGACCGCCTACGACAGCGACGAGGGGATTATTGAAGCGGTGCGGGCCGGTGCCAGCGGCTACCTGCTGAAGGGCGCCCCGCGCACCGAAGTGCTCCAGGGCTTGCGCCTCGTCGCCGCAGGCGGAAGCCTGCTCCAGCCCGCCCTGGTCGCCCGGCTGCTGGAGCGGCCGAAAGAGCCCGAGCAGCCTCTGGCCGAGCCACTGACCGACCGGGAGCTAGAGGCGCTGCGCCTCCTGGCCCAGGGCCTGCGCAACAAGGAGATCGCCGACGCCATGCACGTGGCCGAGCGAACCGCCAAGTTCTACCTCAGCGCCGTCTTTCAGAAGCTGGGCGTCGAGGGGCGGGCAGAGGCCGTGGCCACAGCGTTCAAGCTCGGGCTGATCAAATGAGACCGTGCTCCTCCCCCAAAGGAGGCAGCACGGTCTTTTCGCATTGCCCAATCGGGCAATGAAGGTATGCCCATTTGCCCGATGAGCCAACCTACCCCCCTGGGGTACGATTATGCCATACCGAGACCGCACACGATCAAGGAGGAGATCCACATGACAGCAACTGCAACGGCCCAACAGAGCCGTACAACGCTAGATGTAACCGGCATGACCTGCGCAGCCTGCGCCGCCCGAATTGAGAAGGGGCTGAACAAGCTCCCCGGCGTCAAGGCGAGCGTCAACCTGGCCGCCGAGAAGGCGACCGTCGAGTTCCTCCCCGACCTGACCGACCTGTCGGCGATTATCGCCAAGGTGGAGGACTTGGGCTACGGCGCCTCCGAGCACAAGGAGACCGCCGGCGCCGCTGACCGCGAGCGAGAGCTTCGCCAGAAGGAGGTCCGCCGCCAGTGGATCAGCTTTGGGGTCGGGCTGATCTTCACGCTACCGATCTTTTTGGATGCCATGATCCTCATGCCCCTGGGCATTCACACCTTCCTCTCCAACCCCTACCTCCAGTTCGCCCTTGCCACCATCGTCCAGTTTGGACCGGGCTACCAGTTCTACCGCCGGGCCTGGTCCAACGTCCGGCACGGCACCGCAAATATGGATGTCCTGGTCGTGCTCGGCACCAGCGCCGCCTACCTCTACAGCGTCGTCAACACCTTCCTGGCCCATGGTCACCTCTACTATGAGGCCGGCGCCACGGTTCTCACCCTGATCATTCTCGGCAAGCTGCTGGAGGCGGTCGCCAAGGGGCGGACCTCCGAGGCGATCAAGAAGCTGCTGGGCATGCAGGCGAAGACCGCCCGGGTCCTGCGGGGCGGGCAGGAGATCGACCTGCCGGTGGAGCAGGTGGTGGTCGGCGACGTGATCATCGTCCGGCCTGGTGAGAAGATCCCGGTGGATGGCGTCATTCTGGAAGGAAGTTCCGCGATCGATGAGTCCATGCTGACCGGTGAGTCGCTCCCGGTGGACAGGAAGGCGGGCGACAAGGTCGTCGGTGCGACCATTAACAAGCACGGTTCCTTTACCTTCAAGGCGACGAAGGTCGGTGCCGATACCGCTCTTGCCCAGATCGTCCGCATGGTCGAGGAGGCGCAAGGGTCCAAGGCCCCGATTCAGGCCATGGCCGACAAGATCTCCGGCATTTTCGTGCCAGTCGTTCTGGTGGTCGCCCTCGCCACCCTGCTGGGCTGGGGGCTCGTCACCGGCGATTGGGTGGCAGGGCTGCAGGCCGCCACCGCCGTCCTCGTGATCGCCTGCCCCTGCTCCCTCGGCCTGGCGACGCCCACGGCGATCATGGTGGGCACCGGCCTCGGGGCGGAGAACGGCATTCTCTTCAAGGGCGGCGAGCACCTGGAGAAGGCGCATCTGGTGAATCTGGTGGTGCTTGACAAGACCGGCACGATCACCAAGGGTGAGCCCGAGCTGACCGATGTGATCGTGGCGAATGGCGCAAGCACAGACCAGGTGCTCCGGCTTGCGGCAGCGGCGGAGCGGACCTCCGAGCACCCGCTGGCGGCGGCGATTGTAAAGGGCGCCCAGGAGCGCGACCTGCCCCTGGCCGACCCCAAGGAGTTCCAGGCGATCCCCGGTCACGGGATCGAAGCAACGGTAGATGGCGCCCGAGTGCTGATCGGCAACCGGAAGCTCATGGCCCGGTTCGGGGTAGATGTGGCCCCGCTGACCGGCGAGATGGAGCGGCTGGAGGGCGAGGGCAAGACGGCCATGCTGGTCGCAATCGATCGTCGGTTCGCCGGGATCATTGCCGTGGCCGATACGGTCAAGCCGACCTCCGCTGGCGCCATTCACGAACTGAAGCAGATGGGGATCGAGGTGGTCATGATCACCGGCGATAACCGGCGCACCGCCGAGGCGATTGGGCGCCAGGTGGGCGTGGACCGAGTTCTGGCCGAGGTGCTCCCAGAGGAGAAGGCAGCGGAGGTGGCGAAGCTGAAGGGCACCGGCAAAGTAGTCGCCATGGTAGGCGACGGAATCAACGATGCGCCCGCCCTCGTGACGGCTGACCTCGGCATGGCGATCGGCACCGGCACCGACGTGGCGATCGAAGCGGCAGACGTGACCCTCATGGCGGGCGACCTCCGCTCGATTCCGGCGGCGATCCGCCTCAGCCGGACGACCATGCGAAAGATCCGGCAGAACCTCTTCTGGGCCTTTGCCTACAACGTCGCTGGCATTCCGCTAGCAGCCCTGGGGCTGCTCACCCCCATGATCGCCGGCGCCGCCATGGCCTTCAGCTCGGTCTCGGTGGTCACCAACTCGCTGCTCCTGAAGCGATACAACGTCCTGGGAGGAAGATAACATGTCTCAGATCATTACCCTTGCGGTTCCCGGAATCACCTGCGGTGGCTGTGTTCGGAAGGTGACCAACGCCCTTCAGGGTCAGGCCGGCATTCAGTCGGCAGACGTGAAGGTCGGCGGGGCGGTCGTGGAGTTCGACCCGACCGTCACCTCGGTAGATGAGGTCAAGGCGAAGATTGAGGCGGCTGGCTACCCGGTCGCAGCGGTACAGCAGTAGCCACGCATACGAGGCCCGGGGCAGATCGCCCCGGGCCTGTGTGTTTGTTCCGGGGCGAAGCCGATCAGTCTGCAGCGAAGTAGTCGCCGCCGGTTACCCGATCCAGGATCCCGTCCTTCATGCGGTAGACCGACTTCGTCTGGGCAGCGATCTCCGGGTTGTGCGTGACCAGGATTATGGTCTGCCCGGCCCCATTCAGCTGCGCAAAGAGCTCCATGATCTGGCCGCCGGTCCGAGAGTCCAGGTTGCCCGTGGGCTCGTCGGCCAGGAGGATCTTGGGCTGGTTGATCAGGCTCCGGGCGATAGCCACCCGTTGCCGCTGGCCGCCAGACAGTTCGCCGGGGCGGTGCCCGGCCCGGTCACCAAGCCCAACAGCGTCGAGAAGCTGCATGGCCCGGGCTTTCCGCTGTGCTGCGGAAACGCCGCGAACGAAGCGGGCGGGAAAGGCGACATTCTCCCACGCTGAGAGGCTCGGAATCAGGTTGAAACTCTGGAAGATAAAGCCTACCTCCGTGGAGCGGATCTGAGTCATCTCCGATTCCGTGAGGCCTGTGACCAGGCGGCTCTCGAAGCGGAGTTCGCCCTCATCGGCCCGGTCCATAAAGCCAAGGATATGCAGGAGGGTTGACTTGCCGGAGCCAGAGGCGCCGATAATGGAGACGAAGTCGCCCTCTGGAACCAACAGGTCAGTGCCGTTCAGTGCGTGAACCAGGTTCTGCCGGCCCAGCTTGTATCTCTTCTTGAGGCCCTTCGCCTCAAGGATCAGCTTCTGTACCACAGCGATCTCCTCCTTACTCGTAGCGCAGCGCTTCCAGCGGATTGATTCGGGCGGCCCTTATAGCCGGATAGAGGCAGGAGCCCAGGGCAATCAGCACGGCGATCCCGAGGGTGCGGGCAGCCTCCTCCAGGAACTGCGCGGAGGTCAGCATCGCCCATTCACTGACGATAATGAAATAGCCGGGCACCGTGGCGAGAAGCGCCCCGATCAGGGTGACGATCACCGCTTCAATCAGGATTCCGCTCACCACCGCTGAGCGGGGGGTACCTACGGCCCGCATGGTGCCGATCTCCCGGGTCCGCTCCATGACCGCGGTGTACATGACCATGAAGATGATCGCCAGGGCGGTAAAGTAGACGGTACCGTTGATCAGATCGAAGAAGGTGCGCTGGTTGTCCAGTGCTTTGTTGACGCTGTCAAGCATGGCGTCGGCTGTGACCACATCGAACTCTGGGAGTTGCTCCTTTAAGGCGGCGGCCGCCTCCTTGACCTGGTCAATGGGGTAGTTCAGCACCACGAAGTTGACGTTATCCTCCCGCTGGAGCAGGCTCTGGGCGGTCTTCATGGGCACGACAGCCAGGCCGTCCGTGAAGGAGTCCCGCTTTTCGGTAATGCCCACGATCGTAAAGGTGGCGCCATCTCTCAAGGAGAGTTGATCGCCTACGGTGTACTCACGACCGTCCCGGGTGCTCAGGGTGATCAGCGCCTGGTAGCCAATGATCAGATCCTGCTCGCCTGTCAGCTTCCCAACCCCGGCGGCAATGGTAACGCCCCGGAGCGCCACCTGCTCCTTGCCGGGTTCTACGCCCTGCAGGACCACCAGGTCGGGTACATTCGGGGCACCCGAGGGAATGAGGGACTGGTAGACCACAGCGGAAGAGCGGGAAGCGTCATAGCCGCTGGCGGCGTCCGTGATCTTGCGCACCGCCTCTGGGTTCAGGAGGGCACCTTGGGGCACGACGTTGGTGCTGGTACCGCTGAGTGCGTCACCCTTGGGTTGAATCCGGACCTCGCCCGCCATTTGGGCGAAGGAGTCGGTAAAGCTCTTCTCAGTGCCAGCCATAATACCGGTCATGAGCACGACGAGGGAGATGCTCGAGGCGACACCCAGGATCGTCAGCAGGGTGCGCATTTTCCGGAACAGGACATTCTTCCAGGCCAGGTGAAGCATCGCTTGGTTCCTCCCGTTCTTCCGTTTACACTGCTGATCATAGCGGGAGGGGCTAAACGGGGACTCAACGCGCGCTAAACATGACGTGAGGGGGGCGATTGCCCCCCTCACGAATCAAACTAGCCGAGCAGCCTTCGGTAAAGCTCCTTCGCCTCCCGACCGGGTTCCAGTCCGAGTTCCTCGTCCAGCACGTGGAGCAAGGTCCGATACTGATGCAGCGCCGCGTTCCGGTTCCCAAGCGCTGCGAAGCACTCCATGAGCCCGAGGTGACCATCTTCGGCGAGCGGGTCCAGGGTGATTAGCCGTTGCAGGGACTCCACCGCCTCGCTGGGGCGCCCGTCTTCCCGTAGGTGGGTCGCCAGGTTCCGGAGCGCCTCCAGGCAGACGGTTCGCGCCCGGACCCTGGGCGCTTCGGCCCATTCATAATCGACCCCTTCCAGCAGGTCCCCCCGGTAGAGGTCTATCGCCTCCCGCCAGGCGGCCTCGCCACCGGCGGCCACCAGCCGGTAGAACCGGTCGAGGTCGGTGGCGACCCGCTCGCGGTCTAGCCGGTAGGCTCCCCCGGCGAAGGTGATCAGCCCCTCCCCCACAGGTTTCAGGGCCCGGCGGAGGTAGTAGAGCGTAGTGTGCAGGAGCGCGTGCGCGCTCTCCAGGTCTGTGTCGGGCCAGAGCGCCTCCATTAGCTGGTCTCGGGTCACGGGCCGGTCCCCTGCCAGCGCCAGGTAGGCGATCAGGTCACGCGCTTTTGCTGTGCGCCAGCCCTGGACCACCTGACCGCCTACGGCAACCAGGATCGGCCCTAATAGCTGAAGCCTGAGGGCAGGGGCCACGTCGGCCGCCGTGGTCGAGGCCGCCGCCTGTCCAACCGCAACTTCCGTTGGGTGGATCGCTCGGGCGGCCAGAATGGCTGCGTCGCGCACCAGTTCGTCCGGGTCGTACATGAGCTGGCGAATGGCAGAAGCTGCCTCGGCCCCGCCAATGCGGGCCAGGGGGTAGAGCGCCACCCGCCGGGCCGCGGGATCAGGGCGCCCCGTAAGCTCTACCAGGGCCGGCACAGCCTGCTCGCCCATGTGGACCAGCAGCTCCTGACAGAAGGCCCCTTCCGTGCCACGGGCAAGTGCGCCAGTCACAGCCCTGACATCGACCCGACTCTTCAGGTACTGTACGTACCCCTCACGGGCCGCCAGCGCCAGGGAGCGGTCGATCAGTTCTTGGGCCGACTCGGCATTCCCTCGATTGGTCTCCAACACAGACAGAATAAAGTAGACGCCGTGCAACTGCCATTTGGCGTCGATCCGGGTAAGGAACTCCAGCGACTGCGCCATGAGCTGGGCGCCCGCTTCGTACTCTTTCCAGGCAAAGAGGGCAGGGGCCAGAATGTACCCGCAGATCGCCGCCAGCCAGGGGGAGCGCCGCCGGGCCATGGTGAACGCCTTCTCGGCGACCTGACGGTACTCAGCCATGGCCTCTTTCTGCAGGTAGCTCACGGCCCGTTGCGCCATCGCGAGAATGCCATAGAACGGCTCACCCGACAGTTTGATCCCCAGCCGTTCTGCCTCGCGAAAATTGGTCTCGGCCTCCGCAAATCTGCCGAGCTCGGTACAGACCGCGGCGTACTGGCAGTGTGCATACGAGAGCGCCTGCAGGTCGCCCCGGGAGCGACAGCCGGCAATGAGCCCCCGCCCGGCCTCCTCCGCCTCCTCTAGCTGGCCCAGGTCCTTGAGAACCGTGACCATGCTGTGGCAGCCCGTCGTCTTGAGCAGCGGGTCGGCTTCGAAGGCCCGGCCGTACCAGTCCAGCGCCTGGGCGTACTCGCCCCGACAGTAGCACAGTTCGCCGCGCAGCAGCGCCACGAGGCCCGTAAGCGGCCGGTCGCCGCTGCTCCGGGCAGACTCCCATAAGGGTCCCAGCCGCTCCGCTGCCTGGGGGAACTCGCCCCGCAGCATGAGTTCACGCAGGCTCCTCAGCTCGCCAGTCAGTGGCTCCAGGCCGACCTGTGCCTCCGCCACCTGGTAGGCGAAGGCTGTCAGGTTGATTCGGCCGGACAGCCACTCCCTGATCAAGGCGGCGCCCACCTCGGCGGGAATGTGCCCTGGCAGGCCGGCCATTATGCGGGAGACCAGGTGGGTCTGCCAGTGCGCACCGTGCTGCCGCCAGAGCTGCAACGCCAGCGGGAACCCCTCGGTCGTTGTCTGACAGACGTCCCAGTCGCCCTGCCCCAGCCAGGCGGTAGCCTCCTCGTAGGTGAAGGCGAGCTCGGCTGCGCTGACCACATGGAGCGGACGCCCCGACAGGTCTGCTGGGAGCGGCGCACGGGTCCCGACAGCCAGGGCGAGGCCAGGCGGTGCATAGCGGGCCAGCATGGCCAGGAAGTCGGCCAGGTAGTTGCACCCGAAGGCGGCCTCTAGCCGGTCCAGAACGAGGACCGAATCCGGGCGGCCAGCGGCTTCGTTGACAATCTCAACCGCCAGCGCCGACGGGTCGGACTCCACCTCGGGCGGCGGGCTCCAGTCGGGCCAGCAGGCCCGGAACCCGGCAGAGACGTGGGCGGCAAACACCGTGCCGTCGCGGTCCTGCTCATCTAGATTGTAGAAGACCACCGGAAGGCCGGTGGCCGTTGCCCATTGGGCCAGGAACGTGCTCTTGCCGGCGCCTGCCGGCGCCTGAGCCACCAGCAGGCGAGTGCGCGGCAGGCAGGTCAGACGGGGACGGTCAAGGCACTCATCCAGGACTGGCTGCGAAAGTTTGGTGCGAATGACTCGGGGCATTACGCCCCACCTCCTGAACGACCATGATCCCTCGTCGCTCTATTTCGCGCTCAAAACGAATTGCCCTGCTGATAGAACTGCCCGTAACCCGGTAACGTCATCTTTTGGCGACTTCCCGGGCGAACGCCTCGTCTCGCGAGCCGCCAGCGGGAATACTGGAGAGGAGGAGAGAAGACCTAAGAACAATCGCACAATGAAAGTGGGGGTTTGCGATGCCTGTTGAGATCATGATCTTCTCCGACTACATATGACCCTTCTGCTATATCGGCGAGGGACTCGTCGAAAAGTTAAAGGCCGAACCTGACCTGGAGCTAGAAGTGACCTGGCTCCCGTTTGAGCTACACCCCGATACGCCGCCCGAGACGGTCCTCCTCCGGGACTACTTCAAGCACCTGTCCCCGGCCCAACTCGGGCAGATGCACGCCAACCTGAAGGCCCGGGCCGATCAGCTAGGCCTGCCCATGAGCCCGCCGCCAGTCCTGGCCAATACCCGCCGGGCCTTGGCCCTCGCCGAGTACGCCCGGGATCAGGGCAAGCTGGATCACCTTCATCGCCCGCTCTTCCAGGCCTACTTTGTGCTCGGTCAGAATTTGTACGATGAAGCCGTGCTGCGGGGGGTAGCACAGCAGGCCGGGCTTGACCCCGAACAGGCGATGGCCGCCGTGCTGGACGGCCGCTACGAGGAGCGGCTGGACCAGGCCGCTGCGCAGGCGCGGGCCTACGGCATAAGCGGGGTGCCGACGTTTATCATCAATCGGAAGTACAAGGTGGTGGGCGCCCACCCCTACGAGAGTTTGCGGGACGCCATCCGCCAGATCGCCCGCGAGGCGTAGCGCACACTTTCTTCACAGGGGGCATGGTAGACTAGGGGGCGAGGGGGAATCGCCGTGCAGACTCTCGTCGACCTGGCCTACCAGTGGTACGCCGTCTTGAGCCAGCTCAGCAACCTGGTGGGCGAACCGATCCAGCGGCTGCTGGGCAGCCAGAATCTCCCCGGGCTGTCGGCGCTCCTCCTGGGGCTCATGGGTGGACTGGCCCCGTGTCAGGTGACCGCCAACGCCGGTGCGATCGCCTACGTGACCGAGTCGAGCCGGCAGGAGCGGCCGCTCTGGCCCACCGTCGGCTCCTTTCTGCTGGGGAAGATCGCCGTCTATGCGACCCTGGGCTTCCTGGCGGCGATGATCGGGTGGAGGCTGCCAATCCCGGTCATGGCGCTGCTGCGGAAGCTCTCCGGCCCCCTGCTGATCCTCATGGGCCTCTCCATGCTCGGCTGGCTCCGCTGGCGGGGTCCGGCCTTTGAGCGTTTGACCGAGTGGCTACAGCAACGGATTCCCCGCCGGGGCTCGCCCGCCTTCTGGCTGGGCGTCGCCTTCTCGCTCGGCTTCTGCCCCACCATGGCCATGATCTTCTTCGGCGGACTGATCCCGCTGGTGGTCGCATCGCAGGCCGGGATCCTCCTCGCCGTGATCTTCGCAGCGGGCACTGCGGTCCCGGTGATCCTCTGGGCTGGCGCCCTCTCCGCCGGGCGGGAGGCGGGCCGGCGCTGGGTGAAGGGCGTGCGGCGGGCCGATCGCTACCTGCGAGTGGCGGCGGCGGTGATCTTCCTGCTGCTAGGGCTGAACGACTTTGTGCTCTACTGGTTCGCCTGACCGAGCACGCCGGGGCGGGTTCTCAGCGCCTGCCGCCGGGCCAGGCCCACGAGGCCCAGGGCGATGAACAGGAGCGTGCCGATAAACCCGATCACTCCGGGCCAGCCGTGGCGCATCCAGAATAGGCCGCCCAGTGTCCCCGCCACCGATGACCCCACGTAGTACGTGAAGAGGTAGAGCGACGAGGCGGCGCCCTTGTTGGTCTGGGCCCGCTGGCCGACCCACCCGCTGGCGATCGAGTGGGCGCCAAAGAAGCCGGCGGTGAAGATCGCAATGCCGATCACCTTCAGGCCCAGCGGCCCGGCGAGGGTGGCAATCGCCCCGCCCAACTGCAGCCCAATGGCGAGGGTCAGGATCGGCCCGCGCCCGTGGGCATCGGAGAGGCGGCCCAGCCAGGCGGAGCTAAATGTGCCGGCCAGGTAGAGCAGGAAGATCCAACTCACGAGGATTGGGTCAAGGCTGTACGGTGGAGCGATCAAATGGTAGCTAATGTAGTTATAGAGGGCGACAAAGGTCCCCATGATCAGAAAGGCGATGGCGTAGAGGCTGCGCAACAGCGGGTCTGCCAGCGCCTGTAGGAGCGACTGGCCCAGCCGCTTCAGCTTCAGCGGCTGTGGCTGAAAGTGGCGGGAGGGTGGGAGGGTCCGGGCAAACCAGACCGTGCAGAGCAGGCTGACCAGCCCGATCGACCCGACGGCGGCCCGCCAGCCCCAGAGGTCAGCCACCGTGCCCGAGACAATCCGCCCGCTCAGGCCGCCGACCGAATTGCCGGCGATATAGAGCCCCATGGCTGCGCCGAGGTGGCGGGGATCGATCTCCTCGGCCAGGTAGGCCATTGCCGTGGCGGGCAGCCCGGCCATGGCGAGGCCGTGCAGGAAGCGGAGCGCCAGGAAGCCCTGGAACTGGGGAACCAGGGTTGCGACCAGCCCCAGCAGGCTGGTGGCGACCATGGTCCAGGTCATGACCGGCTTGCGCCCCAGCGAGTCAGCCAGCGGCCCGGCTAGCACCAGGGAGCCAGCCAGGCCGATCGTCGCCACCGAGATCGAGAGGCTCGCTTGAGCCGGGGAGATGCCGAAGGAGTCGGAGAGGAGCGGGAGAATGGGCTGGGGCGCATAGAGACTGGCGTAGATCGACAAAGCGCCGAGAAAGAGGGCCAGGGTGACCCTGCGGTAATCGGCCGTCCCCTGCTGCAGACCAGGCACGTTAAGGCCTTCCTTCGTGAAGGTGTTCTCCTAGGAATGGTACTGCATTAACCGGGGGATTGCCAGGGGGCCGCTCGGGCGGGGTCTTCGTGCTATTAGCGGTCGATCAGGGCCAAATGGTGCTCAGGGTAGCGTGCTCCCGCCACCGTACCTGGCGGCAGAGCCGCATCTAGCGTCGCAATCTCAGCGGCGGTGAGCGCCAGCGTCGCTGCACCGAGATTCTCCTCCAGGTAAGTCCTGCGCTTCGTCCCCGGGATCGGCACAATCTCATCGCCCTTGTGCAGCAGCCATGCCAGCGCGACCTGCCCGGGCGTAACGCCCTTCTCAGCGGCCAGTTCGTGCACGACGGCGGCGGCCCGCATATTGGTTTCATAGTTCGCCCCCGCAAAGCGTGGAATGCCGCGGCGGAAATCGGTCTCCGGCAGCTCTTCGGCTCGCTTGGCGGTCCCGGTAAGAAAGCCCTTTCCCAGCGGGCTGAATGGTACAAGACCGATTCCGAGTTCGCGCAGCGTAGGGATGATCCGAAGCTCCAGCTCTCGTTCCCACAGCGAGTACTCGCTCTGCAGTGCGGAAATCGGGTGCACGGCATGCGCTCTCCGAATCGTCTTGTCACCTGCCTCAGAGAGGCCGAGATACCGAACCTTGCCCTCGCGGACCAGGTCTGCCATGCTGCCCACGACCTCCTCGATCGGCACGGCCGGATCAACCCGGTGCTGATAGAGCAGGTCGATATACTCGGTGCCCAGTCTGCGCAGTGATCCTTCAACCGCTTGCCGGATATGCTCCGGCCGGCTGTTCAGACCCAGGATCTTACCGTTCTCGATTCGCCAGCCAAACTTGGTGGCGATCACGACGCGGTCTCGGTGCCCCTTCAGGGCGCGGCCGACCAGTTCTTCATTGACGAAGGGGCCGTAGGACTCGGCGGTGTCAAAGAACGTGACGCCAAGGTCAATGGCGCGGTGAATCGTGGCGATTGATTCTTCATCGTTCGGAATGCCGTAGGACTGGCTCATTCCCATGCAGCCGAGGCCAAGTGCCGAAACCTCAAGCCCCTGACTGCCGAGCTTCCTGCTCGGTAGCATTATGCATTCTCCTTCCCATGCGTCCTATGGACGTATGGTCTGCAATTGACGTGTCCTTTCCGCCAACCAATATTATCCAGAGCCGGGCCGCTTTTGGATCCTACCGTTCCGGCCCGGTCGCTCCTCAGCCCTACGTTCCCGATGCTCCGCCGCCATCTCTTCCAGGGCCGCCACCAGGGGCTCCAGCCCTTCCAGGTCCCGGCGGGGGAGGTGCCTGGGGATCTTGTGGTCGATGCTCTTCAGCTTCAGGTCCTCTGGCCGGATGACCGCCAGCTCCACTCCCCGTGCCCTGCAAATGAAGGCTTTCATCGCATCGCGCCCGACCTGCTTCACCGTCTCCTCGAAGGTGGCCAGATCCGTCTCCTGGTAGTGCTGGTCGCCATTGAACTCCACTGCGACGCCGGCGGTCGGGTAGTAACGGTCCAGTTCCATGAGCTCTTGGGTGTAGGGATTGAGCAGCCAGTCCGGTGAAGCGTTGTCGGCATAGTCATCAAGCGCCACCAGGATATTCAGGAACTCCCGCAGCAGGGCTTCGCCCCGGTGTTGTGCCTTCCTAACCGTACGTCTGATGACGGAGATGCGAGCTCTCAGCCGGGTCGACTCCGGGTTGCGGAGTGTGAAGGATAGGGGGCTCTTGCGAGTCGCCTGGGCAATCGTGAGCCACCCGGCCGCAACCAACTCGGCGACGGCTCGCTTCAAGGGGGCTACACTGGTTCCGGTGAGGCGGGATAAGGTACTGTATGTAAAGCTGCCGACCTGGCTGTCGAAATTCGGAACGCCCTGCAACTGTCCGTAGAGCAATCGTGCGCTGGCCGATAACTCGGCGGTGGTCAGCAGCGCCACCGGGATCGCCGCACACGATGAATGGGGTCTCCCGTAACAGGGCGCCAGCGGTGCCTGGGCCAGCGTGGCGCGTGCGGTGGCAACGGTCTTGCGGTCGAGGCCGCCCAGTTTGCGCAAGCGGGTCTCGGACAGGGCCGACCGGGCTCCTGACGACTGGAGGCCCAGCAGCAGCCAGACCAGTCGGGTACTGGCGGTGTGGGTCGTGCTGTTCAGGACCTCGAGCGGGACCCACAGGGTCTGAGCGTTCACACGCGGCACCTCCCTTAGGGGTTCCCGTACAGGGTTCGCCCTTAGAAGTGGAAAATACTGGGTTCCGTCATGATTTCTCAGGTGCCTGTTTAGGCGACGGGGAATTTGTGGTGGAATCGCGTGACTGAAAGAGCGATCGCCCCCCCTGAGACCTTCGTTTCTGGTCTCAGAGGGGGCGTTTTGGCCCGGATTAGGCGAAGAACGGCGGCTTCTTGACCTGATCGCTCCATATTTTCGGCGATTCCAAGAGAATTTCCCCGCATGGGCAGAAGTGTGACGGGAATTTCTGGCGGAATCTCAGCGGTTCTTCGAACTCCCCCACATCTGTTGATGATGCTGGCCATGCTGCCGCCCGCCGCTGTTGGATCACGGGCCTACTCCACCGAGTTGGCGTAGACGTGGAAGACCATCTCTTTGTTGTTCGGGTCGTTGGTGGTCACATGGACCTCAAAGTGGTGCTTCCCGCCCATGCCGGGGTGCATGGCGTAAGGGAAGACGAAACTGGTCGACCCGCCGGGCTTGACGACCGTAGAACCTACGGTCACGCGGGGCGGTCAGCAGCCCTCCAGCAGTTTGACCTGAATGTTGCTCAACTTCAGGTCCTTGGTGCCATCGTTCCGGATTACAAACTCCTTGTACTTGGCGCCGCGCACCATGTCGGTCACGACCGGGACATCGCCAAAGTCATAGCTCGTCTCGGGCGCCACGGCCTGCGGCGCACCGCTACTGCAGCCGGTTGCGACCAGCGCAGCACCGACCAGGAGAGTTAATCGAGCGTATTTCACAACAAGAACCCCTTCCGTTATCGCAACCCATAATGGAAGCCTACAAAAGATCCGTGGAGAAACGGTGAAGGATGGGGTCATACGATGGCGAACTCCCCCCTAGAACTGCGAGGTGGATTCGCATGCGTGTAGTTGGTACCTTCCAGTACGATGCGCCGCCTGAGACGCTCTACGCCATGTTCACAAACCCCGACGCCCTGCAGAACGCCACGCCCGGACTCCAGTCGCTGCGGGAGATGGAGCCTGACCGCTGGGAGGCGGTGGCGAAGGTGGGGATCGGGGGGTTTGGCCTGATCTACACGGGTTCCATGGTCGTGACCGACCGCAAGCCCGGTGAGGGGTACCGGATCGCCCTGGAAGCGACCACGCACAACGGCAGTGTGGCCGCCGAGGTCCGGCTCCGCTTCGCCCCGCTGGCGGAAGGCCAGACCCGGCTGGAGTACGAGGCCGATGTGGAGTTTGGTGGCGCCCAGAAGCTCTCAAAGGCGATCGCCAAGGGGCTGGTCGACTTCTTCCTGCACGGTATGAAGGAGTACCTGGAGAAGGAGCGGCGGCGGGGACGGCTGTAACTGCACCGCCCGTAGCGCTGGGCCCGATTCGCCTGCCCGGCTCCTCAGCGGCTCAGGAACTCCCGGATCCGCTCGTTGATCCGCGCCTCACCGGCCGCCGAGGGGTAGTGGCCCGAGCCGGCCAGGACCTCGACCTCCAGGTGGGGGATCGCCGCCTTGAGCCGGGGCACGATCACATCGGCCGGGAAGAAGATATCGCGCTCTGCCGCCATCAACAGAGTGGGGGCCGTGTAGCGCTTCAGTTCTGCGGCGGTGATCAACTGGGGGAACTCGGCCTCCAGCTTTACATGGCGGAAGACGGCGCCGGTCACATCTAGCGCGTCCTGGTCGGGCTCCGCCGTGAACATGGGCCTGGCTGCCCGGTAGAGCCGCTCTGGGCTGGGGGCGAGCCGGTAGAGGAACATGGGCAGCAGGATCTCGCTTAGCATGCGCCAGACCGAACCGTTGCCTGCCGAGGCTGGAACCAGCAGGACCGCCCGGCCGATCCGCTCCGGTGCCACGGCCATGGTCCGGAGGATAATGCCGCCGCCGTACGACGGGCCGAGCAGGGTGGGACGTTCCAGCCCAAGGCTATCCAACAGGTCGATGACCCACTGGCCGTAGGAGTTATCCTTCACGGAGAGCCGGGTTTGTGCCGACCGGCCCGGGTGACCCATGGTGTCCGGGGCGTAGATCCGGTAGTGCTGCATGAGCGGGGCGAACCAGCGCAGGGAGATGCCGTTGACCACGTTTCCCCCGTGGAAGATCACCAGGGGCGGCGCATCTGCCGGGCCGGTGACGAGAACATGCGTCTGGCCGAAGCGGGTTGGGAGCATGCGGTGCTCAAAGCTGGCGGGAATCCGCTCCAGCGAGCGGTCGTAGAGGGCCAGGATCTCGGCCTCGCCCTGCGCCGAACGATAGATGGACACGTGGCTCATCTCCCTTCCCTGTCGGGGCGGATGCCGTTTTCGAGCAGCCGCACAAGATCGCTGTATGCGCTGAAGTAGTTAGCGGTAGATACCGCGCCCGGGTCCGGCTGCGGCCGTTCTTGCAGGTAGGTGCGCAGGTCCAGGGTAAGGGTGGTCAAGACCCAGACCAGGAAGGTGGGGTCGAATTCACGGTCGATTTCGCCAGCGTGGAGCCCCTGTCGGATCAGGCCGCCCCAGACCGTGGCGATTGTCTGGCGCACCCGGCGGGTTGCCTCACCGAGCCCCGCATGGTCGCTGGAGAGCGCCCACGTGATCATGCGGGCGTACCGCGGGTCGGAGTAGCGGAACGTAGCGCTCTGCTCCATGACCCAGCGGATATAGGGAAAGAAGGGTTCGCCAGGCTGGAGGGGGCGGAGCGCGGTCATGAAACGGATTCGCTCCTCGTTTGACAGGTCAACCAGGTAGAGAAAAAGGTCCTGCTTGTCCGTGAAGTACTGGTAGAGGCTCCCCTTTGCAATGCCCGCCTGGGCGACAATCCGGGAGATGGAGGCCGCTGTTGGCCCATGCTCGGCAAACTCGCCGAGGGCGAGATCAACCAGCCTCTGACGCTTGAAAGCAGGTAGATTGAAGAAGGTCTGTTTCGGCATTGTTTCTTGCCTCTCATGGTGTGACTGGTAGTCATGTGACTGACAGTCACATGGTAGGCCGTCCCCGTGTGGAAGTCAAGCGGTGCACACAGTTTCTTCACAGGTCTTCGGCACAATGGAGCCCGACTGGTGACCTGTGAAGGAGGAAAACCCTATGAAGCGCTACGCCATTGCGGCGCTTGTTCTTGCTGGCCTCCTGGCCGGCTGTTCCAGCGGCTCCGGCGACTCCCACGCTCCCGCTGAGACCCTGACCCTGAAGGCGGCGAACATGGCCTTTGAGACCAAGGAGTTGAAGATTGAGATGGGCAAGACCTACAAGCTTGTCCTGGAGAACTCCGACAGCCTCGATCACGACTTCGCGGTGAAGCAGATTGGGGTCAAACTGGCTCACTCCACCCACGGCGATGAGCACGGTGGCGCCGACCTCCATATCCATGCGGCGGCGGGTAAGAGCGAGTCGGTCGAGTTTACGGCGACCGAGCCGGGCAAGTATCAGTTCGTTTGCACGGTGCCCGGTCACGAGGCGGCTGGCATGGTTGGCACATTGGTTGTGAACTAGGATCCTCTTGAGGGACGCCCGGGCGGCGTCCCTTTGCTGTGTCTGGGAACGGCGGGGAAAAAGCGGACGTAGCCGCAGGCAAGCGGAGGCGGGCGGAGGCGAGCGCAGGCGAGCGCAGGCAAGCGGAGGCAAGCGGAGGCAACCGCAGGAAAGCGGAGGCAAGCGGAGGCAAGCGGAGGCGGTCGGAGACAACCGCAGGCAAGCAGAGACAAGCGCAGGCAAGCGGAGACAACCGCAGGCAAGCGGAGGCAAGCGCAGAAAAGCGGAAGCGGGCGCAGACAAGCGGAGGCAAGCGCAGAAAAACGCGGAAAAACGCAGGCGGCGATTTTCCCCCCCTGTTTTTCCCGGAAACCCAACGGGCTGTAAGAGCGTCCAAGGTGACAGAAGGGGGTCCTGTCACCGATTATGAAGCGCCTGTCATGGCTTTTAATACCCGCCCTTACACTTACGCTTATGGTTCCGCTACCGCGCAGCGCCGCCGCCGCTGCCCAGTCTCCCGTCGTCGTCTCCCAGGTGGAGCGGCCGCTGGCCCAAGGGCTCCAGCTGACCCAGTTCGAGCGGCTCTACCCCCGCGGCTGGGTGAACGGCAACCTGCTCCAGGTGGATCTCGCCAACCCGGCGATCACCACCGACCTGGTGACCGCCACCGGGGTGAACCAGGCGGAGACGCTCTCCGCCATCGCCGGCAGGGCCGGGGTGACCGCAGCGGTCAACGGCGACTTCTTCGATATCAACCAGACCAACATCGCCCTGGGCGACCAGGTCAAGGGCGGCCAGTATATCCAGACCCAGATTCCCAACTGGTCCAACGCGGCCGCCGTTGGGAAGGACCGGATCGGCCAACTGCTCGATATCACCCTGGAGGGCACGATCACCCTGCAGAGCGGCAGCTACCCGCTGGGCGGGATCAACCTCCCGACTGTGCAGAGCCACACGATCGGCATGTTCACCCCACTCTGGACCCAGCCCCGCACCAGCGCCATGGCCGGCGCCACCGATGCGGTCGAGGTGATCGTGCGCAACGGTCTGGTCGTCTCGACCAGCCCGACGGTGACCGAGACCCCCGTCCCGTGGGATGGCTTCATTCTCGTCGGCCGGGAGGAGTTCGCCGCCCCCCTGAAGGCGCTGAAGGTGGGCGACCCGGTCATGCTGCAGTACGCCCCCAAGCCGGCGGTCCAGTGGGCGGTGGGCGGTCGGAATATCCTCCTCCGCAACGGCATGATCGAACAGGTGGATGACCGTCAGGTAGGCCCCCGCACGGCCCTCGGTTTCTCGGTCGATGGCCGCCGCATGTTCCTCCTCACGGTGGATGGCCGCTCCGACATGAGCGGCGGGCTCACCCTGCCCGAGATGGCCGAACTGATCCGCTCCTTCGGCGCCTACAACGCAATCGAGTTGGATGGCGGCGGCTCCACCACCATGGTCGCCCGCCTGCCCGGTGAGGCGATGCTCTCGGTGATCAACCGCCCCTCCGATGGCAAGGAGCGGCGCATTGCCAACGGTGTGGGTATCTTCGCGGCACCGGGCAGCGGCGTGGCCAAGCGGCTGGAGGTGGTGGCGGTGGGGGAGGCCCGGCTCTTCCCCGGCCTGACCCGGCAGCTTGCGGCCAGGGCTTACGACGAGCAAATGGGCCCCGTACCGCCCCAGCAGGTCACCTGGCGCACATCGGGCAGTGGCTCCATTTCGGTCGATGGCCTCTTGCGCGCCGGCCAGCAGCCCGGTCGAACCACGGTGACAGCCAGCCTCGGACAGGTCACTGGCGCCCTGGAGGTCCGGGTCCTTGGCCCGCTGATGCGGCTTGAGACATCTGCCACGCGGGACGGGCTTCGCCTGGCGCCCGGCAAGAGCGCCCTGGTCACGGTGACCGGCTACGACGCCGACGGCTACAAGGCCGCCATTCATCCGTCCGACCTGACCCTCACCTACGACCAGTCGGTCCTCCAGATCAAGGCGGATGGCCCCAGTCTGCAAGTCGCGGCCCTGAAAGATGGCAGCGGCCTGATCAAGGTAAGCGTGCAGGGGCGTGAGGCGCTGATTCCCTACGTAGCGGGCAACGGCACCGCCACGCTGGACGCCCTCGACCGGCTGACGGGCTGGTCCTTCGTGGGCTCATCCGCCACGGTGACCGGTGCGATCGCAGCGGCGCCCGGGCATGACGGCATGGGCGTAAAGCTCACCTACAGCTTTGGCGAGGGGGCCACCCGCGCCGCCTACCTCCAGGCTACCCCAGCCCTGGAGTTGCCCGGCCAGCCCAAGGCATTTGGGCTCTGGGTCTACGGCGACGGCAAGGGCGCCTGGCTCCGGGCCATTTTGACCGATGCGACCGGCACCAACCACACGCTCAACCTGGCCCGGAACGTCACCTGGACCGGCTGGCAGTACGTGGAGGCGCCACTTCCCGCAGGGGTGGCCTACCCGGTGAAGCTCTACCGGGTCTACCCGGTCGAGACCGATCCGACCAAGCTCTATGGCGGCGAGCTGGTCTTTGACGGAATCTCCGTGCCGGCGCCCGCCCCCATGCCGGCGATGCCCGCCAGCACGACCCCGCCCGCGGTTGACGCCATGCTCCAGCGGGGCGACGGGGGCTGGTCCTTCGGGCTCATGACCGGGCTCTCCACCGCCGACGATGCGGCCCTTGCGCAGATCCGCCGGGTCATGGCGGCCAACCCATCGCTCCTGCTGATCGACCCGGTGCTCGTATCGCCTGACGCCGAGGTGCTGATCGCTCAGGAGGCGGCGGGGCAGGTCCCGATCGTCCGGCTGACCAGTGCCGCACGGGTTATCGACCAAAATGGAATCCGGTTTTTGATCCTCGGCACGGAGAAGGGTGGCCTGCGGGCGACCGAGTTCAGCCAGATCGAGGGGCTCCAGACCATGCTGACCCAGGCGGCCGGCGACCCGGCGGTCAAGCAGGTGGTGGTCGTGGCCCGCATGCTTCCCGCCCGCTTTGCCGATTCGCGGGAGGGCGCCCTGATCACCCGCTGGCTCTCCGAGTTCCGGGAGCGGTCGGGCAAGAGCGCCGCCTATGTGGCGACGGCCGGAGCGGTGGCGGACCTGACCCGGGTAGACGGCGTAGCCTACCTGGAGACGGGCGCCCCGGCAGGCCCGGTGATCGTTCGGGCCGGCGGCACTCCGTGGCTCTGGGTGGAGTAGGCAATAACGGAGGGCCTCGCGGGTGACAGCCGCGAGGCCCTCTTACGCTTACACCGGCAGCCGGAACCAGAAGGTGGAGCCCTCACCGGGCTTCGACTCAACGCCCACCTCACCGCCGTGGGCCCGAATGATCGACCGGACGATCGCCAGCCCGAGCCCCCGGCCCCCGGCCCGCCGCCCCTGGAATCGCTCAAAAACCAGGGGGATGAGGTCCGGGGCGATCCCCTCGCCCGTGTCGGCAATCCGCAGGGTAACACCATCTGCCGCGGCGGTTGCTGTCACCCGAATCCGCCCCCCGGCGGGGGTGTGGCGCAGGGCGTTGTCCATGAGGTTGAAGAGCACCTGCTGCATGCGGCCTCCATCTGCCTGGGGTTGGGGGAGGTTGGCTGGCAGATCGATCTCCAGGCTCACGCCCTTCTCCTCGGCGCGGGGCCGCACAGTGGCTGCGGCTTGCTCCACCGGCACCCGCAGGTCGAGGGGGATCAGGTCAAAGGCCATCTGCCCCTCGTCCATTTGGGCCATGTCCATGAGATCATCCACCAGGTGGCCGACCCGGACAGCCTCGTCCTGCACGATCCGCTGGTACCGCTCCCGCTCGGCGGGGTCGCTGACCAGCCCTTCCGCCAGGGCCTGGGTGTAGCCGCGAATGTAGGAGAGCGGTGTGCGCAGCTCGTGGGCGACATTCGCCAGGAACTCCCGCCGGCGGGTCTCGAAGGCGCTCAGTTGGGCGCTCATCTGGTTGACCGCCGCCCCGAGTCGCCCGATCTCGTCGCCACTGCTCACCGGGACCCGGACCGAGAAGTCGCCGCGGGCGATCGCCCGGGTCGCCTTCTCCATGGCCAGGACGGGGCGGGTCAGGCTCCGGGAGAAGGCCAGCGCCAGGATCGTCCCCAGCAGCAGGGTGACGCCGCCAGCCAGCCAGAGGTAGCGCCGGGCCACCCAGAGCGACTGCTGGACCGGCTCCGCCGGGGCCATGAGCATGACCCCTCCGCCGGTCGGGACGGGCACGCCGGTGAGAATGTAGGTCTCGCCATCGGGGCTGGTCATGTTGCCCACGAAGGCTCGTCCCGCCAGCACCTCACCGATCGTTGCGCTTGAGACCATCAACCGCGATGCGCCCTCGAAGTGGAGCGGCTGCCCGTTCGCATCCACCACCAGCACGTCGCCGCCCACCATTTGGCCCATCATCGGGGCGAGATGGATCGCCTCGGGGTCATCGGCCAGCATGGTAGCCAACTGCTGGCTGTGGTAGAGGAGCGGGTCGGTCACCTGGCTGGCGTAGAAGCGCACCAGGACCTGGTTGAGCGCCAGTTCGAGCGGGACCAGCACGAAGAGCACCAGGGCGACAAAGGCGGTCCAGAGCTTGATAATGAGGCTACGGTTTCGCATCATCGCCCTCCACGAAGCGGTAGCCTACCCCCCAGACCGTGGCGATCAGGCCGGCGCCGCTGCCCAGCTTCTCCCGCAGGTTCTTCACATGGCTGTCCACCGTGCGGGCGTCGCCGTCGTAGTCGGCGCCCCAGATCCGGTCGAGCAGCCGCTCGCGCGGGAAGGCCTGGCCGGGGTGGGCGGCGAGCAGGGAGAGCAGGTCGAACTCCTTGGGGGTCAGGGCGAGGGGACGCCCCTGGTACTCAGCCGTCCGGTCGGTGGGTTTCAGCACCAGCCCGCCCCGGCGGATCGGCGCAGCGGCCTCCACCTGGCCGGTTGAGCGGCGCAGGACCGCCTGGAGCCGGGCGGCTAGCTCGCGGCCATCGAACGGTTTGGGAATGTAGTCGTCGGCGCCCATGCGGAGCCCCTGGACCCGGTCGGGCACATCGCCGCGGGCGGTCAGCATAACCACTGGGATTGGGGACTCCTCGCGGATTCGCTTCAGGGTCTCCCAGCCGTCCAGGTTGGGCATCATCAGGTCGAGGAGGACCAGGTCGGGCTCGGTCGCCCGCAGCTGGCGCAGGGCTTGGAGGCCGTCGGTCGCCTCCACCAGATCGAACTCGGCCGCCAGGTAGAGCCGAATCAACTCCCGCATGCGGGACTCGTCATCGACAATCAGGACCTTTGGTCGTCTCATGGGCGTGGCTCCATGGCGAAGATCTCGGCCATCCACTCCGTGGTGGCCTCAAGGAGGGCGCCCCGCTTCAAGCCGGGCTCTAGCCGCCGGGACTCACCGACCACAAGCCGCACCGGGCGGCGCCGGGGCAGGTACTTCCCGACCGGAAGCACATCGGTGGCACCGTGGATCGCCACCGGCACCACCGGCGCCCCCGTCTTGGTCGCCAGGTAGGCGGCGATATCGCCCAGGCCATCTAGCCGCTGCTCGGTTCGGACCCCGCCCTCCGGGAAGAGGGCGACGACGCCACCGGCCTCCAGGGCGGCGATCAGCTGGCGCACACCGGCAACCGAGCCCGTGGGCACGGAGATATCGCGCAGGATCCATCCGACGATCGGCATTTGGAAGAGGTAGGCGGCGGAGAGGAAACCGACTTTCTGCCTGAACAGGGCGACGAAGATAAAGCCGTCGAGCAGGCTCCGGTGGTTGGCGACAATGATCAGGGGCCCTTGCTGGGGTAGCCGCTCCCGGTTCTCAAAGCGCAGCGGGGCGAAGAGCCAGACCACCAGGCGAGCGAGCCCCCGGTAGAAGCGGTACATGACGGACAAAGCAAAACCCCCCTTTGTCCTAGCATAAGGGGGGCGATGCCTCCGGATCAAGTCAGGTCGGCACGCTTTACGAAGACGAGATTGATCAGCAGGGGGAGCAGGAAGGTCGCAGCGAGGCAGAGGAGCCAGACCGGTTGGGTGCCGACGAGCGACTGGACCTCGCCGGGGCGGCTGTTGAACCAGATCGCGAGCAGGAGCGGTACCGAAGCGATCGGGTAGTAACCGGCCCACTTTGAACTGACCATGAGAATCCCGGTGAAGGTCCCCACGATCCCGGCGCCGCTGGTCACGAAGAAGGAGCGTGAGACGAAGGTAACGAGGTGGTAGAACGGGAGCATGATCGCCAGGCCCGCTCCGCCGATCAGCCACTGGTAGGCCCAGTACCAGAAGCGCTCGAAGGGGCCAAGGTGGAGCAGCGAACCTCCGACCATGGTGCCCAGCAACGCCGCCACGGAGAGGGCGAGGCACCAGATCAGGCTGACCCCCAGCTTGGCCGTGTAGACCTGCCACCGCTTGATTGGGGCGGTGAGCGAGAGCTTCCAGGTGTCGAACTGGTACTCGGTTGATATGGCGCTGGCGCCGATCAGGGTGGTGACCAGCGGGCCGATCATCATGGTGTGGATCAGGAGCGCCTGGTTGAGCAGGTCGTGCCAGGTGGGCTCGCGCCCTTCGGCGAAGCCGAAGAGCAGGGTGGCGAGCAGCGGGGTCGCCAGGGTCGATGCGAGGGTGACCCAGACCAGGGGGCTGCGCCGCCACTTGAGGGCCTCAATTTGCAGTACGTTACCCATGGGTCTTGCCTCCTGTCAGGTTGAAGAAGATCTCCTCGAGCGATGCCTCCCGCTCCAGGAGGCGGGAGACATCCAGGTCGTTTCGGACCAGCAGGCGGTTGACCGCCGCCGCCTCGGCGCCCTGGACCACCAGCACGCCGTCGGGATTCTGCTCCACCTGGGCCTTCAGCCGCTCCCGGAGCAGCGTAGCTGCCAGGTCTGGGCGGTTGACGATCACCTCAAGCCGAGCCCCACCTTGCCGCCGCAGGTCGGCGACCGTCGCCTCGGTCACCATGCGCCCTTCCTGGATCACGCCAATGCGGGTGGCGACGAGTTCGACCTCGCTCAGCAGGTGACTGGAGAGCAGGACGGTCATGCTCTGCTCCGTCACGAGGCGGTGCAGCAGGGCGCGCAACTCGCGGAACCCCTCAGGGTCGAGGCCGTTGGTCGGCTCGTCCAGGATCAGCAGGCGGGGCCTGCCCAGCAGCGCCATCGCGATGGCCAGCCGCTGCTTCATGCCGAGGGAGAACTGCTTCAACGGCTTGCGCCCCGTGGCCCCCAGGCCAACCAGGTCAAGGATCGCCGCAATCTCCTTCGGGTCGCTCCCGCCCTTCATTCGCTGGATAATCCCCATGTTCTCGGTTGCCGAGAGGTGCGGCCAGAAGGCTGGCCCCTCGATCAGCGAACCGACCTGCCGAAAGAGCGATCGATCGGCGGTGAGCGGGTCCTGGCCCAGCAGGCTCACTCCGCCGGCGGTGGGGCGGATCAATCCCAGGATCATGCGGAGCGTGGTCGTCTTGCCGGCACCGTTCGGGCCGAGGAAACCGTAGATATCGCCTGGCTGCACGGTCAGGCTGACGTCGTTGACCACGGCCTGCTGGCCGTAGCGCTTGGTCAGGTGATTGGTGGCGAGCACGGACATGCGAAAACCTCCTCTGCCGATTACTCTAGCGGAGGAGGTTTTCTGCTACCTGATCGCTACCTTACACGAACCTGACAAACGGAGGGTGAAGACGGTTCCCTCACCGGGGGCGGATTCGACCTGGACCGTGCCGCCGTGGTGCTGGGCGATCTCCCGGACTATGGCGAGCCCCAGTCCGCTCCCCCGCCCCTTCGCCGTGGCCGATGAACCCCGGTAGTACCGGTCGAAGAGGTGGGCCAACTGATCGGCGGGAATCCCCCGGCCGTTGTCAGCAATGCGGATGATAGCACCGGCGTCGTCCTGGGTGAGGCTCACCGTGATCTGGCTGGGATCACCATGGCGGATGGCGTTCTGCACCAGGTTCTGCAGGGCTCGACCGATCAGCTTTCGGTCGGCCCGGAGCATGACCGGCTCTTCTGGCAGCTCAGCGCTCAACTCGGCGCCGGCCTGCTCGATCTCGGGCACCAGATCGATCAGCCGCTCCCGCAGTGTCTCGGCGAGGTCGATCACCTCCTGCGGACCGGGCGGGATCGACTGGAGCCGGGAGAGCTCCAGCAGGTCGCCCAGGAGCGAGTCGAGCTCGGCCACCCGCCGGCGGATAATGGCCACATTCCGCTGGCGCAGGTCGGGCGGCGTGTCGGGGCGGGCCAACTCCTCGGCAAAGCCCTGCAGGGCGGTCAGCGGGGTGCGCAGGTCGTGCGAGAGGTTGGCCACCAGGTCTTGCCGGGCGATCTCCAGCCGGTGGCGTTCCCGTTCTGCCTCGCTCAGGCGCTCCACCAGGGCGTTGAAGGATTGACCCAGCTTGGCGATCTCGTCACGCCCGCTTGTCTCGATCCGGCGGCCCCGCTCGCCCGCCGCTACCAGCTCAAGCTCCTGGGAGAGCCGGACGAGCGGGCGGGAGACCCACCGGGCGTACCAGGCGCTAGCCAGGAGGAGCAAGAGGAGCAGGGCGCCAATCGCCATGAGCACGCCACGCCCGAAGTAGAGGCTGAAGCGCTCGCTGAACTGGGCGGGCAGGTAGATCGAAACAGGCATCACCTTGTTTGATGCGACCGCCAGGATCACCGTGCCAATTGGCTCATTCGCCTCCGTGCGGATCGTGGCAAGCTGATACCCCCAGGCCCGCTTCTGGTCGCGGGTGGCCAGGTCGGCCAGTTGGGCAGGCGTGTACTGGGTCAGCCGGTCGGGCGGGGCGCCGGCTGCCTGGACCTCCCGGCCCTGCTGGTCCAACGCCTGGAACCAGCCGCTCTCGCCCAGGGTCGGGGCGAGCCACTCCGCCGGGATCGTGGCGGTCAGGCCGTTCTCGCCCAGGTGGTTGGCGATCAGCCTGGCCTCCACCGGCGAGGCGGGGTAGGGGAGGTTCTGTATACTGTGGGCCAGCCGGAGCAACTGGATCACGGCCAGGCCGAGGACCAGCAGGATCAGGGCGAGGAGCAGGGCAGCGTAGGAGAGGCTGAGCTTTGTGGCGAGTCTCATGGGCGGCCCTCCTGGGCGGGGGCGGCCGGGGCGGAGAGCTTGTAGCCCAGGCCGCGCACGGTCAGGATCAGGGTGGGCCGGTCGGGGTCGAGCTCGACCTTCTCCCGCAGCCGGCGAATGGTGACCATGACAGTGTTGTCATCGCCGAAATAGGGGGCGTCCCAGGCGGATTCGTAGAGCTGCTTTTTTGTGTAAATGCGGCCGGGCGACCCCGCCAGGGTCAGCAGGAGGCCTAGCTCACGGGCGGTGAGCGTGGTGCTCCGGCCATTGGGCAGGTGGACCTCGGCCCGCCCCGGGTCAATGACCAGGCTGCCAATGCGCACCGGGGCGGTCGGGTCGGGCTGGGCCGACGGGGAGTCGAAGCGCTGTCGGCGGCGCAGGTGGGCTTTGACCCGGGCGGCAAGCTCCATGGGGCTGAATGGCTTGGTTATGTAGTCATCGCCACCGACGCCCAGGCCGAGGACCTTGTCGAACTCCTCGCCCCGGGCGGAGAGAAAGAGAATCGGCATGGTCTGCACGCGCCGGATCTCCCGGCAGACCTCGAAGCCGTCCAGCCCGGGGAGCATGATATCGAGCAGGATCAGATCGGGTTGATCCCGGCGGGCCAGGTCGATCGCTTCGGGGCCGGTGTAGGCGTGGAGCAGGGTGAGCCCCTCCCGCTGGAGGACCGGGGAGAGGAGGTCGTGCAGCTCGTGTTCGTCGTCGGCCAGGAGTACGGTGCCGGTCATGGGCCTCACCTCGTGTCCTACTGTAGCATGTGGGGGCGGCGGTGGGGAGCCCCGGTGCCTGGTCTGCCTGGCGGTGGCAGCGGGCCAGGGGCCCGGGCAGCCTTCCCGAGGCGTTTCAGGTCTAGCGGGGGGTTAGGCTGCGGTGTTTGGGCTGAGAAGCCGTTCTGGAAGTGGGGTTGAGGGGCAGTAGGGAAGCCGCAGCCTTGCTTTGGGTCAGGATTTCCCCCGGAAGGAGGGACGGGCGTGGGGAGTGTTTGACCGAAAGCGCTCGCCGCCGCTCGCCAGGGCGATCAGTTCGGTGTACCTCCAACCCGGGCGCCGCACCGCTGGCAGTACGTTGCCCCGACCGGGTAGGGGCCGTGGCAGTGGTGGCAGAGGACGGGCGCCATTTGTAGGGTTCGGGCCTGCGGCCCCCAGGAGGAGGCGTCCCGATTGATCCGGATATACGAGAAGGCGAGGAGCCAGAGGCCGGTGGATAGGCCCCAGGTCAGCATGCCTGCGAGGAAATTGCCATCCAGGATATCGCCGCCGTAGGTGAGCGCCGCATTCCAGGCGGTGTGCAAGGTGACCGGCACGAGCATGGCGAGGGCGATGTTTCGCACCCGGGCGGCGCCCGCAGCGAACCGGGCCTGGCTCAGGAAGAAGCCCATGATAATCCCGTAGACCATGTGCCCGCCCAGGGTGCCGCGCACCAGCCCCTGGAAGAAGCTACTCGCCCAATCGCCGGCGTCTAGCATGTATCCGGCGGAAGCCGCAAACGGGATGATCAGTCCAAGGATCTCCACCCTTCCACCTCACTCTCGCGGGTTATCGACCTGGGAACGCAGCCTGAACCCAGGCCGGTAGCTCAGTAGGCACGCTTTCGGTCCACTTTCGCTCGACACCGACGGTGTCGCCGTAGGCGATAAACTCCTGCCAGGTGCCCTTGTCCGAAGCCTTGGCCCAGAAGGCCCGCCCGGCCAGGATCACGCAGAGATCATCTCCCTCCCAGAAGTGGGCGTACCAGTTGGGGCGCATCGCCTGCGCCAGGGCGGGCAGACGCTCGGATAGCCGCGCCGCATCCACCCAGCCAGGGGCTCCAAGGAAGTCAGGCTCTCCAGGATCACGCAACCGACAAACTCTCGCATGGAATGTTCACCCCCCTTGAGCTTCCACCTGACCGATGCCAAAACCCTTCATGACAAGGCGAAGACCGGCCCCCCTTCATGGGGAGCCGGCCACTTTTAGTAGAGCGAGTTGCGGGTTACGGTGTGCCGATAGGGGTCAAGCAGGGTAGCCAGGTGGCGCCGGATCGGCTCCGGCTCCTCCTCGGTCACGGCCACCTCGGCGAGGACAGGGTCTTCGGCCAGGGCCGCGGCGCCGACCACGACGTGACGGCCGCTCTGGATCAGCCCGGGGATCGGCACGGGCCGTTCCTTCTGCTGGGCGAAGGTCTCGGCGGGTGTGTCGCCACGCTGGCCATTGCACTCCTCGCAGGCGCAGATACAGTTGGTCATGCTGGTTCGTCCACCCTTGGACCACGGGATTACGTGGTCCATGGTGAAACCCGGTCGTCCGCACCAGTAGCAGGTGTACTTATCGCGGGCCAGCACTTTCAGGCGAATGTAGCGGTAAGCAAACGGGTCAAAGCGCAGGCGAATTCGCTGGCGGCCGATCCACTTGGCCCGGCCCAGCCGGACCTCGCGGTCTGCCACCTTGCGCTTACAGGGGGTCAGCGTGCGCCCCCGGCTATCGATCACTTCAATGAGATCCAGATCCATACCTCCATGGGGCACAGCGTCCGTGTCCCCCCTCGTAGTCTATCCAGTAGGTGGTTGAGTCAGTCCGGTCTGTGAACCGAACGGCGGAAGGCGAGCAGCGTGACCAGTGCTGCCGCTACCGCCATGAGGCCCGCAGCCGTAAATGGGAGCAGGTAGCTCCCGCTGGCCAGGAGCACGCCAAGCCAGGGTGAGGCCAGGGCGGTGCCCACGTTCCGGCCAACCATGGCATAGCTGTTGGCTGTGGCGCGTTCGGCGTCGTCTGTCACGCCCATGGCGAAGGCGGAGAAGAGCGGCATTTGCATGTTGGTGAGCATGGTGCGGAGCCAGAAGCCCGGCAGGTAGGCGACCGGTGTGTGCGCCAGGCCCATGCCCGCCAGGACCAACCCCTGCAGCCCCACGACCAGGGCGTAGGCCCGCATATCCCCCAACCGACCGCTCAGCCACGGCACGAAGAGGGAGGCGACCCAGCCCAGGACACCGCCCACAGTCAGGACCGTAGCGATCGTCTCCGAGCCGAAGGCGAACCGCTCCGCCAGGACCACGTTGCCGAAGCTCTGCAGGAGGACTGTAAACCCGCCGCTCACCACGCTGACCAGCGCCAGCAGGAGAGCCGTGCGGCTCGGCAGAATACGCACCCCCCGGTGGGAGGGCTTGTACGGCTTGAAGGGCAGCGACATGCGGATCACACCCGAGACCACGGCACAGGCGGCGGCGAGCGCCAGCGGCCAGACGTACTCGCTCTGCGCCCCGGCGGGCATCCACCGGGAGAGGAAGCCGGCAAGTTGAATGCCGAGGGTGTTCCAGAGGAAGAAGTTGATCATCATGAACGAGAAGACCGAAGCCCGCTTTTCTGGACCCACCTCGCCGGAGAGCAGGGGCCCTTCGTTGACCATCATGAGCGACATGCCCAGGGTGTAGACGCTGTAAACCACCATGAGCAGCCGGAAGTCGGTCACGAGGGGCATTAGCCCATAGGGGATGCCAAAGAGCAGGGAGCCGGCCACGTACATGCCTCGCCGGCCGAAGCGGTCAGCCAGCACGCCAATCGGGACAGCAGAGAGCGCCGTAATCAGCGCCGAGAGGGACTGGAGCGCCCCAATGTCCTCTGCGGTATACCCTACCTTCAGGAGATGAAGGTTGAAGAGTGTTGCGAAGATCGCCTGGGCAAAGGCGAAGAAGATATCGCTTGCATAAAAGAGCTTGACCGTCCGCGGGAAGCTGTGTAGCTGGGCGTAGAGGTCACGGAAAAAGGTCATGTCTTTCTGTCGGCTCCTGCTGTTGAACGTACAAGGTATCGCGGTGGGGGCGGGGGTCGTCCTAACGACGCGCAAACGTACCTTATCTAGTATATCACAGAAACCCTGGTTCGTGTTCGGTTGCAAACAAGTGTTCGTCGTGGTATGATTTGCACGTCTCATTTGTGAGATCGGGTATGGTATCATTACGTGGAATGACCCTGGTGGGAGGCATCGTCTCATGTCGAAGGATAAGCTGATCGTAAAGGGCGCGCGGGAGCACAACCTGAAGAATGTGGACCTAGAGATTCCGCGCGACAAGTTGGTCGTCTTCACCGGCGTCTCAGGGTCGGGCAAGTCCTCCCTGGCGTTCGAGACGATCTACGCCGAGGGCCAGCGCCGGTACGTGGAGTCGCTCTCTGCCTACGCCCGCCAGTTCCTCGGGCAGATGGACAAGCCCGATGTCGACTATATTGAAGGGCTCTCGCCCGCAATCTCCATTGACCAGAAGACTACGTCCCGGAACCCGCGCTCCACGGTGGGTACGGTGACCGAGATCTACGACTACCTGCGCCTCCTCTATGCCCGAATTGGGCGGCCTCACTGCCCGACCTGCGGCAAACCCATCTCCCAGCAGACCATCGAGCAAATGGTTGACACCATCCTCCAAATGAATGAGGGGACCCGGGTTCAGATCCTGGCCCCGCTTGTGCGCGGCCGGAAGGGCGAGCACGAGAAGATCTTCGAGGATATCCGCAAGGGCGGCTATGTCCGCATGCGGGTGGACGGCGAGACCATGGACGTGACGAACGATACGCCCGCCCTCGACAAGAAGCGCAAGCACACGATCGAGGTGGTCATTGACCGATTGGTGGTCAAGCGGGAGATTGCGAAGCGGCTTGCTGACTCGCTGGAGACCGCCACGAAGCTGACGGGCGGCATTGTCACGGTCGATGTGATCGGCGGCGCCGAAATCCTCTTCAGCCAGAACTTCGCCTGCCCGGACTGCGGCACGTCGATTGATGAGCCCCAGCCGCGCATGTTCTCCTTCAACTCGCCCTTCGGCGCCTGCCCGGCCTGTACCGGTCTGGGGCACAACACCGAGATCGACCCGGACCTGATTATTGACACCCACAAATCGATTGATGATGGCGCCCTGGTCCCCTGGGCCAACTCGTCGCAGCAGTACTTCCTGAACATGGTGGATGCGCTCTGTGACCAACTTGGGATCAAGAAGAACGTCCCGCTTGATGAGCAGGACCCGAAGTTTGTTGACATTCTGCTCTTCGGCTACCCGGAGGGGAAGGTCCGTTTCAAGTACGAGAACATGTACGGGCAGAACAAGTGGTACGAGGTGGTCTTTGAGGGCTGCGTGAAGCACCTGGACCGGGCGTACAAGGAGAGTTCGAGCGACTACGTGCGGGGCACGATCGAGGAGTTCATGACCACCAAGCCCTGCCCAGCCTGCAATGGCGCCCGCCTGAAGCCCGAGTCGCTGGCAGTCAAGGTGGGCGGGCTCTCGATCTCCGAGGTGACCGCGATGGATGTCATGCGCGCCCGGGACTTCTTCGCCGGCCTCGACCTGACCCCGCGGGAGGCGGCGATCGGCCGCCAGATCCTGAAGGAGGTCAACGAGCGGCTGGGCTTCCTGATCAACGTGGGCCTGGACTACCTGACCCTGAGCCGTGCCGCGGGCACGCTCTCGGGCGGTGAGGCCCAGCGGATCCGGCTGGCGACGCAGATCGGGTCGCACCTGGTCGGCGTGCTCTACATTCTGGACGAGCCATCGATCGGGTTGCACCAGCGGGACAACGAGCGGCTGATCGCCACGCTGAAGCGGCTGCGGGACCTGGGCAACACGCTGATTGTTGTCGAGCACGACGAGGACACCATGTTTGCCGCTGACTGGATCGTGGACATTGGCCCGGCGGCGGGCGAGCACGGTGGCGAGATCGTGGCGGCTGGCCCGCTGGACGTGATCCTGAGGACTGAAGGCTCGGCGACCGGTGCCTACCTGAGTGGCCGGAAGCAGATCCCGATCCCGGTCCAGCGGCGGCAGCCGAACGGTAAGTGGCTGACACTGAAGGGCGCCCGGGAGAACAACCTGAAGAGCGTTACGCTGAAGGTGCCGCTGGGGACCTTCACCTGCGTCACCGGCGTCTCGGGCTCCGGCAAGTCGACGCTGATCAATGAGATCCTCTACAAGCGGCTGGCGGCGGACCTGAACCGGGCCCGTCAGCGGCCGGGCGAGCACGAGTCGATTGAGGGACTGGAGCACCTGGAGAAGGTGATCGAGATTGACCAGTCGCCGATCGGTCGGACCCCTCGCTCCAACCCCGCCACCTATACCGGGGTCTTTGACATGATCCGTGATCTCATGGCGCAGACCGCCGAGGCGAAGATGCGCGGCTACAAGCAGGGGCGCTTCTCCTTCAACGTCCGGGGTGGCCGGTGCGAGGCGTGTAAGGGCGACGGGATCATCAAAATTGAGATGCACTTCCTGCCCGATGTCTACGTGCCGTGTGAGGTCTGCAAGGGCGCTCGCTACAACCGGGAGACGCTGGAGGTCCACTACAAGGGGAAGAACATCGCCCAGATCCTCGACATGACGGTGGATGAGGCGGTCGAGTTCTTCCGGCCGATTCCGCGCATCTACCGGAAGATGCAGACCCTGCAGGATGTGGGCCTTGGCTACATTCGGCTAGGGCAGCCAGCGACGACGCTCTCCGGCGGTGAGGCGCAGCGGGTGAAGCTGGCGACCGAACTCTCCCGGCGCTCCCAGGGCAAGACGATCTACATTCTGGACGAGCCGACCACCGGTCTTCACATGGCGGATGTGCACAAGCTGTTGGAGGTGCTCCAGCGGTTGGTGGAGAACGGCGACACGGTGCTTGTGATCGAGCACAACCTTGACGTGATCAAGCAGGCTGACTGGATCGTGGATCTGGGGCCGGAGGGCGGCGACCGCGGTGGCCAGATCATCGCGCAAGGGCCGCCTGAGGCGGTCTGCGAGGAGCCGCGCAGCTACACGGGCCTCTTCCTGAAGCGGCATATGGACCGGCAACGGGGGCTTCAGCCTTCCCTGGAAGCGGCCTCTGGACACGACTAAGCGCAAAAAGGAGCGCCCCCCGGTCGGGGGCGCTCCGCTTATATGGCGTTTGGGGCGAACCGGAGGACCAGGTAGAGCATCATGAACCCGCCGAAGTCGATCAGGAAGTGCATGAGCATGAGTGGTGCTAGCTTCCGGCGGTAGACGAAGTAGGCGCCGGTCGGAATGCCGAAGAAGAGCGCCTTGCTCAGTGCCGGAACAATGCCGTACCCGGGGGCGTGCAGCAGGCCGAAGGCAAGGCCGGGAAGCAGGACAGCGAGCCAGACGGGCATGCCCGTTCGCTCCAGCCGGGTGATCAGGTAGCCCCGGAAGATCAGCTCTTCGCCAATGCCTGCCAGAGCGGCGAGCAGAAAGCCCAGGCCGAGGAACGAGAGCGGCTCCATGTCGCCAAAGAGGGAGAACAATTGGGTAGCCGCTGTCTCGGGGTTCTGGCCGCCGTTCGCAATCAGGGTGATAATCGCCACGACGATCGATCCGCCAATGTGGATCCCCATAAGCCCACCGATGAGGAGGAGGTCCTGCCCCTCCCAGCGGGCGGTCAGCCCCATGCCCTTGAGCCCCTGGCCGTCCAACAGGGTGAAGAGGAGGCCGACCAGGAGCATGGCCACCTGTCCCACGACGCTGGCGCTCAACGCCGGGATTTCGAAGCGCTGAACAGCCATACCTGCGGCCCAGTCCGCGGCCAGGAAGGCGGCCACGAATAGAACGAGGGTAAAAATTCCGCGGAGTAGGCCCTGCTTGGGCTCATCGGTCACGTATCGCCACCTCCGAAACTGGTTAATCCTCCACTAATTCAAGTCGGCAGCAGACAGTTCCTTTTATGGTGAGAATCGTCCCGGCAAAAACGTCTTCCAGGTAGCAGGAGCCGGGTAATTTAGCACGAACAAAAGTGAAGGTACGCCCCCCAAGGGGGATATATAAAGGGAGAGAAGCACCTTGGCGACCCAGTCCAAATGTCCTTATTGCGGGACGCTGGTTTCTCCAGCGGCCCGCTACTGCAATGGTTGTGGGACACCACTCAAATCGACCGATCGCCCCACGCCGATCCGCCGACGGGAACGTCCGCGTGACCGTGTCGCCGTGTGGCTATTTGCGGTGGTCGTGCTGGTCCTGTTCACCGCGGGGACACTGGGCGGCTACCGCTACCAGGCAGGTCGGTGGCTTTGGGAACCCCCGGTAGCTGCCGTCTCCGCCGGTGGTACTCAGGAGCCCTCCAGTCAGACGGCGACCATTCCCGCCCCGCCGGAGCGAGAGACGGTTGACCCGGCGGCCCAGCGTTATCTCCGCTCCATTGTCTCGATCAGTGTGCGCGGAGACCAGGGGAGCAAGAACGGTTCTGGCTTCCTGATCGATTCAGATGGCCGCATTCTCACCAGTGCCCATGTGGTGGAGGGTGTGAGCGGCTGTGTAAACGTGATCGACGATTACGGTGCGAGCCACCTGGCCGCGGTGGTGGGGTTGGATCGCAACCTGGATATCGCCCTGTTACAGGCCGCAACCCTCCGCAAGTGGCCAGACGTGTTGAGCCTGCGGGAGGAGTCGATCGCCGTGGGTGACCCGGTCTACGTGCTGGGGAGCCCGAAGAGCTCGCCGAACGCCTCCCTGCTGCCCGCCTCGGTGGAGCAGGTGAACGTCGCCAAGCGAATTGAGGAGCGGTACTACCCGAACCTGGTGGAGTTCCGTGGGGCGACAGTGGTTCACGGCTCCAGCGGCAGCCCGCTCCTGCACCGGCAGTCCGGGCAGGTGGTTGGCGTGGTAACCGCCGCAGCCGATACCCCTGTGGCCTACGCCGTGCCGCTTGATCCGGCGGTTCGGGAGCGGATCGCTCAGTGGGCGGCGGAGCCGGCTCGACCGGAGTGCGGCGTGCAGGCAAGCCAGCAGACGGTTCCCGTGGTCCTCGCCACCATTACCCCGCTCTCGGGAGCGTACGGGGTCTGGGGCGGTGACCTTTCCGCCGGCGCTGAACTGGCTCTCCGCGACATGGAGGCGGAGCTGCGCAAGGTAGGGTACGAGGTGACCCTGCTCCGCCACGATGACCAGGGCGATCTCGCCGTCGCTCGCGACCTTGCCAGCGCGGTCGCCTTTGACCCGGAGGTGATCGGGGTAGTCGGCAGCTTCACCAGCCAGGTGAGCGAGGCGATCGCCGAGAGCCTGCTGGATGCCAACCTGGTCATGGTCGCTCCCACCGCCGGTGCAGATGAGTTGACCACTCGTGGCTGGCCGCACTTCAACCGACTGATCGCATCGAATGCCCGGCTTGAGGCTCTGGCAGCATCGTACGCCCTCTCGCAGTTGAAGGCCCGGTCGATCCTCCTGGTCCTTGACGATTCGGCCACCGCCGAGAGCAAGGCTCGCTCCTTCGAGACCTCTGCCCAGATTATCGCCATGAATGTGGCAGGGCAACTGAAACTCTCGGGCACGATCGATCCGGCCAGCCTGAAGCAGAAGGTGATCGACTCTCGCGCCGACGCGATCTTCTACGCGGGAAATAGCCAGACTGGCTTCCAGCTGGCGCAGGCGCTCCGGCAAGCGGAGGTCCTGTTGCCGATTATTGGGGGGACGGAGCTTTATACCGATTCCTTCGAGAGTATGGTTGGTCCCAACTGGCGGGGGATCTACTTCACCCACTTCACAGACGGTGGCGATGACCGCTTCGCCCGACACTTCGAGACGATTATGGGCAAGCCAACCCGCGGCTACGGCATGTACGGCTATGACGCCGCTCGGGTGATCCTGGAGGCGCTCGTTCGCTACGGCGAGAAGAATCCCGCCAAGATTCCCGATCGCAAGGAGCTGGCGGCACTGGTCCGCAACACACGCGAGCTACCGGGGTGGGCGTCTACCATTACCTTCGATCCTCTGACCGGCGAGAACCAGGCGGCGCGCGTTCACCTTTTTGAATGGGTGAGCGGCCGGCCGGAGTTGCGTGAGAGCGGGCGTTAAGAAAACCCACCTGCGGCTGGACCGCAGGTGGGTTTTTACTCATCTACCACATAGACTGAATGCCAAAAGGAAATCCGGAGGTCTATGACGAATAAAAAGCCTATTACGGATAGATTTGCGTCTTTATAACGTGAAGCTTCCGCGGTATAGTTCTTTGTATACAAGAAGACGGTGCAGTGGTAGGAGGTGAGAGTCATGGCTGAGTTGGAACCTGTACGGTTTGGTGATGTGGAGTCCGAGCTGATTGAGCGGTGTCAGGCTGGTGATCGCTCTGCCTTTGAGGAGATCTTCTCGCTCTATCGCGATGATGTTTTTCGCTTCGCCTTCCTCGTCGTGCGCGACTCTTCGTTGGCGCAGGACGTCGTACAAGAGGCGTTCCTGAAGGTCTTCCGATCGATTGCGAAGTTCCAGTTCCGCTCCAGCTTCAAGTCTTGGCTCTACCGTGTGGCTGTAAATGAGGCCATTACCATCCTCCGTCGGCGGAAGATCAAGGAAGAGCTCGACCCTGCGCCGGGCACTGTCCGCGATCAAAGCACAAGCGGATCTCGCGAGTGGCAGCCCGAGGAGGCTGCACTGGACAGTGAGGAGCGCCGTCTCCTCCGGTTTGCGATCGGTCAGCTTGACCCTGTTCATCGGAGTGTTGTGGTGCTCAAGTACTTCCACGAGTTCTCGGACACGGAGATTGCCGCCGTGATTGGGTGCCCGCCAGGCACTGTGAAATCCCGGCTACACCGTGCTCGGGAGCTGTTGCGCCACCAAATGGCCCGGCAAATGGGCCGCCCTGATCTGGTGGCTCTCTCCTACAACCGTCTCTCTAACAACAGTTCGTTTGTCCCTGTGGAGGAGTGACACGCAGTGCGTCTAAACGACCGGGCGATCCGGGCGGAACTGCGGAAACAGGCAATCAGTGTTCCGATTCCGGACGATATGTGGGCGAATATCAGCCGTGAGCTGGATAAAGATGCAGCGAAGGCCGCAGCCAAGAAGACTGTTGCTCCTAAGCGCGCCAATCCAACCGTCAAGGTTCCTGTTCGGCAGGTACTCGCTCTCGGAGCCGCGGCAGCGGTTTTCTGGATGGTCCTGATCCCCTCGGGCGCCAACGTGGATCGGCTGAAGCAGCCGGCGACACCCAAGGCAGCCTACACGACCCCCGAGGCCCGCTGGGATATCCCCAACAGGACAAGGGCGGTACGGGAGGCCAACCCCGAGCCGCACGTGGCGGAGGAGCGTTGGTACCCCACCCACGTGGCGCCTACGTCGAAGTAACCAGCACCGAAGCCCCGCCTGCGGCGGGGCTTCTCCTGTTCCTGGCGGCCAGGTGGAGGCTACGGCCCTCTCCGGCTTTTATGATACACTGGAGGAGCGAGGTGAATGCCCTTGGAGCGGTTGGAACTGGAGGAACAGATCAAGCTGCTGCCCGACAAGCCCGGCTGCTATATCTACAAGAACGAGGATGGTCTGGTCACATACGTTGGCAAGGCCCGGAACCTAAAAAACCGGGTGCGCCAGTATTTCCAGTCGGCGCGCAACCTGACCGCCAAAGTCCTGGCAATGGTCGGTCAGATCGCTCAGGTGGAGCATATTGTCACCGACAGTGAAGTCGAAGCGCTGATCCTGGAGTCCAACCTCATTAAGAAGCACAAGCCGAAGTATAACATCCGCCTGCGCGATGATAAGCAGTACCCCTACCTGCGGCTCACCCTCAAGGACAAGTGGCCGCGCCTGGTCGTCGCGCGCTCCATGAAAAAGGACGGCTCCCGCTATTTCGGTCCCTATACCTCCACACAACCGATGTGGGACACCATGAAAATGGCCCGCCGTCTCTTTCCGCTGCGCACCTGCAACGATCCGGAGAAGCACCCGCGTGCCTGCCTGCAGTACCACATTGGCCGGTGCCTGGGTCCTTGTCTGGCCGACTTCGACAAGCAGGCGGAGTACACCCAGGCGACCAAAGACCTCCAGGCCTTCCTTGAGGGCCGAACCGACGAGGTGGTCGACCGGATTCGCACCCGCATGGAGGAGGCCGCTGAGAACCTGGAGTTTGAGCGGGCGGCGGAGCTGCGGGATCAATTGATCGCCATTGACAAGGTGACAGAGAAGCAGAAGATTGTCGGCCAGGGGATGAACGACCTGGACGCAATCGCCTATGCACGCAGCTTTGACGAGGCCGCGGTGCAGGTCTTCTTCGTCCGCGAGGGCAAGTTGATCGGTCGGGACCAGTTCATTATGACCGGCGCCGATGAGATGTCCGGTCCGGAGATCCTCGCGGCCTTTATTGAGCAGCACTATAACCAAACCGACTTCGTGCCGAAGGAGATCCTGCTCAGCGAGGAGCTAGAGGAGCCGGAGGTGCTGGAGGAGTGGCTCTCCTCCAAGCGGGGCGCCAGGGTCACCCTGCGCACGCCCCAGCGCGGGGAGAAGCGTGACCTGGTGGAGATGGTCGCCCAGAACGCTGCCGAGGGCATTGCGGAGCGGAAGAAGCAGCGGGAGCAGGAACTCGCCGCCACCGACGGAGCCATGCAGGAGCTGCAAAACGCCCTCGGCCTGGCCAAGCTGCCCTACCGGATTGAGTGCTTCGACATTTCGCACGTGCAGGGCTCCGAGGTCGTCGCCTCCATGGTGGTCTTCGAGGGCGGGCGGCCCAAGAAAGAGGACTATCGGCGGTTCAAAATCAAGGTGGACAAGAACAACGACTTCGCCAACATGGCCGAGGCGGTGACCCGGCGCTTCAAGCGTGGGCTCATGGAGCGTGAGGCTCAGATCGAGGGCCGGGTGAAGGAGCTGGAGGAAGGGCTGATCGCAGCCGAAGAGGCTGAGGAGTACGGCAAGTTTGCGGTCTTCCCGGACCTGCTGATTATCGATGGCGGCAAGGGCCAGTTGGCCTATGCCCGCGAAGCGATGCGATCACTGGGCGTGGAGCATGTTCGGACCTTCGGCCTGGCGAAGGAGGAGGAGTTGCTCTGCGAGGAGGACCGGGAGGAGTGGATCAGGCTGCCCCGCGGCTCCCAAGGGCTCTACCTGCTCCAGCGCGTGCGCGATGAGGCTCACCGCTTCGCCATTACGTACCACCGGAAGCTACACCGCAAGGCGGCGACGCACAGTCGGCTCGACGATGTCTCAGGGATTGGGCCGAAGCGGAAGAAGGCGCTGCTGAAGACCTTTGGCTCGCTGAAGGCGATTCGCGAGGCGACACTGGAGGCGATCGCCGCAGTGCCGGGCATGAACATGGACCTGGCCGAGAAGGTAAAGGAGACCCTTGGCGGCGCTCGTTAGAGAGTAGGTAGTTCAACTATGAAGAAGTATGCGCTGATCTTGCTGCTGGCGTTGCTCGGAACGATTGTCCCGGCTGCTGCTGCTGCTGCGGAGGCTCCAACCGCCCGCCTGATCGTGGACGGGATCGAGTTGATCGCAGATGTCCCCCCGACGATCATGAATAACCGGACGCTGGTGCCCTTCCGAGCGATCGCCGAGGCGCTTGGGGTGAGTGTGACCTGGCATGCGGAGAGCCGGTCGATCCTGGCCAGCGGCCAGGGCAAGAGCCTGCAGCTGGTCCTGGACCAGACCACCGCCCTGGTCAATGGCGCTTCCCGGCAAATGGACGTGGCACCGCAGTTGGTGCGGAACCGGACCATGGTGCCAGCCCGGCTCTTCGCTGAGGCCTTCGGGGCCACTGTTACGTGGGATGCGCCTACTCGTACCGCCTATGTCCGGTCGGCGGTCCGGCCCATGGAGACCCTGGCCTTCTACGGGCTCGGCAGCTATGAGTGGCGGCACTACATTCCCCGCTTCGCGGGGGTGGCCTATACCTGGTCGATGCTGGATCAGTCCGGCCAGCTAACCCTGACCGAGGTGCCGTACTACTGGCCGGAAGGCGCCGATGAGGTGTTGACTCTCGCCCAGGAGTCGCTGACCGATCGCTACCTCACGGTGATCGCTGGCGACGCCGACGATCGGGTCACCAACCTGGTGCTCGACCCGGCGGCACGTGAGCGCCTGGCTGGCCAGATCGAGGCGGTCCTGACCGAGCAAGGGCTGGAGGGCGTCGTGATCGATCTGGAGGGGCTGGGCCTCGAACTGGAGGGTACGGCGCTGGAACGGGTGCGGGAGGGGTATGTTGCCCTTCTGGAATCGGTGAGCGCCCGTTTGAAGCCGCTGCGCAAGCAGGTGATCGCTGCGGTTCATCCGCCGAATGGGTGGTATCCGGGCTATGACTATACGGCAATAGCTACATCAGTCGATCGGGTTTTGATCATGGCGCATGACTACAACCCGGCGGAGTCGACCGACCCGGAGCCGCTGGATCAGGTGGAAGAGGCGGTGCGGATGAGCGTTGCCCTAATCCCACCCGAGAAGCTCCTCCTGGGAATCCTCATGGAGCACGAAAACCGGGAATCGGTGATCCAGAAGGTCTCGCTCGCCAAGCGGTACAACCTGGCGGGCATTTCGATCTGGATTCTGAGGTCGCTGGATCAAGAAGAAATGGAAGCGATTGAAACCCTGGTCTCACCCGCCAGGTGATCGCATACGCATAGCTTGTCTGCAGGTGCCGCAGGAGGTAGTCCCTCTTGCGGCACGCAGTCTCTAGCCCGGGTTGCGCAAACTCCCACCGATTAACCTTTGATTCTGCACGGTACGAGTCTTAAGCTAGGTGTAGTAGAACCATACTCCACAGAGAAGGACCGACCACCATTATGAAGTGGACCGTTGTTCCCGCTGCCTTCACCGCTCTACTCCTCGTCTCCGGCTGCGGAACCTACCCTTCTCACAGCCCGGTCCCTACCCCGGCGATCGGAGCACCTCCGACCGTCGCAGCACCGGCCCCGGAGCCGCCTACCGGTACACCCGCAGAGGTCCCCGCCCCGGTCCCCGTGCAGCCCAGCCCTTCCCCGCCGGAACCGGCCCCGCCTACGGTTACCTGGTTCCCGCGGGGCCTTGGGCTACCCCTGGCCCCTAGCGATCCGGAGGCCGCCGAGCAGCGCGTCGCCATGCTCACCTTCGACGATGGTCCCACCGAGAAGACGGTTCCGATTCTGGAGACGCTAGCGAAGGAGGACGTGAAAGCGGTCTTCTTCATTACGGGCTACAGTGCAGCCAAGCACCCCGAGTTGGTGGAGCGGATTCACAACGAGGGGCATCAGCTGGCGATTCACACCATGACGCACCCGAACATGAGAAAGCTGTCGAAGGCGGAGCAGCGCGAAGAGATTGAGCCACTGATCGACCTGATTCAGGGGGTTACGGGTGAGCGCCCGCGGTACTTCCGCCCGCCCTTCGGTGCTTACAACCAGGATCTGCTCGATCTCATGGGCGATCTGCAGATGGAGCTAGTCACCTGGACCAACGGCTCCCTCGATTGGGAAGGCTTGACCCATGGCAAGAAGCCGCCGGAAGAGGTGGTGAAGACCGTCATGGATCAACTACACCGGGGAGCGGTGATCCTCATGCACGACACCATGGATCACACGGTCGAGGCCCTGCCTGAGATGATCCACCAGATTCGAGCCGAGGGCTACACCTTCGTCACGCTACCGTAGCGGGTTTTGCGGCGTCTATAGAGGAGGCAGCCGGTCCTGCGGGGCCGGCTCTTGCTCTTGGCGTGAGGAGGTTCTGGTCTGCATTTATGAGCGGGAGGTTCTTATGCATCCGGCGCTGCGCCGCCTGCAGCGGATCGCCCACTACGGCGCATCGGCCCGCATTCTGCCCATGACGCACACCCGGTTCATCCATACCGTAGGTGTCTTCACCCTGGCTGTCCACCTCCGGCCTGAGGACTGGCCCCTTCGCCTGGCTGCGCTCCTGCACGACGTGGGGCATCTCCCCTTCTCCCACTCGGCGGGCCGGGCCTTGCGGTCTCGCTTCGGAAGCTGTACACAGGCTAGATTTTGCTGAACGGCCAGCCTGTGACCGAGTCGCTGGACATGCCGAGGCAGGCGTATCGCGTCAGCCTGCCACCCTTGTAGAATGTAACGGATCGCAGAAGGGGCTCGGGATAGCCTGTAGAATATTCCGGAGAACGAACAGGACTGGCGAGAAGGGCAGGTAGTGTTCTTTGAAATCTATCGGGTTGTACTTCGTTCTCTCCTGGCTGATGGGCTCATCGGTGGGGCGACTGCTGCTGCTTGCCGCAGCGCTCTGGTATCTGGACAACAGGTACCTGGGGCTGCTCTCGGCTCTCTGGGCTCCCGTTCGGCGGGCCCAGCGGATCGCCAGCCTCCGCCAATCTGTGGAGCAGAACCCGTCGGATATCCGTGCCATGGTGGAGTTGGGCGAGCACTACTTGCAGAGCGGGAAGTACACGGTGGCGGCGGAGTACCTGGAGCGGGCCATGGACCGCGGCGAGGACAGCGCCAGAGCGCTCTTCTTGCAGGGCGCCGCCTGGGTGAAGCTCGGCAGGCACGCCGAGGGGCGGGCGAAGCTGCGCGAAGCGCTGGAGAAGCAGCCGCAGGTGGGCTATGGGGAGCCGTATATCTACCTGCTGGAGGAGGCGCTAGTCACCTGGAGCCCGACCTCGCCGGAGATTGACGCTCTGGTCCGGGAGCTCTCCCACTTCGAGAGCGTCGGGATTCTCACCCGAGCGGGGCGCCTTTGTGCGGCGGCTGGCCGGAAGGACTTAGCCCAAACGCTCTTCGGCGAGGCGATCCACAACTACGGTTTTATCCCTAAGAAGATGCGGGGCCGCGAGCGCCGCTGGCTCATTTGGGCCCGGCTGGGTCTCATGCAGGTGAAATAGCAACAGAGGCGTCCTCTCACCATGAGAGGGCGCCTCTTGCATATCAGTCGATCCAGTTTGTGATCTCGGACAGGCTCTTCCGCCCCACGGTGGGGAGTGTCCCGCCGTCGGGGAGGCCCAGGGCAACAAGCAGGTGCGGCTGGAACGGGTCGGGCACGGCCAGCCGCTCCTTCAGCTCCGGTGCGATCACCAGGACGGGGCCGGTCATGGGAACGGCGCCGTAGCCCATGGCGTGGGCCGCCAGCAACAGGTTCATTGCTGCGAGCGACGTCGACTTGATCGACTCCTCCTGCTGAAGCTTCTCAACAGCCGACTGGTCCAGAATCTCCACAAAGACCTCCCGCATGAAGCGGGAGTCGTAGGGCTCGCCACTCACCAGCACCACCGCCGGGGCGGTGCCAAAGTGCGCGGCGTATCGCTCGAAGACCCGTAGCTTGCGGGCGGCATCTCTCCGCCCCTGGTCCAGCAGCCCCTGACCCACAGCAGCGAACCGAGCCTGTGTCAGCCGCTCCAGCTCCTGAATGAGGGGGCGGTTTGTCACGATCGTGAAGTGCCACGGCTGGGCATTCGTGTCCGATGGTGCCAGGCGGGCGCAGTCCACCATTTGCTCCAGATCGCCCCGGGGCACGGGTTGATCGAGCCACCGGCGGATCGACCGCCGTGTGCGGATGATCTCGTGCAGAATCGCGAAGCGGTCCATGCTTCATCTCCTTGATCGCGGGTTGTGCACATGTTCTTGCACAATGTTCGCTGCGGGTGGGGCCACTTCCTGCAGGCCAGGGCTAGCTGGCAGGTTTGCGGATCCGCTCTTGCCAGTACCAGGCGCCGGTCCCGAGCAGCGCCGCGCCTAGTTGGAGCCCTGTGACCCCGCCCAGACCAGTGGCCGGGTGAGCCAGGTCAGCCAGCACCACCGCCAGGGAGGCGAAGACCAGGGTGGGTACTGTCCTCCCGCCAGGCGCGGCGCCCGGCCGGAGCCGCCCAGCCAACCCCGCCACCAGGAGGAGCGGACCGAGGGCCCAGGCGCCCGGCCAGGCGCTACCGCTGGCCCCCAGGGCGGCGCCCAGCACCAGCGCTGGGACCACCTGGTCCAGCACAGCCAGGCGATTCCCCTGACTGCGCAGCCCCCAAGCCACCAGGGCGAGGCCGCCCAGCAGCGCACCTGGCAGGGCGAGGCTGCCATACGGGAAGACCAGGAGCAGACTGGGGCTCCTCAGGTAGGTCGCGGGGTCCAGCAGCACGTAGATCAACTTAGCGCCGAATACCCCGCCAATCGCCAGGTTCAGTACCAGATCCTGCGCCGGGCCGGCATCCAGCCCAGACCGGCGGCTCCAGAGCCCGCTCAGGGCATGGGCCACCAGCGCCCCGGCCAGCCAGAAGAGGGCCCGGGTGGGAAGCATGGCCGGGCCGAGGGCGAGCACATCGGGCAGGTGGTAGCCGGGGCTGAGCCGCCGTAGCCACTCTGCGTCCAGCGCCCCCGCTGCCTCCGGCTCAACCGCTTTGGCAGCGGCCGCAGCGGCGAGGTAGTCACGCATCGACCGCAGGGAGAGCGGCCCGGCGATTCGGGCGGTCACGACTCCATCTGGGCTGATAAAGAGACTGGTGGGGAGAGAGAGCGCTCGAAAGGTATCCCCGGCCTTGCCCGTGGGGTCCAGTGCCACCGGGAAGTCGAACCCGTTCGCTCTCATGTAGGCCAGGGGCGTCTCTGGCCCGGTCTCCTGGGCGGTCATGTTGACCGCCAGGATCGTTGTGCCCTCGGGCAGGGACTCATAGAGCCGCTGAATCTCAGGCATCTCCATTCGGCACGGGCCGCACCAGGAGGCCCAGAAGTTGAGGAAGACCGCCTGCCCGCGCAGGTCTGAGAGCCTGACCGGCTCCAAGTCCGGTGTGAACGCCTCCAGGTCGGGGGCCGGGTAGCCCACGTCTGGCCGGGGCGGACTGCTTGGGTCCACTCCCTGAGGCCGGAAGGCCCCGCCCAGCAGGAGAACAGCCCAGGTGGCGATCACGAGGGGGAAGAGTCCTCGGCGCATACGCAGCTACACCTCCTGCCCCTGCTCCCACTGGAGCACGGTTTCGTAGAGCTCCCTGAGGTCCCGAATCACAAAGTCTGCTGGCCGCTCCTCGCAGTCAAGGGGATCGAGGAGGACAGCGCTCACGCCGGCGGCCTGTGCGCCGACTACATCGGCGCCCCAGCTATCCCCCACGTGGAGTGCGTGGTCAGGCGCCACGCCTAGCGCAGCCAGCACATGGTGGAAGAAGGCCGGGTCCGGCTTCGGCGAGCCAAAGACCGCCGAATCGCCCACGTAGTCGACCAGGTGGCTCAGGCCCAGGGCCCGGCAACTGGCGGCCAGGGTGCCGTCCCAATTGGAGACGAGACCGATCCGGTACCCCCGCTCCCGCAGCCAGGTGAGGAGCGGGACCGCTTCGGGGTCAATCCAGTGGCGCTTTGGCAGTTCTACATGGACGCGGTAGACCTCACCGGCCCGATAGGGGGGAAGACCGAGCGCCTCCAGCCCAATCTCATTCTGCTCAATCCACCAGGCTTCGGTCAGCCGGTGCGGGTGCGACTGTCGAGCCTGAAAGAACCGCTCAACCGCCTGAGCCGCCCGTATTCGCGCCAGCGGGTCAGCCGGAACCGGCAGTCCGGCCTGTTCACAGAGCCAGCAGAAACGGTCTCGCTTGTGGACCCGGCTGTGGACCAGCGTGTCGCCTACATCGAACAAGACTGCGTTCATTCCTTTGGTACCCCCCTCCGTATATACGACGTCAGGCGCCGGTCGAAAGGTTTGGTTATGAAGTTTGAAGTCAGGGTTTCAAATCCTCAAACTCCATCTTTGATTTTTTTAAGAGGGAGCCCTTGACAAGGGGACTCGCGCGCGGGTAACATCCAAATTGAAAGCAGGGCCTTAGAAAACTTAAGGTCGCCATTCAAGATTTCAAGTACAGAGCGCAAGCCAGTGAGGTGACGCACCATGCAGAAGTGGAAGATGCCGAGCCGTTGCCCCGTCTGCAGCGGGGAGTTGACAGTTGTTCGTCTGAAGTGCCGGCACTGTGACACGGCGCTGGAAGGGAACTTCGAGGTCAATAAGTTCTCCCGGCTTTCCAAGGAACACCTGGAATTCGTCGAGATCTTCCTGAAGAGCCGCGGCAATATCAAAGAGGTTGAGCGGGAGCTGGGGATTTCGTACCCCACGGTTCGTGGCCGGCTTGACGCCGTGTTGGAGGCCCTTGGCTACCGGGTGGAGCCCGCGGCGGTGGAGGAGACCAATCGTGCAAAGCAGACCAAGCGCAAGGAGATCCTGGACCAACTCAACCGCGGTGAGATCACCTCGGAAGAAGCGGTCAAACTGCTCAAGAATCTGTAGGAGCCTTTGAGAGGAGGAGACCTGGCATGACCTTGGTGATTGGGTCTGTCCAGCTAACGATCACCCGAACCCTGACCGAACCTGACGACCGTGTGACCCGGCGGGCGATCCGGCAGAAGCGATTGGAGCGGCAGATTGAAGAGGCTCGCCAGGAAGCCTTCCGCGAAATGGCCCTTAGCAGCTACGGTATGCACTCCCCCCGCTAGGATGGTGAACCGAATGAGCGAAGAGCGCAAGATGATCCTTCAAATGCTGTCCGAAGGCAAGATCAACACCGACGAGGCCGATACCCTGCTCCAGGCGATTGATGAGTCGGAGCAGGCCGCTGAAGAGGTGGTCGTGAAGAAGGCGCAGCGGGCGGAACGGACCGCCGACGGCCTCTCCGGCCTGGGCGGTGTCATAGACGAGGCGCTGAGCGAGGCTGCCCGCGCGCTGGATGAGACCTTCCGCTCCATGGAAGGGCGGCTGAAGCAAGATGAGGCGAAGCAGGAGCAACTCCGCCGGCGGGTCGAGGAGCGGATTCGCCGCTCCACCGAGAGGGCTCTGGAGAGGGCCCTGGAGGCCGAGGAGCGTGCGACCCGGGCCGCCGAGCAGGCGGCGGAGCGGGTGCAGGAGAGGGCGGAGCGCCTGGCCCAGAAGGCGGCGATGAAGGCCGGGCAGATCCAGGAGCGCTTCGTGAAGATCGGTGTCTCGATCGACAAGTATTCGGTGGAGCGGACCGAGCACATGAGCCTCCCGGCAGAGCCGGGGGATCGGCTGGTCCTGGAGAACCGGGTGGGCGACATTGAGGTGGAGTTCCACGAGGGTCAGACGATCGAGGTGGATCTCCGCATGCAGGTCTGGGGCAGCGACACGGCGGATGCAACCGCCCGGGCAGAGGCCACCACGGTCGAACTGGTGCGGGACGGTGCCGTGGTCAAGGTGCGGACGAAGACTCCTACCATTAGCGGAATTGGTGTGCTGGTTGTGAAAGATACCAGCCTGAACTACACGGTGCGGGTCCCCCATGGGACCCACCTGGAGTTGAGCAGCAAGGCGGGGGAGATTCGGGTCCTGAGCGACGGCCCGGTCACCACCTGGACCCTTGAGACCAAGGCGGGCGACATTGATCTGCAGGTCCCGGACACGGCGGGGTTTCAGTACCGCATGAAGACCAAGGTGGGGACGGTTACGATCGACCTCGACGAAGAGGGGATCACCGGTCGGTTCGGGAACGGTGAGGGCCTGATTGAGGCTCGCACTGGGGTTGGCGACATTCGGCTCCACCACTAGCAGTCAGGAGGCTATTGAGCATGTCACAAGATGAACGTTTGATGATCCTTCAAATGGTTGCTGACAAGAAGATCTCCGCCAGCGAGGCGGCGGAGTTGCTCAAGGCGCTTGACGCCGGGAAGGAGGCCGCCCCGGTCCAGCAGGCCAGTCCCACGAATCGGGTGGCACCGACACCGCCTCCGCCCCCGGCAGTCGGGGAGCCCGTTCCGCCCATGGCTCCCCCGCCCCCACCGACCCCTGGGGTTGGTGGCGGACTCTCCTCCTTCATTGAGGAGGTGGTCGAGCGGGTGACCACCGCCTTTAGCGACTCCTTCGAGCCTCGCTACGAGTTCCCCACCGAGTTGAGCGGGGTCTTCACTACCCAGGAGGTGCCGCTCCGGCTCTTCACCGGAAACGGTCACGTGGAACTGAAGGCCTGGGACCAGCCTGGCTACAAGGCGCTGGTGGTGGTGAAGGCCCGGGGTTCCAGTGAGGAGCAGGCCAGGCGCATGGCCACGGAGGCATACACCGTCCGGGCGGACGGCAACGGCTTCGAGTTGGAGGCGAGCCGGCGGTGGGACTGGTCGGATCTGGCGGTCCACGTGACGCTCTTCCTCCCGACCGACAAGCTGTACCGTCTGGAGAGCCGCACTGGCAACGGTCATATCCTCGTGGAGGGTGTCGCCCTGCGAGACGGCCAGGCAACCAGCGGCAACGGCCGGATCACGGTCCAGCGGGCGGTCGCTGACCGACTCCACCTGCGTTCCGGGAACGGGGCGATCGAGGTGGAGGGCGACATTGCCGACCTGGACGCTGGCACCGGCAACGGTTCGGTCCGGGTGATCCCCCTGGGCCGGCGGTCTGAGGTCCACACGATCAAGACCGGAAATGGCTCCGTTACCATTGACTCCGGTCGGCTGGCCCGGGAGGTTGGGCTGAAGGTAGACGCCAACACCGGCATGGGCGGCGTCTCCGTGAACCGGTCAGACCTGATTTACGAGCGGGATGTCCGCACCATGGGGCACAAGCATATCATCGCCCGGAGCCAGAGCTACGACCAGGCAGAGCGCCGCGTTGAGGTGACGGCGCGGACCGGTCTGGGCTCGGTCACGATCGAGTAGCGATTCCGCGGGAGGGTAGCCCATGCCGGTCGCGATCAACATCGAGGGCGTGGTCAGGGAGTACCAGGGCAGCGACAAGCGGCGCTTCCGGGCCGTCGACGGCCTCGACCTGGCGGTGGAGCAGGGTGAGACTCTCGCCTTCCTCGGCCCAACGGCGCTGGCAAGACCACGACGATCAAGATGATCCTGGGCCTCGTCCTGCCGGACCAGGGGCGGATCACCGTGACCGGGCTAGATGCCGCCCGCAGCCGGCCGGCGTGACCGCCCTGCGAAAGGTGACGGTCGAGGGCGCCCGGCTCTGGGAGCTCGGCGGCCTGCTGATCCAAATGGCGGCCACGTCGGCGCTGTGGATCGCAGTTGGCGTAGCGGTTTACACGATCGCGGATCGGCGGGCGCGGCTCAAGGGTTCTATCGGCCAGTATTAGGAGGCGTGTTCCATGCAGCAGTGGGAACAGACATACAACATCGCCGGTCCCGTGGAGATTCACGTTGAACAGATGGATGGCGCCCTTCGCATTGCCGGCTGGGATCAGTCCGCCGTTCAGGTCAGGGCGTCCTGGCCCGGGGAAGGACGGATCGAAGACCGCCTCAAGATCGAGGTCAATGGGAACGAGATCAGCCTGAACGTGAAACCCTACCGGACCGGCTTCCTGGGGTTGGTTCATGACAGCCTGCTAGACCTGGAGATCATGGCCCCAATGGGTACCTACGCTGTGGTGGACACGGGTTCCGGCCCGGTGACGGTCGAGAACACCATGGGCCCGACGGAGGTGGAATCCGGCAGCGGGCGGGTCGTACTCCTGAGGGTCGGGAGTGCCCAGGTCGATTCCGGCAGCGGCTCCGTCCAGGTCCAGCAGATCGCGGGCAGCGTGGAGATTGAGACCGGCTCCGGCCGGATCGACGCGGAAGCTGTGGGCGGACCCGCCCGCCTGGAGACCGGGTCCGGTGCGATCGCCGCCCGCCGGATGGCGGGAGGACTTGACGCTGAGACCGCATCCGGCTCCATTTCAGCGGTGGATATCGTCGGGGCCGTGATGCTGGAGACGGGCTCCGGCTCGGTGAAGGTCAGCCGGGTGGTCTCCCCCAGCATGGAGGTGGAGGCTGGCTCCGGCTCAATCCGGCTGGATACGGTCGATACCCGCGTGCTCAACCTGGAGACCGGGTCAGGCAGCGTGGATGTAGAGCTTGCCCGCATTCACCCCGGTGGAAGCTACGAGATCACCACCGGCTCGGGCCGAGTGGTCGTGGGAATCCCGGCCGATGCCGGTCTGGAGCTGGAGTTGGAGAGCAGTGGCCATATCAACTACGGCGGGCTTGGCCTTCGGGTCCACCAGCAGGACGATGACGAGATATCGGCGACGTTGAACGGAGGGGGCGCTTTCATGCGGGTGGAAGCGGGAAGCGGCTCGCTCTCCTTGAAGCCGCTTTCGTCGGCTCCGGCTCAACCCACCGACCCCGAGGTTGCAGCGACCCGCCTGGCCGAAGTGGTCAAGGAAGACCCGGCCCTCGAGCACAGCCAGCAAATGACCCGGATTTTGAAGATGGTCGAAGAGGGCAAGCTCTCGGTAGATGAGGCCGAGAAGCTGCTCCGAGCGCTGGATGGGGAGGAGGGCTAGACCGTGAGCGATGAACGCCTGCAAATCCTGAAGATGGTCGAGGAGGGCAAGGTCTCCGCCGAGGAGGCTACCCGCCTGCTCGACGCTGTCGAGACCGGGCCTAAGGCCGCCAAGGGCGTGAGACCGACGCATATTCGCATTCACGCCGTGGAGGGCAAGAAGGTCACGAATTTCTCGGTCGGGGTCGACCTGGCCCGGTGGGTGCTCAGCCTCCCGCTTGGGACGGTCTGGCTCAATGACAAGAAGATCGATACCGACCAACTTGTCCAGCTGATCGACAGTGGCGTGATCGGCAAGGTTCTGGAAGTGACCGAGGGTGACAAGCGGTTTGAGGTCTGGCTCGATCCCTAGCAAGAGCGAGTGGGCGTGGTGCAGACCACGCCCTTTCTGTGCATAGGATTCGACACAGGGAATCATGGTACGGTTAGCGAAACAAACAGGCTGGAGGTGGCTGGCCATGAGCCTGCTGTTGCGCTGGGCCCTGAACGCGTTGGCCCTCATGGGGATCGCCTATCTTGCGCCGTCCATTCCCCTCCTGTCAGGCTTTGCGGTGGAGGGGTTTGAGGCCGCAGCGGTGGCTGTGGCGATTCTTACCTTGCTGAACCTGACAGTCCGTCCGATCCTGAAGCTACTGGCGCTACCGATCACATGCCTCACGTTTGGCCTCTTTACCCTTGTGATCAATGCGCTGATGATGCTCCTGGCGGGCGAGTTGGTCAACGGTTTCACCGTCGGTGGCTTCTGGAACGCCCTTGTTGTCTCGGTCATTTACGCTGTCGCCAGCGCGATCGTCAATGGCCTCTTCGGCAGCGACGAGAAGAAGAAAAAGAAGAAGGAATGATTAGCCATAGCTGCAATTCAGCTCGTCGGCCTTGATCTGGACGGAACACTCCTCAACACCGAGCACCAGATCCCCGTCGAAACGCAGAAGGCGGTTGCCGCCGTTCGGGCTCGAGGGGTCGAGGTCGTAATCGTAACAGGTCGCATGTACCAATCGGCACGGAAGTACGCCGAGCAGTTGGGCCTGGAGAATCGGCCGATTGGCACGTACAACGGGGCCGCAATCTGGGAGTTCCCCGCCGGACAACTCCTCGCCCACGAGCCATTGCCCATGGAGGCGTGCAAGCGGCTGGCGGCCTACTGTGAGAATCGGGGCTTACACTTGAACGCCTACATGAATGACGAACTCTACGTGGCGAGCCTCAACGAGAAGGCGAGGCTGTACATGGCGGGGGCCGGGGTTCAGGCGCACCCGGTCGGATCGATCTTCATGTGGCTGACCGGCCCGTGCACCAAGATGCTGATTATCGAAGACCCCGCAGCCATACAGGGGCTGAATGCGGAGGTCTCGCAACTCATGGGGCCGTCTTTCCACGTGGTGCAGTCCGCGTCCAACTACCTGGAGATCACGAGCGAGCGGGCCACCAAGGGCGATGCCCTGGCCTGGATTGCGAACTCCATGGGGATTCCGCGGGATTCGGTCCTGGCGATTGGCGACGCCGCCAATGATATCGCCATGTTTCAGTGGGCGGGCACCAGTTTCGCCATGGAACACGCGGCAGATGCGGTCAAGCGGGCCGCCACGCATGTCACGCACGGCGCTCCTGGCCATGGTATCGCAGAGGCCTTTGAACGAATGGGTCTGATCTAGCAGAGACGGGACGCAGGTGCATCTCACCGGCGTCCCGTCGTGTATTACTGCATGCCGCCCATGCCGGGCATCATCCCGGGCATCATGCCAGCGCCAGGCATACCCATGCCCTTGCCCATGCCAGGCATCATGCCTGGTCCCATGCCAGGCATCATGCCTTTGCCCATGCCGGGCATCATGCCCTTACCCATGCCGGGCATCATGCCCTTACCCATGCCGGGCATCATGCCTTTGCCCATGCCGGGCATGCCCTTGCCCATACCTTTGCCCATACCTTTGCCCATGCCCATATCCATGCCGGGCATGCCCTTGCCCCACATGCCAGCACCCGGCATGGCTCCGGTGTACTCGCCAGCGGGGCTCGGCCCGATCAACTCCGCTTCCACTGCCTCGACCTGGCGAATCGCCTCGGTGGCCGTGGCCCCGGCCCCGACCAGGGCGCTCATGAGGGCTACCTCGCGCAAGGTGTGCTCCAGGTTTGCTCCCTCAAGCGCCATCTCACGCATTCCATGCTGCACAATAGGGTCAACTGCTCGAATGTAACGATGCGGCACGCCTGAACACCTCCGCGCCATCCTATGCGCCGGGGCTTGCCCCCGGTGACATAAGCGGGCGCACCAGCCCACTGTCGCCATCGACATGGAGGAGCTGGTCCTCCTGGTAGGTGGACATGGCCCCTGCCACGTTGACCACCGCTGGAATCCCGTATTCGCGAGCCACGATCGCCCCGTGCGAGAGATAGCCCCCGACCTCCATGACCACGGCAGAGGCCCGCAGGAAGAGCGGGGTCCAGGCCGGGTCGGTGGACGGCGCAACCAGCACGTCCCCCTTCTTCAGCCGGTGCCCTTCGCTGGGGTGGTGGATCAGGCGGGCCGGGCCACGGGCCTGCCCACTGGACACCGCCACGCCTTGCAGTTCGCCGTCCTTCCCTGGCCGCTGGACCGCCCGTTCCGCCTCGCCGGGAGCGAGCCGCTGCATTCCCTCCACCTGGTTCCTGGCCCGCAGGTTGACTACGGCCCGGTCGCCCATGACCACGTCGGGGGCGGGGAGGGACTCCCAGTGGGCTCGCTGCGCCTTCCGGTGGGCGATTGTCACATCGATTCCGGTGCCATCCCACTGTTGGGAGAGGAGGGTCGCCAACTCATCGCCGGTGAGGAAGAACACATCATTGAAGTCAGCCAGGAGCCCCTTGGCCTCCAGCCGCTTGCCAATCATGAGGGCTGTCAGTCGGGCGGGGCGCACCAGCCGGACCAGGGCTGACTTGGCCGCCTCGCGCAGGCGCATCGCCTCCCGGGCCTTCCGGAGCAGGTACCGGTAGAGGGGCGAGAGGCCGACCCGCTTGGCGACCTCCGCCTCGGCCGCCAGCCGCTTCTGGCGTGAGGCCTCACGGGGGTCGGTCGCCGGAAGCCCTTCTCGCAAATGGCTCCGGATCATTTGGAGGACATAGCTCGGGTCCTCCGACCAACGGGGGTTCATGAGGTCCATTTCGTAGACGCCCCGGTGGCCAAACTCCTTGAGGAAGGCTTCCAGAGCCGTGTGGGTCTTCGTGCCCTTGAGGGCGTCCCGCCAGGCGGTCGGGGGGCCATCTTGCGTGAAGAAGGCAGCCGCGGCGGGCTCAGACTGAGCGACTCGGGCGATATCGGCCAGCCTGTAGCCAACCTCTGCGGAGGTAATGTCGTGAGAGCCCGCCAACAGGGCGGAGGTAAGGGCGAGGCCCCGGTCTGGGAACCGCTTCTCCAGCAGTTGGGCCAGGCGGGCCGACCAGAGGCCGCCAACGTTGTGGATCATGGTCTCCGGCAGGAACTCCCGGCGCTGCTTCTCCACCTCCCAGAGCCGGTGGAGTAGCTCTAGCTCGTGAGCCCGAGCCGGGAGTTGGCGCTGCTCGAACTCTGCGCACCAGTCCCAGACCTTCTGGAAGTTCTGTTCGGCCTCCTGGGCCGCCTTGCGAAGCACCAGCCCCATGCGGCTCAGTCGGGCAAGTCGGCTCCGGCCCGTGGCGGTCAGCAGGGAGGCGGGCTTGGGCACCTGAATCTCCGGCTGATGCCCGCCCAGGGCCCGGTTTGTCTCCGCCGGATCCCAGCCGAAGGCGTCGTAGGCGGCCCACTGAAGGGCGGAGAGGTTCATGTAGATTCGCCCGTTGTGGAGGGTGCTCCAGGTGAGACCCTCCGGGAAATCATATCCACCGCGCCAAAAGACCTGGCGCAGCAGGACTTCGACCGTCAGCGAGTTGAACCACCACCCTAGCGGGGTCTGGACCCCGGGGGTGGCATCTTTCAGGTTGGCGTTGGACCAGATCGTTGGCTGGCCCGCCAGAGCGGGGAAGGTTGCCTCCGGCAGGGCGGTAATCGGGCGAGCCTGCGTCACGTACAGGTGGTAGCCGTCGTGGCACCACTCCACGTCCTGTGGCTGGGAGCCGTCGCCCAGGGTGTCCTGAATCCGGCGGACAACCCGGCTCAGTTCCTCCAGTTGCGGCTTCAGCAGGACGGGCTCCTTGCGATCGGCGTAGCCAACGCCCTCCGTGATCGTGCCGCCGTCGATCGCGGGCCGAACCGCCTGCTGCTTGAAGCCAATCCGGCCGCCTACCAGCTTCACCGGACCGGCATGGTCGATGTGCAGGTGGTACTCGTCGGCCTCAACCGATCCGGCGACGACCGCTTCGCCGAGGCCAAAGGAGGCGTTGACCACCACCCGGTCCCGGCGCCCCGTCGCCGGGTCTGCGGTGAAGGCGATCCCCGCGTAGAGCGACGGGATCAACTTCTGGACAGCCAGGGCGGCGCCGACCTGCTCATCGGTCAGGCCCATCTTGCGGCGGTAGGAGACCGCTGTCGGGGTCCAGAGCGAGGCGTAACAGCCGCGGATCGCATCGATCACGGATTCGTCTCCGATCACGTTGAGAAATGAGCGGTGAATCCCAGCGAAGGATGCGGTGGCCGAGTCCTCAGCGGTGGCCGATGAGCGCACCGCCAGGGGCTCGTTCCGATCGACCCCGGCCCGCCTGAGCGCCTCTCGCAACTGGACCAGCATTCCCTCCGGCAGGGTGCCGGACTCAATCCGCTCCCGGAGGTGGGCGAGCCGCCCTGCGGTCGACTCGTCTGCGGCCTCATCCGCCGAAATAGCTTTCAGTGCCTGAAGCTCTTTCATTAAGCCATTCTGGGTGAGAAAATCGGTGTAGCCCTGTACGGCGATCACACAGCCAGGCGGAATGCGAAACCCGAAGTGAGCCAACCGACCGAGGTTCCAGCCCTTCCCCCCGACAACCGTGGGGCCGGCGGCCATCGCTTCGGCAAAGCTGAGTATGTACTTGGTCACGCACATAACCTCCCCTGAGGTCAATCATAACGCTTTGGTGAGGAATTGCACATGAAGATACGGAATGCCTGTTATGCGGTTGTACAGGTTGCCTACGACCTTTTTCTCAAGCTGAACCCCCGGAAGGTCGGCGCCCACGCCGTGATTGTTGATGACCTGGGGCGGGTCCTTGTGGTCCGCTCTCGCTTCGCCGATGCGTGGCAGCTGCCGGGCGGCGGCCTGGACGCCCGTGAGCACATTGATGAGGGGGTCCGGCGGGAGTGTCTGGAGGAGTTGGGCGTGGGGGTTGTGGCGGAGTCGCTCACCGGCATGTACTACCATGAGCGCTCTTCGGCCTATGTAGCCGTCTTCCGTTGCAGGCTTGCAGGCGGCGAGATCAGGCTCTCCCACGAACACGCTGGCCATGACTGGCTACCGCCCAGTGCCCTCCCTGACCGAATCCGCACCATGGCGGAAGACGCCCTGGCCTTTGCGGGTCAAACCTTCATACGACGTATTCCGTAAAGGGGTCTACTATGGCATATAGACTCGTCGCCACCGATATTGATGGCACCCTGCTCAATCCCGATAAGACTGCCTCAGAGGCTACGCGCGAGGCGATTGCGGCCCTCCGAGCCCGGTCGATACCGGTGGTCCTCGTCACCGGGCGCCCGCTCGCCATGGCGCTCAGGGTGCACCAGCAGCTTGGCCTTGTGGGCCCGGTGATCGCCTGCACGGGGGCATTGCTGTACGATCCGCACCAGAGCCGGGTGCTGGCGCACCGGTTCATTCCGAGGGAGATCGCACTGCGGGCGGTGGCGGCGATCCGCCGTGTGGCTCCAACGACATCGATCACGGCCGACCTGGAGGATGAATGGCACCTGGACCGGATTGAAGATGAGCGGCACTACCGGCTCACAGGGGGCATGATCCCAATCCTGGGTGGTGTGGAGCGGACGATCCCTCACTCGACGAGGGAGGTCACTGCGATCTCGTTCCGGCCCATGTCGATCCGCACTCAGGTAGAGGAGGCCTTCCAGCAAGACGGCCTCACCGAGCATCTGCACACGACATCGGCCAGTCAGGTGGTCGACATAATTGCCACTGGGGTGAACAAGGGGGCCGCCCTGGAGCGGTTGACCGGGCTCCTGGGGATTCCCCTGACCGAGACCGCCGCCCTGGGCGACGATGAGAACGACCTGCCGCTGCTTCAAGCGGCCGGGCTGGGGATCGCCATGGGCAACGCACCGGATTCGGTCAAGGCCGTAGCCGCGGCCACCACCGGCCCCAACACCGCCGACGGCTGGGCCGAGGCGATCTGGCGGCACGTGCTGGACGGGTGAGCGCTGGGTTGGGCGGCGTGACAAGAGCCTGCAATCCGTAGCCACGTGGCATGGGATTGCAGGCTCGGGTGTTCAGTCGACTAGCCGAAGACCACGCTCAGCTCCTGGTAGACAGCGAAGCCGTAGACCAATAGGGTTCCGAGCCCAGCGAGCACCCCGCCGGTCACCAGCCAGCGCCGGCGGCGCTCCCGGAGGAGAGCCAGTTCCTGCGACATGGCGCGGTATTCGGGCGGCAACTCAACAGCCTGTTCCAGCAGGAGTTCGGTATCGGGCTTCTGTTGCAGCGCCTCCTCGGCGGCCAGCGCCTCGGCTGGGTGCGCCAGGTCCGCAGGGCTGAAGCTCCTGGCGAGGAAGAAGGCGCCGATCCCGGCGCCAACGGCCATAGACCCGTAGAGCCCGATCATAAGCCACATGCCAAGGGCCGGGATGCTCTCCGTGACCGAGAGATCCGCCGCATTCACCTGGTTCGAGAGAAGCACGGTGAGTCCCAGGGCGATCCCGTTGTTCACGAAGTGCATGATCATTCCCGGCAGAATTGAGTTGGTTCGCTGGACCACATAGGCCCAGACCATGCCCAGCAGCGAGAGTGGGATCAGCCGGACCAGTGACATGTGGAGCATGCCGAATAGCAAGCCGGTGGCGACAACCGCAGCGACGGGTCCCAGGGGGCGCAGCGCGCCGAGCACGTATCCCCGGAAGGAGACCTCCTCCACGATCGCAGGAATCAACATCCCCACAATGGCAAGGAGCCAAACCGGAGCATCCATTAAGAAATCGTAGGGCTGGATCATCTCCCCGTCGAACTGGTGCAGGAGGAGAATCAAGGCGGTGCTCAACTGCTGCACCATGAACCAGCAGGTGACGCCCAGGAGGACCGCCTTGGCCACACCCTTAAAGGTGAGCATATTTAGCCGCAGGAATGGCTTGATCGGCTTGCGCTCCACCGTCCGAACGAAGAGAATGGGCAGGAGAAGGTAGATCAGGACCTGGTAGATCGGTATGCCGACGAGCCCTAGTTCCACCTGGAGTATGCCGCCGACAACGAGCATGAGCATGAGTGCCGTAAAGTAGAAAGAGATGACCCGAACCACGGAAGTCAGCCGCTCGAATGACACGATCAGGACCCCTCCAAAAAACTTTGCTGAGAATCGCCATTCCGGTGAAGGGTACCTCGCACTACGACCGTCTAACCCCATAGAACGGTGGCGAGAGGTTGTGTTAGACCTTGACTCCTCGCGATGAAACCTTGGCCTTTGAGGCGCAGGAAGGGAACATGCAGGCATTCGCGGATCTTGTGGAGCGCCACAAGGGCCGTGTTTACCGCACCCTTTATCAGGTGGTGGGCGATCCGTACGACGCCCAGGACCTGGCTCAAGAGGTCTTTGTCAAGGTCTTCCGGTCCCTCTCAAGCTACCGGGGTGACGCCGCCTTCACCACCTGGCTTCACCGGCTGACCCTGAACCTGGCCTTTGACTGGCTGCGAGCCAGGAAGCGCAGACCCCTTCAGGTCCCGCTGGAACCGACTCCAGATCGGGAGGAAGGCCCGGCGCCCGAGCCGGCCAGCCCCGACGAAGGGCCGGAGGAGTTGACACTCAGGACTGAGCGGCGGCAGAATCTCCGCCAGGCGATTCAGGACCTCTCCCCCGATTACCGGGAGGTCGTACTGCTCCACCATTTCCATCATCTCAGCTACCAGCAGATCGCCGACCGATTAGACATTCCTTTACGAACCGTGGAAACACGCCTCTATCGGGCTCGGGCTCAGCTCAAGAAACTGTTGATGGTCATGGAAGGAGGTGACAGCGGTGGAGTGCAAAGTAGTTCGCCAGTTCCTGGACGCCTACTTGGCTCAAGCGCTCGGTGACGAGCAGTCCAAGGCGGTGGAGGAGCACCTGTTCTCGTGCGATGAGTGCTTCCAGGCCATGACCGAGAGTCAGGTCCTCATGAGCGATCTCGACGATCCCGAGCTTCAGCACATGGTGCTGAATGAGCCTCCGCCGCTGCCGGAAGAGTTCACAGCTCGCGTCATGCAGCGGATCGAAGACGAGCATCCCAAGAAGGTTAATGTGATCTGGCCCTGGCTCCGCAAGCATTGGACCCGCCGGCAGTATGCCAGCGTCGCCTATGCCATGAGTGCTACCATGGTGGTAGTTTCGGCAGGCAACCTGCTTTTCCTTTGGAACGAGTCGACGGATCGACTGGCTGTCCTCGGTGCACAGATTCAGGCCTACTGGGACGCCTTCCAGGCCTTCACCCACCCCGTAGCCGAATGGTTCTCAATGATCCTGGAAGCCCTGTCCGGTCTCCTCGGTTAACCCCTTACACAGGAGGATTGTGTTATGAATTGCGCGTACCACTACGACCGGGAGGTCCGGGGCATCTGTAGCAGTTGTGGGCGACCGATCTGCGAAGACTGCCTCGTCGATCTGAACGGGCAGCCCTTCTGCAAGAACTGCCTGATCAGCCGGGTCCAGCGCCCCAGTCGTGAGATCAACGGGTTCATTCGCTTCGTGCTATCGATCTGCCCCGGCATAGGCCACCTCTACATGGGACTCTTCAACCGGGGTATGCAGTTCCTGCTTGGCGCCGTGATCGGCGGCGTGATCTTGGGGATGATCTTCCCGGGCTTCCTTGGGCTCTACGTGCCCGCTGTGATCTTCTTCAGCATCTTTGACGCCCGTGAGGTTCACATGCGGCTCGCCCAGGGGCTGGAGGTCGAGGACAAGGGTTTTGTGGACCTGAAGGCGATGCCGCTTGAGTGGAACCAGAAGTATATCGGCTATGGCCTGCTGGGTATCGGCATCCTCGGTGTCTACCGGGTCCTGCTGGACGACATTCTCGGGATCTTCTTCGACTACCGGCTTCGCGACGCCGTCAACGGTCTGACCCTCGGCGTGGTTGCCATTGCCGTCGGTGTCTGGCTGCTCAAGCGTGACGGTCAGCGCTCCCAGTAACCTGCATAGAGAAGATCACAGGCGGACCCTTTTGGGTTCGCCTGTGCTATTTCCATTTCGCCCTCCTTAACACTATAATGGAGTCCATCTTCGTCTGTTGGTCGCAGGAGGTGCGGTAGATGTCGGATCGGAACGGGCTGGCCTTGGGCATCGACCTGGGCGGTACCGCCGTCAAGGTTGGTGTGGTAAATCGCCGCGGGGAGATCGTCGGTCGGGGTCACCGGGCGACGGAGCCGGAGAAGGGCGTGAGCGGCGTTGTCGCCAACATGGCTCTCGCGGTGGATGATGCCCTTGTGGCGGCTGGTGTCAGCAAGACCGATCTGGCTGGCGCCGGTGTTGGCGCCCCGGGCACCTGCAACACCGCAGAAGGCGTGGTGGTCAGCGCCGGCAACCTTCATTGGGAAAATGTGCCCCTGGCGCCGCTCCTCAGTGAGCGAATCGGTCTGCCTGTCATGCTTGATAACGATGCAAACTGCGCCGCCCTGGGTGAACAGTGGTGCGGCGCTGCGCATGGCTCCAACCACGTTCTACTCTTCACGCTGGGGACCGGGGTGGGCGGCGGCTTGATTCTGAACGGCAAGATCTACGGCGGCTTTGCCGGCTGGGCCGGCGAACTGGGCCACATGCCCATTGTCCCAGACGGCGCTCCCTGCACCTGCGGTCGGGCGGGTTGCCTGGAGACGGTCGCTTCTGCCACCGCCATGGCCGCAGCGGCCCGGCGGGAGATCGAGGCCGGCAGGGCGCCGCTCATGGCCAGGATTGCTTCGGAGCAAAGCGGCCATGTGGATGCCCGTGTGGTGATCACAGCAGCCCAGCAGGGCGATGCCCCCGCTGTGGCGATCCTGCGCCAGGTTGGCGAGTACCTGGGCCTCGCCTCCGCTTCGCTTGTCGGTGCTCTCAACCCGGAGTTGATCGTGGTGGGAGGCGGGGCCTCCAAGGGCGGCGAGCACCTGCTTGAGCCCATGAGGCGGGTGATTAGCGAGCGAGCCATGCCGGGTCCCGCCTCGGTGGTTCGGGTCGTGGCCGCCACCCTGGGGAATGACGCCGGTCTGATCGGTGCCGCCTCGCTGGTCTGGCGGTAGGTTCGGAACAGAAGCAGAGAGCCGAGACGGGAGTTGCCCCGTCCCGGCTCTTTTCTATTCGCTGCCCTCCTCCGGGAAGTCGCCAGCCCTGTGCCACCGCTCGCAGAACGGGCAGCGTACCCGGGCCAGGCTCGGGAACGAGCCCAACTTCTTGCCGCAACAGACCACGACGTGAAGGGAGAGGGGGATGATCGGCTCCTCCTCCTCGGGCTCTGGTTCAGGGTCCACGCCCTTCCGGCGCCCCTTGCGCCCCTTCTCGGCGGGCCGATCCTCCTCCACGGGAGGATGCAGTTTCCGCCGCTGGCGGCGCAGCTCGTCAAGCTCCTTCAGGTCCTCCTGCACCAGGGCCAGAAACTCCTGCAGATCCAGTGAGCGCATCTCCCGATCGGTCAGGTTCCGGGACGGCTGCACGCCCACGATCATCCCCCCTTGCGGAGCCAACGGCCGAAACGGCCAAGCCAGCGAAGATCAGACCAGCACCGGCATAGAAGTACCAGTGCAGGACTTCCCCGAGTAGCAGCGCACCTAGCATTGCCGCAACGATTGGCTGGGCAAAGAAGAAGAGCGACCCGGTCGAGGCGTCCAGCAGGGCAAAGCCGCGCACCCACAGGTAGAATGCGACAGCGGTCGAGACGATCCCAACATAGGCCACGCCCAGCCAGACCAGGGTAGGAAGGCCACCCAGGTCCGGGGCCGAGACTCGCCATTCGCTTGCCCAGGCCAGAGGAGAGGTGAAGAGCAACCCAGAGAGGGTCGCGTAGGTAGTGACAGCAAGGCTGCTATAGTGGCCCGTGGCGATTTTGCTCAGCACGGTGTAGAGCGCCCATGTGACAGCTGCTCCGACCAGCGAGATGTTTCCAACCCCGAGGGAGGGCCCACCGCCTGCCGAGGCCTCCGGTCCGATCACTGCAACCACTCCCAGCGTGGCGAGGCCCAGGCCAAGCAGGCTCGGCCAGGACAGCCGCTCTCGCAGCAGCCAGACCGCAAACAGGAGAATGAAAGCCGGCGAGGCGCTGGTGATCAGGCCCCCATTGTGGGCGCTGGAGAGCTTAGTCCCCCAGAACTGGAGCCCGAGGGAGAGCGTGAAACCCACCAGCCCAAGCGAGGCCAGCAAGGCCCAGTGACGCCGCTCCACACGCCAGCCCCCGGTCCACCAGAGGGCCGCGCCGAGGATCAGGCTGGCGATCGCCAGCCGCATGGCAAGCAGGGTGAGCGGGGGTATGAACTCCAGCACATACTTGGTGACCACGTACATGCCGCCCCAGATCGATGCCGCCAACGTCAAGTAGAGTGCGCCACGTAGTCGCATCCGCCATACCTCGGTAGGTGATTTTCTATCCTTCGTCTGAAGAGTTATCCCACTGGCGAAACGATTCCTGCTTACCCGCCGGACAAGGAACGAAGGTGCGGGAATACTAGCCGAAAAGAGGGGGGCTTGCCAGTGAGGATCATCGCAGACCTGCACACGCATACCCGGTATAGCCACGGGAAGGGGACCGTTCTCGACAACGTGACCGTTGCGCTGGCCAGGGGGCTACAGGCCGTGGGAATCACGGATCATGGGCCGCGCAGCGCCCCGTGGATTGGGGCTTCGGTCCGAGCCCTGGCCCAAATGCGCCAGGAGGTCGCCCAGGTAGATCAGCGAGCGATCGGGATCCGGGTCCTGGCGGGAGCGGAGTGCAACATTATCTCAGTGCGCGGCGATCTGGACGTGCCCGCACACATTCGCCACGACCTTGATCTCGTCCTGGCAGGGCTGCACCCGGGCGTGCTGCCGGCGTCGGGCAAGGACTGGTTACTGCTGTCCGGCAACAACTGGGTGGCCAGGTTCAGCTCCAACCTGAGGCGCAAGGCCCGGCTGATCAACACCCAGGCGGTGGTGGAGGCGGTCTGGAACAACGAGATCGATGTGATCACCCACCCCGGGTACCACCTTGACATTGACACCGTTGAACTGGCTCGTGTCTGCGCCCAGCGGGATACCGCCCTCGAGATTAACGCCCGCCATGGTGAGATGACCGTGGCCTTCTGTCGGGCGGCGGCCCGGCAGGGTGTGCGGTTCGTGATCAACTCCGACGCCCACAGGGCGGTCGAGGTCGGCAACCAGAGCCGTGGGATCGCCGTAGCCGTGGCTGCCGGGTTGGAGCCTGAGCAGGTGCTGAACAGCGACCGGGGAGACCTCTTTGAGTGGTTGGCGCAGAAGCAGTTGCGGCGTCGGGCTGGCAAGGCGGGTTGGGCAGACTGGAGTGAACAGCCGGCCTTGGATCGGGCCACCACCAGCCCTGAGCGCCGCTCCCCCGAGCGAGGCCAGACCCAGTGGAGTGACTGGTCATCGCAGGGCGGCAAGATCCACTAGCTGCCCGTAGCCTTCGCCTATGATTCGCCGTTCTGATCGGCGGAGGGATCACTATGGGCGGACGCAGGGGCATTGTTCTCGGGCTCTACCTTGTCGTGCTTGGGGGCATCATCCCGGCGGAGCTTCGACCCCTCAGACCTGGCCGCAGATCTGGCTGGCGTCCTCTTCTTCACCTGGCTTTCCGGGCGCATCTCCAGAACAGGAGAACCGGCCACGAGAGGCGAAAGCTAGAGGGATTCAGGCCAAGTCTACTCTTGACTGGGGTGAAAGGTATGAACCAGGGAATTCGACTCGTGATCGTAACCGGCATGTCCGGAGCGGGGAAGACCCAGGCGATCAAGTACCTCGAAGACATGGGTTTCTTCTGTGTCGACAACCTTCCCCCGGCTCTCATGCCGAAGCTGGCTGAGCTATTCGAGCAGACCGAGGGCAAGGTCAACCGGCTGGCCCTCGGCATTGATATCCGTGGCGGCCGGTTCTTTAACCAGATCGTCGGCGCCCTGGCCGAGCTGGAGCAGAGCGGTGTGCCCTACCAGATCCTCTTCATGGACGCGTCAGATGAAACCCTCGTCCGCCGTTACAAGGAGAGCCGGAGGCGGCATCCGCTCGCCATGCAGGGGCGGATCACCGAGGGCATTCGCAAGGAGCGGAAGATGCTCCAGGAGCTGCGCGGGCTGGCCTCCAAGATCATCGACACCTCGTCGCTGAAGGTCGCCGAGCTACGCCGGGAACTCCAGGAGGTCTTCACCGCCGACTCCGACGGGCCATCGTTCCACGTGAACCTGGTCTCCTTCGGCTTCAAGAACGGCGCCCTGCTAGACGCTGACCTCCTGTTCGATGTCCGCTTCCTGCCGAACCCCCACTACGTGGAGGATCTGAAGGCGCTGACCGGCGAGGACTCCCAGGTCCAGGAGTACGTCATGAAGTGGGGTGTCACCCAGCAGTTCTTCAAGCGGCTGACCGGTCTGATTGGCTTTCTGCTGCCCCAGTACGTGGCGGAGGGCAAGAGCCAGCTAACGATCGCCGTAGGGTGCACCGGGGGGCAGCATCGCTCGGTCTGCATGGCCTTTAAGCTGGCCGAGTGGATCCGGGAGCGCGGCTACTCCGTGACCGTGGAGCACCGCGATATCCCGCGGCCGCAGCACGACGACGGGCACCAGGGACCCGTAGGGAACCACGATCTGGACGATGACGCCACGGGAACTGGCGAGATCGATACGGAGGGAGATGGCCAATGAGGCGCTACCTGCGCTGGCTCTCGCCGGGCCTGGGCGTCAAGCGATGGCTCTTCGTCTCCGTCCTCGGCGTTGCCTTTATGGTCCTGGGTCTCTCGCTCGCGCTCCGGATCAACCTGTACGCAGTCATAGGCGCGTGGCTCTTCGAGAACGTCGCATACAGCGCGGCGGTCTTCCAGACGGGACCGACCATTGCGGGCGTTCTCATGCTCGTCCTGGGCACGGTGCTTGCTCTCTGGGGCGTGATCCGTCTCGTCCAGTCGGTCCTGGGCACCCTCTGGGTCCCCTCGACCGGGGTGGCCGAAACCTTCTACCAGCGGCGCTTGCTCCTGCGAGGGCCGAAGGTGGCGGCCATTGGCGGCGGCACCGGGATTCCAACTCTCCTGCGCGGCATGAAGCACTACACGTCGAATATTGCAGCGGTCGTAACCGTGGCAGATGACGGCGGCTCATCCGGTCGACTGCGCACCGAGTTCGGCATTCTGCCGCCGGGTGATATCCGCAACTGCCTGGTGGCGTTGGCCGACACGGAGCCGCTCATGGAGAAGCTGTTCCAGCACCGCTTTAGCCAGGGCGAGGGGCTGGCCGGCCACCCCTTTGGGAACCTGTTCATTCTCGCCATGACCGAGTCAACCGGCGACTTCTACCAGGCGGTGCGGGCCTCCAGCCAGGTGCTGGCCATTCGAGGCCGGGTTATGCCCTCCACGCTGGACCAGGTGGTCCTGGGCGCCCAACTGGAAGATGGGCGCATCGTCACCGGCGAGTCGGTCATCGGCAAGGCCAAGAGCCCCATTCGCCGGGTCTTCCTGGAGCGAGTGGACAGGTCTGAGCAGGACCCGGAGTCCGAGCAAATCCGCCCCCTCCCCGACGCACTCCAGTCGATCGAGGAGGCCGATGTGATCGTCCTCGGTCCCGGTAGCCTCTATACCTCTATCATCCCCAACCTGCTCGTGCCAGGTGTGGCCGAGGCGATTCGCCGCTCCCGAGCGCTGAAGGTCTATGTCTGCAATGTCATGACTGAGCCGGGCGAAACCGACTCCTTCACCGCCTCCCAGCATATCAAGGCGCTGATCGACCATGCAGGCTATGGCATTGTCGATATCTGTCTTGTCAATAACGCACCCATCTCGGCAGAGCTGAGGGAGCGCTATGCCCAGCAGGGAGCCGCCCCAGTGGTGGTCGACCCGGCAGCCGCAAAGCTAGGGGTTGACCTGGTGCAGCGCAACCTGCTGGACAGCAATACCGCCTATGTGCGACACGATCCGGATAAGTTGGCCCGCATTATTGGCGAACTCTTTCTGTCCCGGCGGGTTCACCTGGAGCGGACCCCCTGGGAGTTCTTCCTCCTTCGCCAGCGAATCCTGGAGCGGACCAAGCAGGGAGGGAAGAGCTAAGTGGAGCGTTATCAGGGCCGAGGTTGCTGGCCCGGACGTGCCAGTGGTCGGATCCACTGGGTGGAGGCAGTCCCCACCTACGACCGGGCGCCGGTGGCCGACCGAGCGGCGGAGATCAGCCGGTTGCGAGCCGCCACCTCAGCCGCACTGGCCGAACTGGAGCGGTTGACGGAAGAGCAGCCTACCCTGGGGGCCAAGGTTGTGCTGCAGGCCTATCGTGAGGCCCTGCAGGACCAGGCGCTCACAGGGCGGGTCACCATGCTGATCGATGTCCACGGCCTGCCAGCCCCCGCCGCAGTGGTCGAGGGGGCGAGTCTGGTCGCTCAGGTCATGAGCCGCAGCGAGGCCCTGGAAGACCGGGCCCAGCTCCTGCCGGTGGCCGCTCGGTGGCTAGCCCGGCGGATCGACACGCCGGAGCTGCCGCCTGACACGATCCTGGCCGCTGCTGAACTCTCGCCCCTGGAGCTGCTGGACCGCCGGTACCCGGCGATCGTTGGCTCGGGGGAGCCCGGCGTCCAGGGCGAGACCCCGCTGGTATGGGGCGTGGAGGGCGTGAACCCGGATTGGGCGGGTCGAATCGCCCATGTCGATGGTGAGACCGTTGCGCTGGAGCCCCGCGAAGAGGTCACCCAGACGTCGTACACCGCCGTCCGCCGGGCGGTGCTGGACACGGCCAGGCGCATGAAGCGCGACGGCCTGGTCCGCCTGACCTCCGGCAACGTCTCCTGCCGGGTGCCTGGGCTCGACCAGTTCGCGATTACCCCGAGCGGCATGGAGTATGACTCCCTGGAGCCAGAGGATATCTGCATTCTCGACCTGAAAGGCCGCCTGGTTGATGGCCGCCGCCGCCCCTCCACCGAGGCGCCGCTCCACCGCTTGACCTACCAGCGGCGGCCGGACGTGTTCGGGGTGGTCCATACCCACTCAATCTATGCCTCCGCCTTTGCCTGCACCGGCCAGTCCATGCCCGTGATCTCCACGGAGCTGGCCGGGCTCGTCGGGGGGACGATTCGCTGCGCACCGTACGCCAAGAGCGGCACCGAAGAGTTTGCGGTCACCGCCCTGGACGCCCTCGGCATGGAAGATGTCGCCCTGCTCTTTCAGAACCACGGCGTCATGGCGGTGGGGGCCTCGCTCAAGGAGGCGTACGATGTAGCTCTCGGCCTGGAGGAGGCCGCGATGATCTACTACCTGGCCCGGCAGATGGGCGAGCCGGTGATCCTGCCCGAGGAGGAGCGGCGACGCATCTTCCGCGTCATGCACACCACCTACGGCCAGCCCAAGGAAGGCCATGGGAAGGAGGAATAACCCGTGGCCGATGACCTCTCCTTCTCCGCGCAGGTCAAGTCGGAACTCGCCCACATTCAGACCGACCTGGACTCCTGCCAGCGCATGGAGCTAGCGGGGCTCCTCCGTGCGATCGGCCGGGTGGAACTCCAGGGGGGCGGACGCATTGCCCTCAGCCTTACCACCGACTCCAGCCCCACGGCGCGAAAGGTAATCCGCCTTCTACGGACCAACTTTGGCCTGGAGTACCGGGTCATGGTCATGCGGAGGCAGAAGCTGCGCAAGAACCTGGTCTACCGGGTCTACTTGCCGCACCAGGAGCGGCTCCAACCCATGCTCAGGGCCTGCGGCCTGATCGACGATGACGGGAGTCTGGCCGAGTGGGTCGATGTACCGGAACTGAGTCACGACAACTGCCGGCGTGCCTACCTGCGGGGTACCTTCCTCGGTACGGGGTGGGTCTCTTCGCCCGAGCGGCAGCACCACCTGGAGATGGTGACCACGGCGACCGAGGCAGCCGATGCGATCGGCCAGATGCTCTTCGGCTATGGAATCTCTGTCCGAATGGCCTACCGCAAGGAGCTTCTCCTGCTTTATGTGAAAGACGCAGAACAGATCGCTCGCTTTCTCAACGTGGTTGGTGCTCACCAGTCGCTCCTGCACTATGAAGATGTACGAGCACTGAAGGAGATGAAAAACCGGGTAAATCGGCAGGTGAACGCCGAGACGGCCAACCTGGCCAAAACGGCAGATGCCGCCGCCAGGCAGGTAGAGGTACTGGAGCGGTGGCAGGCCGCAGGCGGACTGGCTCGACTGAGCGAGCCGCTCCGAGAGCTGGCGGCCCTCCGGTTGGCCAACCCTGACGCCAGCCTCAAGGAGTTGGGGGAAATGTGCCATCCGCCCATTGGGAAGTCGGGCGTGGCGCACCGCATGCGGCAACTCATGGCCCTGGCTGGGAATAGCGAGTAGGCGGCCGCCCCGCGGGGCAGCCGCCTGCTTTTTCCTAGAAGGAAACAGTTTTTTGAGATTTCTTCTGCGTTCGCCTTGTGTTCTACCAATCAATTGGATAGAATGGTAACAGAAACCAATACTGGCGGGGTGGTGCCATGGCAACTGTCGAGTCCCTGCGCACCGCCTTCGAGCAGGGGCGTCTGGAGCATGCCTGGGAGACCTATAAGCAACTACACGCTGCCAGGGAAGTCGACGCCGAGGTTCACTACCTGGGCGGGCGGGTGGCGCTAATGCGCAATGACCTGTTCGAGGCGAAGTCGGTCTTACTGCGAGGGTTGGCAGCTTCTCCGAGCGGGCCCATTCTGGGTCAGGTCCGTCTCCTGCTCGGGGAGGTGGAACGCCGGATTGGCGAGGTAGACGAGGCGGTTGCCCATCTGCAGTCCTTCCTCGAGGACATGGGGGAGTACGCTGACCTCGGGGCTCTCTGGCAGGGGGCGGCCCTCTACAATCTGGCTCTAACCTACCGGCAGGCCGGTCGGCACGAAGAGTCCCGCAGCGCATACCGGCAGGCGATCGAGCTCTTTCGCCGGGAGGGGCTTCGGGAGCCGCTCCGGCGAGCGCTGCAGAACCTGGCTTGGGTCGCCTGCATGCAGGGCGATGCAGAAGAAGCCCGCCAGGCCCTGGACGAGTCGGACAAGCTCTGCGCCGGGGAAGAGGCGCGGTGGCGCCAACGCTTGGGGCGGTCATATCTATGGGCGACCTTGGGGCAGTACAGCCAAGCTATGGATCTATGTGGAGCCATTGTAAGAGCGGAGGGGCAGGTTCCGTCTGACGTGCGGAGCCATGCCTGTTGGATTGCCGGTCACCAGGCTCTGCGCAACCACCGGGTAGATGTCGCCCTCGCCATGGCCGAGCAGGCGCTGCATCATGCGACGCAGGCCGGTAAGGAGAATCGAGTCCTACACGACGCCGCGGAGCTTTTCCGAACGGTCCGTTCACACTTGACACTGACGGGCGCAGACGGGGAACCGTCGCCCCAGCTGGCCCTGGTAGGTGTACGCGAGACTTAGTGCGGGGAGGACTGGTCTATGCGGAAGATGCTCGTTATGGTGCTTGTGGTTCTGGCTCTTGGGGTCATGGCAGGGAACGCACTTGCGGAGAACGGTGGGATCGTGCCACCGATTCGGGCTACCTACAGGGAGCCTGTTGCCGAGTAAACCCTAACCATCTGTAGGAACCCCCTCCCGGGCGGTCGGGAGGGGGTTCCCTCTGTCATTCGGCGCCGCCAGGCATCTTCCAGCCCTTCAGCACCCCGCGGGCCGCCTTGCGGACAACGCCAAGCGGGTCATCTCGGGTCAGGTCGATCACCTTCAGCGCCAGCTCGGGCAGGACGCAGTAGACCGGCCACCGCCCCAGCACATCCAGCGCCAGGAGTCGGGAGGCCGCCTGCTCATCTTCAAGCCCGTGGAGAATCAGCGTGGCGCCGAGGCCTGGAAAGCGCCTTAGCGCTCGAAGGAGGACCGAGAGCACATCGTTACGTGGTTGTTGGGGGAGCGAGAGCAGGCGCTCCATCTCACTTCGGTCAGCACTGGCTGCCAGGTAGGCCCAAAGCGCAATGTTGCCAGGCTCTGCTTGAAGCAGGGGTAGCAGCCGGGGGAAGACCGGTAGCTCCAGCCGTCGGGCAGTCTCTCGGGCGACCCAGGCCGCTGTGGGGTCCGGGGAGTCCAGTTCCGCCAGAGCAAGGGCTGGCCATTTCTCAGCGCGGAGCATGCGCCCCACCCGCTCCCGCACCTCCGCAGCGATCTCCGTCGGCCAGATATGGTCTGGCTCTTCAATCCACTGAAGGAGGTTTGAGAGCGTGAGGAACTGCGGCAACCGGGGTGTCCGTCCTTCTACCCGGCGGACCCACCAGAGGCAAGCCTCGGGCCCCTGCTCATAGGCGTCTAGCCCTGGGGCGGGTCCCGGCTCCAGCAGGCCGTTCAAGATCCGTCTGGCTCCCTCAAGTAGAGCATCGTCGGGCACAGACTCCGCCAGGGCCTCGTGCAAACGGCACTCGGTGGCTATTGGCAGGGCCAGTAGGTTGTCATCGATCTGGTTTGCACACCCGCAGCGCAGAAGCCAGTCACGCACGTCTGGTCGGTCCGTGTGCTTCACCAGCCGCCCGACCAGGTGCACCTTACCCCAGCCCGAGAGTTGCTGCGCCAGGCCAAACCAGGCCGGGACAGGGTCCTCCAGAATCGAGCCGAGTGCGACGGCAGCGAAGAGGGTGAACTCCTCGTGCCGCCCAAAGGTGAGGAGCAGGTCGGTGTCTGAGGGCCGCCGGTACAGCCCCAGCAGGGCGATACAGAGCTTGACCGCCTCCCGCCAGTGGGTCGTGACCAGCAGGGTCCGCAACTCGGTGTACAGCACTGACTGGTTCATGCGGGTCTCCGCCCGCACCGCCTCCAGCAGCGGGTCGATCAGCCGAATGCAGCGCCGGTGTCGAATGGTCGATTCCACCTGACGCCTGCTTCGGAGTGTGGGCCTTCGGGAGAGATCGACCAGGGCGGCGAGAATTGAGTCGATCTCCTCTGGCTTCGGCTGCAGGAAGAGCGGCTGGTTGGACAGGCCGTCTGCCGCCCCCGGCGCCATGCGCTCACCGCCGGGCGTGAACCCACTGTCGGGGAGCGCCTCGCCACCGGGCAGCAGGCCCGGCCCTTCAGCAGGCAGGTGGCTGCGAATATGCTCGTAGATCGATGCCACACCCACAGACGCCACCTCCTGACCCTGAATCGACTAGTCCAACAGCTTCAGAGCGGCCCGGCCCAGAATCTCCATGCCGAGCGGAAGCGAGGCTTCATCGATCGTGAAACGGGGATGATGATGCTCCTGGTCGGCACCCACGGCGGCGTTCCGGCAGCCCACGAAGATAAAGGCGGCAGGTACCTTCTGCGCATAGTAGGCAAAGTCCTCGCCACCCATGATCGGGGACTGGGGCAGGAGGTTCGCCTCTCCCAGCGTCTCGCGGGCGGCGGAACGCAGCACCTCGGTCATGGGTCCGTCGTTCAGCACGGCCGGGTAACCCCAGTTGTAGGTGATCTCAACGGTCGCGCCGTACATGGCGCAGGTCGACTCGAGCGTCCGCTTAATCTCCTCGTGCAACTGCTGGCGCACATCCGCATGGAAGGAGCGGACCGTCCCCTTGATCTCGGCCGTGTCGGCGATGATATTAAAGGTGGTGCCAGCGTGGAAGGAGCCAACCGTCACCACCGCTGGCTTGGTCGGATCAACCTTGCGGGAGACAATCGATTGCAGGTTGACCACGGCGTTGGCTGCAACCATGACCGCATCGATCGTCTGGTGGGGGGAGGCGCCGTGGCCGCCCCGGCCAAAGATCTTGGCGGTAAAGCCGTCGGAGTTGGCCATCATCGGGCCCTCGCAAATGGTGGCCATGCCTGTAGGCGTCTCGCTGATCAGGTGCAGGCCAATGCAGGAATCGACATCGTGAAGGACACCCGCCTCCACGAAGGCCTTCGCACCGCCAGGAGGCAACTCCTCTGCAGGCTGAAAGAGCAGCTTGATCCGACCGGGGAAGTCACGGTTCTGGCTGAAGAAGCGGCTCAGGCCGAGCAGGATTGTCGTGTGGCCGTCGTGACCGCAGGCGTGCATGACCCCGGGGCGGGTGGAGGCGAAGGGCAGCCCCGTCTCCTCAAGGATCGGCAGGGCGTCAATGTCTGCACGGATCGCGATGGTCTTACCGGGGCAGTTTCCCTCGATCACGCCGACCAGACCGGTCGGGGTTGGACGGGTGTACGGAATCGACCAGGCCTCCATGAACCGAACAATCCACTCGGTGGTCTCAACCTCCTGGAAGCTGAGTTCAGGGTGCGCGTGCAGATACCGGCGCCATTCGGTCAGTTCACTGGACCAGTTCCGGGCGGTGCTGGACAGAAGCTCCTGCATGGGTCACCTACCTCCTAGTCGGTTCGTTGGGCCAGTAGTTCGTGAAGCACCGGGAAAAGCCCTGTCGAGTCAGGAAATCGCATAGGCGTGGGTGGGGTCAGTTGTAGGCCTTTTGGCTTGCCAAGCATCCCTTTCATGGTACAATAGGAATGGCGTCACATGCCATTATTCCGGCAGGGTGGCCCTTCCGGTTAGTGCCGGGAACCCTACCTCCTAATCAAAGCAGGTGATCAGGTGAGTTCGCAACCGCTCGCCGGTCTAAAGACGCTGGACGTTTTCTCCTCCATCGCCGAGGATCTGCGGCAGGTGGAAGCCGCCATTGAAGAGGCCCTGGAGACCCAGGACACCATGCTTGGCGAGGTCTCAACTCATCTTTTGCGCGCTGGCGGCAAGCGGATTCGACCGGCCCTCGTGATCCTCGCCAGCAAGTTTCCGGGCGTCGCGCTCTCGCAGATCATGCCTGTGGCTGTCGCCGTTGAGCTAATCCACATGGCCACCCTGGTGCACGACGATGTCGTTGACCACGCATCGGTCCGCCGTGGCCGTCCCACTGTGAATGCCAAGTGGTCCAACCAGGTTTCGGTCCTGACTGGCGACTACTTATTTGCGAAGGGTTTCTCGATCCTCGCTGAGACCGGTAACACCCGAGTGGTAAAAGTCATGGCAGACACCGTGTATGAAATGAGTCGCGGTGAACTGGCTCAGATCGCATCGTACTTCCAGGTCGACCAGACGGAAGCCGATTACTACGAGCGGATCGCGCAGAAGACCGGCTACCTGATCGCCGACAGCTGCCGCCTTGGTGGCATTGCCGCCGGTGCGAGCGAGGCTGAGGTGCAGGCGCTCTACGACTATGGTATGGGCGTTGGTCTCTCCTTCCAGATTGCCGATGACCTGCTTGACTTCCACGGGAGTGCCGCTCAGGTGGGGAAGCCGGTCTGTGGGGACCTGAAGACCGGTATTCTGACACTCCCCGTGATTCATGCCCTGCAGCATTCGCCACACAGCAAGGAACTCCGGGACATGATCGCTACACAGAGTATCTCCGACACCGACGTGAATCGGGTGAAGGAGATCCTGGAGGGAGCGGGGTCGTTCACATACGCGCGGCAAAAGGCCGACGAGCACCTGGCCAAGGCGGTCGATTCTCTCAACCGGGTTCCGAATCTGGCCACCAGGACGGCGCTTCAGGCTTTGGCTGACTTCGTGATCAACCGGCAGTTCTAGTGCGGTAGTGGGGTGGGGTTGCTCCACGCCTTCAGGGAGGGCAATTTCATGCGCAAGACCAAGATCCCCGATGCAGCGATCAAACGGCTGCCCGTGTATCTGAGGGTCCTAGAGGAGATGGCGGCGGGGGATATTCCGATCATTTCCTCTGCGGAACTGGCGGAGCGTACCGGGTTCTCGCCGGAACAGATCCGGAAGGATCTTGCCTACTTCGGCGCTTTTGGGACCCGGGGTGTGGGGTACGACACGGCCATGCTGAGCCGGCGAATCTCCCGCATTTTGGGGCTCCACCAAGGGGTCAAGGCAGCCCTGGTAGGCGCTGGCCACCTCGGCTACGCCCTGGCTCGCTACTGGATCTCTCGCCACAGGGATGTCCATATCACGGCGATCTTCGATCTCTCCCCCGAGAAGATCGGAACAGAGATCGCTGGCGTGCGGGTCCAGCCGTTGGAGGAGATGATCCCCACCCTGCGAGAGCAGGGGGTAAAGATCGGCATTCTGACCGTGCCCGCCTCTGAGGCGCAAGCTACGGCGGAAAAGCTCCAGCAAGGCGGGGTGGAGGCGATCCTGAACTTTGCCCCCGCTAAGCTTAAGCTAGAGGACATATCTGTGCAGAATATTGACCTTACGATTGAACTCCAAAGCTTGGCCTACTATACATCGGCGAGTGAAGAGGAATCAAACTAGGGAGTTCGGCGGCGCACCACCTCAAGGCGGGCGCCGCCGAACTTTTCCCTTCGTCGGTCCGTCTATAGTGAGAAGCCCTGTGGCATGGTATCATAAGGAAGAGGGAAGTTTCGCAGAGAGGTGCGGTTGCCGCGCCTCACCCTCTGGGAGGTGACCACCGTAAATCTAGCGAGCATTGGTTTACGCACTCTTTGGGACTACATTCGGACCATTCTTGATATCACCCTGGTCGCCTATATCCTGTTCAAGCTCTTCTCGCTGATTCGCGGTACCAGGGCGGTTCCTTTGATCAACGGCGTCTTCACCCTCGTAGTGGCCTACCTGGCGGCTAGTTTCCTTCGGTTTTATACTATTCAGTTCATCCTGCAGAATGCGTTCATCGCAGCCTCGGTTGCCCTGCCGATCATCTTCCAACCGGAGTTAAGGCGCGCCCTGGAGCACCTGGGTCGTGGTCGCCTCTTGCCCACCAACCGCCGCAGCGAGGATGTGCGGGAAGAGGATATGACCCGGCTGATCGATCAGGTGGTCCGGGCCACAGAGATTCTCGGGCGCACGAAAACCGGCGCCCTGATTGTCATTGAGCGGGAGACTGGCCTGGGTGAGTACATCGATTCCGGTATTAAGCTGGACGCCCTGGTCTCGTGGGAGTTGCTGACCAATATCTTCGTGGAGAAGACCCCGCTGCACGACGGGGCTGCGATTATCCGCAATACACGTGTCTCCGCAGCCGCCTGTTGGCTTCCGCTTGCGGAGGCCTCGGTGCTGGCCCACGACCTGGGTACCCGGCACCGGGCTGGCGTTGGCGTTACGGAGCAGTCCGACGCTGTGACCGTCATTGTCTCTGAGGAGACGGGCACGATCTCGGTGTCCGTGGCTGGGAAACTCACCCGGAATCTAGATGACAAGACCCTGCGCGAAATGCTAACCAACCTGCTAGATGTCAAGAAGCAGAGTAGCGGGCGCGGCTTCTGGAATTGGGGGAGCGCGTCATGAAGCAGCTATTTCTCGGGCTCCTCAAGCGTGACTTCTGGCTGAAGGTGCTTGCGCTTGCGCTGGCGGTCCTTCTCTGGGCCATGGTCATGCGCGACTACAACAAGGAAACCTCGGTCACGTTTGATGTAGCCCTTGCGGTAAGGCAGCATCCGGTATTTGATATGTTCGAAGGGCGGCAGGACCTGGAGACATCGGTTCTTGTTCAGGTCACTGGCCCTAGCCTCCTGGTTGGCAGTCTCCGGGAGGATGAGATTGAAGCCTGGGTAGACTACAGCCAGGTGACGCAAGCCGGTCGTGCGGTCGATGTTGACGTGCAGGTGAGCGGGCCGGAGCGCATTCGCGGGCAGGTCAAGTACCGAGTCACACCACCCACTGTCTCGGTCACCCTGGTGGAGAATCGGAGCGTCACCATTCCGGTTGTCCTGTCGTCGGAGAGCGGCATTGTTCGCTCGGGCGACCGGGAGTTCTACTACACGGTCTCGTTGGAGGAGCGGGCGATCAACCTGAGCGGGCGGGACGACTACCTGAAGTACGTCCGCCGCGGCCTGGTCACACTGGAGGAGTTAGACCTCCAGCCGCCCCTGGTGGGGGGCACGTTACAGCCGACCGTTGTCCTCAGCAAGCCGGTTCTCCCGGTAGACGCCACCGACAAGCCGGTGGAGAAACTCGAACAGCGGTATGCCAACGTCACCCTCACCTGGGAGGAGTTGCCCCCCGGGAAGTCAGTGCGAGTGCAGCCGCAGACGATAGGGGCGCTCCCGCCCGGGTTCGAGTTGGTCGGTCTCTCGGTGGAGCCCGAGGTGGTGACAGCTCGCCTGGCGGGGCCAGATGGGCAGTTGCCAGAGCTCTCGGTGGTCCTGGCTGAGCCGGTGGACCTAACCGGGCAGACAACCACCTTCACGACCACCGCCCGCCTTACGGTACCGCAGGGCACCAGCCTCTCCGCAACATCTGTCAATGTGCGGGTCACCATAGCCGAAACCGAGATGGAGAAGGTCTTCGGTGCGGTGCCACTTGCCGTGCGCAACCAGCCCGCTGAGGTGGACATCTCCCTGCCCACGCCTACAGTTCAGGTTCGGTTTACCGGGCCGTATACCCTCATGACTCAGTTGGATGCAGGCTCGATCACCGTCTATGTTGACCTGGCGGACCTGAAGGAAGGACGGCACCGGGTGCCAGTCAAGGTCCCGAACCCGCCGGGCATTACCGAAGTAGCGGTTGACCCTGCCGTTGTAGATGTGATCATTACCAACCGATAGGAAAGGGGCTTGTGCTTGCATGCCCAGATTGTTTGGTACCGATGGCGTTCGTGGCGTTGCGAACAGCGAGGCGCTCTCGCCGGAGTTGGCCTACGCCCTGGGGCGAGCGGCCGTGACCGTTGCACAAAAAGGTGCGGAGAAGCGAGTCCTGGCCGTGATTGGGCGAGATACCCGTAAGTCTGGCCCCATGTTGGCAGCCGCCCTGTCGGCTGGTATCTGCTCGGCCGGTGGCGACGTGGTCGACCTTGGTATAGTCACGACCCCCGCTGTTGCCTACGTCACCACCCATCTGCAGGCCGACTTCGGCGTCATGATCTCAGCCTCGCACAACCCCGCCCCTGACAACGGAATCAAGTTCTTCTCGGAGCAGGGTTTCAAGCTGCCCGACGAGGCAGAGGACCGGCTAGAGGCCCTGGTCCGTGCCACCCCCGACACCATGCCGCGCCCAACCGGGTCCGCTCTTGGCTCAATCCGGACCAGTGAAGCTGAGATCGAGGCGTACATTCAACATGTGGTCTCGACCGGCACCTCGCTCAAGGGGCTCAAGGTCGTGGTGGACTGTGGGCACGGTGCGGCCTACAAGCTCGCCCCTGAGATCTTCCGTCGGCTCGGCGCCGAGGTGATTGCGATCAACACCTCCCCTGACGGTCTGAATATCAACGATCGCTGCGGTTCTACCCACCCGGAGGAGTTGCAGCGCATGGTCGTGGTGCACCAGGCCAACGCGGGTATCGCCCACGACGGTGACGCAGACCGTTGCATCGCGGTCGATGAACGGGGCGTCCTGGTCGATGGCGACCAGATCATGGCGATCTGCGCGCTGGATGCGCTGAAGCGGGGCGAACTGGCCAAGGATACGCTGGTGGCCACCGTCATGTCCAACATGGGTCTGGAGCTTCTGCTCCAGGAGAAGGGGATTCGACTCCTGCGCGCCAAGGTGGGCGACCGCTACGTTCTGGAGGAGATGCAGAAGGGCGGGTACTCACTGGGTGGGGAGCAGTCTGGCCACGTGATCTTCGGCGAGTACTCCACCACGGGCGATGGAATCCTTACGGCTGTTCAGTTGCTCTCGATTCTGGCCCGGGGTACCCGTCCCCTGTCAGAGTTGGCCGGGCAAATGAAGCGGCTACCGCAGTGGCTGGAGAATGTCCGGGTCACCAGCAAGGAAGGCTGGGACACCAATCCGGCCATTGCCTCCGCCATTCAGAAGGCGGAATCGGCCCTGGAGGGTCAGGGGCGGATCCTCGTGCGGCCGTCTGGCACGGAGCCGCTGATCCGTGTCATGCTCGAAGGGCCCAGCCTGGAGAAGATTCGCGACCTGGCGCACAAGGTGCGGGAGGTGATCCTCGCTGAGCTCCAGTAATGGCAAGGCACAGACCTCTCTACGGAAAATGACCTCGCGCGCACGGGTAAAGCGAACGGCGGCTCGCTCCAAGCGGCGGGGGGGAGGCTTCAACTGGCAGAGCCTCTTCGCTAACCCGGTTACGCCGGTCCTGATCGGTCTGGTCATTGTCCTCGGTGTGGGCACATGGGTCCTCCGGGACGCGAACCCGGCCGCGACCGATCCGACCGAGGAGACGGGCAAGGGCGACACGACCAAGGACAGCACAAGCAAGGGTAATACGAACGAGAGCGGCGGTACCAATACCACCAAGCAGCCGACCACGAACGAACCAACAGGCGGCAGCAAGGGGAGCGACACGACTGGTAGCCAGACCGACACCGCGACGCCCCCGAGCAAGCCGGCCGATTCATCTGCCGAGAAGCCGGCGGACACCTCTGCGGTCGATCCGGCTATTCAGGCCGCCCGAGCGAAGATCGACAGGTCGGGCGGCGCTGCCGAGACCATGATGGCCACGCTCTACTTTAGCGACGGCCTGAAGAACGGCATGAGCTTACAGCCGGTGGAGGTCAAGCTCGAACGGACCGTCGGCCGGCTCAGGGAGACTGTCGAGCAGTTGCTGAATCCACCGCAGGACCTCAAGCTGTACAACAGCGTTCCAGCTGGGACCAAGATCGGCAAGGCCGCTGTCAACTTTGATAAGGCTACCGGTGTGGCGACGGTCGATCTGACGGCCGAAGCCGCCACGATCAAGGGCTCTGCGGCGGTCAATGAGATGCTCGCCTCCTTTGTCTACTCGCTGACCGAAATTCCGGATGTGAAGTCCGTGCAACTCTGGGTCGAGGGGAAGCCGGCCGTTCTGGACGGCTATGAGTGGAGCAAGCCGCTCTCCCGTTCCGACCTGGATTCTCGCACGGGGTTTGCGGTCGAACCGGTGATCAAGTACAGTGGCAACTAAACAGCGAAAGGGCGCCGGTTAACTCCGGCGCCCCTATTTCTTGACTCTGGTTCCCTAGAAGGCTGGCCCCACCGCACCGTTGTACTTGTCCATGATAAACAGCCGGGCCTCATTCGACTGGAGAACCTTCATGAACGCCTGGACCTCGGCCCGCTTCTCATCGCCCTTGCGAACGGCGACAACGGCGGCGAACTCACTGCCCTCCATCGCTTCACTGGCGAGGTTCTTGATCGGAATCTGGAGCGACTCCTTGGCAAAGACCAACTGCACCCCGGTCACGATCGCAGCGTCGTGGTCCTTTACCGCGTTGGTAATAGTGGCCTCATCCACCGGGGACAACTGCAGGTTGAGGCGATTCTCTGTGATATCCTCCTGCGTGGGGATCTTGCCCTTGGCTGTCTTCAGCTTGAGGAACCCCTGCTCGCTCAGCAGGCGCAGAGCCCGCCCGATCCCATCTGCCGAGTTGGGAACGGCGATCTTGAAGCCAGGGCCGATCTCAGAGACGTCCAGGGCTCGGGTCGACACCAGGAGGAGGGGCTCCATATGAATGGTGCCGAGGCTGACCAGGGAGAGCTTCTGCTCGGCGTTCAGACGCTCAAGCTCAATGGCACTCTGCACGTAGTTGATATCCAGATCGCCCTTAGCCAGTGCCTCATTCGCCTTACGGGGATCGGTGAAGTCGACGATCTCCACGGCGAGCCCTTGCTTCTCAGCCAGGGGGAGCATACCCTCCAGGATCTCGGAGTGCGGCACCATGAAGGTGCCCACCTTTAGAATGATCTTCCCGTCCGGCGTCTTGGCTGGCTCTTTCGGCTTTGTGCTGCAGCCGGTGAACACGCCCAGCGCGAGTAGAGCGATTGTAAGCATCGACAAGAGCTTTTTTCCCATCGGTTTTATGCCCCCTGTACTGATCTCAGGATCCCAAGTACCATCAAAATTCACGGTAGCACTGGTGGATGTAGGGAGTCAATCGGATCAAGAATGGGGATCGGGTCTAGACTGTCCAGCGTAACTTTTCGCGCGTGCCGATCGTTAATGCTAATAGCGCCTTTCCACGGCGCACTGGCAGGTATTGCCGGCGTGAGCGGACGCAAGGGATTCACAGGCTATGCGCATACTCGCATAAATGGGTACAGGGAGCCACACCTTGACGTCCACCGATGGAATTGCGTATAGTAGGTTGGGAACGTGAAAGGGGGGCTTAACGGCAAGCAGCGACAAATGGCCCGTTGAGACTGGATTGCGAAGTGAATAGGGACACGGAAATGGAACGCAAAGCGCCAGAACTTGCAGCCGCTCACTGACAGGCAGCAAGTTGACGAGGTGGGGGATCTCGGATTCTTCGGCGGGTGACCCCCGGTTGCTCACGACCGTTAGCGGCCCTACAAAGACCGGAAGCGATTCCGGGGACAAAGGGGCCAGGTGGGGCTCAGGGACAGCATTTCGTCCCGGGCATCGGTTTGATTTTCTAATGAACGGGAGAGCGGACGCTCCCCCTAGTTAGCCGTGTCCACCGAGGAGCCTGCAGGCATTGCCTGACGGGCCTGGTTGGACACGGCTTTTCTGCTATGCACACGCCTTAGTCAAGGAGGAATACTGCCCATGTGCGGCATTGTTGGGTATATCGGAAAGAAGCAGGCGCTACCGATCCTGATTGAAGGGCTGAAGAAGCTGGAGTACCGCGGCTACGATTCTGCTGGTATCGCGGTCATTCAGGACGGCTCCGCTCAAGTGGAGAAGACGGTCGGTCGCCTGGCCAACCTGGAGAGCAAGGTGGACATGACCTCCACCCATGGGCATATCGGTATTGGGCATACCCGGTGGGCGACTCATGGTCGCCCGTCCGATGAGAACTCCCACCCGCACACCGACGAAGAGGGCCGGTTTGTGGTGATTCACAATGGGATCATTGAGAACTACCTTCAGCTCAAGGAGGTTCTCCAGCAGCACGGTCACATCTTCCGGTCGGAGACCGACACGGAGGTCGTACCCCACCTGATCGAGTCCTATTACGATGGTGATATTGTAAAGGCTGTCCGCAAGGTGGCCAAGATGCTCCGCGGCGCCTACGCCCTCGGCGTGATCTGCCAGCAGGAGCCGGATAAGATCGTCGCAGTGAAGCAGGCATCTCCCATGATCATCGGGCTGGGCGAGGGCGAGAACTTCCTTGCCTCCGATATTCCAGCGATCCTCAAGCATACGCGGCGGGTGATCGTCATGGAGGAGGGCTGGATGGCCGTCCTGACCCGTGAGGGTGTCACCATTACGACGATCGACGGCGAGCCGGTCGAGCCGAAGGTCCTGGAGGTCAACTGGGATCCGGGCCAGGCCGAGCGGGGCGGGTACGCCCACTTCATGATCAAGGAGATTCACGAGCAGCCGAAGGCGATACGGGACACGCTTTCCGGCCGCATTGCGGATGATGACTCCCAGGTGATCCTGGGGGAGGTGGGGCTGACCAACGAGCAGGTCAAGGCGCTGCGGAAGATCGCAATCGTCGCCTGTGGCACGGCATCGCACGCCGGTCTGGTCGGCAAGAACCTGATCGAAAAGCTGGCCCGGATCCCGGTCGAGTGGGATGTCGCCTCCGAGTACCGCTACCGCGATCCCATGGTCGATGAGCAAACCCTCTTCATTGCCGTGTCGCAGTCCGGCGAGACCGCCGATACGCTGGCGGCCTTGCACGAAGCCCGGCGGCGTGGCGCGAAGGTCCTGGCGGTGACCAACGTGGTGGGCTCCTCGATCGCACGGGCGGCGGACTGGGTGATCTACACCTGGGCCGGCCCTGAGATTGCCGTTGCTTCGACCAAGGCCTACACCACCCAGCTGGTGGCCATGACCCTGCTGGCGATCTGGCTCGGCCAGCAGACTGGCAACCTGGACCAGGCCGAGGCGAAGAGGCTGATCAGCGGGCTGCGTGACCTCTCGACCCAGGCGGCTGTAGTCCTGGAGCACCTGGAACAGAACGTGGCCGAAGCGGCCCAGCGCCTGGCTCACAGTGAGGATGTCTTCTTTATCGGCCGGAACCTGGACTATGCGGTGGCGCTTGAGGGGCAGCTCAAGCTGAAGGAGATCAGCTATATTCACGCTGAGGCCTATGCGGCTGGTGAGCTGAAGCACGGCACGCTGGCGCTGATCACCCGGGGGGTGCCGGTGATCGCCCTGAACACCCAGCCCGAGCTCTCCGAGAAGACGATCTCGAACATTCAGGAGGTGCGGGCGCGCGAGGCGACGGTGCTCGGCGTGGCGCTGGAGGGCGACACCGAGACCGCCAAGCACTGCGACCAGGTCTTCTACCTGCCGCACACCCACAGGTATCTGACCCCGGTGCTCAGCGTGCTGCCGCTGCAAATGCTGGCCTACTACGCTGCCACCGCTCGCGGGGCAGATGTCGACAAGCCCCGGAACCTGGCCAAGTCGGTGACCGTGGAGTAGGTTGCATAGGGATTGGGATAGGGCGAGGCAGACGTTTGCCTCGCCCTTCTGCTGCCCCTTCACCGGCAGGGCCGTGCTGGAACTAACGAAGCGGCAGGCCAGCCAGTAATGCCGCATGGTGTATGCTCCCGACCTCCACCCCTAGGGTCTTGGCGGGCTTTCTCCGGTAAACCTGTGAGAGGCTCGCGAAGGTCTGTGGGTTAGTAGAGTTAACCCGCGAGGGCTGGGTGGTTTCGACGTGAAAGCGCGAAAGGGCATGTGCTTTCGAAATGAAAGTGCGAGAGCCCGTGTGCTTTCGATGACAAAGTTGGACCTTCAGCCAGTGACCTAGACCCATTGTGCGCTCCCCGATGGTGCCTTTTCTTCACCGCTTGCATGGTTTTACCCGATACCGAACCCCGAGCGTCCTTCGCTACAATGGGTGTGGGGAAACTCTAGCTTCGGGGGGACACGCCATGCGGAAGCTTCTTGGGGCCGCCCTTCTCACGCTGCTGCTCACCGGCTGCGCCGGCTCGCAGAATGTTCGCGAGGTCCGGCTCTCGAACGTCGCGCCAAGCCAATCGGTGCCCGCCGACGCCAGCCCCGTGACCAAGCCGGTGCGGGTCGCTGCGGCCTCCATGATCTCGCCCCAGGAGACGATTCGCAGCTACGGGGTCTTCTTCGCCTACCTGGAGGAGTCGGTCGGTCATTCCGTGGAGATGGTCCAGCGGAAGACCTACGAGGAGACCTATGACCTGCTCCGCTACGGCACGCTAGATGTCGCCATGGTCTGTACCTTTACCTATGCCAAGGGGCACGACGAGATCGGGCTCGAACTCCTGGCAGCGCCGGAGGTGGCGGGCCGGGCACAGTACCGCTCCCTGATCATTGCCCGAGAGGACAGCACCATTCGCAATTGGGATGACCTCAGCGGCAAGCGCTTTGCCTTCACCGACCCACTCTCGGCCAGTGGGCGTATCTACCCGTTGTCGGTCCTGAAGGCCAAAGAGCTGGATCCCGGCACCTACTTCGCCTCGACCACCTACACATACAGCCACGACAACTCGATCAAGGCGGTCGTCCAGGGCGTGGTAGATGCAGCCTCCGTGGATAGCCTGGTCTACGACCAGTGGGTCCGCCAGAACCCCGACCTGGGCGTTACCCTGCGGATTATCGACAAATCGGATTGGATGCCCAGCCCGCCCCTGGTGGTCTCCAAGCGGGTTGACCCCGAGCTGAAGGAGAGCTTCCGGCAGGCGCTCCTCACCATGCACGAGGATCCGAAGGGGAAGGAGATCCTGCAATCCCTGGGGATCGACCGCTTTGTCGTGCCCGAAGACGCGGCGTACGAGGTCGTGCGTGAACTGGCCCGGAAGGCTGGGGTGTTGCAGTGAAGCGGCTTATGGCCCGCCTGCTCGCCTGGAGCCAGGCCTTCAGCATTCGGTCAAAGATCATCGGGCTCAGTGTCGGGCTCGTCCTGCTCATGGGCCTTGGCGCCACGCTTATGGCGCAGTCCGGCTTCATGCACTCGACCCAGTCCGAGTTGGAGCGGCGGGGCGCATCGATCGCGCGCGATGTAGCGGCCCGTGGGGTGGACATGCTGCTCACCCACAACGTTCTCGCCCTGCACGAGTTGTTGAGCGAGACCCTGACCAATAATGAAGATGTCCGGTACGTAATCATATTGGATGCGAAGAAGCAGGTGGCGGCGCATACCTTTGGCCGTGACTTCCCGGCCGACCTGCTCACCCTGCCGATCCCCGACCCCGGTGCCAGGTCGCTCGTACAGGTGCTGCAGACCGAAGAGGGGCGGCTGCACGATGTCTCCGTGCCGATTCTGGATGGCACCGCCGGCACCGTTCGGGTCGGCATGTCGCCCCAGCGGCTCCAGCGGGCGGCCATGAACCAGGCGGAATGGCTCGCCCTTGCGGTACTGGGCGTTGCGGTGGTGGCGATCCTGGGCGCCTGGTCGCTCACGCTCTTCCTCACCCGCCCCGTGGTGCAGATGCTCCACGTCGCCAGGGCTGTCGGTGCGGGTGATCTGAGCCAACGGGTCCCGCCCGGCCCGCCGGATGAGCTGGGGCTGCTCTCCCACGCCTTCAACGCCATGCTCGACCAACTCCAGGAGGCGCAACAGGTCCGCAACGACCTGCTGGATCGGATCATGGTGGCCCAGGAGGATGAACGCCGCCGCATTGCCCGGGAGTTGCACGACGAGACCAGCCAGGCGATCACGTCGATGATTGTGGGGCTACGGGCGCTGGAGGAGGCCCACCCGCAGGTGGTTCCGACCTCCAGCGATCTCCGCCAACTGGCCGCCGGCACGCTGGATGAGATCCACAGCCTGATCCTCGAACTGCGCCCCCGCGCCCTCGATGAGTTGGGCCTGGTCCCGGCTCTCAGCCGCTATGTCGCCGACTTTGGCCAGAAGCACGGGATCCGCACCGAGTTCCAGTTGGTGGGCCCGGATCACCGGCTGCCGCATCGGGTGGAGACCTGCATTTACCGGGTGGTCCAGGAGGCGCTGACCAACGTGGCCCGCCATTCCGGTGCGAACACGGCCAGCGTGGTGCTGGACCTGCGCCCTCCGACCGCATCCGCCATTATTGAAGATGACGGCAAGGGCTTCGACCCCGAGGAGGTGGGCTCACGCTCCCTGGGCCTGGTGGGCATGCGGGAGCGGGTCGCCCTGGTCGATGGCTCCTTGCAGATCGAGACCGGCCACGGCTCGGGTACCGCAATCTTCGTGAAGGTGCCGCTGAAGGAGGGATGAGCGTGGGGCTGAGAATCCTCCTGGTCGATGACCACACCGTCTTGCGATCCGGGCTCCGGCTCATGCTCCAGACCCAGCCAGACCTTGAGGTGGTAGGCGAGGCCGCCGACGGCAGCCAGGGGCTGCTGGAGGTCCGCCGGCTGAAGCCGGACCTCGTGATCCTCGACCTCTCCATGCCCGGGCTTGGCGGCATGGAGATGCTGAAGCAGTTGCTGGCGGAGCAGCCCTGGGTCAAGGTGCTGATCCTGACCATGCACGATGACGCCGAGTTCGTCCGCAGTGCACTGGCCACCGGCGCCATGGGCTACGTGCTGAAAAAGGCCGCCGACACGGAGTTGCTGAACGCCATTCGGGTGGTGGCCCGCGGTGAGACCTATGTCTACCCGTCGCTGGCGGCCCGGCTCTTCATGGAGGCGGGGCGTGAGTCGAGGGTGCAGGCCGGCAAGTTGAGCCAGCGGGAGGTGGAGGTGCTCCAGTTGATCGCCCTGGGCTACACCCAGCAGGAGATCGCCGAGCGCCTGGCCCTCAGCGTGAAGACCGTGGAGACGCACAAGGCGCGGATCAGCGAGAAACTCGGGTTGAAGACACGCGCCGAGCTGGTGCGCTACGCCGTGCACAATCGACTAGTGCAGATGGACTAAGCCGTGTCGGGAGAACCCCGACACGGCCCTTTTCATTGGGGGGTTTCGCTGATAACCCGGCAGGTTTGGAACTGGCATGATTAGGGTAGATGAATTCCCCCAGAGGAGGTCAAGTCATGGCAGGAACCCAGATTCCGCCCCTGCCCGCCGGCGCGGATCAGCCCGACGTCGATCTGCTCCTTCGCATGTCGTCGGACCTGCGGAGAGCCCTGGCCAAGCCGCTGAGCGAGCGGCGTTGGGTCATGGTGATCGACCTGCGCAAGTGTGTCGGGTGCCACGCCTGCACCGTCTCCTGCATCGCTGAGAACAAGCTTCCGCCCGGTGTGGTCTACCGCCCCGTGATCGAGGAGGAGGTGGGCACCTACCCGCACCTCTCGAAGACCTTCATGCCCCGCCCCTGCATGCAGTGCGACAACCCACCCTGCGTGCCCGTCTGCCCGGTGGAGGCTACGTACAAGCGGCCTGACGGCATCGTAGAAGTGGATTATGACGCCTGCATTGGCTGCCGCTACTGCATTGCCGCCTGCCCCTACAACGCCCGTAGCTTCGACTTCGGCGAGTTCTACACCTCTGACACCCCCGGTGGCGTGCAGGCCTACGAGAAGGCCCCGACCTTCGAGTACGGCAAGAAGCGGGTCCGGGATCATGAGGAGTCGCCGATCGGCAACGCCCGCAAGTGCCACTTCTGCGTGCACAAGCTGGAGGAGGGAATGCTCCCCGCCTGCACCTCGACCTGCATTGGACGGGCCACCTTCTTTGGCGACGCCAACGACCCACAGAGCCTGGTCCACGAGCTGTTGGGCAAGCCGAATCTCCGGACGCTCAAGCCGGAAGCCGGTACCAAGCCGCGGGTCTACTACTTGATCTAAGGAGGTGCGCATGAGATGAAAGCTGCCAAGTATATCCTCGGCGCCCTCTGGGCGGTCGCCTTTGTGCTCGGCCTGATCGGCATCTACCAGCGGCTGACCAACGGCCACATGCTGGCGGGCTACGGCTCCTACGTGGTCTGGGGCCTCTGGGTTGCCGCCTACGCCTACTTTGTGGGGCTCTCCGCTGGCTCCTTCCTCTTCGCCGCCCTGGCCAACGTGCTGAATCTGCAGGAGTTGAAGCCGCTCACCCGCCCGGCGCTCTGGACCTCCTTCGTCTCGATCGCCGTCGCCATGATCGGCGTGGTCCTTGATCTGGGCCACATGGGCCGCTCTTTCAGCCTCTTCTTCCGCCCCAACCTCTCCTCCATGATGGCCTGGATGGGCATTCTCTACGCCGTCTTTGGCCTGCTGCTGGTGGCCATGGCCTGGTTCATGTACAAGCAGAATGAGGGCATGGTCAAGGCGCTCTTCATGGTGGGGATTCCGCTGGCGATCGCCTTCCCCGGCGGCGGCGGCGCCCTGTTCGCCACCCTCTCCGCCAAGCCCTTCTGGCACACGCCCCTCACCCCGGTCTTCTTCGTGGTGGGCGCCTTCGTCTCCGGCTTTGCCCTGATCGCCGCCCTCGCCGCGGTCCTCTGGCCCAAGCGCACCGAAATGATGCGGCTCCTGGGCCGCCTTGTGACCGTGCTGATCGCCGTCGAACTGGTGCTGGAGTGGGCTGAGTACTCGATTCCGCTCTGGTACGGCGTCTCGCCGGAGCGTGACCTGCTCATGCAGGTGCTGGCCGGCCAGTACTGGTGGGTCTTCTGGATCATTCACATCGCCCTGGGCTGCGTGGTGCCGATCGCCCTGATCTGGTGGAGGCCCAAGTCGGCCGCAACGGTCGGCACCGCTGGCTTCCTGGCCGCCGCCACCTTCCTGGCGGTCCGGCTAAATATCGTGATCCCCGGCCAGGTGACCCCTGAGCTACAGGGCCTGGAGAACGCCTTCCGTGACAGCCGACTCACCTTTGCCTACGCCCCGACCACCCACGAGTGGCTGGTCATGGCCTTCCTGGTCAGCGTGGCCTTTGGGCTACTCTGGCTTGGCTTCCGCCTGCTGCCGCTGATCGACTCCAAGGAGGTGCAGCCGAATGAGCGAGCCGCGTAACCCCAACGGCATCTCCCGTCGCGACCTGCTGAAGGCCGGTGGCCTGATCGGCGGCGGGCTCTTCGTCGCCGGCCAGTTCGATGATATCGGACGCCTGATCGATCGGGCGGAGGCTGGCAATCTGACCGAGCACGAGAAGTATGAGATGGCGAAGCCCGAGAATCAGCTCTACACCGTCTGCCTGCAGTGCAACACCGGCTGCCCGGTCAAGGTGAAAATGCTGGACGGGATCGCCGCCAAGATCGACGGCAACCCCTACTCCCCCTGGACCTACAAGCCGCATCTCTCCATGAAGACCCCGATCGAGCAGGCCGCTCCGATCGAGGGCGGTATCTGCCCGAAGGGGCAGGCGGGCCTGCAGTCCGCCTACGACCCGTACCGGATTCGCCGGGTGCTGAAGCGGGCCGGCAAGCGTGGCGAGAACAAGTGGACCGAGATCGACTTTGAGACGGCGATCAAGGAGATCAGCGACGGCGGCAAGCTCTTCGCTCACGTTCCAGGCGAGGAGGACCGAGTGGTTGAGGGCTTCAAGGCGCTCATGCTGCCCGCCGGGGTCAAGATCCCGAAGGAAATGTCCGGCGACGCCACCAAGGTCGGCGAGCACAAGCTGGAGCTGGCCGAGTTCAAGACCAAGTACAAGGATTATCTGCAGTACCTGATCGATGCGGACCACCCGGACCTCGGCCTGAAGGCGAACCAGTTCACCTTTAACTGGGGCCGTGCCAAGGGCGGCCGCGACACGATCCTGAAGCGGTTTGCCACCGCTGTGGGCACGGTGAACGCCCATGGCCATACCACCGTCTGCCAGGGCTCGCTCTACTTCACCGGCAAGGCGATGTCCGAGCAGTATGCCTTTGACTCGGCGAAGCTTGCCTACGACTGGAAGGACGGCCAGAAGTTCTACTGGCAGGCCGATGTCGACCACAGCGAGTTCGTCTTCTTCGTGGGCGCCAACCTCTTTGAGGGCAACTACGGCCCGCCCCTGCGGATTCCCGGCATCACCAACGGCCTGGTGGATGGCCGCCTGCGCTACGCCGTGGCCGACCCCCGCTTCTCCAAGCTGGCGGCGAAGGCGTGGAAGTGGCTGCCCATGAAGCCCGGATACGAAGCGGCTCTTGGCCTTGCGATCGCCCGCTGGATCTTCGACAACCAGCGGTATGACGCCAAGTTCCTGGCCAACGCCAACCGGGCCGCAGCCGACGCCGCTGGCGAACCCTCCTTCGCCAACTCCTCCTGGCTGGTCAAGATTGTGGACGGCAAGCCGACCACCTTTGTCCGGGCCTCGGAGCTGGGGCTCCCCACCGAGGAGCGCAAGGTGACCGTCTCGGGCAAGGAGAGCACCTACAAGTACGACGGCGTCTGCGTGCTCAGCGCCGGCGGGCCCGTCGCCTTCGATCCGACCGACAAGAAGAACGCAGCCGTGGGCGATCTGCTGGTCGATACCACGATCAACGGCGTGCATGTAAAGACGGCGCTCCAGGTCTTCTACGATGAAGCCCGGGCCAAGACGATCGAAGAGTGGTGCGAGTTGGCCGACGTGGACCCGGCTGACGTGACCGCCATTGCCAAGGAGCTGACCAGCCACGGCAAGAAGGCTGCGATCGACATTCACCGGGGCGTCTCCCAGCACACCAACGGCTTCTACAACGTCGGGGTCATGTACAATGTCAACCTGCTGCTGGGCAACTTCGACTGGAAGGGCGGCATGGTCAAGCTCTCGACCTACGACAACGCCGGCACGAAGGCGGGCAAGCCCTTCAATCAGGAGGCGGTCTCCAGCAAGCCGACCGCATTCGGCATTAACGTGATCCGCGGCGGCTCCAAGTACGACAAGTCGACCCTCTTCTCCGGCTACCCGGCGAAGCGGCCCTGGTTCCCGCTCTCCTCCGACGTCTACCAGGAGGTCTGGGCCTCGGTGCTGGGCGACTACCCGTACAAGACCAAGATCTTCTTCTCCTACATGGCCGGCGCTATCTACTCGCTCCCGGCGGGCCATACGATCATCGAGAAGATCAAGGATGTCAAAAACCTGCCGCTCTATGTGGCATCTGACATTGTGGTCGGCGAAACCTCCATGTACGCTGACTATATCTTCCCGGATACCTCCTACCTGGAGCGCTGGGAGTTCCACGGCTCGCACCCGAGCAACACCGTGAAGTCTCAGCCAATCCGCCAGCCGATCATCGCCCCGCTGACCGAGACAGTCACCGTCTACGGGCAGGAGCAGCCGCTCTCCTTCGACTCCATGCTGCTCGGCTTCGCCGAGTACATGGGCCTGCCGGGTTGGGGCAAGGACGCCTTCGGTCCAGGCCGGAACCTGACCAACGCCGACGAGTTCTACGTGCCCATGGCGGCCAACGTGGCCTTCGGCGACAAGGAAGATGGCTCCGACGCCCTCCCCGACGCATCGGCCGAGGAGATCGACCTCTTCATTAAGTCCCGGGCGCATTTGCCCAAGACCGTCTTCGATCCCGACCGCTGGAAGGCGATTGTGGGCGAGAAGCTCTGGCCGAAGCTGGTCTTTGTGCTGAACCGGGGCGGCCGCTGGCAGGAGCCTGGCACCCAGTTCAAGGGCGAGAAGGTTGGCAACGTGTACGGTCTGCAGATCAACATGTACCAGGAGAAGACCTACAACGTGAAGGACTCCATGACTGGAAAGCACCTTTCGGGCATTGCCACCTTCATTCCCCCATACCAGGACGCCCTGGGCAACAGCCTCATGGAGGAGGAGAAGGAGTACCCGTTCAACCTGATCACCTTCCGGCATATCCAGCACACCAAGTCGCGGACCATGTCCAACTACTGGGTCATGCCGATCGACCCGGACGGCGGCCTCTTCATGAACACGAAGGATGCCGCAGCCCTTGGTCTCAAGGAAGGCGACCTGGTCAAGGTGGCCTCCGCCTCCAATCCGGAGGGCGTCTGGGATTTCGGCCCCGCTGGCAAGAAGGAGATCATCGCCAATGTCCGTGTGGTCGAGGGCATGCGGCCTGGCGTGGTCGGCTACCCGCTCGGGTACGGCCACTGGGCCTACGGCACCAACGATATCACGGTAGATGGCAAGACGGTCAAGGGCGATATGCGCCGTGGCCGTGGTGTCCACGCCAACGCAGCCATGCGTGTGGACCCGGTGCTGAAGGATGTCTCGCTCCAGGATCTCTCCGGCGGCTCGGTCGTCTTCTACGACACCCGAGTCAAGCTGATCAAGGTATAGCAAAACATGAGCCGGGGGCGTGGGATGCCCCCGGCTCATACGTATTGGCTACCGCCTGCTGGCAGCGACGGCTGAAACCCGCTCCAGGTGCTCCTGCACCGCCTCGCTGGCCGCCGCGATCAGCTTCATGAGCGACCGGTTGACAAGGCTGTACACCACGCGGGAGCCCTCGCGCCGGGCGGTGACCACACCATGCTTGCGCAGGAGCTTCAGGTGCTGCGAGAGGTTTGACTGCTCCAACCCCAACTGGGGCATGAGCTCGCAGACACAGGTATCCTCCTGGGCCAGAATCTCGACGATCTGCAGGCGAGCTGGGTGGCCGAGGGCCTTGAGCAGATCGGCTTCCAGCTCACGGGGTGACAGTGCCACTCTCCTCACACTCCTTACCTCTTAGTATGCGGGTAAGAATAGTCCTTGGCAACTATTGATCATATGATAAAACCATCATATGATGATGATGGTAGCCGAAGTGGAAAGGAGTGGGCGGTTCATGAGCATGGAGATCAAGATTCTCGGGTCCGGATGCAAGAACTGCATGGCCCTGGAGGCGAATGCGAAGGCAGCCGTCGCAGCGTTGGGGCTAAGTGCCCAGGTGACCAAGGTGACGGAGATGGCCGATATCATGGCCTACGGAATCATGCGGACCCCGGGGCTGGTTGTCAACGAGCAGGTGAAGGTCTTTGGGCGCGTCCCCCCGGTGGATGAGATCAAGACCCTGCTGAAGGGCTAGCCGTCCATGCTGGAACAACTGGCTGACTGGATCACGTTCGACCTGCTGCGGCTTGACTCGACCTCGCTGCTGGGGAAGGCCGTGCAGTTCTTCATTTACGACACGGCCAAGATCGTGCTGCTGCTGGCGGTCATGATCTACGGGATCTCGCTGCTCCGCAGCTTCTTCCCGCCCGAGCGGACACGGGATCTGGTCAACCGATTTCCGCCGCTGGTGCGCCACCTCCTGGCGGCCCTTCTGGGCGTGATCACCCCGTTTTGCTCCTGCTCGTCGGTTCCCATTTTCATCGGGTTCGTGGAGAGTGGCCTGCCACTGGGCGTCACCCTTTCGTTTCTCATCGCCTCGCCGATCGTGAACGAGGTCTCCGCCGCCATGTTGATCGCAATCTTCGGCTGGAAGGTGGCGCTGCTCTACATAGGGAGCGGTGTCCTGATCGCGGTGGTCGCAGGCTGGTTAATGGGCCAGTGGCGGCTTGAGCGGTGGGTCGAGCCGTATGTCTACCAGGTGAAAATGGGCCAGGTGGCCGAGGAGCGTATGACCTGGGCCGACCGGCGCCGGTTTGCCAGGGAGAACACGGCTGAGATCGTCCGGCGGGTCTGGCTCTATGTGGTGATCGGGGTGGGGCTCGGCGCCGCCATACACGGGTACGCCCCGGCGGATCTGCTGGCCCGTTGGGCCGGCCCGCGCACCCCCTGGTCGGTACCGGTGGCGGTGCTCCTGGGCGTCCCGCTCTACTCCAACGCCGTGGGCACGATCCCCATTGTCCAGGCCTTGCTGGGCAAGGGTGTGGCCCTGGGTACCGCCCTGTCGTTCATGATGGCTGTCACCGCTCTCTCCCTCCCAGAGATGATCATTCTGCGGAAGGTCATGCAGCCCAAGTTGATTGCCGTCTTTGTAGGAACGGTCTCCGTGGCGATTATCGGAATCGGATACCTGTTCAACGGGCTGGGGAGCATTCCCCCCTGAGCAAATTCCGCCAACGCCTCCCGGTTCAGGGCGAAGTAGACCCAGCGACCACGCTTCTGCTCGGTCACCAGGCCAGCCTGACGCAGCTCCTTCATGTGATAGGAGAGCCGTGTCGGCGCGATTCCGAGCGCCTCCCCGCGAACGGGGAGGCGCTTCGTTATGACTGCACATACTTGCGGAGGTGCGAGACCACCCGGTGCGAATCGGGTCCGACCCCGCGCAAGGTGGCGGAGGCATTGGACCGCTGGCCGCTCAGCCCAACAACGTAGAGGCCAGGCACGGTGGCGATTCCGTCACGCTGAACGGGGCGCCCATCGCTGTCCAGTACGCCGAGGGAGGCGAGGTAGGTTGCACTGGGCAGGTACCCCGTTGCCCAGATCACCGCATCTACCCGCTCCGTGGAGCCGTCCGACCAGACCACGCCATTCGCCGTGAAACCGGTGAACATGGGCCGCTGGTCCGGCTTTCCCGAGGAGAGCGCCGCCCGGTAGACCCCTGTGTCCAGCACCCCGCGTGACTGGCCGATCGAGAACCAGTGGCCAAGCGGGAGGGTGTCAAGCCTGGTGAGGCGCATCCAGAAGTGAATGTCCTGGCCGAGAATCCGCTGGGGGAGGAACTTCACCGCTTCCCGGGCCGCCAGGGTCGTGTTGGAAACCTGGGCCAGCTCGACCGCAATCTGCACGGCGGAGTTGCGCGCACCGACGACGATCACACGCTGCCCTTTGAACTCCCCAGGGCTCCGGTACTCGCGTGCATGGAGGAGGCGCCCCCGGAACTGCTCCTGTCCCGGCAGGTGGGGCAGATTGGGTCGGTGGAAGGAGCCGGTCGCTGCGATCACCGTCTTGGAGCGGAAAGTTCGGCCATCGGTGGTGTGGATCTGGAAGGTCTCGCCGTTCCGGGTGACCTGCTCTACCCGTGTGTTGAGCACCACGGGCAATGCGAATGTGGCGGCATACTGCTCCAAATAGGCGATCACCTCGTCCCGCAGGGGATACCGGTCGGGATCGCCCGGGAAGGCCATGCCCGGCAGCCCCGAGTACCTGGCCGGCGAGAAGAGCTTCAGGCTGTCGTAGTAGAGTGGCCAGGAGCCGGCAGACCTTGCGCTCGCCTCGAGAATGACGAACCGGAGGCCCGCCCGCTTCAGGTAGTACCCCGAGGCAAGCCCCGCTTGGCCCGCACCAATCACAACCGCATCATACAGGTCAGACATGTAGACACTTCCTTTCGTCAGATCGCAGAATGACGATTCATCGGGTCCAGGCGAAGGCTGCCATCCAGCGGCAGCCTTCGTTGTTCCTTGGGGGCTAGAGCGAGCGCATGGCGGAGAAGTGGGCGATCATGGCCTCCAGCAGCTTGGTGGCGGCAGCGATCAGGAAGACGAATGCGGGATCAATCTGCTCCACCAGGAGGCCACCCAGTGTCGCCCCTACCGGCATGGCAGCGGTGGAGAGTACCCGGGTGAAGGAGAGGACACGCCCCATGAGTTCGCTCGGGATCTTCTCCTGGCGAACCGAGGTGGAGAGGACTACCCAGGCGACGTTGCAGGCAGAGACCATGCCGAATCCGAGGCCAGGAGCCCACCAGGTCCGTAAGGTGGCCATGATCAGCAGGCCAGCCATGCCGAAGAGGAGCAGGGCAGGGTAGAGCTGTCCACGCCGGTAGCGGCGGGCGAGCGGAACAATCGCCAGGGAACCGAGAATGCCGCCCACCCCAAGCATGGAGTAGTTAAGCCCGCTCACGCCCGAGGAGAGGCCGAGGATATCCCGCAGGTAGAACATGAGCACGGCGCTGACCATGCCGAAGCCGAAGTTGCCGATCATTGCCTGCAGGCTCAGGACCTTTATCACGGCGTTTCCCCAGAGCCAGCGGAACCCTTCCACCATGCCCGCCAAAACTCCGCCAGCGGTGGCAGCGGCCCGGTCGCTGCGGAAGGGGGGCAGGGTGAGCAGGGCCAGCAGCGTGCCGCCGAAGGATACGGAGTTGAGCCACATGGCGCCGTACCCCCCGAGCGAGGCAATCACCAGACCAGCCAGGGCGGGGCCAGCCATGGAACCGATCTGCATGATTAGCTGGTGGGCGGCATTGGCTCTGGTCAGATCCTTGCCTGCCAGCTCTGGAATGGCGATCGTCGTGGCGACATCAAACATGAGGGTGATCATGGAGAGGGCAAAGGCCACCACGTACAGGTGCCAGATCTGCAGGAGGCCAAGTCCGCCGAGCACGGGGATCAGTGCCACGATCAGGGCCCGCAGCAAGTCTCCGGTGATCATGAGCCGGCGGCGGTCGAGCCGGTCAACAAAGACGCCAGCCAGTGAGCCGAAAAGCAGGATCGGAATGATCTCGGTGGCATAGAGGGTGCCCATGACCACCGCTGAACCGGTCAGGTCGTAGGCGATCCAGGGAAGCGCAAAGGTGTAGAGCGCATCGCCGAGCTTGGAGATAGTCAGACCGGTAAGGAAGATAGCGAACGGGCGGGAGAGTCCAGTGAACGCAGCGAGCCGGTTGCGAACCAGGGAGATGCTGGCCAAGGAATGACGACCTCCTAAGCGGTGACGCCTGGGTGAGCCCACGGTGTCGCCTGTATTGTTGCTCTAGACAACGTTGTCAAAAGCAATAATACCTGCTCGGGGGATTGTTGTCAACAACAACATTACCAAAATGCCAAGGGCCGGCCACACCACTCGGCGGGCCGGCCCATGGGCGGGGGCGGTGATTACCGCTTTACCAGACCAGACGCCTTCAGGAAGGCGTAGGTCTCCTGCATGGCATCATCATACGTGTAGAGCGGTTGGTAACCCAGTTCCCGCACCAGTTTCTCCCCCACCGGGTACCCGCGCCAGGCGAAGGCCGGGGAGACCGTGGCCGGATCCACACTGGGCAGCGGGCCCAGGTCGAGCCACTTCCGGAAGCGATCGGTGTACTCCCGCCAGGTGGTGTAGCCGTCCACCGTGTTGTAGACCTGGCCAACGGCCTGGGGTGCGGTGAGTACCAGGTGGACCACGTGGGCCAGATTCTCCACGTGGATATATGTCGCGGGGTTCGAGCCGTCACCGACAAGGGGAAAGCGGCCGTCAAGCATCATTTTGGCAATCTTGAAGCCCCAGGTGGAGGTGGGGTGCGCCCCGAGGATCAGGGGTGGGCGCAGGATCACCACCTGGAGCCCCCTGGCCTCCCCAGCGTGAACCGCTCGCTCTGCAGCCACCTTGCCCAGGTCGTAAGCGGTGCCCTCGGTGCAGAGCGGCGCCTCCTCGGTAACGGGCTCATGCGCAGACTTCTCATAGACGCTCTGGGTCGAGATCAGCACGAAGCGGCTGCAGCCCGCAGCAAGAGAAGCATCCACCAGGTTGGCGGTGCCCTCACCGTTCACCTTGAGGCTGAGAGCGAGATCCGCCGTGGGCAGGTTGGCGCAGTGCACGACCGCATCGACGTCGGAAGCGGCCGCCCGCAAGCTCTCCGGATCCCCGAGGTCGCCGGTTGTGACCTCATCTACCGTGTTTTCGGCCAGCGATTCGGGCCGGCGGACAAGCCCGCGCACGCGCATGCCTTGGTTGCGCAGGTGGGCCGCTACCCGCGAGCCCAGAAATCCATTGGCGCCAGTAACGAGTACGAGCATAAGTTCTCCCCCACTTTCCATCGATATGATGAGTATCGGGGGGATCTTTGGGAATGTCAACGTGGGGGCAACAGAAAACCCTGAGCCGATTGCGGCTCAGGGTCTCTCCTAGCTGGCGCTCTTGGGCAGGATCTTCTCCAGGAAGAGTTGCTTGACCAGTTCCCGCCGGCTGCGCACGCCGACCTTGTCGAAGACGCTCTTCAGGTAGTCCTGCACGGTGTAGGGGGATATGTAAAGGGTCTCGGCGATCTGTTGGGTGGAGGCGCCCTGGGCCACCAGTTGGACCACGGCCTCCTCCTGGGGGGTCATGCCGAAGGCGGCGGTCTGAATGGCGTGAAGCGTCCGGGGGACAGCGGGTTCCAGCATGATCAGGGTACGGTATGCCCCACCGCTGGTGGCGATCATCTGCGAGGCCTGAATGGTGAGCCAGAGTCCGCTGCGACCGCAGACTGGGATCTGCGGGATCAGGACCTCGTCGGACTCGGTCGTCATGCTCAGGGCACGGGAGAGGGCGGCGACCGCCTGCATGACCGGAGCGGGCAGCGCGCTTGGGCTGGGCCACTTGCTCAGGTCCATGCCGATCTCGCTCAGCCACATCTGCGCGGCCGGGGTGAAGTACTCCAGCTCGTTCTTCGGGCCCAGGATCATCATACCGGGCTCCCGGTGGGCAGGGGCGCCGCTCTCGCCCTCGTTCTGGCGGGCGATCGCCTGGAGCACCGCTGACTGCATGGCCGCACCCACGTGCGGTGAGAGTCGGCGCATGAGGTTGACATGGGACTGGGTGAAGGCGGGTTCTCTCCGGGCACGAATCAGCGCGATCGAGCCCCACAACCGCCGGTTGGCCACGAAGGCGGTCCGTAGCTCATCGCCATAATCCATGCCGCTGTCGTTCAGGTACTGGTAGCGGTAGGTGCGCTCGGGGTTGCCGTCGGAGGCGGAGAAGAGGGTATCGGCATGCAGCCGGTTGAGGACGAGTTCCTTGAGACCATCTAGATAATCTTCGAAGTAGACGTTCTCGAAGAAGAACCGCTGGTGCTCGGCATCGCCAACACCATTGTTGAAGTTCAGAGTGACCAGGGCGGTGGTGGGGTCAACCTGGTTGAAGCAGTAGGCGTGGAAGGAGAGGGCCGCCCCAAGCTCCTCCACAAGCCGATCCTTCAGTTCTGCGATCTCAAGGCCGGAATAGCATAAGCGTTTGACACGCTGGAAGACCTGCTCGGGCGAGCGCTGAGTCACTACATGCACCCTCTCTCCGTAAAATAGGCATGATTGTGGCGTTCTCATTATACAGAATGGAGGGAAGCTCTGCACCCCCCAGATTTCTGGGGGGATTTTTTGTCCCACGTTCCTGGGATTTAGCGACTCGGTTGCGGGGTGTTAGCATGCGAACTGTCACGTCGCTGGGCTGAGGAGGTAGATAGACAAAATGCGTACACGTTGCGGTCGCGGAGCGCTCCTACTGTTCGTTGTTGGCTGTTTCTCGTTTCTGCTCATGGCCTTCCCGGCCCGGGCAGACGAGGGTGGGGTCCGGGTCGTGGTCGATGGCTCCGAGCTGAAACTTGACGTTCCCGGTCAGATCCGGGACGGACGGACCCTGGTCCCCTTCCGGGCGATCTTTGAGCGGCTGGGGGCAGATGTCACCTGGGACCCCAAGAAGAAGGTGATCGAGGCCAGCCGCGGTGTGGATTCGGTCAAGCTGACGGTCGGCAGCCGGGTCGTTGAGTGGCGGCGCTCGATCATTCAGGTTGATACCGCCCCGGTCATTGTGGATGGCCGAACGATGGTCCCCCTGCGGTTCGTGGCCCAGGCGCTTGGCCTCCACGTGCGGTGGGAGAGCAAGACCCGCACGGTCTACCTGGAGAGCAAACCAGATAACGCTCTTCTGGCCGAGGGGATTCACCAGGTCCACATGAAGAGTTGCATGGTCTGCCACACGATCAACGGAGCCGGGGGACAGGTCGGCCCGGTACTAAACGGTGTGGTTGACCGGTATGGTGAGGAGTGGCTCACCCGTTGGCTCAAGGATCCCCAGGCGGTGCGCTACGGCTCTCGCATGCCCAACTTCCATTTCTCGGATCAGGAGATTGAGGCGGTTGTTGAGTACCTGAAGACCCTTCATTAGTACAAGGAGGTTCCTACTGTGTCTAAGCGTTTTCTCGCAGGAATTCTGGCGACTCTGATCCTGGCTGTGGCTCCGGTTTCGGCCCTGGCCTCTACCTCTGCGACTGCGAAGTCGCCCGCGGTGAACCTGAATGGTCAGGCGATCACCGATACCGCTATGCATAATGGCCATATCTACATTCCGGCTGATGCGTTCGCTGCTGCGGTCGGTGGGAGCTTCACCACCGACGCCAAGGGCGTCAGCACCATTCAGGCTGGCCCTGTGATCCCGAGCCTCGAAGAGTTGAAGCAGCTCAACCCGAAGCTGGCGGTCTACGAGGCGCTCAGCCCGTATATCCCGAGCATGGGGATTCACATGGGCGTCAAGGGCCCGGGCCTGGTCCTGGCGGTCTCCAGCGAAGGCACGGTCAACGCTGTCGAGCTCATGGTCCCCTCGACCGACGGCTGGTTCGCCTGGTTTGACCAGCCCGAGAACGCTCCCATGGAGATGCCCGGCATGGGGTCGATGTACACCCAGCATGTCTACCTGACCAACCCGCAGGGGCTGCTCCCCGAGAACGCGGGCGAGCCAGTGATCCTGAACGGTCGCTACCTGGCCACTGGCTACGATGTGAAGCCCTACAAGCAGGGCGGTAAGACCTATATCCCCCTCCGCACGGCCGTAGAGATGCTGGATGGTCAGATCACCTGGGATCAGGCTGCCTTCACCGCCACCGCCAAGGTCGCCTACAAGGGGATCACCTACGACTGGCTGACCCGCATGAACCCGGCGATGACCAAGTACATGGCCCTCTCCGAGTTCGTGCCGAACATGGGCGTTCACCACGGTGCCCACGGCCCTCACGTCACGGCTATGACCGACAGCAAGGGCTTCGTCACCGGCTTTGAGCTTGCGATCCCGTCGGCAGCGGGCTGGGCCCCCTGGTTCGATCAGCCCGAGGGCATGCCCGACGACCTGCCCGGCCTGGGCAAGGTCTACACCCAGCACATCTACTTCGTGGATCCGGCGACCATTCAGTAAGAGAAGCACCGCAAGAAGGGTGAGGCTAATCAAGGCCTCACCCTTCGGCGTTCCCAACGAAACCTTAACTTGCCCCGGGTGAGAGATAAGCATAGACTTATATCGAGAGGTGATTTCGGGGTGGATGATCTGATCCGGCTCATGAAGACCCTGGCCGACCCGACCCGGCTGACGCTTTTCAAGCTGATCCTGACCGATGAACTCTGCGTCTGCGAGCTGCAGAGCCTGCTGGGAATCTCTCAGCCGGCGGTCTCGCAGCACATGGCAAAGCTGAAGGCGGCGGGGCTGGTCCGGGAGCGGCGGGCCGGTAGTTGGACCTACTACAAGGGCGACCTGGCGGAGGTGACCGCCAGGCTTGGGGCAGTGAGCGCCTTCCTTGCGGCGGACCCAGGCGACCTGCCCGAGATTGCTGACCTGGCCCAGAAGTGCAAGTGCATGGACCGGGTTGGCATGTGCGGACCAGAGACGAAAGGGGTCGTGATCGAATGAGGCTCGCGGTATTCTCCGATATCCACGGGAACATTCAGGGGTTGAATGCGGTCCTGGCGGACATTGAGCGGCGGGGCGCCGACCTGGTCTGGTGCGGCGGCGACCTGGTGGGCTACGGGGCCAACCCCGGTGAGGTGATCGACCGGATTCGGGCGCTGGCAATCCCCACGATCATGGGCAATTACGATGACGGCATTGGCTACTTCCGCATTGTTTGCGGCTGTGACTATGCCACTGAGGAGGCGGCGGAGCGCGGCGCCCGGTCCATTGCCTGGACCAAGGCGCACACCACCGAGGAACAGCGGGCCTACCTGCGGAACCTGCCCTACCGGATTCAGCGGGAGATTGAGGGACACCAGGTCGTGCTGGTCCACGGCAGCCCCGCCCGGCTGAACGAGTACCTCTACGAGACCGTGGAGGAGCAGGTCTTCGCGGCTCACCTGGATCAGACGCGCACCGACGTGCTCCTCTTCGGTCACACCCATAAGCCCTTCCACAAGGTCGTGAATGGTCGCCACCTGGTCAATACCGGCAGCGCCGGCAAGCCGAAGCACGGCAACCCCAACGCCACCTACGTTCTGCTCGACCTGACCCCCGGTGCAGTGCATGTGGAGATTATCGAGGTGGCGTATGACTTCGAGGCGGCGGCCCGTGCGGTCGAGGCGACCGACCTCCCTCACGAGTTTGCCCACATGCTCCGCCAGGGGCGGGGCTAGTCGAATCCCTGTAAGGAGGGCTCATTCATGAAAGCTGGTCTTTCGCTCCTGGACCGGTTCCTGACCCTCTGGATCTTCCTGGCCATGGCGCTCGGTGTTGCACTGGGCCATTTCGTCCCGGGCTTCGCGGCGGCACTCAATGCGCTCCAGGTCGACACCGTCTCCCTGCCGATCGCAATCGGCCTGATCTGGATGATGTACCCCGCCCTGGCCCGGGTCCGCTACGAGGAGATCGGCAAGGTCTTCCGGAACTACCGGGTCCTCGGCTTCTCCCTGCTCCAGAACTGGGTGGTCGGCCCGCTGCTCATGTTCGGCCTGGCGGCGATCTTCCTGCGCGGGTACCCTGAGTACGCCGTTGGACTGATCATTATCGGGCTGGCCCGCTGCATTGCCATGGTGCTGGTCTGGAATGGCCTTGCCAAGGGGGACAACGAGTACGCGGCCGCTCTGGTCGCCTTTAACTCCATCTTCCAGGTGCTCTTCTACTCCGTTTACACCTATCTGTTCATTACCGTTCTGCCGAAGTGGATTGGCCTGGATCTTGGCGGCGTAACCGTCGACGTCTCCATGTGGGACGTAGCCAAGTCGGTCCTGATCTACCTCGGGATCCCCTTCTTCGGGGGAATGCTCACCCGGGCGATCCTCCTCCCGCGCAAGGGTAGGGATTGGTACGACCACACCTTCATGCCCAAGCTAGGACCCACGGCGCTAATCGCCCTGCTCTTCACGATCGTCGTCATGTTCTCGCTCAAGGGCGAGGCGATTGTTGCCCTCCCGATGGATGTGGTCCGTGTAGCCATTCCACTGCTGATCTACTTCGTGGTCATGTTCTTTGCCTCTTTCATCGATGCCCAGCGGTCCGGTTTCCGGTACGGCGAGACCGTGACCCTCTCCTTCACCGCCGCATCCAACAACTTCGAACTGGCGATCGCCGTGGCGGTGGCGGTCTTCGGCATCGGGTCCGGTCAGGCCTTCGCCGCCGTGATCGGCCCCCTGGTTGAGGTTCCGGCCATGATCGCCCTCGTTAACGCCGCCCTCCGGCTCCGGAAGCGATTTGGTAATGTTGTTATTGACAACGATGTTGCCTGAGGATTATGATGTCATTAGCAACGTTGCCAAAAACAACGAACGGAGGTCTGCAGCATGAAGGCAGATGAGACGCGTGCCATGGTTCGGGAGCGGTATGCCCAGACGGTCAGGAGCTTTGGGCAGTCGGGTGGCTGCTGTGGTCCCACCGAAAGCGCCAATGAGTTGCCGGTCGTCAACTACTCGAGCTGCTGCGGAGGCGAGCGTGCGGACGCAACAGCCAAGGCGGCAGGCTACAGCGACGCCGATCTGACAGCGGTGCCCGAGGGCGCCAACCTGGGCCTGGGTTGCGGCAACCCGCAGGCGATCGCCTCCCTGAAGCCGGGTGAGACCGTACTGGATCTTGGCTCCGGAGCCGGCTTTGACTGCTTCCTTGCCGCTCGCCAGGTCGGGCCGACCGGCCAGGTAATCGGCGTCGACATGACACCAGACATGCTGAGTCGGGCACGGCAGAACGCCGCGAACGGTGGCTATGCCAACGTGGACTTCCGGCTCGGCGAGATCGAGCACCTGCCGGTAGCCGACCAATCGGTGGATGTGATTATCTCCAACTGCGTGATCAACCTCTCCCCCGAGAAGCCGCAGGTCTTCCGGGAGGCCTTCCGGGTGCTGAAGCCCGGCGGTCGGCTGGCGGTCTCCGACATGGTGACAAGCGGTCCGCTCCCCCCGGAGATTCAGCAGGATCTGGCGCTCTACGCCGGGTGCATTGCCGGGGCCGCCACGGTCGCAGACCTGAAGGCCATGCTGGCCGATGCCGGCTTTGAGCAGATCCGGGTTGAGCCGAAGGACAGCCGACAACTGATCGAGGCCTGGGGCGCCGACACGAAGCTGGAGGATATGATCTTCTCCGCCAACATTCAGGCGGTACGGCCCCAGTAGCGCAGCAGCAGCCCGTCGGTGTATGATTGTTGCGTAAAGCAACATCAGACGAAGGAGTGACCTCCATGGAGACGAGTGAGGCTGGTGCCCTCCTCCGGCGGGTAGCCCAGATGCACACCCAGTTGCAGCGGGACGGGATAGACTCCTGCTGCGGCGGCGCCACCGCCACGCAGTGCATGATCCTGACCGAGTTGGGCCGGACCGGGCCGATCACCATGGCCGATCTGGTCCGCCGGGTCAACCTGGACAAGGGCTGGATCAGCCGGGCGGTGGAGTCCATGGCCCAGGAAGGGTTGCTGACCAAGGCGCCAAGCCCGACCGACCGGCGGGCGGTGGTGGTCTGCATGACAGAGACGGGTGAGTCGCTCTGCTGCGGCCTGAACCTCACCCTGGACAGCCAGTCTGAGCGGGTCATGAGCCGGATTCCCCCCGCTGAGCGTGAGAATGTCTACCGGGCCCTTTCCCTTCTGGAGCAGGCGCTGCGCGAGGAAATGGAAGGACGCCCGGTCCTGATTCGACTAGAAGAGGAGTAAGGCACCATGTGGCAGTTTCGCCCCGCAACCCAGGCTGATTGGCCCAGAATCGCTGACCTGTTGACCGGTGCCGCTCTGCCGTTGGATGGGGCGAAAGATCATCTCCACGGGTTTCTCCTGGCCTTCCGCGGCGACTCGCTCGTGGGGGCGGCAGCGCTTGAGCGCTATGGGGAGACAGCCCTCCTGCGCTCCGTAGCCGTGGTAGGGGCGGAGCGGGGAACAGGCCTCGGACAGGAGATAGTCCGCCGACTTCTGGACCAGGCCCACGCCAGCGGCGTGACCAGCGTGGTCCTGCTGACCACCACCGCGGAGCGCTTCTTCCCCCGGTTCGGCTTCCTCCCCGTCAGCCGGGAGGAGGTCCCGACCGCCGCAAAGGAGTCGGTGGAGTTCCAGGGGGCCTGTCCTGCTTCATCGATCGTGATGATGCTCGACCTGCGCCGCCCGCCCGTTCTGGTGCGCCTCGCCACGGTGGATGATGTACCGGCGATCACCCGGATCTACAACCAGGGGATCGAGGACCACTGTACCTTCGAGACCGAACTCCGCTCGGAGGCGGAGCGGCGGGAGTGGCTCCTGCAACGGGGCGAGCGCCACCCGGTCACCGTGGCGGTCCGGGGCGGCCAGGTCCTAGGTTGGGCCTCGCTCAACCCCTTCAACGCCCGCAACGCCTACCGCTATGTGGCCGACCTCTCGAACTACGTGGAGCGCACGGAGCGGGGGACCGGCCTGGGCAGCGCCCTCATGGCGGACCTGCTTCGCCGGGCGCCAGCGCTCGGCTACCACAAGCTGGTGCTGACCACCTTCCCACACCTGACCGCCGTGGGGCTCTACACCAAGTTTGGCTTCCGGCACGTCGGGGACTACCGGGAGCAGGGCCAGCTAGAAGGCACCTGGTGCGACACCCGGATCATGGAGCGGCTACTTTGACACAGAAACCGGGTCTGCCCAGACAGGGTAGACCCGGTTTTACTTATGCACGCCAGGGTTTGATCAGCCGGTAGATGCCGCTCTTCTTGCGGAAGCCCATGCGCTGGTTGACCGCCAGGATCGGCTTGTTGGTGGCATCGTTCAGGGTGGTGAGCCCGACCAGACCGTCAGCCTTCGCCTGGCTCGCCGCCCTCACCTTGAGCGCAGTGGCCAGCCCGACACCCCGGTAGGAAGGCCTCACCCCGGTCAGGTAGATATGCCCCCGCTGGGACCCGTCGGTGTAGCGCCCCATGAGGCTGAGGCCGACCCAGTCGCCCGCCGGGTCGATCGCTAGCCAGATCCCCTCCGACCACGAGCCGTCGCTGTGAAGCGCCCACCTGATCCACTCCTCCTCGGGCGGAATGGCCCAGTCACCGCCGTCCGGTGTGTCCCGCAGGTGTTGGCTGTAAAGCTGGTACAGTCGGCTCTCGGCCCTTTCCGTCTGCCGGTGCTCCGCCGCGTAGGTCGAGAGCCGGACTCCCGCCGGCACCGTAAACGCAGCAAAGGCAGCGGGATCAAAGGAGGAGAGGTCAAGCCACCCCTCAATCTGGTGGTGCATGACACGAAAGCCTCGCCGCTCGGCCCAACCTGCGACCTCGGGCTCATCGCTCACCGTGGAGCGCAGACTGGCGGGGTTCTGCTGGGCGTAGAAGGGCTGCAGGGCGTCCCAAAGGGAATGTCCAACTCCCCTCCGGCGCATGGTCGGGTGTACCGTGACCATGCAGGACAACTCCCCTGGCGGCAGACGGGGGTCAAGGCCACCGGCCGCACGCCCTACCACCTGGCCATTCACCTCGGCGATGAGGACCATGGAGGGATTCTGCGCTCTGCGCTCCGTATCGTTGGCGTATCCCTCAACGGTCAGGCCCTCATCGTAAACCGTGTTGATCAGGTCGACGGCAGCAGCGTAATCCGCCTCAGTCTGTGGCCGAATTAGCAAGGGCAACCCTCCTCTTCTAGCCCCAGCATAACGGCCCCCGCCCGCCGCCGATACCCAGCCGACAGGTTGACCTCTTCTTTCCGCCGGCGGGCTGTCGCCTATTCCAGCAAGGAGAGGTCGATGATCGTATAGTCGCACCGGTAGACGAAGAGCGCCTTGTTATCGATCCGGAACATAGTGGACTTGTCAATGCCGGTCGCAAAATAGGAGACATCATCGCCCACAAAGGTGGCGAGCGGCTTTCCGGACTGGGAGCGAATCATGATCAGGAACCGCTGGCCGGTGGTCAGGTTCTTCATGTCGTTGACCATGCGGTTAATGAAGGGGACCGAGCGGTCCAGGTTGGTCACATCCACCGTCTTGGCGTACTCGTCAAACACGTCCACGAGCCCCTGCTCTCGCATGATCAGTGAGCTGCCGACGTGCATCATGCTCTTTCCGCCCACGGTCAGGTTGATCACGGCGGACTTCTCCACCGTGGACCCCTCGCTGTCCGTGATCGCGAACTCGTTCTCCGGTTGAATATCCACCGACTTGCCGACAACCCGATCGATGATATGGCTGTCCTCGTCGTAGGTCTGGATCACGACCTCCCGCCCCTTAAAAGCGCTCCGGATGTCGCTGAACCCCTGCTCAAGCCAGTTGCAGCCCGCAGTAACCAGTGCCAGAGTCAGTACCGTAGCCAATAGCTTGATCCGTTTCATAAATGCTGCGCCTCCTTATGCGGGCGGGTTGGTGGATATCTCCTTGACCTTCCAACCACCGTCGGTCTTCTGGACCGTCGCCCAGCGGTGGTTTATGCCTGGGTTCCAAGCGCCGCCGGGGTTGGCGCCCAGGTCTACCTTAACCTCCAGGTAGACGGTGGGCAGGTTGTCCACGAAGGCGGTCTTGAGCACCTTGACCTCTTCGATCAACGCTGGCTGGCCGGATTTGGGGTCGGGCTTCTTCTCGACCGCCGGGTTCCCGATCGTCAGGAAGTCGATCATGGCCTGATCCTGGGCCATAACGGCGTCAAAGTAGACGATCAGAACGCTCTCTGCCATATCAATGTCCATTTGGGTGACCTCGGTGCGGGGCTGTGGCGCCGTTGGCTCGGGCTTGCTCTGTGCGGTAGCTGCCGGTGGCTGGGTGGCTGCCGGTTGCCCTTCGGCTGTGCCCTGCGCTGGCGCTGCTGGCTTGGTACTGCTACAGCCAGCGACCAGGAGCCCAAGGGCGACGATGAGAGTAATCCAACGTCCTGGACGACTCACGGTATCCACGACCTCTCTGCAAGATTCCCCACACGTAAGGGTTTCGTAAGGGAGTGCGAGTTTCCTGCTCCAGAGCCAGCCGGTGGAGAGCGATCGGTCCGAAGTCCCTGCCTAGGCTTAAGACAGCCGGAACTGAGTCACCTGGCCCTGCAGTTCGGTTGCGATTCCGGCGAGGCCCCTGGAGGCCCGGGAGACCTCCTGGGCAGAGGCCGAAAGCTCCTCGATCGAGGCAGAGACCTCTTCTGACACGGCGGCATTCTCTCGGGACAGGGCGGCGATCTGGCCCACGGCGGTACCAACCTGTGCGGAGTTGGCGGCCATCTCCTCGGTGGATGCGCTGTTCTCCTCGGAGACGGCTGCGAGCGTGCCGAAGGACTGAACGACATTCGCCGCCTCATTCTTCACCCGAGCAGCCGTCTCGGCGATCACCTGAACCTCTGCGGATGCGGTCTCCACCGTCCGGAGAATCTCGGCGAGGGCGCTGCCCGCCTGGGTGGCAAGGCGGCTTCCCTGCTCGACCTCAGTGGTACCAACCTCCATGGTCCGAACCGCCTCGGCGGTGCGAGCCTGAATGGTCAGGATCAGGCCCGTAATCTCCTGTGCCGAGCGGGAGGAGCGTTCCGCCAGCTTCCGGACCTCCTCAGCGACGACAGCGAAGCCACGGCCGTGCTCGCCTGCCCGAGCGGCCTCAATCGCCGCATTCAGGGCCAGCAGGTTGGTCTGATCAGCGATACCCGAAATTGCGTCCGTGATCTGGCCGATCTGGTCGGAGACTGCACTCAACTCATGGATTCGGGTGGCCGATGCCTCCACTGTCACCCGGATTCGGCCCATGGAACCGACGGCGTCCTCCAGCACAGTCGCACCGCTGCGAGCGGTCTGGGCCGCCTGCTGGGCCCCTCGCGCCACCTGGGTCGCATCGGTTGCCATGCGGGTCAGTGTCGCCATTACCTCGTCCAACTGTCCTGCAGCCCGCTGAATCTCGGCGCTGGACTGGCTGGCTCCCTGCGCAATCTGAGCGATCACCTGCTCAAGCTGCCGCATGGTCTCACTGACCTCGGCGGAGGAACGCGCCTGCCCGGTAGCCCCGTTGGAGAGTGCCTCCATGCTGTCGCTGGCGCCACCTGCCGCGGCTGCGCTCTGCTCCGCGGCCGCTGAAAGCTCCTCCGAGGCAGCCATGACCGACTCGGTAGATGTCGCAATGCGTCCGATTAGCTCCCGCATTGTGTGGAGCATTTGGTTGAAGGAGGTGGCCATCTCTCCGATCTCGTCCCGGTTCTTAATCTGAAGCGGACGAACTGTCAGATCGCCCGCAGCCAGTGCCTTAGCGACGGCGGCTGTCTGGCTGACCGGACGGGAGATTGAGCGGGCAATCAGATAAGCCAGGATACTACCGAGTAGAAGGGCGATCCCTGCCAGGGCAATCATGAGGGCCTGGGAAAGGGCAACGGTTCTGCGGGCCGCCTCGTTGGTCGTCTGGCTCATTCGTTCTTCGAAGGCCAGCAGATTGTCAATCTCCAGCAGCAACTTCTCCCGCGGTCCGCGCAAGGTTACGGAAATCAGGGTGACTGCCTCGCTCTGGCTGATATCCGTGCGGGTGAAAAGTGGCCTGACCAGGCTACCATAGGTCTCCTTCGCCGCCTCAACCTCGGCCAGAAGCGCCTTTCCTTCGTCCGATCGGATCAACTGCTGCAGGTTCGCGACGGCATTGTCGGCCTCGGTCTTCGCCCGCTGAAAGTCGGCGGCTTGCTTGGCGTCAGGGTTCAATAGATAAGCTGTAACCGATCGAGCCTCCTCGGTCATTCGCTGCTGCAGCCGGAGCGCTTCGAGACGGGATTGATCGACACGCTCTACGAGATCCTGGTACGTGGCCGCAACGGTGCGGAGCTGCCATACACCAATGCCAGTAATAATTGCGGCGAGGAGCAGGATACCGCTGAAGGAAAGGAACAGCTTCGGACCGATGCGCAACTTCATTTAACCTTCCTCCTGATACAAAGATATATTGATATAACCGGGCGGGAAGGAATTTCCCACTAGATTGTAACCTGATTGGTAATGATTCGCACACTCACTGGATTGGCTAATCTGGAAGAGAAAACAGGCTGGTCGGAATTGGGCACAACGCGAAAAAGGAGCACACCATCAGCGGGTGATGATGTGCTCCGTGTGCTCTTGCCCTGGGGGCATTACTCTTGGGCGCCGTGCTTGCCCTTCTCGGGGATAAACAGCGAGGCCAGGATCGAGATCGTGATCACGCTAATGACAACCGACAGGGAGACCGCAATGTGCAGGTGGAAGCCGAAGGGGAGGGCCAGCATCTTGGCACCGATAAAGGCCAGAACGAGCGCCAGGCCGATCTTGAGGAAGCGGAACTTGTGAATGATTCCGGCCAGGAGGAAGTAGAGCGCCCGTAGGCCGAGGATCGCAAAGACGTTGGAGGTCAGGATAATGAACGGGTCATGGCTGACACCCATGACAGCGGGGATCGAGTCGACGGCGAAGATCAGGTCGGTCGCTTCGACCATGACAATTGCCATGCCGAGCAGGGTGAGCAGGGTCTTGCCGTTCTGCTTGGTGAAGATCTTGTTGCCGTCGAACCCAGGGTAGGTGGGGAGGATCTTGGCGAGGACCTTGTAGACCTTGTTCTGCTCGAGCGTCTCCTCTTCCTCGCCGCCGCCCTTGAGCATCTTGAGGCCGGTGATCACCAGGAAGGCGCCGAAGACCGGCAGCAGCCACTCAAAGCGCTCCACAAGGCCAACGCCCACAAAGATCAGAATGCCACGCATGACAATGGCGCCAATCACACCCCAGGCCAGGGCCCGGTGCTGCAAGCCGCCCCTGATCTTGAAGAAGCCAAAGATCAAGGCGATCACGAAGATGTTGTCAATGCTGAGTGCCTTTTCGAGGGTATAGCCCGCGAGGTACTCCATCCAGAGGACGGGGCCATACTGCCAGTAGACGTAGCCGCTGAATACCAGAGCGATGCCAATCCAGGCCACCGAGGTCCAGGCGGCCTCCTTCAGCCCGATCTCGTGATCGTCCTTGTGCAGGACGAATAGATCCAACCAGGTAGCGAAGGCGACGAAGGCAAGGAATGCGATCAACTCAACCGTGTGCACGCCGTCCATGAAACCGATCACCTTTCTTCGTGAGGTCTAATGTGGGATCAGGCTTGGACTGTCCTGGTCTTCTGAATGCTCAGTTCCCCGGCCTGAGCATACAGAAGGGGCACGACAAGCCCAGTTCCCTAAAGGAACCAAGGTCTTGCCATGCCCCAGATAGTTCTGGCGACCGAGACAGCCGGGGGCTTGCGCCCGCAATGACCGACTGAATCACCTGATTCGCTCAGGCCGGCTACTCCCCTTGAGTAGTTATAAAGACTAATACCCAGTATAAGGGCTAGTCAGGATTCTGTAAAGTCCATGCGAGCCAATCTCCGTGTGCCTGGTAGAAACCCAGTTCTTCGCGTGCCGTGAGAGCCCCGTCGCTGTAGGTCCAGAGCGTAAGGCCAGGCCACTGACCGCCCATATACTCCAGGCTGATTCGGTAGAGGCTCTTCCCGACCGATGCCCCAGCCAGCATGGCACCAAACCGCTCCCGGTCCTCGGGTCGGAACTGGTTCAGGGTGTGGCAGTGGAAGACGACCGGGACCGCCCCTGCGGGCACCTGGGCCAACGCCCGGGGCGTGAGCGTAAGGGCATCGCCCCCCAGCAGGGTGGGCGGGTCGCTGGCAGCCAGGCCGATCGCCCCGGCGAGCCGGGCGGCTCGCTCGGTCTGGTCGGGCCAGACCAGCGCCCTTAGCCAGGTTGCCGCACCGGGCTCCCGCAGATCGATCGGAAAGAGATCTATGCCGGTGCGGGACGCAATAGAAGGGAAGCGCCCTCGAACCGGCGGAGGGGCAGGGCCCCGGGACTCGCACCGCAACAGCACCGGGCTCTGCGCCGGCCCCAGCACCCCTGTCCCGTAGTCGTAGGCATACCGGTCGAAGAGGAGGAGCAACCCAGCGCTGGCACCAACCTCTATGAGCGCGAGCGGGGCGCCGAAGGTTCGCGCTGCCACCAGCCCGAAGGCTGGGAGAAGGACGGCGGCCCGGGCCACCTCATTGGTCTGCACCCGCCGGCTTTGCAGCAGCGGCAGAAGCTCGCCCTTGTGCGTGAGGCAGAAGTCACGGAAGGCCGGCCAGAGAGCGTCGCCCTCGGCACAGGCACCGCCCAGGCTCGGGTAGAACCGGCGTAGCTCGTGTGCCCTCCCCTCAAGCAGCAGGGCATGAACTGCGGCGAGAAACAGGTTCGGCTTGGGGGCGCTGGTCTGACCGCACTCCACCCCCCTGCAGAGATCCTCGCATGGAATGCAGGCTACTTGCCAGCAACGGCCAGCCCCTTGACCCGCAGGGTCGGGGAGCCCAGGTACCCAGCCCCGCCGGGGCTAAACTCCAGGTCGGCGCCGACCTCTTCGATCTCCTTCAACACCGTGAAGAAGTTCCCCGCCACCGTGATCTGGTTGACCGGGCGGACCACCTTGCCATCCTTCACGTAGTAGCCGCTGGCAGCGAGGGAGAAGTCGCCCGAGACAGGGTTGGTGCCCGAGTGGAGCCCCTGCAGGCTGGTGATAATCACGCCCTCGCCCGTCGCGGCCACCATTTCATCGAACGAGCGGGCGCCGGGCTTCACGTAGAGGTTGGAGGGGGAGATCGCCACGGCCCCCTTGTACGAAGCCTTGGCGCCGTGCCCGGTGGATGCGACTCCATCGACCGCGGCGGTCTTCAGGTTGTAGAGGAAGGAGTTCAGCTTGCCGGCATCGATCAAACTGATCCGCCGGGAGGGCACGCCCTCGCTGTCGAAGGAGCGGCTGGCGAAGCCGCCCGGCAGGAAGGGATCATCCACCAGGGTGAGCGCCTCGCTGGCCACCGCCTCGCCCAGCCGCCCCTTGAGCAGGGAGCGCCCCTTCTGGACATTCTCGGCGTAGAAGATCGAGGTAAAGGCGGCCAGCAGTTCGCCGGCGGCGTCGTTGCGGAGCAGGATCGGGTAGGTCCCGCTCTCCAGGGGCTCGGCGCCCAGGTAGGAGAGGGCTTCGCCCACCACCTTCCTGGCCACCGCCTCCGGGTCCACACTGGCCAGGTCGACCACCGGGACAAAGTGGTAGGCGGTCTTGGAGTCGCCGTTCTCACGCACGACCACGCCCACGACCAGCACCGCCCGGTTGATCTTCTCGCTCCGGTCCAGGCCATTGGTGTTGGCGATCATGCGCTCCACGGCCACCGCCTCGGTCTGGCAGTAGTTGACCAGGGCGACCCGCGGATCTACGGCGTAGCAGGCGGAATCCACCCGCTTCAGCCAGGCGATCCGCTCCTCGGGCGTCACCTGGGCGATCTGCTCGTCAAAGAGGTTCAGGTTCTCATAGTCAAACGGCCCGGCGTAGAGCGGCTCCGCCTCGGCGCTGTCGATCACGGTCGATGAAGCCATGGCACCATTCACCAGCAGTTCGACGGCAGAGTCGTCGATCAGCTCGGTGTAGGCGTAGCCCATCTGGCCGTTCAGCCGGCCACGGAAGGCGAGGCCGCCATCTACCGCGATGGTGTACCGGTCGATCTCACCCTTGAAGATATTGCTGTTGAAGCGGTTGGTCGACTGGTAGGCGACCTCCATGTCGGTGAAGCCCAGGGCGGCGCCACGGGCGAAGAGCGCTTCCTTCAACTGCTGCAGGTTCATGGCTACTTCCCCTTTCTGCCGCCGACCGTGATCTCGCTGACGCGGATCATCGGCTGGCCCACGTTGACCGGAATGGAGCCGCTCATGGAGCCGCACATACCCTGACCGTGGTCGAGGTTGTGGCTGACCATGTCCACCTTGCCGAGGGTCTCAATGCCGGTGCCGATCAGGGTCGCGCCCCGCACCGGCTCAGCGATCTTGCCGTTCCGGACAATGTAGCCCTCGCGAATGGCGAAGTTGTACTCGCCGGTGGCCGGCTGGACCGAGCCGCCCCCCATATACTTCGCATAGATTCCGAACTCTGTATTGCTGATGATCTCCTCGGGCGTGCTCTTGCCGGGGGCGATGTAGGTGTTGGTCATGCGGGAGGTCGGGGCAAACTTGTACGACTGGCGCCGGGAGTTGCCGGTGGGCGCCATGCCCATGCGCCGGGCGTTCAGCTTGTCGATCATGTAGCCCTTCAGCACACCGTTCTCGATCAGGACGTTCTTGCGGCAGAGGGCGCCTTCATCGTCATAGTTCTGGGAGCCCCAGGCGTTGGGGATCGTCCCGTCGTCGATATAGGTGACGATCGATGGCGCCAGTTGTTGTCCGATCTTGTCGGCGAAGACCGAGGCCTTTTTGGCGACCGATGTCGCCTCAAGACCGTGACCACACGCCTCGTGGAAGATCACGCCGCCGAACTCGTTGTCGATAATGACCGGGAAGCGACCGCTGGGGCACTCGTCGGCGTGGAGCATGGTGACAGCTGTGCGCGCCGCCTCACGGGCGTAGCGGGAGACATCGATCGTGTCGAAGAACTCGAAGCCCATGTGGGCGCCCGGCCCGTAGAAGCCGGTCTGCGACTGCGAGCCGTTGGAGGCGACCGCCGTGATCGCCAGCCGGGTGCGGACACGCCGATCCTCGACATAGACTCCCTCGGAGTTGGCGATCAGGACCTGCTGGTCCTCATCCAGGTAGCGGACCGTAGCCTGGGAGATCTCCTCGCTGTAGGCGCGGGCGGCGGCGTAGGCCTGCCGCATGACTGCGACCTTCCGGGTCAGGTCTACATCAAACGGGTTGGCCTTGATCACGTGGAGCCCCGGGGAGGGGGTGGTGGTCAGGTTCAGGGTCAGATCGCCCTGCCGGCTCCCCTTGATCGCCTGAGCCGCCTGGCGGGCCAGGGGCAGGAGGCGCTCCCGAGTGTGCTCGTTAGTGTACGCGTACACCGAATTGAGTCCGCTGAAGATCCGAATTCCCACGCCGAAGTCACGCCCGGCAACGGACTCATCTAACTTGCCACCGGTCAGGTTCAGGGTGGTGTTCCGCTTCTGCTCCACGAAGATCTCGGCGAAGTCGCCGCCCGTGGAGAGCGCCGCTGTGATCAGGTCCTCGATCAGTGCCTTACTGAGCACGGTCCATCCTCCTTTAAGGTCGCCTCACCTAAGATAATTTGCGGTGTGAAGTACCTTATCCTTCAGTGCGATAAAACTCGGGAACAGGATCTGTGAGTTGCTCGTCAAAATGGTACGACAACGGAGGGGAGGGGTGATGGTGAAGGTGCGCCTGATCGGGCTGGTTCTCCTGATCCTGGCTCTCTCCGCCTGTGCCCGCACGGCCCCGCCGGTCCAGACACCGGCGGCGGGTGTGCTCCGCGAGGTGCAGGTGTATCACCCAAGTGGCCCCCGTGTCCAGGCCGATGGCCTGGAGCCGGTCCTCCTGACCGAGTACCCGATCTATGTCGCCCTCACCTTTGAGCCGGGGGTTGACCAGGCCGCCGTGGAGCAGGCGCTCCAGGTGACTGGCCCGGCGCCTCAGGAGCAGAGCTGGAGCGGCGAGACCCTGACCCTTCGCCTCCCCGACGACCAGCCCGGCCCCTGGGAGTTCCAGCTCGACAAGATTCGCTACCGCGACCGGGCGGCCTTCGCCCTGGAGGTGCAGCGGGTGCGGAACAACCGGGCCCGGGTGACCGTGGGCGACCAGACCCTGGCCTGGGTGGAGCCGCCGGCCGCGACCGCTCAGACCTGGGATCTGTCGGAGACCTACGCCGAGCGCCTGCCGCTCAAGCCGGTGAAAATGTCGATCCAGTTCGACCACCCGGTGGTGCGCCCGTCAATTCAGAAGCAGATTGAGTCGAACGCTGTAGATGTGCCGCTCCGCTTCTACTGGGACTCCGATACCGAGGTGACGATCACGGTACCCCCCAAGCTGGCGGAGGTCCGGATCGACTGGACAGGGGCGAAGGATCTCGAAGGGCTGCGCCTCTGGACACCCGGCTACACCCTCCGCTTCGACGGCGGCCACCAACTGCTGGGCGTTGACCCGGCCACGGGCAAGTCGGAGGTCCTCCACACGGTGCAGATGGCGGTGGCCGGCGCCTTCCTCTCGCCCGACCGGACCCACCTGGCCCTGGTGCGAGCGGCAGAGGGCACGCCGGACCAGCGGGTCTTCCTCTTCAACCTGCGGACCGGGCTCCTGACCGACACGGGCCAGACGATCCCGGCGGATGACATGCGGCTGGAGTTCCCGCTCGACTGGCCCGACGTGGATCAGGTGAAGGTGGTGCCGGGTGGGTCTGAGCCGAGGCCGCATCAATCCCGTTCGTTTGATGGCCGCTGGCTGGCGGAGGTGGTGGTGGATCAGTCTGCCGCCACAACGGCAGATGGCCCGGTCCCTGGGTTGCTGACCGTCACCGACCTGCCAACGGGGCGTGTCGCCCGGCGGGTGCGGTTGGAGCTGGCGCAGGCCAAGTATGGCGTGGCCATGCCGTCGCTGGTCTGGTCGCAGGACAACGACTGGCTGGCCTTCGCGGCCGCTCCCGCAGCCGCTACCGGTGAGAGGGTCATACAGGCGTTGAACCTCGCATCGGGCGAGGTGCGGAATCTGGGGCGGTATCCTGGCCCGACGCCATCGGTCTGGGGGCCGAGCGGCTGGTCGCCTGACCGAGAGATGCTCGCCTACGAGGGGCTGCTGGTGCGAGACGGCGAGGCGAGCGTGGTAGGCGGGGCGCCGGCGATCGGTGGCTGGGTCGATCCCTGGTCGCCGAGCGGGCAGTTCCTGGTCTACCGGGAGGAGCGGGAGTTGATCGCCCTCGATCCGGCGACCGGTGCCAGGACCTCGCTGGGCGAAGGGTTCCTGGCTGGCTGGCTGAACGATGGCCGGGCGCTGGTGGTGAGCGGGGGCGGGGTTGGTAGATAGGAGGCGAGGAGGATTCGATTAGCGGTGCAGACCTGGACACGGCGCGCTCTATGGCTACTGGCCCTCGTTATCCTGGTCTCGGGCACCCGGGTGCTGTTCGCCACGAACCGGGCCACACCCAAGGCGACCTACAGCGACCCCTTCGCCTACTGCGCCGCCGTTGGCACGGTAGATGCGCCCGATGCGCGCTACGCGGGGCCAGAGATGCCCGAGAGCATCGCCCTCGGGCTGCGCAAGGCTTTTGGGGTGCCAGATGCCCCGCTGGAACCGTTCCTGCGCAACTCGTTCTGGCGCTGCATGGGCGGAAAGGTCTACGCCTGCACGGTTGGGGCGAACCTGCCCTGCCAGGAGAAGGCGGATATCAGCCGGGAGCCCAGCGAGGGCATGAGCGACTTTTGCGAGGAGAATCCGCAGAGCGACGTGATTCCGGCGGCAGTCACCGGCCGGGCGACGGTTTACCTGTGGCGGTGTGACGAGGGCGAGCCCGAGATCGTCCGGCAGGTGGCCGAGCCCGATCAGCGGGGCTTCCTGGCGAACTTCTGGTATGAGATCGAGCCGGGCGTCTGAGTCGGGTTACGCCTCCAGCAGGCCCACCCGATACCGCCCACGGTCTCTGTGAGGTACTGCAGGTTCGCGGGGTGAGCCAGGAAGCGGCGGAGTCGATGCTCGATCGCCCACCTGCCCTGCCCTGGTGATCGTCGGGACCGGCAGGCCGTGCTGGGCGAGCAACCGGGCGACGGCCAGGTCAGTCTCCCGCTTCGTGGGGTTCTGCATGACGGGCAGCACAAGGGAGCGTCCTTCCACCAGGTAGACCTCATTGGTAAAGCTCTTGGCAAAGCGCCGCAGGGGAGCGCCGGTCAGGCCGGCAGCGGCGAGGAGTGCTGCGTCCATGCGATCGCCTCCGTGAGGGGAGTTGAGGGGGAGTTCGCTCCGGGCGCCGGTCTTCCTGCCGAGCGGAGGCGAGCGGGGGCAAGCGGAGGCAAGCGGAGGCAAGCGGAGGCAAGCGGAGGCGAGCGGAGGCGAGCGGAGGAAAGCGGAGGCAAGCGGAGGC